>Ga0209667_1000001_pt1 | contig 480392 bp, 455 predicted proteins | sample SaaInlV_165m_DNA_2_FD_184682 | JGI IMG/M metagenome (GOLD analysis project Ga0209667, IMG submission 184682) | Marine microbial communities from expanding oxygen minimum zones in the Saanich Inlet - Saanich Inlet SI037_S3LV_125m_DNA (SPAdes)... | ecosystem: Environmental > Aquatic > Marine >... | reverse complement strand
CTTATTCGCATACTTAAGCGTATACACTTAGTCTATTTAATTAGAAATAAATTCTTTAAGAGAATTTATTTTATTTCTTATGCGCTTAATTAATACGCTTAGGTATAAGCTACGTAATAAGATTATCGTAATGCTTATCTTATATACTAAGCTTATTTATACCCTACATTAGAATACCATACACTGAGCTTATATAAGTAAGCTTATATAAATCCCTACATTTGCTTGGAGTATAAAGGAATTATTTCAAAATCTTGAGCATTGCTAAAACGCTCTTAGTTTGCGATACTTTTTTTTCGCTATAATAGTCTTTTCCATAAATTCTGGAAATAAACTTTTTTTGACTTAAAAGGTCTATGGCTTCTTCTTTACTTAAGGGAATTAAGATACGCTCTTCAATCTCACCGCCATATTTTGTATCCCTACTTGCATCGTAGTAGCTCCATGAAACATCTTTTGACCAACCAGAATCTAAATTTTTAAAACTTGCACTTTCTATAAAAAGCCAATCATCACTCTCATACTTTATTTGAAGATACAAAGATTCTTTTTCTGGTTGATTTTTGTAGGTAAATCTTAAAATTTGGTAGTAATGCCATGTCCCACTAATATCAAAAGGAGTTTTAAATGTTGCAATTTCCTTTCGAGTACCTTCAAATTTATCTTCTTCTACTTTGAGCTTTTTATAGTAAGAAACATCTTGTGCAAATATTGTACCAAAAAATAATAGAAATAGTCCTAATTTTTTCATTTTACCTCTTTATATTAGTTTTAAAATTCACAAACTCGAAAAGTTAAATCACCTGAATTAACCGCATCTATTTCTTTAATTAAGTCAGGTAAATAATTAGCATTTTTTTCTGTGATTTCATTTTTAGAAGTCATTTTCTCACGACTTTTTTTCTCTGTATACCTTACAGCTTTAATTTTTGACTGTGAAAAATTTTTTCGATGATTATCACTCAAAGTAAAATAACTAGCACCTTTGCAATTAAATTTATTCCAACTTGAAAGCTTTATCTTTTCACCATTTTCAAAAATAATATCGAGTGTGCTACCTTTGTCTACGCAACTACTTTCTAAACCAACAGCAGAAACAATTAAAGAGCTTAAATAATATTTATTTTTCTTTTTTTGAGTTATACCTACTAACGCCATTCCTTGCGTTTGTAAATCACCACCATCTTTAAATAAAATTTGACGACCAGATGTAAGTGTTCTGGTATCATCAAATTCGTCAATACTTTCACACATTATAGTGGTAGTATTTTCTTGTGCAAATAATCCACCAATTAAAATCAAAGTAAATAGTATTTTATTCATTGTTTTCTTTCTCCTTTACTAGCTCTCCATGTCTTTTTTTAAAATTTGCTTTTTTAACATAAAAATTATCTTCAAGATTTTCAGGATTTGTTTCAATACCAGCGGCAAGCTCTAACAAGTTAGGTCTTTCTTTTGGTGCCCAATAATTAGCAATGTAAATATCACCAGTTTGTTTATCGAAAATTGCTACTCTATTTTTCTGTCGAATATCTGTCTTATATTTATACTCACCAATATATTCATATCTTTCGTTACTTGGTTTAGTTATAAGCACTACTACCACTATAAACAGTAATATTGATTGTAATATTTTTATATTTTTATCTGACATTTGATTTTCCTTATTTGATTTTTATTCGCATAATATACATTCCTGATACAAAAAAAATGACACCCGCAGACAACATGATACTTAAAGGCACTGATTTTTCCAGACCTTCATCTTTGGCAGTTCTTAGAAAGCTGGGAACATTGATAGATACAGTAGCAACCTCATTATATCCATACACAACTTTAGCATTTTGAAAATTATATATAAAAAATGGAGAAGACGGATACTTTGCATTGATTAAAGATAAAAAGAAAATAAGGGCGCCTAAATACATTAATGGCTTACCAAATTGTTGATATTTTTTTATAAGTCCCACCATATCTCCACCTCAACGTTGTTGTTGTAATCCCAGTAATACCATCTACCATCATCAAACCAAGCAGTGTAACAATCCTCTTTCAATCCCCAAAATGAAGATTCACAATATTTCAACGGGTTATTAAAATCAGCTCTTTTGCTAATATGCGCTTTATTACTGTTCATATTAGGGTCAATCTGCCATTCTGTATAACTAAATGTAGTGTACAGGATATATAATATTAGAATGGAAACCCCAAAAAGTATTTGAGGATACTTATCTAATAAATAATCAAGAAATTTCATTTCTTTATAATAGCTTTTATCACCCTTTTCTTCTTCAAATTGCTCATTAAGATTATTATTTTTTTCTTCAAGAGCAGTTAATTTATGCTCATATTCATGTTGCATATCATCATGGGCTTGGACCAAATCAGTACGTATTTGATATTCGCTTTTTACCATATCGACAATGATATCTTGCTTAGATTTGTTTTTATATTTTTTTTCTAATTCTTTTTGTCTTCGAAGTTTATCATAAATACTCATACCTAACAAAACTTACAAAAAATTACTTTAGAATGTGTGTATGAAATATACTACTACCCTACCCCGCCTTGATTCTTGTTTAGGTTGAGAAATTTGGTTGAAAATTCTGAATTTATAAGCAGGTTGAAATATAATAAGAAGGTGTAGTCATAATTGTAGTCATACTTTTTGTCGTCACTTGTCATTATTTATGTATGAACTGATAAACAAAGGGCTACCGAAGTAGCCCCTTATTTCTCGTCAAAGTATGCGTTCATAGAACACGTGGGCGATGAGAGATTCGAACTCCCGACGTCCTGCGTGTAAAGCAGGCGCTCTGACCAGCTGAGCTAATCGCCCCAAAAGTGAGTGAAATTAAATTTTTAGATTAAATAATCCAACAAATTACTTTTTAAGATCCGGGATTGCCACATCGATCACATCCATCACTTCTTTTGCGAAGTGAAATTTTAAATCTTTTTTGATATGTGCCGGAATCTCTTCTAAGTCACGCTTATTTGCAAAAGGAAGTATAATTGTTCTAATACCTGCGCGATGAGCAGCTGTTACTTTTTCTTTAACACCGCCAATAGCAAGGACATTTCCTCTTAACGTAATTTCTCCAGTCATAGAAAGTTTACTCTTTACTGGCTTATCTGTTAATAAAGATACCAATGAGGTAAACATTCCTACACCCGCCGAAGGACCATCTTTTGGAATAGCTCCAGCTGGACAATGAACATGGATGTCCATTTTTTCTGCAAAATCTTCTTTTAATCCTAAAATGTCTGTATGTGATTTGACATATGTAAATGCAGCAGCAGCAGACTCTTTCATAACATCACCCAATTGACCAGTCAAGGTAAGTAACCCTTTTCCTCTCATCTTGCTTGATTCTACAAATAAAATATCTCCACCTGCAGCAGTCCATGCCATTCCTGTCACTACGCCCGGTTTAGTAGTACGTTCTGCTAAATCAGATTGAAACTTAGGAATCCCTAAGTAGTCATTGACAGCTTTCTTAGCGATAGTCACTGTTTTCACTTTTTTATTTACTACGTCTACCGCAATCTTTCTAAGCACATTAGCAATTTCTCTTTCTAAGCTTCTTACTCCAGATTCTCTTGTATAAGAACGGATAACTTCCTTAATACCAGCTTCATTAAACTTCACTTGTTTCGCAGTTAATCCATTTTCTGTAATTTGCTTTGGAATTAAATGTTTTTCAGCAATCTTAACTTTTTCATCGTCAATATATCCTCTGAAATCTAACATTTCCATACGGTCATATAGTGCATGAGGGATATTATCAGGATAATTTGCCGTAGAAATAAACATGACTTTACTTAAATCAAAATCTACTTCTAAATAATGATCGCTAAATGCATGATTTTGTTCTGGATCTAAAACTTCAAGCATTGCTGAAGAAGGATCGCCTCTAAAATCTGAACCTAGTTTATCAATTTCATCCAACATAAAGACCGGATTATTAGTTTTAGCTTTTTTTAATGACTGAATAATTCTACCAGGTAATGCTCCGATATAGGTACGTCTATGCCCTCTAATTTCCGCTTCATCTCTTACTCCACCGAGAGAAATACGAACAAATTCTCTACCCATTGATTTAGCAATAGACTTCCCTAAAGAAGTTTTACCTACACCTGGAGGGCCTGTAAAACAAAGAATAGGTCCTCTAACTGTATCATTTTTGGTCACTTTCTTTTTCAGAGATCTCACTGCTAAATATTCCAATACACGCTCTTTAACTTTTTCCAGACCATAGTGATCTTCGTTAAGCGTTTTACTGGCTTTTTTAATATTTAAATTATCTTTACTAGATTTACTCCATGGCAAATCTGTTAACCATTCTAAGTAAGTTCTTGCAACAGAATACTCAGGTGATTGTGGTGAAATTCTTCCAAGACGATCTAATTCCTTATGAGCTACCTTAGTAGCTTCTTTACTCATCTTAACATCATCAATTTTTTGTGCTAACTCATCTAATTCTACAGTTTGATTATCTTCACCTAGTTCTTTTTGAATAGTTTTCATCTGCTCTCTTAGATAGTATTCTCTTTGAGTCTTAGAAATCTCATCTTGAACTTCTGTTTGAATTTCTTCTCCCAGCTTAATACGCTGTATTTCTTTCTGTAATAAATTAATCGCAATTTCAACACGTTTTCTAATATCTAACTCTTCTAATACTTCTTGTTTTTCTGAATTTGATACAGATAAAAGAGAGGTTGCTCTATCAGCAAGTCTAGAAGGGCGATCAATATTCGATAACATCCCTGCATGCTCTTCATTTAGATTTGGAGAAATTTTTATTAGTTCAGTAAATGAACTTTTTAAACTTTTAGCCAAGGCTTCAACTTGGACATCCGGAGTGGTAATTGATTCTGCAATTCTTTCTATGTCAGCAATAAAATAATCATCACCTTGTTCATATTTTAGAATCTTTACTCTATCTACTCCTTGTACAATAGCAGATTTACTATTATCTGGCATATCAAAAGTCTTTAATACTAAGGCCAATGTACCATAAGAGTATAAATCTTGCTCTTTTGGATCTTCCACTGAACCATCTTGCTGTGCGACTACTACCAAATATTTATTCTCTGGATCTAAGTCTTCAATCAGCTTTAGCGACTTTTTTCTTCCTACATAAATAGGAATAACCTGTTGAGGGAATAATACCGTATTCTTTAACGGCATTACTGGATATTTTTTTTCTATTGTGTCCATATTTTTTTTCCTACTACTATTGATGCAAAAACTATGCCTTATATCAAATATAACCTAAAACTATAAAAATTCATCAAAACCATGCCAAAATGGCAATAAAGTCTGCTAATTTAGTTCAATTGAATATAAAAACTCTTCAAAAGACATAGAACTTGCTTTTATTAACTCCTCATTTCCTACCGCTTTTAGAAAATATAAGCTATTAGGAAATTCTACAACTCCTCCTAAGAGGCCATAATTAGATTGAACAACTGTTGGAGCTGTATTGTTCCCCATTGTAGGAACTTCATAAGTACCATACATTTCAATTGATGTAACATACTTGCTATCTAAACTATCTCTTTTAATGACAATATTGTCTTTATTTAATGATTGGTCTTGTTTGAATTGACCAATCCAACGATCTATATTCTGATCTGCTGTCCCTTGAATATTGTTAAATACGACGAGCGAAAAATCACTATTATCTTTTAAGTTTATCTCTAATAAGCGAAACTGTTTATCTGAGCTTGATGCAACCCATCCATCTGGTAATTTATAGGAAATATTTTTTACCAATTCTCTACCTATAAACTCATTCGTACCGTTAATAGATATGTGGGATACAAAAAAACATGTACCAATAATAACTGCATATAATATAACTTTATTCATTGTTGCTAAATATAGTGCGAGCTTGCTCATCTGCGCGATAAGAACTTCTCACTAATGGACCAGACTCCACTATTTTAAAACCAATTGATTTACCAAAAACTTTATATTCTTCAAATTTTTCTTTTGAAACATATTTTTCTACTTTTAAATGTTTCTTTGTTGGTTGCAAATATTGACCGATTGTAAAAATCTGTACTCCTAAATCTGCGATTTGCACCATAGTATCTTTTACTTCTTTTTCAGTTTCTCCCAATCCAACCATAATGCCTGTTTTAGTACGTAGTCCATAGTCTATTGACTCTTTAAGTACATCTAGTGAGCGTTGCCAATTTGCTTGAGCTCTGACTCCCTTACTAACCCTTTCTACGCATTCAACGTTATGACTAAATATATCTGGCTTTGAATCGAATACTGTTTTTAACGCTTTTTTATTTCCCTGAAAATCTGGAGTTAATACCTCTATAGTACATTTTGGATTTAATTTTCGAGTAGTATTAATTGTTTGTGCCCATATCGTAGAACCATAATCACCCTTGAGATCGTCTCGATCTACCGACGTGATAACGACATGCCTTAATTGCATTTTTTGTACTGCTTGTGCTACACGATACGGTTCAAGAGGGTCATCCCAAGTAGGTTTTCCTGTCTTGATAGAGCAAAAACCGCATCCTCGAGTACAAGTATCTCCCAAGATCATTAAGGTAGCTGTTTTGCGACTCCAGCACTCATAAATATTTGGACATCTTGCTTCAGCGCAAACAGTATTAAGATAACTTTTTTGCACCATTCTCTTAACTGACTTATAATTTTCATCAGTTGTAATATTAATTTTTGGTTTATGTAGTCCTGCTCGAATCATTATGCTCTAAATAGTTGATTAAAATGTTTTATAATTGACTGTTTAATATCATTCATAAAAAAATTTGTTCCAAGTTCTTTCTCCATGGATGTCATTAAAACATCGTCAATCCCACAAGAAATAATATTAGAAAAATAGTTCATATCCGTATTTACATTTAAAGAAAATCCATGGGTGGTAACTCCACGAGATACATGAATACCAATACTACCAATCTTTTTATTTTGAATCCATACTCCAGGTTGATTGTCTTTTGTATGCGCATTGATAGAGTAATCATTCAGCGTAGCAATAAGTAATGATTCAATATTTTTTACATAAGACTTAATTCCCATTTCTGTCTTTCTTAGATCTATTATTGGATAACCTACTAGTTGACCAGGACCATGATACGTAACATCTCCACCGCGATCTGTTTGAATGATTTCACAATTATCTTTTAAGATATTTTTAGGATTAGCATTTTTCCCAAGGGTGTAAATATGATCATGCTCAACTAAGAATAAAGTATTCTTTCCTTTATTCTGAATTAGTTTTTCCCGTGTAAGCTCTTGCTTAGATAGGGTTGTGCTATAGTTACATAGCCCTAAGTCTTTGACAGTTATCTCCATTTACTTTAACTGTAATAATGTTTCAAATATAGCTTCAGAAAAAGTAGGGTGAGGATGAATAGCATTGAATATACTATCAATTGTTAAGTTATTTGATTTGATGATACTGAATTCTGAAATCATTTCTGTAGCGTTCGATCCCACAATATGTGCGCCTAAAATATGTCCATTCTTTCCAACTAGTATTTTTATAAATCCATCAGTGGACCCCACAGCAACCGCTTTTCCGTTCGCAATAAAAAATGATTTAGCAACTTTAAAATCTATTCCATCTTCTATTAATTGTTGCTCTGTAGATCCAATGGAAGCGACTTCTGGTTTTGAATAAGTACAAGCGGGAATACTATTATAATTAATCTCTCTTGGATTTAATCCACAAAGATGCTCTGCCACATAAAGACCTTCTGCTGCAGAAACATGAGCAAGCCATGGTGCACCAATTACATCTCCTACTGCATAGATATTATCAATATTTGTTTTTCCATTTTTATCTACAATAATATGATTACTGGCAGACAGTTCTATTCCTAATTCTTCTAATCCCATTCCCATAGAATTTCCTTCTACCCCAACTGAGATTAATATTTTTTCATCATCAATTTTTTTAGCTAAAGTATTCGTTAGAACATTAATTTTTTTCTTCTTAAAGGTTTTTTCAACCCAATGGGAGACTTCTTTGTCTTCATGCGGAAGGATAGTCTCTTCTGCTTCAATGAGCGTCACCTGAGTTCCAAAACTATTGAAGAAATATGCAAACTCTACTCCAATAGCCCCTGCTCCAATAATTGTCATTGATTTAGGAATAGATGTCATCTGAAAGATATCTTTTGCATACACAATTTTATCCTGATCTGCATCTAAGTTGGGTAATGTTCTTGGTTTAGACCCTGTTGCAATAATAAATGTTTCTCCAGTAATGGATATATCATTAACTATCATAGTATTCTTATCGGTAAATGTTCCAAATCCTGCGTGAAAATCTATATTATTTTTTTTGACTTGATGATGTAATCCTCGCGATAAGCGCTGTCTTGCTTTAACGCTTTTATTAATAATAAAATTAAAGTCTACTGTAATATCTTTTACAGAAATACCATACAATTCAGATGCATTAATTAGGTCCATTGCTTCTGCATTTTTTAATAGTGATTTAGTTGGAATACACCCCCAATTAAGACAGACGCCTCCTAAGTTGTTATCATCTACGATTGCGACTTTCTTTCCTAATTCAGCAGCACGAAATGCAGCGTTATATCCTCCAGGACCTCCGCCTAAAATAACTAAATCATACTTATTCAACAGTTTCTCTCTTACGTTTATATGTTATTTGTTTGTACTAAGTTTAAGAATTCATTTCTTGTGGTATCTTTCTCTTTAAAGGAGCCTAACATTGCACTTGTTGTTGCAACGCTATTTTGTTTTTGAACTCCGCGCATTAACATACAAAAATGCTTACCTTCCATTACAACTGCCACTCCTTTGGGTTGTAAAATATCTTGGATAGTATTGGCAATCTGATTGGTAAGACGTTCTTGCACTTGCAACCTTTTAGAATAATGATCAATAATTCGTGGAATTTTTGAAAGGCCAATAATTTTTCCATTAGGAATATATGCAACATGTGCTTTTCCGTAAAATGGGATAAGGTGATGTTCACAAAGACTGTAGAACTCTATATTCTTTACAATGACCATATCTTTTGCAGATTCGTTAAAGATAGCATCATTAATTAATGTATCGAGATCTTCGTTGTATCCTTGCGATAGAAATTCCCAAGATTTTGCCACTCTTTGTGGTGTTTTCAACAATCCTTCCCTGGTTGGATCTTCTCCAATAGATTTTAATAGTTGTTCGGTAATTTTTTCTAAATGTTTTTTATCTTTTTCTTCCATTAGTGCTCCTCTAAATAACTTGTAGGTTGAATTTTATCTTTTAATGCCCATAAACAAAAATAAATGATTGGGGTGTCAAATAGTGCAACTAAGACCTTAAATAGCCATCCCATCATCCATAAACTATAAAAACGCTCCCAACCAATAACACCAGCTGAACAAAGAATAACTAGAATGACTGATGTATCTACTAATTGAGAAAACATCGTAGACGCATTATTTCTAAGCCATAAATGTTTTCCTTTAGTAAGGCGTTTCCAAAAATGAAATATTCTCACATCTATTAATTGTGCAGTCAAATATGCTACCATAGATGCAAAAAAGGCAGGACCAGTCAGCCCAAAAACTTTTGTAAATGTTTCGTTATCTATTGGAGACCATTCTGCGGCAGTAGGATTCATAGAAACCATCACTAATAAGGTTGTAAAAATACTAGCAAAAAAACCAGATACCACTACTTGATTTGCACGCTTTTGGCCATAAAGCTCAGAAATTAAATCAGTCACTAAGAATGTTACAGGGTATGCAATAATACCCACAGATAACTCAAATGTCATTCCAAGAAAATTCCAGGTAAAAAACTTCTGAAAAATAAGATTGCATGCCACGAGAGATGCAATAAAAATACCAGTTAAAATTAAATAAAATCTTTCTTGAAAATCATTCACTATTACCCCCATAATAGTCTGTATAAATAGTCGGTGTTTCGACTATGCGAATGTGATGCAAAGTGCATCCTTCTAAATACTTAGAAATAGTATCCCAAATAAAAACTACTAAATTTTCTATTGAAGGTTGTTTCCCTTCAAACCAAGGAATATCTTTTTCAAATTGAGAATGATCTAATACTGATACAACATACTTCTTTACAATTGTCTTTAAATGACCTAGATCTACTAAAAATCCTGTATCTGGATCTACATCTCCAGTAACCGTAACATGTAATGTATAATTATGACCATGCACTCTCGCGTCTTTTCCAAACACTTCTAAGTTTTTTTCCTCAGACCATTTTTCATTTCCATATTGGTGCGCTGCTGCAAAAGTAAATACTTTTGTTAGATATATATTATTTTTCTTTCCCATTTGAATAGATAATTTATCTAAATAAAGACCTTCTTCCAACTACTGAAGTGATTGGACATTTTTCTGGATTAAAATTTTTAGCAGTACAATAATCTCTGCCATAGAATATAATTTGAAGATGAAGCTTACTCCATTTATTTTTTGGGAATAGTCTCTTTGCGTCTTTTTCTGTTTGTTTAACGTTCTTACCTGAAGATAACCCCCACCTGTACATTAATCGATGTACATGTGTGTCAACAGCAAATGCAGGAACATCAAATGCTTGAGACATTACAACAGAAGCAGTTTTATGACCTACGCCCGGGAAAGACTCCAACGCTGCAAAATCTTTAGGAACTCTTCCGTTATATTGATCAACCAACATATGGGATAATCCTAAAATTGCTTTTGACTTAGCTGGACCTAACCCGCATGGCCTAATAATATTATAAATAGTATCATAATCTAATGTGATCATTTGTTGCGGCGTATTTGCTTTACTGAATAGAGTTGGGGTTACTTTATTTACTGATTTATCGGTTGTATTTGCTGATAATAAGACTGCAATTAATAACGTATAATGATTGGAATGTTTTAAAGGCGCTGAAACCTCAGGGTAGATTTTATCAAGATGATTTATAATAAAATGAACTTTATCCTTTTTTAGCATTAATGCTTATAGCTGATTTAAAGCATCAAAGGTCAAAGACTTTGGTCGTGTTAATGGAAGTCCCATTGCACGACTTAATACCAGCTGTGATACAATACCCAATGATCTGGACATGCTGAATAAAACAGTATAGAATTCAAATTCTTTTAATCCGTAGTAATGTAATAATGATCCAGAAGCGGCATCAACATTTGGCCATGGATTTTTAGCTTTTCCATGCTCTTTTAATACATCAGGAATGATATCAAATAATTTGGTTACCACCTCAAAAACTTCACTGTCATTGATATGATCTTTACCAAATCCCATAAATGCTGTAAATCTTGGATCAGGACATCTCAATACGGCATGGCCATATCCAGGGATTACTTTTCCTGAGTTTAATCGATCCCAAGCAAATGCCTTTAAATCTTTATCGCTTGGCACTCCCTTAAAATGATTTACAATATCTAATACAAATTTCAAATTATTTTGATTTGCCAATCCATGCAAAGGACCCGCTAAGCCATTAAGGCCTGCAGATAAAGAATAGTAAGGATCAGACAAAGCGGAATTAACTGTCAGTGCGCTAAACGTGCTGACATTGCCGCCTTCATGATCGCAGTGCAACATTAAATAGAGTTGCATCATTTTTAGTCTATCTTCAGACTCTTCAAATCCCATCATTTGCAAGAAACTTTCAGACCAATCTTCAGAGCCTGCATGCTCTAATCTTTCGCCTTTATCAAATCTTAATCGATAGATTCCTGCTGCAATAGCGGGAAGCTTTGCAATAATATTTAAACCATCTTCAAGAGTAGTTTCCCAATAGTCATTTTTTGAAACTACTAAATCGTAAGCTGATGCAAATTTACTTTCCTTCTGCATAGTTAAAATTGCAGTATTAAACATTGCCATAGGATGTGAATCTTTTGGCATGCTATTTAATACATCCCAAACATACTGTGGTACTTCACTTCTAGAGTGTAAACATTTTTGTAGATCTGCTAATTCTTCCTTATTAGGCAATTCTCCAATAAGCATTAAATAAAGAACTTCTTCTGGTTTAATATGAACCAGATCAAGTATATGATGACCTCTAACATGTAATCCAGCATCTGCTGTAACACATGAAGTATCACATATCATTCCTTTTACTCCTCGCATACCAGAAAAAGCTTTTTCTATAGTGACTGTACTCGTGACATGGTCACCTTTTTCATCAAGAAGCTGTCGATAGTTATATCGCCAGTCAGGTATTTTTTTTGCTAAATTTTCTTTTAATTTCCCCATAATAGTGCCTCAATTTAAGTTTGAAATTGCATATTGTATAATTGTTTATATATACCGTCTCTATTAATTAGCTCTTGATGACTACCTTGATCAACAATTTTCCCTTTATCAAGGACAATAATCTTATCTGCATTATGGACAGTAGAGAGCCTATGTGCTATTACAATAACCGTACGATTACGCATTAATTTTTCAATAGCTTGCTGTACCTTTTTCTCTGATTCTGTATCCAATGAAGATGTTGCTTCATCTAAAATTAAGATTGGTGGGTTCTTGACTAGCGCACGTGCAATAGCAACACGTTGTCTTTGTCCTCCTGATAATGAAACACCTCTTTCTCCAATAACAGTGTCATAACCATCAGGAAGTTTCTCAATAAAATCATGTGCATTTGCTGCAACTGCAGCCGCTTTAATCGTGTCATATCCAATCGATTCTACTCCATAGGAAATATTAGCTTTTACAGTATCATTAAATAAGAATGTTTCTTGTGTGACAATTCCCATTAATGATCTCAATGAAGTAATATCAATATCTTTAATATTATTGTTATCTATAGAAATTGATCCCTTGATAGTGTCATAAAATCTAGGCATTAAATCTACTAAAGTAGATTTTCCTCCACCACTAGGGCCAACAAGTGCTATAATTTCACCTGACTTAATAGAAAGGTTGATATTGCTTAATACCTCTTCATCTTTATTACCGTAATGGAAACTTACATCCTTGAACACAATATCTTTTTTTAAGCTATCAATATGTAAGGCACTTGGAGCATTCGTAATATCAGATTTAACATCTAGAATAGAAAAGACTCTGTCAGCAGATGCTAATCCATTCTGCAACTCATTAAATACATTACTAAGATTTTTCATTGGTCCAAATAAGCTGAATAATAATAGGATAAATCGTATAAAATCTTCTGAAGTAATAGACTGAGCCAATAAAACATCGCGCGCTCCTACCCATAATAATAATGCTGCAATCGATGCTCCCACAATTTCTGATACAGGAGATGAGACTAATCTTAGAATATCTTTTCTAAGCATTAATTTATAATATTTTTGTGTCTCACTAGAGAATCGCTTTACTTCATATGCTTTCATAGCAAATGCGTTAACAATTCTTATTGAACCTAGAGTTTCAGCTATAACAGAGGTAATCCCTGCTAATTGTTCTTGGGTTCTTGCTGCGCGCCTTCTAATACTCCTCGCAATACCAAAAATAATAACACCACTCAAAGGAACAACTGTTATTGCAATACTAGCTAATTTTGGACTGATGATAAAAAGCAATATTAAAAATGTTAAAATATTGATAGGCTCTACAAATAATTTCTGAAAACTAGTAGATAATGAATTTTTCATATTATCAATATCGCTAACAAGGACAGATGTCAGTTTACCCGACTTATTTTTATTAAAATAAGACAGAGATAAGTAGTGGAGATGTTCATATAACTTATTTCTGAGATCTCTGATAAGCTTAAACTGAATAATAGATAGGGTAATATTCTTGATATATAGTGCAATATTTTTAAATGTAAATACTGCTATCAAGGCAACGCAAACAGCTGAAACTGTATCAATTGCTGTTTTCTTTAGAAGTAAGTTATTTGAGAATAATTTTAATTTTTCATTTGCAGACAAGCTTTCTAATGCCAACAATCGACTGTTTTCTGCATCCAGAGCATTGAAATCAATTAATACGTTATTAATCATTGTTGCCGTTATCCAAATAGAGGCACTATTAAATAAGACAAAAATAATGGCTGCTATACTAGAGGCAATTAATAAAGGCCAATAGGTTAATATGATTTTGAATAGACGAATATGTGAAGATTGATTCATTTTTTATACACTATAATACTGTTTTATAAACCATTTTTGCATGCACTATGTCAGCTTCAATAAATGTACTGCCAATAATTGTAAATCCTAAATCTTTATAAAATTTTATAACACTTTCTTGTGCATGTAAATATATCATAGTGTCAGGTGGAATCTGAGATAAAACAAACTTTACAATCTCTCTACCAAAACCCTTACTTCTGAATTCTTTTAATACTGCAAAGCGTTCTAGCTTATATCCTTTATCAGTTTTTCTCCATCTTCCAGTTCCGACTGGAAAATTATTTTTCAAAGCCAGTACGTGGAATGATTCATCTTCATTCTCAATTTCTAAGCTTTCTGGAACATTTTGCTCCTCGATAAATACAGTTCTTCTAATATCAAGAACAATGCTATAATCTGCTTCTGTTTTTACTAATTGTATCTTAGCGCTCATTTTAGCAATTTCAATATTATACAATGAGAAATCAAAGACTAATTATTCTAATTATTTTATCTTTATTCTTTAGCACATCTACTGCTCAAGATAAATTTGATTCATATAAAGATCTTAAAAAGATTCCTAATGGGATGAATATTATTCATGAAAATGATCGGACTAAAGCAATAGTAGGGGTACATGGATTCTATCCAATCTATTGGGTTCAAATTCATCATGAATGGGTACAGCCATTTAATTTTTTAATTAAAGAAGATATATCAACATTTTTCTATAAATATGACTGGAATGATTGCCCCAGCAAAGTATCTCAAGAATTTTCAGTTGAATTACAAAATTTAATCACACAGCATCCAGAGGTTGATGATTGGCAAGTTATTGGCCATAGCATGGGTGGCAGTGTCGTAATGTTCACCAATCAGTCCTTTGCTTATAATGATAAAATTACGTTCAATACCGTGGCTACTCCCGTATACTATGAACGTGAAAAGGTTCCTTTCTTTGTTAGAGCTTATGAGTCAATATTTAATAAGCGTTGCTCTGAAACTATCAACAGTTTGGATAATGAATTTGAAAATGGATTTACTAACAAGCACGTCCAATGGAGAAATCTAAAAGAGTTTGATTCCCAATTTAAAAAATATGATTTTGATCCATACGATAATACTATTAAAGACTCAATTGTATTTCAATTTCCTGATAGCTTAAACGGAGAAAGAGTTGGGCATACATCTAGTCTATATTTTTCTATTTTAGAAATTGTCAATTAACTCAATTGATACTGGGCAATGATCTGATCCCATCACGTCTTCATGTATTTCTGCGTCTGTAATGCTTTCTATAAATTCTTCATTAGTAAAAAATCCATCTATCCTCCAACCAATATTACGTTGGCGAGCACCAAATCGATATGTCCACCAAGAGTAACGATCTGGCTCATCGTGAAATAATCTAAAAGTATCTACATATCCATTTTCAATATAAGTATCAATTTGAGCTCTTTCGACTGCCATAAATCCAGAATTATTTTTATTAGCTTTTGGGTTAGCTAAATCAATGGCTTGATGAGCTGTATTCCAATCTCCGCCCACCAGGACATTTACTCCAGAAGCTACCTGTTCATTTAAAATTTCTAACAAGTCATCATAAAAATCTAATTTATATTGTAAGCGATGCTCGTCTTTTTGTCCATTTGGAAAATAAATATTGTACAATAAAAAATCTTCAAACTCTGTAATTAAGACTCTTCCTTCTCTATCATACTTTTCAATACCAAGACCATATTGAACATGTAAAGGTTCTTGTTTTGAAAAAGTAGCTACGCCACTATATCCTTTTTTTTCTCCAGAATGCCAATATCCATGATATCCTTCTATATTCTGTAGGCTATCAGGTAATTGTTCAAAATGAGCTTTTGTTTCTTGAATACATAGGATATCAGGAGAGGTAGCATCTACCCAATCTAACATTCCTTTTTTCTCGATTGCTCTTACACCATTAACATTCCAAGAGAATATTCTCATTTTATTTTTTACCTCTTTAATTTTAAAATTTAATTAATAAATTAAACTATGAACTTTAAAGAAGAATTCAAAAAAATTATAGCTGAAAACGCAATTGTCTTATTTTTAAAAGGAACTAAAGACATGCCTCAGTGTGGTTTTTCCAAAACTGTTGTGAATTTGCTTAATCATTATGGAGTTGAATTTCAGGATGTAAATATCTTGGAAAATCCAGATATGAAAGTAGCATTATCAGAACTATCAGGATGGCCTACATTCCCTCAATTATTTGTTAAGGGTAAATTGCTTGGCGGTTGTGACATTGCAGTAGATATGCATGAGAATGGTCAGCTATTAGATGCTTTAGATGTAAATGCCTAATAAAGAAAGGCTATTGTAAAAATAATATCTTAGCTCTATATTTTGCTACGTTTTTGGCCCGTTCGTCTAATGGTTAGGACTCATGGTTTTCATCCATGCAATAGGAGTTCGATCCTCCTACGGGCTACACCTTTTTATCTCCCTTTATAATTGCTAATTGTAGTCATTAAAACAATTAATAAACCGACCAGTCGGTTTTTGTTGTTTTTTTAAATAAAAGTATACTATATTCTTTATGTCAATATGAAAGTTAGTTAGGGCGGGGGAAATCCTTGATTAGTTCAAAACGTTAGATATTACATTATTTGTACCTTCAAACTCTGAACATTCATCTCTCGCCCTTTATCTTTTTAATCAATCAAAAAATTATAACTTTAGATTATTTATCTAAAAATTGAGCAATTAGTCTTTGGAAATGATGGACGCCTTTTTCTCTAGTGGGAGAAAATCTTCCAGATTGATAGAATGAAGACTGAATACCTTTACTTTCATTCTCTACAATAAATTCATCTTCCCTTTCAACTTTATCAATATCATTCCCGGCTCCCTTATGAAGTTTACTAGGATCATATACGTAAGTAAGAAAAGAAACTTTTGTACGATTGGTACTAATTGGCTTGACAATATTTACCGATAATCCCCATGGATAAAAATTGAACATCATATTTGGGAAAACCCAGTAGTAATATGCAGCTACTTGCTTTCCATAGTCAATATGGTCTTTTGGTAGGTTGAATGTTTCATTTGATTTATCTGAGTATCCAACTTGTAAACTAGAATATTTATGTAATTCAGTAGTATAGTTGCCATAGTCTAATACTTTATTTAATCCTTCATGAACAAAAGGAATATGAAAGCCTTCTAGGTAATTATCGCAATATAATGCCCAGTGCGCTTGTATTAAATAGTCCTTAGACATACTAGCATCAAACGAAAATTGCTCTAACGGTAAGAATCCAATTCTTTCATTGATTGGAGCAAGTACTTCTTTAAAATCAAAAGAAGGATTTAGACCCGCAAATAGAAATGGGCCCCACTCTCCTAGAGGAAACTTATATAAATTATCACATTCTCGTGGAAAGTCTTTTGCTTCTTTAAACTCTGGCATTGATTTAAAATTTCCATTTAAATCAAACGACCTCCCATGATATGCGCATGTAATATTTTTTGATTTGCCAGGACCTAGGGCTAAAATATGCCCTCTATGAGTGCAAACATTTGTCATACAATTGATACTACCCTCTTTATCCCTTGTAAGAAGTATAGGCTCTGTTAAAAATCCATCTAACAAAGTAAGGGGTTGAATCGAATTTGTTAATTTTAGAGAAGAATTATCTCCAAGCCATTGCCATGATTTTAAAAAAATATTTTCTCTTACTTGATCAAAGACATCTTGGCTTTTGTAAAAAGATGATGGAAGTGTTTCAGCTTTAGATATATCTTTATGAATATTAAATTGAGTCGTCAAAGCAACCTTAAAGACTAGTTAAATAGAAAACCAAACTTAATCCCAATATGTGTAGTGCCATATTTGTTGGCTATACTTGGTTCAACAAAGAATTCTGTAATTGAGTTTTGATTTGTAATAACTCCAGGTTCAAAAATAAATGGTACTGCTAATTCTGTATACACAGTAGAGCTGTTAAAAGATGTTGTACCGTCTTCTTCTAATAAAGAGTCATAGATATTTTTTTCATTAATCATATTAATATTTAGTCTTGGGATTATCACAAAATTCGCATCAGTCATGAATTCTTTACTTACACCAAACTCAATTGCATAAGATTTTCCGTAGAAGTCTTGATCTAGACTATCGAGCACAGAACTACTAAAGTTTGAGCTGCTATATCTCAATCCTAAAGATAAAGTTACAACTTTTAACTGCTGAAATTCAGCGGGATCAAAGTAATAGGTAGCTCCAAGAGAAAAGCTCTTATCGCCAACATTAGGATTATCGCTTCTGAAAGATTCAGTAAAATTAAATTTAGGATCGCCATCTGGATTTGATTGCTCTCCTGTTAAGTCAAAGGTGTAAGTGTCTTTACGATCAAAATACGAATATCCATATGAAAAGTCTAAACCGACTAGACCTTTGTATACATATCCAACATTAATTTTATTTCCATAACTACTTCTAACAAACTTTCCTTCTCCAAAAAAATCTATATTTTGATCACGTCCAAAGGATACTGTTGTAGATGTTTTTCCAGGTATTACTAAATGTGTTTGTGACAGTAACAATGTTGGAAAAATGAGTAATAAGATAATAAGAATTCTCTTCATGCTATAAAATTACTACATGAATGAGTGATTAAGAATTTATTTTTTATTTTTTTCGATAACTGAAACTAGGCGATTGTAAATCTCTGAAGTATTTCTAGGTGCTCCAATTAATATATCACGAACAATACCCCCCTTATCGACGATAAAATGCGCTGGAGAGACTGGTGTAAAATCATACATAAATGCTCGATCGATACCTGCTTGCATATATGTAAAATCTGTTCTTTTTAAAAAATTGGTAATATCTGGAATACTATCAAAGCTTAATGCTAAGAACTTTATTTTTTCATCTTTGTAGGTTTCGACTAAATCATTTAAATATGGCATTTCTGCAATACAGGGACCGCAGTTGATATACCAAAAATTGATTACCAATAATTCGCCTTCAAAATCCTTAAAAGTTTTTGTTGAACCGTCTAACATAGTAAAGACTCCATCGGGTAGTTTTTGATCTTTCCACTGGTCTACTACTCTTTTAGTAATAACAGCACCTCTACCACCGGCCTTCATGAGCGTTGATTCTTCGATAAGATTGTCAATCACATCATCTGCTACAAATCCACGTAAATCCTCATAATTTTCAAATAATATATACTCCGTATTATTTAATTCATCATCAAAACGTCTAAGCGCTTGTACCGTTGTATTTTCAACTATACTATCTTTTTGTGACTCAGACAATATATTCCCCTGAGCATCCTTGAAAACAATTCCATTAGATATAGATAAATCTTCTTTTGAATTTGATTTTTTTTCAGCAACAATTTTCTCCTGAACTTCTTTTTCTATGGGAATAGGAGTTTTTTCTTGGCAAGAAAAAAGGTTGAATAGAATAATAGTTGTTAATAAAATTTTCATGTGCGATATCGGTTGAAATATAGCTTAGCTATAAATAAAAAAGATAAAAAAAGACACAATACACAAAACCAAACAAATATCTCTTCAAAATGATCTCCTATCCAAATTGCTGTTTCAGATAGTTCTTTTTTTTGTATAAAATACATATTAGAATATCTAAACATTTAAGGATAATTATGATAAAAATATTTCTTCCATACCATTATATGATAATAACGCTGATAGGATTCTCTTTCATGATTCTATTAAGTGGGTTCTCTTATAAGAGAATAACAAAAAAAAGCTCTGAAAAATCTATGTCTACGGCAAGTTTTTATGATCTAAAGGCCATATCCATGGATCAAGAGGAAATTTCTTTTGAACAATACAAAGGAAAGAAAGTCTTGATTGTGAATGTTGCAACAAAATGTGGCTACACTTATCAATATGAAGGCATGCAAAAGCTGAATGATTTATATGGAGATAAAGTGGTTGTTTTAGGATTTCCTGCAAATGATTTTCTCTTTCAAGAGCCAGGAAGTAATGAGTCTATAGCAGAATTTTGTGAAACTGTTTTTGGTGTCACATTTCAAATGTTTGAAAAAATTACAACTAAAGGTAGGAAGCAAAGCTCCGTTTATACTTGGCTTAGTGATTCAGAGCTTAATGGATGGAACGATCAAAAACCTACATGGAATTTCTGTAAGTATTTGGTGGATGAGAACGGAGAATTAATAGCTTTTTTTGATTCAAAAGTAAAGCCGCTTTCTAAAGAAATTACTGATTTACTATAAAGACAGTAAACTAGGCATACATTAGTATTAGACTAATTGACATTACAATAATTCCAGCAGTTACTCCCATAATAGGATCGCTAGGTTTCCCGTACTCTTTTGCAACAGGTAGCAACTCATTTAAAGATACATAAATCATAATACCTGCACATAGAGCAAAAGATATTCCAAACAATGCTTCATTGTATACTGTGCGGAAAATCAAAAATCCAATGACTGCACCTAATGGCTCAGCAAGCCCAGAAGCAAACGATATCCAAAATGCTTTACTCTTATTTTTTGTAGCATAATAAATAGGTACTGATACTGCTAATCCTTCAGGAATATTATGGATTGCAATAGCTATCGCAAGGGTTACTCCAACGGTCGGATCATAGACAGCTGCTGTAAATGTTGCAAATCCTTCCGGAAAATTATGAATGGCTAAAGCGATTGCAGAAAAAACTCCTGTGCGTACTAGCAATGTTTCATCTTTGTTTGATGATCGTGATATAAAATCTGCAATTGAATGATGATCAAATAACTGATCAATGAATAACATAACCAATAGACCTGAAATAAAGGACGTCACGCCAATTAATTGGCCATAAGTATTTCCATATATGCCTGAGAGTGACTCAAAAGAGAGTAGTAATAGCTCCATAAATGAAACATAAATCATTACCCCCGCTGAAAATCCAAGCGCTAATGATAGCAATCTCTTATTCTCAAACTTTGAGTATAATCCTAGTAGACTTCCAATACCAGTACTAAGTCCAGCAAAAGTTGCTAAAGCAAATCCAATATAAATATTTGTTAAGTCCATGTATTCCTTACTTTTTTTCTTTAGATTATTATACACAATCTTTTAAAAAATATATGTTTAATGCAACTAAAATCATCGTTTCAGCTCTTATTATCTTTATTGCATCTGAAATTGCAAAAAGAGATACTCTTGTAGGTGCCATCATTGTGTCTCTACCGCTTATCTCACTACTATCTATCATTTGGATTTATATTGAAACCCGTGACATAGAAAGAATTATATCTTTTTCTTATAGTGTCTTTTCAATGATTATACCCTCTTTATCGTTTTTTCTTACTCTGCCATACTTTTTAAAGAAAAATATATCATTCAGTATTAGCCTTACATTTTCTGTGATAATCATGGTAGTATTATATTTTGGTCTAGCGACATTATATAAAAAAATAGGTTATGTTATTTAAATGAGAGTTTTAGTAATCATGCTGATGTATATCAGCAGCCTACATGCACAAGAAGGGGATCAAATGAAGACTGTAGAATACGTGGACATGGAACGTTTTTCAGGAAAATGGTTTGTCACAGCAATTGTACCTAATATGATAGAAAATGGTGCTAGCAATGCATCGGATATTTATGAGGTCAATACTGATGGAACAATTGATATTACCTACGATGCAATCAAAGATGGTACAAAAAAGCAAATTAAACAAAAAGGGACTATCGTTAATAAGAAAACTAACGCAGAATGGTCCATACAAATGAAGAAACCCTATATCCCTTTTTTAAAATTTCCGTTTAAGATTATTCTAATAGATGATAATTATAACTATATGGCAGTAGGTTATCCTGGGAATAAAATGGGTTGGATTATGTGTAGAGATACTGTGATGGATGAAACATTATATCAAACTATCTTAACAGAACTAACTAGTTTTGGTTATAAAAGAGAGCAGTTTGTAAAAATTTTACACAATTAATGTTGATGCCCTGCACCGAATAAGCTTAATACAAGATACAATATTCCAATTAAGATAATTAAAGAAGCGGCTATTAGATTGGTATTAAAATTTTGATTAACTGAGTTTAAACGATCGCGAAACCTTTCTTTAAACATTAAAAAAAGTACCATAATTCCTACCAACGTTAAAGCAATTCCTAGAACATAAATCATAATACTAGAATAAAGCGTTACGTTATCATTGCTAAACTTAGTTGAAGCAATCAAGAGTACAGCAATAGCAGATGGACATGGAATTAACCCGGCAACCATTCCAGTGACAAATGGACTTGAAAATTTAGATTCATTAAAATGAAAGTGTATTGGTTCATCGCAATTATTATCATGTTCATGTCGAACTTCTTTTAGTGCCCTATATAATAAATATAGTCCTAAACAAATAATAAAAGAGGGTCCAATAGTAGACAATATAGGGAATGTATCATTTCCTGCTCTAAGTAAGAAGGCTAAGAAAGAAAATAATAAAAAATGTATGAAAATCAGTCCAGATATTAATTGTGCTGCACCAAAAAAACGCATTGACCCTCCCGACATATAAGCCAGAATTAAAGTCTTTCCATGACCTGGCTCTAGCGCATGAAACATCCCTAATACAAAAATGACCGAAAATGTAAAATTATTATTCAGGGTTGTTTCTAAAAATGTAATCCATTCATACATACTTATTTATTCCTTTTTTTCCTTGGAATAGGATCGTAACCACTCTCTGACCAAGGATGACATTTTAATATTCTTTTTAATGCTAACGCACTTCCCTTAAAAGATCCCCATTCCTTAATAACCTCAATGGCATAATGGGAACAAGTTGGTTGATATCTACAGTTTGATCCTAATAATGGTGATAAAAATATTTGATACCCCCTAATAAGTGCTACAAAAAATAAGGAGGGGATATTTTGCATACAATTACTTCTTTTTGAAGTCTTTGTAAAGCATACTAGTCTGGATATCTCGATTGCCTTGATATTTACCGCTCTGATATGGAGTATAATCACCTTCAACTGAATGATAAAAAATTTGGCAAATTTCTATAGAAGGATAAATTTTTATTGGTTGCACACAAAAAATTTCTAATGTCCAATATCCCTTAAATCCTACATCTCCAAAGCCTGCTGTAATATGTACAAATAAACCTAATCGCCCAACAGAGGATCTCCCCTCTAGCATCGGAACAAGGTTATTTGTCTCTGTATATTCCATTGTTCTTCCAAGATATAGTTTTTTACTTTCTAGCAATAAACCGTCTTCTGGAATCATAATCTTTGTTGCAGGATTATCTTCTTTCATATCCAGAACAGGATTGTCATATACTACTAATTCATTATGCAATCTTAGATTATAACTATTGGGATTAACTTGATTTTCGTTGAAAGGATCTATTACAATATCCTTTCCTTTTCTTTCGATAATTTCTTTTCCTGATAAAATCATAATACTATCTCTAGGTTATATATTTTTTTTTAGGTTACAAAGTATTTTTTGTACCTTATGGTATGGACTTTATACTATGGTGGCAAACATTGCCTGCAAAAATGGACCCTACTCTATTAACAATTGGGCCACTATCAATTTATTGGTACTCTACCATGTATCTTGTAGCCTTTGGTGTAGTATATCTACTATCCAGCAGAAAGATTAAAAATAAAACCTTTACTAAAATTAATCTAGTCCAGTTAGAGGATTTAATGTCATGGATATTAATTGGATTATTGATTGGAGCGCGTCTAGGCTATGTACTGTTTTACAATCTAGATTATTATCTATCAAATCCACTTGAAATTTTATTACCATTCTCTATACAAAATGGTGTGTGGAAATTTACAGGTATTGCGGGCATGTCATATCATGGAGGATTAATCGGAGTTATCGTTGCTATATGGCTTTATGGTCGACAAGTGAGTTTGCATTTATTTACTTTAGCTGATTTTTTAACAGCCTCTATTCCATTGGGATATTTCTTTGGAAGAATAGGCAACTTCATCAATGGAGAGTTATATGGCCGTACTACAGAATCTGCTATTGGAATGTATTTTATGAATGCTGGAGATTACCAACTAAGACATCCTTCCCAGCTATATGAAGCATTTTTTGAGGGTATCGTATTATTTTTGATCATTAACTATTTCAATAGACATAAACAACTAGGCTTTAATAGTGGTCTATATGTCTTTGGGTATGGATTTTTCAGATTCTTTATTGAGTTTTTCCGTGAACCAGATGCTCACTTAGGCTTTATATTATTTAGTCTCAGTATGGGTCAACTGCTATGTATTGCAATGATGGCAGGTGGTATTCTAATCTGGGTTATGGGCAATCAAATTACTACTGAAAGCTAAACGCAAAAACTGGTTCATTGTTTGTCATGCTTGCAGATTGTAGAACACTCCCATTATAAAAATGTACAATATTGCGTTGCTCGTTATATAAATCCATAAATAGAGAATTCAGTATAGCAACATTAGAAGATGGAGAAAAATTATCTATCTCTAAAAAGAAAACTGTATACTCTAAACCAATCTCTTTACCAACATATTTCCATCTATAGTCTTGAACCATAAAATTATCAGATAGATAATTAACTAGAAATATATCAATATCATCACCTTCTTTTTCGGTACCCACATTTATTGTTTTATAGTTAGCATTTTCTAACAATAAATACACATCGTGGCTAAATACTTGAATAGTGATTTCAGCTCTTTCTTCTTCGGGCTTAATTTGTATATCTGTTGTAGATATAAAAAATTTATGCGCAAAAAGTATGCTCAATAAAAATATTGAACCGATTATCTTTGAAGTAAAATGCATTTCTTATTCAGTAGAATCAACATCAGGGGTTGCAGCATCCGGAGTTGCAGCATCGTCACGTACACGCTGCATTAGATTGCTACTTCCACCCCAACCTTCAGATTTATATGTTTCAAATCGTGTAGGCTGTCTTTTTTCAGGCCAATGATTATTACTTCTTTCAACATCAGCAATTTGAAAATGTGGATCTAACGTCATGTTTTTAATAGGCTTTTCTGTCTTAAAGACTTTTGTTACTTCGCCTCTATTGAATCTCCATATTTCTACTGGAATTGTAATCACTTCCTTATCTCCGTCTTCATATTCAAATTCAAGAATAATTGGCATAATTATACCGCCATTATCAGAAAATTTTACAGAATAAAAATGGTCATTCTTATCGATTAACTCACTCTCTTTTTCTGACAAATCATCCATGAATTCACGGTATTGTTTTTTATCTTTTTTGGTAACCTTATTTTTATCATAATCATCATAAAAATCTCTAGTTGCTGGATCACGATCTGTTACTGTTGATTCAATATCTTCCTCATCAAGCATTGCGCTATAATATTGACTCTTATTATCCGCTTCTTTCTTATATGATTTTTGTTCTTCTGGATCCATTTCAAGTTGATACCAGTCAACAGATTCAATGGATAGATCAACATGATCGTTACTAAAGAACCATCCTCTCCAAAACCAATCTAAATCTACCGCAGATGCATTCTCCATAATTCTGAAGAAGTCTGTTGGGGTCGGATGTTTAAACATCCATGTTTTAGAATATTCTTTAAATGCATAATCAAATAACTCACGTCCCATGATTGTGTCTCTTAATATATTTAAGGCAAGAGTTGGCTTTCCATAAGCATTTGCTCCAAATTGATATATTGATTCAGAATTAGTCATGATTGGCATAATATTGGATTTATCGCCTTTCATGTAGTTGATGATATACTCAGTATTCTTTGATGGGTGAAATAATTCTGTATCCCATTCTCTTCCTGCTATATCATCCATAAAAGAATTAAGACCTTCATCCATCCACGTCCATTGTCTTTCATCAGAATTAACAATCATAGGAAACCAAAAATGTCCTACTTCATGGATAATTACTCCAATTAAGCCTTTTTTTGTACGCTCAGAGTAGGTTCCATCATCTTCAGGTCTATATCCATTAAAACAAATCATTGGGTATTCCATTCCCATTCTATCAATATGGGCTGAGATTGCTACTGGATATGGATAATCAAATGTATACTTTGAATAGACTTCTACTGTATGTGCTACAGCTTTTGTAGAATATTGTCCCCACAAAGGTTCTGCTTCATTTGGATAATATGACATTGCCATAACTGTATTGTCACCAACCTCAACACCAATAGCGTCCCATATATATTTTCTCGATGTAGCAAAAGCGTAGTCTCGAACATTTTCTGCCTTGAAGTGCCATGTTTTTGTTTCTTCGGAATGAGTTTTTTCATTTTCTAATGCTTCAGAATTTGTGACAATTTTTACAGGCTCGTCAGCACTTTTAGACTCTTGTAATCTAGCCATCTGATCTTTAGTTAGTACTAGCTGCGGATTTTGTAATACACCAGTAGCACCCAATACATGATCAGCTGGTACCGTAATTTTGACATCATAGTCTCCAAAAATTAATGTGAATTCTCCTCGACCTAAAAACTGTTTATTTTGCCAGCCGTATATGTCATTATACATACACATGCGTGGGAAGAATTGTGCGATGGTATAGATATAATTATCATCTTCTTCAAAATATTCATATCCAGATCTTCCGCCATCTCTAATATGGTCATTAATATTATACCACCATTTAATTTTAAATTTATAAGACTGTCCTGCGCGCAACGGTGTTGGTAAATCTATGCGCATCATTGTTTTATTGATGATATATGGTAAATCTCTATTTAGTCCATCTTTTACATGTTCAATTTTAAATCCACCATCAAAATCTCTGTAGAAATTTTCAAGTGTACTCAAAGGAATAGATTCTCCTACTGTCATTTTTTCACGCCCACGTTGCGCTCCAAAGTCACCAGAAGATTGTATCTTGTAGCTATCAGAATCTAACGCTCTCACATTTTGATCCAATTGTACCCATAAGTAACTAAGCTGATCTGGTGAGTTATTATGAAATGTAATTGTCTCTTCTCCGTAGAGTCTTTGATTTTCATCATCAATAACAAGATTCATATCATAATCTGCTTCTTGTTGCCAATAGTCATGTCCAGGATAGCCCGCTGCAGTCCTGTAAGTGTTAGGGGTAGTAATATCTTCATTTAACTGTTTAAATTTGTCAAGATTGACTTGGGGATAAATAGTTGATACTGCTAAAGCTATAGCAATAATTTTTTTGATCATAGAAATCTCCATCTTAAAGTACTATTATTGGTTATTATAAAATGTAATAACTAAATAATAATGTTGTTAGTAAAAAAAAGATGTTATTTTTATGTATAACAAGGAGATAATTATGATAAAAAAAATACTTTTTATTCAAAATAGAAGAGATGTAAAACGTTCTAATTTTTTTGATCATTGGGAAAACATTCATGCTCCCCATATGGTAAAGGTTTTAAAGCCTCAAAAATATGTACTTACATTTTTTGAAGAAGATCTTGAAAACGGATGCTGTGGAATGGCTGAATTATGGTTCCATTCAGAAGAAGAGTATACCGTAGCAATGGAAAGACGAAGTACTGAATTTGGCAAATCTGATAATTGGCATGATGTAGCAAAAGCGTGGCCTGATCTTGAACGATATGAGTATACAGGCAGAGAAGTTAAGATTATTGACAATATTTAGTATTGTATGAATCGATATATATTATTTTTTCTCATTCCTTTATTTTTTAGTTGTACAAAACAATCATTTCAGGTTGGAGATATATTTTTTCAAGATTTAGACTGTGGACCACCATGTCAAGCTATTGAAGCAGTCACTTCTGGGTATCAAGGAGCTCAACTATCGCATTGTGCAATTATTACCTCAATAGGCTCTTCCAATCATAATACTATTCTCACTGAAGCAATTGGAGAGACTGTCATTCAAACAACATTACATGATTTTTTAAATCGTAGTAACAAGGTATTTGTAGGACGTCTCAAAAATGAATATCAATATATGATTCCAGATGCAATCGCATATATTCAAACTGATTTAAATGGTAAGCCATATGATTATATCTTTGATATAAATGATGATACATATTATTGCTCTGAAATTATTTATGAAGGGCTTAAAAAGGCAGATAATACACAGGAATTATTCTCTTTAAAACCTATGACATTCAATGAGCCTGGTACTGATAGTCCTTTTGTTCATTGGGTGGAGTATTATGAAGAATTAGGACATCCTATTCCTGAAGGAGAACTAGGGTTAAATCCTGGGCGTATGTCACGATCTGATGCGATTGAGATTGTTCATGTTTATGAAAAACCAACAGGGATGTATTAAAGATCTTGATATGTTTCACGATATAAACATTGCTCACATGCTTCCTTATCAAGCGTTGGAGCAGTATCGTTCTGTAAACAATTAAACATACCTTCTACAGTATTATCAATCCAGTCAGTATCTAATTGAAATTCTACTAATGTTCTTCTGAATTGCATTGTTTTACCTAAGTGCGGTTGATTCGTATCTCCATTGTAATACATGAGATAGCCAATCTTTGAAACGTCAAAATCATTCTTTTGCAATAACCAACTATAAATTTCTAATTGTCTTTTATATGATACGCCACGACCCCAAACATCGTCACGAGAATTGATGGTAGCGCGCTTTGCTGTTGCTTTGAAATCGATAACAACTAATTCCTCTTTTTCATTAATCATAATGTCATCGACGCCGCCATATATTAATAGATTAAAATCAGGATGCACATATTGAATACCTTTAAATGAGTTCTGCCATTGTTCAATATCAGGATGATGAAATGGTTTAATATTCAAATTATACTCTTTAAAAAGACCATGAGGTCTATCTTCTTTTCTACAATAATCCATTTCTTTCTTTAATAGGGTATCTACTGCCGAATTAATAGCCCAGCCTGGACCAGATGGCTCTCTAAATCCTAAGCGAACTTCTAAGTAGAAACATCGTTCACACTTACAAAATAATTCAATCTTAGTTCGACTTAACTTGAAAGCAGCCGGACTCTCTGGATTATATCTCCATTTATCTCCGACGATAGGATTATATTTAGGCATATTTTAATCTACATCAATAGGATCAAAATCGCCAGACCATGCCAAGCATTTTTGATTATCTTTTGCAATCTTAGATATCACCTTAACATCATCTCTAGATATAGTAAAGTGATCTAAATCTAAATTTTCTTTTAGGCGATTATAATGTACAGATTTAGGCAATACTGGATATCCAAGCTGTATCGCCCACTTTAAAAATAATTGCGGAACAGTTACTTCATATTGATCGGCAATATTTTGACATGGAATCGCACCGATTTTCATATCTTCAGGCTTTCCATTCCACTGCGATCCTTCTCTCCAATTTGGAATTGGAGCTAATGATGAGTAAGCAATCGGTAATATTTCATGCTTATCCATGTATTGTGCTAATTCTGTGCGTACAACATGCCATGGATGAATTTCTATTTGATTTGCTACGGGCATTTCAACCCCAGCCATTTCAATTTCTTGAATATGTTTTACATTATAATTTGATACTCCGATATTTTTTACTTTACCCTGTTTTTTTAATTCAACCATTGCCTCCCATTGCTCTAATCGATTCTCTTTAGCAAAAGGATTATGAATTAAATATAAATCAATTTCATCTACTTGGAGCAATTTAAGACTCTCATCACAAGCACTGATTGCGCCTTTAAAATTTTGAAATGGCTCTTCTTGACCAAACATTCCTGGCCACATCTTTGTAGTAATAAAAATTTTATCTCTTGGAGTTGATGATGCCGCAAGCGCTTTACCAATACCTTCTTCATTGCGATAGATTTGAGCAGTATCAATATGTTGATATCCCAATTCTAGAGCATCAGTAGAAATTTGTTCTACTTTATCATTAGGAATGAGCCAAGTACCAAGCCCAATCATTGGTATGCCAATCTTATTCATGGCAATATTATACGATAATTTTTGTGACATATCCCATCTTTTTTGTAACTCTGTGTTGCCTTTAATATGTCTGGGTTCATAAGGGCACATCCTACAGCCACGACCACAGCATACTTTTTCATCGATTAGAAATTGAGATGTTAACATGAGGCAATAATAGAGTTTATACTAAAATAATGAAAGGGTTAAGATTTGTATTTATCTGTAATAGAAATTTCATCTACCTTGCCCTGAAAATGTCCATTATAAATTGTGTCAGCCATCCATTCTTTTTCGATATCAATTTCATCCAATGAGATATTTTTCCACCAATATTTATTTTCTGGATCCCAACGATATTTTCTTAATCGTAATAGATCTTTTGTATGAAAAGGGCTTCCAATTGCAGCAATTTTATAGATAGGCATAGCTGCATTGACTAATAATTCTAGTACTGCATTATCTGAGCCCTCGATATCATGAGTAATCAAATGAATAAGGGCGTCTACGTCAAACATTGCACGATGTGAATCATAATAAAATCCATGCCAAATACATAAAATTTCTTGGCCTCGAGCACTAAAGCCTCGCTCTGTCCAATTAATATCATTAACAGAGCATGCCCATACTTTATCTTGTGAAAGTGGCAAATGTCGATCCATCACCCCTCTATCAAAAAAAGCATTGTGTGCTATAATAATATCTGCACTATTTAAAATACGAGATACAGCTTCCCAATCAATAGAGTGTCCTGCTATAGTATCATCAGTGAGACCGGTAATTCTTGTTATTACTGGGTCAAGGGCTTCTTCTGGGTCATTAAAAGATTCATATTCATCTACTATGCCTAGTAATTCTCCACTATTTTTATCAATAGCAGTAATTTTTCCAGCAAATTCTATAATCTTACAATCTTTTTGAAGGCCTGTAGTTTCAAGATCTAAGAAACATACCTTAACAGCATTATCATTATGATAATCCTTTGGCAAGCTAGTAAAACTCTCTCCTTCAAATTTATAGAGTTCAATTTTTTTATCACCATCGATAATTTTATTTAGGAATCCCATTATTTAATTTACATCAAAAAAAACAATCGAAGTAGTCCTGTCTGTTTATGGATTATTTTAATCTATAAAAAGAAAGTCTCTTCAAAAGAAGAGACTTTTTATTGTCGGGATAGCAGGATTTGAACCTGCGACCCCCTCGTCCCAAACGAGGTGCGCTAACCGGACTACGCTATATCCCGAAATTTATATGGGTGACTGATGGGACTCGAACCCACGACAGCCGGAATCACAATCCGGGGCTCTAACCAACTGAGCTACAGTCACCATTGGCTTAATAAACTAAATAAGCCTGCAAACTTATTATAGTTTACGTTTTTACACAAGTAGAGTTAAATTTTTACAAATAATCAAAAATGAGCACTTTAAACAAATATTTAATTAAACAGTCCTTTATTCCATTCGTTCTATCCGTTGGAGTTATTACTACTGTACTATTTCTTCAATTCCTTATTAGGGCAATTGATCGCTTTCTAGGTAAGGGATTAGATGTGTTTACTATTTTAGAATATCTATATTTAAATCTTGCATGGATCATTGCATTATCTGTTCCAATGTCTCTATTAATTTCTAGTGTGATGACTTACGGTAGGATGTCACAAGAGAACGAAATTACTGCATTAAAATCTGCAGGTGTAAATTTATTTAGCATTATCAAACCAGCGCTATGGTTTGGAAGTATCGTAGGATTTCTATTATGCCTATTCAACAATTTTATTCTTCCTGACATGAATTATAATGCTCGATTATTGGCCAGAGATATTTATCAAAAAAAACCTGAGCTGACCATTGAACCTGGATACTTTGTCGATATGATTCCACAATACACCATGATTGTGAAAGAATTAGATGGCAAAGAATTTAAAGATATAAAAATATTTAGCAAAAATACAAGCTCAGAACAAACCACTATCTATGCAAAGAGCGGATCGCTAGAGTCTAAAGGTGGTATTATTACAGTGAATTTACAAGATGGTGAAATTCATGAAATTGATTTAGAAAATTATGATCATTATCGTAAGATAAAATTTGGTACACATCAGATTATCATTTCTATAGACGACTTATTGTTGAATAGAACCAGTGAGTCTAACCGCACTGACCGTGAAATGAAAGTTCCTGCAATGATTGAAAAAATTCAACAGAATAAAATATCTATAGAACAAATAAAAAAACGTATCGAAACGGTTAAAAATGATATTGGTATAGATACAAATAGTCAGATGAATCTTGCTGGTATCATGAATCAAATTGAAATATTGAAGGAGGATACTTCTGTTGAAATAAATGAAAATCGAGATTATAATAACAAAACTCCTGTCAGTAACTACGAAGAAAAAGAAAAAATAAGATCTCTAAATAACAATGCAAGACAGTTTCAAAATGAATTTACTCTTATAGAAAATTATGAAAAAAATAATAACAAATTTCTTGTTGAGATCCATAAAAAATTTACGCTTGCAGTGGCCTGTATATTATTTACTCTTGTTGGAGCTCCTCTAGGTATACTAGTAAGAAAAGGCGGGATTACAATAGCCTCAGCCTTAAGTATTGCATTTTTTCTTATATATTATATTCTATTAATATGGGGAGAACAACTAGCCGATAGGGCTCTCTTAGATCCTGCTATTGGATCATGGATGCCGAATATTGTATTGTTTATAGTGGGAATAATTATCTTATTTTTATCAGATAAAAAAAATTAATTAAATCTAGGTTGATTACTCTTTAAAAATATTTCTATTTCAGTTTTCTTCGTTCTTGATGTAGGTAATTGCTTGGTATCAGAATCAATTTCTACTTCTACCACACCTTCAGGCATTACAAATGGTTCGCTTGGTATGTTTAATGTTTTGTGTGCTTCTTTCATAAATAATGCCCATGCAGGAAGTGCTGCTACACTTCCAGCTTGACCTTTACCAAGGCTAATGGGGTATTGATCTACTCCAAACCATGCTCCGGCGGTAATACTAGGAGTAAATCCAACAAACCATGCATCACTCCAGTTTTGTGTAGTACCTGTCTTTCCGCCTGCTACATGTCTAAATTTATATTTCCATCGTACGCTTCCGCCAGTACCTTTATCCATAACCGTTTGCAATAAATTGGTGACCATATAAGCTGTTTCAGGACTTAAAACTTCTTTCTGAGTATTAGTAAATTCTTTAATAATCTGACCATATTTATCTTCAATTCTAGTGATGGCAATAGGAGAAGAATAGATTCCTTTATTAGCAAATGTTGCATACGAAGCTACAATCTCTATGGGTCTAACTTCGGAGGTTCCTAATGCAATTGCATCTACTGCTCTAATGGAAGAATTAATCTGCATTCTTCTTGCTATATTTTTAACCTGTTGAGGTGGAACTAACTCTTGAACCATTCGTACAGAAATTAGGTTTAATGATCTTCGTAGACCTTCCCTCAATGTAGTTAACCCTCCAGTACTATTATCATAATTTCTAGGAGTCCATTTTTCTTTCTCTCCCTTAGCATTATTTCGATATAAGGCAACGGGCTGATTAAGAAGTTGTGTGGTAACTGGATAATTATTATCAATTGCAGCAGTATAGATATATGGTTTAAATACAGAGCCTGGTTGTCGTAGAGCTTGAGTTGATCGATTGTATTGATCTAAATAATCAGATCTTCCACCAATCATTGCTAATATCTCTCCATTCTTACTATTCAAAGCAATGAATGCGCATTGTACCAATAAGTTTTGTCTTAGCTCTTCATATAGCTTCATCTGTCCATTCAACATCATTTTTACTGAGTCTTCAGGAAAAATAGATAAATATCCTAGCTTGGAAAACCTATCAGGGTCTTCAAAGAGTTGGGTGTTGAATTCATCTTGGTTTTTTTTAAGTGTTTTCATCACAACATCTTCTGCAATCTTTTGAAGTCGATAGTCTAAAGTTGTATAAATTTTTAGTCCATCCTGATAAATATTAATACCTAATTCATCATCTTGTTTTTCTAAAATTCTTCTAACATATTCTGCAAAATAAGGGGCTTTACCTCTTGGAATTTCATAGGAAATGTTATCAGGGATAATACTATTATTCTCTATATACTCTTGGTGATCAATATAGTCTTGATTATACATTACCTTTAAAACAATAGATCTTCTCTCTATTGCTTTATTTAAGTTTCTTAGAGGAGAATAATTAGCGGGAGAAGGTAATAGCCCTACAAGCATTGCAGATTCTCCAATTGTTAACTCTGATGCTTTTTTATTAAAGTATCTTTTTGCAGCTGATTCAGCACCATAGGTTCCATGTCCAAAATGTACTGTGTTTAAATACATTTCTAAAATCTCTTCTTTCGTATAGGTTCTTTCAATCTGAATGGCAGTTATCATTTCTTTTAGTTTTCTCGTAATGCTATCTCTAAATCCAACTTCTTTATAAAGATTTCTTGCTAACTGTTGAGACAGAGTACTAAAACCTTGTCTAAAGCTCATGGAAGAAACATTAACTATAACGGCACGAAAAACACTTTGTAAATCAACTCCCCAATGTCCGTAAAATCGCCTATCCTCTGATGCAATAACTGCATGCTTAAGATGTTCTGGCATATCTTCTATATCAATAAATACTCTTTTTTGAATATAGAATTCACCAATGACTTCGTCATTTCTGTCGTAGAGCGTAGATAACATTGCTGGATCGAATGTCTCCAATCGTTCTAATGAAGGCAAGTCTCTTGATAGATATACAACATAGAAGATTACTAAGATAGAAAGATAAGCAATGATTCTAACAGAACTTAAAAAAGATTTAATCATATTTTTTTGGAGAAACCATCAATTCTGGTTTAACGATCTCATCAAACTCTTGTTCCGAAAGATATTTTAATTTCTTGGCACTTTCTTTCAATGAAATGTTCTCTTTTAAAGCTTTCTTTGCAATTTCTGCTGATTTTTCGTAACCAATAACTGGATTTAATGCTGTAACTAACATTAATGATTTATTTAAATTTTCTTGAATTTTTTTTCTATTAGCCTCTAGTCCATTTAATGCATTTAAGGTGAAAGATTCTGCAACTTCCGCTAATAGGGTAATAGATTCATGGATTGAAGATGCAATAATTGGTCTATAAGTATTCAGCTCAAAATTTCCATTTGATCCAGCGTAATTGACTGTTAAATCATTACCTAAAATTTGTGCATATACCATATTTACTGCTTCGCATTGTGTTGGATTAACCTTTCCTGGCATAATAGAACTTCCTGGCTCGTTAGAAGGAAGTTTTAGTTCTCCAATGCCTGCCATAGGACCGCTAGCCAACCATCTAATATCATTCGCAATTTTATTAAGAGATCCTGCGCATATTTTTATCTGAGAAGATAGATTTGATAAAGGATTCTGAGACGAAAGTAATTCAAATTTATTATCACATACACTGAACTCAATATCAGTTTCCTCTGCAATAAAGCTAGCTGTTAATGTATCAAATCCTTCAAGAGTATTAATTCCTGTTCCTACAGCGGTTCCTCCAACTGGGAGTTGTCTGCACTCTTTTGCTGCTGTTTTAATTCTTTCAATGTCATGGCTAATCATGGAAGTATATCCAGAAAATTCCTGACCCAACCTTATAGGAGTGGCATCTTGTAAATGTGTTCTACCTACTTTTATAATACTGTCAAATTCTTTACTCTTTTTTTGTAATCCTTTTTTCAAAAGCTCTAAGGTTGGTAATAAATTATCTTCTACACTTAGTACGCACCCTACTAAAATAGCAGTTGGAAATGTATCATTAGTGGATTGTGACATATTCACATGATCGTTTGGATGAACAAATTTATATTCACCTAACTTCCCGCCTAATATTTCATTCGCTCTATTAGCTACAACCTCATTAACATTCATATTAGTTTGGGTTCCGCTTCCTGTTTGAAATACGGCTACAGGGAATTGATCAAGAAATTTTTCAGGATTATCAGTGATATCATCACAGGCTTTCATAATAGAGTTAGCTAATTTTTCTGACAATCTTTTCTGAGCATGATTAGTCATGGCTGCAGCTTTTTTGATAATGATATAAGGTAAGATAAGACTAAACTCCATCGGCCATCCAATTTCAAAATTTTCAACTGCTCTCTGAGTTTGTGCTCCGTAATAAGCGTTAGCAGGAACTTTAACTTCCCCTAAGCTATCTTTTTCGGTTCTAAATTTTGTCATTTTACCTCCCAAGTATCTCCGGCGTTAAGTAATTCATTTAATCCTTTTGAGCTCTTACTTCCTTTTTGAGATTCGTCCATTTGAGCGCTCATAAGACTGTCGTAAGTTGGTCTTTCTTTGCAGTATAACACTCCAACTGGTTCTGGAAATTCTTCACTCTCAGTAAAGTTAGCTAACATATCACCTATAAACCTATCTTCTTCGTCATGTACTACAATATCATCTATAGAGTACTCATGCCCTATTTTAACCACCTTAGGAGTAGTGCCATCTAAGTAAATACCTTTATCTTTCTCGGTGCCAAAAATGAGTGGCTCGCCATGTTCCAATCGAAGCAGTTGTTCTTCTTTGGTATCTCGATCAGTTAACTTAGCAAAAGCGCCGTCATTAAAAATATTACAATTTTGGTAGATTTCAATAAATGAAGTTCCTTTATGCTCATTTGCTCGCAGAATCATAGCTTGTAAATGCTTTAATTCTTTATCGATTGTTTTCGCTACAAAAGAGGCTTCTGCTCCAAGCGCTAACTTTGTAGGCTTGAATGGATAATCTAATGACCCCATTGGAGTAGAATATGTTACTTTTCCTTGCTCTGACGTAGGAGAATATTGTCCTTTTGTTAATCCATAAATACGATTATTAAATAACATAATATTTATATCAAAATTCCTTCTTAGCAGGTGAATCATATGATTTCCTCCGATAGAAAGTCCATCGCCATCTCCTGTTACTAACCATACAGATAAATCTGGATTAGCCATCTTTAATCCACTAGCAATTGTTGGAGCTCGTCCATGAATTGTATGAAATCCGTACGTATTCATATAATAAGGGAATCGACTAGAACATCCAATCCCTGATACAAAGACCGTATTTTCTTTATCTTCAGTAATCTGAGGAAATGTTTTTTGTGTTTGTGCTAATATAGCATAGTCTCCACATCCTGGACACCAACGAATGGCTTGATCTGATTGGAAATCAGCTTTCTTTAGTAATGGCTTATCGCTCATTGATGATTTCCTTGGCTTTTGCAACTATAGTAGAAGCACCTAATGGTTTACCTTGAACTTCATTTAATCCAATTGCATCTACTAAAAATTCTGCACGAACTATTTGACGAAATTGCCCGGTATTAATCTCAGGCATTAACACATTCTTATAGTTTGATAAAATATCTTTTAGATCATTTGGAAGTGGACTAATCCATCTGATAGATACATGCGCTACTTTTAAATTTTCTGATAGCAGTGATTCTGTCGCTGACTTACAAGTTCCATGTGTACTTCCCCAACTCAAAATTAATAAATCGCCTTCTTTTTCTCCAAATACTTCCGTAGGAGGTAACTCATTGGCAATATTTGCTACTTTCTGTGCTCTGATTTGAACCATTTTTTCATGGTTATCTGAATCATAGTTTACATTACCTGTCACATCTTGTTTTTCTATCCCACCAATACGATGCTCTAAGCCTTTAGTTCCTGGAATTGCCCATCCTCTTGCCAGCGTTTCTTCGTTACGCTTATAGGGTAAGTATTGTTCATCAGTTAAATTTTCTTTTACAAACTCTGCATCAAAATCTTCAAGATCATCAGGGTTTGGAATAATCCATGGCTCTGATCCATTTACTAAATATCCATCAGAAAGCATCATTACTGGTGTCATATATTTTACTGCTATTCTACAAGCTTCGTATGCTGTATAATAACAATCTCCTGGCGTAGATGCTGCAATAACTGGCATTGGAGCTTCTCCATTTCTTCCATATACTGCTTGAAATAAGTCTGATTGCTCAGTTTTTGTAGGCAATCCAGTGCTTGGTCCACCTCTTTGTACATTAATAACAACTAATGGTAATTCAGTAATGATTGCTAGGCCTAAGAATTCTCCTTTTAAAGCAATTCCTGGACCTGAAGATGCAGTCACACCTAAAGAACCTCCATAAGATGCGCCAAGAGCTGCTCCTATTCCGGCAATTTCATCTTCGGCTTGATAAGTTTTTACACCAAATCTTTTCCAATTAGCTAATGTATGTAATATGTTACTTGCAGGGGTAATAGGATAACCTGCAAAAGTAAGACTTAAATTGCTTTTTTCCACTGCAGTTAGTAGCCCGAGACATGTAGCCAGTGTTCCATTAATATTTCTATATTTACCTGCGGGTAGTTTTGCTTTATTTACTACATATCTTGTAGTAAATATTTCAGCAGTATCTCCATAGTTATATCCGGCATGCAATGCTTTCACATTTGCATCGACAATATCAGGTTTGGATTTAAATTTTTTATTTAACCACTCAATGGTAGGCTCTAAAGGTCTATCATATATCCAGAATAAAACGCCCAAAGCGCATAAATTTTTTGTTCTATCAATTAACTTAGGAGCTAAATCAATTCCTTCGCATGCAAGAGTAACTAGTTTACTCATCTCTATAAAATGAGCAGAATAATAATCTTCCAAGGACCCATCTTCTGTTGGGTCACTTTCATATCCTGCAAGTTTTAAATTTTTAGTCGTAAATGCATTCTTGTTAATAATTAATGTTCCACCTGGTGTCAGATCTTTTAAATGTACTTTTAAAGCCGCTGGATTCATTGCGACCAATACATCTGGATTTTCTCCCGGTGTATGAATTTCTTGAGAACTGAAATGAATTTGGAATGAACTCACTCCCGCTAAAGATCCAGCAGGTGCACGAATTTCAGCAGGAAAATCTGGCAAAGTACTTAAATCATTTCCCATAATTGCAGAGGTTTGAGTAAATCTTCCTCCACTTAATTGCATTCCATCTCCGGAGTCGCCCGCAAATCGAATGGTTACATTATCTACTGTCTCTATTTTAGCTTTTTTACTCATTATTGCCTTCAAATGAACATCAATTTACATTACGGAAATAAAGTAAGCAATTAGTTATGGAAATTAAAAAAATAGGTATTTTTATCTCAGATTATTTTATTTTATTCTGCAGAAATTTTTTCAATTGCAGTAATTGTGAATTTTGTATCTTTGCCCTGAATTTCAAGCGTAAAGCTTTCATTAATCTTTTTGCCAATTATTGCTTGAGCAAAAGGTGACTTATAGGTTACAGCTAGAGGATAAAGATCTAGCTCAGATTCGATAGGACCTAACATATAATAGTCTTCAGCCTCATCTTTGCCTTCTTCGTGGATTGTAACTTTATTACCAAATCCTACATCATCGGTTTCAATATCACTGTTCCCGATCATTTTAAATGGTGCATGAGACTGTAGAAATTGTATTTTATACACAAGCAAACTTTGGTGCTCTCTAGCGGCGTGATATTCAGCATTTTCTTTAAGATCTCCTTGATCAGCTGCTTCTCTAATCCTTAAAGAAGTCTCTCTTTTCTCTTTATTAAGAGATTTCATTTTTTCTACTAGTATGCGGTGCGTGTCGCGTAAAATCAAAGTTGCCATATTTCAAATTCCCATTATTTAGTTAAATCAACATCAACTTATAATAAGATTAGTATTGGAACAAATATTTTCTAAAAATATAGGACATAACACCCGTATGAGTTAAATTTTTTTCCTGTTATGAAAGATATAAAAAACAGCATAATTGACATACTAAAAGAATGTTATGATCCTGAACTTCCAATTGATCTTTGGAACCTTGGACTCATCTATGACTTGCATATCTATGAACAGCCTAAAGAAAGATTTGGAGTAGATATTACTATGTCCTTAACGACACCGGGATGCTCAATGGGTCAGTATATGATAGATGATATTAAAAATAAGATTACTGAATTAAAATACATGGATACTATTAATGTAGAGATTACATTTGACCCGCCTTGGAGTCCAGAAATGATGACTGAAGAAGGCAAACAAAAACTTGGACTTTAATATGGAAAATCAACCACTAGAACAACCTATTACTATATCAGAAAAAGCTGCTATACGACTAAAAAATATCATGGAAAGCGAAGAGTCATCAAAAAAAGGCGTTCGTGTTGCCATTGATACTGGCGGATGCTCAGGAATGTCATATAATATTACTTTTGATGGTGAAAAAAAAGAATTCGATAAAGTATATGAAAGCCATGGAATCAAAATATTTTGTGACGTGAAAAGTTGGATTTATGTCAGAGGATGTGAAATAGATTTTTCTAACGACTTACTAAATGGAGGATTTAAAGTTAATAACCCCAATGCCAATCGAACATGTGGCTGTGGTATTAGCTTTTCAGCATAATGATTGACAAAAATCAACAAATTATTGACTCAACTCTGGATCAAGAATATAAATATGGTTTTACAACTAATATTGAAACAACTACGTTTGAACCTGGACTAGATGAAGGGGTTATTACAAAACTTTCAAAATTAAAAAAAGAGCCGCAATGGTTATTGGATTGGCGACTAAAAGCATATGAGAGCTGGAAAAAAATGGAAGAACCTACATGGGCACAAGTAGATTATACTCCTGTAGATTACCAAGCATTGAGTTATTATTCAGCTCCTAAATATAAAAAAAATGACAGTCTAGATGATGTTGATCCTGATATTATTGAAACATATAATAAATTAGGTATTTCATTGAATGAACAAAAACGACTTGAAGGTGTTGCGGTAGACGCTGTATTTGATAGCGTATCAGTGGCAACAACCTTTAAAAAAGAGCTTGCAAAACATGGGGTTATCTTTTGTTCTTTCTCTGAAGCAGTAATTGATCATCCAGAATTAGTCAAAAAATATTTAGGCTCAGTAATACCAAGTACAGACAATTATTTTGCAGCCTTAAACTCCGCAGTATTTAGTGACGGATCTTTTGTTTATATCCCTAAAAATGTTCGTTGCCCTATGGAGCTGTCTACATATTTTAGAATTAACGCAGCTAATACTGGTCAATTTGAAAGAACGCTCATTATAGCCGATGAAGGTAGTCATGTAAGTTATTTAGAGGGATGTACTGCTCCTATGCGCGATGAAAATCAATTGCATGCAGCATGTGTAGAATTAGTAGCGCACAAAGATGCAACAATCAAATATTCTACTATTCAAAATTGGTATGCTGGAGATAAAGAAGGCAAAGGTGGAATTTATAATTTTGTGACTAAAAGGGGAATATGTACTGGAGATAGAGCTAAGATTTCTTGGACTCAAGTAGAAACTGGATCTGCAGTTACATGGAAATATCCTAGTGTAATAATGCAGGGAGATCATAGTGTTGGAGAATTCTATTCTGTTGCTGTTACGAAAAATAAGCAGCAAGCCGATACGGGTACAAAAATGATTCATATTGGTAAGAATACCAAAAGTACAATTATATCAAAAGGAATTTCAGCTGGAGAAGGGCAAAATACCTACAGAGGTGGGGTCAAAATTCTAAAAAATGCAGATAATGCACGAAATTTTTCACAGTGCGATTCTATCTTAATCGGAAATAAATGTGGAGCACATACTTTCCCATATATTGATGTTAAAAATCCAACTGCAAAAATGGAGCATGAGGCTACCACATCGAGCATAGGTGAAGACCAATTATTTTACTGTAATCAACGAGGAATTAATCTTGATGATGCAGTATCTATGATTGTAAATGGATTTTGTAAAGAAGTGTTTGCAGAATTACCAATGGAGTTTGCTGTAGAAGCAAAACAATTAATTGAAGTAACATTAGAAAATAGCGTAGGATAAATAAATGATTAAAATTAAAAATTTAAAAGCATCAATTGAAGATAAAGCCATTCTAAAAGGAATAAACTTAGAAATTCCTAAGGGTGAAATTCATGTCATTATGGGTCGTAATGGATCTGGAAAAAGTACATTAGCCAATGTTATCGCTGGAAATGAAACATGTGAAGTAGATGGTGGCTCAATTGCAATGAATGGAAATGATATTACAGAAATGAGTATTGAAAATAGAGCCCTTCAAGGATTATTTTTATGCTTTCAGTATCCTGTAGCTATACCAGGTGTAAGCATGGCATATTTTTTAAGAGCAGCATTAAATGCAAAAAATAAACATGATGGAGAAGAAGAAATGGATGCTGTTCAATTTCTTGCAACTGCCAAAAAAATATTATCAGAGCTTGGTTTAGATGATTCATTTCTAAAACGATCTATTAATGATGGGTTTTCAGGCGGAGAAAAGAAAAAAAGTGAAATCTTACAACTACTAATGTTGAATCCACAATTAGCTGTTCTAGATGAAACTGATTCAGGGTTAGATGTGGATGCATTACGTACCGTAGCAAAAGGTGTAAATGAATTTAAAAATGATAATAATTCTGTATTAATCATTACTCACTATCAAAGACTACTCGAGTATATTAAACCGGATGTAGTTCATATCATGATTGATGGTAAAATTGTCAAATCAGGAGATATGACGTTAGTACATGAAGTAGAAAAAAATGGTTACTCATGGCTTGTGAAATAAAATATGTTAAAAAAAATACAAAAACATAGTAATAGTAGATTTGAAGAAATAGGCTATCCATCAAAAAAACTTGAAAATTGGAAATTTTCTTCAAGTAAGCACTTAAAAAAATATCTTTCTAATAATTCTGATGATAAGGATACGTCAATCGATAATCATGACGATGAATACACCCTATGCTTTATAAACGGAGAAATCACATTAGAATCTTTAAATAAATTTATATATAAAGATGATATGACTATCTTGGACATTGATCAATTAAGCGATGAAAATATCTGCTCTACTTCATCCAACTTTGAAAAAGAAGCATTGTTTCATCTTGGACTGTCTACCATTAAGTCTGGAAAATATTTTGAATTTAAAAAAGGAAGTAAGTTTGATACTCCAATTCAAATTTTAAATTTTTATAGTAAAAAAAATGAAGGTCTTAGAATCTCATCATTTAACATTTTTAAACTTAATCAGGGTAATAATATTTCAATCATCGAAAAAGACGTTAATAAAGGTTCTAGTAGTTTTAACCTAAGTCTTAAAAAATTTATATGTTCTGAAAATACCATTTTAAATCATTCTATGATGTATGATGATAGTACAGAAAGTAACTATTTGGGATATAATTACTATGAATTGGGAAGAAACGTACTATTAAATATCGATAGCATGAATATCAATTCAACATTTAATAAAAATTTTATAGATATAGATTTAAATAAAGAAGGATCAGAAGTTAAAATTAATATTTTAAATCTTGCGAGAAATCAACAACATTTAGACAATAATATACTGATGAATCATAATGCTGAACATTGTATCAGCTCTCAAAATGTACGTAATATTCTCAAAGACCGATCAACCTGCGTATTTAATGGAAAAGTTATTGTAGCAGATGGAGCGCAACAAACAGATTCTAATCAATCAAACAAAAATTTGTTGTTATCTCAAAATGCTACGGCACACTCTAATCCTCAGCTAGAAATTTATGCAGATGATGTGAAATGTGGTCATGGGTCTACTACTGGAGCATTAGATAAAGATAGTATATTTTATTTAAGGGCAAGAGGAATTAAAGAGTCTGATGCTAACAACATCCTAGTAAAAGCATTTGCAAAAGAAATTCTACAAGATTTTGTAAATGACGATATAAGAAATTTATCTGAAAATAATCTAAACCATTGGATCGATGGGTAGTATAACCGAAAAATTGTCTCATATTAGAGACGGATTTTCAACTCTTGATGGCCAAGATCGATTGGTCTATTTAATTGATTTAGGGAAAAAAATTGACTGCATTAACGAGGCAGACAAAATAGAATCTAATAAAGTGCATGCATGCACATCTCAAACATGGGTTAACATTCAAAATCAAGATACTATATCTATTACTGTTGACTCTGAAAGTTCGATAGTTAAAGGATTATTAAGAATTTTACAGATTGGTTTTAATAATGAACAAAAAAAGAATATTATTGATTTTATAGATGATTTTGATGAACCTATAAAGATTTTTGAATGGCTTAATATAGGACCAACTATTTCGAGTCAAAGACAGAATGGATTTATTGGTGCGTTATTATTTATAAAGAAAGAGTTAATAAATGAATAAAGAATTTATATTAGAAAAAGATGTAGTAGTGCATAGCGTCCCTGACGGTATTAAAACTACTTTAAATAAAGGGATGTCCGGCATTCTTACTCAGTCTCTAGGTGATAACTATACTGTTGTTGTTGAGGGCAATATGTATCAAATAAAAGGTATTGATGGAGAAGCTATTGGAGAAGAAAAACGACTTATAAATTCTAATAATTTTGCTAATAAAGAGGAAATTTGGAATGTATTACATACATGTTATGATCCTGAAATTCCTGTCAATATTGTTGATTTAGGTTTGGTATACAATACCGATATTGACCAAGAAGATGACGGTGTAAATATTCGAATACAAATGACTTTAACTGCTCCAGGATGTGGAATGGGTCCAGTCATTGCCGATGAAGTAAAACAAAAATTATCCTCATTGAGTGGAGCTAAATCTGTAGATGTTGAACTGGTTTGGGAGCCTCAATGGAACCAAGATATGATGTCTGATGCAGCAAAATTACAACTCGGTCTTTACTAGGCCATTATGGATATTCAAAAAATAAAAAGTCAATTTCCTATCTTGAAGCAAAAGAATCGTGGGAAAAAACTTATCTATCTTGATAGTGCAGCTACAAGCTTAAAACCTTTATCTGTCATTGAAGGAGAAAGTGATTTCTATAAAAATTCTTATGGCAGTATTCATCGAAGTGTTTATGAGTTAGGTGAAAAAGCAACTAACGCTTTTGAGGGTACTAGAAATAAAGTTGCAAAGTTTATTGGATCAAAGCATAGCTCATCAATTATATTTACCAAGGGAGCCACTGAATCTATTAATCTAGTTGCTGATTCTTGGGGCTTTTCTAATCTTAGAAAAAATGATATTGTATTAATAAGTGAGATGGAACACCATTCAAATATTGTACCATGGCAAGTCATCACTAAACGCACTGGAGCAATATTAAAATATATTTCTGTAAAAGAAGACGGTACATTAGATATGGAAAGTTTAAAAAGTAAGCTGACCGATAAAGTTAAAATACTATCTATTACACAAGCTTCTAATGTATTGGGGACAATCAATCCAATGAAAGAAATTATCAATCTTGCACATCAAAATAATACTTTGGTAATGGTTGATGGCTGTCAAAGTACTCCTCATTTTAAAGTGGATGTAGAAGATCTAGATTGTGACTTTTTTGCTTTTTCAGGTCATAAGATGTTAGGTCCTACTGGTGTAGGAGTTTTATATGGAAAACAAGATTTATTAGAAAAAATGGAGCCTTACCAAACAGGTGGTGGCATGATAAAAGAAGTAACATTACAAGAATCTACATGGAACGATGTACCATATAGATTCGAAGCAGGATCACCTAATGCATCTCAAGTAATTGGATTAAGCTATGCTATTGATTTTATCAATGAACTTGGAATTAATGAGATTACAAAGCATACTGAAATGATATCTGATTACACTTTTAAAGAATTAAGTAAAATTGATGGGGTTACTATATATGGACCGTCTCATAATCGTATTTCTATTGTCAGCTTTAATATAGACGGTATTCATTCTGGAGATATTACTCAAATGCTAGACTACGAAGGTATTACTATGAGATCTGGAAGGCACTGCTGCTCTCCATTAATGTCTAAATTAAATATTTCATCATGCTTAAGACTCAGTCTTTATCTCTATAATGATACTTCAGAAATAGATTTATTTATCGAAAAACTAAAGAGCACAATTACCACTTTAAGCTAATGGAAACTATTAGCTTAGATGATTTTCTTTCTGATGGTATGATTAAGGAAAAAGAATTTCGTGCTCAAATAAAAACAATAGATTGGGAATCATTTAATAATAAAAAAGTTATGATTAAGGGTTGTGCTGGTGTACCAGTTCCTACATGGGCATATCTAATTATTTCATCACACTTATCAAACTATGCTAAAAATATTTATTTTGGTGAGCCATGTTCGGCTATTCAGATTTATAGTAAAAAATAAATTAAGACAAATTTTCTGCAACAATATCTGCTACATCTTTTACTTTGATTGTTTCTTGACCAGCAGGAGTAAGTGGACCAATCCCTTGATTCATCATACCGTAACAAAAATTACAACCGGTTACAACTGTATCCGTTTTAGACTCAATAACTTGCTCTGCTCTTAATAGATGAGTACGTCCTTCTCCACTATCTTTCTTCCACCAAAGTGCTCCTCCAGCTCCACAACATAAAGTTTCTTTTCCGCTCTCATCTAATTCAAAAAAGTCTGGCGCAGCAGCTTTAATAGCGTTTCGTGGCGCACTAACTTCATCGAGTGTTCTAGAAAGATTGCAAGGATCATGGTACGTTACCTTCTCAAGAGCTCCTGGATTAATATTGATTTTACCTTGATCTAACAATTCTGATATTACTTGAGTATGATGTTTTACTTCATATTTAATTTCATGATACTTGCTGTATTCTTTTTGGAGATTAACTACGCAATGTGGACACATAGTGGTCACATTTTTTACCTTATTTAATTCTTCAACATTTTGATCCATTAATAATTGATATGTTAACTTATCACCTAATTTATTTGCAGGATCTCCAGAACATTGTTCATTACTAAGCACTCCATAAGTAACCCCAGCTGAATCTAAAATTTTAGTAAAATTTCTTACAGAGCCTACAAAGTTTGGGTCCATAGCATGTTTAGCAAAACAACCTAACCATAACACTAATTCTTTATCGCTAGTATATGCTGGCAACTCTTTAAGTAAGTCGCTTGATGATGCTCCTTCCGTATTGCCTGTTTCTTGTAAATTGCGTAATAATTTTTGATATTCCTGAGGAACATCTCCTTCAGCTAATACTTGGAAACTTCTAATTTCATCTGCTTTTTCTACATGATTTCCTACAGGACATACTTCTGTACATGCTTGACATGTAGTGCATTCCCATCCTGCTTCTACATTGATTTTATCCACTACATTCACATCCCCAGAATCAAGCATAGGTTGTTTTAAATTGAGTATGAAATGATATTTTGGATCTAAGATTCCTCCACCTCTGTTTGCAGGGCATACATCTGTACACCTTCCACATTCAACACATGTAAAAATATCTAATGCTTGGTCTTTACTCAGCCTTGATAAGTCTAACAGTAAATTATCTAGCTCTTCTTCAGATGCCTCTAAATCTATAGGCACCGCTTGATGATGAGGTATTTCAAATGGCCTTAGAAAAATATTAAATGGAGACAAAACCAAATGCATATGTTTCGATTTAGGAATTAGAAATAAAAAACCACCAATAACTCCCGAATGTAGCCACCAATTTACCTTAAGAGCCATTGGACTCTTTAATAAATGTGTCTCATCTATTAGGTATGTGACCATTAAAGTCACAATAAATATAGTTACCACTCCTGATGTAGCAGAAAATTTACCTAAAGCTTTTGGCTTTAAAACAAATCTACGGTATGCTAAGCCCAGGATACCAAATGAACATAAAAAAGCCCAGGGCCCTCCAAATAATCTAAAATACCAAAAGCGAAACGTTTCACTAAAGAAGTGGATTCCGAATGCCATAAAAAAATGATTAATTGTTATCAATCCAAAGAAGATAAAACCATACATAACAAATGCGTGCATTATTCCAGCAGATTTTCTTCCGCCACTCGCAACCTTTTTATGCAAAATAACTTCATTAAAAACTCTTAACAATCGATCCGGAAGTTTATCAATGCTGAAATCAGATTTACCTTTTAAAACAATTTTTAGACGTAAGAGTAGCTGGTAAAGGAAAAAAGATAGGCCAGAAGACAAAAATAAGATTAAAACTAATTGTTCTATTAGAGAGAACTTTATCATATGATATATATATTATTTATTTCTGAAGCTCTTCTGTCAATTTTGGTACGATCTCCATTAAATCGCCAATGACAGCATAATCTGCAATCTCAAAAATAGGAGCTTCCTCATCTTTGTTAATTGCAATAATATTTTTTGAGCCCTTCATACCAACTACATGCTGAATAGCGCCAGAAATACCCACAGAGAAATATAAATTAGGGGATACTGCCTGTCCTGAACTTCCAACTTGCCTGTATGATGGTAACCAACCCATATCTACTACAGGTCTAGATGAAGCTATTTCTGCTCCCATTGCTTTTGCCAAGGATTCGACCATAGGGATGTTATCCTGACTTTCAATACCTCTACCTACAGACACAATGACATCTGCAGTAGTTAAATCTACACCAGATGCAGATTCCTGAAATTCTGGTTCACTACTAGACTTAATATCTTCAGTATTAAGATTTACTTCAAATACAGATGCAGCATCAGAACCTCCCAATTCTATATTATCACTAGAAAATGCTGCAGATTGGAAGCTAAGAAGTGTTGTATTACTATTTGAATCTGGCTGAATATTAGTAGCCAGTTTTGCATTGAATACTTGACGTGCAAATACCGGATTATCTCCATCATATGCAACCGATATGATATCACTGACAAATGGTATATCTAACTTTGCACTCACTCTAGGTAAAAAATCACGTACCATATAAGAGTGACCCATTATAACGTATTTAGGCGATAAATCTGTAATGACATCTGATAAAACTTTTGAATATCCATCGGCAGAATAAGTATTAACCATATCGTGTTCTGCTAAAATTAAATTTTGTGATTTATAGTCATTGGCTTGATCTTTAAGCGAGCTTGCATTTTCGCCCATACATAGAATAGACACATCCATTCCTAGCTTAGATCCTAAGTTTTGACCGGCAGATACCGCCTCCTTACTAAAGGCGTGAATATTGCCTCTTTGATTTTCTAATACAACTAAGATCATGCTATCACTCGTAATTTATTTTTTAATATATCCATTAACTTCGCAACTATTCCATCGACATCACCTTCAATTTTCTCTGTGGCTTTTTCAGTCTTAGGAAGAAATAGTTTGATAAAATTTTGTTTTGGACTATCAGAAAGCTGCCCATCTACTACTTTTAATTCTTTGCGTTTAGCGCCCATAATTCCTTTTAATGAAGGATATCTAGGTTCGTTAATACCAGATTGAATCGATACGCTAGCTGGGAAAGGCAAGGTAACCCATTGAAACCATCCAGACTCTAATTCTCTCTTGATTTTAATTTCACCATCCTGAATATCTGTTTCAATTCCAAGTGTGGCAGTAGACATTCCTAATAATTCCCCTATTAGTACTCCAGTTTGTCCAGATCCTAAATCATCTGACTGTAAACCGGAAAATATTAAATCAAAGTTTTCATCTTTTAAACTTTGAGAAAATAATTTTGAAATAGATAGTGGGTCGGTATTTGAATCCTCATTTTGAATAAAAATAGCTCTATCAGCACCTTTAGCTAATCCATCTTTTAATACTTTTGATGTATTGTCTTGAGAACCCATAGTCACAACCACTACTTCACTTCCATTATCTAGCTTTTCTTTAATTTGTAACGCTTCTTCTAAAGCATAGGAATCGCTTTCATTGACCACAAAATTAACAACTGACTCATCAATCCATGTGGACGAAGAATCGATACGAATACTAGATTCATAACTTGGGATTGCTTTGGTTAGTACTGCTATTTTCATAATTAAATTTTTTTTAAAAACCGACTGCTCAGTCTAATATACAATATTAATTCAATTCTTTTAATGAAGCAAATTAAAAAAGAATAAAACCGATAAAAAAACAGGCTATAAAAGAAAGTTGATAAGCGGGGGAAAGTCTTTCAATCTTTCATAATTTTATAGCCTGAAAATTATTAAAGCAGTAAAAACTAAAATACATTCAACTCAATCAAGTTAGCGTTAACTACAATATATTGTAAAGTGAATTTTTTACAAAAAAGGCGTATTAATCAGAGTCTTCAGTAGCAAACTTAGTCCAATCACTAGACATTGCTGACTCATCTATAGAAGTTTCTGATACTGGCGCATTTGAACTAAATTTTGCATCATCTTCGTATATGTTTAGACTATCTTTCTTGACTTCGTATTTATCCAGATCTAATTCTTCGTCTTCACTATCTAAAGCTTCTTTGTCTTGACTATATAAATCTAAATCAAAGAAATCTAAGTTTTCTACATGGCCATTTTCCATTAGATACTCAAGGAATGGAAGATATATTCTTTGTTTCAGATTAGCTTTACAAAGAGGACAATTTAACTTGGGACCAATCTCTGAAGTTCTTATTTCTTCATCACAACAAGGACTTATTACCTCGTCTACGCTGTTTAAATCAATTGGTTCCATATAGAGACGAAAGTATTATTAGTTAGCTATGGAGTCAACAGTTTTTGTAAATACTCTTTAAGACAGATTTATCAGAGGAGGAAAGAGATCTATTTCTTCTTTGCATCGCTTTTTCTGCGGTATCACAAAAATTATCAAATTGTATTTTCATTGACTTGTTTTTATAGAATAAGGAAAAAGCGGCAATATGTCTAGGTGGAAAAGATTGGGAAACGATATTACATCCCAACTCAATAACTGTTCCAGTATTTAAGTTTGTCCCAATGGCTGTTTTAACATGCTCGCCAATAATAGAACCAAAAAATATAGATTCTGTATCTATTAATTTGCCATCCCATTTCACACTTATAGAAGAATAATTATTTTTTAAATTACTAGTGGTTGTACCTGCTCCTAGATTTGCCCAGGATCCAATGAAACTGTGTCCCAAGAATCCATCATGAGCCTTGTTTGAGTAGGGTTGAAAAATACAAGAGTGAATTTCTCCACTTACCTTACAATCATGATTAATAATAGAATTTGATATAGTAGAGTGAGATTTGACTAAAGTATTTTTACCTATAAATAAAGGACCATTCAAAAATGTAAAGGGCTCTATTGTAGCTGTATCATCAATCACAACTGGACCATTGCTATCATTAATAATTACATTTTTTTTACTATCATATGTCGACGTAAGTTCTGAAAATAAATCAGGGATACTATTAATCAAATTCCAAGGATGCTTTACTACTTCAAACAAAGGGCTGGACTGGTCTAATAAGACAAGATCCGATATTATAATCTTTTTTAAATAGTCCATTATATTTTTATAAACTGTTGAATCATAGTAAATGTTCCCTCTAAATCTCTTTGATAATTTGTATCAAGTATAACATTATAATATTTTTTTGAATTATCATAACTAAAACCCATTCTTACTTTTGGATGACATGCCCTTAAAAAAAATGAAGAAAAACGACTAAAATTAATATTTAAATCAATCATATTTTCATATCTCATTTCTTTAATTTTTTTTACAAACTGATCAGTAGGAACGCCCAGAGAATTAATATCTTTATAAGAAAATAATAATGCTGACTTGCTCAATTCTATTGGATAAAAATTAATCAAAGAATCTTTAACCAAAAAATTAACTTTGACATCGTTATTTTGAATTTTTTCTAAAAAAAGATTTGCTAAATCAAATGCAACTTCTCCATCTGGAAGTACTATTAAAATAGATCCTTTTTGAGCTGTAGAATACTCATATTTTTGAGATTGATTGGTAAAATAGTTCTTATATCGCCACCAATATTTTATTTTTTCTGCTCTTGAATATTCCATAATAGTATATGTTAGTTAAAATTCATTAATTACAATACTCATTTTAGAATTAAATTAGGTTAAATCATGTCAAATAAAAAAATAGGAAAATTTCCATTTACTAAAGGTATCTATAAGGATATGTACCGCAATAGGTTGTGGACTATGAGACAGTATGCAGGTTTTTCATCTGTATCTGAATCAAATAAAAGATATCAGTCATTACTAGAAAGTGGCGTAAGTGGATTATCGATTGCATTCGATTTGCCCACGCAAATGGGTTATGATTCCGATGATGAAATGTCTTTTGGAGAAATAGGTAAGTCTGGAGTACCAATTTCGACCTCAGAAGATATTGAGGCTCTATTCAATAAAATTAATTTAGAACAAATCTCTTTGTCTATGACCATCAATTCTACTGCATCAATATTATTAGCATTTTATATATCATTGGCTAAAAAAAGAGGATACTCTCTAGAAAAATTAAGAGGCACTCTTCAAAATGATATACTAAAAGAATATATAGCCAGAGGGACATACATATTCCCCATCAATTCTTCTTTGCGCTTAACAACTGACGTATTTGAATACTGTCAACATAACTTACCAAATTGGAATTCTATATCCGTATCAGGATATCACATAAGAGAAGCTGGAAGTACAGCCGTGCAAGAACTAGCTTTTACATTTGCCAATGCTATTACTTATTTAGAAACTGCGAGAGTAGCTAATATTGATATTGAAAAACTAACAACTCAAATATCATTTTTCTTCAATTCTCACCGAAATTTTTTCGAAGAAATTTCAAAATTTAGAGCAGCAAGAGAAATATGGGCTCATATTGTTAGAGATAGATTTAAAATAGATAATATCAAATCTCAACTCTGTCGATTCCATGTACAGACCGCCGGATCGACTCTGACAGCACAACAAATTGAGAATAATACTCCAAGAACAACACTTCAAAGTCTCGCTGCAGTACTAGGTGGGGCGCAATCAATTCATACTAACGGAAAAGATGAAGCTCTAAGTCTTCCATCTGAAAAAAATGCTTTATCAGCATTGAGAATACAACAGGTAATTGCACATGAAAGTGGAATTCCAGAATTTGTTGACCCTATTGGAGATAGCTCCTTAGTAGACAATATGACTAAGGATATAGTAAGAGAGGTGAATATTAAGATTGATGATATCTTAGAAAAAGGTGGAGTTGAAAAACTTATTCAAGATGGAACTATTCAAAATGAAATTGCTGAATCATCAATAAAGTTTCAAAATGATTTAGATGATAAAAAAGCAGTTGTAATAGGAGTTAATAAATTTATAAATAAAGAATCTTTGGAAGAAAAAAATATTACAGAATTGGTTGAAGAAGACAGATTGTTAGTCATTCAAAAATTTAAATCAGCTCGTAATCAAGCAGATGCTAATAAGTCTCTTGTATTGCTCGAAGAAAAAGCAAAAACTAACGAAAATTTAATGCCATATATTATAGCATGTAGTGATAACAAATGTACTCTAGGAGAAATATCTCATTCCTTGAAAAAAGTATTTGGAGAATATTCTTTATAATTATAAAAAAATAAGGAACATTCTATAATAAAATTAATAACATTAATTAGAGAAACTAAAAATGAGGACAATATGAATAATACAAAAATTTTACTGCTGAGTGCTTTACTAATTATTAATTGCTCAGGAACTATACCAAATGTTGGAAATGAAGTTGCTGTACAAGAAACACCTGACCGAGCAGAAGAGGTAGTTAAGCAAGAAGTTTCAGTAGAAACTTTTACTATTCAAGAACCTGAATCTCCCCCATTGCCGGTAACTGTGTTCGAACCATACATGATTAAGAGAGGTGACTATTTAATTAAGATTGCTGCTAGAGAATATGGTGATTCTTCTATGTGGAGAGAAATATATGAATGGAATAAACAAGAAATTGGTCCAAATCCAGATAGAATATATCCTTACAACTTCTTATCCCTAAAAAGAGATGCTGCTGAAGCAAAAAATTGTGAATTAGAATTTTTTGAGTATACTATTCAGTCAGGTGACACTGCATGGAGCTTAGCTGAAAAAATATATAACGATGAACTAGCATGGGTTGTTATTTACATGGATAATGCAAATATTATCAAAGATAATAATGGAGTATTACAGCCAGGGGCTACTTTTCAGATGAGAAAAAAACTAGATCCTTGCAGCTAGACTATAAAAGTATACTTTTTGATACAAAATGGATTTTAAGTGGTTCAGATTCTATTATCTATAGAGAGTCTATCGAATCTACTTTAAGTATTGCTCTAGATAAAAATTGTCAAATACGCGATGTTGGGAAAATAGTTATTACCGACAATCAAACTCATGGAAAGGGGACGCATGGCAAACAATGGATTTCAACTCCATATAAAGATTTAACTTTTAGTATTATATTGGGTCAGAATAATCATTTTGGACAAGAGCTTGTTGACCAATGCTGTATTACGATGGTAGAGGTTTTATCTACATATAATATCCAAGGAAAAATAAAATATCCAAACGATATCTATACAAATAACAAGAAGATTATTGGGATATTACTATCGAACATCCAAACTGGTAAATCAGAAAAAATGCCTCATCAAGCCCTAAGCATTGGAATGAATGTTAATTCTATTATAGATATCAAGACAATTGATAAAGAAGCAAAGGTAAGTAGTACTTCAATTTTCCTTGAGACAAAAAAAGAAGTCGATCGAGAAAAATTACTAAAACTAATTATTGAGAATATTGATCCTATTATTCAAAAGCAGGTATGCCAGTAATTTTTTGACCTATAATAAGTGTATGTATCTCATGAGTTCCTTCATAAGTATAAACAGTTTCTAGATTCATCATATGTCTCATCATTGGATAATCGTCCATTATGCCATTTCCACCAAGAATTTCTCTTCCTAATTGTGCACATTTTCTAGCGATTGCGACATTGTTCTTTTTTCCGAGTGATATATGTGCAGGCTGTAAATCTCCACTATCTTTAAGCCTAGCTAGCTGCAAAGCAAGAAGTTGAGCTTTAGTAATTTCTTCAATCATATAAACTAATTTTTGTTGGGTAAGTTGAAAACCAGCAATTGGTTTTGAAAATTGCTTTCTATCTTTACTATAGCTTAATGCTACTTCATAGCAATCGATAGCTGCCCCGATAACTCCCCAAGCAATTGAATATCTAGCCTGAGTTAAGCATGAAAGAGGTCCTTTTAAACCTTCAATATCTGGCAGTCTATTTGCATCCGAAACTCTAACATCTTTCATAAATAATTCTGAAGTAATTGATGCTCTTAAGCTCATTTTCCCGTGAATATCAGATGAAGTGAACCCATCCATTCCCTTCTCTAATAAAAAGCCTCGAATAATATTATCTTCATCTCTAGCCCATACTACTGCAATATCTGCAATGGAGCCATTCGTAATCCACATCTTTGAGCCATTAATAATCCAATCATCTCCATCTCGCTTTGCTCTTGTAAGCATTCCAGATGGGTCTGAACCATGATTTGATTCTGTAAGTCCAAAACATCCTATTGCTTTACCAGCAGCTAGTAATGGTAACCATTTTTCTTTTTGTTTATCTGTTCCATATTTATAGATAGGAAACATTACCAGTGAACCTTGAACGCTACATACTGACCTTAGCCCTGAATCCCCTTTTTCAAGTTCTTGCATTATCAATCCATAGGCAGTATTAGTTATTTCACTTCCTCCATATTTTTTAGGCAACGTAGCACCAAAAAATCCTAGCTCTCCCATTTTTGGAATTAAATCCATAGGAAAGGATCCTTTTTCATAATATTCATTCACAATAGGATTAAACTCCTCAGTAACAAATTGATTTGCTGTTTTTTGGATTAAGAGCTCTTCGTCAGTTAACAAAGAATTGATGTTGCAAAAATCTGGGCCAATATATTTCATTTATGTCTTTCCGTTTTTTAAAATTTTATAAGTCTTATCTAATATAATAGGTCTGAAATACTGTTAAATAATATAGAATTTGTGGCAATTATGGGGTCTGTCACAAGAGTTTTCTTTTGATTATAAATAATATTTTTTCCATTGATAGTTTTCACGAATCCACCAGACTCTCTAACGATACAGTCTCCTGCACAAATATCCCATTCATTTTTTGGAGCAAGTGTCGAAAAAATATCATATTTGTTTGCTCCAACTAGTCCCAGCTTGTAAGCAACGCTACCAATAGGCTCTATCTTATTGAATGTTTCACTATATTCTGCCCATAATTTTTTCCTATACTCAGATCTACTCACTGTAATAGAAGCATCTTTTAATTGTTCTTTTTTTGATATACTAACCTTTGTTCCATTTAAAAATGCCCCTTTATCTTTTTCAGCATAGAACATTTCCTTTGTATGTGGATTATAAACTATACCTATAACAGGATAACCATCTTCTACTAGAGCAATACTAACTGAAAAATGCGGCACTCCTTCGATAAATTCTTTGGTGCCGTCCAATGGGTCCACAATCCATACGCGAGACTTATTCAGTCGCTCTTCTGTATCGACAGTTTCTTCTGATAGCCATCCATCATCCGGAAATTCTCCTCCAATAAAATCTGCTATATATTGATCTGCCTCGTAATCAGCAATCGTAACGGGATTATCTAAGCTTTTAAATTTTACCTGTTTATTAGAATCAGAAAAATACTTCATCAGAATTTTTCCAGCATTTCTTGCTGCTACTTTTCCTGCTATTAGCTCTTCGTTAAACATAATTGTCAGATTATATGTATTTTAAATTTAAAAATCGCTAAATTAGTTATGAAATTGAGGGTAGAAATTAAAAACTAACTATTTTTTTATTTTTATAATTTTAAACTAATAAATTTTTTTATACCTAGTATTCTCTCCTTTATTTCATTAGAAAATTAAACTATGTGCTATATATACATATATATATGGCTATAATGAAAGTAAGGCTTTTATGAAAAAAGAAATTTACATCAGTAAAGGTGTAGGAGAGACAAGGATTGCTGTGAAAGAAAACGGCAAGCTTGCTGAACTCCATGTCGACAAAGAATCAAAAGAAAGAACAGTTGGCAATATCTATAAAGGTGTTGTTGAAAATGTCATTCCTGGAATGCAAGCTGCATTTGTTAATATAGGCGAAGGTAATAATGCTTTTTTACCATTCTCTGAGATTTCAGATCCTGAATTAATTGCAGACCGCAAACCTAAATCTAAAAATTCAAAAGAAATCAATGTATTATTATCTCCTGGTCAAGAAATTATTGTACAAGTAATAAAAGAGCCATTCGATAATAAAGGCGCTAGAGTTACTACAAATCTTTCAATTGCGGGACGTTTTATTGTTCTTATACCTAAATCAAAATATGTCGGAGTATCAAAAAAAATGCAAGATCGTTACGAACGTAGAAGGTTGAAAAAAATTGCATTTGATATGAAAAAGCATGGACTAGGAATTATTATTCGTACTGTAGCCGAAGGAAAGACTGATCAGCAAATTCAAAATGATTATGCGAGTCTAGAAGAAAAATATAATGGACTAATGAAATTATCAGAAAAAAGTGAAGCTCCAGCGGTAATACATAATGATTTAGAAATGACATCAAGTGTATTAAGAGATTTAATTAGCGATAAAGTTGAAAAAATTGTTGTTGACTCTAAAGATGATTATAAGAAAATACAACGAATGGTTAAAGACGATGCATTAGATATTGGAGATGCTCTTCAACACTATCGCAAAAGAGTTCCATTGTTTAAAGAAACAGGTATCGATAATGATATGATTAAGCTATTGAGAAAAAAGGCTTGGTTAAAGAGTGGAGCATATCTGATTATAGAAAGAACTGAAGCAATGGTAGTCGTAGATGTAAATAGTGGAAAGTTTGTAGGTAAAAAAGCACATGAAGATAATTCGTTAAAAATTAATTTAGAGGCAGCAAAAGAAGTGGCAGTACAATTAAGATTAAGACATTTGTCAGGCTTAATTTTAATTGACTTTATTGACATGGTAAATGCAGAAAATAGAAAAAAAGTCTATCTTGAAATGAAGAAAGAACTAAGAAAAGATAGAGCAAAAGTAGCTGTATCTGAAATTTCTGAATTTGGAGTTCTTGAAATGACAAGAGAGCGAACTGGATTAAGCATTATCGATTCTCTAACTGAACGCTGTGATATCTGCAGTGGAGATGGAAGAATTATATCAAAAGATACTCTTTTAACGAGAATTGATTATTGGCTACGTGACTATAAACAAAAAAATAGAGATATTAGATTAAAATTATATCTTAACCCTGAAATTGCTCGTTATTTAAAAGAAGAAAAAAAGAGAGACTATATCAGCTTAATGTGGAAAAATTTTGTATACCTAAAAGTCATCGACGACATTTCAATGGGTAAAAACGTATTTCGCTTTACTCGAATGTCAGATGAAACAGATATAACTCATGAAATAGGTACTTGATAACCAATAAATTAGCTATTAAGTTCCCAAGCTATGTTTGCAATTGTAGAAATATATGGAAAGCAGTATAAAGTCGCTAAAGGCGATACTCTCTTAGTAGATTCTAAGATAGATATTGAAGTAGGCAAAACTGTAAAATTTGATAACGTAATAGCAATATCAAATGAAGATATCAATATTTTTAATCCTAAAGAACTAGACACATATACAGTTAGCGTAAAAGTGCTTGAGCATAAACGAGCTAATAAAGTGACTATTATCAAAAAGAAGAGAAGAAAAGGGTATCAAAGAAAAAATGGACATAGACAAGATTTAACTATGCTAGAAATCCAATCTATCATTGGATCAAAAACCAAAGTCGCAGCTAAAGCTACTAAAACAGCTGCACCAAAAAAGAAATCAGCAGCTAAAACTACTAAACCAGCTGCACCAAAAAAGAAACCAGCAGCTAAGAAAAAAGTTGTTGAGGAAAAAAAATAAAAGGTAGGGACTTATGGCTCATAAAAAAGGACAAGGTAGTTCAAGAAATGGAAGGGATTCCAACGCACAAAGATTAGGCGTAAAAATGTCTGATGGACAATCAATCTTATCTGGCGGCATTATCATAAGGCAAAGAGGTACTAAAGTACATCCTGGACGAAATGTTAAAAGAGGAAATGATGATACTCTATTTGCAACCTCACCTGGCTTAGTAAAATTCAGTAAAAAAGGTAGCACTACCTTTGTTAGTGTTCTCGAACATAACTAAAAATGGCTAGACCAAAAATAGCATTAATCGGAGGTGGTCAAGTCGGTGGTAATATTGCTCTACTCTCTGCTCAAAAAGAATTAGGCGACATTGTTATTATTGATATCCCTCAAGCGGAAAATTTTATCAAAGGTAAGGCTTTAGACATATCTCAACTTCTTCCACATGATGGCTACGATGCTAAATTAACTGGTTCATCAGATTTTGCTTCAATTAAAGATTCTGATATTGTTGTCATCACCGCAGGATTCCCGAGACAACCTGGAATGGATCGTGAAGATTTATTAAAGAAAAATTTAGATATTATGACAAACGTTGCAGAGCAAGTAAAACTACATGCTCCTAACGCTTTTGTAATAGTGGTTTCAAATCCTTTAGATGCTATGGTCTATGCTTTTTATAAAGTATCTGGATTCGCTAAAAATAAGGTCGTTGGTATGGCTGGAGCACTTGATAGTGCCCGATTCAGATCATTTATCGCAGAAGCAACCAATCTGTCCTCTCAAGATGTTACATGTATGGTACTTGGTGGGCATGGAGATACAATGGTCCCAGTAAGCCGCTTAGCAACTGTTGGTGGTGTTCCATTAACATCTTTATTGGATGCAGATACAATTAAAGCTATCGAAGACAGAACACGCTTTGGAGGTGGAGAATTAGTTAAACTTTTTGGTAAGGGCTCTGCATTTTATGCTCCCGCTCAATCTGCAGTAGAAATGATTGAAAGTTTTGTCAAAGATAAAAAAAGAGTAATACCTTGTGCATCTCTATGTGAAGGTGAGTTTGATGTAGATGGATACTTTATTGGTGTCCCAACTGTAATTGGTGCTGATGGTGTTGAAAATATTCTAACATTTGATTTAAATGATGAAGAAAAAAATGCTCTAGACAATACGCTTGTAGAAGTTAAAAAAACTGTCCAAGAAACTGGATTATAATACATTTGAACAATATATACTTTTTACTCTTTTCATTATTAATCTCATCTAATCTTATTGGGCAATCTGGGTTTATTGTTGAAGAAACTACTGTAGCCTCTTTTAAAATGGGTTCTATGAAATCTTCTGCTCATAAATACTTTTCTGAAGATACGTACTATTCAAAAATAGATTTTTCATTTAAAGGAAAAGGATTGGCGCGCCTAATGAGTAGAAATATGAAAAATGGTACTATTATTTCATTTCAGGATTCTACTATTATAAAAATAAATCATAAAAAAAATCGTTTTACTAAGAAGTTGCTTTCAGAATTCTTAGAAGAAGATCCTCCTTCTGATAAAGAAAATGATGAATCAAAAAAAGAAGAAAACAAAGACGAAGAAAAAAAGAAAGATTCCAAACCTATAGTATCAGATACTATAGAAATAGTTAATGGCTTTGAATCATATAAAGTAACAGATATAAGCGGCGATGAAGGTTCAAGTGCCCTTCTTTGGTTTACAAGTGAGATGCAAAAATCTGACATTGTAACATCTATGCAAATCAAAATTGATGAATTTGAAAAAGATTGGATGAATTTTGACATGGATGGTGATTTATCAGAACTAGGAATCAATGAAAATGCAGTTGTTGTTAAAGCAATTTTTAGCAGTGAAGATGGAGAATTTGAATATAACTTGAAAAGATATTTAGCGATAGATTCCATTCCAGAGATCTTTCATATTCCTGAAAATTACAAGCAAGTTAAAAAACTTTAAGATTGTTCTTTTTTTAATTGCTGTAGAATATCTTGATACATTAATTCTTCTCTAGTATAAGGTCTAGGTAAATCAATAGCTGTTTGAAATAACGATAACGCTTTATCTTTTTTATCCATCTTTTCATATGTCTTTCCCAGCCAATAGTATGTACCAATATAGTTAGGTTCTAACTCTAAACTTTTCTTAAGAAAATATTCTGCCATCTCAAAAGAACCTTTTGGAGGTTCTTCAAATATAATTTTAGCTAATCGTCGTGAAAATGAGCTAATATCAGCAAGACGATAATGCCATTGTCCCATTATATTATAACAGAAAGGGTCGTTGGGAAGTTTCTCGATAGCCTGAAGGCAATGAAATTCAATAATTTTAGAACTTTCAATCTGCTTTCTAATACTCTGACGTTCAACGCTCTTACCATATGAGACAGCATACCATTTATGAACTTCTGCATGACTAGAATCAATTGACATAGCTTCAACAATATAGGCTAAAGATTTATCTGTGTTTAATTTTTCTATTTTTTTATTATTAGTTTCTTCTGAAAGGAAATGATGCGCTGCAGATAGTCGTATTAACACATTTATATTTTGGGGGAATGTATTGTTTAATTCTTGTAGAGGAATAATAGTTTTCTGGAATGATAAGCTATCCAAATCAATGTCAATCTTACTAAAATCTTGAGAATGGATAGGATTAATTATTAAGAAAATAAAAGAGAGCTTAGCAATTGCAATCAAGATGCTAATCAAGGATAGAATCGCATAAATACTGGCTGATGGTCAGATATTTTATCGGCCACATCTGATGCCCCAATATTAGTTTCATATGGAGTATCAATGACACCTGTTGTTGTTGTCGCACCATACTGGAACAAAGGTTGATTAATAATTAAATGATCAAAATGTGCTGGCGAATATGAACTTGTCCAACCTTGCCATGAATATCCACTACTTGCACCAGTAAGGATGTCTTCATCTACCATTAGAAAATGTGTTGAAGAGGCAATATTGGGGTCAGTAAAAGGACTAATCGTTGGATTAGTAACTGACTGTACGCCTACGTTATTAAAATCGCCTACAATGATAACATTATCTGATGATCTATTATTAATCACATAATCAGTTAATAATAAGCTCGCATGGTGTCTTCTATTCGTTTCATCTGATGGGTCACTACTGTCATAGCTATCATCTCCACAACATTTATAGTGTACATCAATTACGTATAGATCCATTGATTTTGTACCATCAGTCCATGTAATATAATTTTCCATTGGTGGACGGCTAGCAAATTGATATTGCGCATTATTTTCATAGTCTGAATCACCATCATTGCTATTTGGAGTATCTGACCAAAGTTCATTCTTCGAATTAAAAGTAACAGTGCTATTTTTATATACTAAAGCAAATCCTAAATTGCCAGATTCGTCATCTACCACATAAGAATAATCTGCCATTGAGTTTACCATGCTAATTAGTTCAGATTCGCTGGAAATTTCTTGAAATAAATAGATATCAGCATTCCATACTTCTAAAAGACTTTTCACATAGCTCTTTGTAGTACTATGCTGTGGAAATTGTCGGATATTCCATGTAACAATTTCTATTTGATTAAGTTGATCCAAACTAGTCGCATTTGGAAAGTCATAAGGATTGGTTTCATTTCCATCTCCTGGATCAGTTTCCGTGGGTGATGAACCGCCGCCGCCGCAAGCAATGATTGCCAGCAATAAAACTATAAATAATTTATTGGTGAGTTGAGCCATAAACATAATTTACTAATAAATCTCCTACTTGTCCTAGACTTTGTGCTGAACAATTTTCTGGAGTATCAAGTTGGGTATGCCAATAATTATAAAACATATTTGGATATTTGAAATCAATAATATCAATTGCTGGAATTTGTGCTATTTCCCAAAGTGGTACATGATCATCATAAATCTCATTTTCAATAGTCTTTTTAAAGGCGCTCAGTGATAAATCTTCTGCTAAGCTCCATATTTCTTTTACTTTATCTGGAGCAATATTATAGGAAAGTCTTTCAATCGGGATAGTGAGATTTTTATCTCCTATCATATCTATTATAATTGCAAAATCTGGTTTTGTAATAGGTAAATTTTCAGCAAAGAATTTTGCTCCTAAAGCAAAGGTTTCTGGCTCCCCAGCAATACCTCCATCTTCAGCATCAAAAAAGACAACATCAATTCCAATCTCTGGATTGTGTAATGAAAAAATACTACATAGCTCCATAAGGACTGCAGTACCACTTGCTCCATCATTTGCTCCTAGAACTGGTAATCTCTGGTTATCTATAGATTCATCTTGGTCAGAAAAAGACCTTGTATCCCAATGAGCTCCAAGTAGTAAGCGATATTCTGCTTTTTCATTAAACTGAATAATAAAATTTTTACCTTCTCTTTTCATATCAGTAACTGGTTCAATATATGAAAATTCTTGAATGGTGAGCTTTCCTGGCAAATCATTCAAAAAATCTTTTAAATAATTACTAAAATCTACATGACCAACTGACCCAGGATTTCTTGGCCCAAACTCACATTGTTTTTCTAGGTATGTAAATGCTGTATTTGAATTAAAGTCAGGTATGTCTATAGATTTTTTAGATGCTGTATTGCAACTCATTAAAAATAAAAATAAAAATAATATTCTTTTCATCTTATCCTCTAATTGCCACATTTATATTTATTCCAAAATCGCGGTCAATTCTACGTCCTGTTAATCTAGTATCATTTTCACGATATTCATAAAATAAGCTCCCTGTGACATTGTCAGTTAAGGTATAAGTAACTCGTAATACACTCTTTCGAGAGTTGGTAAAGTTTTGTTCAGCAAAATTGATTTTATCTTTAGAACCTTCTTCTTTCTTTTGGCTAATATCAAAATTTAATGTGATGTTCATATTATTCTTTAAATATATATTTTTCTCAGTAAATGGTAAGGAGAATCTAATTCCTTTGGAAAAATTATAGGTTATACTAGCTAGAATACTATTATCAGATACGTAAGTTAGCCCATTGGCTACTTCGTCTAAAGTGTGAGTAATATTTGTTCTAATATTTGTCGATATACCATTTTTGAAAGAACTTGTAATGCCTAATAATGGAGTAAAACTACGCGAAGTTCGTGAAAATTGCCTATTATCAGAATTGCTATTAGCAAATGATGATATACTAAATAAATCAATTGCGCCAATGCTATCATCATTAAATTTCCAAGATAAATTTTCTTTCCCACTAAATGCATGCTCAAGCGATACCGATTTTACATAAGGCGAAAGAAATTTAATTTTTTCTAATCCTCCTATACGTAAAGACCAATTAGAAAAAGGTATTCCATTAGACAGGTGCTTTCCGTAGGCAAGATAATCTCTACTAATAGATCTGGTATCAATATTATATCCATTAATATTTGATGAGATACTTTCAGAAAATGAAAGACTTAAAGATGTTGTAGGACTAAAACGGATACCAGTTCTAATTGATAGAGATTTTTTAATATCTTCTGCTCCCGTATTTAAGCCTACCTCTGGAGCATTTTCTAACCCATGACTATCGCTAAAACCAAATCTATAACTCAAAGGTACATCGCCCTTAACACCATTTGCAGTTCTATTGGTAGTTGTATTGATAGCAACGCTTAAAGGTTCTACTTTTTTTGATATCTCATATATTTTTTCCATTACAAAACTATTTTCAATTTTTCTTTTTTCTTTTTTCTTATCTTTATCATCCAATGAAAGATCTCTATCATCTTCTATATCTTCTGCTTCAAGGTTTGATCCTCTTGATAAGCCGGCTGCAGATCTAGATCTAGTAGTTGGAGTTATTGCCTTCCTCTTAGATGCCGGAGTATAAAATGTTTCAATAATATCAGTACCAGATAATGCAAAATTAACTCCTGTATTTTTCACTGCGGTAATATTAGCTCCATCAATTACTGTAGATAGCGGTTTATTCCATGAATAGTTGGTGTTATAAGAAAAGTTTGGTTTAATCCAACTCAGCCATTGCGGATTAAAAGTAGAGCCTAAAGACTCGGTACTGCTTGTAACTTTTCCTATTTTTAAGTTTTCAAGCAGTTTATCTCTATATTCAGACATATCACTTCTAACATTTTTATTATAAGTAAACTGAGTATTATCAAAAACTTTATAATTAATACTAAGCTTTCTATCTAACCCTAAATTGAAATCATCAATCAAATCACTGTTAGATCTTGATTCTTTTTCAGTTAAGTTTTGATTTAATCTAAATCCTGTAACAAAAGATGTTGGGGTATAGAAAAACTTAGTTTCGCTAATTTTTTCACCAACAAATGGTACTTTGGACATCCATTTGAATGCTTCAATATAATTATCACTAGGAAATCTTAGGTTGTAATCAAGGTTTGTGGTTAATCGTTTTGTATCTACTGATTTCATAATTTCGTCAGATCTATTTTGATCTGACATATTAAATGATGCGCTAAGATTATCAATTGTATATTTAATAAAGGGGTTCTCTGATTTAATCTGCTTTGAAATTTTACCACTAAAACCGATCGTAGATGACTTAACCAATATAGAATCTGGAGTAGCTCCATTTGTTCTAATATCAGTCCCTGGGAAAAATTTTGGTGCATTATTTTGCATATTGTATGTCATGTTGATTGGAAATGAAATCCCAAATTTTTGAGGAAACAAGCTCCCTAGTTGCATATTATTAGTAAAGATTAAATTTTCGCTAGTAGTATTTGTTCCAATCCTTTCTTGTAAAATATGGAAGTCAGCGTCTTTTTTGCTATATGATATAGAACTCTTATTGAAGTCAGATAGATTAAACTCAGATTTCAATCTTACGGCAGTTCCTTGCTCTTTTTTTACTCCACTTAAACGTAGCTCATCTAACCAAATCTCACCTGTAATTGGATGACTTGTATTATTTTCAACTCCAACGATAAAATACTGCAATCTAGAAAGGGATGGATTCCCGATAATTTCAACTTTTTTATACTCTTCATTATTATCATTAATAAACTGATATTTCTTATACTCTAAGGAATCGGTAAATGTATCGTTGGCATTAATTTTTTCAATAGAGCTTTCATCCATATTTTTTAAGCTAGTCAACCAGTTAAGATCAAGATCAATTGCATTTCTTTCCTGATCTTCATCCCAACTATCATAAACAGGCTTAGTTAGTTTGTAATACTCATCTCCGGTTCCAAATTGTATAAAGAATCTTAAATCAGTACTATTTTCTGATGCATCTGGACTATCTCCATAAACAAACATTTTCATTTGATCATACATCAAGAAACTTTGTCCTTTTTGAGATGTCATAGATGATAGGATTTTCTTTGCTGCTCCTTTAAAATCTGGATTTAGATTATCAAACTTTAGAACCAGGGACTGCTCTTTAGATCGTATTTTATTAATTTGATCGTACTCTCCAAATACGCCCTGGGGGGGTATGTAGTCAGGATTATCTTCATCATTTACTACAGTTACTAGGAATGTACTATCTTGAACTGCATATTCTTCTTGGTCAACAAATGATGTGCCCATTTCTTCCCATGCATTCCCAACAAGCTCCATTCTAGCAATTTCTAATTGTGATGGCTTATCAATACCAGATACTACAAGCCTGACATATTTAATTTCACTTAATGTAATATCTTGCACTTGAGAAAAATGACTCAAAGGAATTCGTATCAATTTCCATCCTGTCTCTACTCCATTAACAATAGTAGAACCAGCAACGTATGTGCTATCATCCAAAGAAATAGTTTTAGTAAAATAATCATTAGATCTATCTAAGAAACCTGATTGATCTAAATCTTCACTATCAGGATATTTACCTCCTGCTTGAATTCTATCTCCGGTACCATTTCCCTCTGTACCATTCACCTTTGTATAATCTGAGCTTCCTTCAGAATAATCCCAATTATCATCATTTGGATCATTCACATTAACATCAGAAGAAGCATTAATAATTACTATTTCTCCGCTAGTCAAATAATCTTGATAACTCAATCCATCTTCTTCACTTAAACAATTTCCCCAACCATCTTCAAAGCTATCAAAACAACCATCAAGTCCAGTGTCTTCAGCATCTTCTAAAAATCCATTACCAAGCGCTAGCCCTGCATCTGGAACATCTTCATTATTAAGAGAGCCATCACCATTAGAGTCTTCACTAATTTTACCTAAGTCTACAGTTAAACTTCCTTCATCTCCACGCAACCAAATTTCAAAAAATCTACTTCTTGTTTGATCATAATCTCCTATGAACATTGGAGTAACAACACCAGCCCATATCGAATCTGGATCCATGCTTTCTTGGTATTCTTTTGGTTCAAAATTTAATACTAAAATATCTGTTGTAAGATTTTGCGCTCTTTGTGATGTAGATATATTGGGCCAAATATTATTTGTTAGTACTTGAGAATAGGGATTGTACCAATACATTCTTGCTCGATTTCTTTGATCAAAAGGCTGATCGGTATCCAGATTCAATGGAGCAGAAGAAATATTCCAAAATCGTCGTAGTATTGATGGACTAGTTACTCGCTTTGATCCTTCAAAATCATCAATATATGCTACGCCATCACTATCGCCTGTAGCGGCATTAGATATAGAATTAGGATTAGGTAGCACTTGCGCTATCTCTCCCTCAAAAGTAAATCTGGATAATTTTTCAGCATTAAACATATCCAGCTTATTTAATGAGGCAGATAAATTATCTAAGTCTTTTTCATAGCGACCATTGACATCCCAAATAAAATTTTGAACTGGTTCAAAACCTACTTCTACCTTCTTATTTACTATATCTTGATTATAATATAGAGCTGTCATCCCCAAAAATGAATTTTCATCAAAATCTATCTGTGCGCGAGAACCAATCATCACTTTTCTATCAAAGGTTACCAGGTCATGCTTATCGTATACAATTTCTAAATCACTACTTGGATCAATATTCCCGGTAAGCATTATCATTCCAGAAAAATAATCGATCTGATAATCTTGACCTCTTTCTAACTTTTGACCATTAGAATAAATTTCTTCACTACCCTCTACCAATGTAAAACCTAAATTAATTGTAGATTTTGGATTTATATAGTCTGCAGCAATTGTAAAACGAGAATCACCTGTATACTCCGTACGATTAGTACTGCTATACATTTTTCCTTGTTGTAATAAAGGAGCTAACGTACCATTTTCATTCCCACCATCTACGTTGTTACTGGATACAAAAGGTAATAAGGCAGGTAAATGAACTTCTCCTGTCTTCAGATTGACAATATTAGGGTTATTAAAATCAATAACTTCATCAGGGGAATCTGCTCCAGCTTGATTAAGATTGTCTAAGCCAAACAAGTTTAAAAATGTAGAACCAGCGCTCGTTCTATCGCTAACGGGTGTAGAAAAATTATCTAAGATTTTCACTTCTAAACTAGCTTGGTCAATGTTGGTCGCTCCAAGGGAATATACATTTTTGAACATAAGGTCCCATGTCGGATGATTGGGGTGCGATGATTGCGCTTTTAACATCTTCAATATTAGAACTGCACTCCCTTCATCTCCAATATTAGCTCCAACTTTCAGAACGATTGTTCCTGTTGCTCTATCTGCTAATTCAAAATGTGCTGCTATAATTTCATTTTGAAGGGTATTCTGCATCCTTATAAAACCTAAATCTTCATTGATTGCATAATCAGAACCTCGTTCCAATTTGATAAATGCTCCTTCTTTACTGCTGTCATTATAAAAGGTTGTATCATTGGGATCAATGTATGCTGTACCAGGATCTGCTTGTGGATTATTAGAAGAGTCAATTTTATAAAGTTCAAAATTTTTAATTACCAAATTACCAATATTATGCAAACCATTATTTAAAGGATAGTAAGAGGGAACATTAACTTGAAAACCGCTATCGGGTATAATATCAGAAGAGCCATTTCTAAACCATTCATGAATGAAGAAATATAAATTTTTACGATAATCGTAATCCTGTATTTGGTTAGTTTTTACTTCAGAAGTACCTCTATATTTTTCAGATTGTTTCTTAGTTCTTTCTAAGGATGCGATGCTAGTAATATTCAGTGGGCCCAATTGTGTTAGAGCTTTAATTCCAAATAAACCCTTATTCTGACCTGAGAATGTTACAAACTCAGTTGATGGTAATGTGAGTGCAATGTTCCCAATCTCCAGTTTTTGTAAAATATCATCTTCATCGCCAGCATAATCAACGCGAATAGTATTTTCCCAATCAAAATCTCTTTCTGAATTCTGATCTAATGATACAGTAATTTTTTCACCAACTTTACCCTGTACATTTAATTGCTGTTTTTGATCAAATTTAAAATTTGTTTTCTCTTGTTCTTTATATGAAGACCTTACGAGCTCTTGGTCTTGATTAACAAGCTTCCCGGCTAGGTTAATATTCCCCTGCACTCTCAAGGAAGCTCTTCCAAGTGCTCCCAAGTTAAAATCAGCTACTTCTAAATATCTATCTTTATTACTAGCAATGGTGGTATCTGAAGCTGATAAGATGAATGGCTCACTGAAATTATATCTTTGGTTGCTCATATATAGATCATTCAAATATCCATCTAAGGAAGAGACGTAAGGAATTAAGTTTTGATGACTCAAAGTAGACTGGCTAATTGATATCATGCCAGAATCAATATCTAGTTTCACCTCATACTTATTCAAAGATTGAACATTATTAAAAATCCCAATGGGATAGTTAGAAAAATCATTTAAACAAAAATTGACTGCCTGTTTTTTCAAGAATGGATTAGTAATAATATTGCTGGAGTTAGGACTTTCAGCTCCTGAAATTGGAGATGATAATAGAATAAGAGCAATTAGATAAATTTTATACATACATCAGTTTTTTTATTTTATCTGCAAATTTATGAATTGCAAGCGCGCGATGACTTATTTCATTTTTTTCTTTTAAGCTCATATTTCCTAAAGATATTTTTTGTTTTGATGCATAAAAAATAGGGTCATAACCAAAACCTAAGCTTCCTTGTCGTTCTTCTAGTATCTTACCTTCTAAGCATCCTTCTACAAAAAAATCATTTTCTCCATCAATATATGTAACTACTGTTTTAAATCTAGCTGTTCTTTCATTAAAAGGAACGCCTTTCATATTTTCTAATAGTTTGTTCATATTTTCTTCGTATGTAGCATTTTCACCTGCATATCTAGCAGTATAAATTCCAGGATCTCCCATAAGACAATCGACCTCCAATACGGTATCATCTGCCATAGATGGAAGTTTAGTATGATTAAATGTAACCCTTGATTTAATAAACGAGTTTTCAACAATAGAAGTTCCGTCTTCTTTTATATCCCCGATTTCAGGAAAATCACTCAATGAATAGATCTTGTCAAAAAAAGGTTGAATTTTTGTAATAATTTCAGATATTTTGTGTTCATTGGAAGAAGCAATAATAATATTTTTCATTTCTGAAACTAATAAATATTTATGTGTTTTTTAAATAACTTATAATGCGTAGTTTTTTAAAATTTTTTACACGGCTCGATAGCTCAGTTGGTAGAGCAGAGGATTGAAAATCTTATTATCACCACTATAATTACCTGTATCTCTTCATATTATTCGACTTAATCATTTCCCTTTATTGTAATGTAGATGTAATGTATTCTGTAATGTAATGAAGATTTTAGAGTAGATTGATCTTCCTAAAAATAATCGCGAGAACAAAAGATTTTAATTATTCTACTTATGTGTAATGTAATGTAAAAATGTAATGTAAAATCTTTGTAGAGATTTCAACTAGAAAATTAGAAAATTCTATCACCGTTATGATCTACTTTTATTAAAAGCATATCATATTCACCTGAATATCTATCACCCATAATTATATAACCTGCATCAGAAGTCTGTTCAACATGATATGCATTATAATCATCACTACCATCACCAAAAGATTTAGACCATACTTCATTTCCAGACGCATCTACTTTTAAAAGATATATATAGCCCTTATTGGTGTTGCCCACCGTAATATAGCCACCATCATTTGTTGTGTTGAGATGATATATTAGTTCTTGATCACTGGTATCGCCACTCTGATATGTTTTAACCCATTCTTGATTTCCAGATACGTCTGTTTTAACTAGATAAAATTGAGAATCTCCACCAGGCCAAGAAATTTCAATTCTTCCTCCAGCAATATATCCTCCATCTAAAGTATTTTTGATAGATTCAAAAGATTCAGAATCTCCGTTTCCACTATTTCCATAAGTATTAATCCATTCTACATCTCCCGATGAATTAATTTTCATAATATATGCATCACTGTCTGTACCATTAAAAATAGATCCAGCTACTACATATCCTCCATCAGATGCTTCAACTATTTCATCTCCATATGAGTCTTGTCCATTTTGTTCTAAATTTTTTGCCCATTCTTGATTTCCAGATGAATCAGTTTTTAGTATATAAATATTATCAATAGAACCTGGAGATTTTTCTCTTCCAACTACAATATATCCTCCATCAGATGTTTGAAGTACAGAATATGCTTGATCATCTTCAACATTACCATAGACGCCATTAAATGTCTTAAACCACTCTTCATTTCCAGCTGCATCTATTTTTACTAAAGCTGCATCCTGATCTCCAGCAATTAGTGCTGATCCAGCTAAAATATATCCACCATCTGAGGTTTGTTTGATATCACGGATAATATCATTATTATCACAATCTGATTCCTCTCTATAGTATGTTTGAGACCATATTTCATTACCCCCAGTATCTGTTTTTACTACATACATTACATAATCACAACTACTACCAGTTTGAGTATAGCCAGCTAAAATATATCCTCCATCAGAGGTTTGTAGTCCAGAATATGCTTTATCTCTTAAACTTCCACCAAAAGTAGTGGTAAACCTTGTAGTATCAAGAACATTGATAGATACAGTAGCAACATTACTCTCATCTGTTCCATCTGTAGCTTTATAAGTAAATGTGTCAGAACCAACACTGGTTGCATCAAAGGTTGCTATATTGCCAGATATTGACACCGTTCCATTATTTGGACTATCAACAATTTCAAAAGTAAGATTATCATTTTCTACATCAGATCCAGTTAAAGTGATATCAACAGATTGACCATTGGATACTTCGACATTGTTTATATCATCAACTGTAGGAGCGTCATTAATAGGATTTACTGTAATAGTTCCAGTAGCATTATTTAAAATAGATTTTGATGCAACATCAACTGCTTCAAAATTAAAGGTATCTGTACCAAACCAATCTTGGTTGGGGGTATAAGTTGCTGTTGTACCTGAAATAGTGACCGATCCATTCGATGGATTACCTGACACATTAAATTGAATGGTTTGTCCATCAACTTCTTCTGCTTCCAATGTCATAGTTACAACATTGTCTTCATCGGTAGTCACACTCACATCCATCGTATTAGGGTCATCATCAACTGCAACAATATCAATTACTACTGTTCCAATATTACTATTTCCATTTACGGAACTAGCTAGATATAAAAAGATATCTTGCCCATTATAATTAGCATTAGGAGTGTACGTTCCTGATCCACCACTAATTACGACAGTCCCATTTTGAGGTTGTGTAGATACACTATATGATAAAGCTAAATTCAATGGATCAGTTCCAACAAACGTAAATACTTTTGGAGTATCTTCAGTTGCTGTAAGATTTATATTTTGTACTGTAGGAAGTTGAGGAGGTTCTGGTTCTGTTGGTGACGATCCACCGCCTCCACCACAAGTCCACAAAAATAACGGAATAAAGAATAAAATTTTTCTCATTGTAATAATTTAAGTATTTAAGAATAAAGTTAGGGACTTTTATCAAAGACTTCGGTATGATATCATACCGAAGTTATATTCTGTAGTGTTTTTTTACATTATTTGTTTAAATTTCTGGACTATTTACTTCAACTTTTATTATAGAATGTAATGTAAAGTGTAACGTAAATAGATTAAATGTATTATTGTATTTCTGTAAGCGACAATATATTTTAAGTTACAGACTTACGGCTCGATAGCTCAGTTGGTAGAGCAGAGGATTGAAAATCCTTGTGTCGGGGGTTCAATTCCCTCTCGAGCCACTTTCCAAAGGGGGATATCAAATGGATCTTATACAAGTCATACTATTAACTGGGTTAATACTCTTTTTAGTATTAATTCTATCATTTTTAAGAAAACCTAAAGTGTATACTTTCAAAAAAGAACAGTTCGTTTCAAGCGATATGGATACTGTTTTTGATTTTTTTTCTAGACCCGAAAATCTTGAAAAAATTACTCCACCTGCTATGGGTTTTCATATCATGACTCCTAAGCCGGTAGAAATGAAGGCAGGAGCAATTATTGACTATACTGTCAATATCATGGGAATACCAGCAAGATGGAGAACCATGATTACTAGTTATAAAAAAAATCAATTTTTTGTGGACGAACAATTAAAGGGGCCTTACAGCTACTGGCATCACAAACATTCATTTGAAACTGTCGAAGGTGGAGTAAATATTGTAGATGATATTACTTACGCCTTACCGTTAGAAGCTTTTAGGAGTATTGTGCACCCCCTATTTATTAAACCTCAATTAAAAAAAATCTTTAGCTTTAGATTTCAGATTATTCAAGATAAATTTAATAACAAAAAATAATATGACTTTTGATGGTCATATTGGATAACAAACAATAAGAAAAACAATGATTAAATATATCTTATCCCATACGAATGTTGCTATTAACTACTTTGGATTTTCAATAGTATGGATTTGTTGTGTATATAGTGGAGCTCAAGGCGTAACTGCCCTTGCATTAATACCAACTCTTATATTCTTGTATCTACATTTTATGATTGTTGCTGATCATTTAAAGGAAGAAGTCCAATTAATTTTGATAGCAATTTTAATGGGGGTTATTGTTGATTCAAGCTTTTCCTTCTTTGGAGTTGTATCATATAATGGGAATATATCTTCTATTCCTCATCTTGCTCCAATATGGATATTGTGTATGTGGGCTGGATTTTCAGCACAAATTAATCATGCTATGAACAGATTGAGAGGTAGATATCTTCTTGTTGGATTTTATGGATTACTAGCACCGCTAGCTTATATGGGTGGTGAAAAAATTAATGCAGCCTCTATTACTGATGGAGATATTAACTATGCAATCATTAGTATTAGTTGGGCTATCAGTCTTGTTGTTTTATTTAAAATATCTGAATATTTGATGGCAAAATAGATATGAAGCATTATGCTCTAATACTAATATGCATATTATCTCTTATTTCTTGTGCTAGTAAAGCAGCAATTGAGCCTGAAAGCGTAGTGGATAATATTCCAGAAGATTGGGCAATAGAAACTCCAATCACAATTAATATTTCAGATATATGGTGGAACGAATTTCAAGATGAAAAACTCAATCAATTCTTGTCACAATTTTTAGATGAAAATATTAATCTAGAACAAGCAATGCTCAATACAAGAATTGCAAAACAAGCATCTGTAATATCAACTTCAACTCTTTTCCCATCTATCGGAATCGGTGCTAGCGCTGGAGAGTCTGAACAGAATTCAGCAGGATTCCCTCCAATACTTTCTGCATTATTTGGAGAGCAAAGTGATGAAATTACTACATTCACTCAAGAAAATTATAGCTTATCATTAAACACGCAATGGGAAATTGACTTATGGGGTAAAATGAGGCAAGGCAGGCTTGCAGGAAAGCAGCAATATTTAGCTGCACAATATAATTATACTTATTATCAATTTTCCCTTACATCTGAAGCAACAAAGCTTTACTTCTCGATTATTGAAGCAAAACAACTAACAAACAATACTCAGCAGAAATATAATAATGCTAAAATTATTTTTGATTTATATACTAGCCGTTATAATAAAGGAATTATATCATTAAAAGCTCTACAACAATCTGAGCTAATGCTTAATCTTGCAAAAAGTGACTTAGAAAATAAAAAAAGTATTTCTACCTCTCTTGTTCGAGAAGCAAAAGTATTAATAAGAGAATATCCTAACTTAATATTAGATACTTCGACAGAATTTCCAAAATCTATTCCTAACATACCGGAAGTCATTCCAGCTAGTATTATAAAAAGGCGTCCAGACTTAATTGCGTCTCAATATAATTTACTAGCATCTAAAGCATTAAATAAGCAGGCGATGCGCTCTTTATATCCTTCATTCAGTTTAGTTGGATCTACAGGAACGTCAAGTAATGTTCAGGACCTATTAAATGATGATTTTAGCGTATGGAGTGCTGGTTTAAACTTATTATCTCCCATATTTAATGGAGGGAAATTGATAGCAAATAAAAAAATTGCTAAAACGAATCAAGAAATTGCAATGCTAGAATTTGTTGATAATCTACTTGGTGCATATAAGGAAGTAGAATCGGGATTAGAATTTGACAGAAGCACGCAACTATCTTTAAATCTTTTAAAAGATAATATTATACTATCTGAATCTATTTATAAAACTACTTTTGATGAATTTTCAAAAGGCGTTGCAAGGATAGAGGATGTTATTAATGCAAATAATGCACTTTTTGATAATAAAAATATGCTCGCTACAACAGAAAGAATTCGCATTGAACAAAGAATAAACTTAATATTGGCACTTGGAGGAGGGTTCACTTACAAGCGATGATTAAATATTTAAAACCATTACTAATTATAGGTATTTCCACGGTTATTGCATCTGTACTATACATGTTAGGTCAGGTATCTCCTTTACCTGTACAAGAGCAACCTCCTTTAGATGTAAATGTTCAAATTTTAGCACCTATTGATTATCAAATAAAAATAAAATCAACTGGGACAACAACCCCTATTACTAAGACAGTCTTAACATCTGAAGTAGGCGGAGAAGTTATTTATCGTTCTAAAAAATTCTCTGAAGGATCTTCCGTTATTAGTGGAGAGATTTTAGCTAAAATTGATGATACTGATTTACAGTTACAGTATAAGAATGCCCTGCTTCAATTAGCAAGCGCTGAAGTGCAATTTGCAGTTCAACAAGCAGAAGCAGAAATTGCTCAGGAAGCTTGGGAACAAGTTGGCGAAGGTACTGCAAAAGATCTAACAACTAAAAAGCCTCAGTTAAAGCAAGCAAAAGCTGCATTAGAAGTTGCAAAAGCTCAAGTGCAATCATCAGAAAAAAAACTAAACAAAACAGAGATTACTGCGCCATATACAGGACGTATTCAAAATATTAATATTGATTTAGGCTCCACCATTGTTCCTGGCCAACCAGTAGGATCTATTTATACTTCAAATGAAATTGAAGTTACCCTTTCTGTCAAAGATAGTGATTTACAATTTCTAGATATCCCAATGGATGGTAGAAAATTAAACCCCGATCAAAAGTCTATCGTAATTATTAAATCTCTTTATAAGGGTGAAATGCAACAGTGGGCTGGAAATCTAGAACGTGTTGATGGTGTTATTGATCCAATGACTCGAATGATTAAGTTAATCGCAAATTTCAAAAATAATTTTATTGAAGAAACAAAACCTATCTTACCCATTGGTTTATTTGTAGAAGCAGAAATCAATGGAAAACAGTTAGAAGACATGTTTATGATACCAAATACTGCATTAACTCCTAATGATGAACTTTTGGTTTTAAATCAAGATGATGCCCTAGAAATAAGAAAAATAAAAGTCGTTACTAAAATGAAAAATTATATTTTAGTAAAAGAAGGGGTGAAAGCGGGTGAAAGAGTAGTTGTATCCAAGCTTAGTATTATAACTAATGGAATGCTAGTCAACCCAAGATATCAATAATGAGAGGTATTGTTACTTGGTTCGTTAAGAATAGTGTCCCTGCGAATCTATTTATGTTTTTTTTAATTTTTGGTGGATTCTTTGTATCCTATCCAACAATGAAGTCTGAATTTTTTCCTGCACCAGATCTTGCAACTATCACAATTAGTGTACCATATCCTGGAGCATCTGCAAAAGAAGTAGAGGCTTCGATTTCTTCCAAAATAGAAGATAGACTTGAAGGTATTTCTAATATTAAAAAATTAAGATCATACTCAATCGAGGGTCGTGGATTAATTGTTGTACAAGTTTATAATAGCGATGAGATTGATACTACCTTAGATGATATCAATACAATCATGGACGGTATAAGTACCTTTCCACAAAACAGTGAGTCTCCCGTTGTTAGCAAGTTAGAACCTAGCGAGAAAGTATTAGATGTTATTGTGTATGGAGATGTTGATGAACTGGTCTTATTAAATATTACCAAAGAAGTGAATAAGGAAATGAAAGAGCTCAGCGAAGTTTCATTTACAGAAATAAATGGAGACAGAGACAAAGAAATTACCATAGAGGTATCTGAAAACAATCTTGAAAAGTATAACTTAAGTTTTGATCAGATATCTATGGCAATTAATGCAGGGTCAATCGACTTACCAGGAGGGTTGTTATCAAGTAAAAGTGGTGACCTACTAATTAGAACAGTTGGACAGTCCTATAATGCTATTGAGTATGAAAATATTGTTATTAAAGGTCAGCCAGATGGAAGTCAATTACTTCTCGGGGATATAGCAACTATTACCGATGGATTTATAAATGTAGAAAGCTATTATCGATGGGATGGTACTCCAGCAATGTTTATTAGTGTAAATTTAGTTGGCGACCAAGATGTACTCTTGGCTGCGGACCAATTAAGAAAATATGTTAAAAGTAAGCAGTCAGATATGCCTCCAAATGTGAGTATTGATTATTGGTATGATCAAGCGCGATATCTCCAAGACCGCATTGATCTCTTGTATAACAATTTTGCTATTGGAATGATTTTAGTATTAATTCTTTTAACAATGTTTTTAAGGCCATCGGTAGCATTCTGGGTGTCAATGGGTATTCCAATCTCTTTCGGAGGGGCATTAATTATACTTCCTCAAATCGGTGTTACTGTGAATATTTTATCGGCATTTATGTTTATTGTAGTATTGGGCATTGTTGTTGATGATGCCATTATTGTAGGAGAAAATGTTTTTAGAAGACGCATAAAACTCAAAGAAAATAATATGGACTCAACAATTAAAGGTACGATGGAAGTATTAATTCCTGTCTTTTTTGGAGTATTAACGACTATTGTTGTATTTGCACCCATGCTTAATCTAGCTGGACAAACAGGCGGTGTTTGGAAAACATTTCCATTAACTGCTATTCCGATTTTAGTATTTTCATTGATCGAGTCTACAACAATTTTACCAGCTCACTTATATCATGCTGGTGAATGGTTCCAAACCAGTTTTGTAGGTTTTGGTAAAAGATTAAAAATAGTAAGAAATTATTGCTCAAAAAAACTTTATGAGTTTGTAGATAATTTCTGGATGCCTTTAGTTAAAAAATCTATTACTAGTCGATATGTCACTATTTCAGTTTTTATTGGAATGATGATTATGACCTTATCTTTGCTTGCTGGAGGATTAGTAAAATGGCAGTTTTTTCCTGTTCTAGAGTCTCAAGAAGTTGGAATTGTATTTGAATTACCAGAAGGCTCTCCAATAGAAAAAACCCAAGCTATTACTCAAATTATTGAAAGTGAAGCTCTAAAACTTAAACAAGAATTGAATACAACTGAGACAGAAATAATTATTTCTCATGTATTAACAACTGTTGGAAAGCACTATTTTGCAAATGCTGAAGCTGAGAATAGTCCTAGCGGAAGGAATATTACATCTTCATCAACATCAACACCACATCTAGGAGAGGTTGTTATTGTATTAACCCCTGCAGAGAGTAGGTGGGGATTACTAGGTGCATACGATGTTATCGATGAGATGCGTTCACGTATTGGAACTATACCAGGTGTAGAGCGATTAAATTATAGTGCTAATGTTTTTACTGCTGGAAAATCAATTCACTTTGAATTTTCAGGAGATAGTTTTGAAAAATTAAATCAAGTAGTGGCTGATACAAGAGTACTACTTTCTGGCTTTTCAGGTGTCTATGATTTAGCAGATACTGACACCAAAGGTAAAAATGAATTACAAATTGAACTATTACCTTCCGCTGAAGTTTATGGCATTACTACGATGGATATTGCACGTCAAGTAAGACAAGCATTCTTCGGTGAAGAGGTGCAGCGTATTCAAAGAGCAGATGATGATATTAAGGTTATGTTGAAACTCCCAAAAGATGAGCGTGAGAATCTAATAAGTTTAGAAAATATGAGAATACGTACCGCTCAAGGGACTAAGGTTCCACTCTATGCTGTTGCTAACATTAAAGAAGTTGAAGGAAAATCAGCGATTGTTCGTGTTGATGGAAAGCGCGTTGTTGAAGTAACATCTGATGTTGATGTTTCCAAAAACACTTCTTCTATGATATTGCAAACACTGGTATGGCTCGGAGGTCCACTTGAAGGACAACCGCTCGGTAAGCTCAAAAAGATTATGGATAAAACTCCTGGAGTAGATTTTGCATTAGCGGGAGAGCCAGCTGAACAAGCCGAACAATTAGATGATATATTATTAAAATTTAGTTTAGCAATTTTTGTTATTTATGTACTGCTTGCGATTCCACTTAAATCATACTTTAAGCCATTGATCGTATTATCAGCAATTCCATTTGGAGTGGTAGGAGCAATCCTTGGGCACCTATTGTTTAATCAACCTATGTCAGTACTATCTCTTCTTGGTGTTATTGCATTATCTGGTGTTGTAGTAAACGATAGTCTTCTCTTGGTTGTGTTTGTAAATAGAGCTAAAGAGAAAGGCGTAGAAACTAGAAAAGCTGCGCTAGATGCAGTCCGCACAAGATTCAGACCAGTAGTATTAACTTCAATGACAACATTCTTAGGTATTGTACCATTACTACTTAATCAAACTACGCAGGTTCTATTCCTAAAACCTATGGCAATATCTCTAGGGGTTGGAATTTTATTTGCAACTTGTATTATATTGTTACTTGTGCCGGTTGCATATATGATTATTGATGACTTAATTATATTTTTAGAAAGACTGTTTAAGAAAGCTAATTAAAAATTATGCTTCAAATTGTGAGTAGCTAGGATAAATAGATCTAGCAGGATCTTCATAATCAATCTTGATAATTGCTTTTTTTAATATTCTTTTTAATACAATTAAACGATCGTTTTCAGATTGACTTTTCAATAGAATTTTTTTTGCTCTTTTATCAATATCTAACATAGAAGCAATTTCAAAAGAACTTTTTGGCATATCAATCTGTGGAATTTTAGAAGATGCTCCCAGTTTTAATAATACCTCATACAAGAACACATTAGCTTCTTGTAATAGGTCTTCATTGATAGTATCATCAATATCATTCCATGTTTTAACATATGCCTGCTTATAAGACTCTGAAGTGTTATAACTTTTAACAATAAATCTTTCTACTCCAGATACCAAGATATCATATTCCCTGCTTTCATTCTCTCCGCCAACTAATTGCTCTATAGATGCCGTACAGCCAATCACTAGAGAATCATTATTTTTTGAATTTATAATACCAAATTTTTTATTATTCTTTAGGCAATATTCAATCATCTTTTTATACTTTTCTTCAAAAATATGTAAAGGTAATTTCTCGCCAGGAAGTAGTACTAAAGGTAGTGGGAAAATTGGGATTTTATCATTCATACTCCTATCAAAATACATATAGTTTCATTAATATTCACTACCAATCTTATGAAAAAAGATATTATAGATCATTTAGCCATTTGCACTGATGATATTGCTAAATCAGTAACATGGTATATAGATAATTTTAACTGCAATATCCTTTATCAAGACAAGTCTTGGGCAATGCTTGAGTTTGACAATGTTAAACTAGCACTTGTCTTGCCGGATCAACATCCCTTCCATTTTGCAATCCTTAAAGACGATGTTGAAAGCTACGGAGAGCCTGTCACTCATCGAGACGGATCAGTCTCTGTGTATGTTAAAGATCGATCAGGCAATAACATTGAAATCTTGAGATACTAATCGTTTGCTACTAGATTTATTCTGTTATAAAATTGGCCAACCTACTAGTTAGGTTTAACAAAAAAATAATATATGGAATAGCTTAAAAAGCTTTTTCCAAATTTTAAATAAGGGGAATAATATGTTTAAAAAAATATTTACAATCACATCCATCTTACTATTAATTGCATGCGGTGGCGGATCTACTGCTGAACCAACAGTAGTCAATATCGGTTCATTGGGTGCTGAAATGAAGTACGACGTAGAAGAATTCACTGTTAAGGCTGGATCAAAAGTTACAATAGTGATGAAAAATAATACTCCATCTGATTTCATGGGAGCAATGCTACATAATGTTGTCATCTTTAAAGATGAGTCTGCTGCGCCAATGATTATTGAATTAGCTGAAGGAAATGGCGGAGAACCATATTCCGATGGAAGAATCTTAGCGATGACTCCACTAGCAGATAAACAAGAAGAGACATCTGTAGAGTTTACGGCCCCAAGTAAACCAGGTAGATATTTATATGTTTGTACTTATATCGCACATGCAGGATCTATGCGTGGCTATATGATTGTTGAATAATTAAAGAACCTCCTTACTAAAACCCTCATTTTTTATAGTGAGGGTTTTATCGAATTGACGTATAAAAAAAATATCCATATATTCATACCATAATTTATTGAGAATTAATCTCAATTAAGGAAAATAAGGAAGATATATCATGGCAGAACTACTTATAACATTCAGAGAAACTCTCGAAGCTGCACTAATTGTTGGTATCTTATATACATTTATATCTAAGACCGGGAAAATGCATCTTAAAGCAAGTATTCAAGGAGGAGTTATTGCAGCGCTAGCAGCTAGTGTAGTTTTTGCAATTGTATTTCAATTAATACTAGGTGGATTCTCTGGAAGAGCAGAAGAAATTTTTGAAGGCACAGTAATGATCTTAGCAGCTATACTTTTGTCAACAATGATTATATGGATGGCAAGAAATAAGAATGTATCTGAAAGCTTAGAAAACCAAGCATCTGCAGTAATGGACAGTAATAAAAATGTTGCTCAAGGTCTATTTGCACTGGCATTCTTATCCGTATTTAGAGAAGGAATAGAAACAGTACTGTTTTTATATGGTATATACATTAAAGATGGGGGGCTTTCTTTTGCTATGTCATTAACTGGGGTAGCGATTGCTATTGCTCTTGGTTATGCGATATTTATTCAAGGGAAAAAAGTGCCTTTAAAAACATTTTTTAATGTTACATCCATATTATTAATCTTTGTTGCAGCAGGATTAGTATCTTATGGTATTCATGAATTTGAAGAAGCTGGTTTAATCTATTATCCTGGCCCTATTTGGGATGTTAACCCTGCACTTAATCCTGATGGAAGCTATCCTTTATTACACGAAAAAGGCGGTATTGGTGTCTTTGCTAAAGGATTATTTGGATGGAATGGAAACCCAAGTGCTATTGAAGTAATGGCATACTTATTAACGCTAGCTAGTGTATCATATATGTGGTCAGCAGCATCAGCACAAGCACTTACTGGAAAAGAAACTTCCTCAGCAATAGAAGATAAATGTCCAACTTGTTTTGAAGAAGTTGATATAAAATCTACTAATTCATGTGCAAATTGTAATACTGACAGATAAGCTTAAGCTAGAGAATCTTTTAATTCTGATAAAATCATTGCAGTTGCACCCCAAGAGGTGCAACTGTTAAATTCAAAACTAGGCACTGCTATACTTATGCCTTTTATTTTAACATTTTTGGTAGATAGAGTAGTATCAACTTGCAATTCATCTAAGTCAACATCGTGTATTGACTCCACTTCATCTGCATTAATTATCGTACTTGGTCTATCATTAGAATACCAAATATATGGATGAATCAAGAAACCGGAAACTGGAGCATATAACGGTGTTAATTTTCCAATAAATTCTAAAGGTATGTCTATTCCAATCTCTTCTTGACTTTCGCGTAAGGAAGTTTGTCTAAATGATTCATCTCCATCTTTGGCGCCTCCAGGTAAAGAAATTTCTCCTTTATGATGATCTACATTTGATGTTCTTCGTGTTAAGAAAAATTTTAGCTTATTTTCTTCTTCAAATAATATGATAGCTACTGCTGCTAACTTGGCATTAGATGGTGGATAAAAAGCTAATCTTGTAACAGTATTAATAGACATAACTGCCATCTTTTTCTGACTTTCCCAGCCAGGTAATGATTCAGTAAGTCTTTTCTTTATTAATCTAATTTTTTTATCTAGCTTCAATTTCATGAAATATAAGCACATAATTTGGGATTGGAATGGAACTTTATTGAATGATACTTCCCTATGTGCGCAGATTTTAAATGACTCTTTAAGAAAGCGCTCTATCCCTGAAATAACTGTTCAACAGTATAAAGAAAAATTTCTTTTTCCGATTAAAACATTTTACGAATCGATAGGATTTGATTTTGATAAAGAGCCATTTGACAATTCTAACAATGAATTTAATACAGGCTTTGCAAATCAATTTAAATCGATAGCTCTACAGCCATTTGCAAAAGATACTATTATACAATTTTCTGAACAAAAAATTATGCAAACTATTCTCTCTGCTAGTCGTGACGACAGACTAAAAGAGCAGGTAGATTTTTTTGATTTAACGCCATATCTACAACATGTTATCGGTACGACTAATTTATATGCTCATGGAAAAGAATATGAGGGAGAAGAATTGCTTTTAACTTTAGATATTCCAGCAGAAGAAACAATTATTATAGGGGACACCTTGCTGGACTTTAATGTTGCCCAATACTTAAAAATTGATTGTGCTTTAGTCTCTCATGGGCACAATGATATCAAGAGACTCAAGGAAACTGGAGCATTTGTTTTTTCAGATATTCAAGAATTTTATAATTGGATTATAACAACCTAGGTTGTTAATCCTCCATCTACTACAAACATCGATCCAGTAATAAAATCTGATGCATCTGAAGCTAGATATAGAGCCATACCTGATATGTCCTCGGGCTCTCCCATTCTGCCTTGTGGAATTGATTTAATAATTTCATTATATACTGAATCATTCTGCCATAAAGCTTTACTAAAATCAGTTTTAATTAATCCTGGAGCTAAAGTATTAACTTGAATATTTGATGCTGCCATCTCTTTAGCTAGTACTTTGGTTAACATCACAACCGCAGCTTTACTAATATTATATACTCCCAATCCATCTAATGGAGTTTTTGCTGCGATAGATGCGATATTAATAATTTTACCATATTGATGATTCTGCATAGACTCGCTGCATATTTTTATAAAATTAAAGTATCCTTTTACATTAATATCCCAAATTTTTTCCCAATGACTATCTTCTGATTTTAAGATGGGTCCATAATAAGGATTTGCTGCTGCATTATTGACTAAAATATCTACTTTATTAAATTGATCTATAGTTTTATCTACAACATTCTTTATTGATGTCACATCCCCTGTATTACATTCTATCCCAACGATACTAAGTCCAGATGACTTGGCTTCTGCCACGGCATTATCTAGATTGTCTTTCTTTCTACTACAAATCACAACATTGGCACCTGCTTCTGCATATTTGAATGCAATCGCTTTACCAATTCCCTTCGAACCCCCAGAAACAATCGCTGTTTTATCTTTTAAGTTAAACATCTATTTTTTCTTTCTTCGTTCTGCCATCGCTTTCCACATTGAATCTGGTAATTTAGTTAAATCGCTAAATTCAGCTGCTCCGGCAATCCACTCACCTCCGTCGATAGTAACTACTTCGCCATTGATATATGCAGAACCATCGCTCATAAGATATGATGCAAGATTTTCAAGCTCATGACGTTCACCAAATCTTTTCATTGGAATATTATTTTTCATATTATCTTCATAGTCATCAAAACCTGGAGGCATTAAACGCGACCAGGCTCCTTCGGTTGGAAATGGCCCTGGTGCTATCGCATTAAATCGAATATTATGTTTACCCCACTCTACCGCTAAAGATCGAGTCATTGCTAATACGCCTGCTTTCCCTGCTGCGGAAGGAACTACAAAAGGTGACCCCGTCCATGCATATGTTGTAACAATACTAAGTACATTACCTTTTTTATTTTTAATCATTTCTTTTCCAACAGTACTAATACAATTCCATGTTCCCATTAGAACGATGTCAATAACTGTCTTAAATGCATTAGGACTTAACATTTCGGTTGGAGAAATAAAATTACCTGCTGCATTATTTAATAACCCATCAATTTTGCCAAATTTGTCAATTGCCTGCGAAGTCATTAGCTCAACATCTTCTAACTTTCTTACATCCCCCGGACAAGTTAATACATTGATACCTGTTTCAGAAAATTCTTGGGCAGTTTCTTCTAATACTTCTTTTCTTCGTCCACTAATAACGACATTAGCGCCCAGCTCTCCAAATCTTCTAGACATACTCTTGCCTAGCCCAGTACCGCCACCAGTAATAATAATTGTTTGATCTTTAAGTAGCCCATCTTTAAACATATAAATTCCTTTATTTTAAATTATTTAAATTATCTTTTATGACATCTGTTTTTTCTTGCAAGGGTTCTAGTACATTATCTTTAATTAGACTATTTACAGATTGTTCAATTTCTTGTGATTGATTTTTAATCGTATCTAAATCTGGCAAAGGCTGATCAGTAAAAATAAGATATGCACAATATATAATGAATAATGTAATCCCTAATGTCACTAATTTGAATAAGCGTTTTATGACACTAAATGCAATCATTGCCATCAGAACAATGGTTACAGCTAAGTATGCTGGATTACTAGAAATGCTATTTAACAGATTCTCTAACATTGTAGCAATTTATACATTAGATTTCTACTTTACAAAGATGAAACAAAAATCAATAAGATTCGTTAAAGATTATATGGTTAAAAAAGGATTTGTTTTATGCTTCATGTGTTCTTTTATATTCAGCCAAGATAAACTTTTACTCAAACAGGCTGATATTCTCACATCTTCTACCACTGAATCTGAAACCATTACAAAATTAGATGGAAATGTTGTGTTTCAAAAGACAGACACGATTTTAAAGGGTAACTTTGCAAATCAATCTAATCAAAATTCAATAATCAATTTATATGGTGATGTCTCTATTGAGCAGCCTAATCAAACTATCTATTGTGACTCGCTCTCATATGATAGCGATACTGAATTTTTTTCAATGTATGGTCATATTAAAATCAAAAATGGTTCTCGATTAATTAGTGCAGACAAAGCTACGCTAGACCAAAATTCTAATCAAATTAACTTGATAGAAAATTGTGAAATAAGCGAAAAAAATAACAACAAAGTATATGGTGATAAAATAATACTAGATTTTAAAGATGAATCTTTACAGTCTTTGAGAGTATTGTCAAATGGTACGATTCTTACTCAAAACTCTGGCTATGAGAAGATTGATAATCAACTACAGATAATAGAGAATGAGGATATCCTGAAAGGTGAAACTATTTTTGCTAGCTTTCAAAATGATACAATTAAAACTATAGAAATAGTAGGAATGGCCTCTACACTAATCCATCTTTATAACGATTCTCTTTATGATGGTATTAATGAAATATCGGGAGATAAAATTATCTTAGATATTCAAAATGATTCTGCAAAAAAATTGATAGCCGAAGGTGGAATTGTTGGTCGATATATTCCAAATGATTCCAATCAAAGTATTCAAGAAGAAATTGACTATACTGCAAATCGTGTAGAATTTGAAGTAGAAAAAAAGATATCTGAAATGTATGGGGTGGTCAAAATTTTACATGATAGAATGGATCTATCTGCTGCTCATATCAATGTTGACTGGAGCACTAATGTTCTAGAAGCTTTTAGCGATAACCCATTCAACGAAGAAGAAGTCAATAAGCCTATACTGATAGAAAATAATCGAGAGCCAATGACTGGGGATACGATGGTATATAATATCAAATCTAGAAAAGGTAAAGTATTGATGGGCGAAAGTCGTATACAAGAAAATGTATACATGGGTAGTCAAATTACTAGTGTTACAGATAGTACTTTTTACATAGATGATTGTATATTTACTTCATGTGATCCGTCTAAATTTTATATCGGAAGCAAGCAGGTAAAGATTATTTATGGTGATAAAGTCATCGCTAAACCCCTCAGTATTTTTATTGGCGGTGTACCAATTATAGGTATTCCAATTGCTATTTTCCCTCATTCCTCAAGCGAAAGAAGGTCTGGCTGGATTATGCCTTCATTTGGTTCGTCAGAAAATCGTGGGAACTATTTAGATGGCCTAGGATACTATTTTGCTGTAAATGACTATATAGGCTCTGAAAATTCTCTTATCTTCGCAGATAGGCAAGGGTTGATAATCAAGTCAAAGAATGTTTATAAAGATCGCTATCGCTTTAATGGGATATTTAATTTTGAAGTTCGAAAACATCTAGGAGACGGAGAAAGTGATATTGCTCAAATTGGTAAAAACAACAAAACTGACTATTCTTTTGACTGGAATCATAGTCAGATCTTAAGAAACAACCAAACCTTTAGAGGTTCAGCTAGTTATTATAGTAATGGAGAATACAATAGAGAAACAAGTATTGATCCAATTAAAAGACTTAACCAGCAAGCAATATCAAATATTACCTACACCAAAAGATGGAAAACGCCTAATATATCTATCAGTGTTAATGCTTCTAATAAGCAAGATTTGATGTCTCAAAACAAGGTTGACACAAGCTCCTCTTTTTATCAAACGCCTTCGAGCTTATCTTCTACCATAACAGAAGATACTAGCACCTTACCATCTATAAATCTTAGAGTAGCTAGGAGAAAATTATTTAAAAATAAATCTCAAGATTCATGGTTGGGGAATATTCAATGGGACTATAATTCACGTATAGTAAATAATTCTAAAAATTTCTATGAAGCAGAAGAGTCGCTAGATGAAGATGGAACTATAGCTTATAGATGGAAACAGAATACATCTGGCAATCCTGAAAGTTCAAACAAATTAGATGCTATGTTTAAAAATGCTTTTTCTATAAATGCTCCCTTTACTGCTTTCAAATATATCGCTATCAATCCAAGCATTAAGATGAATTCAGATTTTGTGAATCGATATAGAGTAGCAGAATATGATGATACAGACATATTGAACTTTAGATATGAAGATGCTATTAAAAATAGAACAACCGGGAATTTAGGACTATCATTGTCGACTAAAATTTATGGAATTTTACCAATACGCTTTAATAAGATTCAATCTGTAAGGCATGTAATGACTCCAAGTATGCGCTTTAATTTTTCTCCAGACTATTTAAGCAACGACAGTTATTTTCAATCATTTAATGATGAATACTATGATTATTTTAGTAATTCTATTATTGGATCTACCCCTACCATAAGTACTAAAAAATTAAGCCTTTCTCTTAGCAATGTTTTCCAAGCAAAAATTAAAAAGAACGACAAAGAAGAAAAGATTAACATTCTTTCATGGGGAATATCAAGTGGATATAATTTTAATGCAGAAACATTCAAGCTATCTAATATTAGTTCATCACTTAGAAGCAATTTGAAAAATGGCGTTTCTATTGATGCTCATTTAACGCATGATTTATATAAATTTGATGACACTACTCAAACCAGAATTAATGAATTAGACAATTTCCCTAGATTAACCGGCGTAAGGTTAGCAACTAATTTTACATTGCGAAGTAAAACGCAGAGCTCCAATGAAGAATCAGAAAAAGAATTGTCAGATAGAACTAAAGCCTTTTTAACGGACCTATCTACTAATACTTGGCAAAGTAAGATTGGCATTAGCTATACTGTGAATAAAATTAATCCTTCAAATACCATTGAAAATTTTTGGATTAACACTAACACTAGTGTAAATGTAACTCAAAATTGGAAATTAAATTATAATGCACGTTTCAGTATTAGCGATAAAGATATAGTTCGACATAATATTACCCTATATAGAGAAATAGATTGTTGGGAATTATTTATGGACTGGACCCCTACAGGTTATGCAAAAGGACTTTATTTTAGATTAAATTTAAAATCTGATATACTGAAAGATTTGAAAGTAGAACAAAAAACTGGATTATATAAGACTAGGTCAAGTTTTTAGGTGTTATTGCTTAAAAAAATTATTAATGTTGTTTTGTGAAATCTAAATATCAAAAAATTAAAGGTACCTTTGATATTCTTCCTCCTGATACGCAATTGTGGAAAGAAGTTGAAAATATCCTTCATAGCATAAGTGAACAATTTAGTTATGAAGAAATACGTACCCCTGCACTTGAATCTATTAATCTATTTCAACAAAATGTTGGATATGAAACTGATGTATCAAAAGAAATGTTTGCTTGGGAGGATCAGTCTAACCAACAAGTGGCATTAAAGCCTGAAATGACTGCGCCAGTAGTACGTGCTTATATTGAAAGTGGATTTTTTAGAAGTAATCCATTATGTCGCTTATACTATATCGACTCTCTTTTCAGAAGAGAAAAGCCTCAAAAAGGTAGGCAGCGTCAATTTAACCAATTTGGTGTCGAAGCATTTGGTTCTTCTAGTATAGAACAAGATGTTGAAGTTATTCTCATGGCTACAACTTGCCTGAAGGCGCTCAGTATTAATGAAACCATATTACATATAAATAATATTGGTTCACCAGAAACTAGAATAAAATATGAGCAGCTATTAAAAAAATATTTCTCACAAAATATTAAAGCTCTATCAGGTCTTTCTCAAAAAAGGCTGGATTCAAATCCAATCCGTATCCTTGATAGCAAGGAAAAGGAAGACAAACTTATTATTCAAAATGCACCTTTTATTAAAGAATTACTCACAGCCAAAGAAGTTGAAAATTTTAATACTCTATTAGCTAATCTTGATGCATTGAATATTCAGTATGTAGAGAGTCCACACTTAGTGCGTGGACTAGACTACTACAATGGAACTACCTTCGAGATCACTACTGAAAGTGACAAATCGCAAAATGCATTATGTGGTGGTGGACGATATGACTTTTTAGTAGAGCAAATGGGTGGTCCATCAACTCCGGCAATTGGATTTGCAGCTGGAATTGAGCGCATGATTATTGAATCAAAACATCAGATTAAAAAGAATGCTATTGATATATATATTAGCTGTAATGAATCAATAAATAGTCAAAAATGTTTTGCTCTAATACAAAATTTAATAGAAAATGATTATAAAATATTTTTTGACACAAATAAAAAGAATCCTAAAAATCAAATCAAAGATGCATTAAAAAGAAACGCATCATTTATATTAATGGTAGATCAAAATATGACCATAAAAAATATTAAGTCTAATGAAGAAAGTGCTGTTGCTGACTTTCAACAATTGCTTAATTTCCTAACGTTACAATAATTTATATTTACTAATAAATATAAATTTTTGACAATTACTAATCAAACTATGTAAGTTGGCATCCTAATATGCCTAATCAAGAAAAACTATTAATTATTGTTGAGTCGCCTTCTAAAACTAAGACGATTGCAAAGTATATTGACAATGCTTCTGTCATAGCAAGCGTTGGCCACTTCAAAGATTTACCAAAAAAAGAAATGGGTATTGATATTGAAAATGACTTCGCTATGAAGATTCAAACAATGCCTGATAGAAAAAAATTTATTACTCAATTAAAGGCTGAAGTGAAGCTAGCTGACAGAATTCTTATCGCTACAGACCCAGATAGAGAAGGTGAAGCAATTGCAGCTGACATAGCATCAGAAATTAAACAGAATATTGAGAGAGTAGAATTTACTGAGATTACCAAAACAGCAGTACAGTCAGCTATAAAAAATAGTAGAGATATTAATTATGATTTAGTAGATGCTCAGAGAGCAAGACGTGCTATTGATCGTATTGTAGGATTCACATTCTCTCCTGTTCTTTGGAAAACATTAAGATCTATAAAAAATACTGGCCTATCAGCAGGTAGAGTACAATCAGTAGCATTAAGGCTGTTAGTAGATCGCGAAAAAGATCGTAATAAATTTATAAAAAATACATTTTATTCAATCGAAGTTGATTTAAAAGAAGAAAGTCATATTGAAACATTTAAAGCTAAACTGGTTTCATATGATGGTCAAACTATAGCAAAGGGTGACGACTTTGGCAAGTTTTCTAGCGGATTAAAAAACGATAAATTGCTTTTAATTGATGGAGAAAAAGCTAAAGAAATTAAAACAGATACTGAAAGCAATAATTGGGAGATTAGTAGCATTGAATCTAAACCTACCTCTAGTTCTCCTGCTCCACCATTTACAACCAGCACTCTTCAACAAGACGCTTCTAGGAGATTTGGATATTCTCCTAAAAAAACAATGATGGTTGCCCAAAAATTATATGAGCAAGGATTTATTACTTATATGAGAACTGATTCTACAAATCTTTCCAAAGAAGCTTTGGCCGCATCGAAAAAATTTATTTTAGATAAATTTGGTAAAGATTTTTTACCAGATTCTTCCAATGTATATAAAAGCAAGGTAGCTAATGCGCAAGAAGCTCATGAAGCTATTAGGCCTGCAGGAACTACGTTCCAAGAGCCAGCTAAAATATTAAGCAGTGTTGGATCAGATGAAGGAAAATTATATGGTTTAATCTTGAACAGAACATTGGCATCTCAGATGAAGCCTGCGCAATACATTAGAACAAATATTGCACTTAAAAATGGCAAATCTATGTACAAAGCAAGTGGTAATATCACAACATTTAAAGGGTATACAGCAGTTTATGAGCAAGCACTTTCTAGAAATCAGAAAGCTATTGTTACTGCTCTACCTCCAATCGAAAATAATTCTAAGATTTTACATACGAATATAGATACTCTTGAAAAAAACACTACACCCCCGAGAAGATTTTCAGAAGCTATGCTTGTAAAAGAAATGGAAGCTAGGGGTATTGGACGTCCATCTACTTATTCAGCTATATTAGATAAGCTTGTAAAAAAAGAATACGTAGTTAAGCAAAACAAAGCTCTTATTCCTACCTTTGTTGGGATTGCCGTTACTCAATTATTAGAAAATCATTATTTATCATTATTTAATGAAAAATTTACCGCCGGTATGGAGCAACAGCTAGATGCTATATCTAGATCTGAAAGTACTTATTTAAGTGTTCTACAAGAATTTTATAATGGTAAAGAAGATTATGCGGGCGTAGCTAAACTCTTAGAAGAAGAAATAGATATTGCAAAAGCATGTACTGTCAATATATCTGAAAAAACTAACATACGTATTGGAAAATTTGGACCATATGTAGAAAAAGATGGCACCAATGTCACAATACCACAAGACTTATTCCTGGGCGATTTAAATCAAGAGCAAATAGACAAGCTTAGCTCTATGCAAAAAGAAGATAATATTATTGGAACATTCAATGGTGGAGAAAATATTCTTTTAAAAGTCGGACGTTATGGACCTTATGTAGAATTACAAGAAAGTAAAAAAAGAGCTTCTATCCCAAAAGGTACCGCTAACGAAGATATAACAGAAAAAATGGCTTCAGACTTGTTAAGCTTACCAAAAACCCTGGGTAATCACCCTGATACTGGAGAAGATATATTAGCTACTTTTGGTCCTTATGGCCCATATGTAAAATGTGGGAAGATTAATGCGTCTATGAAATCTACTGACAGCCCTCTAACTATCAGCTTAGAAGACGCTATTAAGCTTATTAAAGATAGAAAATTAAAATTTGAACCAACAATTCTAGGGTCTGATCCAAAAACAAAGAAGGATATTGCTATTAAAAGAGGTCGATTTGGGCCATATGTAACAGACGGGAAAAAGAATGTATCCCTTAAGGGATATACTATTGAAGATGTTACATTGGAAGAAGCCATTAAATTATTAGCAGAAAAAAAATGACAAAAAAAGTTTTTTTAATCCTATGCACCTTCACTTTTCTCTTTAGCTTTCAGTCTTCATTGGAAGATCGTCTATACTCTTTAAACCGACAATTAATGTGTCCAATATGTGATGGACTTACCTTAGAACAATCTCAAGCAAGTGTGGCTGTAGAAATGCGATCAGAAATTAGAAAAATGGTTATCAAAGGAATGAGTGATCAAGAGATCAAAGATTATTATGTAGAAAAATATGGCTTATATATATTGGCAAATCCTCCAAAAAATGGATTTGATTCTCTAGTTTTTATTGCTCCATTACTGTTTGGATTGCTTGGATTAATAATATTGTACAAGTATTTATTTTCTTAACTACTATACTTAAATTATTTAGATGAACAAACAACACTTAGATAAAATTATTTCGCTATGCAAGAGGAAAGGGTTTGTATTTCCTAACTCTGAAATCTATGGCGGACTTAAGGCTTCCTACGATTATGGACCTTTAGGCGTAGAGCTTAAAAAATTAATATCAGAGCTGTGGTGGAAAGAAATGACACAGTCTCATCAAAATATTGTAGGGCTTGATAGTGCAATCATGGTGCATCCAGAAGTATGGGAAGCTAGTGGACATATTGCAAATTTTAATGACCCAATGACCGACAATAAAGATAATAAAAAAAGATATCGCATAGATGATCTCCTATCTCGACAAAAATCAAAAGTAATTGATGCTATTTGCAGTGAACTGAACATGAAAAATACTAAAAATGATGATATCTATAATGATATTGCACAAACCTTACTATCCAATGGATCTAAGTCTGATGGAGTTTTAGAAAGTGCTGGAGTTATTGATCCATATTCTGGTTCAATTGGAAAATGGACTAGTGCTGTACAATTCAATCTAATGTTTAAAACAGACTCTGGCCCTTCTGAAAAAACAGGAAAAAGTATATACCTTAGACCTGAAACTGCGCAAGGAATTTTTATTAATTATTTATTGGTACAAAACACTATGAGATTAAAAGTGCCATTTGGTATTGCCCAAATTGGGAAAGCATTCCGTAATGAAATTGTAGCGAGAAATTTTATTTTTAGAACTAGAGAATTTGAACAAATGGAGATGCAATACTTTGTACATCCATCAGAAGATGATATTAGTATGGAGCTATGGAAACAGAAACGATTAGATTTTTATTTAAACCATCTAGGTATTAAATCTGAAAATCTAAAATTTCACCAACACAATGAAGATGCACTAGCTCACTATGCAAAAGATGCATATGATATTGAATATAATTTCCCATTTGGATGGGGTGAGGTTGAAGGAATTCATAATAGAACAGATTTTGATCTTAAGCAGCATGAAAAATTTTCGGGTAAAAATATGACTTATTTTGATACAAAATCTCAGGAGAAATATCATCCCTATATTATTGAAACTTCTACAGGATTAAACCGACTTTTTTTAATGGTCTTATGTGAATCATACTTTGAAGACGCTGAAAATAATAGAGTGGTATTGCAACTACCTTATGATTTAGCTCCTATTAAAGCAGTGGTTTGTCCTTTAGTGAAAAAAGATGGGTTACCGGAAAAAGCAATGTCTGTATTTGATACACTAAATAAAGAATTCCCCTGCATATACGATGAACAGGGATCTATTGGGAAACGATATTACCGACAAGATGAAGCTGGAACTCCATTTGGAATTACACTTGATCATCAAACACTAGAAGATGAGTCTGTAACAATACGTGAGCGAGATTCAATGAAACAAACACGTGTCTCTATTGATAAAATCTCTGCTTTTATTCATGATAATAAATAGGAAGATTATAATATGAGATCTGCTAACCCTGCATTAAATAATAACACTTTTAGAAATACTAGACGGGTTGCTCAATCCGAGGCGATGACTATTGATGGAACAGTTAATAAAACTGCGCTAGGCCTACTGCTGCTTATGACGTCGGCTATCTATAGCTGGAATAATCCTGCAACAGCTTTGATGCTATTTTGGCCAATCACTATTTTTACTTTCATATTACTGATGATTACTATCTTTAATAAGAAAGCTGCACCATATACTGTGCCGCTTTATTGTCTTGCTGAAGGAGTAGTTCTTGGTGGTATATCTGCTATGGCAGACGCCATGTACCCTGGCATCGCTAATCAAGCTATTTTTTTAACATTTGGAATTTTAATAGCTCTATTGCTGTTATATAAAAGCAAACTTATTGAGGTGACAGATAATTTTAGATTGGGTGTATTTTCTGCAACTTTTGGCATTTTAATTGTTTATGTCTTAAATATGATATTATCATTTTTCGGGGTCTCGTTTATGGGATCGCTCTTTGGAAATGGAACTACTGGTATTTTATTTTCATTATTTGTTATTGGAATCGCATCCATGAATTTAGTCTTAGATTTTGATTTTATAGAGAAGGGAGCAGCAAATGGTGCCCCTAAATATATGGAATGGTATGGTACATTTGGGTTAATGATTACCTTAATTTGGCTCTATATTGAAATTCTAAATCTTCTGATGAAACTGCGTAGTAGAAGATAGCAATCCTTCCTCTTTAAAAGATTGACATTAAGCTCCTCTTACAACTAAGTTACATCAACTAAGGGTAAATTCATCTCTATAGAGATAGAGGTGCGTACCAAATTTTTATTAATATGTACATAAAAAAAGGAAAAAAACAATGAGAAAGCTATATAATATGATAGCACTAGTTATGATATCCGGCTTTATGTTTGCACAAGGTTCAGTCTCAGGTACCGTGACTGACGGAGCAGGTAATGCTCTTTTTGGTGCAAATGTAACAGTTGAAGGAACATCATCTGGTGCTGCAACAGCAGCCGATGGATCATATTCAGTCGACGGTGTTGAAGGTGGTTCGTTTACCGTAACCGCTTCATACATTGGATATGAATCTGCAAGTGTTTCTGTAAATGTAGATGGTTCTGCAACCGCAAACTTTTCACTAGCATCTAGTGCAGTTTCTGGTAATTTAATCTCAGTTCTTGGATCTCGTTTTGCAAGAAATGTAGACGAACAAGCAGTTCCAGTAGAAGTCATTACTGAGCTTGAAATTCGTGCATCTGGTTTCACAGAAACTAGTGAACTATTACAAGCATTAGTTCCATCATATAATTCGCCTAAAGGCTATATTACAGATGGTTCAGACCATATGAGACCTGCTACTTTACGTGGTATGGCGCCAAATCAGACTCTAGTACTAGTAAATGGTAAAAGACGTCATCAAGGTGCATTAGTACACGTAAATGGTTCAGTCGGTCGTGGTTCAACTCAGGTTGACTTGAACGCTATCCCAGCAAGTGCAATCGCTAAGATTGAGGTCTTGCGTGATGGTGCTGCGGCGAAATACGGTTCTGACGCTGTCGCAGGTGTTATTAATTTAATATTAAAAGAATCAGGTGGAGCAGACATGAGTATTACCTATGGTCAAAATTTTTCTTATTTTGATCGAGGTTATGCTGCAGGTGAAGGCTTATTACCTGGTCAAGATGACAGCTCATACGGTTGGGATCTTGATGGTGAAGGTTACAATGAAGGTACTGGATATTTGCCATATACCGCAGCTCGCGGATGGGCACGTTCAGGAAATGAAACTGTTTTAAAAACAGATGGAAGAAGTCTAGTTATTCACGCTGGTAACGGCATGGAAGTACTGGGCGGAAATCTATACATAAGTGGTCAAATTCGTGACGGTGGTCGTTCAAACCGTGCGGGTCTTGATCCAAGAAGACAGTATTTCGCTGGTATGGATGCAGAAGAAGCTGCATTTGACAGAGAAAATCATCGTATTGGTGCTGGTGAATTCGAGCAAGTAAGTATGATGTGGAATGGTAGTTTCCCTATGGAACGTGGCACTTTATACACATTTGGTGGATTTAATACACGAAATGGTGAAAGTGGATGTTACTACAGAAGAGCACAAGATAACCGTACTCTTCGCGCATGGTATCCAGATGGATTCTTACCTTTAATTAGCCCAGAACTTTCAGACAAATCTTTTGCAGTTGGAATGAAAGGTCTTATGGGAGACTATGCTTACGATCTAAGTGTTAACACTGGATCAAATGATTTTAAATGGGGAATGACAAATAGTCATAATGCAACTTATGGTACTGGACCAGGACAACAGTCTGAGTTTGACCTAGGAACATTAGGCTATTCTCAAACTACCGTTAATTTTGACTTAACAAAACAAGTGGAAATGGATGGATTTGCTGGACCAGTAAGTCTTGCTATGGGTGCTGAAATGCGTATGGAAAACTATACTATTGAAGCCGGTGAAGAAGCAGGTTATGCTGACGGCGGTTTTGATGTATTAGATGGTCCAAATGCAGGAGCTGGTGCCGCAGTTGGTTGTCAATGTTTACCAGGATTATCTCCTACAAATGAGCAAGATCGTGACAGAGATGCGGTTAGTGTCTATGTTGATGCTGAAGCAGACGTTCTTGAAAACTTATTAGTAAACGTTGCGTTAAGAACAGAAAATTATAGCGATTTTGGAGCAACAACTAATGGTAAAGTTGCTGTAAGATATGAGATACAAGATGGTGTAGCTGCTAGAGGTTCGTTTAGCACAGGATTTAGAGCACCGGCTTTACAAGAAGCTTATTTCTCATCTATTGCAACTAACTTTATCGATGGAATACCTTACGAAGTAGGAACTTTTCCAAACGATTCAGAACCAGCTATCGCTCTAGGAGCAAAAGACCTTGAGCCAGAAACATCAACAAACCTTTCAATGGGTATGACTTATAAAGATGATACCTTCACTTTAGCAGTAGATGCTTATCAAATTAAAGTAGATGATCGTATTACTATGAGTGAAACATTTAATGGTTCAGGTGCTACTTCTGATATGGCAACATTCTTTGCTGACAGAAATATCCCTGCAGTTGGTGGTAGATACTTCTTTAATGGAATTAATACTGAAACAAACGGTTTAGACATAGTTGCGACTATGACTCAAGACCTTTCAAATGGTTCACTGCTATTAAAAGCAGCTATGAACTTTAACGATACTGAAGTTACAAACAAGGGCGACCTAGTAACTCCATCAGAATTAGCTGACTACACAACAGATGAGTTGTTAGGCCGTGCTAATACTGTTAGATTTGAAAGCTCATCTCCTGCAGAGATGTTCCAATTCTCAGCAAGAGTTCAAAGACCAACTTCAACATGGATGGTTAAAATGAATCGTTGGGGTGAAGTAACAATTCCTTCAGGAACTGTTGAAAGAGAACAAGTATTAAGTGGAAAATGGACTACAGACATGGAATACTCATTCCAAGCAACTAGTCAAGTACGTGTTTCATTTGGTATGAATAATGTTTTCGATGTTTACCCAGACAAAACAGTTAAAAGAAATAGTTTCAATGGAATATTCCAGCATTCTGGATATAGTCCATTTGGATTTAACGGACGTTACGTATACACTCGTTTAGATATGACTCTATAATTAATACCGTTACATAACTGAATAAAATAAAAAGCCTCTATTTTTTGTAGAGGCTTTTTATTATCTTTCATATCATGAGAATAGACTACACCATACTAACATCAATCTTGTTACTATTTTTCAGTTGCAATACACCTGAAAATTCAAAAGGTGGGGTTTCTTCTACGTCAAGTATTGCATCGCAAGTAGGGATTGATATTTTAGAACAAGGTGGAAATGCTTTTGACGCAATTGTAGCAACAGGGTTTACTCTAGCAGTAACCTCTCCTTCTAATGGAAATCTGGGTGGTGGTGGATTTCTAGTAGCACAGACTTCAGATGGAGAAAAAATTAGTTTAGATTTTCGCGAAGAAGCGCCTGCATTATCTTATGAAACTATGTTTCTTGATGAAAATCAAGAATATAGTCGTGATCTTGCTCTTAATTCTCATAAATCATCTGGTGTGCCAGGAACTGTCAATGGTTTAATACAAATTTTTAATGATTATGGCTCAGGAAAATTTACATTAGAAGAGCTATTAGTGCCTGCAATTTTCTATGCTGAAAATGGTCATCGCATTAATGCGGAAGCTGCACAAGGATTTGATTCATATAAAGCTTTATTTCTTAACGATGAAGGCTCAACAAAGATTTTTGTAAAAAATGTAGATGATACCATTCTAAACATTCAGAAAGCATTTCAAGATGGAAAGCTATCTCAAGAAGACTATACCAAACAATTAGCATCAATTGACGAGTGGTTACCAGGAGACTTATTAGTACAAACAGACTTAGCTAATACACTAAAACGTATTGCCAAATATGGTAATGCTGGATTTTATGATGGCGAAACTGCAGAGTTGATTATTAGGGAGATGGATTTAAATGATGGATTCATTACCAAGGAAGATTTACTGAGCTACAAATCTATTTACAGGGATCCTATAGTCGGAACATATAGAGGTAATAAAATTATTTCTATGGGACCCCCAAGCTCAGGCGGAGCTTTATTAGTGCAGATGCTCAATATGTTAGAAAATTTTGATATTAAATCTATGGAAAGAAACTCGACAGAGTTTGTACATCTTTTAACGGAAGTACAACGATTAGCTTATGCGGATAGAGCAATACACTTAGGAGATCCAGATTTTTGGCCTAATCCGATACCAATGCTTACATCAAAAACATATGCAAAAGAACGCTTGGCGTTAATCTCTATGGATTCAGCGACGCGTAGTACAGAAATTGCTGCTGGGAAGAATCTTCCACAAGAAAGCATAGAGACAACACACTATTCTGTTATGGACAAAGAAGGCAACGTTGTGGGTATTACCACTACTCTTAATATGAGCTATGGTAGTAAAAAAGTAGTCGATGGCGCTGGATTCTTGTTAAATAATGAAATGGATGATTTTTCATCAAAACCAGGAACAGCTAACGCTTTTGGTTTGGTAGGATACAAAGCAAATGCCATTCAACCATTTAAACGACCATTAAGCTCTATGAGCCCTACATTAGTTATTGATACCAATGGGAACCCTATAGTAACAATAGGAGCTGCTGGTGGCTCAAGAATTATTACTGCAGTATTACAGAACATAATAAGTATAGTAGATCATGGATTGAATATACAAGAAGCTATTGATTTTCCAAGAACACACTCTCAATGGTTGCCAGATAATCTCCGATATGAAAAAGGTGCATTAACTCAGCAAACGATTAATGAGCTAGAAGAATTAAATCATCTTTTTGAGCATGATGGTGTTACAGAAAATGGGCTATACGGTATAGCGCAGACTCATGGTGTACATTTTAAAAATAAACAATTTATAACCGGCTTTGATAAACGAGGATCATACGATGAAAATGAAGGCATTACATATTAACAAACTATTGATTTTAACATTATTTTTTGTAATCAGTTGCGGTGGAAATAATCGTGCAACACAATCTACAGTTCCAATTCCTGTTGTAGTATATACCCCAGGCGACCTAGTATCAGACGGACAAGGCTATATTCAATATAGAGTAGGAAATACTCCTGTTATTATCACTGTACCTCATGATGGAACGCTAGTCCCTTCTAATATGGCAGACAGAATAGGAGATGTAGAACGTGCAGTGAATACCAGAAAAGTTGCAGAGCAATTTGCAGTATTCTTTAATGCAAACTCTAATGGCCTTTTTCCCCATATCATTTATAACAATGTAAGTCGTACAAAATTAGATCCCGATGCCAATCTAATGGATGGTGCGCAAGGAAATAGTTATGCCAACCTTTCGTATGGTACATATCATAGCTACTTACAAACAGCAATTGATTCTGTTGAAGCAAACTTTGATTCAGGGATATTATTAAATCTAGTTGAACATGATAATGCAACACAACAATTTGAACTTGGTTATCTACTTTCAGAGAGCGAGTTGAATTTATCCGATGCAGAACTTAATAATGGTTATAGTACTCTATCTAGCATCAGCCAATTATCTTCTATTTCTGCAGCAACATTTTCAGAGGTATTAAGAGGATATAGCAGTTTTGGAAATTTCTTATTTGCAGCATCCTATAATGGTTCTTCTTACCAAGTAGTGCCAAATCTGGACAATCCAAATGCTCCTTCAGGTGGATATACTTCAGGGGGTTTTACTTTAACAACTTACGGTAAAGAGCGATTGGGTAAAATTAATGCTATTGAAGTAGCAACTCCATATTCTGGGTTTAGAGATAATGCTAATGCTTATCGTGCAGTGGGAGTTGTTCTCGAAGATGCAACTTACAGATTTTATCAAGAACAGATTGGTATATCTATATACTAATATAGTAGTATAAAAAAATTATTTTAGTGCATTGGCTTTGTTAAGATACTCTGTAGCATCTTCTAATCTACCTTCACCAAAATAGGTACGATATACACCATAATAGTATTGTGCGTTATTTGGATCAGAATCAATTAACTCTAGATAATAAGTTCTAGATTTTCTCCATCTCTCTGCTTGCTCAAGTGCTTTTGCAAGCCCCAATAAAGCTTCTTTATCATCAGGAGCTAAAAAATATGCTTCTTCAAAGTTATATTCCGCTTCTTCAAATTCATTCATTTTCAAATAAACTAAACCTCTATTAAAGAATAAATCTATCTTTTCTTTATCGTCATTAGAATTTTCAATTGCTGCATTAAGATTTTTCAATGCAGGCTCAAATTTATCTTGTGCAAGATATAATGCACCTAAACTCTTCAATGCAGACACTTCAAGAGGATTAACTTCTAAGGCCCTTTCGTAATAACTTAAACCTTTATCAAATGCTCCTAAGCGTACTGAGCTTTGTCCAGCACTGACAAGCAATGCTAATTGGACATCTTTATCTATATCTGGCAATGCTAGTGCTTCATCAATATTTTTAAAGGCATTCTCTTTATCTCCTTTGATCGAATAATAAAGTCCGAGCAATGCATATGAACCTGGCTGTGCCGGGTCTAGCTCTTTTGCTTGTGATAAAGTTTGAATTGCTTGATCTACTAAAGCATCTCGCTGTTCTTCCCCTGCCGCTCTATTTAATAGGGCTAAAAATCCTTGACCTCTATAATAGATTAAATTATAGCTTTTTGCTAGTGAGGCTGAAACAGCCTGTGACATTAATATTTTTTTATCATTTGGAGTAGGTCTAATTTTAGCACTTGCCACCGCAGTGCTAGCAATATCCATATATTCTTTTACTTTTGTCCACTCTTGAGTTCTAGGATAAATTTTATCTCCTAGATGAAATGCTGCTTCCCATTTATCTTTAGGGTGATTTAAAGCTTTCAACAAAAATTCTTTGGCTGCGTCCCATTCCCTATCTTTTAATCTGATTTTTGCAGATTCTAAATCTTGCCCAGCAAAAAGTGTAGAGACTAGTATTAGTGTAATAAAAAAGTTTTTTATAGCGTTTATAAACATATATCCTCCATTTATAGGAACAAGTTAGTAGTATTATTATCAGATTTCAATAGGTAAGAGTAGATTTAACCCATTCTTTGCGTAATTGATATTCTTTATCGGGCACACTGACAATACCTTCGTGTGCAATATCTTCAATACAAAAAGATGCCATTGTTGCTCCAGCTATCATAGCGTCTTCAATATTTTTACCAGCCATTTTAGATGAAAGCAATCCTCCCGCAAAAGCATCTCCTGCCCCTGTAGTATCCATAACAGTCTTAACGGGATATGCGCCTATAGAAAAATGAGTATTGCTATCAAAAAAAGAGGCTCCATCTTCTCCCTGCTTAATGATAAGACTATCTGTACCCATACTTAGTATACATTCTGCCATTTCTTTTAAAGTAGGGCTTGATAAACCAGATAGATACACAGCTTCATTATAATTGATGCATAATAAATTGGATTTAGAGATAATCTTCTTTAAATCGTCATTAGCTATATCCATATACAATTTAAATGTATCCAATATAACAAAAGGAGATGACTCAATTTGATCTAAAATAGTAAGTTGCAAGCTAGGATGTGTGTTTCCTAGCAATAAATATTCACACTTTTTAGCCTTTTCAGATAGAATAGGTTTATATTTTTCTGAAACTCCCGGATCTACATACAGTGTTTCTCTTTTAGAAAAATCATATGCATATTCCCCTCCCCAAGCAAACGTTTTTCCTTTTTCTATTTTCAAATCATCTAAATCTATAGAATGACCCCCAAGAAGATCAAAGTGCTCTTTTGGAAAATCACTTCCTACCATCCCAACCAATTGGCATTCTTTTTGCTTAGTAGCTAGTAAGGCGTAAGAAGCGGATCCCCCTAGTACATCGGGATATGTTCCATATCTATTAACTATCTTATCGATACTTAATGAGCCAAAGACAAGTGCTTTATGTGAGTAATTTGAAGTCATAATTTTTTTTATTAAGATAACAATGTAAACTAAATGAAAAAAGAAAAAATAGTATTGGGGATTAGTGGTGGAGTTGATAGCTCTGTCGCTGCACTTCTTTTGCAAAAAGATGGATATGATGTGCATGGAGTATTTATGAAAAACTGGGACGATAAACATGCTATATGTTCCGCAGAAGACGATTATGCTGACGCTTTAAGTGTATGTAAAAAACTGAAAATTCCTCTAAAAAAAATTGATTATACTGCTCAATATAAAGATAAGGTATTTAAACAATTTTTAGATGATCATGTACATGGACTTACCCCAAATCCTGACGTATTATGTAATAAAGAAATCAAATTTGAAGTTTTTCAGAATTACGCCAAAGAAATAGGTGCAACAAAAATTGCTACAGGGCACTATGCAAATAACTATACGACTGACTCTACTTGCTATCTAAAAAAAGCAACAGACCAATCAAAGGATCAAAGCTATTTCCTTCATCAGCTAGGACAATCTGAGTTAAAAAATACAATCTTCCCTTTAGGTAAAATTCTAAAAAAAGATGTAAGGAGTATCGCAAAAAAATATTCACTCATTAATCATAACAAAAAAGATAGTACTGGAATATGCTTTATAGGAGAAAGAAAATATAATGATTTTGTAGGAAAATATTTAACCATAGAAAAAGGAGGTATTCAATCACTTGATGGAGAAATTTTAGGTAAGCATGATGGGCATATTTACTTCACGATTGGCCAAAGAAAAGGTTTAGGTATTGGTGCAAGATTTAGCGCTGAAGACAAGCCTTGGTATGTAGTAAAAAAAGATACCTATCATAATATTGTCTTTGTGGCGCAAGGCGAAAATCATCCCGCCCTATTTAGTAAAAAAATTATAGTGGACGATATCAATTGGATAAATAAAAAACCTACAACTTTTCCAAGAAATTATTATGCAAAAGTAAGGTATCGAGATGAAGATAAATTATGTACTGTCTTTTCTTTAGACAACAACACTTATTGCATTGAATTTGAATCAGAACAAAAAGCTATCACTCCGGGACAATCAATTGTTCTTTATAATGAAGAAAATGTTTGTATTGGAGGTGGTATTATATCAAAAAGAGACATACCTTTTTTAAAGGAAACTATCTAATGAATAATCAATTACATATCGGTATTCTGGCAGCGGGTAAGGGTTCAAGAATGGAGTCAAACCTACCAAAAGTATTACATCAATTAAATGGAAAAAGCTTAATTGACTATGTATTAGATACGGCATCACAATTAACGCCAAAATCAATAACGCTTGTAGTGGGATTTGAAAAAGAACTTGTCAAAGACCATACGCGTGCACGTAAAATAGATTATGTATCGCAAGATCAACAGCTAGGAACTGGACATGCTGTTCTTCAAATGGCTAATAAGCTAGAAAACCAAAGTGGGCATTTATTAATCTTATCTGGTGATGTTCCAAATACAAAATCTACTAGCCTTATGCCTATAATTGATGAACATATAAATAAAAATCACAATGCAACCGTTATTACTGCTATAGTTAACGACTCAACAGGATATGGTCGAATCATAAGAGGAGATACTGGCCAGCTATTGAAGATTGTTGAAGAAAAAGATTGTACGTCAGGTGAAAAAAAGATTAAAGAAATCAATTCGGGAATATTTATTTTTAAAATTTCACATTTATTTGAAGAATTAAGAAAAATAAAATCAAACAATGCACAAAATGAATACTATCTAACTGATGTGATGGAGTTGATTGGTAAAAAAATGCCCATACAAGCAAAAATAGTTGAAGATTCTTCAGAGGTTATGGGAATTAATGACATAAATCAATTAAGCTCTTTGGAAAAGAATAAGTAGTGAAATATTTTCTTGATTTTATTATCATTACACTATCATTCATCATTATAGTCTTTGGATGGTCTTTATCAAAAAATCTTCTTAATAAAGAAGCCTTAACGAGTAATCCCTCTTCTAATATAGAATCCATGCCAAAAATTAAGCTATTTGAAAATTATGATAATCAAACTTTGAAGGTGGCTATATTAAATGGATGTGGAATAAGTGGAGTGGGAAATCAATTTTCTGAACTATTAAATAATAAATATGGACTGGTTATTGTAAGAACTGAAAATGCAAATAATTTTGATTATGAAACAACGAAGGTGGTTATTATTAATGACTCTAATCCTAATATTGAGAACTTACTTACAATTTTAGGCATGAATATTAATGATGAAGATGTAGAATTTAATAGCTCTTATAGCCCTGAAGAAGATATTCAAATAATCATTGGAAAAGACTACTTAGATTTTCTTAACTTGAACTCATGAAAACAAATCCACTATTAAAAAAAATTGTTGGTCTTGCTGAAGAAAAAAAGGCTGAAGATTTAGTAACGCTCAATGTTTCTAAGATTACTTCTTTGTCTGATTATTTTGTTATTTGCTCTGCTAAAAACCTTATACAAGTGAAAGCAATTGCTGATAATATTAAAGATAATATTAAAGAAAAACCCTTTCGTACTGAAGGATACCAAAATGCTAATTGGATTATTATTGATTATGTAGATATAGTAGTACACATCTTTTTTGAAGAAGCGCGTGAATACTATGATCTAGAACGTCTCTGGTTTGATGCAAAAACTGTAAAGATATAATGATTCAAACAAAATTAGAATCTTTTATAAGCGACTATTTAAAATCTAACAACTTTGAACTTTCTAATTGGAATGTGGCAATAAATACAAGAGAAGGCTTTGGAGACTATTCATCTAATGTTGCACTAATCTTATCAAAAAAAATTGGTAAAAATCCGATGGAGATTGCTGAAGCAATAGTTGCCTATCAAAATAAAGAGGGGGAACTTTTTTCTGTTTCTGCTACTAAGCCTGGCTTTGTTAATTTTGATATTTCAATCGATTACTACTTAGATATCATGAATAGTATTTTAGAGGAAGGCGCCAACTTTGGAAAGCCTGCAAAACATGAAAAGTCAGCTAATGTAGAATTTGTCAGTAGCAATCCTACCGGACCATTAACTGCCGGTCATGGTAGAAATACTATACTTGGCGATATGGTATCAAGCATATTATCATGGCATGGATATAATGTTACGAGAGAGTATTATTATAATAATGCAGGAAAGCAAATGCGCATGCTAGGTGAATCGTCTTATGCAAAATATGCAAAAAAAATTGGCAAGAATGTTACGCCGCCAGAAAATGGTTATGTTGGAGAATATTTAGACGATATTGCAGATAAAATTATCACAAAATTTGGAAAAGATTTAGATTCGAATAGCGAATATTTTAGAACTTTTACAGAAGAAAAAATCTTTGACAGCATTAAGAATACTTTAAAAAGCCTAAGAATTGAATTTGATCTTTTTTCTCAAGAACAAAAATTTTATGATAATGGTGCAATAGATAATGTATTAAAAAAATTAGACGAACTATCTTTGACGTATAAAAAAGATGGTGCTACTTGGTTTAAGACTAGCAGTCTAGGAAAAGAAGAAGATAAAGTCTTAGTAAAAAGCACTGGTGAACCTACCTATCGCCTACCTGATATTGCATACCATATTGATAAAGTAGATAGAGGATTTGATTTAATTGTAGACATCTTTGGTGCAGACCATATCGAGACATATCCAGATGTTTTACTTGGACTGAAAGCTCTTGGCAAAAGAACAGATCATATTAAAGTTGTAGTACACCAATTCGTAACTCTTAAAAAAGACAACCAGGTTGTAAAAATGTCCACGCGTAAAGCAAACTTTATTACACTAGACGATCTTATTGATCAATTAGGGGTAGATGTTGTGAGATATTTCTTTATTATGAGGGGAGCAAATAGCCACTTAGACTTTGATTTTGATTTAGCAAAAGATGAGTCTGAAAAAAATCCTGTTTATTATCTACAGTATGCACATGCAAGAATTTCTAATTTAATTGCAAGATATGATAGTGACATAAACCAAAAAACAGGTCTTGATTTAAGTCTATTAATAGAAAAAGATGAAATATTATTAATAAAAAAACTATCTGCATTTCCAACAAAGATGGGTGAGATACATGAATCTTTAGAACCAAGTAAATTAGCTACCTATCTTCAGGAAGTTGCTGCATCATATCACAAATTTTATGGGAATCATAAGGTTATTGATCATAATAATATTCCCTTGTCTTATGCCAGAAAGAATCTCTGCAATGCTACACAAATTATTTTAAAAACAGGGTTATCTATTCTAGGCATCACTGCACCTGAAAAAATGTAAAGTATTATGTCTACTTTAACCAGACGAAAGTTTATTCGAAGAAGCTTAATCCTTTCTGCGGGGGCATCTCCTACAAGCTCTCAAGATACTGCTCTAGCAAACTATATTGGCTTAGCTGAAGGACATATCCATTTTGCTGGAGAACATGCATCAAATGACCGCGGTTGGATGCAAGGAGCTTTAGTCTCTGGTTTACGCGCAGCTACAGAAATTAATAATTCAAATTAATGCTAATTATAGGTCATAGAGGGGCTCGCGGGTATATAGCTGAAAATACCTTGGAATCTATTCAGAAGGCTTTGGACTTGAATGTTGATGGAGTAGAAATAGATGTCTACCAATGTGCTTCAGGAGAAATTGTAGTCTTTCATGATAGTAACCTCAATCGACTTACCGGCAATAAGGGGTTTATTGAAAAGACTAATTTTGATGAATTAAATACAATCTTGGTAAAAGGAAACTATAAAATACCTACTCTAGGGCAAGTACTGGAATTAATAGCTGGTAGTGTATTATTAAATATTGAGTTAAAGGGTAAAAATACCGCTATTTTAACCGCTGCTATACTAAAAAAATATCTTCAGAATTCGCAGTCTGACATAAAAAATTATATTGTTTCTAGTGATAACTGGAATGAATTAACACTTTTCAAAAATCAAAATACTGGTATCCCTATTGGTGTACTCAGCCATACCTCTTTATTGCTACAAAAAGAGCTTAATGATATCATTGAAAAAGGTAAGGAGTTGAATGCTGTTGCTATACATCCAAAATTTTCTCTTTTAAGTAAAAGAGCAATAGATAGAATGCATTCCTCTGGATTTTTAGTATATAGTTGGACTATTAACAGACCAAAAGATGTTAAACGAGCCATTCAATTAGGGGTAGATGGTATTATTACAGATTTTCCAGATCGTATTATCAGATAATATATGTGGAGGCGGGGAGATTCGAACTCCCGTCCATAATAGAGAAAAGATAAATATCTACATGTTTAGTTTCCTGATCGAGTTTTGCCTTATACAGGTTCAAGAACAGACGAATATAAGACTATCTTCTAAGGTTCACTTATTTAGTCGAAGCAAAAAAATAAGTTATCTCATTTTTATGACATCATTCAGACAGCGATGAGAAACGCCTACTGATGATGGGTTATAGCAACTAAGCTACAGCCATTTGGCCATAATCGGCACTTAATACGGTTTAGAAGTTTAAAGAGGTACTAAGCTCTACATGCAATTTAAAATTTCTTTCTAAAATGTCGAAACCGGTCGCCCCCAATTGTCAAATACTTTGGAAGATACAACCTTTTTTATAAACAAAAAAGACTCTGTAGCGCCAACCTCAGAGTCTTTTCGATTGCTTGTATTTGCGTACAATATCTAATTAAAGACTACTATAAACTAATAGTCTTTTATGGAATTCGTCAATACTTAAATGCTGAAATGCAAAAAAAAATTGAAGAATCTATTTTTTCCATTACCGAATCTGGATTCTCGACCTTAAATTAATGCCTAGTTTTGCTGACGTAGCTCAATGGTAGAGCAGGGGCCTTTTAAGCCCTTGGTTGTAGGTTCGAGTCCTTCCGTCAGTACTAAGTTCTATTAATGGGATTAATTACAATGTCTGAATTTCACAATAAACATATCGGTCCTACTTCTACAGAAGTCCAAGAAATGCTTTCTTACCTTGAATGCAACAGTTTAAATGATCTACTTGAAAAGATTGTGCCAAAAAATATTTTAGACATTGATGGCGACTCTATCGGAAATGAAAATTTTTCTGAAAATGATATTTTAAAATATGTCAAAGAAATTGGATCAAAGAATAAAATCTTTCGCTCGCTCATTGGTCAAGGGTATTATGATACCATTACGCCTAATGTAGTATTGAGAAATATTTTAGAAAGCCCAGGATGGTATACGCAATATACGCCGTATCAACCTGAAATTTCTCAAGGAAGATTGGAGGCGCTTCTTAACTATCAAACCATGATATCGCAAATTTGTGAATTACCGATAGCTAACGCTTCTTTGTTAGATGAAGGAACTGCAGCTGGAGAAGCTATGCTCATGTTCTATAGAAAGAATAGGTCTGATTCTAATAAATTTCTTATCGATGAAAATTGCTTTCAACAAACTATTGATGTTATAGTATCAAGAGCAAAACCTCTTGGTATTGAAATTGAAATTGTATCGTATGAAAACTTTGATTATCAAGATGCGTTTGGATGCATTGTTCAATATCCAGATCGTTTTGGGAGAATTGCTAATCCTGATGCCTATAAAAATATTACAGACAAAGCCCGTGAATCTAATTGTAAGGTAATTTTTGCTACAGACTTGATGTGTTTACAACTATTCCAATCTCCTGGCTCTTACAATGCAGATGTTGCCGTAGGTAATAGTCAAAGATTTGGAGTGCCTTTAGGCTATGGTGGACCTCATGCGGCATTTATGACTACTACAGAAGAATTTAAAAGGGATATTCCTGGTAGAATTGTAGGAGTCTCACAAGATAGAAGAGAGAACCAAGCTTATAGATTGACGCTTCAGACTAGAGAGCAACATATTAGAAGAGAAAAAGCTACTTCAAATATCTGTACTGCTCAAGTACTCCTGGCTATTATTTCTAGTATGTATGCTATTTTTCATGGCCCAAAAAAATTAAAAGCGATTGCAAATACAATTCATGCTCACACTAAACATCTTGCAAAAAAATTGAGTGCACAGGGTCATGAAATTATTTTAGATAACGAATTATATTTTGATACTCTATCAATTGAGTTAAATGGTCTAGATCAAAAGACCTTAGAAAATAGAGCTTTGGCCAAACTATATAATTTTAAATATCATAATGAAGGATTAGTGGGTATTTCATTGGATGAAAAAACTTCTGAAAAAGAGATAGAAGAAATTGCTGATCTATTTGCTACAGATTTCGTGTCAAATAGTCTTAATCCTGAATTTAATACTAATAGAAATGGGGTGACTTTACAGCATTCTATTTTTAATAGCATTAATTCAGAAACAGAGATGTTACGATATATACACAAATTAGAGAAAAGAGATCTTTCTCTTAACCATAGTATGATTCCATTAGGGTCTTGTACTATGAAATTGAATGCTACTGTAGAAATGATTCCTATTAGTTGGCCTGAGTTTAATACGATTCATCCTTTTGCACCGGCGAACCAAACAGAGGGTTATAAAGTGATTATCGATCAATTAGAAATGATGCTTTATAAAGTCACTGGATTTGATGCTGTTTCATTTCAACCTAATTCTGGAGCCCAAGGAGAATATGCTGGCTTACTTACAATACAAGAATACCATAAGACCCATGATGCCGATAGAAATGTTTGTATTATCCCTGAATCTGCACATGGAACCAATCCAGCAAGTGCAATTATGGCTGGATTAAAAGTGGTGATTGTAAAATGTGACGATAATGGAAATATTGATTTTGAAGATTTAACAAATAAAGTTGTTGAAGCTGGTGATAAGCTATCTTCCCTAATGGTGACTTATCCTTCTACTCATGGAGTTTTTGAACATAATATTGATGAAATCTGTGCTTTAATTCATAATAATGGTGGACTTGTATATATGGACGGAGCAAATCTCAATGCTATGGTAGGTGTTTGCAAGCCAGGTAATTTTGGTGCTGATGTTATGCACATTAATCTACATAAAACATTTTGTATTCCACATGGAGGTGGAGGTCCAGGAATGGGCCCTATATGTGTAAATGATAAGTTAAAACCTTATCTACCTAAACATCATTTTACCGATGAAGACTATTCGTATTCTGTATCATCTTCACCCTATGGTAGTGCAAGCATTTTATTAATCTCATATATTTATATGAAATTAATGGCTGGAGAAGGACTGCTTAAAGCCTCTCAAGTAGCAATTTTAAGCGCCAACTATATGGCAAAAAGATTAGAAAAAGATTACAAAATCTTATATCGTGGTAATGCGGGATTAAATGCACATGAATTTATTATTGATTGTAGAGATTTCAAAAATACTGCAGGCATTACTAATGAAGATATTGCAAAAAGATTGATTGACTATGGATACCATGCACCAACAATGTCATGGCCGATACCAGGGACATTAATGATTGAACCTACTGAAAGTGAATCTAAGGATGAATTAGATAGGTTTTGTGAAGCAATGATTGGAATAAAAAAAGAAATTAATGAAATCATACAAGGAGAAATTCCTCAAGATAATAACGTTCTAGTGAATGCGCCTCATACTGTTTCAGACATTTGTGAAGATTGGGATCGTCCCTATAGTAAAGAAAAAGCTGTGTTCCCAAAAGAGTGGATTAAAGAAAATAAATTTTGGCCATATGTTTCTAGGATTGATAATGCATACGGAGATAGAAACTTTTTCTGTATTTGTCCAGATATAGAAGATTATAAATAATTATTTAAAATATTCTTGCAACGGCTTGACATTCACTTTATCTAAATTTGACATGGCTACTATAGCAGCCTTTGCTCCTGAAAGAGTTGTGATAGTAAGAATATTTTTCATCACTGAATTTTTTCCAATGGCTTCTTCATCATATCGTGACTGAGCACCTATTGGGGTATTAATAACCAACTGAATATTATCATTTAAAATCTCATCTACTACATTTGGACGACCTTCTCCTACTTTAAAAATAGAAGTACACTCTATATCATTTTTCTTGAAGAACTCTGCAGTGCCTTTTGTGGCAATGATATTAAAATTAAGTTTTACAAGACCTTTAATGATTGGCAGAGATCTTTTTTTATCTATATCAGCAATAGAAACAAATGCTGTACCTTCTTTAGGGACAGTATAGCCATCTGACTGCATTGCTTTTAAAAATGCTGCACCTGAATTATTATCTATCCCCATTACTTCGCCAGTAGATTTCATTTCTGGCCCTAGAAATATTTTCTCATTTTTAAATTTTTTAAACGGCAATACTGCTTTCTTAACAGCGATGTGCTCAAAGATACTTTCTTTTAAATTGAAATCTTTTATTTTTTTTCCTACTGATAGTTGGGCGGCAATATTTGCTAATGCGACATTACTATATTTACTTACAAAAGGGACGGTTCTACTTGACCTTGGATTTACCTCCAACACATAAACATTTTTACCCTTTACCGCAAATTGTAAATTAATTAGCCCTATAACATTTAACTCTAATGCTAATTTTGTGGTCATATTAATAATATCTTTTTTGACTTTAGCGCTCATATCATAAGGTGGTAATACACATGACGAGTCTCCAGAGTGAACTCCAGCTTCTTCGATATGTTGCATAATTCCTGCAATGAACACTTCTTCTCCGTCACATAAAGCATCTACATCAAATTCAAATGCATTCTCAATAAATTGATCAATAAGTATTGGATGATCGCTCGTTGCTTCAGCAGAGCGGAATACATAATCTACAAGTTGTTCTTTGTTATATACAATTTGCATTGCTCTTCCACCTAAAACATAACTTGGTCTCACGAGGACTGGGAATTGGGCAATTTGAGAAAAGTTCATCATTTCATCATAATTTTTTGCAATACAATATTCTGGTATTTGAATTTTCAATTTCTTAACAATCTTAGCAAATTCTTCTCTATTTTCTGCTAAATCAATACTCGCTGCTGATGTCCCAAATATTTTTACACCTTCTTTTGTTAATTGTTCTGCAATTTTTAAAGGTGTTTGTCCGCCAAATTGCACAAACACCCCATCAGGTTTTTCAAATTCAATAATATTCATAACATCTTCGAATGTAATTGGCTCAAAATAAAGTCTGTCAGCTAAATCAAAATCTGTAGAAACAGTTTCTGGATTGCAATTTACCATAATCGATTTAAACCCAGCTTCTCTAAGTCCATATACAGCCTGTACACAACAATAATCAAATTCAATTCCTTGGCCTATTCGATTTGGCCCACCACCTAAAATCATTACTTTTTGACCGTCAAGAGGTTTAATATCATGAGTAGATTCATAGGTAGAATATGAATATGGCGTTTCTGCAGTAAATTCTCCAGCACAAGTATCTACTACCTTATAAACAGGTTTTAAATTTTTTTCATTTCTAATTTTTCTAATTTCAGGAGCAGTATGATTGGTTAATGCTGCTATCTGTATATCTGAAAATCCATTTTTTTTAAGTAGCTCTAAATCATCTAATGAGTTATGATGATTTTCTAGATATACAATCTCTGCAATCTCATGTAAAAACCAAGGATCAATTCCTGTATTACTATGAATTTCTTCAATAGTAAACTCTTGTTTAATGGCTTCTTTTACTTTTAAAATTCTAAAAGCGCTCCCATCATTTAAAGAGGAGATATCTAATGAGCGATATCGTTTAATCTCTGGGTCTTCATTCCTTGGATCTTTAGTGGCAAGTCCTGGTAAATTTAATTCTAAAGATCGAAATGCTTTTTGGAATGATTCTCTAAATGTTCTACCAATAGACATTGCTTCACCGACAGATTGCATTTGTACCCCCAACTTACCAGAAGCAGAGGGAAATTTTTCAAAATCAAATCTTGGTAATTTTGTTACGATATAATCAATAGTAGGCTCAAAAGCTGCTAAGGTTTTATTGGTAATATCATTTTTTAGTTCATCTAAAGAATATCCAACTGCTAATTTTGCCGCTATTTTTGCAATAGGGAATCCTGTTGCTTTTGACGCCAGGGCAGATGATCGACTTACTCTAGGATTCATTTCAATAATCACCATTCTACCATCTTTTGGATTTACTGCAAACTGGACATTAGACCCTCCTGTGTCGACTCCAATCTTTCTAATACATTTAATTGCTGCATTTCTCATGTTTTGAAATTCTTTATCAGTTAAAGTCATAGCGGGAGCAACTGTAATTGAGTCTCCCGTGTGAATTCCCATGGGATCTATATTTTCAATAGAACAGATAATAATAACATTATCATTGGGGTCACGTATTAGCTCTAGCTCATATTCTTTCCAGCCCAATAAATATTCCTCTACTAGAACTTGTCCTGTAGGACTTTCTTTGAGACCCTGCTCTGTAGATTCTTCAAATTCTTGCTCATTATATGCTACAGATCCACCTGACCCACCTAAGGTAAAAGAAGGTCTAATAATTGCGGGTAACGCAATCTTTTCTAATAATTTTTTACCTTCTTCTACAGATTGAATAGTATGTCCATATGGTAAATCTAAACCAATCTCTAGCATCGCCTCTTTAAATTTTTCTCTACTTTCAGCTGTTTCAATTGCTTTTTTATTAGCTCCAATTAACTCTACATCATATTTAGCCAATATTCCCCTATCATCTAAATCCATTGCGACGTTTAAGGCGGTTTGTCCTCCAACGGTAGGTAGTATAGCATCAGGTTTTTCTTTCTGAATAATTGCTTCAACATATTCTACTGTAATGGGCTCAATATATGTTCTATCTGAGAATTGAGGATCTGTCATAATAGTGGCTGGGTTGGAATTAATTAATACAACTTTATAGCCTTCTTCTCTTAATGCTTTAATAGCTTGCGTACCTGAATAATCAAATTCACACCCTTGCCCAATAACAATTGGGCCTGCACCAATTACTAAAATAGTTTTAATGTCTGTTCTTTTAGGCATTTGAATCCATCATTTTAAAAAAATTATCAAACACATATCTTGAGTCGTGTGGACCGGGACTTGCTTCTGGATGATATTGAACAGAGTAAGCTTGCATCTCTTCGCATGCAATACCCGCAACTGTATTATCGTTAAGATGCGTATGAGTTATTGTAATATTAGAAGCTAATGAATCTTCGCTGACTGCAAAACCATGATTCTGTGATGTGATTTCAATCTTATTGGTATTTAAATTTTTTACAGGCTGATTAATACCTCTATGTCCAAATTTCATTTTAAATGTTTGTGCTTCCAAAGCTAGTGCTAGAATTTGATGTCCAAGACAAATACCAAATATTGGTTTTATACCTAGCAATTGTTTTACTGTTTCAATTCCATATGATACAGCAGCAGGGTCTCCTGGGCCATTTGATAGAAATACTCCATCAGGATTATAGTCCAATACTTCTTGAGCGCTAACAGATGCTGGAAAAATTACTACTTCAGAATTTTTGTCGAGTAATATATCATAAATATTACTTTTCATTCCATAGTCAATAGCTGCAATTTTATACTTTGGATTTTTTACATTAGATAAAATAGTTTTTTCTTTTCTAGAGACTTCTTTTGCTAGGTCTAAACCTTCCATTGAAGGTATTTTTTTTATTTTTTTAGCTAAGCTATCAATATCAAAATCTTTAGTGGAAATAATGCCTTTCATCGATCCATTACTTCTAATATGAATAGTAAGTGCTCGAGTATCAATATCTTGTATCCCCACTACTTTATTTGATTTTAAAAATTTATCTAAAGATTCGCTAGATCTCCAATTGGAAGGTGACAATGATTCGCTTTTGATAATCAAGCCTGTAGCATACACATTTGGAGATTCTATATCAGAGCTATTGGTACCATAGTTACCAATATGTGGACTACACATAACAATCATTTGTTTTGCGTAAGACGGGTCTGTTAAAATTTCTTGGTACCCTGTCATTCCAGTATTAAAACATACTTCACCGGAAGTTTCCCCTAATGCACCAAGATTTTTTCCTTTAAAAAAAAGACCATCCTCTAAATACAGGATAGCCTTTTGCTGTTTTCGCATGAGTAGATTTTACCTCATATCTATCAAAATTAAAACCTTATTTTTTTACCTGTTGCCATTGTTTTTACTGCTGCGACAGTTGAAACAGTTGCAAAAATAATTAAAAAAATAAAAGAAGATTTAAATGAAGCATCAGAAACTCCTAGAGTTGTATACCTTAAAGTGCTAATAGCGTAAAAAATTGGATTTACTAAACTGATATTCATTGCCCACACTGGTAGCATCTTTATAGAATAGAAAATTCCACCCAAGAAGCTAAATGGAGTAATTATAAAGTTTTGAATTAATGCTAGCTGATCCCATGAATCAGAAAGTTGCCCAATTAATAATCCTAAGCTTGCAAAAGACCATGATACTAAAAAAATTGCCACTAAAGTTAAAAATAAATCGTTAATTGGCATGCCAGCCAGCCAACAAATTAGTAAAATTAATGTACCGTTAACAAAACCTCTGACGGCACCTCCAATAATGAACGACAAAGATAGTTCTAGGCTAGATAGCGGAGTAATTAATAGTTCTGGAAGTGTTTGAAGTAACTTCATTTGTAACATAGAAGACGCTGCGTTTGCTGTAGCATTAGTAATAACATTCATCATCAATAACCCTGGTAAAATATATATTTTATATGACACCCCGCCGATTTCAGATATTCTATTTTCAAGCGCTACACCAAAAACAAATATGTATAACAATGTTGTTACTACTCCCGGAATAAGAGTTTGCTTCCATACAGAAAAGAACCGCATTACTTCTTTTGATGATAAAGTATAAAAACCTACCCAATTACTAATCATTGATTTTTCTCCCAGTCAGCTCTAAAAAGACGTCCTCTAATGATGCTTGTGATAATTGTATATCTTCTATTTTGATATTATTTTCTGACAACTTGAGAATAATTTCTGGTAAGTCTGAATTTGGTGTTTTTGTTAATATTTCTATTTTGCTTTGATCAATAGATGGATTAAAATTATTTAATATTTTGTCCAAGTTTAAAAAAATTCCTTTGGTATGAATTGTAATTCCAGACTTGTTAACCATATTTTTTAAATTTTTAACTGTATCTTCTACAATTAATTTTCCGCTATCTATAATTCCCACTCTTTCGCATAATAATTCTGCTTCATCAATATAATGAGTTGTTAATAAGATAGTTTTTCCTTCTGCGTGCAACTCTTTTAAGTATTCCCACAAATCATGTCTAAGCTCTACATCTACTCCGGCAGTAGGCTCATCTAAAATTAAAATTTGTGGATCATGTACTAGTGCTTTAGCAATTTGTAATCGTCTTTTCATCCCACCAGAAAGCATGCGCATTTTTTTCTTTCTATGCTCATAAAGACCTAATTTTTCTAAAATATATTCGATTCTTTTTTTTGAATTTTTTCTAGTAATACCATAAAAACCAGCTTGATAATAAAGGAGTTCTTCTAGGGGAAAGAACCAATCATTACTTAGTTCTTGTGACGCAATGCCAACTTGAGATCTAGCATACCTAAAGTCTGATACAATATCTTTTCCTAAAATCTTTACTTCTCCAGAAGTAGGTTTAACTAGACTTGTAATAGCATTAATGGTCGTAGATTTTCCTGCTCCGTTAGGCCCAAGTAAACCATAAAATTCTCCCTTCTTAATAGATAAATCAATGCCTTTTACAGCATGTACATTATCATATTTTTTATGAAGATTTTTTATTTCAATGCCAAGACTTTTCAGCTATTTTCCCCTTTGGATTTTATATATAGCTCCTAAATAGTCCACTATATAGAGCTCATTATAAATATCTTCTCCAAAAGATGCAATCATATGCTTGCCAGAAGATAAAATAGATTCTGTAATTTCAATAATTTCATTATTTCTTTGATTAAAAGCCCAAATTTTTCCACTACAAAAATCAGAAAATATATATAGCCCATAGATTGCTTTAATTTTTTCTCCTCTATATATATAGCCCCCCGTAACAGAGCATCCTGTAATATTTTTTTCTTGAAGCCCCATTATACTTTTCCAATAAGCAGCATCACTTGGATACTCTAGCATAGGGTCTGTATAGATTGTTTTGTTACATTCTGGGTCAGCATAACAATGATTTCCTTCCATAATATTCCAACCAAAATTTATCCCTGCACTATCAAATGCTAAGTAATTGATTTCCTCCCAAGAGTCTTGACCTACATCTCCAATAAACATATCTCCGTTAACAGAATCAAATGAGAACCTCCATGGATTTCTTAATCCATATGCCCATATTTCTTGCTTTTGATATTCAGACCCATAAAATGGATTATCTTTTGGAATATCATAATTATTATCACTATTAATATCGATGCGCAATATTTTTCCAAAATAATTAGCTGTATTTTGTGCGTGATTAAAAGGGTCTCCAAATTTTCCACCATCTCCAAATGATATATAAAGATAATTATCGATGGGACTAAATTCTAAGTGGCCGCCATTGTGATTATTAAATGGTTGCTTAAAATAAAAAAGTTTTTTTTCTGAATTAATATCTGCTTTTAATTTATTATTTGAAACTTTGAATCGAGAAACAACAGAATAATTCTCTGTATCTACATAAGACACATAAAAAAACCCATTATTATTGTAGTCAGGATCAAAGGTCATCCCCAATAATCCTCTTTCATCTGGCATGGGCTTAATTGTAATATGGTTGCTTAAATCTAAAAAAAGGGAAGTGGAATTTTTTTCTTTAATAAGAATCTCGCCTGTTTGCTGTACAATATACATGATATTAGTTTTTGGTTCAAAACGTACAAGCAAAGGACGCTTTAAATCTTGTGCAATGATTTGAGAATCAACGGTGATAGTATTTTGTGAAAGAAGAATAGAAAAAAATAAGATAAAATATTTTAACATATTCAGCTAACAAAGCTTTCTAGTTGATCTTCATTTATAATTTTTATATTCAATGCTCTAGCTTTTTCTAGCTTTGATCCTGCATTATTTCCTATAATCAAAAAACTTGTTTTAGAAGAGACAGTATTTGTCACTCTACCGCCTTTTTTCTCTAAAAGCTCTTTGACTTCGGTGCGATTATATTCTTTAAAACTACCAGTAATAACAAATATCATGTCTTTAAATTGACTAGAATTTTTAAATATAGTTTTTTCAATTGTTACGCCATTAATCAGGCAATTATTTAAAGTTTTTCTATTCGAAGGGCTATTAAAAAATTCTATAATTGATTGAGCTACGACTAGACCAATACCATCAATACTTTCTAACTCTTCAATCGAAAGTATAGATAATTTTTCAACAGAAGACTGACAATATTTATCTAGTATTTTGGAAATGTGTTGTCCAACGTTAGATATACCAAGTGCAAATATAAATCTTGGGAACGTAGCGTATTTAGCATTGTTGATAGCATTAATTAAGTTATTTGCAGACTTATCTTGAAATCTATCAAGCATAACAAGGTCAGAGTATGATAAAGTAAATAGATCGTCTATCTTTTTAACAAGATTGCTATCTATTAATTGTTCTACAATTTGAATTCCTAACCCATCAATGTTCATAGCATTTTTTGAACAGAAATGTTCTATTGCTCCCCGTACTTTAGCTTTACAATTGGGATTATCACATCTGTATGCAGCTTCGCCTTGTAAGCGCGTAATAACAGAATGGCATGAAGGACAATTATAGTTCGATATATCAAACCTTATTGCATTCTTAGGTCTTTTTTCTACTATAATATTAGAAATTTTTGGAATAACATCTCCAGCCCTTTGTACTAGTGCATAGTCATTAATGCGGATATCTTTTTTATCAATCTCATCCTGATTGTGTAAAGTAGCACTACTAATTATTGCTCCAGAGATCTCCACTTCTTTAATCTTTGCTACGGGAGTAATCACTCCTGTACGTCCTACTTGAAGTGTAATATCTAATATCTGTGTTTCTGCGTCTTTTGATTTGAATTTTGCAGCAATTGCCCATCTTGGAGATCGAGCCCTTTGTCCTAAATCAGATCTTAATAAATAATCATCGACCTTAATAACAGACCCATCAATTTCATACCCAATATTCTCTCTCTGACTTTCTAGGGTTTGGTGATAACGAACCATCTTCTCAATATTGTCAATCTTTTCTGCTAAAGGATTAACGGGTAGTCCTATATATCGTAAATACGATAACATATCCCAATGACTATTAATATCTAGGCCTTTACTTGAGCCAATTTCATAGCAAAATATAGATAATTTTCTTTTTGCGGTAATATGTGGGTCTAACTGCCTAACGCTTCCTGCAGCTGCATTTCTAGCATTTGCAAATAATTTTTCATCAGACTGCTCTCTTACTTGATTCAACTTCTTAAAATCAGATTTTAGCATAAAAATTTCACCTCTAATTTCAATAAACTCTGGGTAGTTATCTTTATTCCCCCTTAAAATCATAGGAATAGCATTAATTGTTTTAATATTGTGCGTAATATCTTCTCCAGAGTAACCATCTCCTCTGGTAAGAGCGCGTACTAAATGTCCGTTTTTATAGACTAGCGAAACTCCTAAACCGTCAATCTTTGGCTCTGCAACATAAGAGGTTCTGTCTTCGCTTAGCCACTTATTAATTCTTTTATTAAAATCATGAATCTCTTGTTCATTAATAGCATTAGATAAGGACAGCATTGGGGTTTCGTGATTATGGCTCTGAAAGCCACTTTTTATGGGATGGCCAACTCTTTGAGTTGGAGACGAAATTTCTATTAATTCTGGATGCTCTTTTTCAAGAGATTCTAATTGCCTAAATAATTGATCATATTCTGCATCACTTAAATGAGGTTCATCTAATACATAATATGCATAGTTGTGTTGATTAATTTTATCAGTTAGATAATTTATTTTTTCTTTAGTCTTTGATTCCATAATATCCCTAAAAATCCAACCATACTTATCGCCAGTATTAGTTGTACTCTAAATTTATTGATTCTAATCGAATTAGCATACATTTTGAATTCATCTTTTGCAATGTCATCAAAATCAAACGACCACACTAAAACATCGTCTGAAATAGAATTTGCGTTATTGCTGCGCACAACCCCAGGTAAATTAATATTGAATTGAAAGTAGTCGTTCATCAATGCCGTATCTCTTTTAAAGTCTTTTTCATATGCATCAATCAGTATGGTCATTTCTTTAAAAAAATTATTTGGTAAGGTGCTCGCAATAGGTTTTAAAGCATCTTTCAAAATGATTGAGGAATCTTTATCAAATTTTTCTATCAATCTTCGATCTATAGCATATTCGAAATATGAATTGATTTGGTTGTTAATTTTTTCTGTAAAAATAGTGTTGAGATTAACCTTATTGTCATATTCTTCTAAACTAGTTTTTATAATATACTGTTTGGCTGGAGCAATCCAAGACAAAGAGTCAGCTTCTATATCTAAAAATTGAACAATAGAAGGATACTTGTCATCAATGGCTAGGCTATTAATGTTGGCAGTAAATCTATATCTCTCCCAAAAAAAATAACCACTCCTATTAACATCAATGTCATAAACTAGGCTTTCGTTATTAGTAAAACTTATTTTCCCGCTTATAGGCTCAGTAATAATAGTTTCTTTTTCCCAATTCAAACTATCTGGCAAAAAATCATTTTCTATGTTTCGAGTAATAATTTTACTAGACCATTTGATTCCATTTATATTTTCTGGATGTAAAAAATCGCGGTCTTCTAAGTCTTCTTTATTCCCAATAGAATTATATTTAATAGAATATTCTCCAGTTGGCAAAACAGCTATATGTATTAAATTTTCAACACATGCTGTTAGTAGCATACATCCTGCTATTAAGAATACTCTTTTCATGTTTTATGAAATTACTGTGAAATCTTTAGATGTTTTATTCAAGACGATACAACCATCCTCTGTAACAATAATATCATCTTCAATACGTACGCCGCCTATATCTTCAATATATATTCCAGGCTCTACTGTCATAACATAGTTCGATTTCAAATAGTCTGTACTGACTTTGCTAAATCGAGGATCTTCATGTATTTCTAAGCCTAGTGAATGTCCTAATCCATGATCAAAATACTTTCCATATCCAGCGCCACTAATATGTTCTCTTGCAAGCGTATCAACTTCTTTGCATGAAACTCCTGCTTTAATTCCTTGAATACTTTTTAACTGCGCTTCTAATACAATATGATAAATTTCTTTTTGTTTTTCTGAGTAGCCTTTTGTAGCAACTGTGCGGGTCATATCTGCATGATATCCTGCATATTTTGCTCCAGAATCAATCACCACCAACTCTCCTGGACCAATTTTTTTATTCGTTGGTCTTTGATGGGGCATGGCTGAATGGGGTCCACTTCCAACAATAGGTGAAAATGCATCTGCATCGGAATCTCCATACTTGCGATAAAGGAAAGATAGTTGATTCCCAATTTCTTGTTCTTCTACACCAATTTTTATCATTGGGAATACCTCAGCAAAAGCTTTATCAGTAATTTCTACCGCTGTTTTAATTGCTTCAATTTCTTTAGGATCTTTTTCCATTGCTAATCTTTCTATGCAGCCCACAATATTTTTCCATTTTACGTGTGATAATGTATCGCTAATCTCTGAAAACATTTGGTGAGAAACATTCTTACCATCAAAGGCAATGGTAACATCTTTTGATAAGAAGTTTTTATTCTTGATTACCTGTAAGTGAGGAATACTGTCGATAGTAATATTAGCACCTCTCACTTCATTTTTAGATTGAACAACATATCTACCATCTGTAACAAACTCGCAGCTATCAGGGCCCATCAGCAAAGAGCCGCTAGATCCAGTAAATCCACAAAGATATCTTATGTGAATAAGATTAGTGATTAACATGCCATCTACTTGTTGCTCTCCTAAAGCTGTACGTAATTTTTCTTGTCTTCTTGTAAAATATTCTGTGCTCATTTTTGATCCTTTTTTGTATTAAGAGTCTGTAATAATTTTTCAGCTTCTACGATTTGTTTTTTTATTTTTGAATGTTTAATAATTGCATCCAAACTTTTTTTGGCTTGTGATTTTTTACCTTGCTGTAACATTAGTTTGATATAAGAAATAGTAACAATACTGGTATCTTTTATAATTTTTTTAGGTTTAGGTGTCGGCCTGTAATCAAGGGATATATTTGGATTTAATCTTTTAAGCTCCGTTACAATACTTTTTAATAATGGCGAATTTGACTTATTAAGAATTTCAAATAATAGAAGATAAGAAGCATAGTGGTTCACATCATGTTCAACTACGGATATAAGATATTTTTTTGCTTCTAAAAAATTTTTATTATTAAAAGCTTTTTCGCCCTTAGAATAGGTCCTATGAATGCTAGAGATCATCTTCTGTTCTCTTTCACCCATTCCTCAATATATTCGAGAGACATCTTAACTGGAGTACCAGGTCCAAATAGCTTTCCAACTCCTATCTTTGCAAGTTCCTTACTGTCTTCTTCTGGAATGATACCGCCGCCAGTTACTAAAACATTCTCTAATTTTAAATCTTTGATTAGTGTCATCACTTTGGTAAAAATAGTCATATGCGCTCCCGACAGAATAGACAAGGCAATAACATCAGCTCCTTCTTGAATAGCCACCCTTACAATGCTGTCAGGAGTTTGACGAAGACCAAGATAAATAACATCCATTCCTGCGTCGCGATAAGCGGCGGCAAGAACCTTGATACCTCTGTCATGTCCATCCAGACCAGGCTTTGCCATTAAAATTCTAATTGGTGGGTTTAAGCTCATAATAGGTATAATTTAACTAATCCAAACGTTTGATTCCCCTAATAAATCTCTCAACATAATTAGGAAATGATTGCTACTTGATACTCTAATTTTTTTCGATATAATTCTGCGCGAAGATCCGTCTTGATTTTGCATATGGACAATAAATAAGCTTTGACCTTGATTGTCCATTGCATATTTATGTACCTCATCTACGGTATCTTTTGTCACTTTTTTGCCTATTTTTATATTAATCTCTTTTAGCTTCAATACTTTTTTTGCATGATTAATTGGCACCACTTCATCTACGATAATTTTTAAATCAGAGAAATCGTTTTGTGATGTAGAGTTCCCTACTAAGAACACAATATTACCTTCACTAATAATTTCTTTATATTTTTCAAATGCATCATGAAAAATTATTGACTCTACCTGTCCTCCCAAACAGTCCAAGTTAAAGAATGCCATTGGCTGATTTTTTTTATCATAGTGTAGTTTAAAGCTCGACACTGCTCCACCAATTCTAATCAGGCTATTTTCTTTTAAAAATTTTTTCTCAGTAAAATCATAATTACTTAATTCTTCTAATGTGTCAGCATATTTTAATAATGGATTCCCTGATACATAGAGTCCTAATACTTCTTTCTCTTTGCTTAGTTTTTCTTGGCTCTCCCAATCTTCTATATTTGGTAGATCGGGCTGCTTTACAAGGTCTTCTTCTTCAGAAAATAAATCAATTTGGTTTTTATTTGATGCTTTATCTACCTGTTGTCCATAGCTAATAGCAATATCTACAGCCTCAAATAATTGGGCTCTATTCGGTGAAATCGAATCAAATGCACCAGCCAATATAAGACTCTCTAGCACTTTTTTATTAACTAAGCGTTGATCTATTTTTGTTACAAAATCAAAAATGGAAGTAAACTCTCCCTGGTCTTTTCTAACTTGTATAAATTGCTCTAATGCTTTAATTCCTACATTCTTAACAGCATTTAATCCAAAAGAAATTTCTGTATCATTTAGTGGAATGAAATTGATGTCAGATTTGTTGACGTTGGGAGCATTCACTTTAATATTTAATTTTCGACACTCATTTATTAGTACTACAACTCTATTTGTGTTGGTCATTTCACTTGTTAGGTTAGCTGACATAAACTCTGCTGTATAATGTGTTTTGAGCCAGCCGGTCTGATAGGCAATATAAGAATATGCCACTGAATGACTTTTATTAAATCCGTATTGTGCAAACTTATCAATTAATTCAAAAATTTGTTTTGCTTTAGCTTTTGTTAGCCCGTTCTTCACTGCTCCTGCAACAAATCTTTCGGCCATTTCATCCATCAAAGATCGAATTTTTTTACCAATAGCTCTTCTCATTTCATCTGCTTCTGAAAGTGTAAAGCCAGCAATAATATTTGCAATTTGCATCACTTGCTCTTGATAGACTATAATCCCATGCGTTTCTTTTAATGCTTCTTCTAGTAGGGGGTGAACATACTCTACTTTCTCTTCGCCATGAGCTCTCTTAATATAGCGATCAATGTTTTGCATTGGACCTGGCCTATATAGTGCATTCATCGCAACCAAACCTTCAATTTCTGTTGGTTTTAATTTTTTTAAAAATTCTCTCATTCCGGAAGATTCAAACTGGAATATTCCAACTGTTAAGCCTTTTGCAAACAGTTCATAGACTTTGGGATCATCCATGGGAATGGTATTAATATCAATTTCTTTATCAAATCTTGTCTTAATTAGTCCTAAAGCTTTATCAATAACTGTTAAGTTTCTTAGGCCTAAAAAATCCATTTTTAGAAGACCTACTGATTCTAATTCTTTCATATCATACTGTGTTGTCGTATCGCCTTGAGAAGATTTATAAAGAGGAACAAAGTCTGTTAAATTTCCTGGAGCCACTACTACGCCTGCAGCGTGAATGGATGCATGTCTAGTCATTCCCTCTAAGACCTTAGCATTTTCTAACAATCCTTTATGAGAAGTTTGTGATACTGTACGCAATTCAGAACTTTGCTTGAGGGCTTTATCTAATGTCATGTTTGGGCCTTCTGGAATCATTTTTGCAATACCGTCAACTTCAGAGTAAGGGTAGCTCATTACTCGCCCTACATCTCTAATTACTCCACGTGCATTCATTTTCCCAAATGTAATAATCTGCGTTACAGACTCTTCACCATATATACTTTTAATATAATCAATAACCTGACCTCTACGTTCAACACAGAAATCAATATCAATATCTGGTAAGCTGATTCTATCAGGATTTAAGAAACGTTCAAAAATCAAATTATGTTTTAAGGGATCGATATTTGTGATATCTAGACAATATGATACAAGACTACCTGGTGCAGACCCTCTACCTGGACCTACTGGAATTTTATTTTTTTTGGCGTATTGAACAAAATCTGCCGTAATTAAAAAGTAACTGGCAAATCCCATCTTCTTAATAACAGATAATTCATAAGTTAACCTGGTTTTCATTTCTTCTGTATAGTCACTAAATTTCTTTTTTATACCTTCTTCGCAGAGCAACTTCAAGTAAGCATCAACATCCTTTAAGTTAGATTCTTCTGGAATTTGATACCAAGGTAGATGATAGTCATCCATAGGAATATCTAAATCAATACTATCTGTAATTGCGCGTGTATTTTCTAAGGCTTCAGGAAATTCTTTAAATAAAGAAAACATCTCATCTTGGGATTTAAAATAAAATTCATTCCCAGGATATTTTAATCTTTTAGTATCGCTGAGCTGTTTTCCTGTACCAATACATATATGCACGTCATGTGCGGTATGATGTTCTTTTTTGGCATAATGCGCATCATTAGTTGCAACAATTGGTAGCCCCATATCTTTGGCTAGCTTTGAAGCTAATTGTATATTTTGTATTTCTTCTGGGATGCCATGATTTTGCAATTCAATATAGTAGCGTCCCGGGAAAATACTTGAGTACTCTTCCGCCACAGCTTTTCCTCTTTCATATCCACTATATAGAAGGGCCTCTGGCAAACTTCCTTTCAAACACGCAGACATACATATAATACCCTCATTATATTTCTTTAAAATTTCTAAATCTACTCTAGGCTTATAATAAAATCCTTCAAGATAGCCGTGAGTAACAATTTTCATTAAGTTTTTGTAGCCTTTTAGATTTTGTGCAATTAATACGAGGTGATTATAATTTCCCATACCACCAGATTTGTCTCTTACTAGACTACTGCCTTTAGCTACATAGACTTCACAGCCAATAATAGGTTTGATATTATTTTTTTTTGCCTGCTTATAAAAAGAAATTGCACCAAATAAATTACCATGTTCCGTGAGTGCAACTGAATCCATGCTTAAGTCATCCATGGTTTCTAATATAGAAGTAACATTCTGTGCACCATCTAATAAGCTATGGTCAGAATGATTGTGTAAGTGTATAAATTCGCTTTTCATGACTATTTAAAAAATACTTTAATTACTCTCTTATTTCCTTCTAAATCTTTAAAAAATATACTATCAATATTGCTATTATTATGAATCATATCAATGATTTGATTTGTAATTATAGATTTAGGTATCTCAAAATACATGGAACCTTCTTTCTCGATGAGGATCGATAGGTTATTAATGAAATATTTATAGAACTTAAGTCCATCTTCTTGGTCTGATAGAGCTTTTAATGGATCGTGGTTCTTTACAGAGGGATCTAACTGAGAAATCTCTTCAATACCAAGATAAGGAGGGTTGCTCACTATAATATCAAATTTTTTGATGGGCATTTCAAAAATATCCTGCTTGATAATTTCTACATTGGGTATGTTTAAGTGTTGTGCATTTTTATTCGCAATATCAATTGCTTGATTTGATATATCTATACTTTTTACATCAAAATTTTTATACAAGCTGGCAATAGTGATTCCTATACATCCGCTACCACAACCAATGTCTAGTACTGTTTTTTTTTCAGTTGCACCAAAGTCATTCTGAATACAATCAATAATTAATTCGGTTTCTGGTCTAGGGATAAAAACACCAGGAGGAGTAAAGAACTCGTGTTCATAAAAATAGGTCTTACCAATAATATGCTGTACCGGCACATCCTTTAATAGCAGCGAAAATGATTCCTTTAAATGCTCTAAATGCTGGTGTGGTATAAAATTATCATTAAGATATAAATCAGACTTTTCTATACCTAAAACAGACTCAATAAGCATTTCTGATTTTTGCTTATACTCATCTATATTATTTTTTTTCAGATCCACTAACTGTTTATTAAAAAAATCAATTACTAGATAATTTGAATGCATATTAATTAATCTTAGAATTATCCTCTGCGAGCTTTAGCTGCTCTATAATATGGTCTAAATCACCTTCCAGCGTCACTTGCAATTTGTGGGTGGTATAATTTATTCTATGATCAGTAATACGTCCTTGTGGGAAATTATATGTTCTAATTTTTGCTGAACGATCTCCCGTAGATACTAAGCTTTTACGCATTTCAGCTCTATCTTTATTAAGTTTTTCTTCTTCTAGGGCAAATAATCTTGCTCTTAAAACCTTTAGCGCTGAAGCTTTGTTTTTATGTTGTGAGGCTTGATCTTGGCAAGTCACTACTAAGCCTGTTGGGATATGTGTAAGTCTAATAGCAGATTCAGTTTTATTAACATGCTGCCCGCCAGCTCCACTGGCACGATAGGTGTCAACCTTAATATCTGTTGCTTCATTAATGTCTAGCTCTGCCTTTTCTGCCTCTGGCAAAACTGCAACTGTAGCTGCTGAAGTATGTACGCGACCCCCAGATTCTGTTTTTGGAATTCTTTGGACTCTATGAACACCTCCTTCATACTTATAAATACCGTAAGCCTTATTACCTTCTGCGCTAAAAATCACAGACTTTAATCCACCCACACCTGTTTCATGCATATCCATAACATTAATAGATAAATTATTTTTTTCCGCATACCTGGAATACATTCTGAATAAATCAGCTACAAATAATGCAGCCTCGTCTCCTCCAGTACCAGCCCTGACTTCAATAATAGCGCTTTTATTATCATTTGGATCGTCTGTGATTAATATTTTAATTAAAGCATCTTCAATTTTTTGTAACTGAGCGTTTAAAGTAACTTTTTCTTCTTTAATTAACTCTGCGTAATCTGGATCATCCTCTAAGCCCTCCAATTCTTTATGCTCTTTAGTAAGTGCAACAAATTGAATACTTAAATCGTATATTTCTTGTATAGCGCTTTTTTGTTTTGAAAGGGTGGCTAGTTTATCTTGATCTAAGACATTGGAAGGATTTATCATTTCTTCCATGATATTGTCATATTCTACAATAGTGCTGTTTACTTTAGATAAGATGTCCATAGGCTAAAAAGTTCTAAATAAAAAATGCTTAAGAAGCTTTTTTATTATACTTGCGGTTGAATTTTTCAATTCTTCCAGCAGTATCTACTAATGTACGTTGCCCTGTATAGTATGGATGTGACTTATCCGAGATATCCAACTTGAATAATGGATATTCTTTTCCGTCTTCCCACTTAACAGTTTTATCTGTTTTGACAGTAGATCGAGTCAAGAAAGAATAGTTACATGAACTATCTTCGAAGACAACCAATCTATATTCTTCTGAATGTGTATCTTTTTTCATTTTAATTCTTTTAAACTTTCTTTTATTCTTTTAATACCACTTTTGATGATTTCACTACTTGTTGCAAAAGAAAATCTTAAATAACCTTTTGCGCCAAAACCATCTCCTGCAACTGTTACTACTCTTGCAGTGTCGAGAATATAGTCAGAAAGGTCGAAAGTGTCGCGTAAAATTTTACCATCTTTTGTTTCCCTATTAAGATAGGTTGAAAAGTCAGGAAACATATAAAATGCTCCTCCAGGCATATCACATGTTATGCCATCTAGCTCATTTAAGGCTTCAAACATAACCTGTCTTCTTTCTTGAAATTTATACTTCATATCTAGTATAGGTTTCTGATCTCCCAAGAGGGCGGCGACAGATGCTTTTTGACCGATAGCGTTAGGACAAGAAGTTGTTTGACCTTGAATTTTAGACATGGCTTTTACAATTATTTCATTTGCAGTAGCATATCCAATGCGCCAGCCAGTCATAGCATATGTTTTTGACATGCTTCTAATCGTTAATATTTCTGCACCAATAGTATTTAGGACATCAAGAGCAGTAAACTTTCTATCATAAACTAGCTCTTCATATGTTTCATCAGAAATAACAACCCAATTATTTGCTTTACTAATTTCTAGCATTTTGGTAATTGCTTCATCTGACCATACTCCACCAGTGGGATTACTAGGTGAATTAATAATTATACCCTTAATAGAAGAATCAACTGTTTTCAAGTCATATCCATCTACAATTTTTTTATGTAAATCATCAAAATCAGGTTCGAATTGTTTGGATACCAGAGTATCTACTAATAGAGGTTCAGCTCCCGACAATCGCACAAACTCCGGGAAAGAAACCCAATAGGGTGAAAAAATAATGACTTTATCTCCTTCTTCAAAAAGCGCTTGGCATGCTACAGATAATGATTGTTTACCACCATTCGATACAATGATCTGATTGGTATCATATAAGATACCCGTATCATTCTTTACCTTGGTTTGGATAGCCTCTTTTAGCTCTAACATTCCAGAGCCTGGCGTATACTTAGTATAGCCATCATCCATTGCTTTTTGTCCTGCCTCTATAATATGTCGAGGAGTATTGAAGTCTGGCTCACCAACACCAAAATTAATTACATCTACACCCTTAGCTCTTAATGCGGCAGCTCTAGCCGTCATTTGTAATGTAAAAGATGGTTTGATCTTATCAACTAATCTTGATAAAGATATAGACATATTACTGACTCATTAAATCAAGAAATTCTTGATTTGTCTTAGTTCTTCTCATTCTTTCTGTCATAAAATTCATAGACTGCTCTGTACTCATTTCTCCTAACATTTTTCTTAAAATCCATATTCTGGATATATGTTGTGGAGATAGAAGAAGCTCTTCTTTTCTAGTACCAGATTTCACAATATTAAATGCTGGATAAATACGTCTATCACTAAGTTCGCGATCTAAAACAAGTTCCATGTTGCCGGTCCCTTTAAACTCTTCAAAAATTACACCGTCCATTTTACTGCCTGTATCAATTAGAGCTGTAGCAATAATAGTTAAACTACCACCTTCCTCTGTATTACGAGCTGCTCCAAAAAATTTCTTTGGTTTTCTGAGGGCATTTGAATCAACTCCACCGGACAAAATCTTTCCACTATGAGGAATTACCGCATTATGTGCTCTACCTAATCGTGTAAGGCTATCAAGTAAAATTACAACGTCTTTTCCGCATTCTACTAAGCGTTGTGCTTTGTAAAGCGCCATATCTGACACTTGTACATGTCTCTCTGGTCCCTCATCAAACGTAGAGGCTATAACTTCAGCATCTACACTACGCTTCATTTCTGTTACTTCTTCAGGTCTTTCATCAATCAATAAAATGATTAAAATTGTCTCTGGATGATTTCTTCTAATAGCGTTTGCAATTTTAGAAATTAAAATAGTTTTTCCGGTCTTAGGTTGTGCTACAATTAATCCACGCTGACCTTTTCCAATCGGACAAACTAGATCCATAATTCTCATGGACATATCGCTGGTATTAGATAGATTAAATTTTTCATTTGGATGTAACGGTGTATACTTATCAAAAGATCTTTGGTGTCTTATCTGATCTGGGTCTACGCCATTTACTGTTTCTAGCTTTAATAATGCATGAAATCTTTCTTTAGTTTTTGGTGCCCTAGTACTGCCTTCTACAAAATGCCCTGTTTTTAACTTAAATTTTTTAATCTGTGATGGGCTCACATATATATCTTCTGGGCCGGGTAAATAATTATCATTTACGCTTCTTAAAAATCCATATCCATCAGGTAAAATCTCTAATACTCCTGCGGCTCTTTTTTCATTGCCTTCATTGTGATGAGATAGATTCTTTGGGGCTTCTTTTACTTCAATATTTTTTTCTGGTCTTGGCGCCTCTTCTTTCTTTTCAGTGGGAGCAGCGCTAACCATAGCGTTCATCAATTCTTCTTTTGAAAAGGAAGAGATTTTTTCTATGCCCATCGTTTTTGCAATTTCTTTTAAATCGCTTAATTTTTTTTCTTTTAAATCGGTTAATTTCATTAGTTCCTCTATTAATTGTGAAATGTACTTCTAGGGGGAAAACACCTTGAAACGAAAATTACATCATATGATGCCATTGTCAAAGGAAAAATCAAAAAACTTATACACCTCTTTTGCGATGTAATGACTACCAAATATTACTTTTCCGCCAGAGTAATCTAATTGATCTATTACAGTCAATGCATCTTGTAAATTTTCTATAAATTCAAATTTTTGTAATAATGGATTATTCACAATCTCTTCTTTGTTGAGAATATCTTTCGAGGGGATAGTGGAAATAATAAGCCTTTCAAATGATTCGGAAAAAATTTCTACTAATTCGGGATTGATTTTATCCTTTTTCAACACCAGAAGACCCAAGGGCTTTCTATTGTATATATTTTGTATATCTTTAACAAGAATCTCAATGCCATTTCTATTGTGTGCTACGTCATAGAAAAAGTCTTTTTTCATTAACTGCATTCTTGCCGGCCAATACCAGCTATCTAGCGCCATCTGAATATTATTATCTGAAATATTACTAAAATTATTAATACATGTCTCGATTGCTAGGACAGCATTTTGTGCTTGATATGAGCCTGCTTGAGGCAAAGTGAAGTTTTTATTCCTGTACACAAAGTTTATTGAATTAGATGTTTGTTTGTTCGGAAGAATATGTTTTTTATCCACAAAAGAAACATCGACATTTTTAGCTCTAGCATGTTTTGTAATTGTATCAATGACTCGCTGATCTGAATTTATCGTTATAGTTGGAATATTTTCTTTAAAAATTCCACATTTTTCAGCAGTAATTTTTTCAATAGAATCTCCCAAGATATGCATATGGTCATAATGAATCTCAGTAATGATTGTCTGAATAGGGGATAAAACATTTGTAGAATCTAGCCTACCTCCAAGGCCTGTTTCAATAATAGCAATATCTATATTTTGGTTGGCAAAGTGTTTGAAAGCCAAAGCAGTAGTTGCTTCAAAAAATGTAATGGAACTATCGATTAAAGTTTGTTTATGTTTTTCAATAAACTCTACAATATCTTTGTCCAATATAGGAACGCCATCAATTCTTATCCTTTCATTAAAATTTATTAGGTGAGGAGATGTATATAGCCCTACTTTATAGCCATTTTCTTGTAAGATTTTTGCAATAATAGACGATGTGGATCCTTTACCGTTTGTGCCTGCTAAATGTATTGTTTTAATTTTATTATGAGGATCTCCACAGACTTTTAAAAAACTTTCAATATTCTTTAGACCTAACTTTATCCCTCGATTATGTAGGCCATATAAAAATTCTAACGTAGAATTGATCATGCTAATTGGTGTCTAGGGTCTGTTGATATCTCTCTATTGCTCTATAAATAGAAGTGGCTAATATATCTCTATACTGAGAGCTTTTTAATTTTTTTTCTTCTGCCGGATTAGATATATAGCCTAACTCAATTAAAACATTTGGCATCGAGGCATACGCCAAAACATAAAACCCAGCTTGTTTTATTCCCCTATCTTTACTTTGCAATCTCTTGTTCATCTCTTCTTGAACTAGTGCAGCAAATTTTTCACTTCCGTTTGCAAATCCAGATTGTGCGATGGTTACCTTAATAAGAGCTTCATCTGTTAGTTTCGTAGTACTGCCGCCTTCAAGATCAAGTACTGCATTTTCTCTAGCAGCAGTTCTAACAGCGGCTGCATTTTTATTCATACCAATCATGTATGTTTCAAAACCATTTGCTCTACGATCTTCGGCTGAGTTAGCATGAATACTAATAAATAATTTACCGTTATTTGAATTGGCAAGCTTTGTTCTGTCTTCTAATCTTATAAAAATATCTTCATCTCGCGTTAAAATTGTATTGATATTCATATTGCGTTCAATTTTTTTAACTAAGCGCTTTGCTACGTCTAGCGTGATATCTTTTTCTTTGGTTCCTCTATACCCAATAGCTCCAGGATCTTTTCCTCCATGTCCAGGATCAATAATAATCGTATCAAGTTTCCACCTATTTTTTTCTTTCGTTAAATCCACATTAACTGCCGGAATTTCTTTGGTGTTTTTTATCTTAGAATTAAGGGAAATAGACATTGTAGTATAGTCTATCGATTGATGACCTGATCCATGAATTGATAGTATATTAAAAAAGTCATCTATTGGAACATAGTACTCATCATTGCTTTTGATTAACTTGCTTTGCATCTGATATATCTTATCATCAATAACAATAAATGCAATATTTTGTGATAGCTTTACTTTTAAGCCGTCTATATAAATAACAATCTTCTTTGTTTTATCGTTTACAAAAAATCCACCACCAGTAATGCTACCAAAATCATTTACTGAAAGATAGTATTGATCTTTTTTCAAGAGATCTGCTTTGCCAAGGATGTTGTTATTGGCGCCTAAGACTGTAATCGATTGTTGATTGTTCGCTACAACGATAGATAGCAAAAAAAAGAGAGGTAGAATGCGATATAGGGAAATTAATAATCTCATAGTATAAAATTATTATAAATATAACGTAAAAGGGCTCAAAAATTGAGCCCTTTTTATTTTAAGTCAATGTAGAGTTTACTAGAAGATTATTTCTTCATCCACCCCGCAACAATCATTACTGCAACTAAGCCAGCAATGCCGCCGTCACCAATCATAGCTACTGCATTGCCAATACCCGCGATAACACCAAATACGTCATCATACAAAATACCGATAATAGTTCCAGCAACAACAACCTGTGTCAGTAAGCCTGTTAGTGAGCTTAAAGTATCATTGATTTGTTTAAATGCATTTTTCATTTGTTTGTCCTCCAAACTTTTAATTTATAAGAGCTCCGCACTAATGTATGGAGCTCTTATTTTTCTGTTAGTACAATACGGTTCTATATTATAGCCATGACAAAAAGACTACTAATACTAGCAATCCTGTAACGCCACCGTTTAGAAAAGTATCAACTAAATTCATAATTCCACCAAGTGGGTCCATTCCTGTTGGATATAGTATGTTAGCAAACACAAAAAATATTACTGCTGCTTTTACTACACCTGTTAAACCACTTAACGTACTCGTAATTACTGAATCCCATGAAGCCATGTTATTCCTCCTTGATTAGTTATTAACTAGTTAAAAAAAAGGTAAAACGCCACTTAATTCAGTGGATTTTTACCCCCATTATTAATCATGTCAATATGATTAAATCTTTTAAAAAAGTTATTTTTATTCATCTTTTTTATAATTATAGTCGCTTTTTGACCAGTAATCAAGATTTTTATTAAAAATATTGTTTATGGAAAAAATGATTAATTCATTAAAATTGTCATAGAAATATGTTATCTAACTACAATAGGAGTAGATTAGGATATGGAAAATTTGAACCATCCAATTATAGAAAAAATACATGCTAGACAGATATTAGATTCTAGGGGATTTCCGACGATAGAAGTAGAGGTTTGTGCTAGCGGAATTATAGGGAAAGCAGCGGTCCCTTCGGGAGCCTCTACCGGCAAATTTGAAGCTCTGGAGCTACGAGATCTTAATCAAAATAGGTTCCACGGAAAAGAAGTACGTACTGCTATTAATAATGTAATCAATGTTTTTCAACCTAAGTTAATTAACAAAAGAGCTGATAATCAGGTCGAAATAGACAACCTATTAATAAAAATTGATGGCACTAAAAACAAGAGTAATTATGGTGCTAATGCTATTTTGGGCATATCAATGGCCTGCGCTGTAGTGTCCGCAAAATTTTATCAAAAACCATTGTATGCTTATTTAAATAGTGACAGTTCTATTATGCCGGTTCCAATGATTAATGTTCTAAATGGAGGAATGCATGCAGATAGAGGTTCTGATATTCAAGAAATTATGTTATTCCCCTATGGAACAACGTCTTTTTCAGAGTCAATTAGAATGGGTTCAGAAATATTTCATGAATTAAAAAATGAATTAAAAAACTTGGGTTTATCGACAACTGTTGGTGATGAGGGGGGGTTTGCTCCTCGGCTTAAATCAAATGAACATGCAATAGAGCTGTTATTGGGTGCAATAGAAAAATCTAACTATAAGGCTGGGAAAGATGTATTTCTGACTTTAGATGTGGCCGCATCTAGCTTTTATAAAGATGGCCAATATAATCTCAAGATTGATAATAAAACTTTAGATGCCGATGGGATGATCAAATTTTATGACAATCTTATCAATCAATATCCAATCATATCCATAGAAGATGGATTAGATGAAAATGACTGGCGTGGCTGGACAAGAATGACCGATGCTTTAGGTAAAAAAATTCAAGTTGTTGGAGACGATCTAACTGTAACTAGTCCTGAAAAATTACAGAAAGCTGTTGGTGAAAATGCTATTAATAGTATTTTAATTAAATTAAATCAAATTGGTACTGTCTCAGAAACTATTGAGGCTATTAACATAGCAAAACAGAATAATTATGATTTTATTATTTCTCATAGGTCGGGAGAAACTGAAGATACGTTTATTGCTGATCTTGCCGTGGCTATGGGTGGAGGTCAAATTAAAACTGGGTCTGTTTGTCGATCAGATCGTACTAGTAAGTATAACCAGCTGCTAAGAATTGAAGAAAGTTTAAAAAATCCTATATTTGGTAAGGATTTTTCGTTTATTAAATAATATATGATGAATCTTAAAGGCTTATCACTTACCAACATTCTATTCATGTGCCTATCTGTAGGGTGTGTGAGCTTATTACTGTTTAGCGATCGCGGTTTTGTTAATCTTTGGCAGCTAAAAAAAGAAAAAATTGAAATCCAACAAGACATCAACTCTTTACGCAAACAAATTGCCTCACTTGAAAAAGAAGCAGAAAAACTAGAGTTTGATGAAAAATATATTGAAAAAATTGCCAGAGAAAAATTCAGGATGGTGAAGCCCGGTGAAAAAGTTTTTAAGGTTGAATAATTAAGAAGATTTAAATATCTCTTTTGCCACACTAAATGATTTAATGTCCGGTAGATGATATCTAACTAAGTCTGATATAAAATTTGCCATAGTTTTTTTATCATAGGTGAAATCTATATTGATATTTTTTGTATTAATAAAATCAGAATAATATATTTCCTTTAGCTGGTCCTGCAGCTTAGCATCCTTCATAGCATATCTTCTAACAATAGGGTGTTCATCAGCATCAATAATATTATATCCCGTATTTTTTAAAAAATGTATGAGAAAAAAATAGAATGCATTATTGTAACCGCGATCAGCTAAATCAAAATACTCTAATATATTTTTAATGAGATAGTATGTGTTCTGATCTGAGGTAGTTTCATCAAACCCTTTATCAATCATTTCAAGCATAGATAGACACAAAACAGTTTTTCTAAGATCTGTATTGATATTATCCCAACCGTTTAAAACTTTAGAATCATATATTGGCTGTAGTTGTCTTTTATTGCTATGAACATAGTTCACCTCTACTTCATTCATTTGTTGATAGATAGCTTTAAGTGGAGATTTTTGTCGCATCGCAGCTTTAATGACATAAGAAGACTTGCCTCTTTTTAATGTAAATAACCTAACAATGATACTTGATTCTTTAAATAGACTGGTTTTTAAAACAATACCCGGCGTAGAAATCCTCATTTTGGAACTTCTATTTTACCCCAACCTTCATGAGCGAGGCTGCCAAAATATAAATGGTCATCATACTGCTTAACGCTTGTGATGGGAGAATAAGCATCTCTAGCATCATACTGAAGATTGTGTAAAACATTGCCGCTAGCATCAATTCCCAAAACAAATGCATAAGGTTGTGGCTTAGGCTGTAAAAACTCTGGCAATCGCAAGGCTAGACTCCTAAGAAAAGGCTTGTCTGCTGTTTGGTCAATAAAATCATTTCTTACTGTAAAAAGTGCCACCCAATAAATTCCTTTTCCATTCGAAGAGATGTTATCTGGAAACCCAGGTAAGTTTTCCATAATAATTTCTGATGTGCCGGCTTTTGCTCCTTTAAGCCAATATTTTTGTATTCTATACATAAATGTTTCATTGAATAGAACAAAAGAGTCGTCGGGGCTTACAGCAACCCCGTTGGCAAAATATAAATTATCGAGTAGTGTGGTCGTAAGTTTGGTTGCAGGATCATAAACTAACAATCTCCCGTTTGGTGTGTGTTCCATTACTTCAATTTGATCTTCCCCATGTCCAAATTTATCTGAAGCGTCAGAAAAGTAAATTTTTCCATCGGTTGCAATATCTAAATCATCTGCAAAGCTGAGCGGAATGCCATCTGAATCAGATTTTGTTGAAAGGGTGGTAGCAATACCGTTTTGATTGACTGATATCAATCCTTGAGTCGCATCTGCAACGATTAGATTATTGCCAACATCAAATACCATTCCAAGAGGACGGCCATTAGTATTGTAAAACTCCCCATCAGAGCGCATAATAAGCCCATCATGATATCCTACATATACATTGTCTTCATGAATTGCGATGTCTTCTGGTCCATAGTGTCCGTCGTTTTCCCAAAAGATCTCTATATTTTTTAAATAATCATTTTTTTCATACACGCCTGCCATTGATGGCGGAGCAGGAGACTCCCAAGATACCGGCTTTATTGGAACTGGCCAGAACAAAAGATATGACAAACAAATTAATAGAGAATAAAATAGTAGGTTTTTCATAGCAATTAATATGCTTTTGCAAAAACTACAAGATGTTTCGCTGGCTCTCCAGAGAAAATACATTTTAAATTAGAGTCATTTACATCTTCTAAAATACAACGAATAGTGGCCTTTGTTTCTTGTTTGATTTTTAATTCTGAGACATCTGATCCATCCCAATATGTTTTGATGAAACAATTCTCTTTAGAAAGTAGTTTTTTGAATTCACTATAATCGTTTAATTCAAACGTATTTTCCTCTAAAAAAGTGCTCGCAGAATTATACATATCTTTTTGAATATCTTCTAAGATTGATGAAAGTTGGCTTAATTGGTCTGGTGATATTTCTTCTTTTTCGCCCGTATCTCTTCTACAAACGGTGACTTTATTATTTTGAAATTCTTTTAAACCAATATCAATGCGTAGTGGGGCGCCTTTTAATTCCCAATTATTAAACTTAAATCCTGGGCTATTGTTTGAATTGTCAATCGAGCATCTAATACTATCATTTTTCAGTTTTTTATAAATTGTATCAACAAAATTATCAAATTTTTCTTTTTCTTCGATTTTAGGATTAATAGGTATAATGACTGCTTGATGTGGAGCAATTCTGGGTGGGATTTTTAATCCTTTGTCATCGCCGTGAACCATAATCAACGCTCCGATCATACGAGTACTCACCCCCCAGCTTGTTGCAAATACTGGTTGTTCTTTGTTTTCTTTGCTCTGAAATTTTACATCAAATGCAGTGCCAAAATTTGTACCCAAATAGTGGGAAGTTCCTGCTTGTAATGCCTTTTTATCTCTCATCATCGTTTCGATAGAGTAGGTTTCATCTGCGCCTGCAAATCTTTCCATATTAGACTTTCTTCCAATCATAGTTGGAATAGCAAGGTGGTCTTCAAATAAAGATTTATACATATCAACGATCATAAGCGTTTCTGCCATTGCCTCTTCTTTGGTTGCATGTGCAGTATGGCCTTCTTGCCATAAAAATTCTGAAGTTCTTAAGAACAGTCTGGTGCGCATCTCCCAACGTACTACATTTGCCCATTGATTAATTTTAATAGGTAAGTCTCTGTAAGATGTAACCCACTTTTTAAACATATGCCAAATAATTGTTTCAGAAGTTGGGCGTACAATAATTTCTTCTTCTAGCTTTGAGCTTGGGTCTACCTTCAGTACACCGTCTTCAGAAATAAGCTTTGAGTGTGTGACTACTGCACATTCTTTTGCAAAGCCCTCTACGTGTTTGGCTTCTTTTTCAAGAAAGCTTTTTGGAATAAATAGTGGAAAATATGCATTTTCATGCCCACTTTCTTTAATCATGCTGTTTAAAGTGTCCTTAACATTTTCCCAAAGAGAATAGCCGTAAGGCTTAATAACCATAGTCCCTTTTACTGGGCCATATTCTGCTAAATCTGCCTCCAAAATGACATCAGTATACCATTTTGCAAAATTGTCTGATTGTTTAGTTATTTTAGCCATTTACTTACTCTTTAATTTGTTATAAAGTAGAGTTAATTTATAAAAAATCCAATACAATGAAAAAAGCAATATTTTCCACTGAAATTTCTTTATTAAGAAGAACCATACAAAGACTTTTAAGAAGAAAGGCTAGCGCCAACTTAACAAAGATTTTACGCAAAACGCATCCCGCGGATGTAGCTCTTCTTATGAGAGGATTTGGTGGTGTTGAACAAAAAACTATTTTTAGTCTATGCCCTAGTTTTGACCATAAGGCAAAAGTGTTGGAAGAATTAGATGAAGCGCTAATTGAGAATATGCTTATTGATGAAAGCTCTACCAATATTTCTAAAATGTTTGTTTATTTAGACACTAATGATCAAGCAGCAATTATTAGCATGTTTCCACAAGAAAAACAAAGAGAAATTTTAGAAAAAATTGAAGTGGAAGACTTAGAAGACGTAGAAGAAATTATGTCATATCCAGATGACAGCGCTGGTAGTGTGATGACCAAAGAAACCTTTACGCTTAATCAAAATATCACTATTAAAGAAGCCATTAAACAACTGCAATCATTCCCAGAGAATGATAAAATTTTTTATGTTTATGTTTTGGATGATAAGGAAAAATTAGTAGGTGTTATCTCAATAAGAAATTTAGTGACTTCAAAAAATACAGCAAAATTAAAAGATATGATGATTAAAGATATCCATGCCGCAACCTCAGAAACAGATCAGGAAGAAGTAGCTAAAACCGTAGCACAGTATAATTATTTAGCGCTACCTGTTGTGAATAAACAAAATAAATTTTTAGGAATCGTTACTATTGATGATGTCGTAGACATTATTCGCGAAGAAGCTTCCGAAGATTTTTTACAGATGGCTGGTGTCGGTAAGGACAGAGAAATTTTATTAAAATCTCCAATAGAAAATGCGCAAACAAGGGCTCCTTGGATTTTTGCAAGCTTAATTGGAGGAATTTGTGCAGCAGCTATTATTAGCTATTTCGATCACCTGCTCAAAGAGATGATTGTATTGGCTTCATTTATACCCGTTATTATTGGTATTGGAGGAAATATTGGTACACAATCTTCTACTATTATTGTACGCGGTCTAGCGACAGGAAGAGTTGATGTTGCCAACACTATCCCTCTCATAGTTAAAGAAATTATTGTTGGAGCACTCTTGGGCGTAACCTATGGGACGTTGGTAGGGTTTGCTTCAGAATTTATTACAGGAAATGAATTAGAAAATCTTGGAATGGTAGTGGGGCTAAGCATTGCCTGCTCTATGACCATTGCTACTGCAGTAGGAGCTAGTGTCCCCATAATATTACAAAAATTGAAATTTGACCCGGCAATCTCAACAGGTCCATTTGTTACAACAGCAATTGATATACTGGGAGTTGCCCTCTACTTTATTATAGCCTCTTCAATTCTAATATAAAATTGAACTATAAACATATAGCCGCTCTTTTTTACCTATCCCTTAATTCCATCATATTCGCAAACAACAAACAATATGATATTTACATCTATGATACCTTTAAAGGCTTTACAATCACGCTAGAAGAAAATGAAATGTCTATAGACCCAATCAATTTTGGGACTTTTCTGTTAAAAGAAAACCTAACATATAAAAATCAAATTTTTAATGATGACAATTTGATCGTTCAGTTATTATCTCATAAAAAAATAGAACCTCTTGATACGGTTTGGATAAAAAATACCTCAATTTTAGATGGTGTGCTCGTTGATGTACGTTTTTTATTCTCGGGTGAGGAAGAAATCTTAAGTAATGATAAAAAAATAATGGCTCTATTATATAGAATGGATATTAAAACATTAGCAGCTATCGAGGACAAAAAGAATCTTGTGAATGATGCCGTGCTTAACAGCGTATTGCGAAAAATATGGATTGATAAAAATACTGGGACTATTATTAAACTAAGCTTTATGTATAATGGAATATCTTATATTATAAATAAGAATGAAAATTAACTACTACATAGGATTAACCTTATTATTAGGTGCCTGCGCAGCGCCAACTACGTCTATAGGTTTAGAGTCAACGCCGCCATTAAAAGAAAATTTTTTATTTTATATTGACGAGGATACTAATCTTCACGAATCAGAACTATTAACTACAATTCAACTACCATCAAAAGATTATCTTATTCCCTCCATATTAAACTTACTCCCAAATGCAAAGAGGGGGTATCGATCGGGGTATCATGAGGGTATTGATTTTTCTGCTCCCTTAAATACGCCTATTACGGCTGTTTCGGGTGGTATTGTAGTAAGGAGTAACCCACAACATATGGATGTCGACCTTGATACCTATAATGCCTTTTTAAACATCTCTGCAGAGCTTGGTAAGACTCCTGATGATATTTATCAATATATCTTGCTTGGAAAATCTATTGTGATTGATCATGGCTATACTATCACTTCAAAATTTAGAACTATTAGCGTATATGCACATCTATCTAATATAGCAGAAGGCGTTCTTCCTGGCACCGTAGTAGAAAAAGGGGATCTTATTGGATTTTCTGGCAATACAGGGACATCTGATGGAGCATTAAGAAATAATAAGGGGGCTCATCTACACTGGGAGCTACATTTCGATGACGCCACTGAAAGATATTTTTTAGGACAAAATATTCCATCTAATTATCTCCATGATAATATTAAAATTTTATTTGATTAATAAATCAGATTAATTACATCTCATATAATAAAAAGGGGCTCTAAAAAGAGCCCCTTTTAAGTTGAATCCTTAACTAAACAGTTTAGAAATCAAAGGTAACTTGCATAGTGCTATGGTCATCAAAGTATTCGTTTGCTGTTCTCATAGCGTATGAAACATGCATTGTATAGTCGCCTACTGGCACTGTTACACCTGCACCCATTGAAGCTCCCCAATTGGTTCCGCTCCACTCTTCCCAATCTGCATCAGAAGCGCCACTTGGTTGTTGGTCATCTCCTACAGTCATTGTAGTAGCTGCGCCAACCCAAGCGCTACCTAGCACATACTTAGCACCGAATGCTAAAGTATTGCTTTGGTATGAGTGATTAGTGAACGTTGTGCTCACATCTAAGTTGTTAAGTAGTGAGTAGGTCATAGAAAGATCTAGGCTTGTTGGCAGAGCAAAGTTGTCTGCAACAATTCTAAACGTTTCAGATGATGAACCTGATTCAGCGTCCTCTGGTGCGAGGTTCTGGTCTAGGTTAATACCATCATAATGCATTCTACTACCAACATTTTTCATTGCAACACCGATTGTCAATGGTTGGTCGGGGAATTTGTATTGGACACCTACGTCAAATGCAAATCCAGTTGCAGATGTTTCTTCGATTGTCTCAGAAATCATCTTTGTTGCAACACCAACATTAACACGGTCAGAGAATGCTTTCGCAAACCCTGCTGTCACCGTGAAAAAACTAGGGGAAAATGTTTGACCATCTCCCTCTGGAGCAAATGATGTAGTTTTTGGGATATCACCAAAGTCTAATGCCTTTAGTGTCATTCCAAAAGTACCGGATTCGCCCATACTCATAACCATACCTGCATATGTGACATCAATGTCAGCAATGTAAGATGTGGTTGAAACTGTTCCTTGTAAACCAGAGTTGTGTCTTGCTAGACCAGCTACATTAGTAAATAATGCATCTATTCCAGATACGGTACCAACGTTTGTTCCGCTAAGAGCAACTGTCTCAGTCCCTACTGGGATAAGCAATTGCGAAGCACCAGCGGTACCTTGCGATCTTACTGTACCGGCAGTTAGTGCTGAAACCAACACTGCGCATCCAAGGAAGATTTTAAATGTATTTTTCATTTTCATTTTCTCCTTTTCCTTAATAAACGTCTAGACGTTGTTCTGGTTGAATTACAGCTAACTTCAGAATTTTATCTCCGTGGTTAGTCTCTATGTGTGCCACATACATTCCACTAGCAACTGGTAACTCGAAGTTGTTCTTCATGTTCCATGTTGCGTGTTGTGAAGCTGTATCGTTGTGGTGAATTGTTCTTACTAGTGTACCATCAAGTGCAAAGATACGAATTGTCGCAGGACCTTCTTCAGGTAAGTGACTAAACATCACTCTACGATCTAGCGCATCACGCTCTTCTGGGTTATACCCGTAATATGGATTTGGCCATACTGAGATACGATTTGGATCGTAACTGTTAGCCATCATACCCAATCCTTCAGTAGTAAACGTAAACGTATCTGCTGATGAATTTGGTTTGCTCATTTGCCACACTACAGAACTAGCTGTTGTGAAACCGCCCCAGTATTCAAAACCTGCCTGGGTTGGTAATACTCCTGATCCTAAATAGTCAGCAAACAATGTCGCTGTCATATATGGATATCCGATTCCTGCACCACTTGTAGTAGTCGCAGTACAAGAGCCTCCTGATCCCCAACCACAACCACCTGAGGTAGTTATGGAGTTCTCAACAATATATTGAGCCTCTTTAGCCGGATCATAATGAGATCCCGGATTACCTACAAAGGCATAGATCGGTTCAAATGAGTTCTTTCCGTAAACTGGACTTATCCAAAATTCACCTTCAAGATCATGTGTACCGGTACCATTATAGTCCCAATATGAAGAAAACATTTGCTCTTTGTTTCCAGTAGCAAAGTTATGTCTGTATGTTGACCATGAAACATAACCGTTAATTGCCTCAGAAATATAATCGTAACCTAGTGATGGGGTACTAAAGTCTAGCTCCACATCATCTGATTCCCAATAATTAAATCGGTCAAAGTCACGAGTAAAAGGAGCGGCATAAGGTACACCTGCTCTATTTTCTAAAATATATCCTGTACGACCTAAACTAGCAAAAGGTACATAAGAAACCGCAGGGTCTCTTTGTACTAGGTTTTCTTTCCAGCCGTGATCCCATTCACTTACTGATAGTAAGTCTTCTTGAGGACCGTTGACTAGTAGTTGAATACCTTCAACAACTGGAGTTCCGCCTGGACCAACTTCAACACCTGTTGCAGTATTCACACCACCAACAACAGCGTTGTTAGCGATAAGAACTTCACCAGTCATATCGTTTGTTAGTGACCAGTTAACGGCTACAGTACCGTCTGGCATTGCATCATCCATTGTTACTGTATAGGTATCACCCGTCATTGCAGAAGCATCTACAACTACCACGTTTACTGAACCTTGAGACGGTCCAACGTGCACAGTTGCGATTATATCACCCGCTGAAGCAGTAGTCTCGCCTGCAGCAAATGTATTAGGTACTTCTGGTCTTACAGTAAGTACTGCCGGGCTACTTTCCAATGTTTTTGGAATCCCGGAAGCGTTGTAACCATATGCGGTTACACCATAATAATACGAACGATTTGTAATCAGCTTTGAATTACCATTTAATCCATCTGTTGTGATAGATTCAAAGTGTGCTAATCCACTATCTGATCCAAACTGCGTTCTAATGTTAATATTCTCACCTAACTCAGCATTAAATACTGTGTCGTAGATTTCAGTAGTTCCGTTTACAATATCATACGTAGCTAATCTTTTCTTAGCTCCGGCTCCTGATGCTGTTTCGTACTGATAAACATTGTATCCTTCGAATACAAAGCTTGTAGGGTCACCTGCTGCGTCTAGGTCAACTTCACTAAGCGCATTGTAACTTTCAGCCCTGTCGCCCCAAACCAATAACACTTGGTCTGCTAACGCACTCGCTGCCACAATTGGTGCAGGAGGTGAGTCAGGCAAAGCAAAGTCAATGTCGTAAGCTGTTTGAGCTAAGGCATCTACTTCTTTTAGGTAAGCTACAGAAGACAAGTTATCACCGCCACCAGCGTGGAAAATTCCAAACACTACTTCTTGTGAGTCACCTGATGCCATAGTAAATGGACCAACACTCATTAGGAAACGTCTATCAGCTGATGCTGCATAGTTTCCGTCAACAGGGTTAGTTGTACTATGTGTTGTAGCAGCGTCTCCGTAGAAACAGAAACGTTGATCGTATAGATCACCGGCTATTTCATTTGGATACGCACTTCCATCTTTTCTTAAACCTTGTAAGTAAAAATACCCCTCTGTTTCATCAGCAGGGTCAGTGTATGTCGCATCTCCATTAATGTAGAATGCAAACGATGACATCTGAAGGTTCTTTTTACCTGGGTGGCGAGTGCCAAACATCTTGGCCCCCAATGTACAATCTTCCGTTGCGTCACAATCTACCATTGGACCTTGAAAGAAGTCATACCCAGCTGCTGGAGTACCGACGCTTAAGTTGTCATAGACACTGTCCGCACCGTCATTCCAAACATAACCCATACCTAGCTCTACGTCACAACCAACAAAGTCGTCACCAGCGTTTCCTAGATCAGGGTCTGACCATAGTCCCATGTAAGTATCGACTAAGGCATCTGAACCTTTATTAATAACTAATTGTTTTAAGAACACCATGTCACCAAATACGTCTGGTCTATCAAAACCAAACATAGTGGTTTGAATTTCAACATTCATTGGTGATGTTCCAAAATTCAATTTATAAGCTGGGTCTCCATCGTTGCTAACAAACCAAAGTACTTGGTCTCCTAGAAATTCTGGATGATCAGTTCCACCTGGTAGTGGAGTATAAACTCCGTCACCATCTACGTCAACCCAAGGTGCACCAAAATCAACTGGCCATTCTTGGAAGTCAGCGAAGTCAAGGGGGGAAGCTAACATAGATTTCTCTACTTTATAGATTCTGTGAACCGCAGCTAGCGGGTCACCACCCCATGGACCTGGACCCATGTCTTGTGTATAATCTCCAACGATTGTTCTGATAGAACCATTCACTGTCGCTCCCATCCATAAAGCAGATTGGAAGATTGAGTGAGCTCCTGTACCCTTAGGCCATTCTAACGCTGAGTCACCAGAAATGTGGTAATCCAGAAATAGACCATTATTGGTTACATCGGCATAGATTTTGTTCCCATCGAACGTACCACTGGAATCCACATAATTGGATGAGCTACTAAAGTTAGAAACAGCTTTGTCTCTCGCTTCAAGGCCAGTAGTTACTGACAGCAACATCACCAATGTGAAAACGGTAATATTCTTTAAGATTTTCATATTTACCTCTTTACCTTCTTATTTAATTAAAAACTAATGTTCATACCAACTCTGACTGTACGAGGAGCACTCCATCTACTAGGAAATGCTAAATTATCCTGGTAAAGTGCCGCTGCATCAACGTCAGGGTTAGTTGCTAATCTATTGGCAAGCCATTGCTGCCCACTTTCAGTTGCAACCCAGCCATCTTCAGCTACGTTACCGGTTCCATGATAAACATCATTAACCTGTTCTGCGTCTAGAACGTTAAACACTGCAAGATATGCATTTGCTGTCACGCCGCCCATTTTAAAGGCTCTGTCTACACGTAGATCAAGGTTAGTGAACGCAGGCATTGTACCTGAGTTTACCGGACCCTCTGGAAATTCCCATCTGTTCTCAAAAACTGTACTATAGATTTGAGATGGTGTGTAGCGAGTACCACTACCAAAGCTCATTACAGCATTAAATCCTGTATTAGCTAACGCACCAGTAGCATTCGGTGAACGCCAGTCAAGGATTACGTTTGCAGTATGAGTTTGGTCATAGTCTAATAGATTCATCGCTTTTGGATATCCATCATCTGTACCAATCCAAGTAACATAGAAGTTCTGTGATCCGTAAGATCCAGTACCTCTAGATTCTGAGTATGTATAATTTGCTTGCGCATACAAACCTCTAGTTCTACGCATTTCAAAGTTTGTTGTCAAACCTTGTGAGACCATAACGTCTCCATTTAAATACTGTGCCCAGTTTTGTTGAGTATCTGAACCGCCAGTATTTGTAAATGCTTCCGTACGATTTGCAAGCGTCAAGTAATCTTTACTTTCTTTATAAAACCCTTCAACCTTTAATGATGCGAAAGCACCGATACGTTGCTCAATACCAATTTCATACTGAGTAGAACGCTCTGGTTTTAATGCAGGATTTTCAGACGCAGTAGCGTTACCAGCTAAGATATCGGCTGATAGCTGTGAATCTGATAAGTATAGATATGACATTGGAACTGACTGCCAGTGTGTTCCGTAATTCGCACGGAATACTGTACGATCGGATACTGGGAATGAGATACCAATTCTAGGATGTGTAGCGGTTTCTTTTTTTGTTTTTTTCCAAACAAAGTTACCGTTACCATCACCATTTCTATCTACACGTTGTCTGTTAAAGTATAAGTGGTTGAACCCGTCTGAGTCTCCGTAGCCATCACCATCTGAATCTGGAGCCATAGCACCAGTATCAATTGATTCTACTGAAACACCAACTTGTACAACTACATCTTTAAATTCAAGTTTATCTTGAACGTAGAAACGTGATTGGGTTGGTTCTGCTGGAGATAACATATGATCATCTTGATTATATGTTCCATTCCATTCATCGCCATAAATATTATACCCAAGATTTGTTACATACAGTGCTCTATAATTAATGAATTTCCAGTCTGCTGGATCACTTCCCGCAGCAATGATTTCTTCATTTGTAGCTACACCGTCATAATTAGCGTCTACTTGGCTAATTGCTCTGGCAACACCTGATGCAGAAAGACCATAACGACTAATTTCGTGAGTGTCTACTGAACCACCAACTTTAAACTCGTTGTAACCAACTTGGTTAGTGTAGTCAAAGCTTACGGTGTTTGTAGTAGTTTTTCTTGTATCGTAACTTGCGTACTGTGATCCAAACCCTGCTGCACCAATAAATTCATCTGGTGATAGTGGGTTAAATCCAGTTCCGTCACGCTTGTAATAGTTTGCTGAACCAAATGCTTTGGTTCTTCTACCATATGCTTCAATATCATGTAAGTAATTTTCATTACCACCTGTTGTTTCATAAGTTTGATTTGAAATCGAAACTTTAGCATAAGATAAAGGACTAATAGTATACCTGAAGTTCATGTATCCCATAGCGAAATCTGATTCATTAATATATGAACCATCAGTTCCACCTAGAACTCTACTCCAACTATAGCTGTGTCCTGTATAGTCATAAGCCTGTGTACCCAATTTGACACGCAATGGACCAAAATCCATTGTCATATTACCGTTTACTGTAATACGCTCGTTATCATCTTGTGGTTGTTGTCCGTACATACGCTCATAGTTACTATATACAACATATGTTGTATCGTAAGCTGCAACACCAGAAGCCAACAATGCTGGATCTGTTTGGTTGTTTCTTACTACAGTTTCAATGTGTGAAACCTTGTTACCATTTGCGTCGTTTCCGTATACAAAGCCATCAGTACCATCGCTGTAATAGTCAGCAGGAACTTCAGTCATTGCCATAGCATCATATTTAGGGAAGTAACTATAAGAAACGTCACCGGCCTTTTCTTTTGCTTCAATAGACAAGTATACTTTTACATTATCACTGATTGGACCACCAAAGTCAAAGTTGACATTTTGATATCCATCAGAGTATAGTTTGTCGGGATTAGTACTAGCGTCAGCCCCTAAAGACATTTCTGCTCCTACTTTTGATCTCCATTGTGTACCACCAGTCTTGGTAGTAATATTTACAATCCCCCCATTAGCACCACCGTATTCTGCAGAGAAACCTCCAGTTTGCACTGAAATCTCTTGTAGTGATGATTGAGAGTTACCGTTTAATAGATTTCCGCCACCGTAAACATCTTTTACGGGAACGCCGTCGACATAGTATCTACTATCTCCACTTCTACTTCCACGGAAATATCCATTAACAACACCTGTTTGAAGGTTAACAATATTTTCAACCCCTCTCACAGCAAATGCATCAATCAACTCTTTATCAACAACTCGAGTTGTATTCGTAGCATTCGGATTAATTAACGGTCTTTCTCTTGTTACTGTCACTTCTTGACCTGCAACTGAGGCAACATCTAGTGCAAAATCAACTGTTGTCGTAAAACCAACAGAAGCTCTTACACCAGCTTCTATAACTGAAGTATAACCGATGTATTCGGCTCTCAAGTTATAGTCACCTACAGGAACGTCAAGAATATAGTATCTACCTAACTGATCGGTAGCTGCACCTAAGTTTGATCCTTCTACAACTACGTTTGCTCCAACTAATGGGTTACCATCAGCGTCAGCCACAACACCTGCTAATTTAGCAGTTGTTGACTGTGCAAACATAAGAGTAGGAAGAACAAGAAGCGCAATTAACATACGTAGTTTTCTCATTATTCTACCTCCAAATGAGTTTTTATATACAAATTTTAATTTGTTATTTTGTTTCATTCATTTACCCTATATATATATAATGTATATATAATTTTCAATTTCATACCCACTTCTTAGGGTGTGTATGTACCACGTTTGGGGGATACGTATCCCTTCAAATGTGAAATCCATTTAAATTGAGGATTGTTTCCATCGATGTCAATACTTTTCTAGTATTGCCTTTTCAGTCGACAAATTAGTTAAAAAAAATAAAATCTATCTTTTTTTAGGCCAAATAACATCAAAATATTGAGCAAATTTTTAGCAAATTTTGATCATATTGGAAGGAGGTTATTTTGTCTGTAGCGCCTTTTCTCTGTCGAGAACTTAGGTAGTTTTGTGGTTTCGGAATCATTTTTGTTAAATCGGGGCTGCCTTTAAATACCTTAATAAGCATCGATTTTACTGGTTGAAGCTCTATACTATTATATAGTGGTGTATACTTATTTGCTGATATCATAGTTGGTCTCTATGCTTTTTTTATATTGATCTAAAACAGCTATATCAAATGTTTGTTCTTTAAGGCTATAATCAAAAAACTCTAGAATTGATTTATTCATAATATTTTTAATTTTATTTCTTGAGATCTCTCCAAATTCAGATATCGGAATTGTAAATGGTCTTCCTTGAATATATGTCTGTTTATAATCAGTAAAGTCAACGTGGAGACTGTTTTCAACATAAATAACGAAAGAGCTTGTATTGTTTTCTAAAATGGTATTATGAATGTCAAAATTAATCTTTCCAGATTCGGAGTTATTAATATCGCCTTCTATATCTATGTCCAAATACTCCTCTTGTCCTAAGTGAAGAAAAGGTTTATTGGTTTGGGTAGAAAAAGTTTTTTTGTCTAAAGGGAAAAACCATCCATCGAATGCTGCTGCTGACTTAATACGCTTATCATTTATTAGTCCATGATAGCTAGTTCCTGCTCCCATGGAGTGTCCCATCATTCCCACGCGTTCAAAATCTATCATGTCGTAATAAGGATTTGACATAGATCCTTGTAGCGTATTTTTTGATATTTCATCTAATATAAATGCAATATCTGCATATCGATATCGTATCAGTTGATTTGCATAGTACTTTTTGCTATATATTGTTTGTTCGCTCCACGTAATATTAGATTGATACATAGCTGGGGTACCTTCTTCATCAAAGGTAATCGAAGCATTATAGGTGTGGTTGGGGGCAATCACAATATATCCGTTACTTACTAGCGCTTCAACCTGTGACAGGTTTTGTGTTGCTATGCCTCCATCACCATGTGAAAATAATATCAATGGGAATTTTTTTCCCTCTACTGGATGTGCTCCTTGAACTGCGCTTGACATTAATCGTGCTCCATGTCCTATAAAATTCACCGGTACATTAAGGGTGCTCGCCATAGCATCTAATGTCTTATTAGGAAACACCATATGAGTTGTTTTTTGATAACCTTCCTTCATTTGTGCTGGATACCAAATTTGTACTTGTAGTTTTCTAAGGTCCGTTGGGTCTGTTGTGTATTGTTCGCTCCTTTTTTCGTCTGTCCAGAAAAAGACTTGGGTGCCAATACCATAAGGTCCCGTTGGCTTATCAATTGACTCCATTGGAATAACTAATTGACCGACGGCGGCACAGCTATTAAGAAATAAAACCCCTAAAAAAATAAGGGTTTTAAAAGTATTATTTTGGTATATAGAATCCACAACATAAATTACATCTTATCAATAACATCAAAAAGTGCAAAATAATAAAAAAAACATCACTGTTATAATTGGTGCCCAGTGGGGGGACGAAGGTAAGGGAAAGATTACAGATTTTTTCTCTGCTCAGTCAGATTATATTGTACGATTTCAGGGCGGAAACAATGCCGGACATACCATTATTTTAGACGACAGAACTCTTAAGCTACACCTAATTCCTTCCGGCGTATTACACCCAAACTGTAAGCTTGTTATTGGTAATGGTGTGGTAATTGATCCTAGGGTCTTAATCAATGAAATTGATATGCTAAAAAAGGAAAGTCTTGGGGTTAATCTTTTAATAAGCGATCGTGCTCATCTAATTATGCCATATCACGTTGATATTGATCACCACCTAACGGCCCTACAAAATGATCTGGCTGCGGGTAGCACAAGGTCTGGAATTGCGCCGGTTTATGCAGATAAAATGTATCGGCATGGATTGCGAATTGTTGATCTTTTTAATAAGGATGTATTTGCAAAAAGATTGAAAAAATCATTTATGTTTAATAAAAAATTAGTGGAAAATGTTTTTGAAGAAAAATTTGATTATTCTTATGACATAATTTTAAACCAATATTTAAAATATGGCGAAACCATTAAGCCTTACGTTGCTAATGTCGCCCAAGAACTAAGCGAAGCAGATACAAAAGGAAAGGCTATATTGTTTGAGGGTGCCCAGGGTGCCTGCTTGGACGTAGACCACGGATTATATCCTTTTACGACTAGCAGTAATGTAGTGTCGGGCCAAGCAGAAGCGGGTTCTGGAATTGGCTTAAATAGAAAAAAGCGTGTAGTGGGAATTGCAAAGGCCTATTTAACATATGTGGGTCGTGGGCCATTGCCAACGGAAATTACTCCCCCCCTAGAAGATCAAATACGAGCGGTTGGGCAGGAATATGGGACCACAACAGGTAGAGCGCGAAGAATTGGGTGGATAGATTTAGTCCAGTTAAAATACGCAAACCAATTAAATGGCTTTACTGAGCTAATCCTAACAAAAGTAGATGTTTTAACCGGACTACCAAAAGTTAAGCTGTGCGTAGGTTATGAAATTAATGGCAAAAAAATTGATTATGTGCCGGCAGACTTGGAGAGCTTTGCTCAAATTAAACCTATTTATGAGACGTTGCCGGGCTGGGGGTCTTTACCTGAACACATTAAAAATATTGATGAATGCCCTGTTGAGTTAAAATCGTTCATTAAAAAAATAGAAGAATTTACCGGCAATAGCATTTCATTAATTTCTTATGGGCCAGATCGAAACCAAACTTTTGCTTTATGATAAAATATGAAAGTTGGGATACGTTTGATTTTTCCAATCTTTCAGATCAAGAAATTAAAGCTATTTTAGCCGAACAGAATATTCCTCTTAGTATAAAAGAAACTAAAACCGTTCAAAATGAATTTTTAAAAAGACCCCCAACCCTGGCAGAGTTGGTCTTGTTTTCTATTCAAGGCTCTGAACATAGCTCATATAAAAGCAGCAAGGAGCACATTAAACACTTTATCACTGATGGGCCGGATGTCATTTTAGGCGCAAAAGATGATGCGGGTATTGTTGCTATTGCAACAGACAAAGACAATAACCGTTATGGCTTGGTTGTTAGTCATGAATCTCATAACCACCCTAGCCAAATTGTTCCCTATGAGGGAGCTGCCACTGGCATTGGAGGAAATGTTAGAGATGTGTGTTGTATGGGCGCTGAGGTAGTCGCAGTTGGAGACGGCCTAAGATTTGGAGACTTAAGTAACAATAAAACAAAATGGATTCATGAGGGTGTGGTCGGTGGTATTGCTGGTTATGGTAACCCGCTTGGTATCCCCAATATTTGTGGAGATTTATATTATGATAAGAGTTACAACGACAACTGTCTGGTGACTGTTGTTGCTGCGGGTATTGTGCGTGAAAAAGATATCATTCGATCTAAGGCTCCAAAAAATTCAGAAGGATATGATTTAATTTTAATAGGGAAACCAACAGACAATAGTGGTTTTGGTGGTGCAAGCTTTGCTTCACTAGAGCTAGAAGAAGAAAAGAAGCAACAAAACAAGGGTGCAGTTCAAGAGCCAAACGCTTTTTTAGAAAGACACATTCTTAAATCAACATATAGTTTGTTCAAATATTTACAAGACAATAAAATGACAGATAAGGTGGGCTTTAAAGACTTGGGAGCTGGTGGGGTGGCGTGTGCCAGTATAGAATTAGCAGATGCTGCTGGTATGGGCGCTGAGGTTTGGGCCGACAAAATCCATACTAGTATGGATAGCTTACAAAGCCATGTAATCCTATGTTCCGAAACTCAGGAGCGTTTTATGTGGGCTTGTCATCCCGATACAACCCCTATAATTCTAGAGCATTATAATAAAAAATTTGACTTTCCAAACGTTTCGTCACTAGCTCAAGCAAAGGTGGTGGGGAAAATTATTAAAGACCGCCACTACACGGTGTATGCTAATAATAAAAAAATTATTGATGGGCCGATTGCACAAATAAATGAGGGATTTGTTTACAAAAGACCGTTAAAAGAGGTTGAGGTTATAAAAATATCTCATCCCCTACCTTCAATCAAAAACCATAACGACATTATTTTAGAGCTATTGGCACACGAAAATATTTCCTCTAGGTCTCCTGTTTATGAATGTTATGACAAACAAGTTCAAGGTAGGGTTGTTCTTGAGCGTGGATCAGCTGAGGCGGGCGTTGTTTCTCCCTTTAACGACGATTCTTTTCCAGAAGAAATTAGAAATAGTGGTTTTGCTGCTGCAATTGCGCACAACCCAAAGATTGGGAAAATTGATCCATACCTAGCAGCACAACATGCAGTCTTAGAGTCTACTGCAAAAGTGGTGGCTAGCGGAGGAATCCCCGTAGCTCTAACCGATTGTTTATGTTTCGGAAATCCTGAAAAACCAGAACAAATGTGGCAATTTGCACAAAGCTGTAAAGCAATTCGAGACTGTTGTGATGACTTACATTTTGAAAAAAACACAAACCTTCCTATTATAGCGGGCAACGTAAGCTTTTATAATCAAAGCGGTGACAGCGCAATACCTTCCAGCCCAATGATTGGGTCTTTTGGTAAAAATCTTAACACAAATAATGCAATAAAGAATAGCTTTCAATCTGACGCTTCTACTATCTTTGTTTTGGGTGAAAAAAATCAACAGCTGGGAGGTAGTATGATTGCCAATATTTTAAAGGTCAAAAATAATGACGTGTGTCATTTCTCGAACAAAAATTATAGCGCGTTACTAAATAGCGTTATTGATTTGGGCGCAAAAAACTTAGTACTTTCTTCTAGGGTGGTCACAAGAGGTGGGTTGGCTGTCTCTCTTTGTAAAATGTCTTTTCATAATAGCGTCGGTATTGCTGCCAATATGGATGAAGGAAGCTTTGATATAGACCTGTTTAACGAAAACCTTTCTATTATAATAGAGGTGGATAATAAAAACGTAGCCGAAGCGCAGAAAACACTAGAAACAAACAATATACCTTTTGATATTATAGGGGCAACATCCTCTAAGGAAATGATTATGATTAACAACAAAGTGGATATATCAATCAAAGAGGCAGAAAATGCATGGGGCACATCTTTGAGGAAGAAATTATTATCATGAAACAAAAAATTTCATATAAAGATGCTGGAGTAGATATTGAAAAAGCAGATCATGTAATCGCATCGTCTAAAAAAATTATTCAATCTACTTTTAATAAAAATGTATTGTCTTCAATTGGCGGGTTTGGGTCAATGTATAGCATTAAAGATATTGTTAATCGCTACGAGGACCCGGTCATGGTCCAAAGCATTGATGGTGTTGGTACAAAGATGGCTGTAGCACAAAAATGTAACAACTTCAGTTTTATAGGTTTTGATTTAGTAAATGCTTGCTGTAATGACGTAGCAGCTACTGGCGCAACACCTCTCACCTTTCTTGATTATATTGCAAGTAGCTCTTTAGAGCCACAAATCGTTTCAGATATTATCGAAAGCGTCGCCACGGAGTGTAAAAATTTGGGAGTTTCTTTGGTTGGCGGAGAAACCGCTGAAATGCCTGGAATATATCATAAAAATGAATATGATTTGGTTGGCATTGCAACTGGTATTGTAGAGCGAAAAGACATTGTCGACGGCTCCTCTGTAAAAGAAGGTGATTTAATTATGGGTATCCCATCTAACGGACTACATACAAACGGATATTCATTAGCAAGAAAATTAATTTTTGATGTTTTAGGTCTTGGCGTGAGCGACACCCTTTCAGATAAAACCACCACGATTGAGGATGCTTTGCTTGCTCCACATAAAAATTATAGCAAAATGATCAACCTTCTTATTGAAAAAGAGTTCCAAGTTAAGAGCTTGGCGCACATAACCGGTGGTGGATTAATCGATAACATGCCAAGGGTTTTTCCTCGTGGCTTTGCTGCAGAGATTAATGTCAATTCTTGGGAAAAAATTCCCCTTTTTCAGTTTCTAGTAGAAAACCTAGACTTAGAAATAAATGAAATGTACCGTACGTTTAATATGGGGATTGGTCTTACTATTATCATTGACCCATCACAAAAAGATCGGCTTGTAAAAATGTTGGGGGCAAATAATTGCCTTGAAATAGGTGTGATTGTATCAAATTCATCTAAACAGGTTTACTTGAATGACAAATAAGCGCAAGATAGCTATTATTCAATTCCCCGGCTCAAACACAGAGCTTGAAACTATCGCAGCAATCAAAAGGAGCGATATGGTCCCCGTATCACATCTATGGAACGAGCCGTCTTCTCAATTAAAAACCTATGATGGATATGTTATTGTTGGTGGCTTCTCCTATGAAGATCGATCTAGGTCTGGTATTATTGCTTCTCTAGATCCAATTATGGACACATTAAAAAATGAGGCCATACAAGGAAAACCTGTTTTGGGAATTTGTAATGGGGCTCAGATTTTAGTGGAGGCCGGAATGGTTCCGGGGAATGCAGACTTTAATACTATTGTAAGTTTATCTCAAAATAAGCGGGTCAAAAACGGACAGGTGGTTGGCACTGGATACTACAATACTTGGTGTAATATCAAAAGCAACTCACAGAACAATTCTGCCTTTATTGATAAAGACTGTAAGGATTTTCTTAGTGTGCCTTTAGCACATGCCGAGGGAAGATTTGTAATGAATGACGACCTGAAAGAGATTGTTGAAAAAGAAAATCTTGCAGCATATCATTACTGTAATGAGGCTGGAGATATTGTGAATAATTTTCCTATAAATCCAAACGGGTCAACCAACAATATTGCCGCTCTTGGAAATGTTGGCGGCAATGTATTGGCTATGATGCCACACCCCGAGCGTACCACTAAGGGTGATCCTGTTTTTAAGGCCCTTAATCAATTTTTAAATACTGAGTCGTCGTTTAGCTACAAGTCTCTAAAATATAACTCTCAAAAAATAGCTCTCTCTACCTTTAAAAAGAAAAAAAATACTACTGAGATTTTAATATCTATGATTATTGCTGACAACGAAGCAATCTCTGTTAGTCAGTGTATAAAGAAGCTTGGGGTAGAGGGTGTTGTTATAAAAAAATATTTACACCTTGAAATAGAGCATGATGGGGCCCTAGATATAGAAAATATATATGCCACAGATGTTTTATTTAATCCTAGCAAGGAGTTTGTGGTTGATGATATAGAAAAAAACTCTGGTTCTCGTTTTTTAGTTAGAGAAAAAGAAAATATTGGTGGCCGCAAGATGAAAGAAACCCTGCAAAAGCGCTTTGGCTTTCTAAATATAAAAAATATTATAAAGGGTACGGTTTGGGAAGCTGTCTCTCAAAAAAAACAAGCAAAAAAAGACATTGATTTAATCTTAAATAGTCATATTTTGTGTAATCCCATTTCGCAAGAACGTCATGAATATTGACAAAAAATACTATCAGGTAATTAGAGAGAACCTGAACAATACAATTCAGGATACCAACATTCACGTACAAAATAAACAGGTGGGTAAGGTACGTGATGCCTATTTCTTAGACGACAAAGTACTTATGGTTTCTACTGATAGACAAAGTGCCTTTGATAGGGTTTTAGCAAGAATACCCTACAAGGGAGCTGTCTTAAACTTGGTGAGCGCGTGGTGGTTTGAAAAAACAAAAGACCAATTTCCAAACCACTTAATAAGTACTCCCGATCCCAATATTTCGCTTGTAGAAAAGTGTGATGTGTTTCAGGTAGAATTTGTTGTAAGGGGATATATTACAGGATCAACCGAAACCTCCCTTTGGACCGTTTATAAAAATGGTGCTAAAGAATATTGTGGCAACCCAATTCCTTCTGGTTTGAAAAAAAATCAAAAGCTTGGAGAGCCAATGCTAACCCCAACTACAAAAGATAAGGTTCACGATAGGCCTGTTTCAAAAGATGAAATTCTTGAGCTGGGACTTATGACAGAAGAAGACTTTGACAAGGCAGCAAAAATGAGCTTAGATCTTTTTAATTATGGTCAGCGCGTTGCGGCAAAAAATGGATTAATTCTCGTTGACACTAAATATGAGCTGGGGAAAGATGCTAGTGGAAACATTAAGTTTGTTGATGAAATACATACGCCCGACTCTAGTCGATATTGGATAGAAGAAACCTATGCCGGTCGTTTTGAGCAAAACGAGGAGCCACAAAATATTGATAAAGAATTTCTTAGGCTTTGGTTTGCAAAAAACTGTGACCCATATAACGATAAAATATTACCAGGGGCTCCAGACGAATTAATTATAGAGTTGTCTGCGAGGTATATCTTATTATATGAACTTATAACGGGTGAAAAATTTCAGTTTCCAGACCTAACTAATGTTAACGAAAGAATTTTTAATAACACTAAGGAGCTACTATGAAAGCAATACTAATTATGGGTTCAACCTCTGACCGGGGACATGCAGATAAAATAACCTCTGCGCTTGATACTTTGGGCATTAGCCACGAAACTTTTGCTGCCTCTGCGCATAAAAATCCAGAAAAAGTTTTAGAAATTATACGGTCTTATGGGCCAGAAGAACATGTTGTTTTTGTAACTATAGCGGGAAGATCTAATGCTCTTTCAGGTTTTGTAGCAGCAAACACACAAAAACCAACTATTGGTTGTCCTCCATTCCAAGATAAGGTAGATATGCTTGTTAACATTCACTCTACGCTGCAAATGCCTAGCATGGCTCCGGTATTAACCGTGCTTGATCCGGGAAATTGTGCTTTAGCAATACATAGGATGCTAAATCTGGGGAAAATATGAGCGCCATTTCTCCATTAGATGGTAGATATAAAAAAAATGTTTTAGAGTTAAACGATTTTTTTTCAGAACAAGCTCTAATGAAATCGCGATTAGAAGTTGAGGTAAAATATCTTATTGCCCTTTCTCAGCATCGCGCACTAAAAAAAGAATTATCCTTAAAGAAGGGTGACGAAAAAATCCTTCACGGTTTTTATGAAAATTTTGACCAAAAAGAATACAACGCGGTCAAAAGAATTGAGGCTAAAACAAAACACGACGTCAACGCTGTGGTGGGATATTTTTCTCAAAAACTAGAAAAAAATGGCTACCCACGCCTAGTCCCGTTTGTTCACTTTGGGCTTACCTCAGAAGACATTAACAACACGGCATATTCTCTAATGTTTCAGCGAGGCATTAATGGACCATTATTAAAAGCCCTAGAAGAGATGTCTGCTCTGCTTGTATTGTTAATAAAAGACACAAAAGATATGCCAATGCTATCTTTAACGCACGGACAGCCCGCTACAACCACCACGCTTGGAAAAGAAATGGCGGTTTTTCACAGCAGGCTACAAAGACAGGTTCTATATATAAAAAATCATGTTTTATTGGCTAAGTTTTCTGGTGCAACGGGCACTTTTGCTGCTCACAATATTGCTTTTCCAAAAGAGTCTTGGTCTGCTTTTTCAGCTAAATTTATTAGAGAGTTGGGCTTAAAAAACAACCCAATTACCACACAGGTTGAGCCAAGCGATTCTATTGCTGAGTTATTGCACGCCTTTGTGAGAACTAACAACATCCTGACTGATATGTGTGTTGATGTTTGGTTATATATTAGTAGAAATATTTTTACACAAACGAACAAACCGGGCGAAGTTGGGTCGAGTACTATGCCCCACAAAATTAACCCAATATCTTTTGAGAACGCAGAGGGAAATCTGGAGCTTTCTAATGCCAGCTTTATGTTTTTGGCATCAAGACTGTCTCGATCTAGAATGCAAAGAGATTTAAGTGGAAGTACGCTTTTTAGAAATGTTGGGGTTGCTTTTGGCCACTCTCTTCTGGCTTATAAAAATATTATTAACGGACTTGGCAGAATTCATCCAAATGAAACGCGGCTTTCGAACGAGCTAGAGGGTCAGTGGAGTATTTTGGCAGAAGCAATACAAACAATTTTGCGAAAATCTGGGGATAAAAATGCCTACAATAAAATTAAAAAACTAACCAGGGGTATTCCCCTAGATCAAGAAACCTATTTAGATTTGGTTAATCGGCTAAATGTTTCAAAACAAGATAAAATCACACTATTAAACCTTACGCCAGCAACCTATGTTGGTGAAATAAAGAAGATTTTAAAGAAGTATTAGTTATGTGCGGAATAGTTGGAATATATCATAAAAATAAAAATGTATCTGGAGAGATATACGACGCCTTAATACAGGTACAGCACAGAGGACAAGATGCTGCCGGAATTGCTACTTGGGATAAGTCAAAAATGTCCTTGCATAAAGAACTTGGGGTTGTAACCGAGGTTTTTAAAACCAGCGAGTCTTTAAACCTGGAGGGTAATATTGGTGTAGGCCATGTAAGATATCCTACGGCGGGGTGTTCGGATGCAAGCGAAGCTCAGCCATTTTATTCAGCAAATCCTGTTAATATTTCACTTGCACACAACGGGACCTTAACCAACAGCGAACAAACAAGAGCCTCTCTTTTAAAAACACACTTTTGTCAGTTTAATACGCAGTCAGACTCTGAGGTTTTGTTAAATCTTTTTGCATATGAGCTTTATAAAACAAGCTTTAGGCAGCTAAAAAACAACCATGTGTTTACTGCTTTAAAAAATGTATATCAGCAATGTGGGGGTGGGTATGCGGTGGTAATGCTCGTTGCTGGGATTGGTATTGTGGCCTTTAGAGATCCAAACGGAATTCGTCCTCTTGTTTTGGGAAAAAACAAGGACTCTTATATGGTTGCATCAGAAAGTTCTGCCCTTACTGCGCTGGGCTACTCTTTTGTCCGAGACGTTAACCCCGGAGAAGCAATTATTATTTCAGAAGATGGGGAATTATCAAAAAAACAGTGCCACAAAAAAGAAAACCACACTCCATGTCTTTTTGAATTTGTTTATTTTTCTCGTCCAGACTCTACTATTGATTCTATATCTGTTCATAAGGCTCGCTTAAGAATGGGAGATTTTTTAGGTGAAAAAATATTAAAAGAATACGGTCATCTTGATGTGGATGTTGTTATTCCCATACCAGACACAAGTAGAACCTCAGCAATGCAGGTTGCCTATAAGCTTGGAGCAAAATACCGCGAGGGTTTTATCAAAAACAGGTATATCGGTAGAACATTTATAATGCCAGGACAAAGCATTAGAAAAAGGTCTGTTGCACATAAGCTGAGTCCAATTGAAATTGAATTTAAAGATAAAAATGTCTTACTTGTAGATGACTCTATTGTAAGAGGAAATACATCTAAAAAAATTGTTGAAATGGTTCGAAAAAGTGGTGCAAATAAGGTGTTTTTTGCCTCTGCGGCTCCTCCTATTAGATATCAAAACGTATATGGCATTGATATGCCAGCAACAAGCGACCTTGTGGCTAACGGAAGAACCACAAAAGAAATAGAAAAATTTATAGGCGCCGATACTTTAATTTATCAAGATCTAGAGGCATTAAAACTCTCTGCTCAAATTGGTAATCCTAAAATTAAAAATTTTGAAGATTCTGTTTTTACTGGAGAGTATTGTGCTGGAAACGTAACAAAAGAATTTTTAAAACAACTTGAAGAAAACAGATTAGACTCCTCTAAAAAAGAATGAGCAATATTCTGTTAGTCGGCTCGGGAGCAAGAGAGGTCGCTATTGCCAAGCAGATCAAAAAAAGTAGCTCTCCCCTGTCTTTGTTTTGTGTTGCACCAACCACCAACCCACAAATAAAAACCCTAACGACTTCTTATTTTGAACAACCACTAAACGAGAATGGGGTCGTGGTGGAAATAGCAAAAAAACTATCAATTGATCTTGCTATTATTGGCCCAGAGGGGCCCCTAGAGGCTGGGCTTGTTGATGCGCTAGAAAAAGAAGGCGTTCTCTGTGTTGGCCCAAGAAAAAATGTGGCCAGAATAGAAACTAGTAAGGCTTTTGCAAGGAACATTATAGACCTCTGTGATGGGGAAAAAAATCCAGAAAGAATGGAGTTTTCTTCTTTGGATGGAGTGAAAGATTTTCTGAAAAATTTAAATGAACAGTATGTAATTAAATACGACGGCCTAATGGGTGGAAAGGGCGTTAAAATTTCTGGGGAACACCTACACTCGATTGAAGAGTCTCTTTCTTATGCAAAATCTATAGTAGATGGTGGTGGCACCTTTTTAATAGAAGAAAAATTTATAGGCGAAGAGTTTTCTTTGATGAGTTTTTGTGATGGGACTTATTGCGCACATATGCCCGCAGTCCAAGACCATAAAAGAGCTTTTGAGGGCGACGTCGGCCCAAACACCGGTGGAATGGGTACATATTCTTTTGCCGACCACTCTCTTCCCTTTTTATCTAAAGAAGATATTATGGCCGCCCAAAAAACCAATGAGCGTGTTGCAACAGAGCTCTACAAAAAAACTGGTGAAAAATTTCGCGGCATTTTATATGGCGGCTTTATGTTAACGGGTGACGGGGTCAAGGTTATCGAGTATAATGCAAGATTTGGAGACCCTGAAGCAATGAATGTTTTAAGTCTTTTAGAAACCGACTTTATGGATATTTGTAACGCCATTGTGGCGGGCTCTCTTGCCGACTTAAAAATTGTTTTTGCAAACAAGGCAACCGTTTGTAAATATGTTGTTCCCGTCGGATATCCAAACAACCCAAGTAAAGATTTTGAGGTTATTTGTAACACAAAACTTGATGGGTTGTATTTGGCTGCTGTGCAAGAAAAAGATGGTATAATAGTTGCAACCGGATCAAGAACGGCAGCTTTTGTTGGTGTAGACCCCAACATTGTTATTGCAGAGCAAATTGCTGAAAAAGGAGCTACCGATATTGGTGGAAATCTTTTTCACAGAAAAGACATAGGAACAAAAGACCTTATTGGTCGTCGAAAAAAGCACATGAAAAAGGTTTTGGGTTGATTAAGTTGGCCATATTGGGCTCCACAAGAGGAACTGATGTGGTTCCCATTGCAGAGGCAATTCTTTCTGGCGAGCTTTCTGCGTCAATCGAAATTATTATTACAAACAACGGGGACGCCCCCATAGCTGATAAAGCAAAAAAATATGGTGTTGATTTTTTGTTTATTGATCATAAAAAAAAGAGTAGAGAGTGTTTTGACGAACAAATTAGTAAAAAGTTGCTTGAAAAAGAGGTAGATTTGGTTTTGTTGATTGGCTTTATGAGAATACTTTCAAGGTCGTTTATTTCAAAATGGAATAAAAAAATATTAAACGTTCACCCTTCTTTGTTGCCTAAATATGCCGGCGGGATGAATAATAATGTTCATGAATCTGTTTTGAAAAATAAAGATGTAGAAACCGGATGTACAGTTCACCTTGTAACCGCAGAGGTTGATGAGGGGCCAATTTTGGTACAAAAAAAATGTTGTGTTTTAGAGGATGATACTGTTGAAACTCTAAAAAAAAGAGTGCAAAAACTTGAGGGTGAAGCCCTTATACAGGCAATTAAATCGTGGGGTAAAAATGAATAACGTGGTAGGTAAAATTATTCCAAAAACTGCTCTTATATCAGTATCAGACAAAACTGGGCTTGTCCCCTTTGCTCGTTTTTTAGAGAGCCAAAAAATTAAACTTATTGCTACTGGAGGTACAGCAAAGGTCCTTAAAGAAAATGGAGTTAAGGTGGCCTCCGTTTCTTCGTTAACAAAATTTCCTGAAATTTTTGGTGGAAGAGTAAAGTCAATGCATCCTAATATTTCGGGTGGAATTTTAGGGCAAAGAGACATAGACAGAGAAGAGGCAAAACAAAATAATGTACAGTGGATTGATATGGTTGTATGTAATCTCTATCCCTTTCAGGCTGTTGCAAAAAATCCAAACTCAAGCTTATCTGAAAAAATAGAAAATATTGATATTGGTGGCCCAACCATGATTCGGGCTGGCGCAAAAAATAATAAATGGGTAACCGTTGTGATTAATCCCAAAGATTATAAAAATATACAAAAATCAATTATCGCTGGTGGAATAGGTAAAAAAGATCGACTAAGGTTAGCAGGTAGGGCGTTTGACCATTGTGCTTCTTATGATCGTGCAATTTCAACAGAGCTGGGGGCCTCCTCGCTGCACTTAAGATACGGGGAGAATCCGCATCAAAAAGCTTTTGTTTTAAAAGAAAAACACAGTTCTTTTGGTTTGCCGCAAGCAAAACAGCTTCAAGGAAAGGAGATGTCCTATAACAACTTTCTGGATGGAGAGGCAGCTCTTTTATGTCTACACGAGTTTAAAGAGCCGTCTTGTGTAATTGTAAAACACGGCTCTCCGTGTGGGGTTGGTTCTTCTAAGACGCCAAAAGCAGCCTTTTTAAACGCCTTGAAAGTAGACCCTCTATCAGCTTTTGGTGGAGTCGTTGCAATGAACAAGAGGTGTGATCTTTCAGTAGCAAAAGAGCTAAGTAAGGTTTTTTTTGAAATTATTGTTGCCCCAAGCTTTGATAGTGCGGCCTTGTCTCTTTTTTCAAAAAAGAAAAACCTTCGGGTGCTTTCTCTTGGCAAATACAAACCTAAAAAAAGTCTTGGAAAAGAAATTGCTGGTGGCTGGGTTATACAAGAAACAGACCTTTCAAAGATAGACGTTTCTGCGGTAAAAACTGTTACAAAAAAATCTCCAACAAAAGCCGAGCTCTCAACCCTTGATCTTGCATGGAAAACGGTGAAACACGTAAAATCAAATGCAATTGTTGTTGCACATAATAATAAAATAATTAGTGTTTCTGGAGGACAAACAAGTAGGGTTGATGCTGTAAAATACGCACTAACAAAGGCGGTTATTCCCGCCGGTGCGGTTCTTGCTTCTGACGCCTTTTTTCCCTTTAGAGATTCTATCGACTTAATGGGGAAACACAAAATAAAAGCTGTTATACAGCCGGGTGGGTCAATAAAAGATCAGGATATTGTAAGCGCCTGTAATGAACATAAAATTTCAATGGTTTTTACAAGAATAAGAGTTTTTAAACACTAAAAGGAGGAGAAATGAAAGCAATATTGTGTAAAGAGTTTGCGCCGGTATCAAAACTTTCTTGGGAGGAGGTTCCAGATCCTATAGCCGGACCAAATGAAATTGTTATAGATATAAAGGCCGCTGGATTAAACTATCCTGACCATCTAATAGTTCAGGGGTTGTATCAGTTTAGGCCAGACCTTCCCTTTTCTCCGGGACATGAGGGCGCGGGCGTTGTTAGCTCTATAGGCGAGGGGGTATCTTCGACTAAAGTTGGAGACAGTGTCGCATTTTTTAAGGGGTTTGGTGCTTTTGCAGAAAAAATTGTGGTGCATGAAAATTTTGCTTTTTCCATTCCTCCCTCTTTTCCCCACCATGTTGCAGCTGGGGTGTTTATGGTTTATGGAACAAGTTTACACGCACTAATACAGAGAGCAAATATTGGAAAGGATGACGAGGTATTGGTTTTAGGTGCCGCAGGTGGTGTTGGTTTAGCTGCTGTAGATATAGCAAAAGCCTATGGGGCGCGAGTGGTCGCGGCCGTATCAACAAAGGAAAAGGCTGAGGTTTGTGCTGGGTATGGGGCAGACGACATAGTTATATATGGAAAAGACAAGCTAAACAAAGAGGGTCAGGTTGCTTTTACTGAGGAGTTAAAGTCTAAAAGCAAAAGGGGTGGTTATTCTATTATTTATGATCCTGTTGGTGATTGTTTTTCTGAGCCAGCTCTAAGGTCTATTGGTTGGGGTGGAACCTATCTTGTGGTGGGTTTTGCTGCGGGGAAAATTCCTTCTTTTCCTGTCAACTTAATGTTGTTAAAGGGTTGTGCCGTTTCTGGCGTGTTTATTGGTCGCTTCCAAAAAGAAGAACCTGCCGCCAATGCACAAAACCTTAGGACTATTGGGGGTTTATTGGCTGAGGGTAGAATTAATCCTTTTATATCAAAAACCGTTCCAATGAAAGACGCTGTTTCCTCTATTGAGGATATTGCCAAGCGCAAAGTTTTAGGTAAGGTTGTTTTTGTAAACGATTAAACTAAAAATAGCATAAACAAACAAAAACTAAGCAGTGTAATTGCTGGGATCATTTTTTTTATTGGGTTTTTTATTTTAATGTGGGTTAGTACTGCTGCACACATTAAAAAAGCAATTGCTCCCAAAGAAACAATCTGGAGCTGAATGTCGTTTGTTAATATCATCCCGGCACAAGAAAGTTTAATAATCCCAACTAGGTCTCTAAGCCAGTCGGGTAGCTTGTAGTCGTTTTTAAATTCTTTAACAATGTTGTCGTATCTAACAACCCAAACAAAAAATAAAGATACGGATAGTAGTATTCGTAGTATTTGAAAAATTAATTCTGCTGTTATGTCTAAGTTATATATCATTTTTTCCCCAATGTTTAGCAATACTGCTCTGGTAACATTTTTTTAATTGCTTCCATTGTTTGTGCAGTAAGTTCGTTTAGTTTTTTTATATCTTCTTTTTTAGCAATAATCGGCTCCCCAAAACTAAGGGTAACTTTAGCTCTTTGAAATCTTTTAATTGCGGGAAGCGCTTTTTCTGTCCCAGATATTGCTACGGGAATTATTGGAATTTCGTGTCTCGCTGCAAAAAAAGATGCTCCATTTTTTGCTTTTTTTAACCCAGACCCAATCGTGGTTCCTTCTGGGAAAATACATATAATTTCTTTTTTTTGAATTTGCTTGTGAACAGCCTTAATTGTGGATAGTTGTATTTTTTTCCTATCAACAAGCAGCGTTCCGTATGACCATGGCGCCCAATATTTATACCACTTAATTTTTGCTTGGTCTTGGGCCATTAAAAAAGTAATTGGCTTGTTCACTGCCCCAGCAAGAGGAAAGGGGTCTATGTCGTCTATGTGGTTTGGAGCTAAAATATATGGCCCATTTTTTGGCAAATTTTTCTTGCCGGTTATTGTCATTTTGATCAAAAAAAAACAAAAAACAACCGACACCATATTAAGAAACGATCGTATTGTTTTACTTCTCGGTTTAGATTTTTTCACAAAGAGCTGTTAAAACGGAAGGTCGTCTTCTGTAACTTGGCTTGTATTTTCTTCTGATGTTTTTGGTGTTTGGTCCATACCGCTCGCACTGTCATAGTTTGAGTTGTTGTCGCCTCCGCCTAAAATTTGTATCCCACCAAAATTATTTAAAACAACGCCCGTTGAATATTTATCATTTCCGTCTTTGTCTTGCCACTTGTCTGTCTTTAGAGAGCCTTCAATATAAACCAGGCTTCCTTTTTTGACATATGGTTGAATATATTTTTCTGCTGTTCCGCCAAAAGCGGTACATTTTGTCCATTCTGTTCTTTCTTGTATTTCGCCGTTTTTATTTTTCCAGCTTTCGTTTGTGGCAACACTAAAAGAGGCTATAGCTCTTCCGTCTCCAGAAAATCTAATTTCTGGGTCTTGTCCCAGCCTACCAATTAATGTTACTTTATTTACTGTTCCTTTTGCCATTTTTTTTCCTTTATAATGTTCTACTTTAAATTTAACTCATTATATATAATATCAACACGTCTTTTAAATTTACTGTCCCTTTTTAAGAGCTCTGAAACTTTTTTATGTGCATGCATAATAGTTGTATGGTCTCTTCCTCCGAGGTGCAGCCCTATTGAGTTGAGCGGCATATCTAAAACCTCTCTAGCTAAATATGCAGCAACCTGCCTTGCTTCTGCTATATTTTTTCTTCTGGATTGCCCAACTATTTCTTCCTGGCTTACAGCAAAAATACTGCAGACGCCGCTTATAATATCTTGCACCGTTGCTTGCCCATAGCCTTGATCTCCAAGCCTTTCTCTAATAATAGACTCTACTAGGGCTTCGCTAATTTCTTCTTGAGAAAATGTAGCGTGGGCAAATATTTTTGTAACGCAACTTTCTAGGTCTCTAATGTTTGTTCTAACATGCGACGCTATCTTTTCTAAAAATATGCTTGGGATTTTAATGTTATTTTGTTGTGCTTTTTTTGACAATATCGCAACTCTAGTCTCAAAATCTGGCGGCTGTATGTCCGCGTGTAGCCCAGACTCAAACCTAGACAGAAGTCTGTCTTGAAGCCCAACCATTTCTCCTGGGTACCTGTCTGCTGTCATTACAATTTGTTTTCCTGCGGTAAATAGGTCGTTAAATGTGTGAAAAAATTGCTCTTGTGTTTGCTCTTTTCCTTGAAAAAACTGTATATCGTCGATAAGCAACACATCTGCTTTTCTATAAACCTTAGAAAAGTCCATTGATTTGTTTTCTTGAATGCTTGCAATAAAATCGTTGGTAAATTTTTCTGATGAGGCTAACACAACGTTGGTTTGTTTTTTTCCTCTAATAAGCGCGTTTGCTATGGCGTGGAGTAGGTGTGTTTTTCCCAAACCAACCCCTCCATAAATAATAAGTGGATTAAAGTCTGTAGATCCCGGATTTTTTGAAACATTTAGTGCTGCATTTTTTGCAAAAACACTGCTTGGGCCCTCTACAAAAGAATCGAACGTGTTTCCTCTGTTTATATTGTGCCTTCTTCCCGCATTGCTTTGTTTAATTGGCTCGCTATCAGCAAGGCTTGTTGCTAGAACGTTTTGTTCAGATTGGGGAGCAATTGCAACCCTTAAATCAATTTTTGAGTCTTGTTCTCTCAAAGAAGAGACTATTAAATCATAATAATTGTTAATAATCCAGTCGTGCGCAAATTGGTTCGGCGCCTCTAATATAAAAATCTCTTTTGTGGCCCCAATCGGTGATAATGTTTCTATCCACGCCTCATAGCCGTGTTCGGGTAGAATCTTCTTTAGATTCTTTTTTGTTTCGTTCCAAATTTTTTTATAATCCATAGTTATCCACAAGTTGTTAACAAAAAAAAATAAATTATCTTCCATTAGATTAGCATTCTTTTTTACAGATATCCAGAACTTTTCTTTGTTTTCCCTCTTTTTTGCTATAGTTTTTATTGTTTCACAAACAATAATATTAGGCTATATTTCGGCAACAAAGCATTATGAAAAGAACATATCAACCTAGCAATAGAAAAAGAAAAAACAAGCACGGCTTTATGGAAAGAAACTCCAGCGTGGGTGGAAAAAAAGTTTTAGCCGCTAGAAGAAAAAAGGGTCGTAAAAAACTAACAGTTTCTTCTTAGTATGGATCAAAAAACGCTCATTGGTTTTGTTTTAATCGGAGCAATCCTACTATTTTGGCCAACATATCTAGAGTTTATTGCGCCGGAGCCAACAGAGGAGGGCTCAAACTACCAAACACAAGAGGTGGTTCTTGGTGACAACTCCAGAGAAACAACAAAAAGCCCCCCCGTACCGACTACAATATCAAACCAGTCAAGCTTAGAAAGCTTTTTTGTTATAGAAACGCCACTTTTTACTACAAAAGTTAGCAACAAAAATGGTGGCTCTTTTGACTCTTTTCTCGTTACAAAACACTTAAAAAAATCAGAGAAAACCCTTGACCTTATAGACGGAGAAAACAAAAATAATCTTTTAGTTTCTTATATCAACCAATCTGGTGAAGAAATATTTTTAAACGAGTTTTGGGGTGAAAAAAGAGTTCCGTTTGACGGCGGAAAAAAATCTGTTGTTCTTAGCTCTGAAAACCCAACAACAACCCTTTCTTATGTTTTGGAGGTGGGTGGAAAAATCGTTCAAAAAGATCTTACCTTTTCTTATGATAGTTATAAGGTTGTAGTAAACACCAACCTCGGGGGTGTTCGTGAAGAAATTTTAGATGGAAGATTTAGGTTGGACTGGTTTGGCGGTTTACCTATTACAGAACCAACACAGGACGCTATGTTTCTTGAGGGACTTGTTGGCCAAAGCGGTGACATAGAATCTTATAGTTTGGGGTCTGCTGGAATTTTTGGTGGGTCTTCAAGCGACATAGAAAGAGACACCAAACAATATACTGGTCAAGCCGAGTTTGTTGGTTATAGAACAAAATACTTTGGGGTGTTTTTTGTTCCCCAAAAAACAGATTTTGTAGAGCTTTCTAAATATTCTACTGGCGGGCGTGCTGCAATTGATATTGTAACCAGTCAAAATATAAACTTTGAGCGGGTTGACGTGTTTTTGGGGCCCCTCGAATATGAAGAAATTAGTCGCCTAAATGTCGGTATTGAAGAAAAAATACTTGGTTGGCAGTGGCTATCTTCTATCTCTTGGTTGGTTTATAGGGTTATGACCTTTCTATATAGTCTAATACCAAATTATGGCATTGTTGTTGTTCTCTTTGCTGTGCTAATTAAAACTGTTACCTACCCTTTAATGGCTAAGCAACTAAGGTCTTCAAAAAAAATGCAGGAGCTTAACCCTCTTATGAACACCATAAAAACTAAGTACAAAAACAACCCTACCCTACAACAACAAAAAATTGCGGCCCTTTTTCAGGAACATAAAATTAACCCACTTGCCGGCTGTCTTCCAATGTTAATTCAGATGCCAATTTTAATGTCTGTTTTTATGGTCTTTAGAAATACTATTGAGTTTAGGGGCGAGTCTTTTGTTTTTTGGATTAAAGACCTTTCTGCGGCAGACACTCTTTTTATGCTTGGAGAAGTTCCTCTTAATGTTTTACCCTTCTTGATGGCGGCTTCTATGTATTATACAACGCAAGCAAGTACGGCCGCACAGCCAAGTGGGGGAGATCCTGCACAAGAGGCTACACAAAAAATGATGAAATATATGTTTCCGGGGATGATGTTCTTTCTTTTTTATAGCTTTCCCTCTGGATTAAACCTTTATTATTTATGTTTTAATCTTATGCAAATTGCTCAACAAAAAATCATTAACAAAGAGGCTTGAACGGGGGCTTTCCCCGTCTAAAAAAATGGGAACAATTGTTGCCTGTTCGACGCCTTTTGGATCTAGCGGAATTGCTGTTGTTCGTCTTTCTGGGAGCGCCTCACATAAAATAGTTTCTTCTTTTTTAAAAAACCCCCTTATAATAAAAAAAAACAACACCCCCACCCTTTGTCAGCTTATTGATTCTGATGGCCAAATATTTGATGAGGCTATAATTAACTTTCTTTTTTCTCCAAACACCTATACGGGGGAAGACCTCGTAGAAATAAGCCTACATGGAAATCCTATTATAATACAAAAAACCATAGGTCTTTGTTGTTCTTTTGGTGCAGTAATAGCCCCCGGGGGAGAGTTTACAAAAAGAGCTTATCTTAATAACAAGCTAGATATGTCTCAAGCCGAGTCTGTTGCCTCTCTTATATCTTCAAAATCTCTTTTGGGTGCAAAGCTAAGCTATAAAAACCTTCGCGGATCTTTACTTGAAAACATATTAAGCATTAAAAATAAAATTATTGGCACCATAGGACAAATTGAGTTTAATCTGGATATTTCAGAAGAGGGTCTTCAGCCAAACCTGGTCCCTGATAGCATTTTTATAATAGGCTCTTGTATCAAAAGCCTTTCTTCTGCTGTGGAGAGCTTTGAAGCTGTAAGCGTTTTAACTTCTGGGGCAAGCGTGGTTATTGCCGGACCAACAAATGCAGGAAAATCAACCCTCTTCAACGCCCTATTAAAAAAAGATCGGGCCATTGTTAGTGAGGTTGCAGGAACAACAAGGGATGTTCTGGAAAATACTATTAATATTGGCGAAATTCCCTTTGTTTTAAAAGATACTGCCGGCATTAGAAAAACTAAAGACAAAATTGAAAAAATTGGTGTAAAAAAAAGTAATCAAGAAATTTTATTGGCTGACCTTGTTTTATATCTTGGGGAACCTGGATCTGTTTTGTCGTCAGACAACCCTAATGTTATTTATGTTTTTAATAAAAAAGATATACGGAGTGGTGGAGAAAAATATGATATATCTATTTCTGCTCTGAAAAATAAAAATATTTTTAAACTTAAGAAGCTAATTTTACAGAGGGTTTCTTCTGGGTTTTCTGATATTGGCTTTATTGTTACCTCACAAAGACAGGTGTCTTGCTTAGAAAAAACAATTAGCCACCTATCAATTGCAAAAAAATCTTTACAGCAATCTCCTCAATTAGAGCTGGTTGCTGAAGACTTAAACTTTGCTCTTTCTTTTTTAGACAAAATAACAAAAAAAACAACAAAAGACGATGTGTTAGATAGTGTCTTTTCTTCGTTTTGTGTGGGAAAATAGTTTCACGTGAAACGACAAAAAAACAAGCGTGATTTGGTGGTTGTGGGGGGCGGGCACGCTGGAATTGAGGCTGCTCTTATTGCACACAAGCTTGGAGTTAATGTTGTTTTGGTTTCTATGGATGTCTCCGCAATAGGAAGAATGTCTTGTAATCCGGCAATTGGGGGTTTGGCAAAAGGTCAGATGGTTAGAGAATTGGATGTTTTAGGTGGTATGATGGGGGCTTTTGCAGACCAAGCAACCCTACAAAGCAAAACACTAAACCTGTCAAAGGGTCGCTCTGTTTGGTCTCCTCGCTCTCAAATAGATAAAATAAAATATGAATCTGTTGTTCAAAAACATATAAGGTCTGTAGGTCTTGATGTTTTAGCTGGAGAGGTTGTTAAAATAAAAGAATTAAACGGCTCTGTTTCCTCTGTTATTTTTTCAGACGGGTTTGAGCTTTTTTGCGATGCCGCCATATTAACCTGTGGAACCTTTTTAAATGGTTTAATACATATTGGTGAAAAGAAAATTAAGGCGGGACGGTTAGACGAAAAAAGATCTGAGGGAATTACCGAGTCTTTAAGGTCTTTAGGCTTTAAGTCTGGTAGGCTAAAGACTGGCACCCCTCCAAGAATTAAAAAAACCTCTGTTGATTGGTCTTTTGGTGTGGCTGGATATGGAGATAAAAAACCAAAACCCCTCTCCTATCAAACAAAAAACTTTTTGTCAAAAGACGAGCCCTGTTTTACCTTTAGAACAAATGAAAAAACCCACGAACTTATATTAAACAACCTGTCAAAGTCTGCAATGTATTCTGGCAAAACAATGGCCGCGGGGCCGCGATATTGTCCGTCTATAGAAGATAAGGTTTATAAATTTTCACAAAACCCTAGTCACGTTTTACAGCTCGAACCAGAGTGGACAAACTCTGAGCAAATATATGTTAATGGTTTTTCAACTAGCCTACCTGAGGATGTTCAGCTTGAGTGTTTAAAAACCGTAGAGGGGTTGGGCTCTGTTGAGTTTTTAAGACCTGGATATGCAATAGAATATGATTTCTTTTTTCCTTCACAACTAAAAACAACCTTGGAAACCAAGGGTCTTTCTGGTCTTTTTCTTGCTGGCCAAATAAATGGAACTTCTGGATATGAAGAGGCTTCATCTCAAGGGCTTTTAGCTGGAATTAATGCTGCACAAAAAATATTAAACAAGGGGCCTTTGTTGTTAAAAAGAAGCGATGCATATATAGGCGTTCTTGTTGATGACCTTGTTTTAAAAGACACAAACGAGCCGTATAGAATGTTTACGTCTAGAGCGGAATATAGACTTCAACTTAGGTCCTCAAACGCAGACCAAAGGCTCTTAAAATATTCAAAAAAAATTGGTTTATTAGACAAAAAAACCCTCCTCTGTTTAGAAAAAAAGAATATTCACACGTCCAACCTTGTTTCTTTTTTAAAAAAAGAGCCTATTTCTCCAAAAGAGATTAACTCACGCCTCTCTTCTTTGGGTGAAAGCCTTATTTCTGAGCCCGTTAAAACGTTTCAACTATTAAAAAGGCCCCTTGTTAAAATAACAGATTTTAGTTTTCCTTATTTTGAAGAAATAAAAAAGAGTTCTCCCCTATATTTTGAGGAAATTTTATTTGAGGCAGAAACTATAATTAAATATGGCGGTTATGTAAACAGACAAAAAGAAGAAATTGAAAAGTTAAAAGTATATGAAAACATGTTAATTCCAAAAAGCTTTAATTATAAGGAAATAACAAGCATTTCTAACGAAGGAAGAGAAAAGCTTTCTTCTATTTTACCTGAAACCGTTGGTCAGGCACAAAGAATTTCAGGTATTAGACCAACTGATATATCTATTTTATTAGTATATTTAAAGCGTTCGTTTCACGTGAAACATAAAAATGGAGATAAAAATTAAAAAAACATTATTATTATTGTTAATAGGTTTTTCTTTTGCACAAGAAGACATTCTTCTTGATCGCGTTTCTGCTGTGGTTGAGGGAAGGGTTGTTCTTCTAAGTGACGTTGTTTTAGCCGCAAATGCACTGGCTGCCCAACAAAAAATAAATCCCTCTACTGATTTAGAAAAATATAAAAATCTTTTATTACAGTCTTCTGAAAGCATGATAGAACAGCTCGTTATTATAAAAATGGCCGAGGTAGATTCTGTTGAAGTTTTAGACAAGGATATTGAAAGAGCTCTTGAAAGACAAATAGAAACTATTATTAATCAGTCTGGAAGCAAGGAAGCTGCCGAAGAAGCTTTGGGGAGAAAAATTTCAGACTTTAAAAGGGCTTACCGAGATGACATGAAGGGAAAACTTTTGGCAGAAAGATATACAACAACCCTGACTTCTGGAATTTCAATAACGCGAAATGAAGTTATTGATTTTTATAACACCTATAAAGATAGTATTGGGTCTTTTCCTACTTTTTATAAAACCAGACACCTTCTTCTTAAAATAAAACCCTCTGAAGATTCATTAAATGATGCTCTTATAAAAACAAATAAAATTAGAGAAGAAATTGTTTTGGGTTTATCTTTTGAAGACGCTGCAAAAAAATATTCTGAAGATCCGGGCTCTAAAGAATTGGGCGGAAATCTGGGTTATGTTCCAAGAGAAACCTTTGTAAAAGAATTTGAAAAAGCTGCGTGGACTATTGATCTTGAAACATTAAGCCCTCCAGTAAAAACTAAATATGGTTATCATTTAATTGAGGTTTTACAAAGAACGGGTCAAAAAGTTGCCTTAAGACATATATTGATTGGTGTTACTACTTCGGAAGAAGACAAAAGCTTAACCTATAAAAGAGCTGCTTCCCTTGTAAAAGAAATAAAAAATAAAGAAGATTTTATTTTAAAAACAAAAGAGTTTTCAGACGATACAACAAGTAGCCCAAAGGGTGGTTATATGGGTATGATAGATTTAGAATCTTATCAAATTAAAGAATTATCAGATACTATAAAAAATATTCCATTAAATACTCCTAGTTCTCCCATATTAACTCAGTTTGGTTATCATATTATTTGGGTTGATGAAAAAAAGGAGGGTGGTCCACCTACTTTAGATAAAAATTGGATAGACTTAGAACAAATGGCTTTAAATCAAAAAAAATCAGATTGGTATTCAGTTTGGATTAAAAAAATAAAAAATAAATTTTATATAAAAAGAAATCCACTTAGTTATCCACAAATAAATAATTAATTAACAAAAAAAAATAAAAAATAGTTCTTAACATTTTATTCACATTTCTAATATGTGTTTTGTTAATAAATAAATATATAAAAATCTCTCTATAAAATTTCTTTATTTATTGGTTATACACATATACAGGTTGTTATTATTAGTGTTAATTTTTTATATATATATATTTAATAATAATTATATATATTTTTTAGAGAATAAAGCCTTCAAAATAGGTCAAAAATCCATTTTCTTTTACTTAGGTGATATTAGGTATACCCAATTAAGCCTTGTTAAAAACTAACTATTTTTTTATAATTGATAACTAAATATGAATATTTCAACTACAAAAAAAGAACTTCAAGCCGCTTTTTCAAAATTAACAAAAACCGCACAAGTAAAATCTCAAAATCCACTAGTTAATTATACTTATATATCTTCGGGTGCACACGGAGTTGTATTACACTCAACAGATCTTGAAGTTGGAATTAAAACACAAATTACGGCATCGGTTAATACAAATGGAGAAGGATTGTTTCCTACATCTGAGGTTAATGATATTATTTCTGTTATAGATGAAGGTAGGGTTGATATAGATATTGCAGGGCCACATATAAATATAAAATCGGAAAAAGGAATTTCTTTTGACATACCAACAGTTCCTTTTCAAGAATATCCAGAAATGCCGGAAAATAAACACGAAGCACTATTTACTATTGAAACAAATAAATTGAAAAATATAATTGGATCTTTATTATATGCAATTAATGCAGAGCCAACAAAACCAGCACTTAATGGAGCTTACTTTAGTTTTAATGAAGATAGAATAGATTTTGTTGCAACAGATGGGCATCGGTTGGTTAAAATTACAAGACAAAATGAAACAAATATTCAAAAAGGATATATTATACCAAAAAAATATTTAAATATATTAAATATATTTCTTGAAGGACAAAAAGAAACGTCCTTAATATTTAGTGAAAATTATGTTTTTTCAAATAATGGTAAAGATGTTTTTTATTCTAAAATTATAGATGAAAAATTTCCAAATTATAACGCGGTTATTCCAGAAAAAAATTCAAAAGAATTAGTTGCTCAAAAGACGGAAATGTTAAATAATATAAAAGCAGCCTCTATTGCTACAAATAAAAATACAAATCAAATATCTCTAAATTTTTCAGAAGGAAAAGTTTATTTTAAAAGTGTAAATCAACCAGAAAGTAAAACAGTATATGCTCCAATTAAATCCGCAGAATATATTGGAGAAGAAATTTCAATAGGATTTAATGCACTATATTTAAAAGAAGCTGTTGCAAAATATCCCTCAGAAGAAATATTTTTTACATTTAAAGATTCAAATTCAGCAACTCTTTTTTTACCAAAAGAAAAAGATCAAAAAACAACAATTTTACTAATGCCTGTGAGGATAAATGAGCAATAAAAGCAATTATGGTGCAGATAAAATATCTGTACTAAAAGGATTAGAAGCCGTTAGAAAAAGACCAGCAATGTATATTGGAGATGTTGGTAAAAGAGGATATCACCATCTTGTAAGCGAAGTTGTAGATAATAGTATAGACGAGGCCTTGGCCGGATTTTGTACAGAAATAATTGTTAGAATTAAACAAGATGGAACAATTTCTATTGAAGATAACGGAAGAGGAATTCCTGTTGAAATTCATAAAGAAGAAGGAAAGCCAGCCCTAGAGGTTGTAATGACAGTATTACACGCCGGAGGGAAGTTTGATAAAAATACATATAAGGTTTCTGGAGGCCTTCACGGCGTTGGTGTTTCTGTTGTAAATGCACTTTCCGAAGATCTTGTTGCAGAAGTTCACAGAGACGGCTTTCACTATAGACAAGAATATAAAATTGGACACGCAACATCTGAGTTAGAAACAGTTGGTAAAAGTTCCAAAAGAGGAACCATTATAACATTTAAACCAGATCACTCTATTTTTACTCACAGAGGGTTTCAAGAAGACACAATAAAGGGACGGTTAAAAGAATTAGCATATTTAAACAAAAATCTATCAATAGCTCTATATAATGAAATTGAAGAAACAAAAGCTGAATATTGTTTTCCAGGAGGTTTATCTGATTTTGTTAAATATTTAGACGGAGGAGAAGATTTAATACACAACGAAGTTATTGTTGTTTCTAAAGAAGATATTGAGGTTCCTGTCGACTTAGCCCTTAGATATAGCACAAACTATAATAATAATATATTTTCCTTTGTAAACAATATTAACACAATTGAAGGTGGAACACACCTTTCTGGTCTTAGATCTGCCCTAACAAGAGCTCTAAATAATTATGCAAATAAAAATGACTTAATTAAAACAAAAAAGAATGAAAAGTTTAGTCTTTCCGGAGACGACTTTAGAGAGGGTTTAACACTTGTTCTTTCTGTTAAGGTTCAAGAACCCCAGTTTGAAGGACAAACAAAAACAAAACTTGGGAACGGAGATGTTAAGGGGTTGGTAGATAACGTTGTTTATGATGGCATACAGGCGTTTTTAGAACAAAACCCAAAGGTTGGTAAGAGAATTATTGAAAAGGCCGCAGAGGCAGCAAGAGCGCGAATTGCAGCAAAAAAAGCAAGAGAGTTGGTTAGAAAAAAATCTGGATTAGGATCAACAACGCTTCCAGGAAAATTAGCAGATTGTTCAAATAAAGACCCACTACAATGTGAAATTTTTTTAGTTGAGGGAGATTCTGCTGGAGGAACAGCAAAACAAGGAAGAGATAGAAGAACTCAGGCAATTTTACCATTAAGAGGCAAGGTTATTAATTCTGAAAAAGCCAGAGAGGACAAACTTTTAGCTAATAATGAAATTCAGTCAATTATTACGGCACTTGGGTGCGGTTTTGGAGAAGACGAAGACGATCCACACAGCTTTAATCCGGAAAAACTAAGATATCACAAGGTGGTTATTATGACAGATGCCGACGTAGACGGTAGCCATATAAGAACCCTACTACTAACATTCTTTTGGAGAAAAATGAAAAGCCTTGTTCAGGGAGGCTTTGTTTATATGGCAATGCCACCATTATATAAAATTAAACAAGGGCGTAAAGAAAGATATGCTTATACAGATGCGGAAAGAGACGTTGTAATTCAAAGACTTGAATCTGAAAATGAAACAGCAAAAATAAATATACAAAGATATAAAGGTCTTGGAGAAATGAATGCAGAGCAACTTTGGGACACAACAATGAACGCAGAAACAAGAACATTGATGCAAGTAACGGTTGATCACATTCAAGAAGAAGAAACAAACGTTAGATTTAGAGAATTAATGGGAACAGAGGTAGAACACAGAAGAAAATTTATAACAGAAAAGGCTAAGTTTGCTACAAACATAGATATATAAAAATGGATATAGGAAGAGACAACATATTAGATAAACAGCTTTTGGTAGAACTAGAAGAAAGCTACCTAAATTATTCAATGTCGGTAATTACGGCCAGGGCTCTTCCGGATGCAAGAGACGGGCTAAAACCCGTCCACAGAAGAATTCTTTTTGGAATGAACGACTTGGGGTGCTATCACAACAAACCATATAAAAAATCTGCTAGAGTCGTTGGGGATGTTTTAGGTAAATATCACCCACACGGAGACAGTTCTATATATGATGCTATGGTTAGAATGGCACAAGAATTTTCTATGAGACATCAACTAGTTCAGGGGCAAGGAAACTTTGGTTCGGTTGATGGAGATAGGGCTGCGGCAATGAGATATACAGAATCAAGAATGTCTAAAATTGGAGGAGAGCTCTTAAGAGATCTCGACAAAGAGACAGTTGCCTGGACAAACAACTTTGATGAAACCTTAAAAGAACCAACGGTTCTTCCGGCGGTTTTCCCAAACCTTTTAGTTAATGGATCTGAGGGCATTGCTGTTGGTATGGCAACAAAAATTCCACCACACAATCTATCAGAAGTTATTGGTGGCCTAATAGAGCTTATAAAAAATCCACACTGCACCGTAGAAGATTTAATGAAACACGTAAAAGGACCAGACTTTCCAACAGCTGGAAAAGCCCTTGGTTTTGATGGCATAAAAAGCGCATACGAAACAGGAAGAGGTAAGGTTAAAATGAGGGGAACAGCCCACGTTGAACCAAACAGTAAAGGAAGAGACGCACTTGTTTTAACAGAGCTTCCGTTTCAGGTTAATAAAGCAAACTTGATTGAAAAAATAGCCTTTTTAGCTAGAGATAAAAAAATAGAAGGCATTGCTGAGCTCAGAGATGAATCAGATAAGGACGGAATGAGGGTGGTTATTGAAATAAAAAGAGACGCCGTTGCCGAAGTTATTTTAAACCAACTATATAAACAAACACAACTTCAAGACACCTTTGGAATTATTTTGCTTGCACTAGTAGATGGAACCCCGAAGGTTATGTCTTTAAAAGAGCTGTTAGAGGTTTTTATTGTTTTTAGACAAGATATTGTTGTAAAAAGAACAGAATTTGATTTAAGAAAGGCCGAGGCAAGAGCACACATATTAGAGGGATTAAAAATTGCCCTAGATAATATAGATAAAATTCTAGAAACAATTAAAACAAGCAAAGATCCAGAGGCCGCCAAAGCCGGATTAATAAGCGGTTTTGATTTATCTGAAAAACAAGCACAAGCTATTTTGGATATGAAACTACAAAGACTGACTGGGTTGGAAACAGAAAAAATTCTTGCCGAATATAAAGAAATTATTAAATACATGGCGGAGTTAAAGAGTATTTTAGACAGCAAATCAAAAAGACTGCAAATTATTACAGAAGAGCTTCTTGAAATTAAAGAAAAATATGGAGAAGAAAGAAGAACTGAAATAATTGACAAGGCGACAGACCTAAGCATGGAGGATATGATAGCAGAAGAAGAAATGGTATTAACCATAACGCATAACCAATACATTAAAAGAACAAGTGTTAGTACATATAGAAGCCAAAGAAGGGGCGGAAGAGGAGTTCAAGGGCAAACATCAAGAGATGAAGACTTTACAGAGCATCTTTTTGTAGAAAACACACACAGCTATATTTTATTTTTTACAGACAAAGGAAAATGTTATTGGGTTAAGGTTTATGATATTCCAGAGGGCGGAAGAGCTGCAAAGGGAAGAGCAATTGTTAATCTTATAGGTTGTGAGGTAGATGAAAAAGTAAGCGCCTTTATTGGGGTGAAACAAAACCACTTCCACGACGACCACTTTGTTGTTATGGCAACAGAAAAAGGAATTGTTAAAAAAACAAAACTTTCTGCATATTCAAACCCAAGAAAAAAAGGAATATATGCTGTAGAAATAAGAGAAGGGGACAGCCTGATAGAGGCAAGAATTTCTACGGGAGAAAATGATATACTATTAGGAACAAGCAACGGAAAGTCCATAAGATTTTCTGAAGAACAAATTAGGCCTAGTGGAAGAAAAACGATGGGAGTAAAAGGAATAACGCTAAGCTCCAAAGAAGACAAGGTTGTTGGAATGCTGTTAATTAAAAGAGAGGGAACCGTCCTGGTTGCCACAGAAAACGGTTTTGGAAAAAGGACAGAAATTGCACAATATCGCGCACAAAAAAGAGGCGGTAAGGGAGTTCTTACCATGAAGACAACAGAAAAGCTGGGGAAAATGATAACAATTAAAGAGGTTGTTGGGACAGACGACCTAATGATTATCACCAACCAAGGTGTTTTAATTCGCCTACCAGTTTCACAAATTAGATCTATTGGTAGAGCAACACAGGGAGTTAGACTTATTAAGCTTGGTGCAGGAACAAAAGTATCTTCTATTACTAGAATTATATCAGACGAAGACAAAACAACAGAAGAGCCAAAAAATGAGACAACAAATAACCCAGAACCTGAAGTCGGTTAGAAAAGAAATAAAAAAAACCAAGGGGAAAACAAGGTTAGTTGCTGTTACAAAAACAAGGTCGCCAAAAGAGGTTTCTTTAGCAATAGCGGCGGGCGTTAAATCTATAGGTGAAAACAAAGTACAAGAGGCAGAAAAAAAGTTTTTAGAAATTTCCAATATAGGTGACATAGAAAAAAGACTAATAGGCAGGCTTCAATCAAATAAGGTAAAAAAAGCCGTTCAAATTTTTGACACCATAGACTCCGTTGACTCAACTAGGTTGGCACAAAAAATATCACGAGCAGCAGTAGCCGCAGAAAAAATACAAAGAATCCTCATTCAGGTTAATACAGCCAACGAAGAAACAAAGGGTGGTTTTTCACTAGGTAGTGAAAAAGAAATAATAGAGTGTTTTGATTTGCCTGGCATTAAGGTTGAGGGGTTGATGACCATTGGGCCCACAGAAAAAAATAAAGAAAAAAAGCAAAGAGCCTTCAGCTTGCTAAGAGAGGTTTTTGTTGCAATAAACAACAAGATTTCTCCAGAAAAAAAAATGAATGAACTTTCGATGGGTATGAGCGGAGATTTTTTATTAGGCATTTCAGAAGGATCTACAATGGTCCGTATTGGAAGTTTAATTTTTGGAGAAAGAAAAGCGCTTGCTTGATCTTCAAAAATGGTTTAGTCCAAAACACTATAAAAGACTTTGGAATGTTGGGCCGCCCGGAGCGCTTTTAACCGGGCTTATAGTGTATTTGACACTAAGAATAGATATATTTTTAAACCTCCCACCAATTAATTTTTCAGATTTTTGGCAATTTTTTTTAATGGTTTTAACGGCGCTAGAGGGCACAATTATTTTATTGTGGATTTTATTTAGCCTCCCACCAAAAGAAAGAGGTATTAAGCTATCAAAGAGGGGGATATATAGCTTTATAAGACACCCGGTTTATACGGTAGTTATTTTTCACTTTCCGGTTTTTTATGCACTGTTTTTTAGATCTTTTGGGGTTTTGTTGATAATTCCAGCTATATATATGTTTTGGTCAAAAATTATTGTACGAGAAGAAGAATACCTTATTGGTATTTTTGGAGAAGACTATGTAGATTATATGAGAGAAGTCCCAAGGTTTATTCCCTGGAAATAAAAAAAACTTTAAAACTTGTGGGGAAATCACAAAAATACAGGTAGGTAAAAAATGAAAAAAATAACACTAATATTATTATTAATTGTAGGAGCGGCAATGTCTCAAGAAAAACACTATGGGTTTGAATATATTAAAGAGTCTGGCGGTATTAAAGAATATCAGATGACATCAAACGGACTAAAGGTTTTGCTAAAAGAAGATCACAGCGCCCCAGTAGCAACCTTTATGGTAACATACGAAGTTGGGTCAAGAAACGAGGCAATAGGATACACGGGATCAACACACCTACTAGAGCACCTCATGTTTAAGGGTTCCAAAAAATTTAACACAGATAAGGGCAATTCAGTTTTTCAACTATTGCAATCGCTCGGCGCGAGAATGAATGCAACTACGTGGCTTGACAGAACAAACTATTATGAAACCCTACCAAGCTCAGAGCTAGAAACAGCAATTCAAATTGAAGCTGACAGAATGAGAAACGCCTACATAAAAGAAGAAGACAGACAGTCAGAAATGACAGTGGTAAGAAACGAATTTGAAAGAGGACAAAACAATCCGTCAGGAGTTTTAGACGAACATATTTGGGCAACAGCATACCACGCACACCCATATCACCACTCAACCATTGGCTGGAAAGCTGACATAGAAAACGTTTCAATAGAAAGGCTTAAAGAGTTTTATGACACATTTTATTGGCCAAACAATGCTACAGCAACCGTGGTTGGAGACTTTGAAACAGAAGAAGCGTTGGCGATGATTAAAAAACACTTTGGCAGAATTAGAAAAAGCACAAAAGAAATACCCCAGGTTTATACAACCGAACCAGCACAAGAAGGAAAAAGAACAGTCATATTAAAAAGAGCAGGACAGCAGGGGATTGTTGGAATGGCACACAAAAGCCCGTCAGCCACACACGAAGACGCAGCATCGTTTATTGTTTTGTCTTCAATTCTTTCTTCTGGAAAAAACAGCAGATTTTATAAAAACATTACAGACAAAGGCCTAACAACAAGTGTCTTTATTTGGGATTCTCTTTTTAAGGACCCAGGCTTGTTTGCGGTATATGCCAACCTTGCACCAGGAGTAGAACACAAAACAGTTGAGGATGCTATTGTAGCCGAATATGAAAATATTAAAAAAGAGGGGGTTACAGAGCAAGAGGTTTCAAAAGCAAAAGCACAACTTGTTGCAGCAATGAAGTTTGGACAAGATGGAAGTATGGCGGTTGCGGGAAGCTTAAACGAGGCAATAGCGTCTGGCGACTGGACTCTATATACAAGATACGAAGAGATGGTTAATTCCGTAACAACCGAATCAATAAAAGAAATCGTTAACAAGTATTTCTTAGAAGACTTAAGCACGGTCGGATATTTTATACCAGAAGTTTCTGGAGATCAGCCACAAGAAAAACCGGTGGCTAGCGCAAAAGAGTTAGTAGAGATGAAAAAACAATATTTTTCACAAGAAAACCAAGGTGGACTAGCAGGCCAAGTGGTTGATTCTGAGCCGATCGAGGGCGTGAGGCTTTTAACACTAAAAAGAGGTTCCGGCGTAGTCACAATAAATGGAAGCCTTATGGGTGGAGATATTTATGCAGAGGCAAACAACTCAAGGGTTCCAGACCTAGTTTCTTCTATGCTTGACCAAGGAACAACAAAACAAACAAAGTTTGAAATTAGCAACCAACTAGAAAAAGCAGGAGCAAGGCTAAGTATTGGAAATGGCAAAGCGGAAGTTAATTTTTATGCAAAATTTCTTTCAAAAGATCTCGAAATGGTTTTTGGGTTGCTTTCCGAGCAACTACAATCTCCCGCCTTCAACGAAGAGGATTTAGAAAAAATAAAAAAACAAATGGTTACTAGTTATAAAAAAAGAAAAGAAAGCACAAGAGGAAGAGCTGTTAGTAACATGCTAGCAAGTTTTTATCCGGCAGGACACGAAAATACCCCAGAAGACAACGACAGGTCTATTGAAGACATTAAAAAAACAACAACAGAAGATCTAATAGCCTTTCACAAAGAAAACTACGGTAAGGGAGGAATGATTGTTGTTGCCGTTGGAGACGTTGATCACGAACAGCTTTCAAATACGATTAAAAAAGAGTTTGGGTCTTGGAAAGATTCTCCGTTAATAAAAAAGACCTCTAGCACAAAGGGGAAAAGAGCCCCAGGAAAAGCCTACGTTACCATGAAAGACAAAACGAGCACAGACTTTATTGTGGGAACCCCCTTGATGGTTGATAGATTTCATGAAGATTATATGCCGCTTTATGTTGCAACGCACATACTAGGTGGAAATTTTTCAGCCAGACTAATGCAAACAGTTAGAGTTAAAGAGGGTTTGACGTATGGGATTAACTCAACCATAAGCGGTTTTGGCAACAACAATGACGGTTATTGGATGGTTGGTGGAACTTTTGCGCCAGAGCTTTTAGCAAAAGGAGAAAAAGCAACATTAAGAGAAATTAAAAAGTGGGCAGAGGGTGGAGTAACACAATCCGAGGTTGATATTACAAAGTCTACGTTAATAGGCTCTTATCAGGTTGGCTTTGATACAACATATGGTCTTTCGGGTGGCATTTTAGGCGCGGTAAGCACCTGGGGAGATCTTAGCTACGTAGACAACTACCCATCGATTGTAAGCGACGTTACCCTAGAGCAGGTTAATGCGGCGATCAAAAAATACATTATTTTTGATGAAATATATCAGGTTGCAGCCGGATCTATAGACGAAGAAGGAACACCAATTAAAAAATAAAAGCATGCAACTTGTAGGTAGAGATTAATGGTTAAGGCAATATTGGCATGTGACGACTTCGGCGGAGTAAGTAGGGGGGGGACAATGCCCTGGCCAAAAAATTCAAAAGACCTGAAGTGGTTTAAAGAAAAGACAACAGGACACACGGTTGTAATGGGGTCAACAACATGGGAAGACCCTTTTATGAACGGACCACTACCAAACAGAACAAATGTTTTGGTTACTACCCGAGAAGGAGATTATCTGGGTGCCCACAAATATATTCAAGGAAACTTAGCTCAAAAAATACAAACCCTAGAGGGCGAGAGCAAAGAAACTACTGTTTGGATTATTGGTGGACCGAATATTATTAAACAAACACTTAACATAATTGATGAATTTTATTTAAGTCGTATTTCAGGAATATATGACTGCGATACATTTTTACCGCTAAAAAAAATTGAAGCCCTTTTTGAAAAAAGCTGGACAGAGAATCACGGGTCACTTGAGTTTCAAATTTGGAAAAAAAGGAAGTCCCATGAAACAATATCTTAGTGCACTAAAACACATTTTAGAGTCCGGAAAAGACCGTGACGACAGAACGGGCGTTGGAACTCGAGGTGTTTTTGGATATCAAATGCGTTTTGATTTGCGAAAAAACTTTCCCGCCATTACTACAAAGAAGCTTGCATGGCGTAGCGTTGTAAGTGAATTACTCTGGTTTTTAGAGGGAAGTACAGATGAGAGAAGGTTGGCAGAAATACACTTTGGTAAAAACAGAAAAGAGCTCACAGACAAAAAAACTATTTGGACAGCTAACGCAGATAAACAAGGGAAAGCCTTGGGATATACAAATACAAATACCACGAAAGAATTAGGCCCCGTTTATGGGAGCCAGTGGAGAAGCTGGACCGACAAAAATCAACACGTAGATCAGATTACAGAGGTTTTAAACAACCTTAAAACAAATCCCTACAGCAGAAGGCATATTGTAAGCGCCTGGAATGTAGGCGAAGTTAATAAAATGGCCCTACCTCCATGTCACACAATGTTTCAATTTCACATTCAAGATAAAGAGTTAAGTTGTCAGTTATATCAGCGCAGCGCAGACATGTTTTTGGGAGTCCCCTTTAATATTGCTTCATATAGTTTATTAACATGTCTTATGGCAAAACTATTAAACTTAAACCCGGGAGAGTTTATTTGGACTGGCGGAGACTGCCATATTTATCACAACCATTTTGAGCAAGCTAAAGAGCAGATTCAGCGCAACCCAAAACAGGCACCAACGCTTTCTATGCCAGACTTTAAATCTATAGAAGAGGTTGCTGCTTCCACACCAAAAGAATTTAATCTTTTAGACTACAACCCAATGGACAGCATAAAAGCGCCAATGGCCGTGTAGTTGGTTGAACATAATAAATATGCGACACAGAAGTATTTAGCTTTATATTCCAACCAAATTATTAAACAAAAATGAGAAAAAACAATTTTAGAAACATTGCTATTATAGCACACGTAGATCACGGGAAAACAACACTGGTTGATGGTATGTTACAGCAAAGCGGCACCTTTCAAGCCCACCAAGAGCTTCAAGATAGAGTTATGGACTCTGGAGACCTTGAAAAAGAAAGAGGCATTACTATTACCGCAAAAAATACAGCAGTATACTATAAAGACATTAAGATTAATATTATGGATACACCTGGCCACGCAGATTTTGGGGGGGAAGTAGAAAGAAGTTTAAACCTAGTAGACGGAGCCCTTCTGTTGGTAGATGCAAGCGAAGGACCGCTACCACAAACAAGGTTTGTGTTAAAAAAGGCCCTAGACAAAAACCTACCAATCATACTAGTAATTAACAAGATTGATAGATCTGACGCTAGAATTGAGGAGGTTGTCAGTGAGGTGTATGATTTGTTTATTGACTTAGATGCAAACGACGAACAAATTGAATTTCCTATTATTTATACCAACGCCAAAGAAGGCATTGCGCACCTAGAGCTAGAAAGCGAATCTAAAACCCTAGACCACCTATTTAATACAATTATAGATAATATTCCTGGACCTATTGCAGACAACGAGAAGACCCCACAGTTTCTTATTACCAACCTAGATTACGACTCTTATGTTGGCCAAATTGCAATTGGAAGATTAAATAACGGAACGTTAGAAATGAACAAAAGCTACTCGCTTTGTGGACAAGAAAAAATTACATCGGGCCAAAAGTTTTCTGCCCTATATACCTTTAAGGGATTAAAAAAAATTAAAGTAGATAAATTAGAGTCGGGTGATATTATTGCTGTTGCTGGCCTAGAAAACATCACGATAGGAGATACGGTTTCTTCAAATGAAAACCCAGAGCCCTTACCAAGAATAGAAATTGACGAACCCACGGTTTCGATGTTGTTTTATGTTAACAACGGCCCTTTTGCTGGCAAAGAAGGAAAATATTTAACAACGAGACATATTAGCGATAGGTTGGAAGAAGAAATATTAAGCAACGTTTCTCTCCAAGTTTTAAAAACCGAAAGAACCGACGCGTATGAGGTGCGGGGAAGAGGAGAGTTGCAAATGGCGGTGCTCATTGAAACCATGAGAAGAGAGGGCTATGAATTTATGGTGTCTAAGCCAAAAGTAATTACCCAGGAAGAAAATGGTCAAATTATGGAACCAATGGAAAAAGTTTTTTTAGACGTTCCAGAAGACAAGGTGGGTATTTTAACTGAAAAACTTTCTGCTAGAAAAGGTAGAATGACCAACCTGCAAAATCACGGGTTTGGAAGAGTTTCCCTAGAGTTTTCTATTCCTTCTCGCGGACTAATTGGTTTTAGAAGCCAGTTTATTACAGACACAAAGGGGGCAGGAATAATGAATAAACTTTTTGATGGATATGCCCCGTGGTTTGGAAGAATTCCACAAAGAAATACGGGAGCCCTAATTGCCGACAGACATGGAAAGGTTACAACCTATGCCTGTGTAAACATGGCAGACAGAGGAGAGCTTTTTGTTAGCGTTGGAACAGAGGTTTATGATGGAATGGTTATTGGAGAAAGAAATAAGACTAATGATCTAGCCCTAAATATTACAAGAGAAAAAAAGCTTTCTAACATGAGAAGCTCTGGCTCAGACAACACGGTAACAGTTAGACCTCCAAGAGAACTATCTTTAGATCAATCCATTGAATTTATATCAGAAGACGAGCTTGTAGAAGTTACCCCACTTTCTGTGCGATTGCGTAAAATGGACCTTGATCAGCAAAAAAGAGAAGCGACACAAAAGAAAGAAAGACTTTCAGATCAGTAGCGCTATTCGTCTCCAAATCGAACCACAAGAAAAACCCCAAATAGCGTAATTCCACCACCAAAAACTATGGCGGCGGTAATGGGCTCACCAAAAAATACCAAAGCACCCACAGAAGATATAACAGGCTCTCCAAGCGGCACAGCTGCCACCGTTGTTGTATTGAGGGCTTTAAGTAAATAATAAAAAATATTATGACCAATCACCGTTGGAACTAGGGCCAAGAAAACAAACCAGGGGAACTCTGTTGTTGAAATAGTAAAAACCGAAACATTTGTAAATAAAGAAATTACAAATAGTGTTGCCGCAGCAAAAAAGAACAACCATCGAGTATATTCAAAAACATCAAAACTTTTTCTGATCTCTTTTCCCGCCACCAAAACATAAGATATGGCAATAGATGACAAGAGAGCTAAAATATTTCCCAGAGTTCCAGTTTCGCTAAAAGAGCTTTGACTAACTAGGGCGCCTGCGCCAACAAAAGCAAGAAATAAACCAAAAACAACTTTTGGAATTAAAGGATTTTTTTGGAAAATAAAACCATAAATACCCGTAAATATTGGAGCAGTAGTTCCAAGAAGAGACGCTTCTGCTATTGAGGTTAGTTGAACACCTCTAAAGAAAAGAGCAAAATGTATTCCTAAAAAAATTCCCGCGAATAACATTTCTTTTGTGGGAACAAATACAAGTAAAGTTTTGTAAGAAATCACGAACACCATAATGCTGGCCAACAACATTCGCCAAAAAGCGATAGTAATGGCGTTGGTTTCGGGCAATAGACGAACTATTAAAGCCGAGGAACTAACAGCAAGGAGCGCAATGGGCAGTAAAAAAAATTTATTATTTAGCATAAGCAGTTTTTATAATATTATTAAATTAAACACAATGAAATTAACAATTAAAACAACACTACCGCTTTATTTTTGTTTCTCTTTTCTTATAGGACAAACGGGGGGAGATAATTATAAGGTTTTTAACAAACTGCTCAACGAAACAGATATTGAAGAGCATTACAGTGTTAGTGAAGTTAGAAAAATATTTGAAAATCCAAGACTAAAACAAGAGCCGGGCGTGCTAGAGCGCTTTAACAAAAAGCCAGAAAAAATAAAAACTTACAAGCAGTATAGAGGTATTTTTATGACAGACCAAAGACTGAATAGTGGGGTTGATTTTTATTTTCAACACAAAGAATTGTTAAATAAAATCATGATAGAGTTTGATATAGACCCGCTAATTTTAGTAACAATAATCGGGATAGAAACAAACTATGGCAAACGATATGCAGAATACTCTGTTTTAAATTCTCTTTATACACAAGCTATAAACCTACCAAAAAGAGCCTCGTGGGCAACAAAAGAAATTGCTGAACTACTATTATATAGTAAAAACCAAAGCTCAAACCCGTTTGAACTACAAGGATCTTATGCGGGCGCATTTGGATATGGACAGTTTATTCCGTCAAGCTTTAATCGCCTATCGATAGACTATAATCAAGACGGAAAAAAAGACGCCTATGACTGGGAGGATGTTTTAGGAAGTATAGCGTACTATTTGACAGAAAATGGATACCCAGAGAATAATTATAATTTTTCTTTTAGATCACCAATTTGGAGAAGCATTCGAACCTATAATCGTTCAGATAAATATGCTAATACGATTATTGACTTTAGAAACGAGCTCTCTAAGAAAGTTTTTTTATCAAATTAACTAAAGAGTGTTTTCTTTTTGTGTATGGTGGAAGCATCAATTTAAACGGAGACCAGGAAGCACTTTTTAGAATAGCCTTTTCATGAGAAAAAGCATCAAACCCATATTTTCCATGATAACTACCAAGCCCACTATTGTTGATACCGCCAAAAGGAAGATTTGGGTTGGTGTGGTGAATAACACAATCATTAAAGACTAAGGCGCCACTCGAAGTTTCCTCTAAAACCCTTTTTTGATTTTTCTTGTTGTTGCTAAACAGGTATAGAGCCAAAGGTTTTTCTCTTTCACCTATAAACTTTATTGCTTCGCTCAGGTTTTTGTAGGTAACAATTGGCATGAGAGGCCCAAAAATTTCTTCCTTCATTACCTTTGATTGTAGGGAAACATTAGATAATACGGTTGGAGAGATAAACCTATCTTCTTTGTTTGTGTGGCCACCAATCTCAACAGAGGCCCCCATTTTTTTAGCATCATCAAGGTAGTCTTTTATCCTATCAAAATGTGCGTGAGTTACAATTTGACAATAATCTTTTGATTGTTTGGTGTTATTGCCGTCAAAAAAGGCAGTAAAATTTTCTTTTAACCCCGCAACTAAGGCCTCTTTTTTGTCTTCGTGACATAAAATATAATCGGGCGCAGTACAGGTTTGTCCGGCGTTTGCAAACTTATAAAATGCAAGTTTCCAGGCGGTTTCAACAACATTTGCACTTTCATCCACAATAACCGGAGATTTACCGCCAAGCTCTAACGTAACGCCGGCAAGATGCTTTGCAGCAGCAACCATAATAATCTTTCCTGTTTCAGGGCTTCCCGTAAAAAGAATATGATTAAAGGGGTGAGATAAAAGCTCGGTAGCGACATGTTGATCTCCAACCACAACAGCAACCTCATTTTCTGTAAATGTTTTTTCTATTAGTTTTTTTAGAAAAGCGCCGGACGCCGGAGTAAATTCAGAAGGTTTAATTATAGCAGTATTTCCTGCCGCTATAGCCGCAATAAGCGGGTTTAAGCACAACAAAATAGGATAGTTCCACGGAGAAAGAATTAATACGCTCCCCCTTGGTTCTGGGCGCACCCAAGCAGATGTAAAAAATACAGCCACAGGAGAAGAAACTCGTTTAGCCCTCATCCATTTTTTTAAATTTTTTATTGCAAAATCAGCCTCAGTTTTTACGCCTAAAATTTCACTTATAACAGACTCTGTTGGACTTTTTTTGAGGTCAAGAGCTAGAGCTTCTATGGCTTCATTTTCCATTTCCATAAAATTTTTTAAAAGTCTTTTCAGTTTTTGCTTTCTTTCATTATGTGTAGATTTTGCCAAAGAAGAATGGTTTTCTACGTGAGAATGAAAAAGAGTTTTAATGTTGGAAAAATTGTCATTCATAACAAACAAATATAGACAAATAAAAAGAATATGTTAAAAGAAATAGATATAGGGCATGCCGGCCAAAACTCCAGCAACGCTATTTCTGATTTAGAGGTAGCGATTAGCACAGCCAAGTCTGACCCGCGTATTACAGCGGTAAAAATTATACATGGACTGGGAAGTGGTAAGGTAGCCAAAGAGGTAAGAAGGTGGGCCAAAGAACAAACTGGTAGGTTTAGAGGCGTTATTAATGGCGAAGATTATGACATGTTTAATAGAGACGCAGTAGATATGAGATCAGATTTTTTATCTACTAAAGACGAAGATTTTAATAGAAGAAACCCGGGCATTACAATTATTTGGTTATAGTTTTTTCTCCAGTTATTTCCCATCGGACCAGCTCCACCGGAATGTTTCCTGCATCATTAAACTTCCTCAAAAAATCTTTTAATACAAAAGCTTTCCCCTCAGCCTCTAATTGTTGGGCGCTTTCAGTCATTAGTCTTTCAATAAGATATTTCCCAGTTATATAACAAGTACCATATCCAGGCTGTCTTAAATAAAGGTGTTGTTCAAACTTTAATAAATGGGGCTCTCGCTTCATCCATCCGCGCGGAGTCCACTTTACATGAACTTCCCCAGCTTCTTCCATGTTCATAATATTTGCATGCGCATATAAAGACCCCAAACCCCTAGCAGCTCTTTGTGCAATCATAATCCATATAATTTCTTTAGATCGAGGGCTGTCTTCATATAGACCGGCATGCATAAACATTTCTTCTACCCCGGTTGCAATACCCTCACTTTTTGAATCAAAAATATTATATAATAAAGGACCTCTACGAACAGGGCTCTCATGTGGCTCGTCTCTCATTTGTGCCAAATCAAACCAATGATAAAAATGCGAATATAAAGGAACTGGATCATAGTGCATCCCTATTGTAAAAAAGTTTCTATCTTTTTCTGGCAAAAAAGACCCCATATGTTCTCGCAAGGCTGGCTCCATATTTGGCTTGATATCCATAATCTCTTTTTCTTCTAAGAAGCGCATTAGTCGTTGAACGCCTCTTTCGGCCAGAGCATTAAATTCTTCAGGTGTTTTTGCTGCAACCATAAGAGGAAGACCAGCATTTTTCTTCTCTTCTAATAGCAGAGAAGACCACGCCCGATCTAGTTCTCTCTGAAGTAACGCAACCTCTTCTTCCCAACTAATAGGAACTAGGTGAACATTTTTTTGATACCAAGTATAGTTATCTTTTCCAACCCCAGAAGGCCCATCTTTGTATTGTGCATTATTTTCTAACCAACCAATAAATAAAGCAGTTTCTTTTATTGCATTACTTAAGGCTGTTTGTAGTTCAGCGTTGGTTTTAGATAGCTTAGGCAAAAGCTTTTCCAAAACAGTTTTTTGTTGATAAAAATTATTGGTGCCGGCAATCCAAAGATCGCGCGCATTCCCAGTTAGATTTTTTTTAGCCTGTTTTAATAGAGGGGGGATAATTTTTAACTCTTTTGTGAGCCTGTTCTCTTCTTTATCTGTTAAGGGAAAACTATAGGTCCACAAGTCAAGAACTGCATGGTTTGTGGGTCCTTCATGTGCCGGAACATCGCTTTTATAGGTCCAAACAGTTTGATAAAAGGCAGGATCTCTTTGCCACGGCCTAAGAACTCTATAGTTAAAATCATACCCATTCATTTCGGCGCCAACAACATGCCAATCTATTTGTTGGCTATCTGACCAACCAGTAATGTCCATTTTATTTAAACGTCTTTGTAGAGATTTAAAGGTTTTATAGTCCTTGTTAAAACGACCCTTGGTATAGTCTGGTGCTCCATCTAAAAGGGGTGGAGCCTCAAAGGTTCTCCATTCTTTGAAAAAACTTATAAGATCTTGATGTTGAAAATTTTCCTGAGCTTGAATTGTGCCAAAACTTAAAATGGCAATAAAAAGTAAATATTTTTTAATCAATTGTTTATTCAAAAACAATACCAACATTTTTTAACCTATCAACTAAAACATGACCCAACCCAGATGAAGAAGTAAGAATACCTCCATAGTCCGATCCACCCGGCAAGTTTTTTTGATCCCCCAAAAGAGACAGCGCGCTTTCACAAACAAATTTTGAAGTAACTTTATAGCCGGGATCACCAGAACCCTTCATGCTATAAATTTTTTCACTACCATCTTCTCCCGTTACAAGGAATTTGCACTTAAAGAAGCCACCATCCATAACCCTTTGACTTGGCCCCTGTCCGGGCTGTTTTAATAATGGTCGTACAATTTTTCTAAGCGGGGTAACAACAACCCCCATTATTGCATACAACATAAAGGTCGTTATGTAGGCACTGCGTTTTTTTGAGTAGTAGGCACTTTCTTTATAGACAAAATCTTTTCCATAACCATTATTTTCTTCTGCTAAAAGAGCAGCTCCTCGTCGTACTACGCGAGTGTTAGCCATAGCCATAACAAAAGGACCCGTCCAAGCCTTAAGTGTTTTATTTTTTTCAACAGACACCTTGTCACTAGCAAGTTTTTTTTGTGTTTCTGTAATAGAATTTTTTGGGTTTAACGCAAAAGCACCAAACGCCGATCTATCTAATTTTAAGTCTCTAATTGCAAACATTGTTTCAATAGTTCCTCCAGAGGCCTCGCCTTTCCACGTGTGATAAGCAGAAATTGACTTTATAGGACTTCCAAAAGATTTTGCTGCAAAAAATGCACCCAAATCTGACGGAATTGAATCATAGCCACATGCAGGAATTATGCGAAGCCCTTTTTGTTTAGCTTCTTCGTGGTGTTTGGCAATCATTTCTCTTACCCAAAAATTTTCACCAGTAATATCAACATAGTGGGTACTGTTTTTTACGCAAGAGGCAACCATTTTTGATCCATATCTGTGGAAGGGGCCGGCCGTTGAAAGAACAACTTTTGTTGCGCGCGTTATTTTGTCTAGCGCCGCTGAATCGTCCCCATCTGCTACAAAAATTTTACAATCTAAAGAGTGTTTATCTAAAACTGATTGAAGTTTTTTTTGGTTTCTTCCCCCAATAGCAATCTGAATACTTGGATAATTTTCTTTTAAATATTTTACACAAAGGCTCCCGGTAAATCCGGTAGCACCATATACAATAATGTCTAATTTTTTTTCTATCATAACTCTAGTTGTGCCGCCGCCAACCTAGCAATAGGAACCCTAAAAGGAGAACAGCTGACATAATTTAATCCTATATCACGACAGAACTTAATACTATTTGGCTCGCCTCCATGTTCACCACAAATTCCAATCGAAAGGCGTCTTTTTATTTTTCTTCCCCCACGAACCGCAATTTTCATTAACTCCCCAACGCCCTGTTGGTCAATTTGTTCAAAAGGGTCTACTGGAAGAATATTTTTTTGAAAATACGATTCAAAAAAGGCACCTGTATCGTCCCTACTAAACCCAAATGCAGTTTGTGTAAGATCGTTTGTTCCAAAGCTAAAGAAATCGGCTTCTTTTGCAATTTCTTCTGCAACCAAACATGCTCGAGGCACTTCAAGCATGGTGCCAATTTTATATTTTAATGAGAACCCATATTTTTTAGAAAGACCACCATAAACAGCTAAAACAATCTTTTTTTGGTTAACAAATTCATTTATATGAGATACTAGTGGAATCATAATTTCTAGCTCAGGACACGCCCAATTTTTATTATTTTTCCCCTCTTCTTTTAGCTTAAACGCCGCACCCAATACGGCCTCTACCTGCATCTCTGTAATTTCTGGGTACGATATACCTAGGCGACAACCGCGGTGTCCAAGCATGGGGTTAGACTCTTTTAAAAAATCTATTTTCGCCAAAATAGACGCCTTACTTTTTTTTAAGCCTAAAGCAAGATGCTCCAATTCTTTTCCGCTAATATTAATAAACTCATGGAGGGGAGGATCCAGCAATCGCACGGTTACTGGCTTACCTTGCATCACTTTTAAAATATTATAAAAATCTTTGGTTTGAAAAGTTAGAAGCTTTTTAAGGTGTTTGGCCCTTGATTTTGTATTTGATGAAAGAATCATTTTTCTAAATTCGTGAACCCTTGCTTCTTCAAAAAACATATGTTCTGTACGACACAAACCAACGCCTTCTGCACCAAAACTAAGCGCTTTTTCACAATCTTCTGGTGTGTCTGCGTTTGTTCTAATCTTTAGCTTTCGAACTTGATCTGCCCAAGATAGCAACTCTGTTAGTGCGTCAGAACTATTAATAGGGTTTTGAAATAAAGCCAACTCCCCATAAAAAATTTCTCCAGTAGAGCCGTTTAAAGTAATCCAGTCGCCCTCTTTTATTTTAGTATCACCAAAAGAACAAGAAAGATGGTTGTTGTTAATGTGTAGAGTTTGACAGCCAACAATACAGCTTTTACCCCAACCCCTAGCAACTAGCGCCGCATGACTAGTTAGTCCGCCGCGAGCAGTTACAATACCTTCAGAATAGTGCATTCCATGAATATCTTCTGGAGAAGTTTCTTCCCTAACAAGAATAACTTTTTTCCCTTTTTTGCCCAAAAACTCTGCTTTTTCTGAAGTAAAAACAACCTCACCAGAGGAGGCTCCCGGGCCCGCAGGCAGGCCATGCGCAATAGGGCTTTTCCCCACTATCGAGCTAGGCTCTATATTTTTTAACAGACTTTCATAAATTTGGTTTGGTTGAACACGAGAAAGGGCTGTTTTTTTACTAATAAGCTTCTCGCGAACCATATCAGTAGCAATTTTAATTGCAGCAATACCCGTTCGCTTTCCAGTGCGAGTTTGTAACATCCACAGCTTATGATCTTGAATAGTAAATTCAATATCTTGCATCTCATCAAAATGTTTTTCTAGCCTTCTTCTGACACGATCAAGCTGTGCATACGCCTTAGGCATCATTGTTTCAAGAGAGTTTTTTGACCCCGAATCAGATAGTATGGGATGTGGCGTACGAATACCAGCAACAACATCTTCTCCCTGTGCATTTTGTAGCCATTCACCATAAAATTTATTTTCTCCAGTAGAAGGGTTTCTTGTAAAAGCCACCCCCGTACCACAATTTTCTCCAAGATTTCCAAATACCATAGTTTGAACGCTCACAGCGGTTCCCATTGAGGTTGGAATATTTTCAAAGGCCCTATATTCTTTTGCTCTTTTGCCATGCCAGCTGGAAAATACTGCTTCTATCGCGCCAAACAGCTGATCATATGGATCGTCTGGAAAGACCACTCCAAAATCTTTTTCTACCAAGGTTAGATATGCGGAGATTAGTTCCTGCCAATGTTTGGCAGGAACAGCAGCATCATTTTTATGCTTATATTTTTTTTTCATGCCAGATAAAAGCTTTTCCATTTTAACCCTAATAGGCGCCTTACTTTTATTTAGACGAAGCGATTTTTCCATAACTACATCTGAATACATCATAATTAACCTTCGATAGCTGTCATATACAAATCGCTCACTACCAGACCTCCTAATAAGGTGGGGTATTGTTTCAGAGGTTAGCCCAATATTTAAAATAGTTTCCATCATTCCAGGCATAGATACGGGAGCACCAGACCTGACTGACAGTAGAAGAGGATTTTCTCCCCCAAAAGAACTCCCAGCACTTTTTTCAGTTTTTTTTATATATTTTTTGACATTATTTTTAAGAGTAATTGAAAGTTTTTTATTTTTAAAAAAATCATTACACAGTCTTGTAGCTAGTGTAAATCCGGGGGGAACGGGAAGACCAAGCTTACACATTTCAGCAATATTTGCACCCTTACCACCCAAAATTGCTGACATAGACTGGTCTCCGTCAGTTTTTGTTTGTGAAAAAAAATATATTTTTTGTTTATAGTTCATAATGAATACATTACTGCTGTTCAAAAATTTTAAGACAAAATCAAATTTAAGTAAACCGAAGTTAAGGAGAGGGTATGAAAAAAACATTTATAATATTTATAACAGCGCTTATGATGTCTTGTTCTGGTGAAATATATGAAGATCAAATCGTTATCAAGGAAGATGGGCTGGCTTATAGCAAGGAGTCAGACAGCATTTTTTCGGGAGACGTATTAGATAAATATGGCGAGCTCGTAGGCGTATATAAAAAGGGGCTAAAAGACGGAGACTGGTTTGAGGTAAACCAAAAAAAGGGGACCCAAAGAAAGGCTAAATATATTAAAGGCGTACCAGAGGGAGAACAGGTCACCTACTTATTTCCAGGACCAAGAGAAAAAAATAAAAGACTAGAATATATCAAGTATGAAGACGGAAAGATTATTGGTACGTGGACAACTTGGAGCAAAGATAGTGACGGTAGACTGGTTACTAGAGGAGAAATTACGTTTGAAAACGGATCTGGTAGATGGAAGGAAAGAGACCCAAACACAAGAGCATTAATCAAGGCTGGGAATTATGAGAATTGGCAAAAGTCAGACTTATGGAAAAGCTGGGATTCACAAGGAGTTATTGTGAGCGAAGGCGGTTATGTTGATGGTAAAAAAATTGATAAATGGATCTGGTATGAAAAAGGCAAGGATGCCGGTTGGGAAGAAAACTATACCGGAGGTCTTTTAAGTGGCAAATTTTATAATCTTTCTCCACAATCCACGAACAGAGGACAAGGTTCCTATGTTGAAGGCGTAAAAACGGGCGACTGGAAAGAATATTTTACCGCAGAAGAAGGCTCTTTAGCCCTTAAGCAAGCGGGATCATATCAGTTTGGTAAAAAAGAAGGGACTTGGGATCACTACAAAAAAGAAGACAACAGTATTATTGAGTCGAACATTGTCAAATCAAGAAAAATTGCATCTGGCCCATATAGCGAAGACATAAAAATTGGAGAATGGATAGAGGGACCAGACATTGATTTTGGATCACGCTTTTATGGAAAAGGGCCATATAAAAATAATCAAAAAAACGGTGAATGGAACTATGTTGCTCCTCAGGAAAATCCAACTATAACGGGAAATTTTACAGACGGAAACCCCTCTGGAACTTGGACAGTAAGATATAATAAAAAAACCTACCAAGGAAGCTTACAAGAGCTCAGAAAAAAAGTAAAAAAACTTAACGAATATAAATTTTAATTAGGCATGTTTTGAAAAAAGCTATAATTGGAATTAATCCTTATGATATACACATAAAGGGTAGAGCTTGGAATGCCACAAAAGAGGCCTATTATAAAGCAGTTTGGTCTTCTGGAGGTTGTCCAGTAACGCTCAGCCACACCACAAATAAAGACCATATAACATCCTTAGTCTCCAACCTAGATGCACTGTTAATGGTGGGCGGCCCAGATATACCGGCACACACATATAAATCAAAAAATCCCGACCTATTAGATCAAGACATAATGTCCGAAGAAAGAGAAAATTTTGATAGAGCTATTTTTTTAGAGACGATGAAACAAAACAAAAAAATTCTCGCAATTTGCGCTGGAGCGCAACACGTTAATATTATTTATGGAGGCAGCCTTATAGAGGACATCCCCACTCTAGTAAAAAACCATATTGATCATGGAGTTTTTAATGGAGAGGCGAGCGCACACCCCGTTAAGATTACTAGTGAAGATTCATTACTTTTTAATCTTATTAAAAAAGAAACAATCAGCGTGAAAAGTAGCCATCATCAATCTATTAAAAACCTAGGCAAACAAGTTATTGTAACCGCCAAATCAAGCGACAATATAATTGAGGCTATAGAGCTAAAGGATAAAAATAATTTTATTGGAGTACAGTGGCATCCAGAGATAGCACCCCAAAGCAAAGATATGCCAAGTTTATTTTATTGGCTAGCCCACTAAATATGATCTGGCTGGGGACTATCATATTTTTGATTTTTGGAGTACTTAATATTAACGACCCCGACTGGTTTATTTGGGTCCCTATTTATTTTACTATAGCAACAATGCCAATTTTATCTGAAAACATACTTTCATTAAATATTCAAAAAAAAGTAGCCACAGTTATTTTTATTTTAGGATGCTTGATATTTTTTGAAGCGATAGACATCTCTCTTTACAATCAAACAGATACAAAAATGATTAATTTGTGGGAATATCAAAGAGAGGGTTTTGGGCTAGTTTTAGGATCTTTTTGGATTTTTATACAAAAGCGTAAACCACTAAACTGAGAAGCCGTCTCTACGCTCGTCAGCAATTGATTCTGAAAAACTACAAGCATTAACTCCACCAAAATACATACTTTTTTCTTCCCAAAGAACTAAGTCTTTCGTTTGATATTTTGTAGGGCTTATAGTTGGTTCACAATGCAATATTTCGCCCTCAAGATGGATTCTTGGACTAGAAATAGCCGCCTCTAGCGTCATCTTTCCATTAATGAGATTTGTTATTACAGAGGTAAGCGCTGAAATAATTCTACTACTTCCAGCAGAGCCCAAAACAGTTAGCTTGTCATTATTATCCACCATTAATGTTGGACAAATATTACTTGGTATCCTTTGTTTTGATTCCCATTTGTGAAAACCGTGAATATTTAGGTGTTTTTCGCCCAACATATTGTTTGGCATTATTCCAGTTCCTGGGATTAAAAACCCCGCACCAACACCATTTGTTGTTGTGACCGAGGCCACATTATTTTTTTTATCCATTACGCTTAAGTGTGTGGTAGAGCCCACCATATCCTTCTCTTTTATAATACGCATTTTATACAAAGCCCTTTCTAGGTCTTGTTTAGAAACAGCGGTTAATTTATTCAGCTCTTTTAAGCCCTCAGCAACTAGCGCACCACCAGTAGAGGGGTGGGGGTTCATAAAAATAGTATGATTGTGATATTGTGTTGTGAGGGGAGCTCTTGTTTCTGGTGTGTATTCTTGTAAGTTTTTTAAACTAATAATACCGCCACCTTTGATTGTATTATAAAGCAAAGGACATACCTCATGTTTGTAGAATTCTTCAGGATCTTCATAAATAAATTGCTCTAGAAATGAACTAAAATCTTTATTTATAAATAGCCCCCCCGATTTTTTCAGGACACCATTTTTTATAAAAAGAGATTTTAACGTTTCAGAGTTTGATATTACGGGATATAAAACACTCGATAAGTATTCTTGATTTTTAGAGATTAAACATCCGTTTTTTGCTAAATCTACTGCCTGCTCAACCAATACAGCAAAAGGTAGGGAGCCATAATTTTTATGTATATCAATTAGTCCTGGAAGGGTGCCCGGAATACCAACAGAGCCCATCCCAATATTAAATTCTTGTTTTGTGTCACCAAAATCTGCTTGAATTGTTTTAAAATCAGCCACTTTTTTAGGATCAATCGCTGGAGTTTCAACAAAAAAATCGACTACTAGAGGAGAAAACCCATCTTTTTTTACCAGCATTGCTCCGCCGCTGGCAGCCCCAGTATATAGGTATTCAGCAGACATAGAAGAAAAAACGCCCGCTATAGCGGCATCAAAAGCATTACCCCCCAACTTTAATATATTATAGGCAGACTCAACGGTATTTTTGTGCCCACCAGAAACCTTGAATTCTTTGTTCATATTTTTTTGTCTTTACCTTTATCCCAACGAGTTATAAAATTGGCTTTACTACTAGGTAAACTTATGTCCATATTTCAAATATTAACATCTTCAATTGGAAGAAAAATTCTAATGGCAATAACCGGATTATTGCTATCTTTCTTTATGGCATTCCACCTATTCGGGAATCTGTTTCTTTTTGTGGGCGAAGCAGCGTTTAATGGATATGTTCAAAAGCTTCACAAGCTAGGTTTCTTGATAAGAATTGCAGAATTTTTTTTATTAACCTTTGTTTTGAGCCATGCATACAGCGGAATATTGTTATGGTGGAAAAATAGAAAGGCAAAAAAAAATGTAGATTCATATAGCAAGGAAAATACTTCATCTGCTGCGCGATATGCAGCATTTACAGGAAGCTTTATTTTTATTTTTTTAGTAACACACTGGGCTACTTTTTGGTATAAATTTAATTTTGATATGCAGCAAGGAATAACCTATTATGATGTTGTTTTGGGTAGTGAAGTAGGATTTGCAAACCCATTTTTTTCAGTTTTCTATATAGTTGCTATTGCGTTGCTTGGATATCATCTTAAGCATGGATTTTCTTCTGCCGGCCAAACCCTTGGTATTGTAGGAACAGAGTATGAAAAACTATATAATAACTTATCAATTATATTTTGGTTTTGGATTCCACTTGGATTTATTTCTATTCCAGTATGGTTTGGGTTTCTTGTGAGGGTTATATAATTATGAAAGATTTTAAACTAAACTCTAAGGTTCCGAACGGAGAACTGCACACAAAGTGGGAAGATTATAAAAAAATACTTAATAAGCTAAGTCCAGAAGAAGCAAATAAGTATAAAGTTATTATTGTTGGCACAGGACTAGCAGGGGCCTCTGCTGCTGCCACACTCGCAGAGAAAGGATTTAATATCCACGCATTCTCTTATCACGAATCTCCAAGAAGGGCACACAGTATTGCCGCCCAAGGAGGTATTAATGCAGCAAAAAATTATAAAAAAGATGGCGATAGCGTTATGAGGCTTTTTTATGATACAATTAAAGGTGGAGATTTTAGATCTAGGGAAGACAATGTATATCGCCTAGCAGAGTTAAGCGTAAATATTATTGATCAATGCGTTGCACAGGGAGTTCCTTTTGCCAGAGAGTATGGAGGGTTATTAGATAATCGATCATTTGGCGGGGTTCAAGTTTCTCGTACATTTTATGCTAGAGGCCAAACAGGACAACAGCTCCTTTTGGGGGCATACTCTGCTTTGAGTAGACAAACAAATGCAAAAAAAGTGAAGTTTTACTCAAGACATGACATGTTAGATGTTGTCACTATAGATGGAAAAGCTAAGGGAATCATAACAAGAAATCTATTAAACGGGAAAATTGAAGCACACTCTGCAGATGTAGTAATTTTAGCTACAGGAGGATACTCTAATGTATATTATCTGTCTACAAATGCAATGGCCAGCAACGTTACTGCCAATTGGAGAGCGCATAAAAAAGGAGCTTTATTTGCAAACCCAAGCTTTACTCAGATACACCCCACATGCATTCCAGTAAAGAATGATTTCCAGTCTAAGTTAACATTAATGAGCGAAAGCTTACGTAACGACGGACGAGTGTGGGTGCCGAAGAAAAAGAACGATACAAGAAAAGCGTCTAATATTCCAGAAGAAGAAAGAGATTATTATTTAGAAAGAATTTATCCAGCTTTTGGGAATCTTGTGCCCAGAGATGTAGCTAGTAGAAGAGCAAAAGAAGTTTGTGACAATGGCCAGGGCGTTGGGAATACAGGCGTCGCAGTTTATCTTGATTTCAAAAAATCCATAGAAGAAAAAGGCGAAGAATATATCAAAGAAAAGTATGGAAACTTATTTGATATGTATCAAAATATTACCGATGAAAATCCCTATAAAACGCCAATGAAAATATATCCAGCTGTTCACTATACGATGGGAGGTTTGTGGGTTGACTACAACTTAATGACAACCATCCCTGGACTTTTTTCTATCGGAGAAAGTAATTTTTCAGATCATGGGGCCAATCGCTTAGGCGCTAGCGCATTAATGCAAGGGCTGGCAGATGGTTATTTTGTTGCGCCGCACACAGTGATGGACTACCTAGCTAAAGAAAAACCTGGATTGGGACATAAAGCAGAACAAAAAGAATTTGTAGATGCAATCCAAGAAACAGAAAAAGATATTGAACATATTATGTCCATAAAGGGAGATTTGGTTGTAGACGAAGTTCATAGAGAGCTTGGAAAAGTTGTTTGGGATAAAGTGGGAATGGCTCGGAATAAAGAGGGGTTAGAAAACGCAATCAATTCTATCCCAAAAATAAAAGAAAAATTTTGGAAAAATGTTTCTATACCGGGAAGCGATAAAGACATGAATCAAGAACTGGAAAAAGCATTAAGGCTAAAAGATTTCATAGAGCTAGCAGAACTAATGGCTTATGACGCCTTAGATAGAAATGAATCTTGTGGGGGGCATTTTAGAGAAGAATATCAAACAAAAGAAAATGAAGCTGAAAGAAACGATACTGACTTTAAATATGTTGCTGCTTGGGGATATAATAAAAATGGAAAACCCGAACTATTCAAAGAAGATTTAAAGTATAACAATGTAAAATTGAAGACAAGAAGCTATAAATAATGAATATTAACTTAAAAATTTGGAGACAAAAATCTAATACAAACGAAGGCAATCTTCACGACTATCGTCTTGAGAATGTCGATCCTAATATTTCCTTTTTAGAAATGTTAGACATTCTAAATAACAAACTCATTAAAGAGCAACAAGACCCAGTGGCGTTTGACCATGACTGTAGAGAGGGTATATGTGGTTCATGCGGCTTTATGATTAATGGGAGGCCCCATGGTCCCCAAAAAGCTACTACTGTTTGTCAGTTACATATGAGATCTTTTAATGATGAAGATGATATTTTGCTAGAACCTTTTAGAGCCAAATCGTTTGGTGTGATTAAAGACTTGTCTGTAGATAGACAGTCTTTTGATCGTATTATTTCATCTGCAGGGTTTGTATCAGTAGATACTGGCGAAGCAAGCGAGGCTAATAAAATTTCAATTGATAAAAATAACGCAGACGAAGCATTTCTTTCGGCAGCATGTATTGGTTGTGGGGCCTGTGTAGCAGCTTGTAAAAATTCTTCAGCTATGCTATTCACTTCAGCAAAAGTATCTCATTTAGCCCTACTTCCCCAAGGACAAAAAGAGAAAACAGAAAGAGTAAATAAGATGGTTGCAACGATGGATGCAGAGGGTTTTGGCGCTTGTACAAACACCGGGGCATGTTCAGCAGAATGTCCAAAAGAAATTGGACAAACCAACATTGCTCGACTAAATAGAGAGTTTGTTAAGGCACAAGTATCTAACTTTTTTGAAAAAAAATAGGCTAACTTTGAAAAATTATCATATTAAAAAAAATAATGGTGAGAGTGTTTTAGTAAGAAATATTTATTGTATTGGACGTAATTATAGTGAGCACATTAAGGAGTTAAATAATGTCAAGCCAAAAGAACCATTCTTTTTTCAAAAATCACTTCCAGCGCTAAATACAACAAACAAAATTTATTTATCTCAAAATAAAGATATTCAATATGAAGTAGAAATTGTGTTGTTAGTGGGAAAAAGCGGTATCAGTACATCAATTAAAGACGCACTGTCTTTTATAGGTGGGTATACTGTGGGGATTGATTTAACTAAACGAAATTATCAAAATCAACTCAAGGAAGATAAGCTCCCATGGCTTTTATCAAAATCTTTTTTGGGGTCTGCTGTTGTTTCAGAGTTTTCGAACGAGCCAATCAAAGAAGATTTTTGGCTTAACCTTAACGACGAAAAAAAACAAAAGGGGAACTCAAATCAGATGATATCTTCTTTTGCAGAGCAAATTAATTTTTTATCGAACAAGATTCCTCTTATCGAGGGAGATTTAATATTTACTGGGACTCCTGAAGGGGTTGGACCCTTGAAAGTTGGCGATAAAATTGAAATAGGCTTTGGCGACTCTACGCTAAACACACTATCTGTTCTAGATTAATTTTGTAGAGTAAAGTTAATTGGAATAGTAATCCACACACCCACTTTAGTTTCACGCTGCTTTGCTGGTCTAAATCGTGTTTTTCTAAGAGCTGCAATAGCCGACTCGTTTAAACCTGTGTTTGGAATACCTTTAAGAATAATAGTTTCTGTTACCTTACCTTTTTTATCAATAAAGCACTGAACAATCACCTGACCTTCAATCCCCGCCTCTTGTGCAATATCTGGATATACGGGCCTAATAGGCATCAATGGAACAGGAGCCTTGTCATATGGAATAAATTTTACTTGTGGACCCGACGGAGGTGGGGGTGGTGCATCCCACGCATCAAAGTTATCTAAATCTGTTTCCTCAATTGTTAAATCATCTGCAAGATCATCATCTTCTGACTCTACCGGTATAGAAGGTCTAGCAGGAGGTGGAGGCGTTTCAAATTGTTGTGTTTCTGGTATCTCAATATTTTCAATAATAATTTGGCCTTCTGTTTCAATTTCGATATTATTTTCAAAACGCTGTAAGCTATAAAAACTTAATAACGTTAAAATACACCCAAATAAACCGCCAATTCTTAATACAGTAGAATACTTTTGTTTTAAGGTATACTTAGAAAGTTTTGCGCGCGTTAATAAAAAATTAACAGTTGAAGAAACTGGGCTAATTTTTGAAAAGAACTTTTTGATAGTCTCAAAATCCATTAATTAGGAGCCTTTACTTTAGTAGAATAATTTAATTTAAGTGCATCAGCTTTTCTTAGCTCGTTATGTATCCCAGAAATAATTTCCATTCTAGCAGCTTGGTCAGCCTTTAGTGAAACTGTTAGCTGTGGGTCTGAAGCTCTTTTTTCATACATCACATGACGTACATCATCGTTGTTAAATAATTTATCTTCAATAGATATTAACCCATCTTTGGACACCCATATGTCCGATGTATGTCTCTTAGACTCTAGCTTTTCAATACGCTCTGCTTTTGGCAAAGAAACCGGAAGACCTGAATATTCCCTTAATACAGTCGTAACCATAAAAAAGATAAGAAGCATAAATATAATATCGGGCATTGAGGAGGTTGATATTTTTGATTCTACGCCAGACTTTCTTCTAAACTTCATTCTGTCTCCGCTATTGATATACGAGTAGCTTTTGCTAATTTTAATTGATCTAAGACTTCTATATAAACATCATATTGTGCTTTTTCATGAGCCTTTACAGACACAATTAGTTTGTCATTTTCTCTTAATTCTTCTTGAACCCTACGACTCAAGTCTTTTAGTTCTACGGGTTCACCGCCAAGCAATACAGCTCCAGAAGAACTAATCAAACAATTAAGAATATTTTTCTTATTGATTTCTAGCTCTTGCCCTTCAGCTGGTAAAATAATTCCTAGCCCCTTATCCATATCGATAGTTGTAGTTACTAAGAAGAATACCAATAATAAAAAGGCAATGTCCGCCATTCCACCTTCAGGAATAGCTCCAGTTCTAGCTTTTCTCTCTCTTATTGCCATTTAACTATTTAGCGTCTCTTAAGAGATCTGTTAATTCGATTGATCTTTCTTCCATGTCTAAAACCATTGCATCAATCATAGAAGAAAAGAAGTTTTGAGCGATTTGAATAATCATCGCAACAATCAACCCAAAAGCCGTTGTTAATAATGCTTGAGAGATACCTACAGCTACTACTGCCGGTGAAATATCATTTGCCGCCGCAATAGCGTCAAATGCAAAAATCATACCAGCTACAGTTCCTGTAAAGCCCATCATAGGTGCAATAGCAATAATTGCTGTTAACCAACCCATATTTTTTTCTAAGAAAGCCATTTCAAGAGATCCTGCATTTTCAATTGCTTTTTCTATTCGGTCGCTTCCCTTACCAACTCTTTTTAATCCAGCTGAACAAATATTTGATACAGGCCCATCATGACTAGTACAAACATCCAAAGCTTTTTTTGATCCACCAGATTTTAATGACTGTCTTAATGCGTCCATAAATCCTTCAGAATCTGATTGTGATTGGTTTAATGAATATGCACGCTCTCCGACTAATGCTAAACCCGCTAATAAAAGTAATAAAATTGGCCACATAAAAGGCCCACCTTCTAAAAATAATTCTACCATTTAAATCCTCCTAATGTGTTAAATGTTCAAAAACTTAGCTTATAACATAAGCAATGTCAAATATTTATAATAGACGTAAAACAGCATCTTCAATGTCTTTGTTTAAACAGTAGTTAAGCCTAATTGCATAAATTGGAATACTTATTTCGTCGTCAAAGCCCATTAATTTAACCCAATCTTTTTCAGTACATATAATTGACTGTATGTTCAGCTTTTTTATGTGGGAAAGAATATTTGCTATGTCTTTTTCTGTGAAGCTGTGATGATCCGAATAGGTTAAATGTTTTTTAACAGAGATATTTAAGCTTTCTAAGCTATTTTGAAAACTTACTGGTTTTCCAATACCACATAAGGATATTATATTTTTTAATTTTGATAATTGTTTGATAGTTATTTTAGATGCGCCATCTGAAGACAACAATTCTTTTTGGAAGCTAGTATTAAGAGGCAAGCTATTTGGGGGGAGTATCTTGCTACTGTATAAATTTATTTTAGTGGCAATAATAATATTAGCTCGTTTTATATTATAGAAGGGCTCTCTTAATAGGCCCCAAGGGAAAGTCTTTTTGTTTTTAGCAAGGAGCTCATCTGGGCTTAAAAGCACAATATCAATATCTCGACCTAATTTACGATGTTGAAAAGCATCATCTAATATTACAATGTCACAACCTAAACTAGACAGTTCTTTTGCGCCTAAAATTTTATTGCTTGATATATAAACTGGTATAGAACGAGAAAGATTATTTGTTAAAACTATAACCTCATCTCCACAATCTTGCCAAGAGTGGTTGTTAAATAAAAAATTATGGTGACTATTTCTTCTTCCATATCCTCTTGTCACCACGCCTACAGAAAACCCCCTCTTTTCTTTTAAAAAATTAGATAGGGCGATTGTAAAAGGAGTTTTTCCTGCACCACCCAAAGAGACATTACCGATACTAATAATTTTAGTATCAATCTTTATAGGATCAATAATATTATTATCGTATAAAAAATTTTTGATTTTAATAAACACTAGATGTATTGGAAATAAAAACAGAATAAGGGAGAAAATTTTATGCATCTGAAGAGGCCTTTTTGTCTGTAGTAGATAACGCATTTTTAACAATATCTAGACACTCCTCTACTGATTGTTCGGCGTCGAAATAAATAGGGCTTCCAATAACCATTTTTGTTTTACTGAAGGGTTTACTAATATAAAACGTATGCCAATTTTGAAATTTCCAACTTTTTGACGCATGACCAATTACTGGAACTATAGGAACACCACTTTCTCTTGCTAGGCGTACTGCGCCAGGCTTTGGAATATGTTCAGGACCTGTTGGTCCATCGGGTGTAATAATCAGTTGAATAGAGGGTTTTTGCAATAATTTGATCATATCTTTATAGGCCTCACTACCACCCTTACCGCTTGATCCTCTAACAAATTTATACCCCATTTTTATTCCAACATCAACAATAAGACCCCCATCTTTGCTTTTGCTTGCAAGTCCAATATAATTTTTATTGGCAAAATATTTAAAAACAGTCAATACTTTTCCATGCCAAGTGACCAGGATAAATGACTTATTTTTTGATACTAAATTTTGAATATTTTCTTCGCCGATAACTTCCCAACTATTAAACCCATATAAAAAATTGATTACTAGTTTTAGAGCAAATGTTTTGATTTTATACATCATAATTTATTGTAAAATATATTTAGCAGCTTCTTTATATGGATTTGTCTTAGAAGTTAAAGAATTTATTAACTCACGATATTCTGTTTTAGTTTTTTCTTGACCCTCCCCTGATAATAAATAAATGATTTGTTTTGTTATATTGTTAGCGTTCATATCATTTTGCAATAATTCTTTCACAATATTTTTATTACCAATGAGGTTTACCAAAGAAAGATATTTTACAGAAGACATTTTTTGTGCTAAAAACCAAGTAATAGAGGATAGTTTATAGCAGACTACCATTGGGCAACCCAGGATTGCTGTTTCAAGCGTGGCTGTGCCTGAGCATACAATAGCTGCATCTGCGATAGAAAGGACCTCATAGTGGTCTTCTTTAATGGTAATAATATCGCTAGGGATATTATCGATTACAACATTAGGCGCTTTAAGCAGTATCGGAACTATATTATAGGATGATTGTTTTTTTAATAGATTTAATGTTTGTAAAAAAATTGGCCAATGTTTTTGAATTTCAGATTTTCGGCTACCGGGCATCAATGCAATAATCTTATCGCCCGATGAAATATTATATTTTTTGTATAAAGCGCTCTTATCTGCTTCGATATTTTTTAGATCTATTAATGGGTTACCAACATATAAAATTTCAATATCACGCTTTTTAAACCAATCTTCTTCTAAAGGAATAATACTAATGCGCTTATCAGTATTATCCTCCAAGATTTTTGCTCGCGAACTTCTCCAGGCCCAAACTTGTGGCAATATAAAATAAGAAACCTCTATACCCATATTTGATATTTTTTTTGCTAATCTTAAGTTGAATCCAGGATAATCAATTAAGATGACTTTTTCTGGCCGTGTATTTTTTATGAATAATAATGTTTTGTTGAAAACCCGTTTAATTCTTGGGTAATGCTTTAATACTTCAACTAAGCCAATGACATTTAGATTTTTAATATGTTCAATAGGAGTTAACCCTTGTTGAATCATTTTTTCTCCACCAATTCCATAAAATTTATAATTTTTATTAGATTCTTTTAGAGCTTTTATCAGATGAGAGCCATGTAAGTCTCCTGAATCTTCTCCAGCAATAACTACTATTTTTTTATTTATCATTGTGGATAATTTTTTTTTCAATCTCTAGAGCAATTTCTAAAGCCTGCAATCCTTGTTTCCCATCTACAGTAGGCGCATGTCGACTTTTGATACAGTTAATAAAATCATTAATTTCTTCTAATAAGGCATCTTTTTTTTCTGGCACTACTTTTTCATAAAATAATTTTTTAGACCCTACTGCAGTATCAATAGTTTGCTCGATACATCCACTAGAAAAAGTAGAAGTTTTTTCAAGGCCATATACTTCAATTTGAGGAATCATTAAGTCTGTAATAGTGTAAAGATTTTTTTCATATGTACGAATTTTTCTAACATAATTTTGAGCAATTCTACTAGATTTTAAATTTGCGACGACCCCATTTTCAAACTTAATATGCGCATGTGCAAGATCTACCGTGTTACTCATCATTTTAGCACCACTAGCATGAATATCTATAATTTTTGAATTTACCATAGATAAAATCAAATCAATGTCATGCACCATTAAATCTAAAACTACTGGAACCTCGGTACCCCTTGCTTGAAAAGGAGCCAACCGCTCTATTTCAATATAATGCGGGGAGCAGACAATCTTTTTAAGTTTATTAATAGCAGGGTTAAATCTTTCAATATGACCTACTTGTACAATACATTTTTTAGAATCGGCCATTTGGATGATTTCATCAGCCTCTTTTGTAGTGCTTGTTATAGGCTTTTCAATAAAAATATCTTTATTTTTTTCTAAACATTGAATAGCAATTTCATAATGAAAATTAGTAGGAGTAACAATGTGCACTCCATCTGATGCAGATATTAATTGATCAATCTTTTCAAATGATTTTACTGAGAATTCTTTAGCTATTTTTTTAGCACCATCTTGATTTGTATCAAAAAAGCCAACAAAATCAATATCAGCATGTTTAGATAAATGATTAATATGGTATTTACCTAAATGTCCTGCACCTACAACACCAATCTTAATTTTTTTTTGCATCATTGTCCTTTAATAAAGTATGCAACATCACCTTCTTGCATAATATAGTCTCTGCCAACATTTTTCACCAAGCCCAATGTTTTTAAATCTTTAATACTTTCTTGATGTTTTATAGCATCGTCAAAAGTATATATTTCCGCTTTAATAAATTTTGTTGCAAAATCTGTATGAATTTCTGCTGCAGCATCTACTGCGCAAGCATTCTTCTTAATAGTCCAACCGCGGACTTCCATTTCACCGCACGTAAAAAATGTTTGAAGTCCAAGCGTATTGTAGGCCTCTTTTATCAAAGTATTCAATCCAGTTTCTTTCAAATTATAGTCTTCTAAAATTATTTTTTTCTCTTCCTCGTCAAAGTCAGCCATTTCTGCTTCTAATTTCCCATTAATAGCAACAAAAGACGAATGATTGGTTAAAGCAACTTTCTTAGCTTTTGAAAGTTGATCTTTGTCAGAAAAATTATCATCTATATTTGCCACATAAATCATTGGTTTATCAGTTAAAAGAAATAAATTTTTAATTACTTCATCTTGCTTTGAATCTCTTTTAAACGATCTTGCAGCTACCCCTTGATTTAGATGAGCCAAAAGACCGGTTAGGGCCAATTCTGCTATTTTACCTTCTGGTTTATTAGCATTAAGAAGTTTTTGGTTTTTTTGTAAAGACCTTTCTACGGTTTTCATATCAGCCAATACCAATTCAGTATTAATAATTTCCATGTCATCTAATGGATCTAGACGATTTTCAACATGCGTAATATTTTTGTCAGAAAAAAATCGAACCACTTGGATGATAACTTTTACAGAGCGGATTTGTGACAAAAATTGATTGCCAAGACCCTCTCCTTGATGCGCATTTTTTACTAAACCTGCAATATCTATAAACTCTATTGTATTATAGATTGTTTTTTCTGGTTTAAAAATTTTAGATAGAGCGTCAAGCCTTACATCTGGGACCTCTACCACGCCAGTATTTGGTTCTATGGTGCAGAAAGGATAATTTTCTGCAGCAATATTATTTTTGCTCAAAGCATTAAATAGGGTTGACTTCCCTACATTTGGTAATCCTACAAATCCACAATTTAATTTCATTGTGAGAATATAATACTTAATTGAATTAGTATTTATTAAATTGAATTTCTATGAGTAAACAATGGGCAATCATTTTAGGGTGTTCTACAGGACACGGAGCTGCAACCGCATTAGCGTTAGCTAAGGAAGGGTATGGCATTATTGGATTTCATCTAGATCGAGGTCCTATAAAGAAAGAAGCAGAGACACTAAAAAAAGAAATACAAAAAATCAATGGCGGCCATGCACATTTTTGGAATGAAAATGCAGCAGACAAAGAAATTATGTCTAAGCACATAGAAGAAATTGCTTTAATTACTCAGAATCAACCAATCAAATTGCTGATGCACTCAATTGCTTTCGGGAGCACCACTAATTTTTTTGAACCTACGCCAGTAAGAAAAAGACAAATGGATATGACACAACATGTAATGGCGCACTGTCTTATCTATTGGACTCAAATATTACTTGAACACAACCTCCTATCAAAAGGATCTAGAATTCTTGGCTTAACCAGTGAGGGAAGTTATAAAGCAATGCAGGGGTATGGACCTGTAGGAGTCGCAAAGGCATCACTAGAGGCTGTTATTAGGCAGATAGGATGGGAACTTGGATCTAAAGGCATTACCGCAAATACAATACAAGCAGGCATTACCCCAACAAGAGCCTTAACAAAAATTTCGGATAATTGGGAAGAGTGGATAGAAAAAACAGTAGAAAGAAATCCTATGGGACGAACTACAACGCCAGAAGATGTAGCGGGACTAGTCAGTTTATTATTATCGGATAAAGCAGATTTTATTAATTGTTCTACTATTTTTTGTGACGGCGGCGAACATCGCTCCTTATAAGACTTAATCCCTGTTTTATTAACCCCCAACCATTTACAATAAGCTGCACCCCGTTAGTGCCCTTAGTAACTCTCTTAGCCTTAACATCCGCTAGTATTCTTTTTAATCCGGATATCAAGATATACCCCCTATACCCGTTATATTAAATTGATCTAAACCAAAAAATCTAATTAGACTACCCCAAATTAATTTTGGGTTTGTAGTAAAAATTTCTTCTGTACTATCATGAACTAACCAATCGCCTCTTTTTATTTCATCTTGTAATTGATTGACATCCCAAGCAGCATGACCAAAGATTAATTTTGTATTTTTAGGATTTTCATCATCAAACAAAATTTTTTGTATTAAATCGAGATCATTAGAAAGTTTAATTTTTTCTGATATATTAAATAAAATATTTGAATTGTCTGTTTCGCTTAAAACACACGCTTCATGTAACATGACAGGCCCCCCAAAATAAATTTTTTCTGATTCAGCAATAAGGTCTTTAAAAAACTTATTTTTAAAGCCGGCACCAACCACCTTCATTTGGCTAATAGGCTTGTTAATAATTAGACCTAAAACCCCCTCATTGTTGTGTTCACAGAGGAGAACAACACTTTCTGCAAAGTATGGATCTGTCATATTTGGCATGGCGACCAATAGTTTATTTTTTAAGCTGTTCATTTTATTTCTACGTAAACCTAAATCTTTTTTTGAATCATTTCTATAGTTAAGTAAGTTATGCGTTAAGTTTTTTTATAGAAATAATGAAAAAAATGAAAAATAAACTATCAATTAGAGGGGCAAGACAACACAACCTCAAAGATATCAATGTTGATATTGAAAAAAATAAGTTAGTTGTTATCACTGGACCATCCGGCTCTGGTAAGTCTTCATTGGCATTTGATACAATATATGCAGAAGGACAAAGACGATATGTGGAATCACTTTCTGCGTATGCGCGACAATTTTTAGATTTAATGGAAAAGCCAGATGTAGACACTATCGAAGGTTTGTCGCCAGCTATATCGATTGAACAAAAAACAGGTTCTCGGAATCCAAGATCTACGGTTGGTACCATCACCGAAATACATGACTATTTGAGGCTATTGTATGCTAGTATTGGTAAGCCACATTGCTGGGAATGTAATCGTGAAATTAATCGACAAACACCAGAACAAATAGTAGAGCAGATCTTAAAACTACACCATGAAGATAAAGCCTATATCTTGTCTCCCGTTATTCAGGGGCGTAAGGGTGAGCACAAAAATGTTATAGAGGATATTAAAAAGAAAGGATTTTTGAGGGCAAGAATGGATAAAAAAATTGTGTCTTTGAGAAAGCCCCACCCTTTAGAAAAAAATAAAAATCATGATATAGATGTTTTAATTGATCGTGTGATGATTAACAAAGATGTAAAATCCCGCTTATTAGAATCTGTAGAACTAGCATTAAAAATGGGTGGAGGTATTTGTATTATAAGCATCAACGGGAAAGAAGACTTTATGTTTAGTGAACACTTTGCTTGCGCCTATCATCCCTATATAATGTTATCTGAATTAAAACCTAGGATGTTTTCATTTAACTCTCCATATGGTGCATGCCAACAATGTGATGGGTTAGGCTATATCACAGAAATTGATCCAAACTTAGTAGTTCCAGATAATAAAAAATCACTTATCCAGGAAGCTATTCGTCCAATAGGGAGCCAACCAAAAGGCTTTCATGGAAACAAGTTAAGAGCCTTAGCTAGAGAGCACCCGCTTTCTTTTTCTAAGCCATGGAATCAGCTAAGCAAAGAAGTGAGAACTATTATTTTATATGGCCTAAAAGGGCATAATCTAGATATTGATTTTAAAAATAAAAAATGGTCTGGTACTTATACCGGTGAATGGGAGGGGATAATCCCAGAATTGCAAAGGCGCTATAAGCAGACGCAGTCTTATGGAATACGTCGCTGGATTGAGAGTTTTATGAGTACAAGAAAATGTGATGCTTGTATTGGTAAAAGATTAAAAGAATCTTCGATGCACGTTAAAATAGATACAGAAAATATCGGAGAGCTATGTTCTAGAAATATAGAAGATGCACTACAATTTTTTGAAAATTTTAATATATCTAAAAGCGATCACGCAATTGCAGATGGGATTTTGAAAGAGGTTAAAAAACGACTTAATTTTTTAATTAATGTTGGGCTTAGTTATTTAACATTAGACAGAGCCTCACGTACTTTATCTGGAGGAGAAGCTCAAAGAATTAGATTGGCATCCCAAGTCGGCTCCCAGCTTACGGGCGTATTATATGTACTAGATGAGCCATCAATAGGTCTTCATCCCAGAGATAATGATCGCTTAATTCAGACATTACAATCATTAAAAGATATTGGCAATACAGTCATTGTAGTAGAACATGACCTAAATACCATGGAATCTGCAGATCAAATTATTGATATGGGACCTAAAGCTGGAGCTCATGGAGGAGAAGTGGTTTTCTCCGGGACGCTAAAAGAAATTTTAGCTGATAAAAATACGTTAACCGGGCAGTATTTGTCTGGGGAAAAGTATATTCCACTACCAGAGTATAGGACAGCCACCTTTGATCATTTTACCATACAGGGAGCAAGCGGAAATAATCTAAAAAATATTGATGTCAGTTTTCCGTATGATAGGTTGGTAGCAGTCACCGGTGTATCTGGAAGCGGTAAAAGCTCGCTCATTAATCAAACACTTTATCCAGCCCTATCAAATTTGGTGAATTTAAGTGTTAAAGATATGCTACCATTTACAAACTTATTAAGAGCCGATAGAGTAGAAAGAGTGATTAATGTAGATCAGAAGCCTATTGGGAAAACCCCAAGATCAAACCCAGCAACATATACGGGTATTTTTACACATATAAGAGATTTATTTGCACAAACAAGAGAGGCAAAGTTAAGAGGATATAAGCTTGGCAGGTTTTCATTTAATGTTAAAGGCGGAAGATGTGAGAAGTGTCAAGGAGCCGGTATTATTAAAATCGAAATGAATTTTTTACCAGATGTATATGTTAATTGTGAAGACTGCAACGGTAAAAGGTATAACAATGAAACGCTACAGATAGAGTATAAAGGCCTAAATATTGCTGACGTATTAGCATTATCTGTAGATGAAGCACGTATTTTCTTTAAAAATATATTTTCTATTAAAAAACGTCTCGACACTTTGCATGATGTAGGATTAGGGTATATTAAATTGGGACAACAAGCAACCACGCTATCTGGTGGAGAGGCCCAAAGAATCAAACTCTCTACAGAGCTTTCAAAAAATAATACAAAAAACACAGTTTACTTTTTAGATGAACCGACAACGGGATTACATGTAGATGATATTCAAATGCTAATGTCTGTATTGCAAAAGTTGGTTACGCAAGGGAACACAGTTATAGTAATTGAACATAACTTGGATGTTATTAAGTGCGCAGACTGGATTATTGATCTAGGACCAGAAGGGGGAGAAGGCGGCGGAGAACTAGTTGCTCAAGGCACTGTTTTAGATATTTCATACAACAAGAAATCAATAACAGGCCATTTCCTAAAAAAAGTATTAAAATAATTTTTTGGATAACCATGTTTCTCTAATTATCTTAGTGTATAGTGGACACCGAAGAAAAAATAGTTACTTCATCCAACGAAGAGCGAAATTTTGATAAACAAATTAGACCCCAATTGTTTGATGAGTTTGTTGGACAGGACGCTTTAGTACATTCCTTAAAAACTTATATATTAGCAGCAAAAGAACGAGAAGAAGCACTAGACCATATTTTATTATATGGCCCTCCAGGGCTAGGAAAGACTACATTGTCTAATATTATTGCTGCAGAACTAGGTCAAGGCTTTTCTGGGTCTTCAGGTCCAGTAATTTCAATTCCAGGAGACTTGTCTGGGATGCTAACAAACTTGCAAAATTGCGATGTATTATTTATAGATGAAATTCATAGAATGAATACATCAGTTGAGGAATATTTGTATTCTGCCATGGAAGACTATAAAATTGATATCTTAATTGATTCAGGTCCAAATGCTAGGACAGTAAGAATAGATTTAGAGCCATTTACTTTGGTTGGTGCGACTACAAGATTGGGCAATATTTCTACGCCCATGAGGGACAGGTTTGGAGCTATTTTCCGTGTTAATTTTTATAATACAGACGATTTATTTAAAATTTTAGAAAGAACAGCAAGTATCTTAAACGTGCATGTAGATGAAGACGCTTTATATGAAATTGCTCGTAGATCTCGCGGCACCCCAAGAATTGCAAATAGAGTATTAAAGCGAGTAAGAGATTTTGCACAAGTAAAAAAAATTAAAACGATCAGTATAGATTTTGCTAAAAGTTCACTAGAAAGTATAGGTATTGATAAAAATGGACTTGAGGAAATGGATAAAAAAATCTTAAAAAATCTTATTCTTAATTTTAATGGAGGACCTACCGGAGGAAAATCTTTAGCAATATCTGTCAATGAAGACGTACAAACTATTGAAGATGTCTATGAGCCATACTTAATAAAAGAAGGTTTTATAGAAAGAACATCAAGGGGGCGTAAAGCCACAGACAAAGCATACAAGTTGTTTGGAATACAAAAACAAAAATAAATAGGAGAATTAATTTAATGATCGAAAAAAAGAAAAAATATAAACTAACAGACTTCCGCTACCAGCTTCCTAAAAAGTTTATTGCACAAAAACCAAAGCCAAAAAGAGATAGTGCAAAAATGATGGTTCTTAATAGAGAAGATCGATCTATTAAGCATAGTAAATTTTCCAACATTATTGACCACCTCAAGAAAAATGACCTCTTAATTATGAATAATACTAAAGTATTTCCAGCTAAATTATATGCTACCAAAGACAGAACAGATGCAAAGGTTGAAATCTTTTTATTAAGAGAATTGGGTGACAGATTATGGGAAGTCTTAGTTAAACCAGCAAGGAAAGTTAGGATTGGGAATAAATTAATTCTTTCTAAAAACTTATTTTGTGATGTCATCGATAATACCGTATCAGGCGGTAGAGTAGTTAGGTTTGAATTTGGGGATGAAAATTTTGATGATATTTTAACTAAAATTGGTAACCCTCCACTACCCCCATATATCGAAAGACCTACTACTAAACAAGATACAGAAAGATATCAAACAGTATATGCAGAGAAAAGAGGAGCAGTGGCAGCGCCGATTGCTGGACTCCATTTTACACCAGAATTAATTACAGCTCTTAAAAATAAAGGTGTACGAATCTATAATATTACACTTCATATAGGGCTAGGTACTTTTAAGCCAGTCCAGGTAGAAGATTTAAATAGGCATCATATGGACTCTGAATATTTTGAAGTTAGCCCAGAGACTGCTTTAGCCATTAATGAAGCCAAAAGAAAAAGAAGAAGAATTTTTGCAGTAGGGACATCTACCGTTAGAGCGTTAGAAACGGTTAATGTGTCAGGCTTTCAAATTTCTCCTAAAAAAGGCTGGACTAATAAGTTTATTCATCCACCACATGAATTTAAAATCGTAGATGGCTTAATTACTAGCTTTCACCAACCAGAGAGCACTTTATTGATGCTTACTTCTGCATTTGCAGGATATAATTTGGTTAAAGAATCATATAAGGTTGCCAAAAAGAAAAACTATAGGTTTTTAAGTTATGGTGATGCCATGCTTATTGTATAATATGTAATGAATGTTGGAGTAATAGTTGCAGGAGGAAAAGGAAGTAGGTTTGGAGGATACAAGCAAACAGCTACTTTAAATAATAGACCATTATATCAATACAGCCTGGATATTTTTAACAACTCTGATTCAATAGACTCTATTTATCTAGTTATACCAAAAGATTTATCTCCTGAGATTAAAAAAGATCTATCTGTATATGATAAAAACAAACCTATTATTCTATGTTACGGAGGAGAAACCAGATCTGAATCTGTGTATAGTGCAATTAAGATATTAAGCAAGGATACAAAGATTGTGTTTATACATGATGCAGCTCGACCATTAGTTAAAAATGAACATCTTAGCAGCTTATCTGTCGCATGTGCAAAAAGTGATGGGGCTATACTGGCCCATCGAGTTTCTGATACATTGAAAAAAGCCAATAATAATAATATAGCTTTTACGGTAGATAGAAAAAATCTTTGGCTGGCAGAAACACCACAGGCATTTAATTTCTCCGCTCTAAATGCTTGTTATAAAAATACGAACAGAAATGATAGAAAAAATTTTACAGACGAAGCAAGTTTGATGGAGCATAATGGTTATATGATTCAAATTATAAACAATAAAACTACAAATATTAAAATAACCGAAATGGAAGACATGGCTTTTATTAAGGGTATGTTATATCAGCAAAATAAGGTGGGAATAGGGGTAGATTTTCACTCTCTTGTTAAGGGGGAGTATTTAATGGTGGGCGGTCATAAAATTGATTGTGAATTTGAATCAGATGCACATTCAGATGGAGATGTATTAACTCACGCCATAACAGACGCGCTATTAGGAGCCTTAAATCTGGGAGATATAGGAGAGCATTTTCCCAATACATCTGAATATTTAAACATATCTAGTATTGAGTTATTAAAAAAAATTATCCAAAAAATACCAAAAAATATAAAAATAGCTATGATTGATGTGTCTATCGTGCTTAACAAACCAAAAATTTCTCTTCACAAACAAGCTATTAAAGCATCTTTATCTGAAGCGTTGGGGATTGATAAAAATATTATTTCAATCAAAGCTACTACCACAAATGGCTTAAAGTTTTTAGATATGACTAGTGGTTGGGGGTGTGAAGCAATAGTAACTCTTAATAATGAAAATTAATTCTTATGCTAAAATTAATCTTGGATTGCACGTTCTGGATAAAAGAGAAGATGGATTTCATGATATTATAACCATTTTTCAAGAAATTGATTTTCATGATCAATTAACAATAGAGAAATCAGAGATAATAGCTTTTGATACAAACGTTAACTGGTTAGACTCAAATAATAATACCTGTATAAGTGCAATTAAAATCTTAAAAGAGCGCTATCCAAATTTACCTAATTTTAAAATATTCTTACAAAAAAATATTCCTACAAACGCCGGCTTAGGTGGAGGGTCTAGTAATGGCACAGCTACCTTGAAAGCAATTAATGAGCTTTGTAGCTTAAATATTCAACAGGAGGAAATGAAAGAATTAGCAGAAAAGATTAGTGCAGACTCTACATTTTTTGTCAATGGAGGAATGCAGGGCGGCGAAGAAAAAGGACAAAAATTATCTCCTATAAAAAACATTAAAATAGATAATTACCTCTTACTTGTTATGCCTGATATAAAAGTTCAAACTTCAGACGCTTTTATGTTTATAAAAAAGTATTTGGTAAAAGGACAAACCCACATTAAGTTGTCGCAAATGTTGGAAGAGCTTAAAGCTAAAAACTTAAGCTCCGAGTTATTTTACAATGATTTTGAGATGCATGTTTTTAAGACACATCCAGAAATTGGCAAGATAAAATTAGAGATTTTGGATTTAGGTGCAAAATACGCCAGTTTGTCGGGTAGTGGTTCGACTGTGTTTGGAATATTCTCAGACAAACAAACAGCGCAAAAAGCGCAGTCTTTTTTCAGTCCCCATTATCCTACAATTATAGCGAATCCAAAAATTTAATTTTGGGGGGTCGTCTAATTGGCAGGACACCTGGTTTTGGTCCAGGCAGTCGGGGTTCGAGTCCCTGCTCCCCAACAAAAAAATTATGGGACAATATATACAAAAAATATTTTCCGGGACAAGTAACCGCGAGCTAACTGCTAAAATTGCAGAGCAAGCCAACTTACCAGTTGGTGACCTTGTAGTTGAAACATTTAGTGACGGTGAATTGTGGGTAAAGTATAATGAAAATCTACGCGGTAATGATATTTATATTGTGCAAAGCACTAATGCTCCAGCAGATCATATTATTGAATTAGCATTATTAATTGATGCTGCTAAGCGCGCAAGTGCAGAAAAAATTAATGTAGTTATCCCTTACTTTGGATATTCTAGACAAGACAGAAAAGACGAACCGAGGGTTCCTATATCTGCTAAAGTAATGATGGATATTTTTACGCAAGCTGGAGCAGATAGAATTATTACTATGGATCTACACTCTACACAAATACAAGGATTTGCTAGTATCCCGATTGATAATTTATATGGAAGCTTAGTATTGATCGATGAACTAACAGCTTATATTTATAATATGAAAAATGAAGATAAGTGTGTAGTGTTATCCCCTGATATGGGCTCTAACAAACTAGGTCAAGCTTATGCTAAAAAACTAGGGATTGGTTTTGCTCTAATTGATAAGAGAAGAAGTGGGCACAATAACTCTGAAGTAGCACATCTAGTAGGTAATCTAGAGGATAGACATGTCTTAATTGTTGATGATATGATTGATACAGCAGGCACTATTTGTAATGCTGCAAAGGTAGCAAAAGAAAAAGGTGCAGTTTCAGTCACTGTTGCTGCTACGCATGGAATTTTATCAGGTGAAGCAATTGAAAGATTATCTAATAAAGATATTGATAAAGTATTTTTATCTGATACGGTATATATACCAGAAAATAAAAAATTTGAAAAACTAACAATTGTGTCTTCAGCAAAAATATTTGCAGACACAATTAATAGAATTCATAAAGGTGAATCAGTAAGTCAACTATTTGGGAAAGTAACATGAGCAAATTTGAAAAATTAGAAGTAGATATTCGTAAAGAACAAGGTACATCAGCAGCTAGAAGAACTAGATTGCGCGATCGTGTACCAGCTATTTTATATCATTCTGGAGTAGAAGCAACTCCTTTAGCGATGGATAAAAAAAGTTTTAATAAAGCCTTGAAAACAGGACAAATGATTTTTGAAATCATCGTAGAGAAGAAATCACAATTTGTTCTCTTGAAGGAAGTGCAATATCATCCTGTAACGGATGAAGTTATGCACGTAGATTTTCAGAAAGTAAGAGAAGATGAAAAGATATCACTAGAAGTTGCCGTAAGAAGCATTGGAGAATCTCAGGGCGTAAAATTAGGTGGAATTTTAGTACAACTACTTAATGCAGTTACTATTAAATGTAAGCCTTCTGAAATTCCAGAATTTCTAGAAATTGATGTAACAGACATGGCAATGAATACAAATCTTTTTGTTAAGGATATTTCATTACCTGAAGATGTAGAAATGATTACAGTAGAAGATATTGCGGTAATGTCTGTACAAGAGCCTAAGGAAGAAAAAGAAGAAGTTGATATCGACATAGATGAAGAAGATTCTGACGGAGAAGATAGCAATGAAGAATCATCAGATGATAGCTCTTCGGAATCAAACAATGAGTTAGATGGAGATAATAAGTAATGATGGTTTTTGTTGGACTGGGTAATAGCGAATCAAAATATCTTTCTACTAAGCATAATGTAGGCTTTTGGATGATGGATAAATTTGCAGAAGCCCACGATGTGGATTTCAAGCCAGGGAAAGGAAATTATATTTTTGCAAAAAAAGGTAGTGAATTTTTATTGGTTAAACCAACGACAGGTATGAATAATAGCGGCTCAATCATTCGTGAAGTGCTAAATTTCTATAAAGCTGATATAAAAGATCTTGTTGTAGTTTTTGATGACGTAGATTTGCCTTTAGGTGAAATTCGCATTAAAACAGATGGTGGCGATGGTTGTCACAATGGGATGAAATCAATTATTCAAGCTCTCTCAACAGATCAAATTACCAGATTAAAAATTGGTATTGCTGCCTCAGATTATAGAAGGCCTTCAGAAAAATATGTACTAAAACCATTTAATAAAAAATTTCACCCTTTAGTAGAGGAAGTCTTAGTTACAACAAATGAGGCTATGCTTTCAATACTAAATAAAGGAGCTAATGAAACAATGAATAATTTTAATAAACAAAATATAGGAGTAGCATAGTGGAAAATCTATTTTACTTAATACCAGTATCTGGTGTTATAGCCATCTTATTTGGCCTAATGAAAAGTAGCTGGATTAATAAACAGAATCCAGGTAATGAAAAAATGCAAGAAATTGGGCTAGCCATTCGTGAAGGCGCAACAGCATTTATTGTTAGAGAGTATAAAGTTCTAGCAGTGTTTGTTTTTATAGTAGCCGGGCTATTGTACTGGGTAAATATGGCCAGCGATACGACGGAAGTAGCATTTTCTTTTGTTGTAGGAGCAGCTTGTAGTGCTTTAGCAGGAGCTTTAGGAATGCGCGTAGCAACCTTGGCCAATCACAGAACAACAGAAGCAGCGAGAACAAGCTTAAGCTCAGCACTAAATGTTGCATTTAGCGGTGGAGTAGTAATGGGAATGAATGTAGTAGGCCTAGGGATTCTAGGACTGTCAGGATTATTCTATATCTATAGTGACAGCTTAATGAGTACAGATTTAAGCAATGTAATGACCAAAGTTTCTGGTTTTGCAATGGGAGCATCATCAATTGCCTTGTTTGCAAGGGTAGGTGGAGGAATTTATACAAAAGCTGCAGATGTTGGAGCAGATTTAGTTGGTAAGGTAGAAGCCGGAATACCCGAAGATGACCCTAGAAATCCTGCAACTATTGCAGATAACGTTGGTGATAACGTTGGAGATGTTGCTGGAATGGGAGCAGACTTATTTGAATCTTATGTTGGATCTATGATTGGTGCAATGGTATTAGCAGCAGCCGCAGGTTCTACAGAGCTAGTATTTTTACCCTTATTTTTAGCCGCAGCAGGAATTGGCGTATCTATATTAGGTACATTTTTTGTAAAGACAAAAGAGGGCGGAAATCCACAAACTGCACTTAATATCGGAGTTTTTGGTTCAGGAGCTGCAATGGCAGTGGTGAGTTATTTTCTTATTAGTAAATTTGTTACTGAATCAGTAAACCTAGGAATAGGCAATACTGCAGTGGGCGCAAGTGATTTATTTTTTGCAACCATAGTAGGGCTTGTATCTGGTATAGCAATTGGTTTATTAACAGAATATTATACCTCAGATCACCAAAAGCCTTCAAGAGCAATAGCAGAGGCGAGTGAAACAGGAGCAGCCACAAATATTATTTCTGGCTTAGCAAATGGTATGTTTTCAACAGCATTGCCAGTGCTAGTAATTGCAGGAGCAATTATGGGATCTTATCATTTTGCAAACCTTTATGGTATTGCTTTAGCTGCACTAGGAATGCTATCCACCATTGGAATTCAACTAGCAGTAGATGCATATGGTCCGATTGCAGATAATGCTGGCGGTATCGCTGAAATGGCTGAATTACCAAAAGAAGTAAGAGAAAGAACAGATAAACTAGATGCAGTAGGAAATACTACAGCAGCTATTGGTAAAGGCTTTGCAATTGGTTCTGCGGCGCTTACATCATTAGCCCTGTTTGCAGCATTTAGAGAAACTGTTGGAGGGTTAGTTTTAGATATCAGCGATCCAACTATTATGGCTGGATTGTTTATCGGAGCTTCCCTTCCTTTTGTATTTTCAGCGCTTGCAATGCAAGCAGTTGGGGACGCAGCTTTTGAAATGATTGAAGAAGTAAGAAGACAGTTTAGAGATATTCCAGGTCTTCTAGCTGGTAAGCCTGGCGTAAAAGCTGACTATGCAAAGTGCGTAGATATTGCTACTACCGCGGCTATCAATAAAATGGTTCTTCCTGGAGCACTAGCAATCTGTACCCCTATCTTTTTTGGACTAGTATTAGGACAAAAAGAAATGTTAGGCGGTATATTAGCTGGGGTGACCGTCACAGGAGTTCTATTAGCCATCTTTATGTCTAACGCTGGAGGTTCATGGGACAATGCCAAGAAGTATATTGAATCTGGAGCACATGGCGGAAAAGGAAGTACAGCACATAAAGCTGCTGTGGTAGGTGATACTGTAGGAGACCCATTCAAGGATACTGCAGGACCATCTTTAAATATTTTAATTAAGCTGATATCGGTTGTATCATTAGTGATCGCACCCCTTATCTAACGGAGAAATTATATGAATTATTATGAAATATTATATGTTGTAAACCCAAACCATAGCAATGATCAAGTATCTGAAATTATTGGTGAAGTAAGCAAGCATATTGAATCTAAAAAACATGCAGTAATTGACCATAATTTTTGGGAAAAAAAACAGTTAGCATATCCTGTGAATAAGCATAAATATGGGAATTATATTTTACTCAATACAGAGTTTAAGAATTCAGACTTTGTAAACGAGTTTAAGGTATTCCTTAATTTGCACAAAGAGGTGTTAAAGTATATTATTATCAAACTTGATGAGAAGCCTGTAACCCCGGCTGAAGAAGCTCCGGCTGAAGAAGCTCCTGTCAAAGTAGAAGAGAAGAAAGAAGAGGAAAATTAGATGTTGTCTAGCAGAAAGAAATCTTGTTATTTTAAACGAAATAACATCCATGAAATTGACTATAAAGATACTAAGCTTTTAAATAAGTTTATTAACGACCAAGGTAAAATTACTCCACGAAGAGTAACTGGTACCAGTAGTAAGATGCACAGAAAACTAGTAACAGCAATCAAGAGAGCAAGAAATATTGCATTGCTTCCTTTTGCAGCTATAGATAGGGACTAAACAATGAAACTAATACTTATACAAGATGTAGATAACGTTGGTAACGAAGGCGATGTAGTTGATGTAAAGCCTGGGTTTGGAAGAAATTTTCTTATCCCACAAAAATTAGCTATTACATTTTCTAAACCACAATTAAAACACGCAGAACAAAAGCGTAATCAAGAAGATCGTAAGATTGAACGACAAAAAGATGTGTTATTAGACCTGCTTAAGAAAGTTGCAGATTTAAATATTACAGTAAAAATGAAATCAGAAGATGGCAATAAGCTATTTGGGTCAGTTACAAAATTAGACATTGAGAAACTGTTAGTTGAAAATGACGTTGTATTTGATAAAAAATATATTGATTTATCTTCGCCTATTAAAACATTAGGTGAACATGAAATTCATATCAAATTTACTGCTGATATTTCAGGTAGTTTTAAAATGACTATTGAAAAAGAAGATTAGCTTTTTGTTACTTTAATAATTTTCTTTATAGTATTGCATTCAGTACAATAGTATGACATATCTTTAAAGTTAGATATTTCATCAACGCATTCTGCTTTATCATTAGCACAACTATAAATATATGAATGTGATATAGTTGGCTCATTGCCTACGCTATTTGTACTTTTTCTCAGCCAATTACGAAAGAATGCCCTATAATCTTTTTTTCTTTTATTAGTGGCTTTCAGCCAATCTAACATTTTAGCAAGTTCAAATTCTATGTCAGTTGATGGAAATTTTTGAGACCAAACGTGAATTTCTGATTGAATTTGTTCTATTTGTTCTTTTTTTGAAGGTAATTTTCTCTTCGATATTGGGGCAATTTCTTCGAGCCGAGCTTCAATTTTTGATATTCTTTCTAAAATGTCATTTAAACTTACTTTTTTATTATTCATTTCATTAATTTAATAGATATTCATTTGATAAAAAACTATTTATACAGGAGAATAAAATGAAAGTAATGGCAGAATATATATGGATGGACGGGCATCAACCTACACAAAAACTTCGCTCAAAAACAAAAATCCTTAATAAAAAAATATCTTCCGTTTCAGAATTACCAGAATGGGGATTTGATGGTTCTAGCACTAATCAAGCAGAAGGTAACTTTAGCGACTGTCTACTAAAGCCAGTATGGTTATGCAAAGATCCGATTCGTGGGAAAGAAAATATTCTTGTTATGTGTGAGGTAATGAACGCAGATGGCTCAGTACATGCTTCAAATACTAGAGCACATTTAAGAGAAATAGAAGAAAAATTTTCTAAAGAAAATATATGGTTTGGAATAGAGCAAGAATATACATTTTTTGAAGGCCGCAATCCTCTTGGTTGGCCTGAAGGTGGTTATCCAGCACCACAAGGACCTTTTTATTGTGGAGTAGGTGCAGATGAAGCATTTGGCCGTGAAATTGTTGAAGATCACTTGGATTTATGTCTTGAGGCCGGACTAGAATTATCTGGGATTAATGCCGAAGTAATGCCAGGCCAATGGGAATATCAAATTGGACCACTTGGACCGTTAGAGGTAGCAGATCAGATGTGGGTTTCAAGGTGGTTGCTTTATAGAATATCTGAAGACTATGGAGTAAGCGCAACATTGCACCCAAAGCCTGTAAAAGGTGATTGGAATGGAGCGGGAGCGCATATAAATTTTAGTACTCAGTCTATGCGAGAAAAAGACGGCCTAAAGGTTATCGAAGATGCCTGTGAAAAGCTTAGCAAAAAACATGATGAACATATTGCCGTTTATGGCGCTCATAACGAGGAAAGATTGACAGGCGACCATGAAACACAATCAATTTCTGAATTTAGCTACGGTGTAAGCGATCGTGGTGCGTCTATTAGAATACCAATGCAAACTTCTAATGATGGATATGGGTATCTTGAAGATCGACGACCATCTTCTAATATGGATCCATATCAGGCTTGTTCAATATTGATTGAAACTACCTGTAGTTAACGATAGAAGAGATGTAGTCTATGCTCTCAACACAGCTACTTTCTTGGTATTCAAAAAATAAACGTAATCTTCCTTGGAGGCTTACCAAAGATCCATATAAAATTTGGATTTCAGAAATCATGTTACAACAAACCCAAGTAGTCACTGTTATTCCTTATTATAAAAAATGGATCAATAGTTTTCCAGATATCCAGACATTAGCAAATGCTGACTATGATTATGTATTAAAGCATTGGGAAGGATTAGGTTATTATTCTCGATGTAAAAATATACATTTAACAGCAAGAGCTTTAGATAGAATCTTACCAGACACATTTAACGAACTAATTAAGCTTCCAGGGATTGGTGAATATACGGCAAAAACTATTCTGGCTATTGCATTTAATCAACCTGAGGTGGGGATAGATACTAATTTAGAACGTATTGGTTTTAGATTATTAGGATTAAAAAAGAAATCAAAGTTTAATAATAATAGAGTTAAAAAATTTCTTGAAACGATACAAGATCAAACAAATCCAGGAGATTTTAATCAGGCATTAATGGACTTAGGCAGTAATTTTTGTCAAGCAAAAGCAGTCGATTGCGATCCTTGTCCTATTGCTAGTCATTGTAAAGCTACATCAAAAGAAAGTCCTCTAGACTATCCGGAAATAAAAAAGAGTAAGCCTATTCCGGAAATCAAAGTAGCGGTTTGTATTATTTTTTATAATAAGAAACTACTTCTTATGCAACGACCAATGAATAAAATGCTTGGAGGGTTGTGGGAGTTTCCAGGAGGAAAAATTGAAGTAGGAGAATTAAAAAAGGATGCTGTAATACGAGAAATTAAAGAAGAAACCAATCTATCAATTAAGAATGTAGAATATATTGGAGAAGTCAAACACCAATACAGCCATTTTAAAGTTAATATATCATTGTTCTCTCACAATATTGACAATATTAATTCTCTTAAAATTAAAGAAAATTATATATGGATTACTATGAAGGGGTTAAATAAGTTTGCTTTGCCCACAGCAAACTACAAAATGTTAAAACTCTTAAATAAAAATATATAATTATGATTAATATATTAAAAAAAATACGATCCCTTTTCATTATTGTAATCTTTTTCCCTCTCTTTGCTTTAATGCTTATTTCCGTGATTATTTGCAGCTATATAACACATCCTAAAAATACATATCCTTTACTTGTTCCAATCAGCGCTAGAGTGATTATGTTAAGTGGATTGCAATGGTTTAGCGTAAAAGGTAAGGTACCCCCCAAAAAAGATGGACCATATTTGTTCATGTTTAATCATGAGTCAATGTTTGATGTGTTAATGTTAGCTGGAGCTATTCCATACTATATTAACGCTATTGGTTGGGAGGGTGTGTTTAAAATTCCATTATTTGGGTTTATGGCAAAACGATATGGCGCATATGCTATTACACACGATAATACAGGTAAAGCAAAAGCGACACTAAAAGCAGCAGAAAAAATATTACTAGAAGATAAAGATTCAATGGTACTTTCACCTGAGGGTCAGCGTACAATTACTGGGGAAATGGGAGAATTTAAAAAAGGTGGATTTCATTTTGCCAAAGCAACTAATGTAACTATTGTTCCTATTGGTTTAATTGGAGCTTATAGAGCCAATAAGCGAACAAGTTGGACAATAAATCCAGGTAGATTAACTCTTATGTTCGGTGATCCGATTACTGCAGAAGACTATTCTAATCTTTCAGTTGAAGAGTTGAGAGATGTCACTAAAGAGCGTATAGGCAATTTAATACAATCTTAATTTAAGTATTTAATTTTTGGATGTATCAAACCAGCTATTCCACATGCTCCCGCGAGTATACCAAAGATTAAGAATATAGTCTTAATTGCAAAAAACTCTGCCATTACTCCAATCATTCCACTAGATACTGCAGTCATGCTAAGGATAGATATAGAGATGATAGCAAAAATTCTTCCCAACATTTTTTCTGGTATATGTTTTTGCATAATAGAAACACGAGATATGATTAAAAATGGTATGCCAACACCATGTAAAATTGAGAAAAAATTAAGCTGCTCCATACTTTCTACAAAATAGTATAAACAAAAACTTGCACCATCAATAAACAATCCTAGCAAAAACAATAAACCATGGGTAACGCGACCTCCTATTCCATATACCATAGTTGTGCCTAATAACATCCCAAGACCAAGATATGCTTCTACTAAAGCAAAGTCAGATGCGTCTCCCCCAAGATAAAGCTTAACTAAAATTGGAATGCCTATTATTGCAGGGCCCATAACAAATAAATTACTTAATAATGTTAAAATGATAATAACGCGAAGGATAGCCCTTTCTTTTAAGTATTGAAGACCTTCTCTAGTTTTTTCTATTATTTTTTTAGCATTAATTTCTTCTTTTTCTACAGTATCAATAGGAGCAATAGTACTAAGTGCAGCAGCAAAAAAATAAAAGAAAACACAAAAATAGAATAAATTTTCTACTGGGTAAAATGTGAGTAATTGCGCTGCAATAATTGGACCAATTAATACAGCAGTTTGCCATGAAATATTTACAATAGAGTTTGCTTTGAGAAGATTTTCTTTTTTAATCTGTGTAGGTAAATAGGCATTAAATGCCGGAACTAAAGGTAACCCAAATCCATTATGAAAGAAGGCTAATAACATAATAAGCCATACAGATTCAATATTATAAAAAAACAATAAAGGAATACACAATAAAACCAATCCTTGCATAATAGTAACAAAAGAAATCATCTTAGTTTTAGGGAAAAGATCTACAATAGATCCAATAAATAATCCAAAAATAATTGCAGGGAAATAAGTAGTCATTGCAACAAACCCTGTAATTTTTTCAGAATTAGTCATATCTAATATGAGCCATATAAATGCAACATCATAAATAGATCTCGCAATAGAGTTAACTAAAGGTACGGTCCATAAGAATATATTTACTTTTTTTTGTTTTTTCATAGGGTTGATTTTGAACACGAAACTACGTATAATATGTACTCTAGCAACGAAGAAAATAAAGAATATTTATGACATATATAATTACAGACCCATGTGTAGGTACATGCGATACTGCTTGTATCGAAGTATGCCCCGTAGACTGCATACATGGCCCAAATGATCCAGAGGGATCAGGCGAGGAGGCAAAAGCTCCTGATTTTGATGCTACATCAAAACAACTATTTATTAATCCAGAAGAGTGTATTGATTGTGGAGCCTGCGAACCTGAATGTCCAGTAGATGCTATCTACGATGAAGATGAAATACCGGAAGAATATGAGTCATCTATTACCAGTAATTATAAGTTTTTCGGCCAAGAAGCTCCCTGATAGATTTATATAACATTTTATAGAAGTCTTTTCTATTTTTAACTTCCTTTATTATATGATAAATAAAAATCAAATATTACATCAACTAAAGTCAGTAAATTATCCTGGCTTCAATCGAGATATCGTTTCATTCGGGATGGTTAAAGAAATCCTGATTGATCATCAAACTATCACTATTATGCTTTCTATTTCTTCTCAAAATGAAGAAAAAAAAACGCAACTCATTAAAGATATAGATAAAACTATTATTGCTGAAGGTTTTGAAATTAAAATCAAAGTATTGGATCGTCCAGTTGAGACTAAGCAAGTAGATACCTCAAATAAGCATCAAAATGTAGAGGGAAATATTACAAAAATTATTGCAGTAGCTAGTGGTAAGGGCGGCGTAGGTAAATCTACCATTGCACTTAATTTAGCTGCAGCCTTAACAAGTAATGGACACAAAACTGGACTACTTGATTTGGATATATATGGACCTTCCCTTCCTCTTACTATGGGGATTCAAGGAAACCCAGAAGTAGACGAAAACCAAAAAATTATTCCTCTAGAAAAACACAATTTAAAGCTCATGAGTTTTGGCTTTATTAGTGGCAACCAAGCTCCGGTAGTATGGCGAGGGCCATTGGTAGCTAAAATGACAGAACAATTTTTCAAAGATGTCAATTGGGGAGATTTAGACTATTTAATTCTTGATTTACCTCCAGGAACAGGAGATGTTCAACTTACTCTATCTCAAAAAATTCCACTAGATGGAGCTATTATTGTTACCACACCAAACGATATCGCGTTAACAGATGTTAGAAAAGGCGCTGACATGTTTAAGAAAGTAGATACCGAGCTATTAGGAGTTATAGAAAATATGTCTTATATGGAAATTTCAGGAGAAACTCCTGGAAATAAAAATTCAGATATCATTATTAATGGCCAGAAAGTAACAACCAACGAAGATGGTAAGTTCAATTTAAAATTTGATTTATTTAAACATGGAGGAGGCCAAACGGAGAGTACCAGGCTTGATATTCCTTTGTTAGCAGAAGTACCCTATTCACATAAATTGATGGAATCAATTGATAATGGTGAGCCGCTTGTTTTTTATGATAAAGAATCTCCCGTATCACAAATTTTTTTAAAATTAGCTGAACAAATAGCTTCAATATGACACCGTCCTTAACCAACCTCAAGCATCTTGCTATTATCATGGATGGAAATGGAAGGTGGGCAAAGGATAAAAATTTAGATCGTATAGTTGGGCACAAAGAAGGAGCTAAGTCTGCCAAAAAAATTATTGAGACTTGTTCTAATTTAAATATCAAATACCTTACTCTTTATACGTTTTCAACAGAAAATTGGGATCGCCCACAATTTGAAGTAGACAGTTTAATGGCTTTGTTGAGTGGAATGTTGAATAATGAAATTAAAGAATTAGAGAGGAACAATATAGTCTTTAGGGTCGTTGGAAGGGTAGAGGATTTACCAAAAAGCGTACAAAAAATTGTTTCCAATACCGTAGAAAGAACAAAGAATAATACTGGGTTGGTTTTATCTCTTGCATTGAGTTATGGCGGTAGGCAGGAAATTATAGATGCAATGAACAAAATACTGAAAAATAAAGAAAGTAAAATAATAGATGAAGAGATTGTAAAAAATCACTTATATTTCCCTGAAATGCCTGATCCAGATTTAATAATTAGGACGGGAGGAGAATTTAGATTAAGCAATTTTTTATTATGGCAATCTGCTTATTCAGAGGTGTATATTAGTAAAAAAAATTGGCCAGATTTTAAAGAAAAAGATTTAATGACTGCGCTAGAAGATTTTAACCATAGGAACAGAACTTTTGGTAAATTAACTGATTAAATATGAAAAATATATATATAACAATAGCCTTACTATTTTTTGTGAATATTTTATATGCACAAGAAGTAACGCTTTACCGTGTAAATATTGAAGGGAATACTACCACATCAGATAAGATGATTAAATATTCTGCGGGCTTACGAGATGGGACGCAGATTCAAAGATCAGATATTTCCACTGCACTAACAAGACTATGGGATTTAGGTCTGTTCAATGATATTGATATTACTCTTAACAACGACTCTGAATATGGGGTTGAAATTACTATAAAGGTGGAGGAAAGTCCTACATTAAACAAAGTTTTATTTGAGGGTATTTCTGCTAGAGAGTCAAGATTTACAGAAAAAATTGAGCTAAGAATGGGACAAAGAATTCGTCCAAACTCATTGGATGCTGCGGCAAAAAAGATAACCGAAATTTATAAAGAAGATGGATATTTTGATGTAGAAGTCGATGCTAGGATAGAAGTCCCAACAGACACCTTGGTACGTACAGGTTATGCAAGAGATGTCATTTTTTCTGTTCAAGAAAATGAAAAATTTAGATTAAAAAATATAGAATTTGTTGGTAATGACAATTTTTCAGCACGTAAATTGAAAAAAGAATTAACTGATACTAAAGAAAGAAAATGGTGGGCTTTCTGGGTTAAAAGTTTTGATGAAAAAACATTTGAAGAAGATAAAAAGACCCTAGCACTTTTTTATCAAAATGAAGGGTATAGAGACTTTCAGGTCATAAGCGATAGCCTTGTAGTTGATAGAGAAAATTCTGAGCTGACATTAGTACTATCTGTTGCAGAAGGAGAGCAGTACCATTATCGCAACATTACATTTGAAGGTAATGAAATCGCAGAGGAATCTGTTCTTAAGCAATTACTAAAGATTGAAAAAGGCGATATTTACTCAAAAGAAGATTTTGATAAACTTGTCTATGAAAATATGATGAGCGTATATCAAGACAAGGGATATATTTTCAGTAGCGTTAATCCTGAAATTGTTCCATTTGGATCTGATTCTTTAGATATTAATTTTGTATTTAATGAAGGTAGTAAGGTCTATATAGAAAATATTTTTGTATCAGGAAATGACAAAACTAGAGAAAATGTTATTAGGCGCGAATTAAAACTATTCCCTGGAGATGTATTCAATAAATCTAAATTAATGCGTAGTCAGCGTGATATATGGATTTTAAATTATTTTGATAATGTAGTGCCTGATGTTAACCCGATATCAGAAGACAAAGTTAATCTAGACTTTGTTGTTCAAGAAAAAAAATCAACACAAAGAATTAATGCAAATCTTGGATTCACTGGTGAGTACGGTATCACAGGTGGAGCGGGAGTAGAATTTGATAATTTTATGGGAAGAGGCCAGAAATTTAACGTTGGTCTGAGTACTGGGACTAATTTTTCTTTATACTCTAATCAAGAGCCTTCAAAGTATAGATCTTTAAATATTAGTTTTCAAGATCCTATGATTAATGATAGCCCGTATCTAGTAGGAGCTTCAGTATTTTATTCCTATAGAGGTTCTTCTACGAATTATTATTTTCCTTTAGATTTCACAGTAGCAGGTGCAGTAGCAAGTTTTGGTAGAAGATTGGAATGGCCAGATGACTTCTTTAGAGTCATGTGGTCTGCAAAAATTATGGAAAAACAATATCAAGGGACACAAGCAGATATTGATCAATATATTGGTGGACTAGATACAACCCGAGGAATTAGTTTTTCTCAAATGCTTTCTAGAGATAGTAGAAATAGAGCAGAATTTCCTACTGCAGGATCTCGATTCCAACTTGAAAATACATATTCAGGCGGATTTTTGGGAGGAAATGAAAACTTTCAAAAGCATATCTTAGATTTAAATTGGTTTACACCCACTTTCTCTAAAGTTGTATTATATAACTCTTTCAAATTAGGTGTTATTAAAACGTTAGATGTGGGAGATGATATACAAAGCTTTGTTCCATTTGATGAAAGATTTATTATGGGAGGAAATGGAATCCCTTATGGTAATGCTTTAAGAGGATATCCAGATAATTCTATTGGACCACAAACAGCCTCTGGACAAGCTGTTGGAGGAAGCTCAATGGGTAAAGTAACAACTGAATTAAGATTCCCATTATCAGAAAATCCTGTAATATATGTAATGGCTTTTGGAGAAATGGGGAATGTATGGAATAGTTCAAAAATGTCTGAGCCGTTTTATATAGATAGAAATGGCCCTCTTTCTATGAAAAAATCTGCCGGTGTTGGTGTTAGGTTTTTTATGCCAGGTATTGGTAAATTAGGATTTGATATGGGATATGGATTTGACGATATTAATGGTGATGGTAATCCACAAGGGTGGGAATATACTATCACATTTGGACAAACGTACTAAAGGAGAGAATAAAGTGTATAAAAAAATAGTGATGTTATTATTATTAATTGGAGTATCATTTGCTCAAGAGAAAATTGGTGTAGTTTTTTCAGAAAAAATTAGACTTGATTTTGAAGAGTTCAAAGAAGTAGAACAACAATTACAACTTGACCTACAAGTCATTCAAAAAGAGTATCAAACAATGGCTACCGAACTTGACAGCATGGTAAAAGAGTATGAACAACAAAGTCTTATGATGTCAGAAGAGTTAAAAAAGGCTAAAGAGCAAGATATCGTAGACATGAATAACGCTATGCAAAGCTACCAACAAGCAAAAGTTGGTCCAAATGGAGAGCTTACTAGAAAGCAGCAACAATTAGAGTTTGATTTAGTTCAGAAGTTTAAAGCAGCTGTTGATGTTGTAGCCATATCAAAAGGTTATGATATTATTATGGATGGGTCTCAAGCATCTCTCTATACTAAGCCAACACATGATTTGACAGATGACGTTCTTTACGAATTAAGAAAATCAAAAGAATAATATAGAGCTTTCTATTGTTTACACTTAAACAAATTGCCTCAGAGGTAAAAGGTGTAATAGTCGGCGATAGTTCCATTATCATTACTAGCGTTGACGATATTGAAGAAGCTCTTGCTGGATCAATATCATTTGCCTTTCTCCCAAAATATAAGAACAGAATTATATCTTCTGAAGCATCAGCTTTTATTGTTACAAGCAAAGAAGATTTACAGCAACGCCCTGGCGTTGTCGTTAAAAATCCATATTTAGCTATGATTGCAGTACTAGAATTATTTTCTAAAAAGACACCTAAAGAAAATATAATCCACAATCAGACAGCTATTGCTGATTCAGCATCTTTAGGAAAAAATGTGGGGATAGCTGCATTTGCTGTAATTGGAAAAGATGTTATTGTTGGAGACAATACCATCATTGGCTCTGGCGTAAAAATTAATTCTGGAGCTATTATTGGATCAAATTCTACTTTAAAGGACAATGTAATTGTTTATGAAGATGTTGTGATTGGAGATAATACGTTAATTCATAGTGGATCTATTATTGGGAGTGATGGCTTTGGATTTACTACCATTAATAAAGGCCATCATAAAATTCCCCATATCAAGAGTGTTGTTATTGGCGATTTTGTAGAGTTGGGAGCAACTTGCACTATCGATAGAGGCTCTGTAAAGAATACTGTTATTGGGGACCATTGCAAACTAGATAATCAGGTACATATTGCACATAATGTAAAGATTGAACAAGGATGTTTATTAGCAGGTGGAGTATTTGTTGGAGGAAGTACAGTAATTAAGGCTCATTCTATGATAGGTGGAAAGTCTGATATTGGACCTCATATTGTATTAGGAGAAGAATCAATTTTGGCTGCACGTTCTTGTGTATTAAAATCTTTAAATGGAGGAGAAATGTATGCTGGAAATCCTGCTCGACCTATCAAGGAAAAACAAAAGAGAGATGCAGTATTTACAAGACTAGAATTATTAGAAAAAAGATTGAAAAAAAATGATAAAAAAACAAAAAACAATTAAGTATCCAGTATCCTGTACGGGAATTGGGTTACATACAGGAGTAGAGAGTACTATTACTTTTCATCCAGCTAAAGAAAATTTTGGTGTCAAGTTCATGCGAAATGATCAAAAAGATCAGATTGTCACGCCAGATATAGAAAATGTAATAGACTTAACTAGAGGAACTACCATTGAAGAAAATGGAGTAAGAGTTCATACCACAGAACATGTTATGTCTGCATGTGCGGGTATGGGTGTTACCAACCTTTTAATTGAGCTTAATAGTAAAGAGCCCCCAGTAATGGATGGTAGTGCAAAAGATTTTGTTGCTGCGTTAAATGAAGGCCAAATTATAGAACAAGACAGTAAGGTTGATTTTTTAAGAATTACTAAACCTATTTTTTATGCCGATGAAGAAAAAGATGTTGAAGTATTTGCTGTACCATATGATGGATTTAAAACAACTTTTACTATTCAATATGATTTAGATGCACTAGACGTACAATATAGTTCTGTACAAAATATGTATACTAATTATGAAAAACAGATTGCACCAGCACGTACATTTTGCTTATTAAGTGAAGTAGCACAGCTAGAAAAACAGGGATTGATTAAGGGCGGCAACCTAGGTAATGCTGTTATTATTGTTGATACAGATATAAACGACCAACAAGTAAAATTCTTTCGAAAAAGATTTGGAATTAAATTTTATGAAGGGACTAAGGGTTTATATAAATCACAAATTTTACGATTTAAGAATGAACCTGTCAGACATAAAACATTAGACTTAGTGGGTGATCTTGCGCTATTAGGTAAGCCAATTTTAGGACATATTACTGCAATCAGAAGTGGGCATAAAGGCAATGTTGAGTTTGCAAAATTATTGCGAAAAGAATTTAAGGATCAATTTTAAATGAATGATATTAACTACATATTAGATGTAATGCCGCATCGTTATCCATTTTTAATGGTCGACCGTATTATTGAACATAAAAAAAAAGAAAGCATTAGAACTCTCAAGAATGTTTCTATAAATGAGCCTTATTTCCAAGGACATTTTCCTACAAGGCCTATAATGCCAGGTGTTTTAATTTTAGAGGCTATTGCACAGTCAGGATGTTTATTGATGGTAGATTTCATGGAAGATCCATCTAAAAAACTAGTATTTATGTCAAAAATATTAAATTATAAAATATATGATAACGTAATACCTGGAGATCAGTTATTTATTAAAGCAAAATTATTACAGCACAAATTAGGTTCTTTTAAATTTGCTGCTACATGCTTTGTAAAAGATAAAAAAATAGCGTCAACAGAATTTTTTGCCACAATAGTAGATAAAGAAAATGAATAAGATACATCCAACAAATATTATAGCAGATTCAGCAAAAATTGGTAATAATGTAACGATAGGAGCCTACAACGTTATTGAAGATGATGTTATCATTGGCAATAATGTAACTATCGGTAATTTTAATACCATTGGCCAATATACAGAGATTGGCGATGAATCTAGTATTGTTCATAATAGTAGTATTGGGGCCATACCGCAGGATAAAAAATTTGGTGGAGAAAAAACAAAGCTTATAATTGGTAAACGTACAATCATTAGAGAGTTTGTTACATTAAATCGCGGAACAAAGGCTACAGGAGAAACTAATATCGGAGACGATGTTCTAATAATGACTGGCGTTCATGTTGCCCATGATTGCATTATTGGGAATAATGCTATTTTAGTAAATTTAGTAGCTTTAGGCGGACATGTTGAAGTTGGTGACTGGGCTATTCTAGGCGGTGTTACCAATGTACATCAATTCTGTAAAATTGGAAAACATGTAATGCTTGCAGCAAATTCAAAAGTTGTTCAAGATGTTCCTCCATATATTCTAGGAGGAAAACACCCTCTTCGATATGCAGGAATTAATGCCTTAGGTTTATCTAGAAGAGGATTTAGCGATGAAGATAAAGCTATAATTAAAAAAGTTTATCGTTATTATTTTAGGTCTGAATTAAATCCAGCTATTTCGCTTAAAAAAATAAAAGAAAAATTTCAAAACAATGAACATGTTGATGAAATTATTAATTTTATGGAAAAAAGTGATAGAGGAATTATTTAGTATAGCTTCAATGAAAAGAATTGCAATATTTGGTTCAACGGGTTCTGTTGGCACTCAAAGTTTATCAGTTATAAATCAAAATAAAAATCAATTTGACATAATATCTTTATCATGTAATCATAATGCAGATCTACTCTTCGAACAAACCAAAAAATTTATGCCCAAAAAAATTGGCATTAACACAATACCTGAACACCATCCAATTACAGAGTTTTGTAAAAAAAATAGTATTGATTTAATCGTTGGAGAAAATTCTTCTGATATCTTATCGCAGTATAAAGAGATAGATCTTGTTATTAATGCTATTGTGGGAACAGATGGCTTAATTCCTACTATAAACACAGTTAATAATAATATTGAATTAGCATTGAGCAATAAGGAGTCTTTAGTGTTAGGAGGACATCTTATTATGCCAAAAGTAAAAGAAAATACAGCCAATTTAATTCCAGTAGATAGTGAACATTCTGCTATTTTTCAATGTCTTCATGGGGAAGAAAGCGATGTGTTAAAAAAAATAATTTTAACTGGTAGCGGAGGACCTTTTTTAAAAAGAGAATTAAATACATTTAGCTCTATCTGCCAAGAAGAAGCCTTAAAGCATCCTAATTGGGATATGGGAAAAAAAATCTCAATCGATTCGGCCACTATGATGAATAAAGGACTAGAATTGGTAGAAGCAATGTGGTTATTTAATGTCAATAAAAAAGATATAGAAATTGTTATTCATCCTGAGTCTATTATACACTCTATGGTACAGTTTATAGACGACTCTTATAAAGCGCATCTTGGAATTCCGGATATGAAAATTCCCATACAGTATGCCCTATCTTTTCCTGGAAGAATCCATAGTAATTACGGCAGTTTAAATTTTGCAGATATTGGTCAATTCACATTTTTAAAACCAGACTATGCAAGATACCCCGCCTTAGAGTTACTGACTGAATTAATTGACAGAGGAGGCAACAGGATTCCTATTATGAGCATGGCAAATGACTATATTGTTAATCAATTTTTAAATAAAGAGATTTTATTTACAGATATACGAAGTTTACTTGAAAAAGTGATAAATGAATTTGAAGATAATTCAAGTCCATCTGTAGAAGATTTACTTACATTAAATCAACAAATAAAACTATATTTGGGCTAATTCTATGATCTATATAATCGCATTCATTATACTTATTAGCATCATTGTTTTTGTGCATGAGCTTGGTCACTATTTAGCTGCACGAAGCATAGGTGTGACAGTTGAGCAATTTTCAATTGGGATGCCTCCTACGATTTATAAGTTTAAACCAAAAAATATTAATACAGTTTTTGTAATTGGAGCTCTACCGTTGGGTGGATATGTCAAAATTAAAGGCATGTTAGATGAGAACATGGATACTGAACTAGTTGGTGCCGATGATGAACTAGAATCAAAGAGTGCGTTACAAAAAATTTGGGTTTTAAGTGCAGGCGTTATTATGAATATTATTTTAGCTTTTTTTGTCTTTTCTGCTATCGGCGCTCTAGATGGAGATGTAGTACCTGTTGATCAAGATGTTGTTATAGATTTTGTTGCTCCTGGCGGACCGGCTGAAAGTGCTGATTTGTTAGTTGGAGATAAAATTATTTCAATTAATAATATTGAAGTTGCAAGTTGGACAGCCGCTGTAAGCATAGTAGAAAAAAATCCTAACCAAGAAATACCTATTACAATTATAAGAGAAGGCGAGTCATATAAAAAAAATATTACATTGTCCTCTGGACCAAACTTTAAAGCAGGTAGAGTAGACGAAACTATTGGATTAATTGGCATTGCCAAAGATATGCAAGTGAAAGAACTAGGGTTTATAGAATCTTTTCAATATGGATATAATCGTACAGCATGGTCAATGGTATTGATGAGCTCTTCTTTAAAAATGATTTTTCAAGGTAATGTTTCAAAAGATGAAGTAGGTAGCGTTATTATGATTGGACAAATGGCTGGAGATGCAGCACAAGCTGGGCTAAGTCCATTTTTATTATTGATGGCTTTGATTAGTGTAAATTTAGCATTCATTAATATGTTACCGATACCAGGGCTAGATGGTGGACATATTGCAGTTATTTTAATTGAAGTATTGATGAGAAGAAAACTTTCAGTTAAAGCGAGAATGCGTATCCAGTCAGTAGGAATGTTTATATTGTTATCATTAATGGCATTTCTGCTAATCAACGATATTCTTAGACTTTTTTAATTTTAAAACAATTACTCCCTTACTGAGCTTCAATGATATTTTAACAGGCACAGTTCGGCTGTTAATGGTTCCATATGATATTTGCATATCCCCTTTATTTTTTAATGCAGATTTGCCGTTATGTAAAGGCTTGTACGTGTAAGCATCAAATTTCCCCGCCGGCGTACGAATGGTTTTCATCCCAATATTTTGTATCTCAATTTCTCTCACTTTGCCTTCATCTAGCGTAGTAAATTTTTTTGATTCTTGTTCTAATATATTTTCATTTTTTAGAATCATTATTAACGCATATGGATCAAATATATTCTCTGGTATGGTGTATTCTTTACCATTAGTTATAGCCTTGTTACCTTGAATGACAGTTGTTGATTCGCGTCGGGTATTCCTTTCGCGCAATTTTTTAACCTGCTTAATTAAGCCAAGCGATTCAGTATCAACCCATACATCTATTGTATCTCTAATCTTATATAGAGCATCACCCAATTTAGAAGTCTTTACGGAAAAGTTTAAATGATAGGCTTCGCGCCCATTTATTATTTCTATATTTTTTATACTTAGCGTAGCTGAACCTAATTTTATTAAATCAGGGCCAATTTTAATGAAGTCAACAAATAGATCATATTTGTACTCTTCTCCAGGTACAAAAGATGGAGATTTTTCTAAAGATGTTTGTCCTAATAAGAAAGACATGAATAGGAGTATAATAATTTTTTTCATTATTTATCGAATTTGAGAAATATTATCTTTATCAAACATATAAATTTTTGAAGCAGACTTATTATTAATAATACCACCATCTATTATGAGATCTATATTAGAGCCAAACATTTTTTCTATCTCATCTGGGTTATTAACTGGTTCTTGACCAGTAGTATTAATACTTGTAGTTGTTATAGGCTTATTATATTCAGATAAAAGTGTGGTCAAGAATGGGTAGTTGGGAACGCGAAATCCAATCATGTTATTCTTAGTAATTAAACTATTAAAGCTATTTGATTTATATTTTACAATACATGTATCGCCTTTTGCAATGATACTGTCCATTTTATTTTTCATGTTTAAGGGGATAACCAATTTATTAGAAAGGCTTTCAAGGCTATGGGTAATAATACTCATAGGGGCTTGTCGATTCTTAAGATGGTTAATCTTGTTTATGCCAAGATCATTGTCTATATCTGTTCCAATCCCATAAATTGTATCTGTAGGGTATGCAATTATTTGGTTATTTTTTAACGCCAATAATGTGCGATGAATAACATCTGGGTGATTTATTGCGATCCTTTTCATAATCCTCTTAGAGTAGTTTTCCATCTTTTATGAAACCAAAAATATTGTTCTGGATTTTTTTTAATAACGTTTTCTAATGCTAGTGTATACTCTTGAACAACTTCATCCACATCTAACGTTCCAGCTGCGTTTATTTTTGTAAAGGTTACACTATATTCATGATCATGTTTTGTGATGGCGAAGAAAATAATGGGCGCTCCTATTCGTTTATGCAATATGGCTGCTCCAGATGGAGTAGAAGATGGAATATTAAAAAAATTAACAAATTTGCCTTTTTCTCTGGCATCTTGGTCGCTTAGTAAGATTAGTATCTCATTGTTCTTTAACGCAGCTTTAAGATGAATGCCCGATTCTCCTTTATAGAGCTGTCTTTCCATATATTTTTCTCTAATTTTCTTAAAAAATTGATCTGCAGCACTATCATTTTGTTTATATGCCACTCCACATAAAGAGTATCCTTTATTTGAAAGATCATAGAAGAGCTTATCAAATGACCCAAAGTGTCCACCAACAAAGATAACCCCCTTATCTTCTTTTAATGCTTCATCTAATAATTCAAGATCGTTGAACTTTATCTTTTTATTGTCGAAGTACCTTGGAAAAGAAAGAAATTCTAAAAAATCTTCTACATAAAATTTATAACACTCAGAAGTCATTTTTTCGTACCAGTTTTGGCTTTTATCAGGAAATGCTCTTTTTAAGTTATCTAATACTACTTTTCGTCTTAATTTTAGTAGATGGAATAGTAGACTATAGAAGCATTTATAGGTAAGTTTATTTAAGAATGTTGGAACAGTTCTTAGAAAAAATGAAAGCACTTTCAGAAATATATACATTAAGCAAATGTAAATCTTTGTATTAGCAATGAAAACAAAATTCAAACACATATGGCTATTTATTTTATTACTCACTCTAGGGAGTAATATGGCTCAAGAAAATAAAAAAAATATTTATATCGTTCCCATACAAGATACAATCGACTTAGGAATCCCTAGTTTTGTGAAGCGCGCTATAAGTATAGCAGAGTCTAATAATAGTGAATTAATTATTTTTGATATAGATACTTTTGGAGGTCGGGTTGATGCGGCTACTCAAATTAAAGATGCTATATCAGCAACAGATATTACCACGATAGCTTTTATTAACCGTAGAGCAATTTCAGCTGGGTCCCTGATCTCTTTATCATGCGATAAAATTTATATGACAGATGGAGCAACTATTGGAGCTACTAGCGTTGTAGATATGACAGGATCAAAACAATCAGAAAAATCTCAAAGCTATATGAGAGAAGAAATGGCTGCTACTGCAGAAAAGACAGGAAAAAATTCCAGTATCGCTCGAGGAATGGTTGATGAAGAATTAAGTTTTGAATTTTTAGTAATTCAGGGAGACTCATTAAAAGTTGAGGATATAGAAGGAAGAAAAGAAGGCAAGCTTATTACGTTAACTACAGAATTAGCATTAAAGTATGGTATTGCTGACGGAAAAGGCGAATCAATAGAAGAAATTTTATCTAGCCTTGGCGTAGAAGATTATAATATTATTACTTTAAATGAAAACTGGTCTGAAGACCTAGTACGTTTCCTTACAGATCCTACCATATCATCGCTATTAACCACTTTTGGTACGATTGGAATTATATCTGAATTATATAGCGCTGGATGGGGTATTGGAGGCACCATAGGTATTGTATGTTTAACACTAGCTTTGGGAGCAGGATACTTGACACAGTTGGCCTCTTCTATGGATTTATTAATTATTATGAGCGGTTTATTATTGCTCGTAATAGAGTTTATAGCAATCCCTGGATTTGGATTTTTTGGTATTGCAGGGATTGGCGTTTTATTTTATGGGTTATATCTTCTATTAATTCCCGGAGTCCCTGTGAGCGATGAAATTTATTCGCAAGCAATGGATGGATTTTCTTGGGGTGTTGTTGGAGCAATTATAGCCTTAATTATGGTAGCTAATCTATTATTGAAATCAAAATTTTTAGAAAAATTTATTACTACAGACTCTAACAAAAGTACGCTGAAAAAAAATTATAAAAAAAGAGGGAAGGTGTAGGACTATATCAGAGTTTATGAATAAATTGTATAAGATTTTTAGACAAAAAAAGGAGGAGTAATGGGACTTTATGTTGCCTTACCGTTAGTATTATTTATATTATTATTATTATGGGTCGTTCCAGTAGGACTATGGCTACAAGCCATATTTAGTATTGGAGGTGGCCAGGTTACTATTTTTAATTTGATTGGAATGCGATTTAGACGTGTTCCTCCAGGTGTTGTTGTTAATGGACTAATTGCAGCTCGTAAAGCAGGAATCGCGCTGGAAAGCGATGATCTAGAAGTGCATTATATGGCTGGTGGAGATATAAATAAAGTCGTTGCTGCACTAATTGCCGCAGAAAAGGCTGGTATCGAATTGACTTTTGAAATTGCTACTGCAATTGACTTAGCAGGGCGTGATGTTTTATCTGCAGTACAAACAAGCGTATATCCAAAAGTAATTGATGCGCCAGTAGATGGAAAATTATCTGCCGTATCAAAAGATGGTATTGAAGTGAGAGCAAGAGCAAGAGTTACTGTGAGAACTGATATCCCTAACTTAGTTGGAGGGGCAACAGAAGATACAATCATCGCAAGAGTTGGAGAAGGAATTGTAAGTGCCATTGGTTCAAAAGAGTCTTATGAGGCAGTATTAGAAAATCCAGACTCAATCTCTAAAAATGTATTAGATAAAGGATTAAATCAAGGAACAGCATTTGAAATACTTTCAATTGATATTGCTGATATTGATGTAGGAAAAAATATTGGTGCCCAGTTACAAGCTGATCAAGCAGAAGCAGACTTAAGAGTTGCTCAAGCAAAAGCAGAAACTAGAAGAGCAATGGCAGTAGCCTTAGAGCAAGAAATGAAAGCTAAAGTTGTTGAGGCGGAATCTGAAGTGCCTAAAGCTATGGCCCATGCATTTAGAGAAGGTAATTTAGGAATTTTAGATTATTACAAGCTCGATAATATTGCTTCAGACACTAGTATGAGACAGTCTATTGCTGGTACAGGAGAAGAATCCCAAGACGAATCAAAGGGATAAGTTTGGAAGAATTACTGTATTGGGGGGCGATTGCAGGTTTTTATCTTTGGTCTGCCTATAGAAGCAATCAAAAGAAGGCTAAGAAACTTGTTCCTAACCAGGCTCCTGCTAAAAAGGATTTAAAGAATCCTCAGATACCTAATAATCAAGAAATTAATGTATTAGATTTCTTGAACAGAGCATTTGAGGAGTCTGCAGTCCCAGGCAAAGAAGAAGTGTCGAGAAGAGCAGTCTTATCTAATAAAAGTGAGCATGCTATTCAAGATAAATTTCTAGATCATTTTAACAGCAAGCATGATTTAAGTATCGTTGACGATCGACACATAGATAGTATGTCCTCACGATTAAATCGTAAAGTCAAAAAAGTGCAAGCCAAGAAAAAGAAACCACTTGAGTTAATTCAAAAAAAATATAGAAAAAATCCCACCAAACTTGCAATGACAATGCAGGCTATTTTTGAACAGCCAAAAGCAATGCAATAAACAAGATGAAACTTCTAATAATGGGCCCACCTGGGGCAGGAAAAGGGACGCAGGCTAAAATTCTTGCAGAAAAATATAATCTTATACATTTATCAACTGGCGATATTTTAAGAAGAGAAATAAAGAAAAAAACAGCTATTGGACTAGAAGCACAGTCTTATATGAATAGAGGAAATTTAGTACCAGATAACGTCTTATTATCTATAATGGATAGTACTTTGATATCATTAAAAGATTCAGGCATTATTCTTGATGGATTTCCCAGAACAATTCCACAAGCGGAAGGATTAAATATAATCTTTGAAAATCTGGATTCAAAAATAGATCATGTATTAAATATCCACGTAGAAGAACAGATCTTAATTAACAGATTAATCGAAAGAGCTCAAAGTTCTGGTCGTGCAGACGATACTGAAGAAGTAATTACTAAGCGCCAGAAAGTCTATGCAAAATTGACAGCCCCATTGGTTAATTTTTATAAGAATAATATTATTCAGATTGATGGAGATGGCTCTATTGATCAAGTAACACAGCGGATTCTAAAACAGATTCAATAATGATTATTGTTGGAATAACTGGGGGAATCGCTTCTGGTAAAAGCACCGTATCTAAAATTTTTCAACAAGAGCATGATGCATATGTTTTTGATGCAGACAAAGAAGCAAAACGCCTTTTACTCAATAAGGAAATATCAGAAAAAATTCTCCACACCTTTCCTGATTTACAAGATACAGATCCTCTGTCTATGAGTAAGGTTGTCTTTAAAAATGAAGATAATCAAAAAAAATTAAATGCTATTCTACATCCTGCTGTAAATGCAGAGCTTTTAAAAAGAATTGAAAGCATTGGTCATGAAAAAAAATACCCCATTTTTGTTGTTGATGCAGCACTTATTATTGAGGGTGGTTCATATAAATATTATCATGAATCTGGAGCATATATTATATTATTAATTAGCTCAGAAGCTAAACGTATTCAACGCGCATTATCTAGAGGCAATCTATCAGAAGAATCCATTAAAGAGCGTATGGACTTACAATGGGATGATGATAAAAAGAAAGATTATGTAGATTATATTCTGGAGAATAATGATTCTTTAGATAAATTAAAATCTTCAATTACATTTTTAGTAAAAGAAATAAGAGAAAATGCAAAAATTAGCTAAAATTTTATTCCTTTTTTTAATTATTGCATGTGGATCTGATACAGGCTCTAAGATAGTATCATCTAGCGGAGTGATAGATCCTAATACTGGTAATGGTGGTAATACTGGCAATGGTGATAATGGCGGAGATGGCTCTATCCCAGATCTTGTTGTCGAGTTAATTTCTTATTATAATGATGATACAGCATCTTTTTCTACAGTATTTGGTAATTATACTCGCAGCTTTATTGTTCATACTCCCCCTAACTATGACCCAAATAATGGACCAATCCCATTACTATTTGTATTGCATGGATATACAGGCGAAGCGCCTATTATACGAAATTATTCTGGATTTGATAGTATTGCAGATGAAGAAAATTTTATAGTAGTATATGTGCAAGGAGTAACTGATATCACTAATACTACTGGTTGGAATGTAAATGTAGTCTCCACCTTCAATGATGTAGACGATGTAGGATTATTTGCTGCATTGATAAAGTACTTTAAAGGAAACTATAATATCGCTAATGATAAGATTTTTTCTACTGGAATGTCTTTAGGTGGATTTATGAGCTATAGGCTAGCATGTGAATTAGAAGAAATAAATAGTATTGGGTCAGTGACTGGATCAATGGCTGCATATTACAATTGTGTTCCACCAAATCAGAAAAGCATTATTCATTTTCATGGCACAGCTGATACAGTTGTACCTTACAATGGAAATTCTTGGAGTATAAATGTAGAAAATGTCCATTCGTTATGGGCAAATCACAATGAGTGTCAAAACAACTCAGAAGTTACAATTCCAGATTTTAACGGGGATGGAGTTTTATCAACACAATTGACTTCGTATGATTGTAATGGAAATAGAGAAGTAATTCTATATACTATGGAAAACGAAGGTCATACATGGTTTAAGAAAGAATGGGGTCATGACGTAGATACTTCACGATTGATTTGGGAATTTTTTAAAAATAAATAATATTTATGATTATCAAAACTGATCAATTAACAATTCTTTCAAATAAAGATTTAATATTAAAAAAACTTATTAAAAATTGTCCTAAACCTGAGCTAGAGAAGTCGAACGATTATTTAGGAGACTTAATTAGACACATAATTTTTCAACAAATTTCTACAAAAGCTGGCAATACTATTCATAATAGATTTTTAGAATTTAGTAGTGGAAAAAATCTTAAAGAGAATTTTCATTGGACTGAGAAAGATTGGAAAAAAATAGGACTTTCAAAACAAAAAAAGTCATATATAGAGAATTTATTTCTTCAAGAAAATTTAGAGATGATTAATAATCTTTATTCAATTGAGGAAAGCAGTCTAATAAGGTCACTATTAATTAATTTAAAAGGAATAGGTCCCTGGACAATTGACATGTTTTTAATTTTTTCAAAATGTGATTTAAATATATTTCCAAGGGGAGATCTTGCAATAATTAAAGTTATTAAAAACTTATATAATGTCGACAGTATGGATAAGATTGAATTGATTGCAAAGAGATGGGCTCCCTACAGAAGTATTGCTACTCTGTATTTGTGGGCATCATTAGATGGATACACAAGGAAAACATATTTTAAAGAAAATGATTAAAATAGTTCGTTTGTAAGACAGTGTATTGATCCGCCACTTAAATTAAACTGCGACACACAAGACACGTGCATTTCAATATTATTTTGTTCCGAGAAATCTTTCACTCTTGTATCTCTAATCTGACTTGTACCTATCAATAATCCAGGTAATGTTAAACAATTCATTGCCGATCTTGCTACTAAAGATTTTTTCATATCTTGATTTTCAATAGCTAATAATTCCCAATTATACTTTTTACACATATCTTTTAAAATGTTATAATTTTTTTGATTAAACACCTCTTTAGCACAATTGATACCTATACAATCATATTCATTATTGAATATAGGACAAATTGCTGTATCGAGATGATACCCATTCGACTCTATTATATGTAATTGGTCTACTCCCATTAATTCTGCCATTGATTCAGCCCCCTTAAGATTATTACGACACAGACCTGCTAATAAAATATTTTCTTTAGGTAGATAAAAAAATTCTCCGCCTTCTGCTAAACATTCTTTTGTTGGCAAATAATGAATGGTGTAACCAAGTTTTTGCATTGTTTCTATAACAAATTTTCCTTCAATTAAGCGCTCGTCAAGACGCATATTGCACATAACAATCTCTTTATTTTTGTTACACAAAAAATGATCTCTCATAAAGATAAAATCAAATTTTTTTTCTTTTTCTAATGTATCTGAAAATGGGACTGTAACTGTTTCTAGGCCTACATGTTCAATGAGTGTTACTAACTCGCTATATTCATGTTCCAATACAGATTGATTAGGTCGTGCTCCATCTACCATCATATCATTATCTTGATACGCAACGATACCAGAACCCCACCAATCATTTTTTGGTAAGGCGCTCAAGGCAATTTTGATTTTATGTGACTGTATCAAGATAATAAACTTACAATTTTTAAATTAACTTTATAAGACTAAATTATAGGTATCATGCAAAACGAAATACTTACAGTAAAAGACTTAAATCGTTATTTGCCTGCTATTAAAACAAACGAAGATATGATAGGGGGAGATAAGCTTCGTGAAGGCTTATTTTTATCTGACCCTATTGATGGGTTAGCTAATATTCCTGATGAATCTATCGATTTAATTGTTACAGAACCTACATTACAACCCAAAAATGATAGCTTGTCCGGTAAAAGTCCTACCTTTACAAATTATATAGATTGGGTGGATGGATGGCTAGAAGAATCTAAGAGAGTATTAAGTCCCAATGGGTCAATTTATATTATTTGTCCATGGCAATCTTCTTCAATGTACCATTCAATACTAGATAAAAAATTTAGCATTCAGTCCAGAATTACATCGGAAAGAAAGTCCGAACAAGAAGGTTTATCTCAGTGGAAAAATACAGTATCTGATATTTGGTTTGCTACCAAAACTAATGACTATGTGTTTAACCAAAATTATATTGTGAATGGTAAAAATATAAACAGCCCTAATCCAGAAGAAATTAAAGATAATTTATGGTTTCATTTAGACTACGATGAAATTATTCATAGGATTTTAAAGGCAAGCAGTTTCAAGTTGAATTGGGTATTAGATCCATTTATGGGTATTGGTAGTGTTGGATCAGTAGCCAAGAGAAGAGGTAGACGATTTATTGGATTTGAGTCCAATCAAGATCAATTATTGTTGGCCATGAAAACTATTAATGAAGGAAAATAAATTTATGTTACATCAAATAGAAAATGATTTAAAAGATGCATTAAGAAATCAAGATAAAGCAAAGGTGGGTGTGTTACGTATTTTAATTTCTAAATGTAAGAATAAGTCTATTGCAATAGGCAAGCCATTAGAAGACAGCGAGGTCATGAAGGTATTGCAGACTACTGCTAAACAGCACAAAGAATCTATCAAGCTATATACCCAAGGAGAAAGAAGCGATCTTGTTGAACAGGAAACATTAGAGTTGAATATTGTAGAAGGTTATTTACCGTCTATGATGACAGAAGATGAAGTCAGATCTATTATAGGCTCTGTGATTGAAACAACAGGAGCTTCTAGTATGGCAGATTTTGGTAAAGTAATGCCACAGGTTATGAAGCAAGGTGCAGGTAAAATTGATGGAGGGGTTGCACAAAATATCTTAAAAGAATTATTATCATAATATGGTAATTGATATTCTTTTTTGTTTATTAATATTTTTTAATGCTATTCTAGGTATTAAAAAAGGATTTTTTGATGCTGTATTTGAATTTATTGATATTGGAGTAGGGATATTCTTTGCTTTAGCGTTTTATATTGATTTAACAATATTTTTATCATCATTTTTAACAATAGGAACAGGATGGACCCTCCTTATTTCCGGTGTTATCATTTTCTTTTTTTCTATTATAATTTCTAGATTCATTACCAGTGTATTGCTATTTTTATTTCGTGGATCAAATTCTTTTACATTAATAGATAAAGTATTTGGGTTCTTATTTGGAGGATTAAAAACAATATTACTGTTAACTATCTTTATTTGGTTTTTTGATACATTTGTATCAAGTAAAATATATGATGTTCTTTATAGTGAATCACAAATTCTTGTTTTACTCGAGCCTATGAAAGATTATATTAGTAAATCAATGTCGAGTTCGATGCCCATATGAGAAGAATAGCACAAGAAACTATTAATCGCGTTTTAGAAGAAGTAGATATTTTAGATGTCATTTCTCAATACGTAGATTTAAAAAAAAGAGGCCAAAACTATTTTGGGTTAAGTCCTTTTAGATCAGAAACTAAGCCTTCATTTAGTGTAGCACCGGATAAAAATATGTGGTATGATTTTGGGTCTGCCCAAGGAGGTAATGCTGTACAATTTTTAATAGAATATGAAAAAATTAGCTTTCCGGAAGCTGTACGCTCTTTAGCTGAAAAGTATGGTATTGAAATTACTGAGTTGGGCAATAAAGAACAAAACAATCTCTATGATCAATTGTATGAAATACATGAATTAGCATGTATATATTTTGAAAATAGTCTAAAGGCTACATCTGGAAGTAAAGCAAAAAAATATTTAATAGAAAGAAATTTTGATGACAATATTATTAACAAGTTTAGAATTGGATTTGCATCAGATAGCTGGGATAGCCTTGTAAAAGAATTAAAAGATAAATTTGAAAATGATATTTTGAAAAAATCTGGGTTGTTTTCTGAATCAAAAAAAGGACCACTTATTGATCGCTTTCGTAATCGCATTATGTTCCCTTTTTTTAGTTTGTCAGGGAAAGTGGTTGGGTTTAGTGGAAGAAGTTTATCAGAAAAAGAAGATGTCAAATATTTGAATTCTCCTGAAACATTACTATTCGAAAAGAGTAAAATTTTTTATGGGTCCTATCAAACATTACCAAATATCCGTAAACAAAATTTTGCTATTTTAGTAGAAGGGCAGACAGATTTTTTACGTCTTGTAGAGCAAGGATTTGATAATGTGCTTGCTACATCTGGAACAGCATTCTCTAGTAAACATGCCATTGCCTTAAAAAAATATACCAATAGAGTAATCTTGTGCTATGATTCAGATAGCGCCGGTATTAATGCAGCTATACGTACAAGTTATGTATTATTACAAAATGGTATTGAAACAAGAGTATTACATCTAGGAAACGGTGATGATCCAGATGATTTTTTCAAAAAAGATAATACTACAAAAGAAGATTTTAGAACCTTAATTAAAACTGCAGCACATCCCATTAGTTTTATTATTACCCAAAAAGAGATCTTAAATCAAGGGGCTGCAGACCAATCAAAATTTTTGAATGAATGTATTGGTGAGATACAATTAGTACCAGATGTAATGATTCGCAATGATTTGGTTCGTAAGCTCGCGAATCAGTTAGGTGTTGTAGAGGCCGAAGTATTTGAACGTTTTAGTAATCTTAAGCAAAAAAGATATAAGAGCTCTCATAAAGAAGAGGTGAGTCCTACAGAAATAACCCATTATAATTCATCTGAAGATAAAGCACAGTTAGAGTTAATTAAGTTGGCCTTACATTCCCCAACACTTGCCACAGGAATGCCTTTAGCATTATTTAGTAATAAACTGCTTTATAACGTTTTAAAGGTGTTAATCGACAATAGTGATAAAGATTATAATCCAGGTCAGATTCTTGAGTTAATAGGCGGTTCGCCAGAGCAACGTAATCTCATTGCTTCACTAGCAATAGAAGCGCCAGATAAAGCATATCAGACTGTTATTTTAAGTGATTGTATTAATACTCTAGAACGTCAGCCTATCAAAAAAGAAATTGCACTATTGAGAGACAAGATTCGCAGATTAGAAGAGGACGATTCTAGTCCAGACAAAGCATTGCTCGAAGAGTTAAGTGCTCTCCAAAAAAAACTCCAATAAAAAACCCCTCAAAAAATTGAAGGGTTTTTTATTTAATACTAATCTATAACAATAAGATTAATAGTTAATAGTCACTCCAATATTATATGATCTTGGTTGACCGACACGAACTCTTAAGTTCGCAACGTCTCCAGAACCATCATATGCGTCAACAAAGTCACCAACATAAAGTTCGTCAGTTGCGTTGAATACGGATGCGTTGAAAGTAACATCTTTACCCATAAGCTCTGTTGTGTATGCACTATTAAAGTTCACTAGAGTTGTGTTACCAGTTACATAAGCATCTTCAGAGAAAGTATTACCTTCACCTAATAAGAATGCTAAGTCCTGAATAGCACCATCATAACCCCATCTAGGGTATTGTTTAGAGAATGACTGTGCTTCAGCAGATACTTTTAATCTGTTAAAGAATCCAGTTACAATTAAATTGGTTTGTGACTGTGGAGCACCTGAAATCATTACGTCTTTAACATAAAGTTCGAATGTTTCTTCGCTGCTTGCGTCTCCGTCAATTTCATTGTAAGTGTATGACAAGTCATCAGTAAATCTCCAATCACTTTCGTGACCTCTAATGTCAATTCTTAATACTGGAATTGGTTGATATGCAATAGAGTATTCTAACCCTTGGTGCAATTCGCTTAATCCCGCAATACTAAAGAATGACTCTGTACCATCTAAAGCTTCTGAAGTACCACTTTGGTTTCTGTCAGTCCATAGTGCCCAGTAGTAATTCATACTACCAGCCCATTGGCCGTTAGCTGATTTAAATCTGGTACCAAAGTCTACCCAAGTAGCTTTTTCATTTTCAAAGGCTGAGTTTAGTTGATAATTTACATCATCTATTAATTTATCAAGCGATGGTGTCATTGCTGAGTAACTCATGTTACCAAACAACTGCCATGTATCGTTTAATGCTTTACTTCCACCAACTTTCATTTGATAGCCCATCTCAGCATCTGCTTCGATTTTTTCTTCTTCAATTGAAAAGTGGTTTTCAGCTGTATAGCTAGCTGTAGTAGCACCAACCATCAAGAAACCAGTTGTTCCCATTCCATCATTATAATTTCCTTGAGCGTAACCACCCATCCAGTCGATAGTATTAGTGTTATCATAAAACACTTTATCGCCAAGACCTCTTCTTTGTTCATCTGCATTCCAGTTTGGATTCGATGAATTCAGGTAGAAGTCACCACCTAATAGGTTGTAAACTTCACGGTAGTGCTCAACTTCTGCAGTTCTAAGGTCCACACCAAAAGTAGCTGACCACGTGTCATTTACTTTCAGATCTAATTTAGAAACTACACCGAAAGTTGCTTGATTATTTCTACTTCCTCTTAGGATACCTCGAGATTGATAGCCGTAACCATCAACAAAGTCCAATCTGTTACGACGAATAGTCTCATCATAATCACGTCCTGAACCGTCAGATTTCCATCTTATAGAACCCGCAGATCCGGAACCACCACCTTCACCACCTGAGTAGTAAAGTGAACTAGCTAAAGACATTGTATCATTTAGCTTGTTGTATGAGTTTAATTGTACAATTGGTTTGTGAAAGTAGTTTTCTCTTTCATTAATTAATGTACTTGAATACATGTCAGCTGAACGATTGTTCCAGCCATCAAATGGTAGCCAACTAGCAGTAGCTTTTTTACCTGTAAAAGGTGTTTCAAGATCATCTGCTCTTGGATTCCAATCCATTCCGTATTCAGTTCTTAGATCTTCCTCAGCAACACCCATATCGCGGGCTAGTTCATGGCTGTAGTTTGAAACGCGATTGTTCCAAAAATTTTGACCATGAATTTGAGGTGATCCAAGTGCAACAAATTCAAGACGGTTATCTGCATTAAATGAGTAGGACGTATTGAAATAATATGACCATGCCTCTGTGTAGGTACCTTTTGCAAATAGTTTGTCAGCAGTTCTTTTAGACGCTGATGCTACCATTGCAAGCTTGCCATCCATCATTAAACCAGTGTTAATTTGAACAGCGGTTTTTGAATAAGCATGTTGTCCTGCTTCTTGTTTTACTACAACACTTGCTTCAGAAGATGCTGGCATACTCATAAAGTTTACCACACCACCTAAACTAGGTGTTGCTAAATTAACAGATCCTGCTCCTCTTTGAACTTGTACTACTGATGCAACATCAGCTAATACACTCCAGTTAGAGAAGTATAAATTTCCATTTTCCATGTCATTCATAGGGATCCCGTTAATCAGATAAGATGTATAACGATCGTCAAAACCACGAACGTATACATTTTCATCATCCCAACCACCACCATTTTCAACGTAAACGTTTGGTAGGGTTGATAAGGCTTTTGGCAATCCTCGACCACCTAATCTGAAATCAATATCAGCTTTGGTATAGTCATCATAAGGGATTGCTGAGGTATTGTCTACACGGTCAGCTAGTACTTCAACTCCGCCTAACGCGACGGAAGATGATGCTAATGAAAAGCTTGCAGACGCGTTAGAATCTGAAACCTTTACAGTTGCACTTTCTGATGTATAACCCACTACACTAGCGGTTACTGTGTATGTACCATTAGGAACACTTACTGAGTAAGCACCACTTAACGTAGCAGCTGCACCCAATGCAGTTCCTTCAACCACAACATTTGCTCCTGGCAAAGCATTTCCGTCTGCGTCTGTAACAGACCCAGATACGGTGCCTTGACCAAAGAGAGCGCTAGAAATCATTACAATTCCAAATAGCGCACCAAGAATCGTTCGATTCATAGTTAACTCCTTTTTCTCGGTTATCTTCATATATTAATATATTAACTTAAAAGTACAAGCTATGTACTCTCCGCAAATTTGGCCCATTTATTGAACAACCGCAACCATTAATTATACTATCAATAAAACTCTCTAATTTTTTATGCTATTATTGTAAAAAATCTAGGATAATTATTTTTTTATCTTTCAGGCAATAATTGTGGTAATTTTAAACCTACTATTATGAAATTTTTAGACCTAAAAACACAACAAAAACGTATTCGGCAGCCTCTTGAGAAAAGATTAAATGCTATTCTAGATCATGGTGCCTATATCATGGGGCCAGAAGTGCATGAATTAGAAGAAAAATTAGCAGATTACTGTGGAGTAAAACATGCGATTTCATGTTCATCTGGGACAGATGCATTGTTAATCCCTCTTATGGCATGGGGTATAGGACCTGGAGATGCTGTATTTACTACGCCATTTACATATGTAGCTACTGCAGAAGTAATTGCGTTACTTGGAGCTACCCCTGTTTTTGTTGATGTGTATGATTCTACGTTTAATATTGATTGTGAAAAACTAGAAATTGCAATTCAAGAGACTTTAAAAAAAGGGGAATTGACTCCAAAAGCAATTATTCCAGTAGATTTATTTGGAGTACCTGCACGATATCGATTAATTGATAGTATAGCCAAAAAATATAATTTAAAAGTAATTGAAGATGGGGCACAAAGTTTTGGTGCTTCAATTGGAGAAAAAAAAGTTGGTACATTTGGAGACGTTGCAGCTACATCATTTTATCCTGCTAAGCCATTAGGATGTTATGGAGACGGTGGCGCTATTTTTACTAATAATGATATTCTCGCAGATCGGTGTAGGGCAATACGTGTTCATGGAACAAGTTCAGATAGATATAACAGTGAAGTGATTGGATTAAATGGGCGACTAGATAGTATGCAAGCAGCAGTATTATTAGAAAAACTGACAATTTTTGATGAAGAACTAGAAATGAGAAATAAAGTAAATGATTATTATAGAAAGTTTTTGAATAATGCGCAATATATCCCAAATAATTATCATTCTGCGCATGCATTATTTTCCATCACTTTAGGTTCACATAAAAAAAGAGAAGAATTGGTAGGCAAGTTGAAAAAAAATAACATACCAAATGTTATATACTATAAATATCCTATCCATTTAATGAAAGGATTTCATTATTTGGGTTATAAAGATGGAGATTTTCCTATTTCAGAAAATTTATCACAAACAATTGTTAGTTTACCAATGCATCCTTATCTTACGAAAATGGATATTGATTTAATCATAAAAACATTAAAAAATAATGAGTAAAAAAATACTAATCACAGGCGGTGCGGGATTTATTGCTCATCATGTAGTTGATAAAATTTTATCTACAACAGATTGGGAGATTATCACACTAGATCGATTAGATTTTAGCGGTAATCTCAATAGGTTACATGAGGTAGTCAGTGCTTATCCTAAATCTGAACAAAAAAGAGTGAGAGTTATTCATCATGATTTAAAAGCAGAGCTTAATCCAGAGATTGCTGCCACCATAGGAAGAGTCGATTATATTAGTCATCTCGCAGCAGGATCGCATGTAGATCGATCAATTACTTATCCTTTAGAATTTGTAATGGATAATGTTGTAGGCACAGCACACATTTTAGATTATGCTAGAAAATTAGACCACTTAGAAAGATTTGCATATTTTAGTACCGATGAAGTATTTGGGCCAGCACCAAAGGGAATAAATTATAAAGAAAATGATCGATATAATTCCACAAACCCCTATTCAGCATCTAAGGCTGGCGCAGAAGAGTTAGTTGTTGCTTATGAGAATACATATGGATTGCCATCTTTTATTACTCATACCATGAATGTATTTGGAGAAAGACAAAGTCCTGAAAAATATATTCCCATGGTTATTAAAAAAGCAAGAGATGGAGAAGTAGTTACTGTTCATGCAAATGCAGAAAAAACAGTTGCAGGATCACGTCATTATATTCATGCTGAAGATGTAGCAGACGCATTATTATTTTTATATAACTACGATATTTCATCCATGCAGGCTGACGATACCGGAGCAAAGTGTCAAAAATTTAATATTGTTGGGAAAGACGAAATTGATAATTTAGCATTAGCACAATTCATAGCTCAAGCACAAAACAAAGATTTGAAGTATGAAATGGTAGATTTTCATTCACAAAGACCGGGGCACGATTTACGCTATGCGTTGGACGGTGAAAAAATGAAGAATATGGGATGGACGCCTCAATCTGCATATGAAAGATTAGAGCAAGTAGTAGATTGGACGCTACAGAACGATAGATGGCTTTCTTTATAGCAATATTGTTAATAAATATCTCATTTACCATGACAATAAGTAAGAAAATTAATTTTGCATACTATAATACATTTACTATTTGTTAATCTTTTTTTTAAAGGTAAGTTCTTCAAATGAAAAAAATCATAATAATTATCAGTTTCTTCTCAATAGCATTTTCACAAATTTCAATGAATGATATCAATGGGATGAATAATGCTCAGCTTGATCTAATTAAGGATCAACTTAAAACCCCTCAATCTGTATCTGATTTAGATACGGATATAGACATACAGACTGCAAAGCCATCTGTTGTCAATATTAGTGATTTAGAAAATGAGGTTATTGAAAAAACATCTCTTGATTCAGGAGAAGTAACTTTTTATAGTGAATTCTTTGGGTACGACTATTTTAATCGGAAAACTAATTTCTTTGATAATATTCCCGTACCTGCTAATTATACCATTGGACCCGGAGATGAAGTTATTATTTCAATTTGGGGTGAACATAATCTCCGTAAAAATTTTGTTATTAACAAGGCAGGCCTTATATATTATGATTCAATTGGATATATCAATATTTCTGGAAAAACAATATTGGAAGCCCAAACGTTGCTTATTACAAAATTATCATCAATTTATTCAACATTAAATGACGGTAGTGAATCAACAAATTTAATGATTGAGCTAGGAACTCTAAAATCAATTAATGTTTATTTTTCTGGAAACATTAAAGAGCCTGGTATACATCTTATTCATCCTTTTTCAGACATTTTCTTAGCAATAGTTCAGGCTGGAGGAGTGGACAAAAATGGTTCATTGAGAGATATACATCTCATTAGGGATAATAAAAAAATTGAATCAATAGATTTTTATTCATTCTTTAAAACGGGAAAATCTTCATTTAAGAATCTCAAATTAATTGATGGCGATACTATACATATTCCTTCTGCTATATCGACTGTAAAAGTAAATGGGCCATTCGAAACTAAAAAATTATATTTTGAAATGAAAAAAGGTGAGACTATAAATGACTTACTAGTATATACGGATGGTTTAAAGCATATTGCTAGCTCCTATTTCATTGTTGATACCACCTTACCAATTGCTGATCGTATTACTGACGATAATGCAAGAACAACATTTATTGTTAATTACAAAGATATTAATCTTAATCCTTTAAAAGATGGAGATATTATCTCTGTCAAGGATATTGGAGAGGTACAGTCTAGCGTTGAGATATTGGGTAGAGTTAAAATTAGAGGATACTTTGCTGTAAAAGATGCATCTTTAAAATCTATTCTTGATTTAGCCGGAGGATTTAATGACCCTATTTATAGAAAGTCAATTGATGATAATAAAATAGTAATTCTAAGACAAACTGAGGATCAATATTATGGTATAGAATTAGTGTCGTCATATGAAAATTCTGAAAACTTCTTGCTCGAAGCTAATGATAAGATTTTTGTTTATGAAAATTCGAAATATAATGAAAATAGCTTAGTTAGAATTGAGGGGGAAGTTTATAAAAGAGGCTCATTTCCACTTAAAGATAACATGACTTTAGGTGATTTAATAGAAGCCGGCGGTGGATACACTCCGAAAGCTTCTCAAGGAAATGTCCAAGTATTTATAGAAACTACAACTCTTGATAATAGCGGAAAAAGCACTACAGAAAAAGAGTTTATTTTTAATACAAGCCCTGATTTCTTATTAACAAAAAATACTGTAGTAAATGTATTACCTGACGTGAACTTAGTAAGAGTCATAGGTAATGTTTTTAGCCCTGGATTAATTGCTTATTCTGATGGTATGACAATGTCTAATGCTATAGAGTTAGCAGGTGGTTACAAAAAATATAGTATGAAAAAAAAGGTTTATGTAGAAAGAGCAAGCGGAAAAATAGTAAAAGCTAAGATTTTTAGAGGTAAAGGAAAAAGAGTTTTCCCAGGTGATACTGTATTTGTTCCAGTTAATCCAAACCCTTCAGATTTTGAAATAACTAGCTTTATTTCAGATATGTCAACAACCTTAGCAAATATTGCAGCTATACTTCTTATAGTCGATAATCAAAAAGATTGATTTTATGACTCTAATTCTTCTTCGTCATGGTCAGAGTGAGTGGAATTTAAAAAATCGTTTTACAGGCTGGAAAGATGTTTCTTTAACTCCTGTTGGCATTGAGGAAGCTACTTTTTCAGCTAATCAGCTTATTGAAAAAAAAATTAAAATTCATAGTGTGCATACATCTATTTTGAAAAGAGCAATAGAAACTACAGATATTGTAACTGACATTATCGGATTCCCCAAAGAAAATATTCAATATGATTGGCGTTTAAATGAAAGACACTATGGAGCATTGCAAGGACTAAATAAATCTGAAACCGCTAAAAAGTATGGTGAAGAGCAAGTACTTATATGGAGAAGAAGCTATGATATCGCACCTCCATTATTGGACGAAGAAGATATCAGACATCCAAAGTTTAACAAAAAATTTAAAACTATAAATCAAAAACTACCTGTAGGAGAAAGTTTAAAAAATGTAATTGAGAGATTGAATCCGTTTTGGGAGAAATATATCAATGATATTAAAAATAAAAAAGGCAGCCATTTAATAATTGCTCACAGTAATTCATTGAGAGCAATTATAAAAATGCTAGATAGGTTGTCTGATAAAGAAATTTTATCAGTAAATATTCCGACTGGAGTTCCTTTAGTATATCAGCTAGATCAAAAATTAAATGTTATAAGTAAAAATTATTTAATCACCGATGATGAACTAAAAATAAAACAAGCAGTAATTAAAAATCAAGGAAAAGCATAGTGAATTTAGATTTTTCAAATATAAATGTTCTACTAATTGGAGATCTTATGTTAGATCATTATATAATAGGTACATCAGTAAGGGTGTCACCAGAAGCTCCTGTACCTGTAGTACTTCCAAAGAATGAATACTCAATACCCGGAGGAGCAGGAAATGTAGCTATGAATTTAAGAGGAATGGGAGCAAATGTATCATGTATAGGATGTGTAGGCAATGATAGTTGGGGGAAAAAACTAATTTCGATTTTACAAAAAAATAACATAGATACACAATATATTGAAATAATCAATAGCCACCCAACTACTCTGAAGCAAAGGATTTATTCTGATGATAGGCAAGTAGCTAGGATAGATACAGAACAAGATAGAAATTGGGTCCCTAGTGTAAAAGTAGAAAAATTATATGATCATTATGATATTATAATATTGTCAGATTATAATAAAGGCGTTTTCTTTTCTCCTTGGTTTAAATCTAAAAAAAATAATGTAATATTAGATCCTAAGAAAAAGATTGATCATATATGGAGCAATGCAAATATTGTTACTCCCAATTTAAATGAACTCAAAATTGCATCTAAGCTCAATGTAGATAATGATAAGAAAGTTGTAGAAGCGTGTCGTAGTCTAATGAAAGAATTTAAAAATCTTCAATATATAGTTGCAAAAAAAAGTGAAAGAGGCATAACAATAGTTGGAAGAGATAGCTATGTAAAACATATATCTCCTTATGAAGTGAAAAGTCCAGATGTTACAGGTGCAGGTGATACAGTAATTGCTGTTATGAGCGTAGTATATGCTGAAACAAAAGATATTGAATTATCTGTGACAACTGCTAATATAGCAGCCTCGATTGTTGTGGGCCAGTCCGGTACAGCAACTATAAATATAAATAAAATTAAAAAATTAATTGAAAAAAGATAAAGGATATAAAATGAAATATATAGTGGTAGGTGGAGCTGGATTTATAGGAAGCAATTTAGTAAATCGGTTAGTTGATGAAGGCCATGAGGTGGTAGTCATAGACAATTTTTCTACAGGAAAAGAAGAAAATATTAATTCTAAATCGACGCTTTATAGAATTGATATAAGTGATACATCTAAAAGTGAAGAGTTAATTAGTATCATGAACAAAGCAGATTCAGTTTTTTTATTAGCAGCCAAAGCGCGCGTTCAACCTTCGATTGAAAATCCTATGGAGTATGAACAGAATAATACAATTGGAACATTAAATATCTTGAAATGTGCAACAGACGCGAATGTAAGGAGATTGGTATATAGCGCATCTTCTTCTGCATATGGAGATTCTGATATTTTACCATTAAAAGAATCTTTTCCTATAAATCCATTATCTCCTTATGGAGCACAGAAATATTATGGAGAAGTATTATCAAAAATGTTTGCCCATGTTTATGATATTGAAACAGTTTCGTTGAGATATTTTAATGTTTATGGAGAAAGACAGAATATTGCTGGAGCTTATGCTTTAGTCATGGGCATTTTTGCTCATCAGAGACTTAATGGGGAGCCAATGACAATTAGGGGAAATGGCGATCAAAGACGTGACTTTACATATGTTGGAGATGTAGTAAATGCTAATATTCTTGCATCACAATCTAAAAATGTTGGTAAGGGTGAGGTAATCAATATTGGAAATGGAGATAATAGATCTATCAACCAAATTGCCGATATGATAGGTGGAGAAAAGAAATATGTTGATCCTGTAGTTGAGCCTATGGAAACACTAGCAGATAATTCTTTAGCAAAAGAACTTTTAGGTTGGGAGCCAACACAAAAAATAGAAGATTGGGTACCAACTTATAAAAAAGAAATAGGACTATAAGGACTAAAAAATATGTGCGGTATTTGCGGATTTATTGATATAAATAATGATAGTGATCAAACTCCAATCATTCATGAAATGAACGATGCATTGACACATAGAGGTCCTGACGGCAGTGGTGTTTGGTGTAAAAAAGATATTGGACTCTATCTGGGACATAGAAGACTATCAATTTTAGATTTAAGCAATAATGCCTCCCAGCCATTTACTTCAAATTCAGGCAGATTTACAATGACCTACAATGGTGAAATATATAATTTCAATGAACTAAAAAATATAATAGATGTTGATCTTAAAAGCTCATCAGATACTGAGATACTAATTGAGGCCATAGAAAAAATTGGGCTTGATAATACTTTGAAAAAAATAAAAGGAATGTTTGCTTTTGCTATATGGGATAATAAGAAAAATGAATTGACGTTATGTCGAGATCGTATGGGAGAAAAACCGCTATACTACGGTCTTCAAAAAGGAATTCTATTTTTTTCATCAGAACTAAAAGCACTAACTAAACATCCAAGGTTCAATAGTGATATTGACTTAAGATCATTATCAAAATATTTTTCATATGGATATATACCAGCTCCTTATTCGATTTATAATAATATTTTTAAATTATTACCTGGGTCTTATTTTAAAATATCATATGAAGATTTATTGAAGAATAATTTTGAAAACATACAGCCTAAGCAATATTGGAGCTTTAGTTCAGCACATGATAAATTCAAGGATCTTTCAAAAAATTTAAATGAAAATGAAATTATTTCGAATCTAGATTCTTTATTGCAAGATTCAATAAAAATACAAATGATTTCAGACGTACCACTAGGTGTTTTTTTATCTGGAGGAATTGATTCTTCTTTAATCGCTTCAGTTATGCAATCACAATCTAGTCAGCCTATTAGAACATTTACCATTGGTTTTGATCAAAAAGAATTTAATGAAGCAATTTATGCAAAAAAAATTGCAGAATATTTGGGGACAAATCACTCAGAACTTTATATTTCTGAAAAAGATGCGTTAGATACAATTCCTAAAATACCTACTATATATAGCGAACCTTTTGCAGACTCTTCACAGATTCCCACTTATCTAGTATCAAAGCTCGCAAGAAAGAATGTAACTGTTAGTTTATCTGGAGATGGAGGAGATGAATTGTTTTATGGCTATAGCAGGTATAATTTTAGTATAGAAATATGGAGTAAATTAAAAAATATTCCTTTAGTGCTGAGAAAAGTTATATCTCATTTTATTTTTTTAACACCTAAGCCTGTTTTAGACATAACATTTTTTTGGATAAAGTATATTATTCGAAGCTACAATAATGATAAACAATCCATCGGTAGTTTATTAAAAAAGTCATATCAACTATTAAGATGCTCGTCAGATGAAAATCTGTATAGATATTTGATATTCAAATGGATAGAGCCACATAGTCTTGTATTAAATACAGAGAACAATTATGAAACATTTGGAGAAAAGCAAAATCTTAAATCTAGTAAAGAAGGAATAAAAAATCATATGATGTCGTATGATGCAATAAGTTATTTACCTGACGATATATTGGTGAAGGTTGACAGAGCAGCAATGGCTGTTAGCCTAGAAACACGCGTCCCGCTTCTTGATAAAGATATTGTGGAGTTTTCTATGAGTATTTCGTCTGATTTAAAGAGCAAAAATAACAAAAAATGGATACTTAAAAAAACATTAGAAAAATATTTGCCAAGTGATTTAATTGATAGACCAAAGATGGGTTTTGGAGTACCTTTAAAAAAATGGCTCACTAATGATTTGAAAGATTGGGCTTGTGAATTATTGGATGAAAGAAAATTGAAAAACCAAGGATATTTAAATCATCAAGATATAGCTCAAAAACTACAACAACATTTAGCAGGATCTCATGATTGGCATGCACACTTGTGGGAGGTTTTAGTTTTCCAGCAATGGTTGGAATCAAATAAATAATAGATTATTTTATAAATTATAATAATCGTATATTTTTTATAAGAAATGATTAAGAAACTAATCCATGAATCTATAGAGTCGCACCAGAAAACCACTGGTCTTATTGATAATTATTTAATAGAAAAGGTTAAATCCTCAAGTTCTTTAATTATAGAGGCTTTAAGAAATAGTAAAAAAGTCATGTGGTGCGGTAATGGAGGAAGTGCAGCTCAAGCAAATCATTTATCTGCTGAGTTAGTTGGAGGCATGTATACAAAAAAAATTGAACCTTTTGCATCAATATGTCTTAATTCTGATACGGCTTTTATTACAGCCTGGAGCAATGACGACAGTTTTGAAAATGTTTTTTTAAGACAGCTTCAATCGCTAGGATGTAAGGGAGACGTCTTGCTTGCATTATCTACTAGTGGAAATTCGAAAAATATTATTAATGCTGCTAGATATGCACTAGACAATGGTATTAAAGTAATTTCTTTAACAGGAGATAGCGGTGGAGTCATTAAAGAATTTTCAGATATTAATATTAACGTTCCAAGTAACGATACGCAGCGTATTCAAGAAATTCATATTCTGATAGGACATATTATTTGTGATATTATTGAGAATAATATTTAATTATCAATAATCCAATCTAGAGAAAATCCTAAGCCTCTTTCTCTTCCATCACTTACCAAAAATATACCATAATCAACAGTATCAAACAATTGTCTCTTAAGAACGATTTTTAATTTTATATCGTCTGAAATATTAATTCGCCTCGAAGATAATATTTTATAGGAGTTATTACTATTAGGAATTTTTCCTTCTATTCCTAGGTGCATAACTTCAGTAGGAACTATTGCAAGATTATTAATAAATGGATTACCAATTATGTAATCTTTATAACTCCAACCTAAGTTGTAAGTGGAATGGTTATAATATCCATCTCTTAAATAATCGTTATTTAAATCTTGATTCATAGTACTTAAGTATTCTATTAATATATTGGTATTTGTTAAGTAATTCTCTAGCTCTAAACCCCACAAACCATCAGTTTTATTAGCAAATCTAAGACCGCTTCTATCCTCAAAAAAGTGTTGATAGTATATTTTTAATAATTTATCGTTTTGTCTTTTTTGATAAGAAAAATCCCATATCCCTAAATGATTACCAAGCGCATTAGCATGCAGTGTATTTTCAATGAATGGTCCATCTGCGGATATGAATATTTTCAAGAAATCTTTAAATGAACTCCCTGTATATTCTCTGTCATCAATTGTTTTACCTCCCCAAATAGCTTCATGAGCTAATCCAATCTTAAATAACGAGTTAGACCCACTTTCAATTGTCATATATAAAAATTTTTCATGTAGCATGGGACGTTTTGTATAAGAAGTATTTTTGTCTAGTATTCCGTGGGATATTCCAAAGTCAAAATTAACTAAACTATTTTTTTTTATTTTATATGAAGAAACAAAACCAATTTTTGGTATGGCTTCAGCATTATTGCTAACTAGAATATGTCCAGAGCTGATACTGTCATTGAAATAATCACTATAGTCTCTATAGTATTTTCCAAAACGTAAATACGTATCTTTGGAAAAATTATATTTAATAAAAGACTCATTAAAGTGAATGTTTGAATCTATTACTAAAGTATTTACTTGGTATGTGATGTCCTTATTTTTTTTATACCATAAGAACCCGGTATTTATTTCGGATGGAATGATCCCAAAACTATTGTTCTTGATCCACCAGAAGTCCATATTTTGTGGGTTATTTATAATTTTGATTTTTAAATCATTAGCAAGGATATTGCTTGAAAATAGAAGTAGTACTAGAGTTGTACGGATTAAATAGGTGTTAATTTTTTTGTACTGGCTTGACATAGAATTTCCAATCCATTACTTCAATAGTTGCATGTTTTCTAATATCAAGTGATTGAAATTCTTGACCAGGTAAAACTCTTTTTTCGGTACCGTTAACTAGGATTCCCATTGGCATAATAAAATTATCATTAACATTATTCCACCTATAATAAAAGCTGGAATCTGTCTGGTAATATTCTAGTTCAGGTTGGTTGGGAGTGTAAAAATATTGTTCTGAAAAATATGAATAGTCACTACCAGTTTTTTCTTTAACTTTATCAAAAAAATCTTCTGTGCTAACATGACTTTTTGCATTTTCAACCATAAACTCTTTTAGTATTGTAAACCAAATAGTATCATCATTTATAGTACTTCTCAAGGTGTGCATTACCCAAGCGCCTTTCATATAAGTATCGCCATTTAAAGCCCAATAATTTTCATCTTCTGGACCTACGATAGGTATTTTATTTTGAATTCTTGATTTAATACTTTTTAAGTAATCAACACTTACTGGATAACTGTTAAACTTATCTTCAAAGTATAATGCTTCAGAATAGACTTGTAACCCTTCATGAATCCAAATGTGTGTTGGATCGATTGCTGTTACGCTATTACCAAACCATTCATGCCCACTCTCGTGTATAATCAGCGGATCAATTACTCCATACATTGCCCAGCTGCTGCTTCTAACCCCATTATAGATACTAAATCCGTTTCCATAGGTTACAGCCGACTGGTGTTCCATCCCTAAGTATGGAACTTCAATCAGTTTATATCCATCATCCCACCACTGATAGTCTCCAAAATATTTTTCATAAAAACGAATCACCTCTTTTGATTGCACAAAATAGTTTTGTGCAACTTCCTCATTATAGTCTAAAACATAATGATCCATATAGTGTGTTGTATTTTCTTTTATAAATGTATCTTGAACGGCAACATAGTTTCCAATTTGAACGGAGATGTTATAATTGTTAATCGGATTACTAACAAACCACTCGTAAGTAGTTTTATCATCTTCTTTTTCCACTACGCTTCTTAATTGGCCATTAGCAATGCTCACTAAATCAGACGGTACAGTAAAAGCCATTCTAACGCTATCCGGTTCTTCAGATATATGGTCTTTATTAGGCCACCAAATTCTTGCACCTTCCCCTTCACAAGAAACCGCTATCCAATCTCTATCATTCTTGTCTTTAGACCATGTGAATCCTCCTGCCCAAGGTGGATTGTCAGCGCTTTGAGGTGTTCCATTATAATGAACTGTGAAATCAAATAATGTATCTTTACCTATAGATTGATTAAAGACTACCATAACAGCATCTTCTTCTCGACTATATTCAACCAGACTATCTTGATAAATAATTTTTTTAATATTTAAATTTTTAGCTAAATCTACTTGCAGAGTATCAATATCATTGAGGGCCATCGCTTTAATAGTTACAAAACCATCGATTGATTTTTCTTCAATATCAAAGTCTATATTAATATCATAATATGTTACATCATATGAGCTGCGATATTCATTTAAAAATCCCATCAAATAATTATTGCGCGTTAATTCGGGAGTATCTGTCTGAGAGCCATGAGGTCTCAAATTGGCAATATTTCCATTGCAAGCAACTAGGAAAGCGCAGAATGTGAGTATACTATATTTTTTTTTCATAATAGGTGGTTGATTGAAACATATTTTTAGCAAAAATGATATAGTATAATAGAACACAAAATAAAAACCAAAGAACTATAGCGAACGCTTCTTTAATTGCAAATAGTATATAAGCGATAGCAAAATATACTATCCATTTTACCCAGTTAGGTTGGTTCCATAGCTTTAATAATAAATTCATCGTTCTGCAAAATAATACAATTTATTATAATAATCTAATGCTTCATCATAAATCGATTGATATTTTTTATCTAACTGACTTTGATTTGCTGAAAACTTCTGAAAATGGGTCGTGGTAATCACGTTATCATACCAATGCTTCCACCAAATACCATCCTGAGAATGATTTCCTTTCTGCCATTCCAACATAGAAATATCAAATTCTAAATTAATACTGCTGCACCACTGCGATAATATTTTTTCAGGATTGTTAAGTAAGATATTTGAGTCAATCACAATAAATTTTTTACCAATACTATCTAAATATCTCATGATATTATATTGCTGAGGATATCCGAGCTCGTCTACATGATTGAGAGTATTTTTTTTAATATAAGAATTTATTACATCCTTAGGATGGCGAATTAGAATACAGTTTTCAAAATTTTTAATCCAACCGATATTGTTCAAATCAATTAAGTGATGTGCCATATGTTTCTGATACCAATGTTCTTTATCATTAGGTATTTCAGATGTAAGACTTGTAACAACATTATCATATGTATTAGGGTAATATGCAATAATTTCTTTATACATTGGATGTTTTAATTGCTGCTCTCTAAGGTAATAAGCATAAAAGGGTTCATCTGAAACAAATGAATCGTTTCTAGATGACCAAGACCTCATTAGTGCGGTAGATATATTTCTTGGACCTGACCAACAAGCAATTCTCATACTAGCCTATATGGTCTTGAATTTCTTGATTGTATAACATTCTAATTTTATTAGCTAAAGAGTCAGAATTGGTTGATTCCAGTTTTCTGCCTTCTAATTGTGACACGGGAATAATACCTGCAAATGTACCTGTTACAAAAGCCTCGTTACAGTTTTTAATATTTTCGAATGTAAAATTAGTTTCAGAACATGCTATATTATTTTGATTACATACTAAAATAGCTTTTCCTCTTGTAATTCCATTTAAACAATATTTTCCAGTAGAAGTGAATACAGTATTATCCTTGATAAAAAATAAATTAGTGGAATTGCATGTACTAATATTTCCATTCATATCATTCATAATTCCTTCATCATATCCAAGTTTATTTGCCTCTATGCTTGCTAAAATACAATTCAGCTTGCTAAGAGTGTTATAATGGGGACTTAGTATGCTATCATTAGGCCTAATATTAGGGACTCTACCAATATTTAGACCTTCTATGTATGTCTTTGGATCTGTTTTTTTATATTCAGGAATAATCACCAGATTAATTGGTCCTACATTTGCATTAGGGTTTTGATATGGAGTAATTTTATCGCCCCTAGATACAATCAAACGAATGTGTATATTGTCATCCATTTTGTTTTTAAGTAATACTTTATTTATTTCATCAATTATATCTTTTCTAGAGTAAGGAATATCTAATGCAATACCTTTTGCACTTTTATATAATCTATCTAGATGATCTTCAATAAAAACTAGCTTTAATTTATGCAGACGAATACCTTCCCAAACACCATCTCCCAGCAAGAATCCGCTATCAAAAACAGAAATTTTTGCTTCACTTCTATGAAACAGTTCCCCATTAATATTAATAAAAATATCTTCATTTTTTGGATTCGCTATATAGGAATGACTACTCATTTGTGGGCCCACAGGGACTTGAACCCCGAACCTGCGGATTATGAGTCCGTTGCTCTAACCAATTGAGCTATGGGCCCTAAAAATTGTATTCTAATTTATACTTTATTTACAACAAAATTCTAAGTACTTTAACGCTAAGATAAATCTAATTAAATACTTTATAAAGGAAAAATTTTGTTACAACCGATTATCAAAAATGAAAAATTTAATCCTAAAAATTTAAGTATTTTCATTCTTTTTTATTATAAGAAATTTATTAGAATTGGTTTAATATTTTTATTTGTTGGCTTGGCATATTTTTTTATTAAGCCTTCAGTTTATAGCTCAAGGGTATCTTTCTATACTAACTATAATGAAGCTCCCCAAAGTTCTTTTCTAAGTATGTTGCCAGCTGGTATGTTAGGGGGAGGAATGGGATACACAAGCTTATCCTTTTCTATAGAAAATTATCTTAGTTCAGAAGATTTTTTATTAGAAATTGTTAATAGCGATTATGACATCGATGGAGCTAAAACTACCTTAACGAATCAGTGGGGCTCTGATTATGATAATTTTATTGTACTAAACCCAATGACTTTTGCTAAAAGAGTTAATTCTTATTTTAATTTTACTAACGGCTTATCAGATCAAGAGAAAAAAGAAACATATGCAGCAAGAATATTGAAGAATTCTCTATTGTTTTCAGAGGATAGAAGATCTCTACTAAACACAATTTCGATAAGTATTGAAGAAGATTCAGAATTAGGAATACAAATTGTATCTAATGTTTATGATTCAATTATCGCGTACTCCAGCAATGTAGTGAATACTAAAGCTGCTGAAAAAAAAGATTTTATTTCAAATAGGCTTGTTGCAATCCAAAAAAGTCTCACAATGTCTGAAGATGCAATGCTAAAGTTTTCTCAAGAAAATAAACAAATAGAAAATTCTCCATCATTAATTCTGGAAAGACAGAGACTCCAAAAAGATATTACCCTATATAATCAATTATATTTCACACTATCTGATCAACTTGAATTAGCTAAAATTAATGAAAAAGATAATACAACCTCATTTTTCTTATTAGATAAGCCAGTTACTAATAGATTAAAACCGGGAGGTGGTATTGTTTATACTTTAATATATTATTTTACAATATCTATAATTTTAAGTATGATATTTTATTTTTACCGTCATAGAAAGATACTGTTTCAATTATGATAATGTGGTTAACAGGTCAGCCAGGAAGTGGAAAAACAACGTTAGCAAACTCTATTATAGAAATTCTAGAATTAGAAAAATCAAATATTAAAATTATTAATCTTGATGGGGATGATCTAAGAGCTATTAATAAAAATAAAGATTACTCAAAAGAAGGAAGAATTAAAAATATATCTACAGCAATTTCAATCGTAAGATTTCTTGCTAACAAAGATTATATTTGTATTATATCTATTGTAGCTCCATACAGGTTTTTGAGAGATGAGCTTAAAGAAGAATTTTCATTTTTAGAAATATATCTGCACACTACTGAAATTAGAGGTAGAGAAAATTTCTTTGCTGAAGATTATGAAGTGCCAACAGATCCAAATACATTAACAATTGATACTGGAAAATTAACAGTTAAGGAAAGTACAGATGAAATACTCAATGTTTATAGGAAGATGGCAACCTTGGCATGATGGCCATAGATGGTTAATTAATCAAAGATTAAGTGAAGGTAAAAATGTTTTGATTTGCGTAAGAGAAGTGAGCAAAGACGATAAAAATCCTTATAATCCTATAGAAGTCAAAGCTAATGTTGAAAAAGAGCTGAAGGATTTAATTGCTGAAAATCGAGTTAAAGTTTTGATTATTCCAGATATTGAATCTATAAATTATGGAAGAGGTGTAGGATATGAAATTATCGAACATGTACCCCCAAAGAATATTGGTGAAATATCTGCTACAAAAATTAGAAAAGAAATTTTTAAAAAATAATACGGAGAATAACTTCAATGAATAAAGAATATTTAAAACCTAGAATTGGTATCATCGGAAAGGGATTTGTTGGTTCTGCCGTGGCGCATGGATTTTCACATGCCTGTGGATATAATGCAGAAGTCAAAATTTACGATAAAGACAAATCAAGATCTTTAAATTCCTTAGATGAAACAGTAAACGAGTCAGACTTCATTTTTATATCAGTCCCAACTCCTGCAAATTCGTCGGGTCAAATGGATCTAAGTATTGTAAAAAAAGCTCTTAATGATATTAGTCTTATCAATCAAAATGAATCAAATATCATTTTACTAAGATCAACAGTTACGCCAGGTACAACACAGCTATTGAAAGAAGAGTTCCCAAACTTAAGATTTGTATTTAATCCAGAATTTTTAACTGAAAGATCTGCTGTTTTTGATTTTATTAATCAAAGTAGAGTGATTCTTGGAGGTGAAAAAAAATATACTAATAAAGTTAAGGATTTATATAGGCATCGCTTTGGAATGCATCTTCCTGTTGTTGAAACTACATTTCAAACTGCTGAGTTAATAAAATATATGAACAATTTGTTTTTTGCCACAAAAGTTTCTTTTTTGAATGAAATGTATAGAATATCTAGTCAGGTAGATGCGAATTGGGAAGAAGCTATGGAAGGTTTTATTCTAGATGGAAGAATTGGGCATTCTCACCTTAATGTGCCCGGACCTGATGGTAAGCTTGGATTTGGAGGTAGCTGTTTTCCTAAAGATATCCAAGCCTTTATTACATTTGGAAAGCAAATGGGTATCAATATGAATGTTCTTGAGGGTGCTTGGAAAACTAATCTTGAAGTTAGACCAGAAAAGGACTGGGAGAAATTGAAAGGCAGAGCAGTTTCTGATCAAGAGTAAGATTTAAGATAAACTCTTTATCAAGAATGATGCTACAGACAAAAATATTTAATTTTTTATTAGCTACATTTTTATCATATATATTTATATATAGTATTCCTTGGCATGATTTTCATTATTTTCATGATTTTGAAGTATATAAAATTAGAGTTATGCAACTATTTAGTAATACTGATATTCAAGATGAATCTTTTGGTATTTTTTTACTCTTCAGTGAACTACTTTGGACCCAAATATTACAAATCCTACCAATATATTTTTATGATATTAGCGCTGGATTAACATTTATTTCTTTTACCACACTTATTGTATACATGTATTTCACAATTACTAGAGTTAATTTTGTATTATCATTTATATTGCTGTTTAATCCCATATTTATAGACTTGATTATCTCACAAGTCAGAATTGGTGTATCTTTCAGTTTATTATTAGTGGCATACTCTTTAAGAAAAACAATAATAATACCAATTATGTTAATAGTTTGCGCAACTCTTATTCATACGGCCACCCTTTTATTGCTTGCAATTTTTCTTGGATTATATTTTTTAAAGAGTTTTTTGAATGATAATAAAAAATATTTTAAAGGTGCCCTTATTTTACCCATGTTTATAATGTTATTCATCCAGGTTGCATTATTAACTATCTTTGATTTTTTTGGCGATGCCGAAAGATCTGTATACATCACCAATCCAATATATAGTTCAATTTTTTTTACAATTCCATGGTTTTTTTTTAGTTTCATGATTGCTATTTTACCTAAAAATTCTTTGATAGATGATAATATTGATTTTGTTGCATATGCTATTTGTATGGGATCCTTGTTTCTTTTTTCTAGTTTTTTTGAATTTTATGGTTCCAGGTTCGTTGCTGTTTCTTTCCCTCTTTTTATAATTTCTATTAATTGTTTATCTAATCAATTTAGATACCCAATGTTTGTAATATTATTTTTATATCAATTAACATACTTTAATTATTGGCTATGAGTTATTTACGTAAACAATATAATAAATGGACATCTTCAGATTATATAAAAGATATTTCAATGTTAATTGGGGGATCTTTCATATCGCAAGTAATTGTATTTCTATCCATACCTATTATTTCAAGGTTGTATTTACCTGAAGATTTTGGAGTTTATTCTACATTTATAACTATATCAGGGATATTTGGCCTAGTTTCTAACTTACTTTATGACAGAGCAATTATTTTACCTAAAAAAGATTATGATGTTTTTAATGTTTTTGTAACTGCAATTTTTTTCTCTTTTGTTACTTTTATAATAATTTTATCTGTAATACTATTTTTCAGACCGTTTTTAATCGACTATCTATTTTTTGGAAGTGTCTTATTGCTGTTTCTAATACCTCTAAGAGTGTTACAGTTAGGAATGTTTCAAGCAGCCGAACAAGTGAGCATAAGAAATAAAAAATTCAAATCAATAGCAATTATAAGATCTTCTAACTCATTTTTAACTTCATTATTTCAAATAAGTAGTAATTTGCTATACAACATTAATGGTGGTTTAATACTTGGTAAAATATTTTCTGATATAATTTCTACAACTTTTTTCATGTTTTCTAACCTTTCTTTTTTTTTAAAAAATATTAAAAAAATAAATCTTAATTCAATTCGTAGTGTTGCTAAAAAATATGTAGTATTTCCTAAGTTTCAGTTACCGTCAGTGTTTTCAAACACAGTTTCACAGTCATTACCAATAATATTTTTAACATCATTATTTTCTTTGGAAATAGCTGGGTTCTATGGAATGAGTATTAGGTTATTAAAGCAACCTACAGAACTTATTGGCGCATCTACGCAGAATGTTTTCTATCAAAAAGCTTCTAATTTGTACAATAAAAGAAAAAGTATATTAGCTCTATTTAAGATTACAACCATTAACCTCGCTAAAATTTATCTTTTACCGATGGTTATAATGATTTTATTCGCACCACAAATTTTCAAATTTTTTTTAGGTGGCGAGTGGGTTATTTCGGGTAAAATTTCTCAAATTTTAATTTTTTGGTGCTTTTTTTCTTTTATCAAACCTCCAGCAATGATGATGTTTAATATTTTAAATCTTCAAAAGATTCAATTTAGAATTGAATTTATACAATTATTTTCAAGGATTGCTGCTCTGGCAGTTGGTTATTTAATTTTTGAATCATACTTAACTTCTTTAGCCTTGTATGTTATAGTCGGTATATTTTTTGATATATACACAATATTTTTTATTTATAATTCTATTTTAAAAAATGAAAAAGTTTCAACTGTTAATCCTTCTCATAAAGTTATATTTATTATAAGTGGATTAGGACAGGGAGGAGCTGAGAGAGTTCTTTCTACTGTTGCGAATGAATGTGCAGAGCGAGGAATGGATGTGGAAATTATTTCAGGATATTCTAACCAGAGTGCTTATTCTTTAAGCAATAAAATTATAGTTCATTATCTTGGATTTAATAGACTTAAAAGTCAAAATTTAGTAAGTGTTTTTCTACCTTTGTGTAAAAGAATACTAAAGGTTAGGTATATTTTAAATAAAACAAAGCCAAATGTTTTAATATCTTTTGGCGATGCAACCAATGTTCAATCAATTATTTCAAATAAATTACTTAGATACAGTTCAGCTAAACAAATTATTTCCATTCGAAGTAATCCGGAAAAATTAAATTTTCTATCAAAGATAGCAACTAATATTTTCTATAGACTTAGCAATTTGTTAGTTGTACAAACACTCTTTGTAGAAGATTGGGCAAGAAAAAGATTTTCGAATCTAAAAGTCAAAATAATAAACAATCCTGTTGCTATTCCTTCAAAAATATATCCAGAAAAGACTATTGATTTTTTACATGTAGGCACTATTAAATTTGAAAAAAATCATAAAGACCTTATTAGGGCTTTTAGTATTATTTCTAATAAAATTGAGAAGTCTTCTAAATTATATCTTGTTGGTGGTATAGAAAGTAAAAGTTTAGATAATTCAATTAAAAACCTTATAAATAAATACAATATTAAGGATAGAGTTGTTTTTATGGGATCTCAAAAAAATGTTGATACCTTTTATGGAAAAAGTAAAATTTTTATTTTGCCATCTCTTTATGAAGGAATGTCAAATGCTCTTTTAGAGGCGATGAGTCATGGTTTGCCATCAATTACAACCGCATATAAAGGTTCTTCGGATATCATAAAAAGCGGCTATAATGGAATTATTGTTCCTAAAAGAGATGTTAAATCTTTAGCTGATGCAATGCTTGATTTATATCTTGATGAAAATAAAAGACTGCGTATTGGACAAAATGCAAAACAAACAATTGTTGATGATTTTAAACAAGATATAGTTGTAAGTAAGTGGATTAAAAGTATTAAAGAAGAATTATAGCAAATCTAATTCGTAAAGATTTATTAGTTTATCTATGCTATAGTTTTTCTCTACAAATTTTCTTCCTCTCTTTCCCATGGTTACAATTTCTTCAACTTCTAAATTAGAAAATTTATTTAAAGCAATTTTAATGCTAGAAGCACTCCTAGGCTCAAAAAGAAATCCATTATACCCATCCTTTATAAGCTCTTTGCATCCTGGAACATTTGAAGCAAGAACTGGAATTTCCATACTAAGAGCTTCAAGTATTACATTAGATAATCCCTCTCTGTATGAAGGAAGTATTAAGCAGTCTACTCCCCCCAATAAAGATTTCACATTATCTATATATCCCAAATATTTAATTGATTTATTTTCATCACATTTTTGAATAAAATTGTTAAAATCAATTGATGAAGAATTATTTTTGTTATAATCACCTGCGATGTAAAATGTAGCAATATTATTTTTTAAATGGCTATTTGCAGCTAATAAAAGCTCATTGATGCCTTTTTCTTTTAACAGTCTTCCTAGAAACAGATATTTAATCTTATTTGAGGGTAGTAATCTGTTATCACGTTTTAATTTACATGTATTAACGCCAGATCCAGGAATTAATCTAGATTGACTAGAGTTGACAATATTTAGTTTTTTAAACAAGATTAAATCAGTATTATTTTGAAAGTATATTTTGAAAACTTTTTTTTGAGAAATTTTATATAAAAAAATTATAAAAATTTTTAGTATAAAGGATTTTAAAAAGGCTGTACCAAGTCCAGAGATATTATTTATAGTTTTAATATTTAAATATCTAGATACAATACTACCAAAAATATTAGCTTTAATAGTTGAGTTATAAATAATATCTGGTTGAATTTCTCTAAAAATTGAATAGTATTGATTTAGTAATGATAAATCTGCTAAAATATTTTTGCTGTTTGGCTCAATTTTTACAGTCTTGGTTAAAATACCAAATTCATTAATTTTTTTTTTATATTCATCGTCTCCAGCAATTGCATATAGTTTATATCCCCTGCTTTTAAAATGGAGCATAACATCCAATCTAAGTTGGTATAAATGTTTAAAACTATTTGCTGAAAATACTACTACCATATAAGGTTTAAGTTATATAAAATTTAAAAAAAGATTAAAGAAAATAAAAAACATGTATACAACATTCAAACCAGTAATTTCTAATACTTTAGCAGCTTTTTTATTTATAATTTTACTACCTATAATCCTTATTTTATCGTTATTAATTTTAATTACAGACGGCCTGCCTATATTTTTTTTTCAAAAAAGAGGAGGGTTAAATGAAAAAAGTTTTCAAATAATAAAATTTAGAACAATGAAAAATGAAGGCGACTTAACTGTTTCTGCTGAAAATGATATAAGAAGAACAACTAAAATTGGTTTATTGCTAAGGAAATTTAGTTTAGATGAACTACCTACAATTTTTAATATTTTAAAAGGCGATATGAGTTTTGTTGGGCCAAGACCGCTATTATTTGAATACAAAAAACTTTATAGTACTAATCAGAAAAAACGCTTCTTGGTTAAGCCAGGCATTACTGGTTGGGCACAAGTTAATGGTAGAAATCACCTATCTTGGAATGAAAAGTTCAATCTTGATATTTGGTATGTTAAAAATCAAAGTTTTTTGTTAGATTTAAAAATATTGTTGATAACATTTTTTAAAATATTTTCTAACAAAGATATTGATTTTAATAAAAATATTTCAGACATAAAATTTAAAGGTAATAATGAAAATAATTAAAGCCGATAAGACTAGATTCACTGAATGGAAAATACCAAAAATGAATCATGGTATTCCAACAAGCTATGGCTGGATAGTCCACCATCCTGAAAATTTAATACTTCAAAAATACTCAGATATTGGAGCTTTTTCTTATTTAAATGCTAAGTATGGCATCGAGATAGGTGAGTATGCTCAGTTTGGATCTCATTGTTCGATATACTCTTATTCGTCAATCGATGAAAAAAAAGGGAAAGTTATGATTGGCTATAATGCAAGAGTTGGTTCTCATACAACGATAATGCCAGGAATTTCAATTGGGGATAATGCTATTGTTGGAGCCAATAGTTTTGTAACAACAGACGTTCCAAAAAATTCTTTTTTTGCAGGAGTTCCAGCAAGGCTTATAAAGGAATTAAATGAATAGTTGGCCATATTTTGATAAAAACGATGTAGCAAAAGCTAAAGAAATTCTAGAATCAGGTAAAATAAACTATTGGACAGGATCTGAAGGCAGAGAATTTGAAAAGGAGTTTTCAAAATATGTTAATGTTGATTATTCTGTAGCTGTAGATAATGGTACGAATGCCTTAATTTTAGCTGCGCATGCTCTAGGAATTTCAAAAGGCGACGAAGTAATTATGAGCCCTAGAACATTTGTTGCTTCAGCATTTAGTATTATGCACTTAGGCGCAAAACCTATTTTTGTAGATATTGATAGAAACTCTCAAAATATGGATGCCTCATTAATTGAACAAGCAATTACTCCAAATACAAAAGCAATTATGGCTATTCATATAGCTGGATGGCCATGTGAAATGAATATAATTCAGGACATTTGTAAGAAGTACAATCTTTACCTCATTGAAGATTGTGCACAAGCACATGGTGCTCAATACAACAATCAGTCAGTAGGTTCTTTCGGCGATGTAAATGCATGGTCTTTTTGTCAAGATAAAATTATGTCTACAGCTGGTGAGGGTGGTATGGTGACAACAAATAATAAAGAGCTTTGGAAAAAGGTTTGGTCTTTCAAGGATCACGGCAAAAACTATGATACAGTATATAATAAAGAGCACTCCCCTGGATTTAGATGGCTTCATGAAGATCACGGAACAAATGCTCGATTAACTGAAATACAATCTGGAATTGGAAGACTCCAGCTAAGGAAGTTAGATAGTTGGATTGATAAAAGAACAAAACTAGCGAATATATTTAATGATGGATTTAAAAATATCGATGGATTGAGAATTGCTCTATCCCCAGATCATATTAAACATGCTCATTATAAGTATTATGTTTTTGTAGAAAATGAAAAGCTAAAAGATGGTAAGAATAGAGATTTTATTATGAATTCATTAAATGAAATAGGAACTCCATGTTATAGTGGTAGCTGTAGTGAAATTTATAAAGAAAAAGCTTTTGATAAATTATTTCCAAAAGGACATACAGCTTTACCCGTAGCAAAAGAACTTGCAGAGACATCTCTTATGTTTCTTGTGCATCCAACCATAGATGAAGAAGATATTTATACTATTGTTGATCAAACTAAGAGTATTATGAAGGATATTTTAAAATAAATAATTTTTTTTATAGGATAGAAAAATGTATAATACCTAATAGAATAACTATGAACAAACAAACAAAGCCATTAATAAAGTTTTTCATTGATTTGTCTGCTGCATTTTTCTCTATTTTTTTATCATATTCATTTCTTTATAGTTTTGATTTTGTATCTATCAATGCCACTGATATAGCTACTCAATTTACACTTTTTTCATTTTCATATCTTATCTCTTCATTAATAACAAAAAATTATGCATCTGTATGGGCATACGCTAGTTTGAGTGAAATATTTGTATTAGCCTCAAATATCACTTTATCGTTTATTTTTACCATAATCATAGGATTAATTTCTGGACTAGGGACAAATGTGAAAGCAGTAGTATTATTTTTTATTTTATTTAGTTTTTTATCAGCTTCCTTACGTTTGCTGAGACGATTTATTTCTGAGAGAAATAATTTATCAATAGGTGAAAAAAAAGCTATCATTATAGGTGTTAATCAAGCAACAAATAATTTTTTAAAAAATCCAGGAAGTAGATCTCAGTATGATATTATTGGTATTATTGACGACTCCTATGAGGTAGGAAAAAAAATTGCTAATCATAAAGTGGTAGGTAACACTCTAGACTTAGAGATGTTTATAAAAGAAAAAGATGTAGAAGTAATTATTTATACTGGGATATATGATAATGAACCAATTTTAAAAAAGAATCTTATAAGGAGAGTTGTAAATTTAAGTGCTACATTTCTTACCCTACAGCATTCTCTTAAAAAAGATATTCCTTTAACTATTTCTAGTATGGATGAAGTGACAGAAATTGAGAACACATTATTGCCAAAAGTTTCGAAGGAAAAATCAAAAAATATTTTAGTCACTGGTGGCGCTGGATATATTGGAGTCCATTTAGTCAAAATTTTACTTGATGATGGATATAATGTAACTATTCTAGATAATTTCACATTTGGTAAGGAGTCAATTTCACATATTAAAGATCATCCTCATTTAACGATTGTAGAAGGAGATATTACTAATATAAAAGATTTAGTTAAGTCTGTTAAGAATAATCGTTTTGTAGTGGCTCTAGCAGCTATTGTTGGAGATCCTGCTGGTAGTATAGATGCAGAAGAAACACTAAATCTGAACTATGAGAGTACTAAGATTTTAACTCAAATTTGTAATTTTTATGAAGTTGAAAAACTTGTTTTTGCTTCTAGTTGCAGCGTATATGGTTCGAATGATTCAATCATATTGAATGAAGAATCTTATCTTAATCCAGTATCTCTATATGCTAGAACTCGTATTTATTCAGAGAATTATATATTAGATAATTGCCAGTCTGTAAGTCCTACTATCATGAGACTTTCTACAGTATTTGGGTTTTCGCCTAGAATGAGATATGATCTTGTAGTGAACACATTATTGGTCAGGGCTTTAAGAGATAATAAATTTAGTGTTTTTGGCGGCGATCAATGGAGACCATTCGTTCATTGTTATGATGTAGCTAGAGCGTTTAAAATGGCAATAGAGTCCGATAAAAGCATTACGCATAACCAAGTATTTAATGTCGGTTCAGATGATATGAATTTTACTATAGACCAAATAGGACAAAAAGTTGCTCAAAAAATGCCAGATGCTAGTTTCAGTATAGTAGAAGAGGATGTAGATAAAAGAAATTATAGAGTATCTTTTTCAAAAATATCAAATATTTTAGGGTTTAAAAATAAATTTGATATTGAAATGGGGTTAGATGAGATGGTACAAAACATTGGTACAGATCCTAAACTACTAGAGTATGAGGATAAAATTTATTCTAATTTCACTCACCTGAAAGATTCATACGACAAACAATAGAGCTTATATATTTTCCTATGCTTAGCGATGCAGTTAATCCTGGAGAATCAATCCCAATAAGATTTATTAAATTTTTATACCCATTACTAGATTCTTCCGCAATATAAAAATCAGAATAATGATTTGATGAGTAAAATAATTTAGGCCTAATGCCTGAGTAGTCTGCATTTAAATCTTCAATTTTTAAATCCTTTATATATTCTTTAGCGCTAATAAAAAATTTATTTTTTCCACTATCTTGAACAGAATAATCAAAGTCTTTTTCTTCAATATATTCATAATCTGGACCAAGTTTAGATCTATTGGTTGAATCGAAGCTAATATGTATACCTAACGAATCGTCATCTTGAGGTAAAGAGTAAATTAATTTATTAAATTTTCCAGTCCATTTTGTTGATAAAGAGAAGTATGACCCCTTATAAAATTTCATTTTGGGTATCTTTAGGGAATCTTTCATAATGTTATATGCTACATTATAACTTCCAAGTCCGGCAGAGTTAATTAAAACCTTTGTTTGAATATTTTCAACTTCGCCATTTTTTCTTTCTATATCTAATATATAGCTATCAGGATTTTTTATAATTTTTTTAGGCTCACTATCGAAAATATATGTATGATTTTTGCTAGATATCCTGAATAGATGATTCATAAAATCATGGGAATCCACCACTCCAGAATTTTTGATTAACACAGATTTTTCAGAATATATGTTAGGTTCTATTTTTTCTGTTTTTTTTGAATCAAGAAGTTCAAAATCAATTTTTTTTTCTATCAAGGATTTAATAAATAGTTGGAGCTTACTTTCCTCTTCTTTTTTTGATACGATAATTTTTTCACAATGATTAAACCATATTTTATTTTCTTTGCAGAAATCGTATAACAGCTTATTGCCTTCAATACAGAATTTATATTTTAGACTATCGATATGATTGAAAATTCCAGAATGAATAACTTCACTATTCCTACTTGATGTTTCTGTGCCAAAAGTATCATTTTTTTCAACTATTAAGACGGAATATTTAGTTTCTTCAGATAAATATTTAGCAATTGCCAAACCTACTACACCTGCACCAATTATTGTAATATCAAATTCAGGATTTTGATGTGACAAACTAATACCTATAACTATCTTTTTTGAATGGACCATCAATGTTCACTCCAATATACTCTGCCTGCTCTTCTGAAAGTAATGTGAGTTCTGCATCTAGATGATCAAGGTGAAGCCTTGCAACTTCTTCATCAAGTTCTCTTGGTAAATGATAAAGATCTACTTCGGGTTTATTCTTAGCAAGAAATATTTGAGCTAGTACTTGATTTGCGAATGAAGTAGACATAACAAAACTCGCATGTCCTGTAGCGCAACCTAGATTAACTAATCTACCTTCTGCTAGTAAAAATATCTCTTTACCATCAGGGAAAGTATATTTATCGTATTGGGGTTTAATTTGTTCTCTTGTAGCATCAGAATCATTTAATGCATCCACTTGAATTTCGTTATCAAAGTGACCAATATTACAAACAATGGCTTGATCTCTCATCCCTCTAATGTGTTCTAGCGTAATAATATCTTTATTGCCTGTAGTTGTAACAAATAGATGACCCTTACTCAGAACGCTATCCAGAGTTTTAACTTCATACCCCTCCATCGCTGCCTGTAATGCGCATATAGGATCTATTTCAGTCACTACAACCTTACATCCATATGATCTCATAGATTGAGCACATCCTTTCCCGACATCTCCATATCCGCAGACTATAACAGTTTTACCTGCCATCATTACCTCTGTAGCACGCTTAATACCATCTACTAATGATTCACGACACCCATAAAGATTATCAAACTTTGATTTGGTTGCAGAATCATTAACATTGAAAGCGGCAAATAAAAGTTTATTATCTTGTTCCATTTGGACCAAGCGAGCAACGCCGGTAGTAGTTTCCTCTGAAACTCCAATAATATCAGGCACAATATTATGCCAATGATTCGCATTGAGCTGATGTACTTTTCTGATAAGATTTTCAATCACGAGTTCTTCTGGATTTGTTGTTGTTATTTCAGGATAATTTTGATGTTTATTAAAATAATTTTCTAACTCATATCCTTTATGGATAAGAAGCGTAGCATCTCCACCATCATCAACAAGTAAATTTGGACCTAAATGGTTGTCAAAAGTCAAAGCTTGTAAGGTGCAGTCCCAATATTCTTCTAACGTTTCTCCTTTCCAGGCATACACAGGAGTTCCGGTTGCCGCAATCGCCGCCGCCGCTTCATCTTGAGTCGAGAATATATTACAACTCGCCCATCTAACATCGGCTCCTAAGTCTTTTAATGTTTCAATAAGAATCGCAGTTTCTTTAGTCATATGTAAAGAACCGGTTAATCTGAATCCTTTCAAAGGTTTTTTACTAGCGTACTGTTTTCTTAAAGACATCAGCCCTGGCATTTCTTTCTCTGATATCGTAATCTTTTTCCTACCTAAATCTGCTAAATTGATATCTTTTATTTTATAATCTTGTTTCATAATGCGCCTAATTTATCAGCCAAATCACTTTTTTCCCAAGGAAGATTTTCTTTTCCGAGATGACCGTAATTTGTTGTGTCAGTGAGCTTGATATTGAATAAATCAAATTTGTTAATAATACCTAGGGGAGTAAGATCAATATTTTGTTGAATCCACTTCGTCAGATCAGATCTCACTTTTCCATCACAATATACATATATTGATGTCGGTTCTTTTACTCCAATTGCGTAACTCAACTGTACGGTTGCGTTAGAAGCTATATTGCTTGCAACAATATTCTTTGCGATATATCTCGCCATATAGGTTGCACTTCTATCTACTTTTGTGCAATCTTTCCCGCTAAATGCACCTCCACCATGAGGGGCATAACCTCCATAGGTATCTACAATAATTTTTCTACCAGTAAGTCCTGTATCGCCATCAGGGCCACCAATAACAAATCTTCCGGTAGGATTAATCATAAATTCTGTGTCTGAATCAGTATGTTTGTGAACAATAGGATTGATAATATCTTTTACACCGCTACGAACATCCTCAATTGACATATCTTTGCTATGTTGCGTACTACAAACAATATTAGAGATACCAATTGGTTTATTCACCCCAGAATATATAAATGTAATTTGAGCTTTCCCGTCAGGCCCCAACCATGTTGCACCAGCATGCCTTGCATGGGCTAGTGCTTTTGTAAGTTGGTGGCTATAGTGAATGGGGCTTGGCATTAAACTCTCTGTTTCATTGCATGCATATCCAAACATTAATCCTTGGTCACCTGCACCAAAATTATCTGTTCCAAGTGCAATGTCACTACTTTGATGATGTAATTCACTATAAAATTTTAAATCTTTCCAGCTGAATCCTTCTTGGTCATACCCAATATTCTTTACAGTCTCTCTAACAATTTTTTCTAATATTTTTTTATCAATTTTTTTGCTGCTTTTATATTCACCAGCGATGGTTACCATGTTGGTAGTGACTAAGGTTTCGATTGCGGCACGATGCGATTGATTATTATCTAAAATATAATCAGCAATAGCATCAGAGATCAAATCAGACACCTTATCTGGATGTCCTTCTGTTACAGATTCTGATGTAAACATATAGTTATTCATTTAATCCTCTTGAACCCATTCATGTAAGTTGTAGTCAACAGTGATTTCATCTCCAGAATTTACTATCGTTAATGTTTTTAATTTAATAAAATCATTTTCATATATCGCCTGACAGTTTGGTGTAGTGCTATGATTAAAGAATCCACCAAGAGATGTTCTGATATAATTATGCAGAAATCTATCATCTTTAATGTGTGTAATGCCTAATTCAGTATCACTTTGAATATCTTCTGTAGCGAACAGACCTAAGCCATGAATTAAAGAATTTTTAATGGTTAGGCATGAAGGGAGAGGCTTAAAAGCTTTAAGTTTTTTGAAGTTCTCCATTAGCGTGAAAATATTATATTTTTCACACATAATAAATGTTTTTATTTAATAGGAATTAGAATATATTCGCATCAGAAATGAATAAAAAGTATTACATAAAGAGTCTGACATAATCATGGCAGTGATTGATCAAATAATTTTATTGCAAGATGTTGATAATAAATTATTTGAAATCAATAAATTATTAGGCGATTTACCAAAGCAAGTCCAAGAACTCACCGATCAAGAAGAATTCACTAAAAATTCTTTATCAGAAAAAGAAGAAAACTTAAAAACTACAACAGTAGAAATTCATACATCTGAGACGTTAATTGCAACTACTCAAGAAAAAGTAGATATGCTCAAAGATAAATTAATTGATGGCTCTATTAGCAACAATAAAGAGTATGATGCAATGATGGAAACCATTGACTATGAAAAGAATATTATCTTCGAAAAAGAAAATGAATTATTAATTCTTATGCAGCACAAAGAAACCTTAACTAAGGAGATTGATGAAGATAAATCGGCTTTAGATGGGATTATTCAAGAGTTAAACTCTAAAAAAGAATCATTGAACAAAAAAGTAGAAGATGTCTCTGAAGAAAAAAATGCTCTGACAAAAGAGCGTGAAAATATTGTTCTACATGTAGATGAAGATACCCTAGATAAATATATGGAAATTTATAATGCTAGAGATGGCGTAGCATGTTCAGAAATTCTTGATAATAACTGCGAAGGTTGTGGTGCTTACATTCCACCACAAATCGTCAATGAAGCACTTGGAAAAAGTATTGTATATTGTGGTACCTGCAGTCGTTTTTTGCATAAATCTGAAATATCTGAAATTTAATTTTTTTCTTCTTAATTAAATTTCTATCCCTTATTATATCTGAATGAGCTGATTGGATGATTACTCAATTTATTTGAGAGGAAAGTCCGGGCACCGTAGAGCATAGTGCCACCTAACGGGTGGGATTCGTGAGAATATGGATTAGTGCAGCAGAGAATAGACCGCCATTTATTTGGTAAGGGTGAAACGGAGGTGTAAGAGACCCCCAGTAACAGTGGTAACATTGTTAGCTTGTAAACCCCACTAGGTGCAAGATCAAGTAGTTCCAAGATACTGCTCGTATCATTGAGGAACGGGTAGGTTGCTAGAGTTCTATAGCGATATAGGATAGAGAGGAATGATCATCGCATCGTAAGATGTACAGAACCCGGCTTATAGATCGGCTCAAAAAATTAGTATTGAATAGAGATTATAAAAGAAGAATGAATAAATCAAAAATAGCAGGTATAGCATTCAATGTTCCCGATAATATTGTAACCAATCATGATCTTGAAGAGATGATGGATACAACGGATGAATGGATACAAACTAGATCAGGTATTAAAGAAAGACGATGGGTTAAGCCTGGTACCGCCAATTCAGATTTAGCTTTACCGGCATGCAAAGAAGCAATTGATAATGCTGGAATTAAGCCAGATGATATTGATGCAATTATTGTAGGAACTGTCAGCTCAGATTTCAATTTTCCAGGGATGGGACCAATCCTTCAGCAAAAGCTAGGAATATCTCGCCATATACCAGCCTATGATATTAGTGCCGCATGCTCCGCATTTATTTATTTACTTGAAATGGGTGACCAATACATAAAATCTGGAAAGTATAAAAATATATTACTTGTCGGCTCTGATATAATGTCTACAATTATTGAAAGAACACCTCAAGGGCGTGCAACAGGAGTATTGTTTGGTGATGGATCGGGCGCAGTTGTATTACAAGCCTCAAATGATGATAGCGGTATTTTGTCAACGCATCTTTTTGCTGATGGTAAGGGTGTTGAGCATTTAGGAGCAAAAGCGCCTGGATCGTTTTTTAATCCTTCGAGAATAGATGAAAAAATTGTTGCGGACAGACATCATCTACCTGTGCAAAATGGTAGAGAAGTATTTAAAAATGCTGTAAAAAGAATGCCTGAGTCAATTGATTTTGCGCTCAAGGAAAATAATTTGCATATAGATGACGTAAAATTAGTAATTGCCCATCAAGCAAATAGAAGGATTTTAGAGGCATGCGCGAAGAGAATGAATCTACCTATGGAGAAAATGTTTATCAATATTCATAAATATGGAAATACAACAGCTGCTACTATTCCAATTGCCATATGCGAAGCTTTAGATGAGGGTAAATTTTCAAAAGGTGATATAATAATACTCACAGCTTTTGGAGCCGGATATACTTGGGCTTCTGCTGTCATTCGCTGGTAATCAAATGTTTAATTTCTCTCATTTTAGAAAAATCATTCAAGACAATAAATTACCTTTATTAATTTTCTTTATTCTATCAGTAGCGTTATCCCTAACCTTTCCAACAGGTTTTTCTATCCGCTATGCATATCAATTAGACGATATTGCTACAGAACCTATTATTGCCCCTTTTGATTTTGGTATCTTAAAAACACAGCAAAAGCTTAATAAAGATTTAGAGGAAGCAAAGGAATCTGTTCCATATAGCTTTAAACGAAACCAAGATTTTGTTAATAAGCAGATTTCACAAATTGATACTTTCTTCGTGTATTTAGGCGATATTGACAATTCACATAGTGAATATATTGCCTCTCAGGATTCACTATATAAATATAGATATGAGCCTGAGTTTGAAAGTTTTCAAAATAGTTTTATAGCAGACAGTACAACATATGTGACGCTCTATAATGCATTTTTAAATCAATACTCTTTTCAAATAGATAGGAAGCAATGGGATCAGCTATTAGGCGTTACTGGCGAATTAGCAGAACCTATTAACTTAGAAATTTTTAAAAATTCAATTAAGCAAATATGTTTAAATCGTTGGGCAGAAGGATTATTAGACGAACCTCTTGAAAGTATTGAAAGTTTAGATATTAGTATCGTTCAAGGTGGAGAATTAGTCATTGGCCCAGTTAAAAACTATAATGATATAGAATCTGCATGGAAAAAAAATAAAGAAGAAGTCAATATTATTTATCCAGATGAATTAGATATTAAGTCGATTCTTAGCTATGAGCTAATTAATGAATTTACCAAGCCAAACATTCTTTTTGACAAAGAATTAACTCTTAAGCGTCAAAAAGAAAGATTGGATAAAGTCTCTAGATTTCAAGGGACTGTATTGGCAAATGAATTAATTGTTGATACAAATAATCGTATTACAGATAATGTATTATTGAAGTTAAAATCTCTTCAGTTTGAATCCGGTCGTCGATTAGGCTATGATAAAGCAGCAGATAAAATTAGAGAATATTTAGGTGCATTTTTTGTGATTTCTATCCTCATATTCTTATTATTTTCTTTCTTATATATATATCGTAATCATTATTTTAAAAATTATAAGATTTTAATTTTGATTAGCTTATTGATGTACAGCATGATTTTATTTGCATGGATAGTACAGAGCTATCAGTTGCCTGTATATATTATACCAATTGCGATGATTTCAATGTTGGTAACAGTTTTGCTTGATGCATCTGTTGCAATCATGGTTTCTACTATACTAATATTGCTTGTATCTCTATTGATTGGGAATGATTTAGACTTTGCCATCATCCAATTTTTTATTTCCTTTATGGCTATTTTCAGTGTCCGCAGATTGAGAAAGCGTCGTCAAATTATTATGACAATGTTATTGTTAGTATTCTGTAGTGTGTTTGTTTTCTTTTCTGTAATGCTTTTTAAGGGTATTGATTTCTTAGATTATAATTATTCTAATGTCGGGTATCTTGCATTGGCAAGCTTCCTTTGCCCTATATTATCTTTTGGACTAGTACCTCTATTTGAACCTTCTTTTGGTATTACGACAGATTTAACACTGATTGAATTATTAGATTATGATCAGCCATTATTAAAGAAACTAATGGAAGATGCTCCAGGAACACATACGCACAGCGTTAAAGTGGGTACATTGGCAGAATCTTGTGCAAATGCTATTGGAGCAAGAGCACTGCTCTGTAGAGTAGGGGCATATTATCATGATATCGGTAAAGTAAAAAAGCCAGAATATTATGCTGAAAATCAAATAGGTATTAATAAACACGATTCTATTAGTCCGCATATGAGTGTTAAAATTTTAAAACAGCATGTAACTGATGGTCTTGAGCTCGCAGATGAATATGGAATACCATCGATTGTGAAAGAATTTATTGCAACTCACCACGCTACAAACAGAATAGAATATTTTTACCAAAAAGCACTTACTGAATCTGACAATCCTGAGTCAATAGATGAAAAAGAATTTAGGTATCCTGGTCCTAAGCCATCTACGAAAGAAACAGCAATAGTAATGATTGCAGAAGCTATAGAAGCTCAAGCAAATTCGGTAAAAAATCCAACATTAGAAAAATTTGAGAAAATGATTGATGAAGCCATAAAAACGCGCTTACAAGATGGACAATTAGACGAATGTCCGCTTACAATGAGTGATTTACAAAAAATTAAAGGACGTCGTGATGGTAAAGAAGGATTGTTGCCTGTACTTTCAGGGCTGTATCACTCTCGTCCAGAGTATCCTTCAAAAAAAGACAATGATTAATTTATCTGTTAATAATACTAATCCTAGCTATCAATATGATTCAACATCAATCAGTAGGTTATGTGAATTAGTACTAAAGGATACAGACTATGAGTCTATATCATTAAATATTATTTTTTGCGATGACGAACGTCTTAGTAAGCTAAAAGCCCAATATTTTAATGAAGATGTATTAACCGACGTATTGGCATTTCCTATTGAAAACGATACAATGTTAGAATCAGAAATCTATATTAGCTATGATAGAGCACTATCAAGTAGTAAGGAATTCAATGTTTCTCTAAATAGCGAACTTGTAAGATTAATTGTACATGGATTACTACATCTGTTAGGTTATAAAGATGACGATGCAATTTCAAAAAAAATCATGTTTGATAAACAAGAAGCTATAGTAAAAAGCTGTAACATTAAAATAATATGAATAGTATTGATCAAAAATTAAAGGACCTTATAAGTCTTGTTGAAAAGCTAAGAGCTCCAGATGGATGTGATTGGGATCGCAAACAAACCTCAGAAACGTTAATACCATACTTATTAGAAGAGTCACATGAGGTCGTAGAAGCTATATTAGAGAATAAGCCTTCACTACTAAGGGAAGAGTTAGGAGACTTATTGCTTAACATCGTATTCCAAGCTGTTCTAGCAAGCGAAAAAAAAGAATTCACTATGGAGGAAGTGATAGATGACATTAATAAAAAAATAGTTAATCGTCATTCACATATCTTTAGTAATGATAGTACTGAAAATTATTCTTCAAAAAAGAACTGGGAATTGAATAAAAAGAAACAGAAGAAAAGAGATTCTATTCTAGATGGAGTTCCAAACTCTTTATCACCTTTAATTGTATCTCATAGATTACAAGACAAGTCTGCTGCAGTTGGTTTTGAATGGAGTAATATTGAGCAAGCTATTAAGAAAATAGATGAAGAACTGAAGGAGCTGAAACTAGGAATCAAGAATCAAGATAAAAATAATATTGAAGAAGAAATTGGAGACTTATTAACAACAATTGTTAATTTATCTCGATTTCTTAATATTTCTTCTGAGCTAGCATTAAAAAAAGCTAATAAAAAATTCTATAATAGATTTACTGCATTAGAGAAACTAATTTTACTAGATAAAAAAATAATTAATGATTTGTCATTAGATGAATTAATGGAGTATTGGAAAAAAGTTAAATATGAAGAAAGATAAGATAGTAGGAATAACATTTGGTTCATTTGACCTTTGTCACTACGGGCATGTATTAATGTTTGAAGAATGTAAGCAGTATTGCGACTATTTGATTGTAGGCGTTCAATCAGATCCCTCGATAGATCGTTCAGAAAAAAATTTTCCAGTTCAGTCTCATAAAGAAAGATTGGGGCTTGTTGGTTCTATTAAATTTGTTGACGAAGTAAGGCCTTATACGACTGAAAGTAGCCTTATTAATCTACTTAAAGAGATTAATCCTGATGTTCGAATATTAGGGGCTGATCATAAAAATAAAAAGTTTACTGGTCATGAATTAGATATTAAATGCATTTTTAACTCTAGAGATCATGGCTATTCTACTAGCGAGCTCAGAAAAAGAGTATATAGTTCTGAGAAGAAAAAAATAGACTCATCTAGTTAAATTATAAAAAATAATACTCGAGCCAATTTTAAAAAATTCTTCATTTTGATTAACCCATCCACTTACTATACTATTTTTTTTAATTCCTAGAAGAGCTAATTTATTATTAATAAATATTCCCTCGAGATCAATAGTAGTTTCATCTAGATTAATCTGAAAAAGATTATCTTCAAAAAAGATATCTAAAGGAAGAGATTTTTTTTTGAATTCAGGCAATATTTTATCTAAAAAAATTGAATAGGTATAATCGGATGTAATATTATCTAAAATTAATAAACCGCCTTGCTTTAAATGGTTTTCTAATAAAATCACCTCTTGATTGGTTAGTTTTAAATAATCATTGTTACATATAAATATAATAGGATAAGAGGATATATTCTCTATAGATAGTTCAATATTATTTTCAGCATTTAGAAAAATCTTTGCTCTTTTATTGAGATAATTCAGCATATCCGTAGTTGCTTCTTTGTCACATTTACCTAGTAGTAAAATTTTTTGATTTTGGGCAAATAACATTGAATGAAAAGAAATAATAATTATTCCCAATATTGTTATAAATTTTTTCATCATTATTTACAATTTAGGTTTTAATTTTCTTTAAATGAACAAACAGAAATCAATTACTAAAATTTTATTTTTTATATCACTTACTTTCTTGTACCCACAAGAGAAGGATTTTGAAAAATCTATCTTAAGCACTGAGCAACAAATCAAGCAAATTAAGGAAGCTATCAAAAAGAATAATAGTGAAATAAATGGACTTAAAACTAAAGCGCAGCAAACAAATAGAATTCTAAATATCACAAAAAAGAATATCCAAAACTCTCAAAATCTTATTAGGGCTTATAATAAAAAAATAGATCTATATAATAAACAATCAACCAATTTGAAGAATGCTATTATTGCCAATAGAAACGAAATGGAATTGATTAAAAAACAGTATGCGGAACGATCAATTAATCTCTATAAAAAGAAAAATCAGGAATTAAGAAGTTTAATTTTTAATTCTAATAGCTTTAATCAAATGGTATATAGAGTAAAATATTATAATATTATTTCAGAATTGAATCAAAAGAGTATCAACAAGCTTAACAAGTCGCAGTTCTATAATAAAAAAAAGAATGAAGAAATTGTAGTCTTGCTACAAGATATAGATAAGAATAAACAGTTTAAAAATAATGAGTTGAAATCTTTAGCTCAGAAAAAAAAATATCAAGAAAAACTCATAGTTGATTTAAAAGAAGAGCAAACATCAATTAGAAAAGAAATAGAAAAACAAACAACTAAGATTAACGCATTAGAGACATTGCGCAAGAATATTATTGAAGCAAAGAAAAAATATGATTCAGAGCAATTAGCAAAATTGAATACTATTAAAACAAATATTAAGCAGTATAAGGGTAAGCTTATTTGGCCTGTTTCTGGTAAAGTCGTTAAGGGTTTTGGGCCGCAATGGAATCCTAAATTAAATACAACTCTAGATAATCCTGGTATTGATATTGCAGCTAGTTCAGATACTGCAGTGAAAAGTGTGTTCGATGGATTGGTGACTACTATCACCTTTATATCGGGGTATGGTACTACAGTGATTATTGATCATAATGGTGGATATTTTACAGTTTTTACGCACCTAGATAAATTATTAGTTAGCGAAAATATGATAGTTAAAGAAGGGCAGGAGATTGGATTTGTTTCAAGTAATAATACTATACACTTTGAAATCTGGGGGAATAATCAAAAATTAAACCCACTACAATGGATAAAAAATGGATATAAGTAAGTTACAGCCTAAGCCTTGGGATTATATCCAATCTATTATTGACAAAGACAGAGTTGGAAATGCATACCTTATTCATGGTCCGAGCGGTTCGGGTAAAGAAGCATTCGCATTGGAATTTTGTAGCTTAATTACTGGGTTTAAGTTGAATCAGTTTATAAACAACCCCAATATTTTTCTTATTCTTCCTGGAGATAGTGATTTTTATAAGAAGTTATTTAAAAGCTCTAAAATGGATCAAAAAGAATACCAAGAATGGAATAATTATTGGAAGAAAAAATTAGTATTTCCCTTGAAGAAAAATAAACTATCTCATAGTAAGCGAATTCCTATTAACGTATTAAAGAATCTTAAAAAAAATATTTTTTTCAAATCTGAACACAAAAAAGTAGTAATTATCTTTGATGCACATGCTTTATCTGAAGGGTCTGCTGAATCTGCAAATGCTCTACTAAAAATATTAGAGGAACCGCCAAATAATACTTCTTTTTTATTGGTAACAGATTCTGCCAATAACGTTGCATCGACTATTACCTCAAGGTGTCAAATGATTAATATACCAAGAATTTCATCTAATAATCTTGTTGATTTCTTAGATAGGAAGAAAAATTTTGATCCAGATATTTTATCATTTCTATCTAACAATAATTTAGAGAAAATAGATTTACTGGATGAGCACTCTAGAGAGTCAATTATAGACATTGTAAGCAAGTATATTGATTGTATCCAATATAATACTGCAGAATCAGTAGGATTATTTTCTGAAGAAACACTATTACGTTTTAACAGTAAAAGAGAGTTATTTTACTTCGAATTAGATATCATTAAAAAATGGCTTGAATGTACTGCGCTTATAAAAGAATCAATTATGATCCCATTTGAATGGGAAGACTTCACTCATTTGGGAGAAGATTTTTTATCCAAAAATAAAAATTCTAATATAGTATCTCTCTTAAAAGAAATTGAGATATGTTTAAATAATTTGAAATCAAACAATGCTCCAAAACTATCTATAATGAATATGATTATAAATAGTCATAACTCATTAAATTAGATTATGAAAAAATATTATATTACAACACCAATCTATTATGTCAATGATAAACCTCATATAGGTCACGCATATACAACTATCCTAGCTGATACCCTATCAAGGTTTCGTGATTTAATTGGAGATACTTCTTTTTTCTTAACAGGATTAGATGAACATGGCCTTAAAGTGCAACAAGCTGCTGAAAAAAATGGAGTTACTCCATCTGTACACTGTGATACAATGGCCACAGCATTTATTGAATTATGGGAAAAATTAAATATTAATTATTCAGATTTTATACGAACTACAGAGAAGCGTCATATAAAGATTGTGCAGAGCATATTAAATCAAGTATATAAAAATGGAGATGTATACCAAGATGAATATGAAGGGTGGTATTCGATATCTGAAGAAAGGTTTATAACGGAAAAAGAAGTAGAAAGCGGCCTTTTTGGTCAAGTCAAAAAAATTAAAGAAAAAAATTATTTTTTCAAAATGAGTAAATATCAGTCAGCACTAATTGAAAAGATAGAAAGTGATGAATTATCTATAAAGCCTAAAAGTAGGAAGAATGAAGTGTTAGGATTTTTAAAAAATGACTTATCTGACTTATGTATCTCTAGGCCGAAGAGTAGGTTGGAGTGGGGTATTGAAATTCCATTTGATAAAGATTATGTCACATATGTATGGTTTGACGCACTCATTAACTATATATCTGCTCCAAAATATTTAGAAGATAGCAAAGTATTTGATATGCATTGGCCTGCAGATGTTCATTTAATAGGTAAGGATATATTAACTACTCATTCAGTCTATTGGCCTACTATGTTAATGGCATTAAACTTGCCTTTACCGAAAGCTATTTTTGCACATGGTTGGTGGCTAACTGATGATAAAAAAATGAGTAAATCTCTTGGCAATGTTGTTAATCCTTTGATGTTAATTGATGAATTCGGTGTTGATGCAGTTAGGTATTACCTAATGAGTGAAATGGTTTTAGGACTAGATGCTACTTTCTCGATGGACTCTTTTATTAGAAAGTATAATAGTAATTTAGCTAACGACTTGGGTAATCTAGTAAGTCGAGTATGTACATTGGTTAGCAATAATTTTGATGATAAAATTCCTAGTTGCATCACTGAAGACAGCGAGTTATCAGAAAGATTCAGTTCTATCGATATCAAAGAACACTTAGACCATTTCAAAATTGATAGTCTCTTGAATGAAATTATGAGTTTTATAAGATCTGTAAATGTTTATATGGAAAAAAATCAACCATGGAAACTTGTTAAAGAAGATAAAGAATCAGCTGGAAATATTTTATATCATGCCGCAGAGGCTTTAAGAGTAGCTGCTATTATGCTTTCTCCTGTTATGCCAGCAAAGTCCAAAGAAATACTCACAGCCCTAGGAGCTAAAGACCTCAAGTTAGAATGGGGATCTTTACAGTCTGGCGATAAAATCTCTAAGACCGATCCAATTTTTCCGAGAATTATTCAATGACATTGATTGATACACATGCTCATTTATACTATGAAGATATGTATAATGATTTAGATAGAGTGTTAGATGAAGCAAATAAGAATGATGTTAAAAAAATTGTATGTATTGGAACTGACATAAGTACATCCAAACAATCTGTAGATCTAGCAAGTAAGTATAACAATGTTTATGCTGCAGTCGGTATTCATCCTCATGATTCAAAAGATGTACATAAAAACTATATAAAAGACCTTGAAAATCTTGCACTGAGTAGCAAAAAAGTGGTTGCTATAGGTGAAATAGGAATTGATCACTATAGAAATATATCTCCAAAAAATATTCAAGAGAAGGTGATGATAGAGCAAATGGAATTGGCTAAATCGCTATCACTACCAATTATTTTTCACAATCGAGATGCAGATAAAGATATCTTAGAGATTCTTAAAAGATATTCATTTGATAAAGCCTTAGCCCATTGCTATTCAAGCGATATAAAGTTTGCTGAAAAATTACTTAATTTAAATGTGCTATTATCTTTTTCAGGTAATGTCACATTTAAAAATTCTATTAATCAGTCTGCAATTCAAAATATTACTCTCAAAGATTTTGTATTAGAAACAGATTGTCCTTTTTTAGCTCCTCAACCATTTAGAGGTAAGCCGAATGAGCCAAAGTATGTTAAAGACATAGCGTTATTTATATCAGATTTGCTAGACGTCGAATTTAAAGAAATAGCAAAAGCGACCACAGATAATGCTGAATTATTTTTTAAAATATAATGGTGTTTGCTAAAAAAAAATGGGGACAAAATTTCCTTGTAGATAATAACCTATTAGATAAAATTATTAAGACCATTGATATTGACCCTGAAGAAAATGTATTAGAGATTGGTCCAGGTCACGGAGCCTTAAGTGAAAAATTAGTTGATGTTGCAAAAAGCTTATCTATGGTAGAAATAGATCCGGATTTAATTAAAATTTTAGAGGTACATGAAAAGTTATTAGGACTAAAGATTATCAATCAAGATATCTTAAAAGTAGATTTAGATAGTTTAAAGATTGATTCGCCTGTAGTTGTAGGCAATATACCTTACAATATCACCTCCCCAATTATTTTTTGGTTAATTGAGCATCTAGAGAGTTGGGATAGGGCATATTTGATGGTTCAAAAAGAAGTTGCTCAGCGCTTAACAGGGAAAATAGGTACAAAAGATTATAGCAGAGTGACTGTGATGACTGGCTTATTTTTTGACATTAAAATTTGTTTTTCTATTTCCCCCAACGTCTTTATTCCTAGACCAAAAGTACAATCAGCGTTCATTTCTATCGAAAAAAGATCAGACTTTAATAAGGATGATGTAGATGTTAAGAAATTCAGTCAAGTAGTAAGAATGGCATTTAATCAGAGAAGAAAAATGTTAAGAAATTCATTGTCAGCATTAGATATTGATTTAGATTCTTGTAAAATAGATTTCAAGAGGAGACCAGAGCAGTTAAGTGTCAGTGAGTTTATTGACATATCGAAGAATATTATATGATAATTGGCATTTCTCGTTTTTATCATTAAGTTTCCGCACTATGATAGAAGTAAATATAAAAGACAATGAATCGCTTGAAAGAGCATTAAGACGTTTCAAAAAGAAATGGGAACGTTCTGGCGTGCTTAAAGATGTAAAAAGAAAAGCTTTTTACGAAAAGCCAAGTGTCACAAAAAGAATTGCAAAAAAACAAACCATTCGCAGAGCTATCAGACTAGCAAAATTCAATAATTAGTCTAATAACTCCTCTTTCTATTTTCCAAAAAATGTTCTAATCTCCGATATGCTTATAAGAAGTGCATCAGGACTCAGAGGTATTGTAAAAGATGATTTCAGTCCTAAGATGATCGATCAATATATCGCTTCATTTATTTCTAATCAAAATATCAAATCTTGTGTAATTGGAAGAGATGGTAGGCCTTCAGGCAAAGACATATCTCAATGGGTAATTGATGCCTTTATTAAATATGGAGTCAATGTAGATAGCTGTGACTTGGCCACAACTCCTACTATACAATTAATGACAGAAAAAGATAGATATGACGGCGGAATTATTATTACAGCTAGTCATAATCCAACCGAATATAATGGGTTAAAATTTCTTCAAAAAGATGGTACATTTTTATCGCCAAATCAATGTAGCATATTATTTGCATCTGTAGATAGTCAGTTGACTCTAAATAAATCAGAAATAATGGGAGAGATATCTGATTATACTTCTGGCGATGAAGAACATATTGCTAAGGTATTTTCTGCGCAATGTATCAATCCTAATGTTATTCGATCTAATAAATTTAAAGTAGTCATAGATGCAGTTAATGGAGCCAGCTCCAGTATTTTACCACAACTATGTAAGGACCTAGGTTGTGATGTGACAATGATAAATTGCAATGGGGATGGTAATTTTACACGAGTTGCTGAACCGCTTGCAGAAAATTTGAAAGATTTAGAAGAAAAAGTCCTAGAGGTTGGTGCTGACATTGGCTTTGCTACCGATCCAGATGGAGACAGATTATCTATAGTATCCAATATGGGTCAAGCTATTGGCGAAGAGTATACTTTAGTATTAGCCTTTAAAAATTTTATTAATTATCAAGATAGTGAAATAGTAACAAATTTATCTACATCAAGAATGATTGATGATATTTCATCAGGCTCAATTAGAACTAAAATTGGTGAAGCACATGTTGTTGAAAAGATGAAAGAGTTAAATATTGATATTGGTGGCGAAGGAAATGGAGGGATAATTTTAAAAGAAGTGCATCTTGGAAGAGATTCCTTGGTTGGCGTATCAATGATTTTAAATCTCCTATCAAAAGATAATAAATCTATTGATGAAATTATTTCTGGAATTCCTGAATATATATTTATTAAAGATAAAATTAATATAGATGACTCAATTGATTTTGATAGTCTTGCTACTGTATTCAATTGTGACGAAATTAATCGAAGTGATGGAATTAAATTTAGTTGGCCTGAAAAGTGGATTCACATTAGAAAATCTAACACTGAGCCAATAATTAGAATCTTTGCTGAAGCAAAAACTAAAAATGAAGTAACGGATTTAATTCAAGCTTTAAAAGATTATTTAAAATGAAACTATTAGACTCAAAATACTCGCCAAGCATTTTAGAAAAAAAATGGTATGACTACTGGATGGAAAGAAAATATTTTTCTTCATCACCATCAGATGATAAAGAAAATTATACTATTGTCATTCCACCACCTAATGTTACCGGTAAATTGACAATGGGACATGTTTTAAATAATACTATACAAGATATACTTACTAGAAAAGCAAGAATGGAAGGAAAAAATGTGTCTTGGATTCCTGGAACAGATCACGCTTCTATAGCTACAGAGTCAAAAGTAGCTAAAATGTTAGAAGATAAGGGGATTAATAAGAAAGATATTTCTAGAGAAGAATTTTTAACCCATGCATGGGAATGGAAAGAAAAATATGGCGGAATTATTCTTGAGCAACAGCAAAAATTGGGTAATTCATGCGATTGGGATAAACTCACTTTTACAATGGATGAAGACTACTCTAATGCTGTATTAGAGTCGTTTGTAAGGTTGTATAAAAAAGGATTAATTCACAAAGGAAATAGATTAGTTAATTGGTGCCCAAAATCTCAAACTGCATTAAGTGATGAAGAAGTCATTTTTAAAGAAGTACAGGGAAAATTGTGGTATATAAAGTATAAAATTCAAGATTCTGATACATTTATTCAAATTGCTACTACCAGACCAGAAACAATGCTGGGTGACGCTGCTATAGCAGTAAATCCATCAGACAAAAGATTTAGATCTCTAATTGGAAAGCATGCAGTCCTACCTCTTGTAAATAAAGCTATTCCAATTATTGCAGATAAAATGGTTGACCCTGAATTTGGTACAGGATGTGTTAAGATAACACCAGCCCATGACCCAAATGATTATAATGTTGGTATTGCGCATACGCTCGATATGTTAAATATTATGAATCCAGATGGATCAATTAATTCCAATGCTCCCGATAAATATGTTGGATTGACGAGAGAAAAAGCTAGAAAGCAAATTATTAATGATCTAGAGATAGAAGGTTCTTTGTTAAAAGAAGAAGACTATCTTCACAAAGTTGGATATTCTGAAAGAGGAGATGTTCCAATAGAGTATTATTTGTCTAATCAATGGTTTTTAAAGATGAAAGAACTGGCTAAGCCAGCTACTGAAGCCGTTAAATCAGGTGAAATAAATTTTTATCCTAATCACTGGGTTAAAACATATAATCATTGGATGGACAATATTCAAGATTGGTGTATTAGTCGCCAATTATATTGGGGGCATCGTATTCCAGTATGGTATAAAAAAGGATCTGATTATAGCAAACAAGAAAATTGGTATGTATCTATAACTCCACCTGAAGATATTGAAAATTGGGAGCAAGAAGAAGATGTATTGGATACATGGTTTAGTTCCTGGTTGTGGCCATTTGGAGTTCATGGTTGGCCTAATAATAAAAAATTAATAAAGCAATATTATCCAACTGATATATTGGTGACTGGCCCGGATATTATATTCTTCTGGGTAGCTAGAATGATTATTTCTGGAATAGAATTTCTAGATGAAATCCCATTTAAAGATGTGTACTTTACTAGCATTTTAAGAGATAGTACTGGAAAAAAATTAAGTAAATCTCTTGGAAATTCACCAGACCCAATCGAATTGTTTGAAAAGTATGGTACAGACGCGACTAGATTTTCAATTATGTTAATGTCTCCCCAGGGATCAGATGTTTATTTTTCTGAAAATGGTTTAGAGATAGGCAGAAATTTTATGAATAAAATTTGGAATGCCAGTAGATTTATTATGATTAATCATGAAGAAAATTTTACTGATACCCTAGATACAGAGTCGTTAGATATATATGATAGATGGATCCTTTCAAAGTTGGATATCACTCTCGGAAAAGTAAATATTCACTATGATAACTATCAATTTAATGAAGCAATTAAAGTCATCTATGACTTTACATGGAATGAATTTTGTAATTGGTATATTGAAATTGCTAAAATCAAATTTAATAGCTTAGATCAGTTAGAAAAAAATAATGCATTTCTTGTATCCAAAGAAGTGTTGAAAAAGGTATTGCTGATATTGCACCCTATTGCACCTTTCATAACAGAAGAAATTTGGAGTTATTTAAAAAATGACATAGATACAGATATCATTATAGCGCCTTGGCCAACTGTTGGCTTTGATAGTTTAAAATACGATGAAGCCAAAGTAATATCCTTGAAAGAGGCAGTAGTTGCAATTCGTACAATCAGATCAGAATTAAATGTAGCACCAACTAAAAAGATTGGCGCATCAATTTCTGTTAAAAATACTGAAGATGAATTGTTATTTGATAGTCTAAAAAGTATGATTATGGCGCTGGCTAATTTAAAAAACTTAGATATAAAAATAAATTTAGAAAAACCTGAGCAATCTGCAGTAGGAATATGTAAAAATTGTGTTATATATGTACCATTAGGAAGTCTAGTAGACCCTAAAGAGGAAATATTAAAATTAAATAAAAGATTAGAAGATATTGATAGTTTTATCGCAGGAATTAAAACAAAACTAAGCAACAAAGCATTCACAGACAAAGCACCTGAAAAAATTGTGAATCACGAAAAAAGCAAATTAGATGATTTTATCATTGAAAGAGAAAAAATAATTGCCAATATTGGTATGTTAAAATGAAAAAATTATTAATAGTAATATTTGCTCTAAATATCCTAGTTGCTCAGGAACTAGAGCCAATTCAAAATAATAGAACTCTAACAATCTATAAAGATAGTTTTGCTATCATAAAAGAACCAATTCTATGGAATCTAAAAGATGGAAAAAATAATACATCTTTTAATAATCTTTCGCCAAATATTGTATTCGATTCACCTTTTTTAAATATCGATGGAGTAGAAGTTGGATCTCAAACATTAAATAAGAACTTTTATTCTACAGATTCTTATCTGAAAAAAAATATTGGATCATTAGTTGAAGTCAAGCCTATCAATGACTCTGCAATGCAAGGAGCTTTGTTAGATATTAACTCTTCATCGGTATCTATTAATACAAATAAAGGACTTATAATTTTTCAAAGGTCTAGAGTTGAATATATTTTGTTAAAATCAAAAAAAATTCAAAATAAATTTACTCCACAAATTTCATGGGAAATTTTTTCTGAAGGCTTAAAGAGCATTACAGCAGAGCTGACATACTTAACTTCAGGTTTTAGTTGGAAGCCAGTCTATAAGCTACAATTAGATAGTTTAGAAGCTACTGCTGTTCTTAGCATAGATGCTGAAGTGGTCAATGGCTCTAATATGAATTTGTTGGGCGTAGATATAAAAGTTGTAGAAGGATTAGTTCCTATTGGCGGAAATAAGTCTAGTAATATGGCAATGATTGCTTCCAGGGGAATGGCAATGTCTGAAAAAACGAATCAGTTAGGAGACTTTTATATTTTTAGCTTAGGAAGTAATATGAATTTGAAAGCTCATGAAACTATACAGTTTCCTTTAATGCCTAAAACGGAAATAGGATATGAAAAGAAATATATTTTTGAAAATTCAGAACGCGATCAAAAAGATGAACCATTAAGTATTGAAATTTCATTTGAGAACTCTAAAGAAAATAATCTAGAGCTCCCTCTACCTTCTGGCGTCATTTACCTTTATCAAGAAAGTATGAATGGAGAATTATCTTTTATTGGTAAAAATAATTTAAGTCAGTTGTATAAAGGCGGTAATGCTGTATTGGATGCAGGAAAAGCATTTGATATTATAGGTAAACGTAGAATTTTAAATTTTGATCGTCAAAATAAAAGTGAAGAGTCTACCATATCAATTCAAATTATGAATACTTCTAACTTATCTATAAAAGTTAAAGCCATTGAAAAAATTGTTGGAGATTGGGTAATTAAAGAATCTTCAAGTATGTATATAAAAGATGATGCATCTACTATTTACTTTCCATTAGAAATTCAAGCTAATAGCTCCGAGCTTATTACATATACATATAGAAAAGAATGGAAGTAATGTCCATTTATGGAACTCAATAATTCTTCTAATTTATTAGAAACTCCCATTCAATACATTAAGGGTGTTGGCCCAAGAAGAGCTCAGGTATTAGAATCTCTTAATATTCATACTATTAAAGACTTATTGTATTATTTCCCAAGAAAATATCTAGATAGAACATCAATACAGCTAATAGGTTCTATAAAAACAGATATGGATGTTAATATTGTCGGCAGAGTGAAGTCTGTTAATTTAAGAAAAATGAAACGCGGCAATTTTCTGACAGCAACACTTGCAGATCATACTGGCTCGGTTAGATTAATGTGGTTTAATGGATCTGATTATATCTATCAATCTCTAAAAGTAGGAGATTTATTGGCTGTCCATGGTAAGGTAGCTGACTACAAAGGAAGCGTTCAAATTGTGCATCCTGAATATGATAAATTGAATGCAAACGAAATATCTCTTAGTACCGGGTTTGTAATTCCCGTATATCCTTTGACCGAAGATTTAAAGAAGTCAGGTCTTGATAATAGAAACTTGAGGAAGATTATCTATCTTGCTTTAGAGTCTCTTGATAGCATTCAAGATCATTTTGACAAAAAACAGCAAAAAGAATTTGAAATTTGCTCTCTAGAGTCTGCATTGAGAAATATTCACTTTACTAATAATGTTGATAAATTAAATGAATCAATACATCGACTCAAATTTGATGAACACTTTTTCTTACAAATTCTTTTAGCATTAAGAAAAAAGAAAATAAAGGAAAATCGTTTTACTCCGATAGGATTTAAGACTAAATATTATAATCAAATATTTAAAAATTTAAGTTTTGAATTGACTGGTAGTCAAAAACAGGTTCTTAGAGAAATCATTGATGATTTTTTATCAGAAAATCCAATGAATCGTATGATACAGGGAGATGTTGGTTGCGGAAAAACGATTGTTTCTATTTTAGCTACCTCTGTTGTAGTAGAAAATAATTATCAAGTTGCGATAATGGCCCCCACTGATTTATTAGCAAAACAATTATATAGAAACTTTAAATCAGAATATGAAAACCTTGGAGTAGAGTGTTCATTATTAGTTGGTAGCTTAAAATCCAAAGAAAAAAAAGAAGTACTCGAATCTATTAAGACCGGTAAATCAAAGATAGTTATTGGTACTCATGCATTGTTCCAAAAAGATGTGGTCTTTCAAAATTTAGGATTATCTATTATAGATGAACAACATAGGTTTGGAGTAAATCAAAGACAGTTATTATTAAAAAAATCTACAGTTCCTAATCTGATGGCAATGACAGCAACCCCTATTCCAAGAACACTAGCTATAACCTATAATGGAGATATGGATTTATCTACGATTGATGAATTGCCGAAGAATAGACCAGATGTATTTACATCTCATATTGAGAAAAAAAACTTAGATACTGCTTATAATTTTATACGTGAAAAAATATCAATAGGCGGACAAGCAATAGTCGTGTATCCTTTAATTGAAGAAACTGAAAAACAAGATCTTGATGCCGCATCTGAATCTTACGAGATGCTAAGGCAGAATATTTTCCCTGATTTAAGCGTTGGATTGATGCATGGAAAATTAGATATCGATCAAAAAAATAAAGTAATGGAGCAGTTTATGAATCATGAGATTCAAATTTTGGTTTCAACTACAGTAGTAGAAGTTGGTATCGATAATCCAAATGCCTCTGTTATACTAATTAATAATTCTGAACGATTTGGTCTCAGTCAGCTACATCAATTAAGAGGAAGGGTTGGTAGAGGAAAACTCACCAGTTATTGTATACTATGTAGTGATAGTGGATCTCCGAATACAAAACAACGTTTAAACGTATTAACTAAAAGTAGAAATGGATTTGAGATTGCTGACGAAGATTTAAAATTGAGAGGTCCTGGAGAATTTTTTGGTGAAAGACAAAGTGGATTTATTAAATTTAGGATTGCTGATTTAACTACTGATGGACCAATAATTAGAAATGCTAGAATGAAAGCTTTTGATATTATTCATAATGATGCAAATTTAGAGGCTCCAATCAATAGTTTAATTAAGCAAAGATTTGAGAATGAATATTTAAAATTATTTTTGAAAACAACAGTTAATTAGAGGAAAAAAATGACAACAAAACCTTATACAGAAAAACAACTTTTTGATTCACTGATTTCTCAGTCAGTCTATGGCGTTTGGATTGCTTTAGGAAAAATACAAAATCCAATGACCAATGAGATGTCAGTAGATTTAACACAAGCATCTATCCAAATTGACATGATAGATATGATGAATAGTAGAATGCATGCGAGCCTTACTGATAAAGAAAAAGAATACTTAGATAAAGTATTATCAGAATTAAAAATGAATTATATGGAAGTTGAAAAAGCAGAAGATGCTAAACCAGTTGAAGAAATTTCTTCACAGCCAACTGAAGAGACTAAACAAGAATCTGAAAAATAAATTGAGCTTTTTTACAACTTATAGTAAAAAACTAGAGACTTTAATTGCTGGAATTCTATTCTTTGTTACTTTTGGAATTTATTTTTCAACAATGGCACCTACAGTTTCTTTTTGGGATACGGGAGAATTTATTGCTACATCGTATATTCTCGGTATTCCTCATCCTCCAGGTAGTCCGTTATTCTTATTAATAGGGAAGTTATTTACGCTCATTCCATTAAGCTCAGATATTGCTTTTCGCATGAATATCTTCTCGCCATTGATTAGCGCTGGAACTATTAGTTTATTGTTTTTGATTTGTAATCAGTTTATCGATAGGCTTAATAGTAGTGATAATATGAAGTACTTTAAAATGTGGTCTTCAGTTATTGCATCACTTACGTTTGCCTTTACCCATAGCCATTGGTTTAATGCCGTTGAAACAGAAGTATATGCATTGAGCAGTTTTATGACAGCTCTAGTAGTATATTTAATTTTAATATGGTCTAAGAATAAAGAAAAAGAATATAGTACAATGTATCTGATGGGAATTGTTTATGTAATTGGGCTGGCTACTGGAGTACATTTATTAAATCTACTCACAATCCCCTTTATTGGATTAATTATTTATTTTTCCACTTCCAATTTTTCAACTAAAAATTTGATTATTACATTAGGTTTATCGCTGTTAGCCTTTATTGTAATACAGAACGGTATTATTAAAGGCTTTCCAATTATTGTAGATAAAATAGGCTTTGAAGGTCTATTGTTGTTTATCGGAATACTAGCTTATCTTTTGTATAGCAGTATTAAAAATAAAAAGACAATTTCTTCACTTATTTATACGTCTTTATTTTTAATTATTATTGGATATTCGACCTATTTGGCAATCTTTATTCGCTCAGGACAAAATCCTAATATTGATGAAAACAATCCCGAGACAATAGAAGAAGCTGCTTCTTATTTGAATCGTGATCAATATGGTTCAATGTCATTTCTTCCAAGAAAATTTAATAATCTTCCATCAAAAATTTCTATAGTCGGCAGCCCTGAATATCCAGATTTTCAATTTTCTAGCAGACAAGAATACCAGTATATGACCCATAATGTTTCTGAGCAAGCTAGCTTTCTGCTCACCTACCAAATTAATAAAATGTATATCAGATATTTTTTATGGCAATTTGCAGGCAAGGGACCTAGTAATGATTCTTTTGTATCTGATTTTGGAGCATCTTCAAAAGAAGATGGCGTAGATTGGAGACAATTTGGACTACCCTTAGCGCTCGTAATGGGCTTAATAGGTATATATTTTCATTTTAGAAGAAATAAGTATGATGCCTTATCATTACTTGTATTATTTATTATGACGGGTATAGCAATTATTTTTTATCTAAATCAAGATAGTCCTCAAGCTAGAGAGCGGGATTATTCTTACGTCGCAAGTTTTATGGCATTTTCAATATGGATATCGATAGGTATTTTCAGTACTGTAAATTACATATGCGATACTTTCTTAGAAAAATCTATTAAGCTTAATCAAGTTTTTGTTTATTTAATGGCTTCAATATTTTTAGTATTTATGCCATTCAGAATGCTCATTGCAAACTATGAAGAGCATGATAGAACTGGTAATTATATTGCTTGGGATATGGCATACAATATGTTACAGACTTGCGAACCTGACGCAATCTTATTTACTAATGGTGACAACGATACCTTTCCTGTATGGTATTTACAAGAAGTAGAAAAAATTAGAACAGATGTAAGAGTAATCAATCTAAGTTTATTAAATACTCCATGGTATGTCACCCAAATCAGAGATCAAGATAATTCCTTTATATCTATGAATGATAATGAGATTCAAAATTTAGATTTTAAAAAATGGTCATCTAATACTATTTCTATCAATGCTCCTGCAGACGATTTAAATCCTGAAGGTATTATTGAATGGGAATTAAAGCCCACCTATCTTGATGTAGCGTTACGTATTCAAGATCTTATGGTTCTTCGAATCATTAAAGATAATAATTGGAATAGACCAATATATTTTGCGGCCACAGTATCTCCTACTAGCATGCTTAATCTAGATGATTACTTTACAATGGAAGGATTAGCCTATCGATTAGTAAATAATAAGCTATATCCAATCAATCAAGACAAGATGGCTAAAAATTTATTATCAATAGTTGGAAATAAAAATTGGTTTGAAGATTATGATTCATATAAAGATACTACTGTAGAAATGCCTATATCTAAGCAGTATCAGCCTGGCTATATTTATAGAAATCTTGCTAATAAAAATGTTCATGTCGATAGACAAATTGGAAGATTAGTTCAGAATTACCGTGTAGGGTTTACACGATTAGCTATTTCACATTATCTTGATAGTAATCTACAGAAAGCAGAAATGGTATTATTAGATATGGAAGATAAAATGCCTAGCGCAGTCATACCTATGCCATCAAAAGAACTTCAATATCAGATTACTCAGATTTATAACGGTATTGGTAACAAAGAGAAGGTTAGATATCACTTAAAAGAGTTAACGGAGAGAGATGATATTGAGATGGAAGATTACTTATTGTACGGTAAATCTTTTATTCAAAATCTAGATGATTATTCAGAAGCAAAAGAAATTTTTAAGACGATATACGATAATTTTTTAATTATTGAAAGAGCAATTCAAAAACAAGGATTTACTGCTACTAAAATTACAGTACAAGAGTGGCAATCATGGCAAAAAACTTTACCGGATATAGTGTTTTTGTTATATCTATGCCATAGAGAATTAGAAGAATATGATGAAGCAAAAAATTTAATTCAAAATTGGATAGTGCGAAGTCCTGAGGATACAGATGCTAATCGATTACTCAATGAAATTGAAGAATTAAAAGGATCATGAAAATAGTTTCAATTATTATTCCTCATTATAACGGAAAAAAACTTTTACATAATTGTATTTCTTCTATCTATCAAAATATCAATATCGATAATTTTGAAATTGTTGTAGTAGACAATGCATCTACCGATGATTCTGTTAAAAATATAAAAGACATATTTTCTGATGTAGTCATTGTTAGTAATAAAGAAAATATTGGGTATAGCGGAGGGTGTAATATTGGAGCACAACAGGCAAAAGGAAAATATTTAATATTTCTAAATAATGATACCGAGCATTCGGATAGGTGGATAGAAAAATTAGTAGATTTCTTAGAAAAACATCCAGATACTTTTGCCGCCCAACCTAAGGTTTTAAATATTAATAATAAGGAGTATTTTGATTATGCTGGTGGGGCAGGAGGATTTATTGATCGTTTTGGTTTCCCTTATGTTAAGGGACGTTTGTTCAATACCTTAGAAAAAGATACCGGTCAATATGATGAGCCTTCAGAAATATTTTGGTCTTCAGGTGCTGCTATGATTGTTAGAGCTGATATTTTCAATCAATTAAATGGATTTGATGAAGTGTATTTTGCTTATATGGAAGAAATAGATTTATGTTGGAGGGCACAAGCGTTAGGATATAAAATTTGGTCTATTCCCAATGCTTATGTATATCATTATGGAAAGCAAACAATTAAAGAAAATACAGTAAAGTCTCACTATCTTAACCATAGAAATTCTTGGATTTTATTTTTAAAAAATTCTTTTACTTTTGATTGTGGAATCTTGATACTGAAGAGGTTAGTATTAGATTGGATGGCTTTAATTTATTCAGCCCTAACTTTTGATTTCACAAGATTTATTGCAATAATATATGCAGAAATATGGATATTATTTTCTTTAATTAAGATTATAAAAATTAGAAAGAATAATCATATTATTCAGTTAGATAATATTTACAATAAGAGTATAGCGATAGATTATTTTATTAAAAGGAAAAAATACTTTTCTCAGATTGATAGTAATAATTCTTTATAAATATTGTCTCGTTGTGAATCTAGGTAAATCATTTCTTGAAGTAACTTCTTTTGACCTAGTTTTTGCATTATTTCACCAATTTTTTTACCATGAAATTTTAAAAATGTATTAGTATAGTTTTCTTGATTATAATTATCAACTACTTCATCTAGGTTGGCTACTATACTATTTAGAGCATCTCCACATGCATCAATCTCTCCATTCTCAAAAAGTTCATATGCTAGGTATGTTGAAAATCGTAGCTTTCTTAGCCCAAGATTTTCTGTTAAAAGATTGATAAGGACAATACGTTGATCCCAGCCTCTTGAAAAATTAGAAGCGCTGGCACGGACAGCGATTGATCGCGCTTTCTCATAATGACTGTTACCGCCTAGATTAGACCAGGTATCCAACTCTGCTCCCAGGATAATATTGCCATAAAATCCCAATAAACTTGATAAAGGGTCAAAATAAACACTATCATAATAAAGTGAATTATTTTGGCTTAGAACAAAGTTTGATCCTTTGTCAAAAAAGTGTAGATCTTTATTGTTGCTAAATAGAGATTGAATGCCATATGCTTGAGAGCTTCCTATATTAGCATTTCCCTCAAAAAGAATTTGAACATTGATATTAATATCTAAATCACGATAATCTTCATTCCAAACTGTGTATTCATAAAACTTTTTAATATTGTTTTGCAATTGAAATAAAGATACTTTTTCATCTGCTTTTAATAGGCGATCATCAAATGAAACGGACGCTTCTTTGAATTGAGCACTCAGTAGCGAAAAGAAGAAAAATAATGCAATATATTTATTTAGTTTTTCTAGCATAATAGATAGATATATTTTTTAATTTACAAAATGACTGTAATTAAAGACATACTTAAGGAAAATAAACGACTGTATCGCATATCTACAGTAATTAGCGATCTATCTAAAGAAATAAAAGTGCCAGCTTTTTTGGTTGGTGGCTGTGTTAGAGATTTACTATTAGAGCCAGAAAAACATTCAGCAGATATTGATATTATGGTTGAAGGTGATGGGATTGCATTTGCTCATCAGTTAGCTAAAAAATTAAATGTATCTACGGTAGTCCCATTTCCAAAATTTGCTACAGCTCGCATACCATACAAAGAATGTGAAATTGAAGTTGCTTCTGCTCGATTAGAGTCATATGATCCAGAATCACGCAAGCCAAAAGATATTATTATGACTGATATTAATGAAGATTTACAGCGTAGAGATTTTACTGTCAATGCTATGGCAATTTCTTTACAGAAAAATAATATGGGGACACTTATTGATCCTTTTGATGGCTTTAAAGATTTAAATGCAAAAATACTAAGAACCCCTATGACTAATTCTGATGTAACATTTTCAGATGATCCATTGCGTATGATGAGAGCAGCATACTTTTCTGCAAAATTAGAAATGGAAATAGACAAAAAATGTCTACAGTCGATAAAAAATAATGCTGAAAGAATATCAATAGTTTCTCAAGAAAGAATAACTAATGAACTGTTAAAAATTTTAGGCACAAATAAACCTTCTATTGGATTTATTTTACTTCAAGAAGTTGGGTTACTTGAATATGTCTTCCCAGAGATTTCAATCATGTATGGCTTAGATCAAAATAGCGAATATCATCATAAAGATATATTTTTTCACACATTGGAAGTAGTCGATAATGCCGCAAAATTGTCCAGTAAATTAGATCTAAGGTTGGCAGCTTTGGTCCATGATATTGCAAAACCTAAAACCAGAAGAATAGATAAAAAGAAAGGGTATACTTTTTATGGACACGATGATTACGGTGCTCGTATGCTAAAAAAAATATCAGAACGTATGAAATTTTCTAATAAGACAAGAGACTATATCGTTAAGCTGACAGCATTGCATTTACGACCTATTAGCTTGGCAAAAAAAGAAGTAACAGATTCTGCTATTCGAAGATTAATTGTAGATGCACAAGAAGATGCACAAGATTTGATGTTATTATGTCGAGCTGATATTACTACCAAGAATCCAAATAATGTTAAAAAATATTTATCCAATTTTGATCACGTAGAAAAACGTATGCATGAAGTGATTGAGTCCGATGAATTGCGAGCATTTCAATCTCCTGTAAGAGGGAATGAAATTATGAAAATGTTCAATTTATCTGCAGGTAAAAAGGTTGGAGAAATAAAAAAAATTATTGAGGAAGCAATATTGAACGGAGAGATTAACAATACACATTCAGATGCCTTATCTATGTTAAAAACCTTGAAAAAAAACAAAAAATTTAATTAATTATTATTTTACTTTTTGTCTTTATAGTAGTCATATGTAAAAGACATTGAATATTATTTTTTATTACGAAACTTTTAGCTACTTTATCAGTCTAAAATATGATAGGAAATTATGAGCAAACATATATTAACCATTTTACTATTTATTTCAACATCTATAGCACAGTCATTAACTGTAGATGAATGTGTGCGTATTGCACTTGAAAATAAAACATCACTTAAAAGAGCAGACCAAGACGTAGCAATTGCAAGATTGAATCGTGCTTCAACTGGAGCTTTAATGCTTCCATCAATAAATGCAAGTAATTCATTTAGCGAGACAACATACGGAAATAGTTCTTCGGAAGCTTCTGAAAGATATAGCGGGGGATTAAGTCTATCTCAAAGTTTATTTAATTTTGGAACTAAAATAAATACTCTTAAGCAAAGTGATAATAACTACAATACCGCAAAAGAACAAAAACGACAGGCAAAAGCACGTATCATATTAGATGTCTATACGTACTATTATCAATACTTAAAGAACTCTGAACTGTTTGATATAGCTGGTAAGGACTTAGAATTATCTAAAAAGCAACTCGAGTTAGTTGAAAAGCAATATAATTTAGGAGCGGTTAGCAAAACAGATTATTTGAAAGCGTCAGTCCGCTATGGAACCTCAAGGTCTAGTTTTCTATCCAGAGAGTTAACTAAAAAGAATTCTGAAAAATCTTTACGACATAGTATGGGACTTCTGAATAGTAACGTAGTCATAAATATTGAAGATAAAATGGACCTTACGCTAGTTGTTCCTACTTTTGATGAAGCCTACAGTTTGATGATGGCAAATAGCCCTGATTTAAATATACTAGATAACCAGGTTTCAGGAGCACAGATTAACGTAAAAAAAGCATGGAGTTCTAGTTTGCCTAGTGTAAATATGAGTGTGGGTATGAATGCATCTTCAAGCGATCAAATCACGAGAACTTATTTTGATGATAACTATATCAAGAGTGCAAACATTTCAGTAAGTATTCCTATTTTTTCTGGATTTAGAAATAAGAATTCGATCCAAATATCAAAATTACAATTAGATCAAGCGGAGACGCGTTCTAGCACTGGAAAACAAAGCGCCCAAGTAAATTTGTATGCGTTGGTTAATACATTAAATAATTATCAAGAAATTATTCCTATACAAGAAGAAGTACTGCTTTCAGCTGAAGAAGATCTGAGATTAGCACAACAAAGATATGAATTAGGTTCAGCAAGCATTTTAGAGCTTTTAGATGCACAATTAGCATTAATTCAAGCTAGTTCAAGTTTAGTAAGAACTAAATATGATGCAGCAATCCAAGTAGCCAATTTGGATAATTTGCTTGGAACATTAGATAAAAAATATGAATAAGGAGAAAATGTGAATAATAAGATGAAAGCTGGGTTGGGTGTTTTAGTATTATGCTTAGGTGCATATTTTATGTCTTCATCAAATGATGATGGGTCCATTGAAGTTTCTACCATGAAGCTTGAAAGAAAAAATCTAGAAAGCAAGGTAGTTGCTGATGGAGTATTAACCCCAGAGACAGAAGTAAAATTAAGTGCAAATAATACAACCTATATCACAGATATTGCTGTAAAAGAAGGTGATTTCGTACAAAAAGGCGACTTTTTAATGTCCCTAGATGATCGTCAACAAAAAGCTGCAACACAAGCGTCTAAAGCAGGAGTAGAAGCGGCAAAAGTAAGTCTAAATAATGCAAACATTAAAAAATCACGTCAAGAAGAATTGTACAGAGATGGCTTAATCTCCGATCAAGATATGGAGAATATAAATTCATCTTACGCTTCTGCTTTAAGTTCATTCAATGCATCCGAAGCAAGATATATTCAAGATGAAGATGCTCTTTCAAAATTAAGATTAATTGCACCTCAAGACGGAACTATCACATTTATAGATGGAGAAGTGGGAGATTTAGCGCAGGGTGGTATGTTCAATCCAAGTGTATTATTGAAATTATCAGATCTTTCAAAAATGGAAGTTTATGTAAATGTAAATGAAAATGATATTGCAGATATTTCTATTAACGATATTGCCATGGTAGAGGTAGATGCATATCAAGATCAGATATTTAAGGGAGTAGTTAAAGAAGTAGCATATGCTTCTAGTGTATCTAGTGGCGGCTCTCAGCAGCAAGTCACTAATTTCCAAGTGAAAATACAGATGTTAGAAGTTGTGGATGGTATGCGCCCTGGAATGAGTGCTACTGTTGAAATTATTACAGAACAACGCAATCAAACACTTTCAATTCCGATTCAATCTCTGACTACGCCTAGAAAATCAGAAAAAAAATCTGAATCTAAAGCATCATTTACAGTAGAGTTAGACTCAAATGAAAGTAGACCAGTTACAAATAACAAAAGAAGCAATAAAAAGAGAACTGTTGTATTTGTTGTGAATGAAAATATTGTAGAGCAACGTTTTGTAGAAGTAGGAATTGTTGGAGATAGAGACTATGAAGTACTATCTGGTCTTGAAGAAGGGGAAGAAATTGTTATAGGAGGATTTGTAGCAATTAGTAGAGATCTATATGATGGAGCAGCCATTACTATTAAGAAACAATCTGAAAATAGTTATAAGCGTGGTGGCGGTAGACCAGGTTCAGGTAATTAGAGCTTAGAAGTATAATGCCTAAATCAAAAAAAGAAATTATAGCCATAGATTCAATATCTAAGATATATCATCTAGGTGATAATGTTGTAAAAGCTTTAGATAATGTTTCTATCAGTATTTATGAAAATGACTTTATTTCTATTATGGGGCCGTCTGGTTCTGGAAAATCAACATTAATGAATATTATTGGCTGTTTAGATGTTCCTACAAAAGGAGTCTACAAATTTAGTAATGAGCTAATATCCGAAATGAATGACAGTCAACTTGCTAATATCAGAAATGAAAAAATTGGTTTTGTTTTTCAGACATTTAACTTATTACCAAAACTTACTTCTCTTCAAAATGTCGAAGTGCCATTGATTTATTCTTCATTAGGTAGAACGGAGAGACTTGAACGTGCAGAAGAAGCGCTTAGGATTGTTGGACTATCTGATCGAATGACTCATAAACCAAACGAACTATCTGGCGGACAAAGACAGCGTGTTGCAATTGCACGTGCATTAGCTAATAAACCATCTATTATTTTAGCTGATGAACCTACGGGAAATTTAGATTCAAAAAGTGGAGTTGAAATTTTGAATTTTTTTGATGAATTACATAAAGCTGGCAATACATTAATTATTGTTACTCATGAAGAGTCAGTAGCAAAAAGAGCAAAAAGAAGAGTAGAGCTTTTTGACGGAAAAATTGTTGTAGATGAATAGTATATTCAAAAATATATTAATTGGCCTTGCAGCAGTTAGAGCAAATCTAACAAGGGTCATTTTAACTTCCCTAGGTCTAACTATTGGTATTTTCACTGTGAGTATAGTTACTGCAGGTGTATCAAGTATCGATAAAGAATTTGATAAATCTATGGAATATTATGGAAATGATAAGATTTATGTTGGTACATGGCCTTGGTCATTTGAATTCGATTGGTGGCAATATCGTAATCGTCCAAAAATCGACGAAGACTCCCTTGAATACATTACAAAATATAGTACCTATGTTACAGATGTAAGTATAAAGAAGAATACATGGACTAGAGGATCTTTCGGAAATAAATCTTCATGGTTGCAGCTCAATGGCGTATATCCGGGATATGATGAAATGTTGAGTGGGACTAAAATTGTAAATGGAAGATTTTTTTCACAGAATGAATGGGATTTACAGAGAAGAGTAGTTATTGTTGGCGGTACAGTAAGAGATGGTTTTTTTGATGGAGAAAATCCTATTGGAAAAAAAATAAGACTGAACAATGTTACATTTGAGGTCATAGGAGAGTTAAAAAAGCAAGGAATGGGGATGGTTCCTGGCGGAACTCTAGATAATTTAGTTATTATGCCTTCTTCCACTTTTAGTCGCATTTTAACCAGATGGGGTTTTGATGAATTAGTTCTAAAAACCAAACCAGAAGATATGTTAAAAGCTAAAGAAGAAGTGGGAATGATTATGAGATTGGCGAGAAAATTAAAGCCAGATGAAGATGATAATTTTTCTGTGAACTCTGCCGATGCTTATCAAGAACAATTTGATGCAATTAAGATTGCCATTGCTGGAATGGGATTTCTAGTGACAGGCATATCTCTTGTAGTATCTGCTATTGGCATTATGAATGTAATGTTTGTATCTGTTAGAGAGCGTACTCGAGAAATTGGACTAAGAAAAGCAATAGGAGCAACCAACAATAATATCTTAATACAATTTTTAAGTGAAGCAGTTGCTATATCAATTATCGGAGGTAGCACAGGAATTATTTTAGTAAAGTTGATTACGATGGCATTATCAGCATTTTCTCCTCTTCCAATTGATTTTGATCTATTATTAATTTTTTACACTTTTATGATTTGTGTTTTTATAGGAGTATCAGCTGGTATGGTTCCAGCAAGAACAGCAGCTAATTTGAATCCAATTGATGCATTACGCCATGAATAGAATTATCAATTATCTAAGAGATGCTGTTGGTGGAGTCTTATATTATTTTGGTCAAACTAAGTTGCGTACATCATTAACTCTTCTAGGTATTACAGTTGGAGTATCATCTATTATTGCTATTATGACTGTGCTAGCAACTTTTGAAAAATCTTATGATGGTTTAGTTAGCGATATGAAAACTAATGTTTTTTATATTACAAAAGATAATCCAGTTCAAATTAGTTTTGGAGGTCACGGTCGAGGCGATCGTAATAAACCAAATATTACATGGTCAGAATATGAGCAGTTAAAACGCTCTTTATCTCTTACAAAAAATATATCAGCAACAGTAGCAGAAGAGCCTAGTGAGCGTACAATTAGTGTTGGTAAAAATGAATTAAACAATAAGTTAACTAGTTTTTGGGGTGGTGATGCCGCCATGCTTTCATTGAATAAGTATGAGATTGTTAGTGGAAGAAACCTAAATCAACAAGATATAGATAACAGTACACGTGTTGCTCTGATTGGGTACGATATTAAAGAAGAATTATTTCCTTATTCAGATCCAGTAGGAGAGACTATTAAAATTGATAATCTTCCATTTCAAGTTATTGGTTTGTTAGCACCAAAAGGCGAGATGCTAGGTCAAAGTATGGATGCAATGATTGGCGTGCCAATCTCTACTTTTTTACAATATTTTAGTGGTAAAAAATGGAGAAGAGCAGACATAATGTTAATATTAGAATCTGAATCAATGGATACCATAGATGCAGCCACAGATGAAGCAGTTGGTGTATTTCGTGCAATTCGAAAAATTCCTCCAGGTGGAGAGAATAATTTTTATATCGCAACCAATGATCAATTGATGGATACTTTTGGAGACTTTGCAGGATCTCTAACTCTTTTTATCGGCTTAGTTGCTGGAATTTCTTTATTAGTTGCTGGCATTGGAATTGCAAATATTATGCTGGTTTCTCTTACAGAACGAATCAAGGAAATTGGTGTACGTAAAGCTCTTGGAGCGAGAAAGATTGATATATTTTTGCAATTCTTAATTGAAGCAATTTTAATATCACTTCTTGGAGGAATAGTTGGAATCATTTTAGGTTTAGCCTTCGGTAATGTTGTTGCATTTTTTTTAGGGCAAGATCCTGTTATTCCATTAAATTGGGTTTTTTATAGCATTCAGATTTGTGCATCAATGGGAATTATATTTGGATTATATCCTGCTATTAAAGCGTCCAATTTAAATCCTATCGATTCAATGCGTTACGATTAATCAGTCTTTTGCTTTTCCTTGATGGATAGATACTTATCTTATAAATTCTTCTAAATAATCTTACTATGTCAAAAAAACAAAAAGTATCACAAAGAGAAGTTAAAAAAATAGCGGGACTTTCACGACTCTCACTTTCAAAGGAAGAATTGGTAAAACATACAGCAGACATGAACAATATATTAGATTATATGGATCTTTTAAATGAGGTAGATACAAAAAATGTAGATGAGTTGGTTAATGTACATGATATGAAAAGCTCATTAAGAGATGATGAATTTGAAAAACCTTTATCTAAAGATTCGGTTATTGAAAATAGCCCAGAGTCATCTGAAGATTATATTAAAGTTCCTCTAGTGCTAAAGAAGGAAAGTCAGTGAATTTAGGTGTTATTCCTGGTCGATTAAATTCGACTAGATTTCCAAAAAAGATTGTTTACTCACTAAATGGAAAATCAGTTATTCAGCATGTTTATGATAATGCTAAAAAATCTAAACTACTCAATCAATTAGTTATTGCTATAGACTCCATGGAAACACTATCTCACTTAGATAAAGAGTGTGATACGATACTAACATCAAAAGGTCATGAGTCTGGTACAGATAGGGTTGCAGAGGTTGCAGGAAAAATCAAATGTAATATTGTAGTAAATATTCAAGGAGATGAACCAAATATTGATGCTAATATAATTGATAAACTCATTCAATTGTTTGATGATCCTGATGTTGAAATGGCCTCAGTAGCTTCTACCGATTTAAGCGATGAAGACTTAGAGAATCTTAATGTAGTCAAAGTCTCTCTAGATGCTAAAAATAATGCTAGAACATTTAGCCGATCTATTGATGATAAAGGAAGAAAATATTTTCGCCATATTGGAATATATGCATATAGAAAAAAAACATTAGAAAAATTTACTAATCTTGAGCAGTCAGAAAATGAAAAAAAATTGAAGCTAGAACAATTGCGAGCATTGGATAATAATATTGCAATTAAACTATTAATTACTGACTTTAAACATAGAAGTATTGACGTAAAAGAAGACTTAAAATATTATGAAATCTAAAACAAAATTTATATTTGTACTTGGCGGAGTTATGTCTGGTCTTGGGAAAGGCATCTCTGGTTCTTCAATTGGATATCTTCTGAAAAGCGCAGGACTAAAAGTAAATATTTTGAAATTAGACCCTTATCTAAACATTGATCCAGGTACTATGAATCCATATCAGCATGGAGAAGTTTTTGTTTTGGACGATGGATCTGAAACTGATTTAGATTTAGGTCACTATGAAAGATTTATTGATGAAAACATGTCAAAGCATAACAATGCTACTTCTGGACAAATTTATAGCACAGTATTAGACAAGGAACGTTCTGGTCAGTATTTAGGAGAAACAGTTCAAGTCATTCCACATGTAACAGATGAAATTAAACAACGTATCAATAATTTAGCTGATAGTAAAAAATATGATGTTATTATTTGTGAAGTAGGAGGAACGGTAGGAGATATTGAAAGCTTACCTTTCTTGGAGGCTATTAGACAATTATCTCTAGATGTAGGATATTTTAATTCTATGATTGTTCATCTAACGTTACTCCCATATATTTTTGCGAGTGGAGAAATTAAGACAAAACCAACACAACACTCAGTGATGAAATTAAGAGAGATTGGTTTGTCTCCAGATTTTATATTTTGTAGAACATCGCATGAAATCACTCAAGATATAAAAGATAAACTAGCTTTATTCTGTAGTGTTAAGTCTGAGCATGTTATAGAAAACAAGGATGTATCAAGTATCTATGAAGTACCACTATTGCTAGAAGAACAGAATATTACAAAAATGATTTGCGATAGATTACAATTAAAGAATAAGCCATCTATTAAAAAGCTACAAAATTTTGTTGATACCTATAAAAATCCAGATCATAATGTTAAAATTGCAATGTGTGGTAAATATACAGAGTTGCATGACGCGTATAAGAGCATAATTGAATCATTTATACATGCGGGAGTAGAAAATAATACCAAAGTAGAAGTGGTATGGGTTAATACGGAAAAAATTAAAAATGATAATGATGCTATAAAGATTTTTGCTGATATTGATGGTATTCTGATACCGGGAGGTTTTGGATCTAGAGGCGCAGAAGGTAAAATATCAACTTCAAAATTTGCTAGAGAAAATAACGTACCATTTTTAGGGATTTGTCTAGGATTGCAATGTGTGATTATAGACTTTGCAAGACATGTATGCGGCATTAAAAATGCTAATAGTACAGAGTTTGATAGTAAGTGTATAAATCCAGTGATTGATTTAATGGAGTCTCAAAAAGCCATTAAAGTTAAGGGTGGAACAATGCGATTAGGTTCTTATGATTGTGACATTGCTCCAAAATCAAAAGCTTCAAAAATTTATAAGAAACAAACTATTTCAGAGCGCCATCGTCATAGATGGGAAGTAAATAATAGGTTTGTTAAGAAAATGACATCAAATGGATTAGTGTTTTCTGGAATGAATAAAGATTTAGGTGTAGTTGAAATTATAGAATTACCTAATCATCCTTGGTTTATAGGATGTCAATTTCATCCTGAGTTAAAAAGTAGAGTAGATAAAGCCCATCCATTATTTAGAGAATTTGTGAAAGCATCATTAAAGGAGCAAAAGAATGGCTAAAAATAAAGTTGTCTGTAGGGACACTATCTTTGGTGATCAAGAATTTCCATTTATTGGAGGTCCTTGTGTTATTGAGAGCAGAGATCATATTTTAAAAATGGCAGAAGAAATTCTTAAGATTACAGAAAAATTAGAGATTCCATTTATCTTTAAAAGTTCATTTGATAAAGCCAATAGAACTTCCATTAATTCTTTTAGAGGGAATGGCTTAGATGAAGGGTTGAAGATCTTAGAGGAAGTTAAAAATACATTTAATATACCTGTATTAACTGATATTCATCATCCGGAGCAGGCAGAGACAGTTGCTAGCGTGGTAGATGTTCTTCAAATTCCAGCATTCCTATGTAGACAAACAGATTTATTGGTAGCAGCAGCAAAAACTGGTAAAATTGTTAATATTAAAAAGGGACAATTTTTATCTCCCTATAAAGTAAAAAATATTATTGATAAAGTTGCAGCTACTGGTAATAAAAATATTCTAGTAACAGAAAGAGGAAATTCTTTTGGATACGATAGTTTAACATCAGATATGCGCTCGATTCAAATTATGAAAGAATTTGGCTTCCCAGTAGTATATGATGCTACGCATAGCGCCCAAATACCTGGCAATTTTGAAGAGACTACTTCCGGAAACAGACAGTTTATTCCTGGTCAAATTTATTCTGCAGTATCGACAGGTTGTGATGCAATATTTATGGAAGTTCATGATAATGTTGACCATGCATTAAGCGATGCGAGCACCCAATGGCCTTTAGATCAATTAGAGTCTGTGCTTGTTTCAATGCTAGCATTTAGAAAAACATATTTAAAACATGGATAAAAAAATGGATAAAAATTTAAAAAATATTAAACTATTTATTTGTGATGTCGACGGCATCCTGACAGATGGACAATTTATCAAAGATACCGCAGGCGAAGAATCAAAAAGCTTTAATGTATTAGATGGCGTTGGTTTTGTAATGTTGAGACTGCTAGACCTTGATATTAAGACAGCATGGATTACCGGAAGAGAATCAGCTACTACAGCCTCAAGAGCAGAAGAATTACAAATTGATGATGTATATAATGGGGTCATTAGAAAGATAGACTCTTATAATGAATTAAAGAAAAAATATAATCTTCAAGACAGTGAAATTTGTTTTATGGGAGATGATATTATCGATATTCCTATTTTAGAAAAAGTAGGTTTTGCTGTTTCTGTCCCAAATGCACCTAAATATATTGCAAGCTATGCACATCATATAACAAAAAAAACTGGTGGAAACGGAGCAGTCAGAGAAGTCATTGATTTGCTTATTGCATCAAGAGGAGATTTTGACCAACTGTTAGATCAGTTACTTTCTGAATTGCGATGAACTATTATTATTTAGTACCATTTTTTATTTTAATTAGCTGTTCTAAATCTTATCAAAATGACATACCTCTACAGGATATCCACGATCAAGTATCTAGTAGCGTAGAAATCACTTTGACTGAAAAAGGAAATATTAAAGCACTTATTAAGTCAAACCTACTAGAGCGAAATAATGAAAATTTAGAATTAAAGTTAACAGATAATGTTAATGTAGATTTATATGATGATAACTATAAACATAAATCGCTTATCACCTCTCATTATGCATTTGTAAGTGAGAAAGAAAATAAAATTTATGCATTTGGAGATGTAGTGGTTTCTGCTGATAACGGACAACAGCTCTTGACAGATTCATTGCTTTGGGATAATAAAAAAGATAAAATTTTTACTGATGCAAATTTAACTTTTATTTCTGGAGATTTTGATACATTGTATGGTATGGGATTTGAATCTAATATTGATTTAACAGATTGGAAAATTATAAAACCAAGAGGCTCTATTAACAATGAGTAAAACATTAAGTGCAAAAAGCTTGAAAAAAAACTATTCTCAAAAAAATGTTGTCAACAATATTGATATTAATTTAGAAAAAGGAGAAATCGTAGGTCTTCTGGGTCCTAATGGCGCTGGAAAAACTACTACATTTTATATGATTACAGGAATGATTCGACCTTCATCTGGTACTATATCACTGGGAGATGTAGATATTACAAATCTTCCAATGTATAAGCGCGCAAGAATGGGTATTGGATATCTTGCCCAAGAACCATCTATTTTTGGAAAACTAACCGTAGAAGATAATTTGAAAATTGTATTAGAGACAATTTTGCCAAAAGACATAGATCAGAATAATTTAATTGATGAATTATTAGATCAATTTAATATCAATCACTTAAGAAAAAGTTTAGGCTCAAGTCTTTCTGGTGGAGAAAGGCGACGTGTTGAGATATGTCGTACTCTGGCACTAAAACCTGATTTTGTTCTTCTAGATGAACCTTTTGCTGGAGTAGATCCGATTGCAGTAGAAGATATTCAACAAATGATCATTTCATTAAAAAAGAAAAATATAGGAGTGTTGATTACTGACCATAATGTAAGAGAGACCCTTTCAATTACAGACAGATCTTATTTATTATATAGTGGAGAAATTTTAAAATCTGGAGATGCAGAAACGCTTGCAAATGACGAAGAAGTCAGAAGAATATATCTAGGGAAAAAATTTAGACTAGATTAATGAATAAGTTTTCTACTAAGATTAGACAAAAACAGTCTATAACACCAAAACAAATACTTCAATCTAGGCTTTTAGAGCTTAGTCTTGATGAAATTGAAAAAGAACTAGAAAATGAAATCCAAAAAAATCCTGCTTTAATTGAAAAAAATACTGAAGAATTTGTAGGTAAAGATAATGAAAATTATGGTCTTGATAATCAAGCAAACTATGATTTATTTTTATCTAATTTACCAGAAGATAAGAGTACCATTGATAATCTTATAAGTCAAATTGATCAATCTGAGATTGATGATAAATCTAAAGAAATAGCCCAACAAATTGTATTCAATGTGGATAATAGCGGATTTTTAGACTCTGAATTAGAATTAATTGCAGATAATGTCGATGTAAATATCCAAGAGGTTGAAAATACTTTAGCCTTTGTTAAAACCTTAAATCCTAAGGGTGTAGGATGTAGCAATCTACAAGAATATCTTATGTTGCAAATTGATCAAAAAGAAAAAACTGCATTGGATATTATTGGTAGTCACTTTGATCAATTTCTTAATCAAGAATTTCTAGATATAAAATTAGGACTATCTTGCTCAGACGCTGAATTTGAGCATGCATTAACTATTATTTCTTCAAAAAAATTTTCACCAATAATAGATTTAAGTGAAAAAAATCAACAGGTCAATCCTGATGTTATTTTAAGGATGAAAAATGATGAATGGTTTATCCTGATCAATGATAGGCACTTAAGTAAATTCAAAATATCCAATGAATATTTAAATGCAGTAATGGATCAAAAGACATCCAAGGAAGAAAAATCTTTTATTGATAAGCACATTAATAGTGCGCAAGATTTATTAGATACTATTTTATTTCGATCAAATACCTTGAGAAAGGTGGTAAGCGAGGTTCTCAATATACAGCGTGACTACTTGTCTGAAAAACAGAAACATCCTAACCCGCTAAAGCTAGAAGACATTGCTAAAAAAATTGATATGGATATATCCAGTATTAGTAGAACGGTAAAAAATAAATATATTGATACTCCCTTAGGAACTTTAAGTTTAAAAAGTCTTTTTACTAGCAAGATAGTAAAAAAATCTGGCAAAGTAGTGGGAGTAGAAGATTTGAAAACTACTATAAGAAATATTGTAGAAGCAGAAGATAAAAATCAGCCTTTATCTGATTTGGAGATTGTGAAATTATTAGATGCAAACGACTTTACTATTGCAAGACGAACAGTAGCAAAGTATAGAGAATCAATGAACATATTAAATATCAAGAAAAGGAAATTAAAATGAATCTTAAACATTGTATTAAAGTTGATGATTTTTCAGGAAATGAAATAATTGATTTATTTGACTTAACTGCCGAGTTAAAACACAAGTATAGAACAAAAGAAGATTTTAGGCCATTCAAAAACCATTCTATGGCAATGATTTTTGCAAAACCTTCCGCCAGAACAAGAGTATCTTTTGAGACAGGATTTTCTTGGATGGGAGGCCATGCAATCTATTTAGCTCCTCAAGATATCGGCTTGGGTAAGAGAGAGAGTGCGTCAGATTTAGCTCAATTATTTAGTAGGTACAATGATTTAATCATGGCCAGAGTATTTAGTCATAGTGATATGTTAGATTTTGAAAAACATTCCACTGTTCCGGTAATTAATGGATTAACTGACTATAATCATCCTTGTCAAATTTTAACTGATATGTTTACAATTTGGGAAGCAAAGCAAAAAAATATTAATGATTTGAAAGTTGCATATGTTGGCGATGGTAACAATATTGTTAATTCATGGATTAGATTAGCAAGTATCTTGCCATTTGAATTTACCTGCGTTTGTCCAGAAGGCTATGAGCCTGATCCAGAAACAATCAAGTTTGCAGAATCAAAAAATCTATCTAAAATTAATATAACCAATGACCCTATAAAGGGTGTCATGAATGCAGATGTGATTTATACTGATGTATGGGCTTCCATGGGACAAAAAGAAGAAATTGATCAAAGGATTAAAATATTTTCTCCTTTTCAGGTTAATGATTCTCTGTCAGCACATGCTAAAGATGACTATCTATTCATGCACTGTTTACCTGCAGAAAGAGGAAGAGAAGTTACAGATAATGTAATTGACTCAAAAAATTCTGTTGTTTTTGAGCAAGCAGAAAATCGCTTACATACTCAGAATGCTATTATGGTTACATTATGTGATAAACTCTAGAAATTTTTGATTTCTAATTTATCACCGTCAAATATAGCATAATTATAATTTTCTTTATTGCATTCATCTAATAGAATTAGTTCGCCGTTTCTGAATGTTTTATGATAAGAATGATGATAATGGCCCATAATAACATATGTAAAATCTTGATTCATTTTTCCTTTGGCAAAATGTTCTAATTCAGTATGAATATTATTGATTTTTTCTTCACTGATATGATGCGAATTTTTTCTTTCATAAGATATTTTATCTGCAATTTTTAGTGCAATACTTTTTGGAAGAAGAGAATAGGTTTTAATGAATACATTACTACGAATAACTCTCTTTAATAGGCGATATGATTTATCCCAAGATAAAATTCCATCTCCATGTGTAATGTATATATTTTTATTATTATGAGTTATTACTGTATCATCTAAAAAAGTTTTTGTGAAGTATTTTTTAAAATATTTTCCAATCCAATAATCATGATTACCGGCTATAAAGTAAATTTCGAAGCCTTTATCTTTAATTTGTTGAATTTTAGTAAATATTTTTTCATAATTACTGGTGGTCTGATTCTGATATTCAAAATAATAATCAAAAAAATCCCCCATAATAAATATAGATCCTTTTGTACTATCTTTAGAGATAGAATCTAAGAATTTTGAAAATTTTTCTAACTCCTTATTTTCCTGATTTGAACCCGAAGACTTAAGGTGAGTGTCTCCAAAGAAGTATATCGGTAGTTGCATCATAAAAATTACCCTTTAAACTAAGCTTGTTCAATATTAATATTATCGATATGAAGTTCATAATAATATATCTTTTATGCAGTCAATTAGTCTTTGGTCAAAATTTTGGTCAAAATAAAGTCCAATATGATACTTTCGATTGGGAATATATTGTTAGCCCTAATTTCAATGTTTACTACTATGGGGATAATCATGATTTAGCTATTTTTACATCTAAAGTTGCAGAAGAATCGCTAGATCAGATAGGTAAGCATTTAAGGTGGAGAAGCAATAAGCCAGTTAAAATTATTGTCTATACATCGCATAACGATTTTCAACAAACTAATATTGTGAATTCTTATATGCCTGAAGGAGTGGGTGGAGTAACGGAGTTATATAAGAATCGTATTGTGATCCCATTTGAAGGCTCCTATGAGCAGTTTAAGCATGTTATTCATCATGAGCTAGTCCATGCATCCATCAATGACATGGTATATGGAGGAAATGCTCAAGGTTTGATAAGTGGAAAGATACTGCTACAAATACCACTTTGGGCTAATGAAGGCTTGTCAGAATTTTTATCTGTTGATTGGGATACTAATGCAGATATGGTTTTACGTGATCTCGCTATTGAAGAAAGGCTACCAGAAATCCAAGAATTAAACTATTCTATATTAGCCTATAAAGGAGGGCAGTCTGTATGGCAATACATTACCAAAAAATATGGAAGAGAAAAAGTTGGTGAAATATTTCAGCAAATGAAAAGAACTCAGAATGCAGAAAAAGGATTTAAAAATGCACTAGGGGTAGATTTTGAAACACTTACAGACAATTGGCATGATTACTTAAAAAAAGAATATTGGTCTGATATTAATAGCAGAGAAAAAATTACTGATTTTGCAGAAAAAATTACAGATAGATCTAAAACAAAAAACTTTTATAACGTGAGTCCTTCATTTTCACCTGATGGTAATACAGTGGCATATTTTACAGATCAGGCGGGTTATATGGATTTAATCCTTTATAATCTCGATGCAGGAGAACAGAAAAAACGATTAATCCGAGGTAATAACAGTCCAGACCTTGAAGAGTTAAAATGGTTGCAGCCAGGATTGTCTTGGTCTCCAGATGGAAAGTATATTGCCTTTGCTTCTAAGAGTGGAAAAGAAGATTCTATTATTATTGTTGATGTCAAAGATGGAGACTATAGAAAAATACCTATTCCATTAGATGGCGTGTTTACTACAGCATGGCATCCTACTGATAATAAGATTGTATTTATAGGCCACAAAGATGATGCAAGCGATCTATATGTAATAAACATAGATACAAAAGGATTAACAAATTTAACCAATGATACTTTTTCAGACTTTTCTCCATTCTGGTCACCAAGTGGAGATAAAATTATATTTAGTTCTGATAGAGGGACTAATAAAGGTTCTCCTGATATGTTTGATATAGATTTTTCTCAAACAGATCTATTTATGTATGATTTCTCTGATAAAAAGATTAAACAAATTACAAACACCTCTTACAATGAGAATTATCCGGTTTTAACTAAAGATGATGTGTTGTTTTATACGGCAGATTATAATGGCGTATATAATATTTTTAGACATGAAATAGGCAGTAAGATCTTCTCTCCTATTACTAATGTTATAACAGGTATTCAGCAAATTGATATCGATAGTTCTGGCAATAAATTAGTTTTTTCTGGCTATTCCGAAAGAGGATGGGATTTATTTATAATGAATCAGGCTCAAAATAAAGAAGAAAAGTTAGTCCCAGAAACAAAATTTTATAGCGAAAGAAATAATGTGGACATATTTGAAGATCTACGTTTTGTGAAAACTGCACTACCCAGCGAACAATCAGAGGATTATTCAAGTTATATCTTTGCTAGAAATTACAGAAGATTTAATGATAATGATAAAGATGTTGATAGACAAGATACGGCAATAGATTCATTACGTTTTGCTGATGGATATATATCTAAAGCATATAAAACAGATTTCTCTATTGACTATATCGCAACCAGAGCCTCTATTGATAATCTTTTTGGTACTCGCGCATTAGCAAATCTTGCTTGGAGTGATGTTATGGGAGATCATCAGATTATGATCGGTACAAATCTCGTATTAGATTTAGATAATAGCGATGTAATAATTAGTTATGCTTACTTGAAAAATAGAATAAACTATTATGGTACATTATTTCAGCAGGCTAACACTTTTTCATTGGGCTATAGCCTTACTTCTGATTATATAGGAAAATTAAGAGATTATGGGATAGGATTTTTTGCACAGTATCCTTTTTCTAAGTTTAGTCGTATTGATTTTGGGGGAACTATCAGATCTGCAAACTATGAAGTGAAAGAATTTGATATTTACAATTTAACTTATAACTCTCTCTATACAGAAAATCTTACAGCAGTAATGCCAATGGTTAGTTGGGTCTTTGATAACACTACGAATACTTATACAGGCCCAAATGATGGATTAAAACAATATCTTACTTTTCAGTTTAGCCCAGATATTGGGGAGGACTCTATCCCTTTTCAGACTATTAAGTTTGATATTAGAAAATATTTTAAAATTGATAGAAACTATAGTATAGCAGCGCGATTGATGTTAGGAAAAAGTATAGGAGAAAATCCTCAAAGATTCTTTTTAGGTGGAAATTCTCAAATGACCATCTTTTCAGATACTCAGACAGAAGGTAGAGATGACTCAGGTTTTTATGCTGAAAGAGTTTTAGAATATGATAATTCTTCTTTGCTAGAAGATATTTATTTCAGTGAATATGTATTTCCAGTAAGAGGTTCAAGATACAGAGAACGTACAGGGGAGAATGTTGCAGTTGCAAATTTTGAATTTAGATTTCCTTTTGTGAATTATGTAGATGTTAGTTTTCCTGCAAGAATCAGATTTGGAAATATTTTTGGACATTTATTTGTTGATGTAGGAGCTGCATGGGATTCTAGTGAAGAGTTTAGTGATAGTGCTTTAGTAAGAGAAAAATATGGTTTATCTGATCCAGAGGCTTCTGCTATTATTTCTACGTTTGGAATTGGAATGAAAATGTTTACTCCTTGGGCTTTGTTAAGGCTTGATACTGCATGGGATCGATATCCAAATGGTGATTATTCTAAGCCCCAATATATTTTATCTATAGGCTATGATTGGTAGTCGCTTGAAGTTTACAATTGAATCCGAAGATAAACATTCATTAGCAAGAGTAGGTAAAATAGAAACAGATCATTCTGTAATAGAAACACCTGTTTTTATGCCAGTTGGTACTCATGGTGTAGTTAAATCAATATCTCCAAATGAACTATATGATATCAATACACAAATTATGCTTTCTAATACGTATCATCTTTATTTAAGACCTGGAACAGATATTATAGAAAAAAATGGAGGTCTCCATAATTTTCTGAACTGGTCAAATAGTATTCTAACTGATAGTGGAGGATATCAAGTTTTTTCATTAAGTAAGATGAATGAGATTACAGATAATGGAGTAAATTTTAAATCACATCTCGATGGAAGTATGCATTTTTTTACACCAGAAACTTCAATGGAGGTACAAAGAAAATTAGGATCGGATATTATTATGGCTTTTGATTATTGCCCTTCCGCAGACTGTTCAAAAAAAGAATTAAAACGAGCCTCTAGACTGACAGAAGATTGGACAAGAAGGGCGTATGAATATTTAAATGATCAGCCTACTCTGTATGGACATGGTCAAACATTATTTCCAATTATTCAAGGAGGTATCGATAAAGAAGAGCGATTAAAATGTTTAGATCAGATGCTTCCATTTGCTACATGCGGCTTAGCTATTGGCGGACTATCAGTAGGAGAAAAAAAAGATCCTATGTTTGATATCGTAAATACACTAGGAAAGTATATGCCAAAAGAGCAGCCCCGCTATTTAATGGGAGTGGGAAAGCCTACGGATATCGTAAAGTCAATTTTATCTGGTGTAGACATGTTTGATTGCGTATTACCTACTCGCAATGCAAGGAATGGACAAATCTTTACAAACGAAGGACCAATCAACATTCTAAATAGTAAGTATAAAGATGATACTTCTCGTATTGATGCAAAAAGTAGTATTCTATTTGCTCAAGAGTATTCTAAATCTTATTTAAGGCATTTATTCAAAGTAAATGAAATGCTTGGTATCCGCATTGCAACATTGACGAATATTGCATATTACTTTGATTTAATTGATGAAATTAAATTTGAAATTAATAATAATAGTTTTGTAAAATGGTCTGAAGATTATTTAAAGAGATATGATAAATAGAAACAAAAAACAGATGTTCTTCGACCGTTATATAAATAAAATATTTCTTATTTTATCAGTTGTAATGGTACTAAGTAATTGTGCATCCGTTATGAATCCAGAAGGAGGTCCTTTAGATGAAAGCCCTCCATCGCTTGTAGGAACCCAGCCAGAAATACTAATAAATGTTAAGCCTGAACAAAAGATTACAATTCGTTTAAGTGAATATTTAAAAGAAAGCTCAATCAAAAATGCTATTAATATATTCCCAATGCATTCTGATAAAATTCAATATGAATTTCGAGGAGATAAGATTGATGTATGGCTTCCATCAAATTTATCTAAAAATACGACTTATATGATTGTATTAAATACCACACTTGCAGATGAACATGGAGTAGAAATTAAAACAGATATTAGTATTCCATTTACTTCAGATCCCGTATTTGATTCCTCTACGATAAAGGGTACCGTTTATGGCAATTTTGATCATGCATCTATCTTATTATGGAGAGGAATATTAGATTATAAATCTATGCTAAGTACTGATCCAGATTATATTGCAAATACGACAAGCGATGATAGTTATATTTTTAAGTATTTGCCATCAGATAATTTTTCTATTCTTGCAGTAGAACAGTATGGATCAAATATTGATTATTCAAAAGGAAGATATGCATTTTATCATAAAAATTTACTATCAACTAAAGAGGCTAACCTAAAAAATATTGATTTTTTTATACATCAAATTTCTGATTCAGAAGTATTAGATATAGACAGTTTAGATGTAGTTGCAAGCAGTGAAAGCGATATAGTAAAAACAGCTGATGTATCAGGAATAGTGAAAGGAAAATTTTTGCATCCTATCAAGATGTTATTACAAAATAATTCTCATTTCTATGTGGAAGCTGTCAATTTAGATGGCTCATATACTATTAATGATATTATAGCAGGCGAATATCAACTCTTGATATATGAAGATAGAAATAATAATAATAAATTAGATACAGGTTCGTTTCTCGATAAAATACAGTCAGAAGAATTTTATACCTACTCCGACTCTTTATCTTGTCGAGCTAACTGGGAGCTAGAATTGCCTCTTTGGGAATATCAACAGGAAATTGCAGAATGAAAGTAGTAGCGGTAAGCGGATATTTTGATCCTATTCATGTAGGGCATTTAGAATATTTAAAAATGGCTAAAAAATTAGGAGACAAATTAATTGTAATTGTTAATAGCGATTATCAGGCGGGGCTAAAAAAAGGTACGTCATTTATGCCAGAAGATGATAGGCTAGAAATTGTTGGTGCATTACGATGTGTTGATGAGGTCTTTTTAAGTATCGATAAAGATAAGAGTGTTTGTAAGAGCTTAGAATATCTAAAGCCAGATATCTTTGCTAATGGGGGCGATAGGAGTTTGGATGAAATTCCTGAGACTATTGTTATGAAAAAATATAATATAGAAATGGTAGATGGCTTAGGGATGAAAATTAGAAGTAGTAGTGAAATAACAGGGATTAAATGAATTATAAAACAAAAAATAAAAAACATCAAATTCTTCTTGATGATTTTATTGAATTAGGTCATAAATTTGATATTAAAATCATTCAAGATAAGGGTGATTTTAATGGAGATAGCTGTATGTTGTTTGCTGACAATGTTGTAGTAATCAATAAGCATAAGCCATTAGAACAACGACTACATATTTTAGCAAAATGTTTTAGTAAGATGAATTTAGATAACGTATATATTAAACCAGTATTAAGAGATTTAATTGATAATGTCGCATTGGATAATGAATATGTCTCATAAAGAACGTTTATGGGCTCCATGGAAAATGGAGTACATAAAAAATAAAGATGATTCTCAGAAAATATTTTCTGATAAACCCAACGAAAATGAAGATAGAGAAAATTTTATTCTTTATCGCGGTAAAACATGCTATGTAATTATGAATTATTATCCATATAATAATGGGCATCTTATGGTAGTTCCATATGAAGAAAAAAATGCAATAGAAGATTTAGAGGATAATATTTTATCAGAGATTATGCAGTTAACAAAAAAAACAATGACTATATTAAGAACACATTTAAATTGTGAAGGATTCAACTTTGGAGCCAATATAGGAAAGGGATCGGGTGCATCTATTGAAAGTCATCTACATTTCCATATTGTTCCACGATGGTCTTCAGATACCAGTTTTATGCCAGTAGTAGGGTCAACTAAAGTTATGGCACAAGGATTACATGATACATATGATTTGTTAAAACCTTCCTTTGAGGCATTGAGCTAATGGATTTATTTTCACATTCATGGCTACCTTTTATTTACCAATATAGTTTTGGACTATTCATTTTTGGGGGTGGTCTTTTTGCAATTTTTAAAGCCTATGGATATAAAGAATTTTGGACTAATTATAGAATATGGATTTTTGTATTGATTTGGGGATTTATTTACGTCTCTTCTATTCATTTAATTATGACAATTGCTGCATTAAATAATATGCCTCAACTGTATATAGTCATTCTAGTTGGATATTTATTAACAGCATTAATTTTAAGTAGGTATGTTCAATGACCCCTGAGATTGCTACAAGTCCACTTTTTTGGGGTATTTTAATATTCTATGTATCTTTTGTATTGGGTGCAGGATTGTTTTTTGCACGTAATAATCAGTCTACAGAGGATTTTTTCTTTGGTGGAAGACGATTCTCCTGGTGGTTAATTGGAATGTCTATGCTGGCAACTGGAGTTGGATCACATAGTTTTGCAAAGTATGCATCCAAAGGATTCGAATATGGCTTTTCTTCGACGATGACTTATATGAATGATTGGTTTTTTATGCCCCTACTTTTATTTGGCTGGATTCCCATTATTTATTATATGAAAGTAAATTCTATTCCAGAATATTTTGAACGACGTTTTGACTCGAGGGTAAGAAATCTATCAACCTTTACAATGATTTTATATCTAATCGGTTATATTGGAATTGGACTTTTAGCTTTAGGTTCATTATTACAACCTATTTTAGGATGGGATATTGAAACGATTATTGTTGTCATTGCATTGATTGCTGGGATATATGTTTCCTTAGGTGGTCAGACAGCAATTATTTTTACTGACTTTTTACAAGGAGTAGTATTGCTCTTTGCCGGAATATTAATTTTTGGACTTGGTATTGCCTATCTTGGAGGATTTGATATCTTCTGGAATGCATTATCTATCACTAATAAATTACCATTAGCTGATTTTAATTCTCCACCTGATTTTAACTTCGTTGGTGTATTCTGGCAAGATGGAGTAGTTGGATCTGTTGGATTTGCTTTCATGAACCAAGCAGTGATTATGCGTTTTTTATCTTCCCGATCTGTAGCACATGCTCGTCGAGCAACGATGATGAATGTATTGGTCTTTTTACCAATTGGTACGGTTGCTGTATCAAATGCTGGCTGGGTAGCAAGAGCAATTACAAACACTTCACCTGAAGTGCTTGCAGAAACAACAAATCCCAATAGTATTTTTACTGTAGTTGCAGGAATTGTAGCATCCTCAGAAGCAGTATTTGCATTTTTAGTAGCAGCGGTTGTAGCGGCCTTAATGTCTAGTCTAGATTCTCAAATTAATGCATCAGCTGCAGTTGTTGTTAATGATATATATTTACCTCGAGCAAAAAATCCTTCAGAAAAAACTCGTTTGAAAGTAGCCATGATAACATCCGCAATAGTAACAGTGGTAGGAATAGCAGCAGCATTTTTATTTGCACAGTATGGCACTATTTATGAAGCCCATGGAGCATTCCATAGTGTAGTAACTCCACCTATGGTTACTATTATATTTTTAGGAATCTTTTGGCAACGTTTTTCTGCGCAAGCAGCTGTATTAAGTTTCGTAGTGGGTTCAATGTTTATTGTATTAGGATTAATGTATCCTTTTGAGCTTATTACTCCTTTTGCGCATGGAATTGAATTTGTAGAAGCAAAACCATATTCCTATATCAGAGCATTATATAATCTTGTAGCATGCGTTTCTATTGGAGTGATTGTAACCTTATTAACAAAACCACCAAAAAATTATGATAATATTAAGGGATTAACTCTTTGGACAATTAGGGACGGAGCTGAATATTTCAAAGGCTCGAAAGTAAATCCAAATGCTGGTATTACTATTACAGTTCCTGGAAGTGAGATTATAGTGTCTGAAGATGAGAATAATAAAGTATGTTTACCGCAAAAATATATGGATCAAATTAAAGGTAATCCAGGAGACCTTATTTATATTAGTGACAAGCGTTGGTACTTGGGTGGATTAAAGTCTACACATGCTAATCTTGGGTCAGTAACTAAATTTGATGGAGTTATTATATCAAAAGATGTATATAAGCATGCACAGTTTGATTTATCGAAAGATTTAATTATTGAGCTTGAGGTGTAATATTCCTTGTTTTTTCGATAATAATATTAAAAATTCCAAATCATATTCCGGAGTAGCTCAGTTGGTAGAGCGAGTGACTGTTAATCACCAGGTCGGGAGTTCGAGTCTCTCCTCCGGAGCAAAGTAATGTTTATTAATTTCATTATATTATTTCAACTTAATTAAAAGGGCATAAAATGGACTTTCTTGCACTTTGGTCTCTACTCGGATTTCTTTTCGCTGTCTATGCAGTTACAGCTAACGACAGTATTCAAACATTAGGAACATATATTTCGTCTAATAATGATATCAAGTGGTATTGGATGTTTGCATATATGGGATCTATCTTCCTAGTAACTATGCTACAAGGTTTCAATGGCGGTGATCCAGCTTTTGGAAGATTGGATAAGTTCCCACCAATAGATATAAAATGGTATCATGCAGTAGCCCCACTAGTTCTGGTAGCATTGACGCGATTAAAAATACCAGTATCTACCACATTTTTAGTGCTATCTGTATTTGCATCATCGGTTGTAATGGAGAAGATGTTATTAAAAAGTTTTTTAGGCTATGCGGTATCGTTTGTTTTTGCTTGGGGATCTTGGTATCTAATTAGTAAGTACTTTCTGAATGAAGGCGAAAAAGGCAAAAATAAAAATAATAACTATTGGAGAATAGGCCAATGGGTGACTACAGGTTGGTTATGGTCAACATGGCTAAAACATGATTTAGCAAATATTATGGTATTTTTACCAAGATATTCTTCTGTTCAAGATTCCTACTTTGAATTTTTTGTTATTGGTACAATGCTTCTAGGTTTAGCATTTATGTTTTATGAGCGCGGTGGAAGAATACAAGAAATTGTCTTATCAAAAACTAATACAAGATATGTTCGCTCTGCTACACTGATTGATTTAGTCTATTGCTTTGTATTATACTATTTTAAAGAAGTGAATAATATTCCAATGAGTACTACATTTGTTTTTATGGGAATGTTAGCAGGTAGAGAGCTTGGAATTTGGATGTCTATTGGTTATGGAGAACTAACCTACACTAGTCGACACAAAAAAGCTATCTTCCCAATGCTATATAAGGATTTCCTTAGATTGATGTTAGGGTTGATGATTAGTGTTTCTCTCGCATATGGTATACAATGGTATAGTGCATTATAATTATGAATCTTAAAAATAAAATTGTATTGGTCACCGGAGCTGCTAAAGGCATTGGACTCGCAACCGTTAAACGACTACTCAAAAAAGATGCTAAAGTTATCCTTTGGGATTTTCAGCCAAACGATTTAGAAGATGCTGTTAAGTCTCTAAAAGCTGAAGGACATAATGTATTTTCTCAGGTTTGTGATGTGACAAACAAAGAACAGGTCTATCGTAATGCAGCAATCATTAAAAAAGATATTGGAGATGTTGATATTTTAATTAATAATGCTGGAACAGTATATACGGGCTATATGCTAGATCGTTCAGATGAAGAATTAGAAAATATGATTAATGTTAATTTTACGTCTATGATTTATACTATTAGATCTTTTATGCCTGCAATGTTAGAAAAAAATAAAGGCCATATTATTAATATCTCATCAGCCTCTTCATTAATTGGTGCTCCTAAACTAGCAATATATGCTGCAACAAAATGGGCCGTAATGGGACTAACAGAATCTTTAAGATTAGAAGCCATTAAGATGAATAAAAAAGGAGTAAGATTTTCTTCTATTCACCCTAATTTTTTGAAAAAAGGGCTATTTGAAGGAACTAAGCTAAATATCTTAGGCTCCATATTCGCACCAGGCATTAAATCTCATGATGTTGTTGCAAAAGTTATTGTGAATAGAGCAATTCGTTTTGGATTTCACTCACCTAAAATTCCATGGATTATGAATCAATCTGTATTATTGAGAGCGCTATTACCTAGTTCTTTATTGATAAAGTTTAGCAGTTTATATGGATTAAATAATATGATGGATGAGCATACAGGCTATAAGGATGGTAGATAATTTTACTTTACTCTTCTAGTTAAAAATTATAGAATCACACACACAAGCATACTTAACAAATATTATAAAGAATGAAATATTATAGACAATTAAAAGACATAAATACTAAAGATTTTATCTCATGGATGTTTAGTGGCATCATAGTCATTCTCATATTATCTATAGCTGCATGTTCTACCGATAACAATGCAGTCAATGAAGCTGACGATCAATTAATGATTACTTTTGAAGATTCATTAAGTTATTCAATTGGTAGTGTCATGGGAAAAAATTTACCTGAGGCTGAATTTAATCATGATCTTATTCAGCAGGGATTAAATGATTATTTAAATAACAAAGAACCAAGAATAAATAACGTAGATAGACAAACAATATTAAGAGAGTTTACTGTAAGAACCTCACAAATAGAGAGAGACCAAATGCAATTTGCTACAGAATCTGCCAAGAAATTATCTAGAGAGAATAAAATGTTAGGACAAGAATTTTTAGATGAAAATAAAATGAAAGAAGGAGTGCTTGTTCGTGAGCGTAGTGGGTTACAATATAAAGTTATTCTACAAGGTTCTGGTGCAATTCCAGATTATGATGATACGGTTGTCATGCATTACAGCGGGTATCTAATTGATGGACATAAATTTGACAGTAGTTACGATGCAGGAAAACCGTTAACGCTTGAAGTAGGACGGTTCATTGCAGGTTGGCAAGAAGCCGTATTACTGATGTCTGTTGGATCAAAATGGGAGCTCTATGTACCTTATAATCTAGCGTATGGAGATGGAGGAATTCCAGGCGCAGAACTCGGAGAATATGTCATCCCACCATCCTCTACTCTTATTTTTCAAATGGAATTACTAGATATTGTTGAATAATTTTAACATGTTTCTAATATTTTTTTAATAATTTCAATTACAATTCAAAACAGAGGACATATAATTATGATATTACTAATTAAAAAATGGCATATAATGTTATTGCTTATTTTCTCAACATTAATTGCACAAGATATTAATGGAAAAGTTTTTTTTGATTATACCAATTCGGATGATAGCGCTCAAGTAGATGGATTTGCTTTAAAGCGAGTTTATTTAACATTCTCTAAGTCAATTTCTGAGGAACTTTCAGTAAGTATTCAAACAGATGTAGATACAAATAGTTCTCCTCAAAATATTTATCTTAAAAATGCAAAGGTAGATTGGAAAACACTCAACGGTAAAGTTGTTATTGGCTTACAAGGTATGAATATGTTTAAAGTTCAAGAGACAAATTGGGGAAAACGATACCTTGATAAAACTATTATGGATCGTTTTAAATATTCTAGTCCTGCTGATATGGGGATAGGATACTACCAGTCAAAAGATAAATTTTATGGTAGTATTTTAGTTACAAATGGTACTGGTTATAAAAAATCAGAGACAGATTCGCATAAGAAATTATCTTTACAACTTATTTATGGAAATACTAATCTAACCAAATCAGATGGATTTAATATTGGAGCAGTATTTTCTCATGAGCCTTACGATAGAGACGGTGAAATAACTATCCCAGAAGAGCCAGCAGGAGAACATACTAAAAAAGTATTTGGAGTATTCGGTGGTTATGCGAAGGACAAATTGCGCCTTGGAGCAGAATGGAATCAATTAAAAGACTCTGGACTATTAGGTGGCAATTATAATGATAGCCTTACCTCTCTTTACTTAAACTATTCTATTAAGGCTAAACAGACCCTAGTAGCTAAATATGATATGGTCTCTGGAAATGATGATACTAACTATGCATTAATTGCAATGGAATTTGCACCTACTAATGGATTGATGGTCTCACCAAATATTCGCTCTAACGACGGAACTACAACCTTTGGAATAAACTTCCAATTCCAATTCTAATATGACCTATAGTTTTAAGAGTATGGTCAATATGTTTACTATATCAATAGTATTACTATTCACATACGGTTGTCAGTCTAATGATAAAATCATATTGTCTGATTCATTATTTTATACCGAATCAGTCGCAGATGCTGGTATTGATAGTATAGGGTTTCTAATGCGAAAACATGTCATAGTTGTAACCGGGAAAGATACCAATAAATTATATATCTATAATGCTATGAGCGGTGAATTAAAACAGACAATTGACAGGCCTAATGCCTACCCTAATGGAGTTAATATTGTTGATGACCAATTAGTGTTGATTACTGAAAGAGATACACACCAAGTAGCTGTTTTTAATACCTCAATGAAATTTCTTGGTACTTTCGGAACAGATATTTTACGTCAACCATATGGCATTACAAGCTATAAAAAGTCAGATGGAGTATATCAAATTTTTATCACAGATAGTTATGAATATGATACACCTAAAAATGATAGAATTATATCTTTTGAATTTCTTTATGAAAAAGATTCATTTTCTATAACTTCTTCTACAATATTTGGAGAAGAAACTCTCTATCAGGTAGAAAGTATTATGGTTGATTCATCTAATAAAACATTATTGGTTGCAGATGAAAATAAAGAACATTATAAGATTGCTGTTCTTGATTTGAATAGCGGTGATAACATAAGTGCAAAACTCCAAGATTTTGTATTTACAGCAGATCCTGAAGGAATAGCACTCGTTCAAACATCTAACATTACTGGTTATTGGATTGTTACCGAACAAAGTGAGACAGATAATAAATTTCATCTCTTTGATAGGGAATCTTTTGAATATATGCATACGCTATACTTGAAAGATGTATCCAATACTGACGGCATTGCTACGGCGTATATGCATGGACATTGGTATTTATATGCAGTTGATAATGATCGTCGAGTTGCAGCATTTAAGCTTCCAGAAATCCACTAGTTTTTCGCTATAGTTTCATCTAGATTTATCACACCATGAATCATCCCATAAAAAATTTAACAAAGGTTACCTATTCGATTGGTCAAATTTCTCCAGAAATTAAAAACACATTAGGTTCACTAAATCGTTAATAACATGCTATATGTTTCTGTAGCCATACTATTTATTATTTCTATACTTTATTTTTTTAGAAATAATATAATACCCAACATTTATAAGTTTCCATTAATTCGAAAGTCATGGCAATTACCAGATATGGCCGCAGGGACATTTGAGATTGATCCGAGCAATGATAAGCCAGTTGTTGTATGCTGTGGTGACAGTATTACCCATGGGCACATTGGATATGACTGGGTGAGCACTCTAAGACAGAAAGATCAATCAAAGATATATATCAATGCAGGTATCAATGCAGATTTAACATGGAACTTAAATCAACGGATAGACCAAATTATTAAATATAATCCTGATTATGTGACAATCTTAATTGGGACAAATGATGCAATAGGTAGTCAAAAGATTAAGCATATCCAGGAGTACTATATTTCTACTAAAGGACTACCGCAAGCGCCCCATATTGATTGGTATGCATCAGAACTAGAAAAATTTATTATAGCAATCCAAAGTAAGACCAATGCTAGAATTGGAATAAGTACATTGTCTTGGTTGGGAGAGCAGCCTGAAGCTGAGATTATAAAAGTAGTACAATCACATAACAATATTATAAGAAATTTATCCGCGAAGTATAAATTAACTCTAATTGATTTATACAAACAGTTTGATAAAATGATTGATATAAATAATAGCGTGCCATATACCACTAGCGAGTGGAGAAGATTTAGAGGATTAAGAGCTGTTATATTATATTATATTTTTGGATGGAGTTGGACTCGTATTGGAGAGAAATATAGACTAAGCTTATTGTGTGATCATATTCATCTAAATGAAAAATCTGGGTTTATATTACAGCAATTGATGAATGACTTTATCGATAGAGAAAAGAGTACCCCGGACAGGATTTGAACCTGTGACCTACGGATTAGAAATATGTTGACTTCTCGAGGAGAAATCATTTAAAAATTGTACTATATAAATATTATGTGTCATTATTTTGTTTATATTCAAATGTATAACCCATGTAGGAATTTAACTTTTTATTTAGACATGAAGATATATTGCCTTTACTTTTTAAACCTAAATCTTTTGCACATTGAGCTTTTGAAGTCCATTCTCCAACCTTTTTATTATTAATAAACACATGAAAGTTCCTTTTATAATTTGGATTTTTACAATATAAACAATCCTGTTTTTTTACCATACTATCTATTCTCTCTTCCCAAACATGTCCAAAAGAGCATTTCCACCAATATTTTTTGTGTGAACCTGGCATTACATCAGAAGTACTTATACTACCATTTTTAGTTGGATGCCAAAGTGTAGCTATTTTTGGATATTTTGATTTTAAATCATTGCCATATCCGACTTTTTGACCACAACAATATGGGCAATTGTTACCAAAGTATCTTCTTGCTATTTGTGCTTGCCACTCATGTCCATACTTACATTGCCACCACACTTTAGTATGAGATGCATAGGTATAATCATGTATAGTCATCTCTCCATTTTTTGTTGGATGCCATTCATCCTTTAGATTAGGAAATTTATCATACAAGGTCGATCCAGGTGACGGTGCTGGAAACTTAGAAGTTAAATCATAAAAATATTTTTCATTTTGAATAGAACCAATTTTTAAATATTTATTTGCTTTAAAAATGATAGCTTTGTCGTTTATAATGCCTGAATTAATAATTTTATTAAGAATTTTACTAATCAATAAAAAAGATCTATTATCTTTGCTATTTATAGTTATGTCATCTTTAAATATTTTTCTTAAAGGACTAACTCTAATATTTATCAACGAATATCCATCTTTAATTAAAGACTTTCTTTTCAATTTATCTTTTTGAAATTGTCCTTTATGAAAAAAGGCTCCATCATATTCAATAATCAAATTTATTTCTTCAATAAATATATCTACAAAAACATCATTAATTTTTTTTTCAAAATCGATAAACTTAAAAATAGTTGAAAGTTCTGAAACTATAAAAAGGACAGGTCTTGATACTCTATTTGTACATTTTGGACAATTTGTTCCATGGCTAACTCTGTGGGTTAATGTTGTTGACCATTCATGACCAAACTTACATAGCCACCATACTTTTTTTGCTGAACCAGAAATTAAATTCGAAGGTAATAAATCACCATTTTTTGTTGGATGCCATTCTTTGGCAATATGAGGATATGCGCTTTCCAAATCATTGCCATAGCCAAGCTTACGATTTGAGCAATATGGACAATAATCTGCCTTATTTTTTTTGTGAAAAACTCTTGCTTCAAAAGAATGATTCTTCTCACATTTCCACCATACTTTTTTTGCTGAGGAAGGGGTTACTTTATCAGGAGTTAATTCTCCATTTTTTGTTGGATGCCATTCTTTTGCTATTTCTGGATACAGGGATGCAAGATTGTAGTTTTTGGTAATTTTCGCCATATTTATAAACTTAATAAATCTTTGACCTCCTTACACATCCTAAGTTGATACAACGGATTTTCTAACTGTTGACCGAAGATCAGTGTGTTTTTTGTATATGGTTTTGTATATGGTAAAATTGAGGTTTTTAAAAAGTGGAAAAAGGGGATTTGTCGTCGTACCCCGGACAGGATTTGAACCTGTGACCTACGGATTAGAAATCCGTTGCTCTATCCAGCTGAGCTACCGGGGCATGGACGCAATTTAGCTAATTAAAAAAATATTTAAAGGTCTTTTTTTTCTACTTATTTATAGAGAAGGCTCCGACGGAGAAATTTCTTGCAATAATTCCTCTTTAGCTGTAGTATAGAGGAGATTATAATAAAAAGTATTTTCAATTAAATTTTCAAGGAGAAAATCATGGCTGAAAAAGTAAAAACAACGGGCGTTAGTAAAGAAAAAGGATTCCTATACTACTTAGGTAAAGATGGTAATGTATGGAGATCAGGTATGTCAAGAGGCGGATCTGGTGGCGGAAACGCAGAAAAAGTTGCTGATGCAGGTGTTAAACGTGAAAGCGGATTCTTATACTTCATCGACAAAGATGGAGATGTATCTCGCGCACCTATGGCTAGAGGTAGAGGTTAAATTTTAACTTTTACTTTTTAGATATTTAAAATAAGAAAGGAGCATTTATTGCTCCTTTCTTATTTAATAATTGAATTTTTATTACTGGAAACGATTCCACTAGACACAATCATTCTAAATCCTTCTTCTACATCTACTCCAGCATCGGCTGTATCTTCTTTAGGGATAATTAAGAAAAATCCAGATGTAGGGTTTGGAGTTGTAGGTATAAATAAATGATAAAATTCTTCATTTGATTCATTAGTAGATTCACTTGTTACAAATCCTAATGTCCATATACCTTTTCTTGGATATTGAATATAGACTACTTTTTGAAAAGAATTAGTACTTCCGCTAGATAGAGATTCTATGATTTGTTTGCTAGTTGTATAAATCATACCAATCAATGGAATATTTTTGAAAACTTTTTCTATCCATTTGATAATTCTTTTACCTAATACATTTCTAACTAATGCACCCACAACAATCAAATAAATTATTACAATAATTAATCCAATAATAGAGCTTAGTAAGTCAAAACCAGGAAAGGTAACAGCTACAAATTTTGTTAGAGGTTCTGATACTTCACCACCTAATGTAATTGCTATCTTGAATACAAATTGCAGCACATATACTGTTAGTGCTATAGGAATAGTGATTGCTAAACCAGCTAAAAACGAACTTTTTATTTTATTTCCCATATCTATGTCAATTTATATAAAATTCTAATCTATTTCCTATATATAAGTACAGAGCTACCCAAAATAAACATTGTACCAATAATCTCTTTTGCGCTTAGTACTTCATTTAGAAATATCCATCCTAAGGTAATAGCTACAATTGGGGGGAAGATAGCCACATAAGTTACTTGAGTTACGCTTAAATATTGATACAGCCAAAAATAAATACCCCAAGATATTACTCCTCCAAAAATTATAAGATATAGACTGGCTAATATTAATGGATTATCCCAGACTATCGGAGAAAGATCTTCTTTAAGTAGATAGGACAATCCAAGCATAATAACGCCAGTTAGTACTTGGCATACAGCATTCATTTGATACGGCCCAACTTCATGATTATGTTTTTTATATAGTACGCTAGGCCATGCCGCTATAAAAATAGATCCTACCAATATCATCATAGCAAAAAATGACTGTGACTTTAAATCAATTGCTTGGTTAGACCCAATAAAGATCATTCCTATAAGCCCTACAAGTAATGCAAATATCTTATTTCTAGTCAACTTCTCATTACTGTCTTCTGGAATCATAAAATGAGCCATTACACTGGTAAATAGGGGGAACAATCCCCACAGTATAGATGAAATACTTGAATAAACATATTGTGTTGCCCAGTAAGTAATTCCATATGAGAGAGCAAAATTTAGCAATCCAAACGATAAGTATAATTTGATTGCTTGTTTATTAAAAGGAATGGATTCTTTTTTGAAAAAAATAATTAAGAAAAATAAAAGACCTGATAGAAAGAATCTAAATCCTACTCCAAAAAAAGGAGGCACTCCAGCATTTAGAGAAATTTTGATGAAATACCATGTAGATCCCCAAATCAAACATAGTGCGATAAAAGGAAAAAGAACTTTATTGTTCATTAATTAGATGATTTATAGATAGTGGCAAGTAAGGCACTTGCAATATATATACTTGAGTATGTACCTACAATGACGCCTACAAGCATTGTAAATGCAAAAGGACGTATAACTTCACCGCCATACATTAACAGTACCACAATGACAAATAAAGTTGTTAATGAGGTAATCAAAGTTCTACTTAGCGATTGGTTAATACTTTTATTGATAGTCGATTCAAATAATACAGTACCCGAAGACTTCATATTTTCTCTCACTCTGTCAAGAATAACAATTGTATCATTTAGCGAATAACCAACAATTGTTAAGAATGCAGCTACAGTGCTTAATGTAATTTCATATCCAGTTAGAGAGAATATTCCAAGAGTAATAATAATATCATGAACGAGAGCGAGTATTGCACCAACTGCAAATTTGAATTCAAATCTAATAGATATATAAAAAAGGATAAGAACAAGAGCAGAAACAATAGACCAGAATGCTTTTCCACTTAATTCTGATCCTACTTTTGGGCTAACAGCTCCAAGAGAAAGTATAAACATATTTTTATCTTCAGGAACTTTTGTTGGCATAGATTTATAGATATGATTTACAATACCTTGTCCAAAATTTTCAGGTGTATTATCCTGACTTTTAATTTTAATCATTATCTCTTTATTGCTACCAAAATATTTTATCTCTTCTGTACTAAGATTAAACTCTTGATCTCCAACAGATATAGATTCCATAACAGATCTTATCTCTTGAATACTTACTTCTTTGTCAAAACTTAATCCAATCGCAGTCCCTCCCTTAAAATCAATACCGAGATTTAAACCAAGCATCAATAAGAATAGCGATCCAGCTCCAAGAGTAGCTGATAGTGCAAATCCCACCTTCTTGAAAGACATAAATTTAATTTTTGTATTTTCTATAAATTTCATAATTATATACTCAATTCTTCTATTGTTCTCTTTGAGGTGACATAGTCAAAAATAAATCTTGTTACAATTATTGCTGTAAACATACTGACAATAATACCCCAAAATAATACAGTTGCAAATCCTTTGATTGGACCACTTCCATATTGATATAATACTGCTGCAGCTATACCAGTGGTTAGATTCGCATCCACAATAGTAGTAATTGCTCTTTCATATCCCGCATCAATAGCAGAGCGTACAGATTTTCCATTTCGTAATTCTTCTTTAATTCTTTCAAAAATAATTACATTAGCATCTACAGACATACCTACGGTTAAGATTAATCCAGCGATTCCAGGTAGAGTTAATGTTGCTCCCAATAATGCTAAGACTCCTAGTAACAAAATTAATGTCCAAATAACAGCAAAGCTTGCAATAAAACCAGATAGCTTATAATAGAATATGATAAATAAGATTACAATGAATAATCCTACTAACATAGAGTACGTTCCTTTGCTAACCGAATCTGCACCAAGCGATGCACCAACAGTTCTTTCTTCTTGGATTGTAACTGGGACAGGTAAAGACCCTGCACGCAATACAATCGCAATATCTTCTGCCTCTTGAATAGAATCCATACCCTCAATAACAGTACCACCACCAAAAATTTGACTTCTGATCACTGGAGCCATATGTACTTTTTTGTCTAATACAATTGCAATTCTTTTATTGATATTAGATCCAGTAATTCTTGCCCACTCCCTTGATCCTTCATTACTCATTTCTACTTGTACTGTAGCTTGTCCAGCACTAACACCAGACTGGCTTAATCTCATTTGTGCATCTTCTATTACACCACCTGTTAGTTCTGCATTATCTACTAAATGGTAGAGCAGATAGATTTCTTCTTCTTCACCAAAATCATTTATTAAGGTTATAGCAGAGTTGCCAGTAAGGAATAGACTCCCGGTTGCATCTAATACTTGCTTGACATTATCTTGATTTAAAATATTTTGTAGCTTAGATAAATTACTTGTAGATATTGCTAGATCGCTACCAACAGCTATTAACAATGAAGAGAATCCTAAACCATTCTCATCAGAGTTATTTGTATCAAATAGCTGATCAACATCATCATTAGTTTTTTCAATATTCATTGCAGCTAGATTATCAATCTGTCTTACAATAGTATTAGTACTTTCTATATCTTTTACAATCATAAGTTCGAGGAGAGCAGTGCTTTGTAGTAAGTCTCTAGCTCTTTCAGAATCTTGTACACCTGCAAGCTCAACGATAACTCTGTTGTTACCTTGTTTTTGAATTGTAGGCTCTGCAACACCAAATTGATCTACACGATTTTGAATAATTTCAATAATTCGATTAATTGAATCTGCTGATTCAAGATTTAATTGTTCAATGATTTGATCTTTTGTCTTACCATAACTAATAAAATATTTAGGTAATTTTAAATCTTTTTCTAATGCTTTTTCTTCAAATAGAGTAAAGAAGTCAGTGCTATTATTTTTATAATCCTTACTTAATTCTTCTAAGAATTTATCAAATTTTTTATCTTTATTTTTAGCAAGAGTATTGATGAGCTGAGGTAGGTCTACTTCAAGTACAATATATACACCACCCTTTAAATCAAGACCCTGTTTAATGCTTTTTGATTCAAAGTATGTTAACTCATCTTGTGATAAGTTGTTTTTTGCGTCATCACTTAACAATTGATATCTAATTGATGGTAAAAGGGCATAAATCCCTAACCCAAAAATAAATAGAATTGATAGTAGTCTTGTTCTTAATGTATTGTTCATATCTTACTTGCTTTAAAGTGAAAAAGAATTTAATACTTTCAAATACTTTTTCACTATTTTTTTAAATTATATTTAATTCTGTCCCAACATCATAAAAAGCACTGAGTGCATGATCGAGCTGTTCTTGAGTATGATCTGCAGATAATTGTACTCTAATTCTTGCTTCGTCTTTACCTACTACCGGGTATGAAAATGCTATAACATATATATTTTTTTTCAATAAATTTTCAGACATTTTAGCAGCTTTTTTTGCATCATAAATCATAATAGGTACAATCGGATGATCAATGCCTTTTATATCAAAACCATATTCTTTGATTTTTTCTCGAAAATACATTGTATTTTTTTCTAGTCTCTGTTTGTAGCTATAATCATTTTCAATAATATCAAATACTTTAATACATGCTGCAACTAAAGCAGGAGCTAGGCTGTTAGAGAATAAATAAGGTCTAGATTTTTGTCGTAGAGTTTCAACAATCTCTTTGGAAGCACATACAAATCCTCCAGAAGCACCACCCAATGCTTTTCCAAATGTAGATGTTATAATATCTACATCATCCAAAACATTATGATAATCTGCACTTCCTTTTCCGCCACTGCCTAAGAATCCTGTTGCATGACAATCATCTACCATTACCATAGCATTATATTTTTTTGCTAACATAACTATTTCTTTTAATGGAGCAACTACTCCATCCATACTAAAAACACCATCTGTTGCAATTAATTTTATTCGAGCGTTCGAATTTTTTAATAACTTTTCCAAATGTTCCATATCTGAATGTCGATAGCGATTTTTTTCTGCTTTACACAGTCTTATTCCATCTATAATAGATGCATGATTTAATTCATCTGAGAATACAGCATCTTCTTTTGATAAAATAGTTTCAAATAAACCACCATTAGCATCAAAGCATGAGGAATAAAGAATAGTATCTTCTTTGCCATGAAATTGGCTCACTTTCTTTTCTAGATCCTTATGAATTGTTTGAGTACCGCAAATAAATCGAACAGAACTTAATCCAAATCCCCAGTCATTAATTGCTTGAATAGCCGCTTTTTTTATATGAATATTATTAGATAGCCCTAAGTAGTTATTAGCACAAAAATTAATAACCGTTTCTCCGAGAACATTAATTTCTGTTTCTTGAGGAGTTTCAATGATACGTTCGTTTTTAAACGTACCATCTTCCTTAATTTTTTCAAGATTACTTTGTAAGATATCTTTAATATTTTCCATAATTCTTTTTGATTTCAGGTATTAAATACTGTTCAAACATTGCATTTTTGCTATAATCATTTATAAAATTCCATTCTTTTTTAGCTTCATCACAATTCAAATTTTCAGGCCATGTATCTGCAATAGATTGAAATTTAGAGTCTATATCGTAATCTACAATAAATTTTGGGAATTCCTTTTGTAGTTCTTTAGCAATCTCTTGAGGGCTTAAGCTTACCTCTTCTACATTAAACGCTCTTAATTTTGACTGAATATGTGGAATAGTCATAATTTGCAAGATAGCATGAATTGTACTTTTAATACTTAGGAATGGAAGTAATGTAGATGGAGCTATCTTGCAAGTATATTGTTCATTATTGCATGCTGCATGTAGCATTTGTGGAGCAAAATCAGTTGTTCCTCCTGATGGTATGGTATATGGACTAATAATTCCGGGAAATCTTAAGCATCTAAAATCAATTCCATATCCCAGCTGGATACTTTCTTCATATTTTTGCGTACCAAATTGTTCTATAACTAGTTTATTACGCCCATATATTGTTTGAGGCTTTATAATATCCCATTCTTTTGCATCTTGTAATTTTCTTGGGCCATATACTGCAATTGAGCTAGGAAAAAAAATTCTTATAAATGATTTATGTTGTATTCCATGATCCATAGCAGAACGAATTATTAACTTTGATCCTTCTTCATTTACTTCACGAGCCAATTCTGGATTATTATTTGCAGATTGACTTAGTAATGCAGCAAAATGATATACTTCAATAATATTATAATCGGTAAATATTGATTTCATAACATCTTTATTAAGGATACTGTCTTTTATATAAACGACATTATCATATTTTATATCAGACTCATTGATATCTAATGCAATAATTAGAGTTTCTTTTTTAGACAAAGCTAAAAGGGTCTGCCTACCTATTTCACCATTGAATCCTGTAATTAAAATTGCATTATACATAGCGTAAATTAACTCCATTGAGATGATTTTTTAAAAACTTTGTATTAAGATTGAATACCAATTAAATTTTTTCGCTCAAATGAAAAAAATTATCGCAGTTATTAATCAGAAAGGTGGCGTTGGTAAAACAACGACAGCTATTAATTTAGCTGCCAGTCTAGCTATATTAGAAAAGAGAACTTTATTAATTGATTTTGATCCCCAGTCAAATGCAACAACCGGCTTGTCAAATTTTGGGATTGATAATAATTATTCTATCTATGACGCCTTAAGCGAAAATCAAACTATGAGAGATATTATTTCAACTACAAATTTAGATTATCTAGACTTTATTAGATCAGATAATAATTTGGTAGGTTGTGAAGTAGAATTGGTGTCAGTAAAAAATAGAGAAAAGCAATTATTACGATTAATTAATAAAGTAAAAAAAGATTATGATTTTATATTAATAGACTGTCCTCCGTCTTTAGGGTTATTAACATTAAATGTTCTAGTTGCATCAAATAATGTATTAATTCCTATCCAAAGTGAATTCTTTGCTTTAGAAGGCTTGAAAAGCTTACAAGAGACTATTAGGTTGGTTCAAGAGAATATTAATAAGGACTTAAAAATACTTGGAATTCTTATTACTATGCATACTAAAAGACTGCGTTTAGCAAAAAAAGTAGAAAATCTATTAAAATCAAAATTCAAAAATAAGTTGCTTAAGACAAAAATTAGCAGAAATATCAGATTAGCTGAAGCTCCGGACGATGGAAAGCCAGCTATTATGTATGATGTTGATTGTGCTGGAGCAAAAAATTATATGGAATTAGCATTGGAGATTTTAAATGAAAAAAAATAATCAGATAGGGCAAGGGATTGGTGCACTACTTACACCAAATAAATCTTCTGATGATGTAGAGCAAAATAATATATTGATCAGTAAAATTATTCCAAATCCCAATCAGCCTAGAAAATTTTTTGATGAAAAATCGTTAAAACAGTTAGCCCAGTCTATTGATGAAAAAGGCTTAATCACTCCGATAACAGTTAAAGCATCAAATAATAAATATATTATTGTTGCAGGAGAAAGAAGATTTAGAGCTCATCAATTACTAAAAAGAAAAAGAATATTAGCATATATAATAGATGCAGATTCCAATAAAGATATAATGTACATGGCATTAATTGAAAATATACAAAGAGAAGATTTGAATGCAATCGAACAAGCTAAAGGCTATCAATATTTAAAAGATAATTTAGATAGCTCTATAACAGAGATTGCAAAAACAGTTGGTAAATCACGCCCAGCAGTTTCTAATTCATTAAGATTATTGAATCTACCTGAAGAAATTCAAAATAGTATTCTTAAAAATGAAATTAATGCAGGGCAAGCAAGAGCAATTTTGCAGAAGAAGACTACCCAAGGTATGATTCTTCTCTGGAGGCGATTGTTAAAAGAAAAAATGTCTGTTAGAAAAGTAGAAGCTGCAGCATCAAATGATATAAAATGGGACAATCAGATAAGTGAAATTGAAAATAAAATTGCAAGAATTATTGGAACTAAGGTAACAATCAATAATAATAAGAGTACAAAAAAAGGGTTTGTAAAAATTCATTTTGATTCAAAAACTTGGGATCGTGTTGTTAGTAAGCTTAAAAGTATTAAGTCAGATTTTGAATAATAGGATTATTTAATAAAGAAAAATATCAATGAAATTTAAAAAATATAAAATATTATTTATTTCGCCCTTTAATGATAAAACATGGCAGTTTGAATTCAATAGACCTACACTGATAGCGGGATTATCTTTAATCTCTTTTTTGTTTATTGCTTCTTTGTCATTAATGCTTCTTTCTATACCTATTGTAAAAGAATATCTTAAAATCACTGCTATTAATAAAGAAATTAAGCAGCAAGAAAAAATTATAGATAATATTAGTGGAACGTTAGATGAGATAGGACTGATGAAGTCTTATATTGAAAATACTATTGGCTCTGATAGTCAAAGCAAATTATCGGATAATAATATTAGATTTATGGTTACAAATAATATACCAGATATCCAGCCTACCGATGGAATTATTAGTAAAGATTTTGATCTAAACACTCTGCATTTCGGAATAGATATTGTAAGCGATGAATCTACTCCAATTGTTTCAATTGCTGATGGTGTTGTTATTTATAGTGATTACTCTAAAGAACTTGGTAATGGAATTGTAATAGACCATCAAAATGGATACCAATCTCATTATTATCATAACGAAGAGAATTTTGTCAAAAAAAATGAGGAAATAGATCGAGGAATGTTAATTGGAAAGATTGGGAATACAGGAGTATCTACAGGACCTCACTTACATTTTGAAATATGGAAAGATGGAGAACCAATTGATCCATTAAAATTTTTCCCTAATTTTTCAAAAAAATCTGATAAATTTCAAGAGGAATCAAATGAATAATAAATCAAGTAATAGCCAGACGATTATAGCAGAAGATGTACAGATTGATGGCGATATGGTTCTAATTGGTAATATCACTATTTATGGAGAAATAAGAGGATCAGTTTCTACAGACGGAGCAATTCAGTTAGCAAGAAAAGGAAAAATTTTTGGAGATGTTAAGGCTTCTACTATACAAATTAATGGTTATATCCAAGGTGATGTTTTTATCAATGGATCTGCTGAGTTATTAGGAAAATGTGAGTTAGTCGGAGACTTAAAATACAAAGTATTAACAATACAGGATGGCGCTCAATTTTCTGGACGCTGCGAAATCATTGAAGATGATTTTGATTTATAAATGACTCCCCCTAAAAGATCGTTAAGCTCAATCATGTCAGAAAGTTATGCTATATATTTTGAGTTCTTTGGTATTATTATTGGTTGGATATTATGCGGATATCTTATTACAAAAAATGTATCTTATATTGCTATTATTGGAGGTGTAATCCACGGCTCTATAAAGGCATACCAACATGTTATAAAAAATAATTAGAAAATCTGATTTTTTCCTGTGATTAATTATATCTCTTTGTTAATATTTCATCGATGTTTGTAGATAAAAAAATAACTGAAACTCACCATGCTCAAAGCCCTGCAGATACAGCTATTGGTCATGTTGCAAATACAGATCATGGACATCACATTTTTGATGTAGAGTTTTTATCAAACTTATCAACAAAGATTTCATCATTTTTTGGTATATCAGAAAACTCTATGTTTTTTATCAATCTTGGTATTACTAAGCATGTATTTGTACTGCTATTTATATCTACATTAATGGTATTAAGTATTATTGGATTGGTTAGAAATTATATATCACATAAAAATAATATACCAAACAAGCTTATGAGCATTGTAGAAATGTTTGTGGTTTATTTAAAAGATGATGTTTTAGAAAATTTTATTGGTAAGAATTATCGAGAATGGGCATCATTAATTTATACAATTTTCTTTTTTGTTTTATTTGCCAACTTATCAGGCTTGATACCTTTTTTTGACCTGCTTGGATTATTTGGTAAATTGGGGCATAATGAATTATTAAGCAATTTATCTCATGGAGGTGCCACAATAACTGCCAATGCTAATGTGACCTTTGCTATTGCAACTATTACTTTTGTTGCATTCATAGGCGCAGGTATTAAGAAATATGGTTTTATTCAGCATTGGAAAAATTTAGCTCCTTCAGGTTTAGCTTGGCCACTTTATTTTGTTGTAGTTCCTATTGAATTTATGGGATTATTTATTAGACCTCTTGCGTTAACATTGAGGTTGGCAGGTAATATGATGGGCGGTCATATAGCATTAGTAATTTTTATAACATTTATATTTTCAATGGCAGATAGCTTTGGAGCATGGGCAGGATTTGGTATAGCACCATTCTCTATTGCATTAGCAGTAGGATTAACTATGTTAGAATTGTTGGTTGCAGTAATTCAAGCATATGTATTTGCTTTATTAACAGCCGTTTTTATAGGAATGGCAATAAACGTAGATCATTAACACAAAAAAAGGAGTCTCACTATGGGAGCAGGATTAGCAGTAATAGGCGCAGGAATTGGTATTGGTTTAATTGGTTATGGAGTAGCTCAAGCTATTGCAAGACAACCCGAAGCAGCTGGAGAAATTAGATCTCAAACATTTCTTTTAGCAATTTTGGTTGAGGGAGCAGCAATTTTGCTTGGATTATTATCATTAGTTCTTTAATCAACGTTAGGAATACAGTATGAACCCATTATTAACGGTAGATCTAGGCTTATATGTCTGGACGCTAGTAATTTTTATGACAGTACTTTTTGTTTTGAAGAAGTATGCATGGAATCCTCTTCTAGACTTTATTGAGGAGAGAGAAAAGGACATTGCTAACTCTTTATCAATGGCTGAAAGTGCAAAGTCTGATTTAGAAAAAATAAAAGACGAGTCACAAAAAATATTAGATCAAGCCAAAAAAGAAGGCAAGGTTATCGTAAATGATAGCAAGCAAAAAGCTGAAGATTCAGCCAATAATATTTTAGAAAAAGCTAAGTTAAAATCTGATGAATTTATTGTAGACGCTAAATCTAAAATTGAAATTGAGAAGCAACGAGCAATTAAAGAGATCAAAGAAGAAGTAGTTGATCTTAGTATTGATTTAGCTTCTAAGATATTACAAAGAAATGTGAAAGATGACGATAATGATAAATTTATTAAATCCTCACTAGAAGCAATGAATGTAGATGAAGCAAAATCATAAAAAAATAAAAATATATTCTGAAGCGCTATGCGGCAGTGTCAATACTTTTGAGATTTTTCAAGATATTAAGACATCGTTGCATGCACTTGCTGCTTTATCAACAAAAGATCTGACAATTAATACATTCTTAAAATCAAAGTCAGTTGATTCAAGTCAAAAGATGAACATATTTAGGGAATCCTTTAAAGAAATTTTTAATGAGAGTTTGCTGGATATGCTATTGGTTATGATTGAAAATGATGATATGAATTTATTGATGGATGTAAATAAGAGTTTTGTAGTTTTGGCCAAAAAGAAGTTAAATATAGCATACGTAGAGGTGACATCATCTTCAGATATGGATGAAAATGCGAGAATGCAATTATCAGATGCGCTAAGCGACATAACAAAAAAGAAAATTGATATTAATTTTTCAACTAATAAAGATTTAATTGGAGGATTAAAGATTAAGATTGATGATATGCTATTTGATAGCAGCTTAAAAACAAAATTAGAAAACGCAAAATCAAAATTAATAGGGGTATAGATGGATATTAAAACTAATCAAATCGGTGATTTACTACGCGACCAAATAAAAAATATTGACAACAATGTCGATGTAAATGAAGTTGGTGAGGTTTTAGAAATTGGAGACGGAGTTGCTAGAACTAGTGGCTTAGGGAACGTGATGAGTTCTGAGCTTGTAGAATTTCCAAATAATGTATTTGGTATGGCATTGAATTTAGAAGAAGAAAATGTAGGTGTTGTACTTTTTGGAGATAGTAGTCTTGTTAAAGAAGGTGATATTGTAAAAAGAACAGGAAAAGTAGTAGAAGTTCCTGTAGGAAAAGAATTATTGGGTCGAGTAGTTAGTCCTTTAGGTGTACCTATGGATGGTAAAGGTCCAATCAATGCAAAACATACACTGCCTATCGAAAGAAAAGCATTGGGAGTGATGCAAAGATTTCCAGTAAAAGAGCCCTTACAAACAGGTTTAAAATCAATCGATAGTATGATACCAATCGGTAGAGGTCAAAGAGAATTGATTATTGGAGATAGACAGACAGGAAAATCTGCTATCGCTACGGATACAATTATTAATCAAAAATCTACTCATGATGGTGATAGCCCAGTTTATTGTATTTATGTCGCAATTGGTCAGAAAGCATCTACAGTAGCAAAGTTGGTAGGTGAGTTAGAGGCAAATGGCGCAATGGAATATACTACAGTAGTTGTTGCAAATGCATCTGACCCTGCTCCCTTACAATATATAGCACCATATTCCGGATGTGCAATGGGAGAATATTATAGAGATAATAGTATGCATGGATTAATTGTTTATGATGATTTATCTAAACAGGCTACAGCTTATAGGCAGATGTCATTAGTATTGAGACGACCTCCGGGTAGAGAGGCTTTTCCTGGAGATGTATTTTACTTGCATAGTAGATTATTAGAAAGATCTTCAAAACTATCTGAAGATTTAGGTTCAGGTTCGTTGACTGCATTACCAGTTATTGAAACTCAAGAAGGAGATGTGTCAGCATATATTCCAACAAATGTAATTTCTATTACTGATGGACAAATATATCTAGATACTAATTTATTTAATGGTGGAGTCAGACCCGCAGTAGATGTAGGACTTTCTGTATCGAGAGTTGGTGGAAGTGCACAGATCAAAGCAATGAAAAAAATTGCTGGTAAGTTGAGATTAGACTTAGCACAGTTCAGAGAGTTAGAAGCATTTGCAAAATTTGCGTCTGATTTAGATGAAACTACAGCAGCACAAATTACTAGAGGGCGTCGAATGGTTGAGATATTGAAACAAAATCAATATGTACCAATGTCTACAGCCAACCAAGTAGTAATTATTTATGCAGCTAGTCAGGGATATCTTGATGATGTAGAGATTGAATCCGTTAAGGAATTTGAAGTTGGCTTGCTAGAGCATTTTGCATCTAAAGCTTCACACTGTATTAAAGAAATTAACGATACGGGAGATATCGGAGATGACTTAGCTGATAAGATGAATAAGATAATTGAGGAATTTAAAAAGAGCTTCTAATTATGGCTAATCTTAAAAATCTTCAAGAACGCATAAAATCTGTTAGCAGTATTCAACAGGTTACAAAGGCTATGAAAATGGTTGCTGCAGCTAAAGTGAAAAAAGCACAAGAAAAGATGGAAATTTCTAGACCATATTCAAGGAATACACAAGACTTGATATGTAGAATTTTACCTCAAGTTTCTAGTGCTAATATTCCATTGGTTCGAACAAGAGATGTAAAAAATAGAGCTATCATTGTGATTACTAGCGATAGAGGTTTTGCAGGCTCTTTTAATTCCAGTGTAATTCGATTAGCTGAAAAAGAAATTGAAAAATTTGGTAAAGATAAAGTACAAGTATTTTGCTTAGGTAAAAAAGCTTCAGAATATTTTAGTAAAAGAAATTATAATGTCGTTCAATCTTTTTATGATTTCTGGAAAGATATGACATTTGATACAGCGTCTAATATTTCTGAAACATTTATTACAGCATTTAATAATCTCGAGGTAGATGAGGTACATGTTATTTATAATCGATTCAGAACATTAGCATCACAAGATTTGATGATGGAAAAAGTATTGCCAATTGACTTTACTGAAGACTATAATGTCAAAAATTATAATTATGACTATGAACCAAATCAAGAAAGAATTGTAGAATCATTATTACCAAAACATCTGAAAGTGCAAATGTGGCAACAGATGTTAGAGTCTTATAGTAGTGAAGAAGCTGCTAGAATGATTGCAATGGATAATGCCACAGAAAATGCAAAAGAAATAATTAAAGAATTAAAACTAGAATTTAACAAAGCGCGTCAAGCGGCAATTACGACAGAAATGTTAGAAATTGTTGGCGGATCAGAAGCGCTAGTCGATTAAGGGGACTAAAAATGAATAATGAAGGTAAAGTATTACAAATAACTGGTGCGGTGGTTGATGTAAAATTCACTGAAGGCCATTTGCCAAGAATTTTAAATGCTCTAAGTATCAAAAGAGAAGATGGATCTAACCTAGTATTAGAAACTGCACAGCACTTAGGTCAAGGGGTTGTCAGAACAATCGCTATGGACTCTACAGATGGTCTCGTAAGAGGTACGATAGTTTCAGATATGGGTAAGCCAATTTCTGTTCCTGTTGGAGAAGCAACTTTAGGCAGAATGTTTGATGTACTTGGAAATCCAATTGATCAAAAAGGAGAAGTAGGGAATACAAAAACATCGCCAATTCATAGAGCTGCTCCATTACAAGAAGATTTAACAACAACATCTGAGATGTTTGAGACTGGTATTAAGGTTGTTGATTTGATGGAACCTTATACTAGAGGTGGAAAAACAGGTCTATTTGGAGGAGCTGGAGTTGGAAAAACAGTTTTAATTCAAGAACTTATTAGAAATATTGCTACAGAACATGGTGGATTTTCTGTTTTCGCTGGAGTTGGAGAAAGAACAAGAGAAGGAAATGATCTTTATGCTGAAATGACAGAATCGGGCGTTATTGATAAAACAGCGCTTGTTTTTGGACAAATGAATGAACCCCCAGGTGCACGTTTAAGAGTTGGATTAAGTGCATTAACAATGGCTGAACATTTTCGTGATGATGAAGGTAAAGATGTGTTATTGTTTGTAGATAATATTTTCAGATTTACTCAAGCTGGTTCAGAAGTATCAGCATTATTGGGAAGAATGCCTTCAGCTGTTGGATATCAACCAACGCTATCAACAGAGATGGGAGATTTGCAAGAAAGAATTACATCTACAAAAAAAGGATCTATTACATCTGTTCAAGCAATTTATGTACCAGCAGATGATTTAACTGATCCGGCACCTGCAACAGCATTTGCACACTTAGATGCTACTTCAGTATTAGATAGAAAAATTGCTGAATTAGGAATTTATCCTGCTATTGATCCGCTCACCTCAACATCTAGAATTTTAGATCCAAGAGTTGTTGGAGACAGACATTATAATGTAGCGCGATCTGTACAAACGACTTTACAGCAGTATAAAGATTTACAAGATATTATTGCTATTCTTGGTATGGACGAATTATCTGATGAAGATAAATTGGTTGTATCTAGAGCAAGAAAAATGCAAAAATTTATGTCTCAACCTTTCTTTGTAGCCGAGCAGTTTACAGGCTTAGAAGGTCGTTATGTAAAACTAGAAGATTCTATTGCAGGATTTGAAGCAATACTTAGTGGAGAAGCAGATGAAATTCCTGAAAATGCTTTTTCATACGTAGGATCAATCGATGAAGCAATTGAAAAGGCTAAGAAGTGAAAAATTTCTTTAGTTTAGATATCGTAACACCAACACATTCATTCAGTTTTGATAATGTGACATATGTTAAATGTCCTGGGACTGAAGGTTACTTTGGAATTATGAAAAATCATACTAATTCTATCCTAAATTTAAAGGAAGGGGTAATATCAGTAAAAACAGAAGATAAAGAGATTCAATTTTCTTGTTCAGCTGGTATCGCTGATATCAATTCCGACTCTACTGATGACATTCCAGATAAGGTATTATTGCTTGTCGAAAATGCACAAGAATTAGAAAAATAATTATTACATTGGTACTATATGGAATCTAGAACACATAATTGTGGTGAATTAACCAAGAAGAATATTGATAAAAACGTTCGATTGTTTGGATGGGTTAATTCGACACGTACACATGGAAAAATTATTTTTATTGATATCAGAGATAGATTTGGTAAAACTCAAATTATTTTAAATACAGATTCTCTTATAGGTAAAGGAAAAACCTTATCGAATGAAGATGTAATATCAGTCTCTGGTAATGTCATAGCTAGATCATCAGACTTAGTAAATAATAATATGACAACAGGAGAAATCGAAGTTGTTGCAGAAGAGCTAGATATTTTGAATATGGCTTCTCCACTTCCAATGTCTATTCATGATAGATCAGCTTCTACTGAAGAGCATCGATTAAAGTATCGTTATTTAGAGTTAAGAAATTCTGAATTACAAAATAATTTAATTCTTAGACATAAGACAACTCAGGTAGTTAGAAATTTCCTAAATGATCAAAATTTTATTGAAATCGAAACCCCAGTATTAACTAAGTCTACACCTGAAGGTGCAAGAGATTATTTAGTGCCAAGTAGGGTTCATAATGGAAAATTTTATGCTTTACCTCAATCACCTCAAATGTATAAACAATTGTTTATGATTTCTGGTTTAGATAGATATTTTCAGATTGTGAAATGTTTTAGAGATGAAGATTTGAGGTCAGATAGACAGCCTGAATTTACTCAAATTGATTTAGAAATGAGTTTTGTCGACGAGCAACATGTAAGAGATCTAGTAGAAGAACTTATTTCAACTGTATTTTATAAAGTTAATAATGTCAAAATGGAAACCCCATTTCCTACCCTATCTTATAAAGATGCAATGAAAAGATTTGGTAGTGATAAGCCCGATCTTAGATATGGAATAGAGTTGCAAGATTTTAAATCTTTTTCTGATCAGTCTGATTTTCAAGCATTTAAAAGTTCAGAGTCTGTGAATATGATCAATGTAGATAATTCAGACTTTTTTTCTAGAAAAATTATTTCTGAACTAGATACTTACGCCCAATCACTTGGAGCTAAAGGGCTTGCTTGGATGAAGTATAAAGCAAATTCTTTTGAAGGAGGTATATCAAAATTTTTCAATCAAGACCTTCAAAATACTATTGCATCAAATTGTGATATTCAGAGTGATTCTATATGTTTTATGGTTGCTGATAACTCTCAAATATCTTTGAAAGTATTAGGGAAGATAAGAGTGAAAGTTGCAGAAATGCTAAATTTATGCGATGACTCAATATTTAAGCCAGTATGGATTGTAGATTTTCCATTGTTTAGTTGGGATGAAGATAATAAACGCTTTGATTCTGTGCATCATCCTTTCGTAGCTCCAAAAGATAAAGATACTAAAATTGCAATATCAGAACCTGAAAAAGCTATATCAAAAGGTTATGATATAGTAATCAATGGTTATGAAGTAGCAGGAGGGTCTATTAGAATCCATGATCAAAAACTACAACAGGAAATTTTTGAAACTATGAACCTTACTAAAGAAGATATTAATAGTAAGTTTGGATTTTTCATTGATGCTCTAAAATTTGGAACTCCTCCTCATGGCGGTATTGCATTTGGATTAGATAGATTGGTAATGTTGTTAGCTGGTGTAAATAATATCAGAGACGTAATCGCATTTCCAAAAACTACTTCAGCGTCTGCACTCATGGAAGACTCCCCTAATACTGTTTCAGATGAACAATTAGACGATCTAGGTATAGGTATTAAAGAGAATGAAAAAAACATTTGAAATAAAAGGAGTTGATCTAACAGAGCTTTATGGCATCGGCGATCAAAATATCCTTTTTCTTGAAAAATCTCTTCCATTAAATATTAACATTCGCGGTAATAGTATTTTTTGCCAAGGTCTCAAAAAAGATTTAGAGCATTTTTCTGTAATCTTAGGCCATATGGTTGATTCCATTAAAAAAGGTAATAATCTTAGTACAAAGGATATCAATCAATTATTGGCAATGAATATGCAGAAGAGCCTTGATAATAAAAAATCTATTAATAATGTTATTTTTTATGGTAAAAAAGGACCTATACATGCTAAGACAGATGGGCAGAGAAATTTATTAGAATCCTTATATAAAAATGAAATTGTTATATCTGTAGGACCTGCTGGAACGGGAAAAACATTTTTGGCAGTTGCCCACGCACTTTCTTTATTAGAAAAGCATGAAATTGAAAAAATTATCTTTTGTAGGCCTGCGGTAGAAGCAGGAGAAAGTTTGGGATTTCTCCCAGGAGACTTGAAAGATAAAATTGATCCATATCTTGGACCATTATATGATGCGTTAAATGAATTATTACCAAAAAGTAAGATTCAAATGTTTCTTAGCAAGGGAATTATAGAAATTATTCCTTTGGCTTATATGAGAGGAAGAACAATCAATAGATCTGTAATGATCTTAGATGAAGCTCAAAATGCATCTACCATTCAAATGAAAATGTTTTTAACTAGGTTAGGTATAGATTCTAGAGCGATAATTACTGGAGATATTTCTCAGATTGATTTACCAAAAAAATCTAACTCAGGATTGATTAGTATTTTGAGTATTTTAAAAAACATAAAAGATATTGGAATTGTAGAATTAAATGAGCATGATATCGCCAGACACCGTTTAGTGAAGCATATTATAAATGCATACTCAAAACTGGAAGGATAAAAGGAAAATTATAATGAATAAAGGTATATTTGAAAGAATCAGTAAAACAAATCATGAGCAAATAGTTTACTGCAATGACAAAAGTTCTGGCTTAAAAGCAATTATAGCCATCCATAATACTGTTTTAGGTCCTGCTCTAGGAGGATGTAGAATGTATCCTTATAAGAATGAACACGATGCTTTAGTTGATGTTTTGAGACTTTCGAGAGGAATGACATACAAAGCCTCAATAGCAAATTTAAATTTAGGAGGAGGGAAAGCAGTAATCATTGCAGACCCAGCTTCAGATAAATCAGAAGTACTTTTAAGATCTTTTGGAAAATTTGTAGAAAGTTTGAATGGAGCATATATTACAGCAGAAGATGTTGGTATGTCAGTACATGATATGGAGTTCATTAGGATGGAGACTAATCATGTTACTGGAATTAAAAGAGCTATGGGTGGAAGTGGAGATCCATCAATATTAACTGGATATGGCGTATTTGTCGGTATGCAGGCTGCGCTAAAGAAAAGATTAGGTATAACTTCAATGAGAAATTTGAAGGTCGGAATACAAGGGTTTGGAAACGTAGGTTATAATTTATGTAAACATCTTCACAAAGCAGGTGCAATAATTTATGGCTATGATATAGATCAAGAAAAATTAGATAATGTGGTTAATGCTTTTGGAGTCATACCTTTATCAAATGAAGAATTAGTTTCTGCAGATCTAGATATATTTTCACCATGCGCTTTAGGCGCGGTGATTAATCCAGAATCAATTAAAAAATTAAAATGCTCTATTATTGCTGGGGCAGCAAATAATCAACTTGAAAAAGAATCTAGAGATTCAAAGTTATTGCTAAGCAAAAAAATAATGTATGTTCCTGACTATGTTATTAACGCTGGCGGATTAATAAATGTCGCAAATGAGCTTCAAGGATATAATAAAGAAAAAGCTCACTATCAAGTAGAGGGTATATACTATATTCTTATGAGAATATTTGACTATGCAGCAACAAATAATATTTCAACTCTTGAAGCAGCAAACCTACTTGCAGAGAGAAGAGTAAATGAATTTATTAAATGGCATCATTAATGAGTAAAAAACAACATAGAAAAAAAGCCAGAGAAGCAGTATTGCAAGCCTTGTATGCAAAGCATGTGTCTAATGAAGATCAAAAAAAAGTTTTGCATGATATTAATGAACGCTATCAGTTTGATAAGCCAACAAAAAAATTCGTGAATGAATTATTTAAGCTCACAATAAAGAACTCTGAAAGTTTAGATAAAAAAATTGAAGACTCATTAGAAAATTGGACTCTTGATAGAATTAATATTATTGATAGATTAATTATGCAGATGTCAATATGTGAAATGTCACTCATGAAAGAGTATGACATATCCTATAAAGTTACTATTAGCTCCGCTATAGAAAATGCTAAAAAATTTAGCTCTGAAGATAGTACTGCATTTGTCAATGGAGTATTAGACTCCGTATATAAAAAATTATAATTGATATGAGTGTATTAACAAAAATATTTGGTACAAAATCTGGAAGAGAAATTAAGCAGATTAAACCTTTAGTCGGTCAGATTAACAGTCTATATGATTCATTACAAGGAAAAAATGAATCGTACTTATCAGAAAGAACTCACGAATTACAAAAATATGTACAGGAAAAAATTCAGACTATAGAAAGTGAAAAATTAAAAGATATTACCGATAGAAAAGCAATACAGAAAATACGTACAGAAATTGAAAAAGAAATATTAGACGATATCTTAGTAGAAGCTTTTGCTTTAGTCAAACATGCTTCTCGATTATTATGTGGGAAAAAATGGACAGCTGTTGGTCAAAAAATTGAATGGGAAATGATTCCTTATGATGAACAATTAATTGGTGGAATTGTTCTTCATCAAGGAAAGATTTCTGAAATGAAAACTGGAGAAGGAAAAACTTTAGTTGCAACGATGCCTATTTATTTAAATGCTTTATCGGGTAGAGGAGTGCACGTTGTAACTGTTAATGATTATTTAGCCCAACGAGATTCAGAATGGATGGGCAAGGTTTTTGAGATATTAGGTATGTCTGTTGGTCATATTCTAAATTCAATGAATCCAGATCAAAGAAAAGAAGCTTATAGTTGCGATGTTACCTATGGAACTAACAATGAATTTGGGTTTGATTATTTAAGAGATAATATGACAATTGATTCTGAGTATTTAGTACAAAGACCTCATCACTATGCTATAGTAGATGAAGTAGATAGTGTTTTAGTAGATGAAGCCAGAACTCCCTTGATTATTTCAGGCCCAGTAGAAACTAAAGTCAATCAGTCTTATATAGACTTAAGTTCGCCTGTAAAAAATTTAGTCAGACAACAGAAGCGACTAGTTACTGAATTAGTAGCAAAAGCAGAAGCGATATTAAGAATTGATTCGCCATCAGAAGATCAACGCTATGATGCCGGCTTACTTTTATTAAAAGCAAAAAAGGGATTACCTAAGGATATCAAATTACAAGAATTATTCCAAGAGCAGGGAACGCTAAAGTTGATGAATAGTGTTGAGTCTGAATATATTGCAGATAAAAAACTACATGAGCTTGATGAAGATTTATACTTTGGTATAGATGAACAGTCGAATAGTGTAGATCTTTCAGATAAAGGAAGGCTGGCTTTATCTCCAGATAATGTTGAAGCATTTACAATACCTGATTTGGGAGAGATGTTAAGCGATATTGATGAAAGTAATCTATCGGAGGATCAAAAGAAGTTAAATAAAGAAAAAGCATATCAATTACACTCTCAAAGAAGCGGTAAAATTCATTATTTAAATCAATTACTTAAAGCATATACATTATTTGATAAAGATGTAGAGTATGTGGTACAAAATGGACAAGTATTAATTGTGGATGAATTTACAGGAAGAGTATTACCTGGAAGAAGATTTAGCGGAGGCCTTCATCAAGCATTAGAAGCAAAAGAAAATGTTAAGATTGAAAAAGAAACTCAAACCTTAGCCTCAATTACTATTCAAAACTATTTTAGAATGTATGATAAATTATCCGGGATGACAGGTACTGCTGACACTGAAGCGGCAGAATTTGAAAAAATTTACAATCTAGGTGTTACGGTAATTCCAACTCATCGTCCAATTGCCAGAAAAGATTTTAATGATGCTATTTATAAATCAATGCATGCAAAATATAAAGCTGTGATTAATGAAGTAGGTGATTACTTCAAAAAAGGACAGCCAGTTTTAATTGGAACAATCTCAGTTGAAGTTTCAGAACTATTATCAAAAATGTTAAAACAAAAAGGCATACCGCATAAGGTGCTAAATGCTAAGCAGCATCAGAGTGAAGCTGAAATTGTAGCACAGGCAGGATTAAAAAATTCTATTACTATTGCAACAAATATGGCGGGAAGAGGAACAGATATAAAATTAGGTCCAGGAGTAGAAGAGTTAGGTGGATTGCATATCATTGGTACTGCACGACATGAATCAAGACGTATTGATTTACAGTTACGTGGTCGATCTGGTAGGCAAGGAGATAGTGGCTCATCAAAGTTTTATATCTCTTTAGAGGATGATTTAATGCGACTTTTCAATATGGATAAACTTGCTTCATATATGGATAGACTTGCAATGGATGAAGATCAAGAATTGAGTGCTGGCATGTTAAATCGTGGGGTAAGTAATGCTCAAAAGAAAGTTGAAGAAAGAAATTTTGGTATGCGTAAGCATTTACTAGAGTATGATGATGTTTTAAACCAACAAAGAGAAATTGTCTATGAACTAAGAAATAAAGCATTATTGTCAGATTCAATCAGATCTTCAATTGATGAATTTATAGATGATTTTATTTATGATTTATTTGAGCCATTAGATATTAAGCATATAAAAGATTGGGATTGGACTGCGTTAAATCAAGAATTAAATGCACACTTACTGATTGACATAAATCAATCTGATTTTGAAGGAAAAAATAATAAAGAAGAGATATTAAATATCATTCTAGAAAAAGCATTAGAGTACTATAATAAGAAAGAAGAACTCATACCAGAAGAGTTATTGCGTAAGCTTGAAAAGTTTGTTGTATTAAGGACTATTGATGAAAAATGGCGTAATCATTTACTGGGAATGGATCAATTAAGAGAGGGTATTGGTTTAAGAGCATTTGGACAAAAGAATCCTTTAATAGAATATAAAGCAGAAGCATATAATTTTTTTCAAGACTTGATGATAGGCCTACGAGCTTCAATCGTTCAACGTGTTTATCATGCACAAATTAGTGAAAATACACGTCCAAAACAGATGTCACCTCTTCAAAAAAATATTCAATTAACCCATGTTGATCCACAAGACAATCCTCTACCAAAATCAAAAAGTGCTCCGGATGTTAATGTAGAAGATAAAATTGGTAGAAATGATAAGATAAAAATAGTATCTCCGCAGGGAGAACAGTTGGAAGTGAAGTTTAAAAAATTAGAATCATACTTATTGAAAGGATATACACGTGTCTAATAAAAAAAATAAATTACATTTTTCAACAAAATCGATTCATGTTGGAAATAAAATTGATGAAACAGGAGCTGCTGTTACTCCGATTCATTTAACATCAACCTTCAGACAACCTTCATTTGAAAGTTCAGAAAAATATGTTTATTCAAGAGTTGGAAGTCCGACACTGTCGGCTCTAGAGGAAAATTTAGCTATGTTAGAGAACGCTAAATATGCCTATGCATTTGCTTCTGGAATGGCAGCAATGACTGCAATCTTTATGATGTTCAAACCGGGAGATCATGTTCTAATTTCACGCAATGTATATGGGGGTGTTTTTAGGTTAGTGACCAAAGTATTAAATGATAATAAAGTAGATTTTGAATTTATTGATACGACCAACTTAGATATAGTTTCTAATTCAATTAAAGAAAATACAAAATTGATTCATCTTGAAACACCAAGTAATCCTCTATTAGAGTTAGCTGATATTGAAAAAATTTCAGATTTAATGCATGAAAAAAATATTTTAGTCAGTGTTGATAATACTTTTATGGGTTCTTATGGTCAAAGACCATTAGACCTGGGTGCAGATATTGTAATGCATAGTACAACAAAGTTTATTAGTGGACACTCAGATGTATTAAGTGGAGCATTGATGGTTAACAGTGATTCAGCAGCTGAGAAAATAACTCTAATTCAAAATACGGGCGGGGCATTGCCGAGTCCATTTGATGCATGGTTACTTTTAAGATCAATTAAAACACTTTCTATTAGGGTAGAAAGACAGTTTGAAAATGCAGGAAAGATTGTTGAGTGGCTAGATAATAATCCAAAAGTAACCAGAGTGATTTATCCTGGGTTAAAATCTCATAAACAATTTGATTTAGCAACAAAGCAACATGCTTCACCGGATGGAAATCCAGTATATGGAAGTATGATTTCTTTTGAATTAGATAAATCAATAGATATCAATATTTTTGCAAAAAAATTAAGTATTATTACGCTAGCTGAAAGTTTAGGTGGGGTTAAAAGTTTAATATCTTGTCCCTATTCTATGACCCATGCTTCTGTACCACATGATGAAAAAACTACTTTAGGAATAACGCCTAATTTATTAAGGTTTTCTGTTGGTATTGAGCATGTAGATGATTTAATTTCAGAACTTGATTTTGCAATGAATCATAATTAACGCTTTTTTTAGTTAATTCTTTTTATATTGTTAAAAATATATGCCGTGGTGGCGGAATTGGTAGACGCGCTGGTCTTAGGAACCAGTATCGTAAGATGTGAAGGTTCGAGTCCTTTCCACGGTACTTATGGAAATTATATTCCTAGTTGTTATAATTCTGACAGCACTAGTGCTTTTTATTACAGAATTATTTCCAATAGATGTAACAGCTCTACTGGTTCTTGGGTTGTTGCTAGTCCTCGGACTATTTAGTCCAGTTGGTATTACTCCAGCTGAGGGCCTTGCGGGATTTTCTAATCCTGCTGTCATCACTATTGCTTGTCTTTTTGTGATGAGCTATGCACTACAAAAATCTCATATCCTAGAATATGTTATTATCAGTATTAATAAGTTAATTGATAAGTCTAGAATTTTAGGAATGGTTGCTTATCTATTCTTTATCGGTATTGCTTCTGCCGTTGTGAATAATACAGCAATTGTAGCAATATTTATGCCTGTTACTATTCGACTAGCAGATAAATATAATATCAACCCTTCCAAGGTGTTGATTCCATTAAGCTATGCAGCTATTTTAGGTGGAACGTTAACACTTGTAGGCACTTCTACAAACTTAATTGTGAATTCAATATTAGTAGATACTTCAGGAGGCTCAGTATCGCTAGGGATGCTTGAATTTGCAAAATTTGGAATTATCAAATTTGCAATAGGTTTAGTATATATTTTTACTATTGGGCATAAATTACTTCCTTCCAGAGTAGCAAAATCTTCTAGTATTGAAGACTATAGCTTAGATGGATATTTAACAGAATTTAGAATTAATGAAAATTCTCCTTTGTGTGGGAGAACTTTATTAGATAGAAAAATTAATGAAAATTATGATGTGATTGTTTTAGATGTATTGCGAGGCGGTGAAATTATTGCTTCTAATTTAAGAAACTTAAAACTAAAACAAGATGATGTTTTATTTGTAAAAGGATCTTTTGAAAATTTTCAACGTTTAAAAGAAATTGAAAATTTAGCTCTTTTGACTGATGAAAAACTTACACAGGAAGAGTTAGAGCAAGAAGATCATATACTAGCAGAATGCCTAGTTACTGACAATTCAGAACTCATCGGACAAACTCTTCAAGAAGCTAACTTTAGAAGATCGTTTGGTAGTTTTGTTCTAGCAATTCGTAGAGAAGGTGAAGTTATCCGACGCAAGTTAGCACATTTTATTTTAAAGCCATTTGATACTTTATTAGTATATGGACCCAAGGATCGCATCAATGAACTTGCATCTAAAGAAGGGTTTATTGTCTTAGGTAAAGTAGATGCAAAACTTGATAGTCATCCCCTTTGGTGGTTAAGTATTGCTACAATTTTATGTGCTGTAGGTTTAGCTATTTTTAAGATCGTTCCTATTGCAGTTGGAGTTATTATTGGAGTGATTGCATTATTGCTAGCTAGAGTTATTACGCCTCAAGAGGCTTACTCATCTATTCATTGGCAGGTTATTATAGTTATTGCAGCTTTCCTACCAATGGGAGTTGCTATTCAACGTACAGGATTAGATGTTATAATAGGAAATGGAATAGGAAGTGTAGTCAATTTATTTCCAGAGCATCTTACTCCATATTTTCTTTTAGCTATTATTTATTTGATTACAATGATATTAACAGAGATTGCATCTAATGCCGCTACTGCAATTATTATGACTCCTATTACTTTAACATTAGCAGCAAGCTTTGGGTTTGATCCAAAGCCATTTATTTTTGCTGTATGTTATGCTGCTTCAGCATCTTTCATTACTCCAGTAGGCTACCAGACAAACTTGATGGTATATGGTCCTGGAGGATATAGGTATTCTGACTACATTAAGGTAGGACTTCCTTTGGGAATTATTTTATGGATTATTTCTGTAATGATTATTCCAATGATTTGGCCTTTTTAATGTTTAAAGATTTAGACAGCTGGGAATATGAAAATAAAGCTATATCAAAAACATTTGAGTTTTCATCATATTTATCTGGCGTAAACTTTCTTAGTAAGGTGGCTTCTTTAGCTGAGAAACTCAATCATCATCCAGACATGACATTAACCTGGTGTAAGGTGCATATAGTACTCACAACGCATGATAGTGGCGATGTAACAGATAAAGATGCGGCATTAGCTAAATTATGTGATCAACATTTCAAGGGCTAGTATTGAGATATCTAGTATTAGTATCATTACTTTGGTCGTTTTCATTTGGAATTATTAAATATGGTCTATCCGGCGTAGATCCTTTTTTTATTAGTTATGCTAGAAATTTGATTGCACTGGTCTTTTTCAGTTCAATTTCTCTTTATCAGTTCAAGAAATTTCAATGGGATACTAAGTTATTGCTTATAGGAGCGATTCAATTTGGATTAATGTATATTTTTTATATCCAGTCTTATCAGTATCTACCAGCATATCTCATTGCGACTTTTACCATTACAACGCCTATTTTTATATCTATTGCTGATAGATACTTTTTTAAAAATCTTATCACTTTAAAAGATGCTTTAGCCATTTTTTTAGTAATATTAGGTTCTTACCTTATGCGATACAATGTTGCAAACCCGGTTGAATACTGGTATGGATTTATGCTGATTCAATGCGCTAATTTTGTATTTGCTTGGGGACAAGTATGGTTTAAAAAATGGAATAGCGAACATCGCAATACTGATATTATCAGTAATTTTTCTCAATTATTTCTTGGTGCTACGATCGTTACATCTGGAGTCTATTTATCAATATCAGATAATATTATTAAGTTAACAGATACCAATTTACTCGCTTTACTTTTTTTAGGATTATGTTCTACCGGGATTGGTTTTTTACTATGGAATATTGGTGCAACAAAAGTGAATTCATATAGGCTTGCTGTATCAAATAACTTGGTGATACCAATTGCCATTCTAAATTCAGTGTTAATTTTTGGAGAATCAATAAGTCTATTATTGTTCTTACCGGGAATAATTCTATTTTATATAGCCTATAGAATTACTTAGTTTTTTTTATCTTTTTTTGTGCATCTTTCTTACGGCATTTGCCATAAATATATCAAGTAGACCTTTAAATGCAATCACAATACGCCATTGCCATGGGAAAATGAACATTTTCTTCTTCTTATGTAATGCATTTACAATTTTCTTTGCAGCAATATCAGTTTTTATAATAAATGGAGTCCATTCTACTGGATCCGTCATTTCGCTTTCAACAAAGCCTGGACAAATAAGGGTTACATCAATAGTTTTTGGTAAAGTTTTTCTCCAACTTTCACTCAAAGCTCTTACGGCAAATTTAGAAGCAGCGTATGCTCCTCCACCAGCCCATGCTATATGACTAGCAACTGATCCTACTAAAGCAATATGCCCATCATCTTGTTTGAGCATTACTGGAATAAATGGAAGTATTGTATTTTGAACTCCAATAACATTAACCTTGATTACTTCATTAATTAATGTTGGATCTCCTTTATGAAGTGCATCAAGATCCCCAAGACCTGCATTTGCAATGACTAAATCAATTTTTGTAATTTTTGATAAGAAATCATCTATTGATTCTTTGGTAGAGTGCTGATCAGTAACATCAACAGAGTAGATTGTAACTTCAGCGCCCATTTCGCGACATTTAGTAGCAATGTCTTCTAATTTTTCTTTTCTTCTTGCGCATAATGCTAAGTGATTACCTTTTTTAGCATATTCATAAGAGACATACTCTCCAATTCCGCTACTTGCACCTGTTATGTAAATATTCATAGAGACGATTCTACAAATTTATCAGTCATAATTCCACCAAAACTAATTATATTCATTCATACATGGATAAAAGTAAAATAAATGGATTAGCTCAAGCAATTCTTGAAAATGAAGCGCGTCAACTAAATAATGTTGCAAAACAAATTGATAATGATATTGTAAAGGCTTCAGAGCTTATCATGAACAACAACGGTAAGTTGGTGATTTGTGGATTAGGAAAATCAGGATTAATTGGACAAAAGATTGTGGCAACTTTATGTAGTACAGGCACAAAAAGCGTATTTGTGCATGCAGCAGAAGCACTACATGGAGATTTAGGTATTTACAATCCAGGAGATCCAACGCTTCTTATATCAAAGAGTGGAAACACAGAAGAATTAGTACGATTAATTCCAATTTTACGTGAATTTCAATCACCATTAATTGCTTTAGTAGGTAATATGGATTCTTACATGGCAAAAAATGTAGATATTGTATTAAATGGAACAATTGAGAGTGAGGTTGATCCACTCGGTATTGTGCCTACAACAAGCGCATTAGCTGCTTTAGCTATTGGAGATGCTCTAGCATCTGTCCTGATGGTTAGAAGAGGATTTAACGAAAAAGATTTTGCGCGATATCATCCTGGCGGAGAACTAGGGAAGCAATTAGGCTTAACTGTAAATCATTTAATTCATTCTTTAGATGATGTTGCTGTTATCGAAGAAGATGCTTCTTTAGGTAGTATTGCATCTGCAATGACTGAAAAGCCTTTAGGCGCAGCATTGATTATAGATAATAAAAAATTAAAAGGTATTGTTACCGAGGGAGACTTAAGAAAAGCGATTGCATCTAATAAGTCTTTATCAGATTCGATGGGAGAATTAATTAATAAAGAACCTATATCTGTGTCTCACGCACTATCAATTCAGGATGCAATGAAATTAATGGAAGATCGTGGTTCGCAAATTTCTGTATTACCCGTTGTAAGTGAATCTAATGAATGTTTAGGCTTAATTAGATTACATGACTTGTATCAAACTAAATTAGTCTGATCATACAATAGACACTTCATTTATTATGATTTCCCTCTATTAACTATTTAACAAGTAACATTTTCATGGTCTTATTAAAATCTTTTGTACGAAGTTGATAGAAGTATACACCACTACTTAATGTATCGCCATCATCATTCTTACCATCCCATTCTACGGTATGAGTTCCTATACTATTTTCGCCTCGATCAATTGTTTTTACTAATTGTCCTAGCGTATTATAGATATAGATCTTAACAGAAGTTACTTCTGCTACATCATACTGGAATGTTGTCTGGCTATTGAATGGATTTGGATAGTTTTGGTAGAGTTTAAATTCATCTGGATTACCAAGTTCCATTACACCATTACCAGCTGCTCCATCTTTAGAGAATAATTGATAACTCACTTCAATTTCAGATCTAGGTGTATCTCCATCAATATAGATAAATAATTCTTTTTCATCTTCAGATAGTCTACCAAATTCAAACTCATAGGTTTCTCCAAGACTATCATTATTTTCTAATATAATCATACTCTGATTATTTTTTGCTACAGAGAATTGATATACATTACCTTCATTTATAATTTCAAATCGTCCAGCAGTAATATCGTCTGGAAGAGTAATCTTAATTTGATTACCAAATAATTCTGCAGGAAAGTCAATTGGATTTAACTTTTGCTGCTGTTCAGATTCTGAAGTTTTACCTTGAGCTTTAGTCCACTGCCAGTTTCTAGTGAAGACACTCACATCATTAATGTCAGCTGAACCATCTAAGCTTGGAGTTAAATAAGGACTTGTTCCAGTAGCTGGACCTAAGTCAACACTCGGCCATGCATTTACAAAAGAGTTCAAGTCTTCAACATCTACATCCCAGTCATTATCATAATCACCTAGCATCGTCGTATAGGTTGTAAATCCACTAATAACAGCATCTGAGTTATTGCCACTTTCGTCAAATGCAGCAACTTTAAGATAATATTTGGTATAATCATCAAGAGTTAATCCAGTCAATGTTAAATTGGTTAAACCAACATTTTCATAGAATACAACATCTGCTTCAAGATCTTGATCGGTTGTTCCAATACCCATGTAATAGTATGCTATTCCAACATTATCTGACCAACCATCAACGCTGATTGTGATATCAGAAGTACTTCTTACATATTCACTATCCTGTAAATCATTGATTGTAAATGTACCAGCAGTAGGACCAACACTGTCTAATAGATAGCTAACTTGACTAGAAATAGTTTCATTTCCATCATTATCAACAGCACCTACTTTATAATACCATTGATCGCCTTGAGTTAATCCATCATGTAAGAATGAATCGACTCCAAAAGTTTGTCTAAATATAAATGTTGTATCAGGCCATGGACTAGTTGAAGGGGAAGGTTCCAAGTGTTCAGAATCAATGTTTCCAAGTGCTCCTTGTCCCAAGAGATTGCCACTACCCGCTGTAAAATTATCTGTTAAACTACCATATACATTATAAGAAGCAAAGTCTGATTCGCCATTTCTATTCCAGAAAATAGCTACACCATCGTCACTAGGATCCCATGAATCATTTGCTGCATCATAAACTAGTTCTGCTTCAGCAGATACTCCTTGCGGAGCAAGTGGAGCACCACTCGAATTTAATTGTCCGGCAGTTAATGTGAAATTATCCCAGAAAGAATAATTTTGATTAGATGTTGTTATATGAATTGCAACACGTACTTTTGTACCAGCATACTGACTTAAATCGTAAGTTTGTTGAGTCCATGTGCTTGCAGTGTCTTCCATATTAGCAAGTGTTACCGTAAAGTCTGTAATTGCAGTTCCTCCAGATGTAGATAATAATACATCATAAATTTCTGTTATACTTCCATCATTCATATTACTATAAAAACTCAAAATATTGTCTGTACCTGGTCTTAGCCATAGCTCTGGACTAATCAACCAATCATCAGCAGCGCCAGAACCAGCATTACCTAAGCCAGTCATCCAGTGACTACCATCTGCAGCACCGTATCCTGCAGTATAATACCACCAAGAGAATGCATCTGCATCACCATTACTGTTTATAGTACGAAATGCATGGACATCTCTTCTACCATCAGCCCAACCATATGGGTTAGTTTCAAATCCTTCTTCCCATAAAATGTCTTGTTGAGCTGTTGCCCAAATAATATTGTTTTTTGTTACTACATCAGAATTTGATCCGTCAGATACAGTTAAACCAACATTATACTGTCCTGAGGAAGTATATATATGTGATGGAGATTGTTCGGCACTTGTAGATCCGTCTCCAAAATCCCAAGCCCATGAAGTAGGTGCTCCTGTTGATCTGTCAGTAAATTGTACTGTCAGTGGAAATACACCTGAAGTTTTATCTGGAGTATATGCAGCACTTAATGGTGCTGTAGAAGTAAACCCTGTAGAATAAAATAATCCTCTCCCATGAGTTCCAGCGGCTAATGCATTATCAGATGATCTTCTTACTAACATATCAGTTCTGACATTTGCTAAACCATCATTTGATGGATTCCATGTAGGGTTTGAAACAGAAATATCATCAGAAACCCATGTTCCAAGTTCAGTAGCTAAGATTACCTGGTTATAATTATTTGGATTATATAATCCCCAACGAATAGGCATATCAGCAAGATCACCTTCAACATCGATCCATCCATTGGCTCCACCACCACCTATTGTTTCCCAAACTGAAGGCACTCCATAATTTGATACAGTAACTAATATTTGGTTGTCATCTTTTCCAATATCAATTGATGCAATATATCCACTAACATTAGATCCGCTAATATCGGTAGCAGTATAACTACTTGTATGCGCATCAGTAATTTTGAAAATTCTTCCAGATGAGGTTCCAACAAAAAGAACTCCATCGGTATGAGGCGACATCTTAAAGGCTGATGCAGTAGAACCTAGAGATATGCTCATCAATGTTTTGTCAGCTAAAGTAGAATAATTATTTAATCTTAAAATTGTGCTAGCATCTACAGCAGAATAAAATGTTTGACTAGTAGGGTCAATTGTAGATGGATTAATAAAGAAGCCTGTATCACTTCCATCAGCTGCCTCATGATTTGCGTACAAGGAGAAGCTTGATCCTCCATTAGTACTTCTATAAATACTATTATATGTTGTTGCAGTAAATTGATAATTTGGATCAAGTTGATCGATATGAGTATATGCACCATCTCCACCAACTTTAGCACTACCGCTTTGAATACCTGTTCCTTGGATTGTCCAAGTACCATTATCTTGAGTTCCACCCATTACATACTGACTACCTGCATCGGGATGCAATGCAACAGAATAGAATTGACTAACATTATAACCAGTATTTCTATTTGATACAGTTACTCCTGCATCACTTGTATAATAGATACCACCATCATTAGAAAAGATAACCTCATTACTTGTAATTGTTTTTAGATTTTGTTGATCAACATGCATTGATGCAGTTCCTGAACCACCACCTGTTACTTGCGTCCAGCTTGCTCCAGCGTCAGTAGTTTTAAAAATATCTAACTCCCCAGCAAAAACTGTATTTGGATCATTTGGATCAACCCCTAAACTTAAGTCGTATCCAGCTTGTCCATTAGCATCTCCTAAAACATTTCCATTAGAATCTACAGGAAAAGGATCGCTACCTCCATAAGTATAGGTAGTCCAATTTGCACCACTGTCTGTTGTTTTCACAATCCAGTTAATTTTTCTAGTATCACTGCTGGCAATCATACCATACACAGTATTTGGATCAGAAGGAGCGACTGCAATAATAGTTCTGTTTGCTGAACCGATAAATCCTAAACTAATTTTTGTCCAGTTCGTACCATCATCAGAATAAAAAATATCACCACCACCATTACCATAAACATTTGTTCGAGATGCTGCCCAAATTCTATTATCACTTCCCATATCTAAGTCCATGATTTCATATGCATCTCCATCCGTAGAAGCTGTATCCATTACTTGTGTCCATGTAGCACCGCCATCAGCAGATCTCCATAAACCAGTATTAGCAGATCCATGCCATTTACCTTCATAATAATGTCCACCAACTCCAGCATAAACAACACTTGTACCCGATTCGTTTCTAACAATGATATCAGTCACATAATTAAAATTTTCAGTAGCAGTTAAGTGACTCCAAGTAGAACCACCATCTGTTGTTTTCCACATACCTAATCCACGACTAGATGTTGAAAAAATTCCCATTCTTTCTCCAGTACCAACATACATTGTATTACTATCATTGGGATCTGAGTTAATGCTACCAACTGCTAGATTACCCCATGTGCCATCTACTGAATTCCATGTTGGATTGCCAGATGTAATATCATTTGTATACCATAATCCTCCGGTAACTCCTGCAGCCCATAATTTTTTGTTTGTAGAATCGTTAGGATCAAGAAGGATTGCTCTAGTTCTACCTCCAATAGTATTAGGACCTCTTTCAACCCAATTTACTTCGGTCATTCTTTTTTCATAAGAAAGACTCATACGTTTTTGTTCTGCAAATTCTACAGCATCTAATATACGTTCTGTTGGAATAGTTCCTGTGTTTGGGTCATACATCATAAGATAATCATGCGCACCTTTTAAGTCTGGACGTAATGCTTTAGGTAATTTTTTACTATCTTTATAAGATACAGTCTGTCTTTTAGAAAGGAAGTCATTGATAAATGCTTCTTGCGTTAAGCGATTTTGTTCACTTAAATAATTCGTAATATTTTGTTTAACTGGCTGAAACCCAATAAGTCCAACCATAGTAAAAGCAATGATGTAATTTAGTTTTTTCATAGTGTTATTCCAGTATTAAGTATCCATTTTCTAATCCGTTAACTGTAATGTTTGCACCATCCACATCTAACATAATAGTATCAGCGCCGTCAAAATTAATATTTGTATTTGTTGATCCATTCACTGTAAAGTTTACCGTAGCAATCACACCGTCTCCATCAGAAGTTGGTTGATCGCTAGATAATGAAGATGTATAAATTAGTACCTCTCCATTACTTTCATCTTTAGTAACAATAAATAATGGATCAGTATTTCCTTGTAAAAAATCTCCTGCAGTGACATCGCCAATAGTTACTGCACTTGCATCATAAATTAATTTTGCTTGAGCCGCAGCAAGACCGGTTACACCCAATACTTTTATATCTAATGAAACGCTAGCTCCCGTAGAAGTGTCCGTATATTTTGAATCTAAAATCATTGCTGGAGTTGCAATATCGGTCAATGTTACATAAGCTGATGCATTAGCAGTGTTAGATCCGCCTTCACCAGTTACGCTTAATGACACATCATAGCTTCCTGCGCTAGTGTAGGTATGAATCGGTGAATCGTCGGTACTAGTTGTTCCATCACCAAAGTTCCAACTGGATTGAGTATATTGGGATGATGTATTTGTAAACTGAACACGTAATTCAGGAGTTCCTGATGTAGGTGCTCCAAAAAATGCTGCAGTTGGTGCAACTGCATTCACTGTAATATAATTAGTCTTTGTTGTAGTGTCAGTTCCTCCGGTTCCTGTAACAGTTAATGAAACAGAGTAGGTGCCTGTATTATTATATGTATATGATACAGAAGTACCTGATGCGTCTGGAGATCCGTCATTGTCAAAATCCCATGCAGTAGTCGTTGCATTAGTAGATCCAGATAAGAATCCAACTGTTAAAGGTACAGGTCCCGATAGTGGAGATCCTGTAAAAATTGCTACTGGAGCTGGATCAGTAGGTCCTGTTCCGCCGCCATCGCCATCGCCGCTTCCGCCTCCGCCTCCGCCGCAACTAATTAATAAAATTAAAAATAATGATAGGAGTTTTTTTAGCATAGGTCACAAATCTACAATAATAATTACCACTTAGTCCATAAAACTATTTAGATCAGGCAGTTTTTTCTGAAATTATTACATTTCTTTGATCTAAATATTGTAGGATAAATTGCATGCATTCAGGTTTTACACCTACCATTTCAGGAGCAAAGACCCCATGCGCATTCCATAAATTCTCTAAGATTAAATTGATACTAGCAGTCGCAGTATATCCTGTAGTTCTTGCCATAGAAGAGGTTCGGCTATTTAAATCAAATTCATCATATAGATGATAACTGATTATTTTCATCTCACCTTTAATAATGATATCAAGCACAGTAAATTCTATTTCATTCTCATCCAACTTCCATAATTCAAACAATTTTTTAGATGTTTCAGCAATTTTTTTATCACTAAATAAGCCTTTATTTCTATAATCTAGCATCAATGCTGCATGGCCAGGATAGCGCAACGTTTTTTCTTTTAGGTTTGGAATATGGTTCATTGTGGATAGCAAGGAACGCAATCCATCCGTATTAAATGCTTCTAATTGACCAGCATCTTCTAATTCCATTATTTCAATATCAGATAAAGCAGGCTCAGTAATTACTTCATGATCTATCAACATTCTTGCAGGACGCGTATACTCTTCAATAACATCTATTGGAGAGAAGGGAGCTTTATAGTTAAATGGAGGTTGTGGATTTTTAGGGAGTCCGCCAACATAGTACTCGAATGATTCAATATTTAATTGTGCATCCCAATAGCCTAATAAATAATTAGGAATTCCAGGGGCAACCCCAGCATCAACAATAACGGTAACTCCTTTTTCTTTTGCAAGGGAATTAAGATCTAATACATTTTCTGGAGAGAAAGATATGTCTACAACATCCTTCCCATTATTAATAATAGTCTTTAGTGCATTATAGCCCAAAAAGCCAGGCACTGCTAATAATACAATTTCAGCTGGCTGAATCCACTTAGAAAGTGATTCCTCATCAGTAACATCTAACTGGAATATATGAATATGAGGATTTTTAGATTGAATTGCTTCAAGAGCATTAAGATCATAGTCTGCTAAAAAAAGATTATGATTTTTTGAAAGATCGGCAGCCATTGCACTTCCAACCATCCCAGCTCCAATTTGATAGATATTCTTCATTTTATTTTTTTCATAAAAAAAAGGAACTATCAAAGCTCCTCTTTGGTGTATTCATTGCTTGTATTTGCGGGATAGACGGGACTCGAACCCGCGACCTCCGGCTTGACAGGCCGGCGTTCTAACCAGCTGAACTACTACCCCAAATTATTTATTTATATAATAATGCGTATGGAATAAGAACTAAATACCCGATTAATAAAAGCAAGGGAGAAATGACTAAACTTTGAAAGCTATCAACTTCTCCTAAATACATTGTCAAATAACCCACAATTATAACGAAAACTCCGGCTCCAAACAAAACATAATTTTTAGTTTTATATGGCCACTTAAAGTTGATTGATTGTTTATTTTTGCTAGTCATTTACCTTAAGTTAAATTTCTTCTAGCTAGTTTCCAAAAAATATAATTCCTTACAATTGATTTCAGCCTATAAAAGAATTAATTTCTGCTTCTTTATGGCAGCCAATAATAATAATAATCGCGATTCAGTATTTGGTCTTTTTTTAACAATATGTCTTGTTGGAGCAAGTATATTTTTTACTTCAAACAGAAATATAGATAAAACAATTTTTGTGATTGAAAAAGGAATGTCGCTTAATAAAGTAACAAATCTTCTATATGAAAAAGATATTATTTATAACAAATCTTTTTTTAAGTATAGAGTTTATTTCCTCGGACTATCTAATAAAATTCCAGTTGGAACTTTTGTTGTTCAAGGTAAAATAAGCAATAGAAATGTTATTGATACAATTTTTAAGGATGGTCCAATTAGGCTAAAATTAACGATTCCAGAGGGATCGTCATCTGAGCAAATATTCCTAAATGCAAATATGCTATTTGATGCATCTTATGATTATAGTGTACTATTCAAAGATCTGATATTTATAAAAGAATTTGATATTAAGGCATCTTCTTTGGAAGGATATCTTTTTCCAGATACATATTATTTTTTTGAAGGAACAAGCAGTCGTAAGGTTTTAGTCACGATGATTGATGAGTTTTGGAAGAACTTTAATAAAACATTTATAGAACGCACAAATGAACTAGGATTTACGGTACATGAGGTTGTAACTTTGGCGTCGATTATAGAAGGAGAAGCTTTGCTAGATAGAGAGAGAGCTATTATATCTTCTGTCTATCACAATCGACTAAAAAAAAGAATGAAATTACAAGCAGATCCAACTATACAATATTTAATACCGGGCAATCCAAAAGCATTAAGTCTTAGAGACCTAAAACGCGTATCTCCTTATAATACATATTTGAATTACGGGTTACCACCTGGGCCTATTAATAATCCTGGGTTAGAATCAATTAGAGCAGCATTGTATCCTGCTAGTACAGATTATTTATATTTTGTAGCACAAGGTGATGGCTCTCATGTGTTTACCACAAATCAACAAGATCATTTGAAAGCAAAGAAGCTATACAAACAGTATAAAAGAGAAAATAGATGAAATTAACTGACTTAAATACTCAACAGCTTAAAGCAGTAAAGACTGTTAAGCACCCCGTACTTGTTTTTGCAGGCGCTGGAAGTGGAAAGACACGAGTTTTAACTTATAAAATATGGCATTTGATTAAGGATAAAATTTATCATCCCAATCAGATTTTAGCGCTGACATTCACTAATAAAGCTGCAGCTGAAATGAAAGAACGTATTAAGGATAGTATCAATTGTGATGGTGTAAATGTTGGAACATTCCATTCAATTGGAGCGAGAATTTTAAGAAAACATATTAGCTATTTAAATGATAAGTATAATAGCGATTTTACTATCTACGATGTCTCTGATCAAAAATCTTTGCTAAAAGAAGTAGTAGATCAGTTGAATATTGCAGAATTCAAAGAATTGAATATCAATTTCCTACGTTCGCAGCTTGATAAATTCAAAAATGCTTCAATGACAGTAAAAGAAGTAGAATCAAAAGCAAATAGCTTTGAAGATGAAAAAATTTCAGAAGTATATAAAAGATATTCAGAATTATTGCTATCAAATAATGCTGTAGACTTTAACGATTTAATCGGAATGCCTATTAAGTTATTCAAAGAAAATGATTCCTTATTGAAGCAATATCAAAAATCATGGCAATATATATTAGTAGACGAATTTCAAGATACTAATTCTCCTCAATTTGACTTAATCAGTCTGTTAGGCGGTAAACATCAAAATATCACAGTTGTAGGCGATGATGATCAATCTATTTATGGATGGAGAGGAGCAAATATTGATAATATTCTTACAAACTTTAAAGATACGTTTCCAAAAGCTATCGAAGTCAAGTTAGAGAAAAATTATAGATCTACTCAACGCATCCTTGATGGAGCCTGGTCTGTAGTTTCTAATAATACTAATAGAGCCGAGAAGAAATTAGTTGCTACAAAAGGTTTGGGAGAAAAAATTTCACTTATTTCTACTGGAAGCGATGAAGATGAGGCTAATGCAATATGCGATTCTATAAAAACAGAAATCAAAATCAATAAAGGCGCATTTAAAGACTTTGCTGTATTATATCGCACCAATGCACAATCTAGAATGCTTGAACAGACAATGATGAGAGAAGGCCTTCCATATAATATTGTAGGAGGTACTAAATTTTATGATAGAAAAGAAGTAAAGGATGTACTTGCTTATCTAACCTTAGTATGTAATCCAAATGATAATATTGCATTGAAAAGAATTATCAATTTTCCAGTTAGAGGGATTGGCGAAAAATCTATTAAAATTTTCAATGATTTAGGCCTAGAAAAAGGAATTTCATTATTTGACAGCTTAAAGTCTTGTAGAGATATAAAATTGAGAGGGAAACAACAAGATTCAATTGAAAATTTTTACCTATCAATTAATAAATTTCATGATCTATTAGATACATTAGACTGCAAAGAACTTTTACGCACTTTATTGGAAGAATTTAATATCGAAAATTACTATAAAAATAATCCTGCAGAACAAGATCGCTATAATAATATTCAAGAATTAAAATTAAGTATTGATCGTTTTGCAGAAAAATCAAATGGTAGTCTAAAAGAGTTTTTACAAGAAATATCACTTTATACCGATTTAGATGATTGGGATGATAAGAAAAATTCTGTAACACTTATGACTATTCATGGATCGAAAGGGTTAGAATTTTCTACAGTATTTGTTACTGGTCTTGAGCAAGGCTTATTTCCATTGATACGTATGGATGATGATATAGATCAGTTAGAAGAAGAGAGAAGGCTATTTTATGTTGCAGTAACAAGAGCGATGGAAAGAGTGTATTTATTGAATGCTAAATATAGAAGAAAATTTGGCGCACTAAATACATCATCTTTTGTGCAATCTGAGTTTTTAAATGAAATTGACAAAGATGTAATCAAGGTTAAGCCATACAAAACAGTTTATACAAAAAGAATTGTACGTTCTGGAAATAAGAAGACAATTCAAATATCTAGAACAGTAACAGAGTTTGACGACTTTAAGGTCGGCGATGAAGTCCAACATAATCTTTTTGGAGTTGGTACAATTTTAGTATTAAATGGGACTGGAGAAAATCAGAAAGTTGGCGTTGAATTTTCTGGTGGATTAAGAAAAAAGCTTATTGTTAAATATGCTAGACTAAAAAAGATAGATTAGGTAATTTGAATTATGGAAAATTTAATACCATGTAGATTTCATGTAGAGGTTGAGTCAGTGTTGAAAGCTGAAGGTTTAAGAGCGACAAAGCAACGCTTAGACATTTGGGATGAACTATCTGGAACAAATAAGCATAGAGATATTGAGACTATTCTGGGAAGTCTTCAAAAGAAAAAAATTAATGTTTCAAGAGCAACCTTATATAGAACGATTGATGTTTTTGTAAAACATGATTTATTAAAAAAACTTACTTTAGATGACGGTAGATTTTTATATGAGCATAATAAAAAATCTATTAGCCCACAACATGACCATATTGTATGTCAAGATTGTGGAGAAATTTTTGAGTTCTTTGATAATAGTATATCCAAAATTGAAGATAAGATTGCTAAAAATCTAAATCTTAAAGTCACAAAAAGAGTCCATCAGCTATCTGCTGTTTGTACCGGCTCTGAGTGTAACCATTCTAAAAATTAGCTTTTAAATGAAATCTATTCTTATTGATAATCTAGTTTCTGGAATGAAGCTCCAAGGCTTCTATCTTTGTGTAGAAAAAAAATCCAGAAGAAAAAAAGACGGCTCTATATATCTTGATTTATTGTTACAAGATAAATCGGGTATAATAAGGGCTCGTATTTGGGACAATGTCGAATCGCTATCAAAAAAATTTGATATAGGTAATCCTGTTGCTATAAAGGGAAGTACTTATAAGTACGGTGATAGTATTTTTATTAAAATAAAGAATATCACAAGAGCATCTATTGAGAAATATGCAAAATATGGATTTAGTTCATCGGACCTAATACCAAGTTCAAGAAAAAATGCAAAGCAGTTATGGATTGATCTGAACAAAGAGATTGATCTGATATCTAAAATTCACTTAAAAAAATTAGTAAAGAAAATATTAGTAGATCATAAACAGAAATTTCAGATTTATCCCGCTAGTATTTCATATCAATATAATTATCAAAGTGGATTAATTGAGCAAACAGTTTCATTAATTGAAATTTCTAAAATTTTAGGCAAGCATTATAAAGTAGATACAGACTTACTTTTAACAGGAGCATGCTTGCATCAAATTGGAAAATTGTATTCAATTAATATGGGATTTTCTCAAGTAAAATCAAATGAAAGACGATTGGTAGGAAATGCTATACTTTCAAGAGACGTTGTTAATAACTATATCAGAAAAGTAAAACGCTTTCCAGATCAAGATAAAGTAAGATTAGAGCATCTAATCCTATCTTACCAAGGTAGAAAAGAATGGCAAAGCCCTGTTGAACCTCAAACTTTAGAAGCCGTTTTATTGCATACAATTAACTATATGGATTCACAGGTTAATGTTATGAGCAAAAAATGACTAATAAGTTTAGTGCAGTTTATTTTTTAACTATATCTATATTATTTGGACAAAGCCATATTAGCTATGATCTATCAGATCAATTTGGAGTTGTTTTAGATAATAATCAGGTTGTTTGGAATAACGATAAAAAATTTGATGATTTATTTATCGATAGATCGTCTACATATTTTAAGAACAAATTCTCTTCTTTCAATTTCGATAATATGCCGACTGATTCTGTTTATGTCAAAAGTAAGTTCCAGTATGAATTTGGAGATTATGGTTTTAACAAATTAAATATTGGACTAAAAAAGCATTCCGAAAAAAGTGATCTCCAATTTACGGCAATGAAGAAGAGTTTTTTTGGAACTTATGCTGAGTTTGCTGATCAAGATAGTAGTCCGCTGAGTTTATTTTATAAGGTCGATTATACGACTAATCTATCCAATGGTAATTTATATTTTTCTGTAGGGTATTTCAGAGAAGATTCAAAATTTTTTTTTGATGTGAATTCAGATGTAATCTTAGAAGGTATTACCAATAAAGAGTTCTCTGATTTCTTGTCATTTACAGCAGGAAGTATTCTTAATGTAGATAGTTGGTCATATAATTTTGAACTGAATCATATTAATAAATATACCGATAGAGTTATTACCCAATATAATATTAATCATGAAGTTGATATTGATAGAAATCGATTCAATGTTAGTGCCAAAAATGGCAGAAATGTATCAATAACATCTTTTATTGATAACGCCTATTATTTTGATCATAACAACCAAGAGGGGTATAGTAGAAATATATTACAACTATCTAATAGCAATGAATTTAGTTTTGGAGATTTTACATACGGTATTGATTACATAGCAGATAAAGTAGTTCCTAATATTAGCTATGAAGCTAAATTTGGTACACTTGGGCTATATATGTCTAGAAAGAATAAGTCTAATATGGTTTTATTTGATAGGTCTCAACAATTTGAAGAATATTTATATCACCCCAAAGATCATGAAAAGGTACAGAATTGGGATTCATTGATTTTAAGCTATCGCTTATTTGTTGTTGATTTAGATCTGAATTTTGTAAGAGCTAATAATCTTCAAGCACAATACTTATCAGATATAGAAATAGCTGACTTCGATGGATATTTTTCTTTCTCAGATGATATGCTTTCGCTGAAAACAAAAGTTATACTACCATTCAAAGACAGTAGGGTTGATATTGTGTATTATCATAATTTCTATGACAGTTTAATTAGCTCTAATAGATCTGATATCTTAGATTTAAATTATTATTTCAAGACATCATTTGTTAATCAAAAGCTTGGCATAGATGGAAAGCTATCTTTGAGATATTTATCTAAAAATGATTCCGGATATTCTTTTGATTACTTTAGAAATATTCCAATATCTCATAATCATATATCTTACGATGAGAGCTATAATGTTGGATTAGACTTAAATGTATCTATTGCAGATGTTATCTTAACTATTCGACTAAAGAATGCACTTGATCGACTGCCAATCGATGGAAACTATTCTTTGAATAATTCTGACCTATTCAATCCAATGAACAGTCTCCTATCTTTTGGTATTATCTGGGAATTTGACGATTAAATTTTATATTCTACTACCATCTTAATGCTTCTCCCTGGTTCAGGGTAGCCTAGGGTAGATTCAAATGCTTTATCAAGAATATTGTCAACCACTAAGCTTGCTTTTAAATCATTGAAATCTTTAGATATGCTCAAGTCTAAGATCCCATAACCATCTCCATCGGTTTGAGAGCTCAAATCAGAGCCATACTGCAGAATACGTTTCCCTATATATTTATAATTAAATACTATATTCATATCCTGATTCAAATTATGAGCTAAAAATACATTTGCTGAATATTCTGGAACATATAGTAGTTTCTTTTTTAAATCATCATCTTCACTATCATAGATATTGTATGATACCTGTAATTGACTATTTGAAAATTCTTTAAGATAATTAATATTATATGTTATTCGTGATGCAGAAGAGACATTAATTGGTTGATATTTATATGATGCATCAGGTTGCCATAAGATTAGATTTTCATAATCTTTCATGGTTGCAGTTACAGTAACTTTTCCAAAAGTAGAGTTACTCGTCATATTAAAAGATAGATAATCACTTTCCTCTGGTTTCAAGTCTAGATTTCCAACACTGTATAATCCATCAGGCCAATATAAGTCATTCATAGTTGGAAATTGAAAAGATGAACCTATATCTAATCCAAAGTCAAAATAAGATTGATCACCTTTTATTAGCTGATCGATTGATTCGAAGCTAACATTATAGGATAATTTATCATTTTCAGATTGCTTATCATATCGCATTGATGGAGATATTTTAAAATCTTTATCATTATTAAGATAGTTCAGTAGAAATGATATAGAACTAGAACTAATCTCTTGATTACTTAAGTCAGTGCTACTAATTCTATCAGATTTTTGTTGAGCTGATAGTTTATAATTTAATATAGTATTTAATTGTTTTTTGAAGTCAACTCCCATTGATGATAACTCTAAATCATGTTCACTAAATATTGGGTAAGATTCATCGGGATCATCAAATACTTGATTGCTAGTTGAGCGATTAATATAAAATTTTAGAGAACTATCTACAAAAAATTTCATAAATGAAAGCGCATATAGTTCATATTCATCAGTTCTTGTTGCAAGTTTAGATGGAAAGTTGGTACTGCCTGCAGCTCCTCTAGTATTTGTTGTTGTTAAAGAGTTGATATTAATAATTAAATCTTCTCTAACAAGAAATTCTCTATTCATTGCAAGAAAAAATTGATCTAAAGAATTATTTTCTCTGTTACTATTCAGACCCGTGATAGAATCCTTATATTGATAGTCTCCATCATAGCTAGTTTTACCTATTGTGATAATTCTTTTTGAGTTTTCTCTACCCATTGAATATGTTGCACCATATTGATTAAATCCATAGTCACCAGAACTGTAAAAAACTCTATTTGGACTATTTTTAGTATTTATATCTAGAGTCCCATCAATAGATCCAGATCCATGCGTTGTACCTGAATTTAATCTATAGTTTAATGAGCTTAGTACGAATGATGGAAAAATAGATAAATCTACTTGGCCATTTTGAGCATCAGTTAAGTCAACGCCATTAAACAATACTTTGGTATGACGAGCAAATCCTCCGTCAAAAGAAGCCGAGGTTACGCCTGCATATCCGCCATAAGTTCTTATTTCTAGTGAAGGCAATTGAGATAAAGAGCCATTATTTGAAAAAGAACCTAAATTATTATTTAAGCTTTTATTTTTTAAATATCTTGAATTGCTTTTTCCATATACATTCACTTCTCTGAGATTTACATTTTTGCTTAATAGTGTAAATACTTGAGAATCATAGTTATCTAAGTATACTGTATTGCTTTCAAATCCGATTCTTTCAAATCTAATTTTTGAACTAACACTAATTTCAATTCTAAAAGAACCATCATCTGATGTGGTAGTCCAATTATCATTTTGCGCATCATTATTTAGCTCTCTTACCACTACGTACGATAGGGGATGACCATTGGTATCAATAACAAGACCAGTTAAGGTTTGTGAAAAAAGGTTAGATATTAGTATTGTTGATAATAAAATATAAAATTTCATTATACTTTCCTCCGAAGTTCAGTTTTTATTGTTTTAGTAAATAAGGTCTCCTGACTTATACCTATTAACGATTTAAAACCTTCTCCCAATTTTCATGGAATGGTAATTCTTAAATCTCAGTAATTACAGTAGCGGGGACTGTTCTAGAATTTCACTAGTATTCCCTACATTTACTCTGCAGCATCTTAATGTTATTTTTATAAAATATGAATGATTATTTTCATAAATTGTATAAGAAATGAAATACAATATCCCAAATTCAAATATCGAAAATAATGTTACTCTGGTATTGAATGCTAGCTATTTACCACTTGCAGTATGTTCTTCTAAGCGCGCTTTATGTTTATATTTTTTAAATAAAATTGACGTACTAACAAATTATGATCAATATGTATATTCTCCTTCGACACGAATAAAAGTACCTAGCGTAGTAAAGCTAAAAACCTACGTATCTCACAACAGTCTTGACGTAGTTTTAAATAAAAAAAATTTATTGCTTAGAGATAATGCATGTTGCCAGTATTGTGGACTAAAATCAGATTTAACTGTAGATCATATTATTCCAAAGTACAAAGGTGGGTCTGATACATGGGAAAATTTAATTGTAGCATGCTCTCCTTGTAATGCAAGGAAGGGAAGTAGAACTCCAAAAGAAGCAAATATGAAATTGATGAAACAACCAAAAAAACCTAATAGATTCATGTACTTTAATCAGTTTATAAAAGATAAAAATTTAGGCTGGGAAGATTACTTATTTATAAATAAAAATTAAAATGAATAAAAAAAGAATATTAAGCGGAGCACAACCATCGGGGTTATTACATATCGGAAACTATTTTGGTATGATTGAACGAATGATTGATTTTCAAGATTCTTCTGATCTATTCTGTTTTATTGCAAATTATCATTCATTGACATCGATCAGTAATAAACAAGAATTAGAAAAAAATACCTTTAATGCATTTTCTGATCTGTTGTCATTGGGACTTGATTCTAAGAAATCTACCGTATGGGTGCAGTCTCATGTACCAGCAGTGACAGAATTAACATGGATACTATCTAACTTTACAAGTGTTGGCTTGATGCAGCGATCAACATCCTATAAGGATAAAGTTGCAAATGGTTTAAGTCCTAATATGGGCTTATTCTCTTACCCTATTTTAATGGCGTCAGATATTTTAGCATTTCAATCTGATATTGTGCCTGTAGGTAAAGATCAAAAACAGCATCTAGAAATGACGAGAGATATTGCTATAAAATTTAATAATGCCCATGGGCCAGTTTTTACTATTCCAGAGATTGATATCGATGAAAGTAGTGAGATAATTGGAGGTATTGATGGTAGGAAGATGAGTAAATCCTACAATAATACTATTCCGATTTTTGGTAGTGAAGATTATATGAAAAATCAAATAATGAATATTGTAACCGATTCTGCTGGATTAAATGAGCCAAAAGATATAAATACACCTCTTTTCAATATGTATGCGTTATTTTTAAATGATGATGAAAAAAATGAACTTAAAGATCGATATGCTACACCAGGCTTAAAATATATGAGCGTAAAGAATGAATTGTATCAACATATCATGGATTATTTTTCGAAACAAAGAACCTTGAAGCAATATTATATAGATAATCCTGATAATATTTTTGATTTAATGGAGGTGGGAAAAAAGAAAGCCGAAGTTATTGCGTCTGACACTCTATCAAGTGTCAAAAAATCTATTGGAATGGTCTAGCTAGTGTTTAATGTAAAATTAGAAAATTTTGAAGGACCATTAGATTTACTTTTATATTTTATTAAAAGAGATAAAATAGATATTTACGATATTCCAATTTCTCAAATTACATCAGAATATATCGATGTAATTAATACTGCTAAAAAACTAGATGTTTCAGTAGCCGGCGAATTTCTTTTTATGGCATCGTTGTTATTAAGATTAAAAACAAGAATGCTTTTACCTAGACAGAAAGACGAAGAAGGATTAGATATTGATGATCCAAGAATTAATTTAGTTGGACAATTATTGCAGTATAAAAATTTTAGAAATATTGCACATCAACTAAAGGGTATACACGAACAGAATAAAGATTTATTTTATCGTCCAAATGATAAAATTTCGTTTAAAAAAACAATTAACCCTTCAGATTTTTTGAATGAAGTAAGCCTGTTTGATATATCCAAAATCTTTCAATCTGCTATAGATAATGCACCGCAAGATAATTCATTTACAATAGCAAGAGAGACTATATCTCTGCAGGAGCAAAAACAATTTATTATTTCTAATTTTAAAGATAAAAAGACTATTTCTCTTAGTAGTCTGATCAAGAAATTAGATAGTAAATTAGAAATTATTGTTACATTCTTGGCTCTATTAAATATGATTAAGGAGTCAGAGTTGATTTGTAAGCAAAAAAATACTTTTGAAGATATTGATATAACATTAAATATTGTTAAAGCATGAACGAACAATTGCTAATCATAGAATCTTTATTGTTTGTTGCTTCTGAACCACTTATGCAATCTGACTTGACTAATATATTTGATGATAGCGATATCCCATCATTAGATGAAATAGTTAGTGAACTCAATATCAAATACTCTGATCACGCCTTTGAAGTGAAAGCCATAGGGGAAGGCTATATGCTGGTTAGTAAAAAACAATTTGAACCCTTTATATCAAAGTACATTCCAACTAAAAAGCTTATGCTGTCTAATGCGAGCTTAGAAGTGTTGGCAATTGTTGCATACAAGCAACCTATATCAAGAATAGATATTGAATCGATCAGAGGCGTAGATTGCAAGGGAGTGCTAAAAAACTTATTAAATAAAAAACTGATAAAGATAGGAGGTAGAGATGATTCACTGGGCAAGGCATTGCTTTATCATACTACCGATGAATACCTTAAACATTTTGGATTAGCAAGTTTGTCAGAAATGCCAACAAGTAGTGAGATTTCTGAGATTATAGATTCTGAAGATAATGGAATCACTAGTGAAGTTATTTAAATTTATTTCATCATCTGGGATTGTATCCAGAAGAAAAGCGCAGGAATCTATCCAGTTAGCAATGGTTACGGTGAACAATACCGTAATTATGGACCCTTTTACTGAAATTGATCCTATCAAAGACGTTGTAAGGCTAGATGATCAAAAAATTATTTCAAATACTAAAACCACAACATTAGTTTTATACAAGCCTAAAGGATTTATTTCTTCTAGAAGTGATGAGCTAGGAAGAAAAACAATTTTCAATCTTATTCCTAGAAAACCTTTTTTAAATCACGTAGGAAGGCTAGATAAGGATACCACAGGTTTAATATTATTAACAAATGATGGAGATTTATCTCAATTCTTAACTCACCCTAAAAATAAAATAAAAAAGGAATATGTTGCACATACAAATGAGATAATTAGTGATAAGATTATTAAAAAAATTGAGAAAGGAATCTTTATTGGCTCTGGCGAAAAAGGGAAAGCCAAAATTATATCACAAGAAAAAAATAAAAATATAGTTCATGTGAATATGATTCTAAGACAAGGAAAAAAGAATGAAATAAGAAGAATATTTAAATTTTCAGGTCTTAATTTGATTGCTTTAAAAAGAATAAAATTTGGTAATATTACATTAGATCAATTAAAAGAAGGACAGTCAAGAGAGTTAACAAAGAAAGAAAATCAGTATTTAGATAAAATAAGAAGAAAAGCATAAGATTTTAAACATCTTGGCATTTATTGAAAGAAAAACTAACTTTCTGAGCATTTTTATGATAATAACAATTGATGGACCAGCAGGTGTAGGTAAAACTATCACCGCAAAGAAACTAGCAAGTAAGCTAGGGTATCAATATTTAGATACTGGCGCTATGTATAGAGCTGCTACATATTTTTTTATACAACATGCTACTGATATCACCTCTGAAAATCAGGTTAGAAAAATGCTAGATATTTTAAATTTGGAACTAGATTTTACATCAAATGATAGTATTACAATATTGTTAGATGGAAAAGATATCAGCTTATTAATTCGTAGCAAAGCAGTTACAGATGCAGTAAGTAAGGTCAGTGCATTAAAATCTGTAAGAGAAAAAATGGTAAAAATACAGAAAGATACCACAAAAAATGGTAACTTTATTGTTGAAGGAAGAGATATTGGAACAGTAGTTTTTCCAGATACAAAGTATAAATTCTTCTTGGTTGCTGACTATGATACTAGGGCAAAGAGAAGATTTAAAGATTTTAAGATATTAAATGAGGAAATAAACGTTAACAAAATAAAACAAGATTTGAAAGATAGAGATCAGTACGACAGTAGTCGTAAACTTTCTCCATTGAAACAAGCAAAGGATGCAATTGTAATTGATACATCAAACTGCACTATTGACGATCAAGTAAATCAAATCTATAAACACATTGAAAGAAACTAAACAATATGAACGATCAAGCTAAACAAGATGTCAACAACGAAGTAGTAGAAGAAGCAGTATTAGAAGCAGTGGTAGAGAAAAAAACTGATGAAAAAGTATCAGAAAATCAACCAGTAGAAGCAGTAGTATCTTCTAAAAAAACAATTAAAGATTATTTAAGTAAAGATTTATTTTCAGGAATTAAAGTTATTTCCGGAAAAGAAGATCAGGCTGAAATTGAAAAATTAGCTGATGACGTTCTAGAAGAATATGAAGGTACATTTAATGATATATCAGAAAATCAGATTATATCAGCCAAAGTAATTGGTATTAGCGATAACGATGTTATGGTAGATATTGGTTTCAAGTCAGAAGGCTTAATTAGTAGATCTGAATTTAATAATAAAGATTTACCTGAGATTGGTTCTGACATTGATATATTTCTTGAAAAGTTTGAAGATACAGATGGCAATATCACCCTATCAAAATATAAAGCAGATTTTATTAAGAGATGGGATGAGTTAAGAACATTTGAAGAAACTAAAGAGCCTGTACAAGGAAAGATTATTAAGCGCGTTAAAGGAGGTCTTGTAGTAGACCTAGGTGTGATACAAGCTTTCTTACCAGGGTCTCAAGCTGACGTTCAGCCTATTAAGAACTTTGATGATTTAATTGGTAAGGAATTAGATTTCCAAATTGTCAAAGTAGATGAAATGAGAAAAAATCTTGTTGTGTCTAGAAAAGCAATATTAGAAGAGTCGCTCAATGAAAAACGTCAAGAACTAATGACAAAAATTGAAGTGGGTGCACAGCTTCAAGGCTTAGTAAAAAATATAACTGACTTTGGAGCATTCGTTGATTTAGGTGGTGTTGATGGATTAATACACATTACTGACTTTTCTTGGGGAAGAATCAATCATCCTTCAGAAATTGTATCCATAGGAGATGAAATAACTGTTCAAATTATTGACTACAATAAAGAGACATCTAGAATATCTTTAGGTCTTAAGCAGTTAGTAGACAATCCTTGGAAGACAATACCAGATAAATATAGCATAGGAGATACTAATGTAGGTAAAGTTGTTAGTATTATGAATTATGGTATATTTATTGAGCTAGAAAAAGGTATTGAAGGGTTAATTCATATATCTGAAATATCCTGGACAAAAAATATTCAAAATCTTCAAGATAAATATAAGGTTGGCGATTCTATAGAATCAAAAATTTTATTTATCGATGCTAATGAACAGAAAATTAGCTTAGGTATCAAGCAATTAACTGAAGATCCATGGAGTAACATATCTGCGCAGGTAAGCATTGGCGACAAAAAAGAAGGGGCAGTAAATAAAGTCACAAAATTTGGAGCATATGTAGATCTAGGAGAAGATATCGAAGGCTTCATAAGAAATACAGATTTTCACTGGACAAAAAATCCCTTACATCCTAAAGAGTTTGTCAGTGAAGGCGATATAGTTAAATTTGTTATTGTAGATATCTCAGATAAGGATAGAAAAATTTTAGTAAGCATGAAAGATCTTACTGAAAATCCATGGTCTGATATAGTTGCAAAATATTCTGCAGGCGATAAGCTTAAGGCATCTGTTGTATCTATAAACGATTCAGGTGTTACAGTAGATATGAGCGACGATATTACAGGTCTTGTTCCTTCAGATCAAATTTCAAAAGAACTAAAGAAAGATTATTTACCTTCTATTGAACCAGGTGCCACTATCGATGTAGTAGTTGTTGAGGTTAACGAGCAAGGTAAGAATGTCACCTTAATGCTTGATCAACCTAATGTTGACTAATACCAATCAGATCAAAAGACTTTTATACTCTTTTGTCATTGCATTTATTTTTTGGTTTTTTATTAAAAGTGAAGATACTTATTCTGTTACAACAAATATTCCTTTAGTTGCACGTAATCTACAGGAACAAAAAACATATAAAGAAGAAGTTCCTGAAAGTATTGTTGTGACCTTAAAAGGTTCAGGTAGGGCATTTATATGGCTTAGATTTTTTGATAGCTTCTACGAAGATTATAAAGCTGTTTTAGACTTAAGCAGTATTGCAGATGAGTATAATTTTGAACTCGATCAATACTATAAAAATAATCCAGAGAAAATAGTTTTACCGTCTTCTTTAGATTTAGAATTTGTTGAAGTAATATCTCCTAGAAATATTAAAATTAACTTAGATAAATATTTAGTAAAAAAAGTACCAATTAAATCACAAGTATCTATTTCAACAGAGCCAGGATATATACAAGTCGGAGACATAAGTTTCTCACCAGACTCTATTAGTATCGGTGGACCTCAAGAAATTGTAGATAATATTGCATTTGTTGTAACTGGAAAAAATACTGTATCAAATCTAATGGCATCGGTAGACACTGAGCTATTGATTCTAAATCCAGATAAGTTGGTTGATTTTGATCCAAAAAAAGTCCAAGGATTTATTGACGTTCAGCCTATTAGCGAAACAATTGTAACAGGAATTCCTGTAAAATTGATTAATAAACCCAACGATATAAATGTTTTTGTTAATCCTGCTACAGTTTCACTCACTATCGTTGGAGGACTCAATCAAATTGCTAGTATTATATCTACAGATATAGAGGTCTTTATTGATTTTGAAAAATCTTGGACTCCAGAAAAACAATTTTATTCACCAAAAGTAAAAATTCCTGATAGTATCATGGAATGGAAAGATTTATCTCCAAACAATTTAGAAATTTTAGTTATAAAAGAAATAAATTGATCGTTCTAGGAATAGAAACATCTTGCGACGAAACTGGTGTTGCGATATGTGACAATTCAAAAATTATTGCAAGCTACACTAAGACTCAGTCAATCCATACAAAGTTTGGTGGAGTAGTCCCAGAAATTGCATCAAGAGAACATGAAAAATTTTTACCTGAAATTACTGAAAAGGTCCTTAAAGATTCTAAATTACAATACTCTGATTTAGAAGCAATTGCAGTGACAAGCGGTCCAGGATTGATGGGATCTTTATTGTCAGGGATTTCTTTTGCTAAAGGTATATCGCAAGGTCTAGATATTCCTATTATACCCATTAATCACTTAGAAGCACACTTGAATTCAGCATTTATTGAGTTTGAGGCACTAGATCCGCCATTTATTAATTTGCTTGTTTCAGGCGGTCATACACAAATATGGCTTGTCAAAGATTTATTTGAATATACTTTGCTAGGTGAGACTTTAGATGATGCATGTGGGGAAGCATTTGATAAAGGAGCTAAAACGTTAGGATTAAATTATCCTGGCGGACCTGAAATAGAAAAATTAGCCATGAAAGGCGATAGAGAATTAATAAATTTTCCACGCCCTATAATTAATGATGGAACTTATAATTTCAGTTTTAGTGGACTTAAAACATCTTTAATTAATTGCGTCAATAAGGATAAATATAATCTAAGCGATGTCGCCGCCAGCTATCAAGAAGCTATCGTGGATTGTCTGTTAGGAAAATTAAAAAACTCTATGGATGATTTAAATATTAATATTGGTATAGTTTGTGGTGGAGTCGCTGCAAATCAACGATTAAGAGAGAAGTTAAATGCGCTAGATAAAACTATTATTTTTCCATCCTTAAAGTATTGTACAGATAATGCTGATATGATAGCGTTTCTAGGAGAAAAAAAGATAAATAATAATTCAGCTAAAATTGGTATCAATTTTTCTGCTTATTCTAGAGGTATGATTGTTTAATAATGAAAAATAAATATAAGATATTTTTATTATGGATGCCCATTGTCGTTGCTATAGGTTCAGCAATTTACGTTAACTCATTCCCCCTTTTCTTTTTTGCCGATGAAACTGATATTATTTCAGATACTATAATTCCAGAAACTATTGAATCAAAAATTTCAGAAGATATAGTAGATATAGCTATAAAAAATGTTATCGTATATCCAAATTTGTTTGACAAAAGATCTATTTATATTGATATCGAAATTAATAATCAAAATGGTAATGAATTCACTCAAATTACTCTATCTAACGGCGGAAAGTTAATAGCGTCAGATAAAATAAAATTACGTAGCGACAAGCGTACTTATTTTCAGTCATTTCTTGTTAAGGATGATATTGATTTTAATAAAGTATTTGATATAAAAATTTCTAGCCTAAAATTAGAAAATAATATATCTAATAATAGATATAGTGTTACTACGAGCCTCAAGACCGAAAAGCTTAATGTTGCTCTTATTAGCGGTACTCTCAATTATAATTCTAAAGCTATAATTAGTAAAATAGATAATAATTTTGATCATTTTTTTCCTGAGCTAGATAGTTACACTCATAATTTTGAAGAATTTTGGTTTAAAAAATATGATTTAGTTATCTTTGATAATTTTCCTGAAATACCCGTTTCAGATCGATGGTTTAATCTGTTTATAAAGAAAATTTACTCAGAAAATACTTCCCTCGTGATGTTTAAAGGAGATACGCAGGACATAAATTCATTTGTCAAAATGGGACCTTTATTTGGATTGAATTTTACGACAGAAAGCGAATTAAAAAATGTCGCTAAAAAAACTTTTTTTACTAAAAATCATTTTAAATCTGTATTCATAAATGATGAATTTTTTTATAAACAAGTATTGAGTGGAGAGGATACATATTTTGAGGAAGCAATTGAATGGGTATCTAAGAAAAAAGATTTGAAATATTCTTTCTTGCTAGGTAATGCAAATTATCATATTAATGAGTCAGTATTTATATATGGTTTTGCAAATCGCGTCGATAGCGATAGAAGAGATTTTACAGCACATCTTTATAAAAATGGAGTGTCTATAAAAAAAGAACAACTATACTTAAATCCTATATCAAATTACTATTTTAATCAATTCAAAATTTTAGATTTCGGAGATTATGAAATTAAAATAATTGATAAAGATAATTTTACCATACAAATGATTAATTTTAATATCTTAGAAGAATTAACTAAATTATAATATATGATAGATATAAAAAATATAAGAGAGCATCACTCTTCATTAGAGAAGCATCTAAAGAACAGAGATCAATCTATCAGCTTAAAAAAGATTATAGAAGCTGATATTAATTCAAGAGAGCTGACAAAAAAGCTTAATGATTTACAATCAGAGCAAAATAAACAATCGAAAGAGATTGGAATTTTAAAGTCTCAAGGCAAATCTGATGACTCTATTTTTGCAAAATTAAAAAAACTATCAAATACTATTAAAGACTTAGAAGCTGAACACCGAGAAAGGTCTAAAAAATTAAAAGATATGTTACTTGATATTCCAAATATACCTCATAAATCAGTTCCTGTTGGAAAATCAGAAAAAGAAAATATCATAGTGAAAGATTGTGTTTCAAAGAAGAAGCTTGACTGTAAACCTAAAAGCCATGTTGATCTCGCTCAAGATCTTGATTTAATTGATTTTGAAGTAGGAGCAAAAATTTCAGGAGCAGGCTTTCCTCTTTATAAAGGAAATGGAGCATTACTTGAGAGAGCATTGATTAATTTCATGATAGATTTTCATTTAAAAAATTATAATTATACTGAATTTTTTACTCCATTTTTAGTAAAGCCAAACTCTGCTATTACTACAGGTCAATTACCAAAATTTGAGGAAGATATGTATCATATTGAAAAAGATGGGCTATATTTAATTCCTACCGCAGAAGTTCCATTAACTAATATTCATCAAGATGATATCTTAGAATTAATTGATCTACCAAAATATTATTTAGCTTACTCTGCATGCTTTAGAAGAGAGGCTGGTTCTTACGGAAAAGACACAAGAGGACTATTAAGAGTTCATCAATTTAATAAAGTTGAATTAGTAAAATTCGTTCGTCCAGAATCTTCATATGATGAGCTAGAATCTTTAGTTGGGCAAGCTACAAAGCTATTAGACTTACTAGAACTAGATTATAGAGTTGTAGAGTTATGTAGCGGAGACTTAGGTTTTTCTGCAGCAAAATGTTACGACTTAGAAGTTTGGGCGCCAGGTGAAGAAAAATGGTTAGAAGTATCATCATGTAGCAATTTTGAAGATTTCCAATCTAGAAGAGGAAATATTAGATTTAGAGATGAAGATGGAAAAGTTGATTATTTACATACATTAAATGGTTCAGGTCTTGCAACGCCGAGAATTTTTGCTGCACTATTAGAGACACATCAAAACCAAGATGGTTCAATTAAAATTCCAGTAGCTCTGCAACCCTATATGGGCTTGGCGGAGATTAAATAATTGAAATTTTTTTGGGTCTATAGCAACCTTTTTATATGGACCTTTTTTTATGGCTTAAGATCAATGTTTTCTATTTTACTATCAAAGAAGAAAAGCAATTTCAAGTATTATGGTATTCAATGGGGTAAGACATTAGGAAAGATTATGAGAATTAAGCTTGAGGTTATAGGCAGAGAAAATTTGCAACCTGATAAAAATTATATTTTTGCGCCAAATCATTCATCCGTAATGGATATACCTTTATTGTTTGTAGCAGTAAATAGATACTTAGTTTTTGTAGCCAAAAAAGAGCTAGGTAGAATTCCTATATTTAAAACAATTATTAAGGTAGCAGGGTTTGTACTTGTTGATCGTAAAAATAATAAAGATGCTATTGAGTCATTAGAAAAACTGAGATCTGATATGGATCAATCTCCTAGATCAGTAGCTATTTTTCCCGAAGGAACAAGATCTCGAGATGGAGAGTTACAAGATTTTAAAAAAGGAGCTGCAATATTCGGAATTAATACGGGAATGTCAATTATTCCTGTTGCTATTACTGGGTCGTATAGTTGGTGGAAAAAGAGTTTCTTTTCAAAAGATTTAAATATAATAAAGATTATATTTGGTGACCCTATCGATACAAAAAATAGTTCTTATGAGGATCGTAATAAGATTACAATGAGTATTAGAAATGAAATTATTAAATTAGCAAATGAGCAATAGTCAATATCAACCAGATAATATTTTCGATGCCATTAGAAATTATAAAAATGATGGTAAAAAAATTGTATTTACGAATGGATGCTTTGATATTCTACATGTAGGACATATTAGATATTTAAAAGAGGCAAGATCTCTGGGAGATATATTGGTGATTGGTATTAATTCTGATAAATCAGTAAAAAAATTAAAAGGCCCATTAAGACCAGTTAATTCTTTATCAGATCGAGTATCGATACTATCAGAAATAAAGTTTGTAGATTATGTTATTAGTTTTGAGGAACAAACTCCATTAGAGCTAGTTAAATTAATTATGCCAGATATTTTAGTTAAGGGTGGAGATTATACAGTAGATAATGTAGTAGGATCAAATGAAGTAATTAGTGCTGGCGGAAAAGTAAAATTATTAAAATTTCATGATGGATATAGCTCAACTAATTATATCGATAAAATAAAAAAACACTAACTTGATTCTGACTTACTTTACAGATAATTTCCCATCCTTATGAGATTGCTTAAATCATATATAATATTAGTACTATTTGCAGGCTACAGCTTAGCTCAAGACTCTGCTGATTCAAAACCAAGAAAACCATTCATGAACACTAGCGATGCAGCATTTTTGGGAAATGGTAATCGAATTACATCTATTCTAAATGAAGCAAAACAGTTTTTGTCAGATGCTGTGATTGCTGATGTAAATCAGGATACTGTAGAGGTCGTTTATAACATTAAAAGAATTTTTGATTTATTGTCAGATGTGGAACAATTAGGAGTAAGAGAAGAATTAGATAAAATAGAATTTGAAAAATTTCAATCTGATTTTATTCAAATTTATACTACACGATTAAGTACAATAGATAGTTCAACTCAATTTTTGACAGCAGACTTAATTCGTAGAGATATTGCTTCAATAACAAATGAAAATGAAGCAGTAGTGATGGGTACAACTAAATTCACTATTATCGATGATACTGAGGGACATATTCCGCTTGTGATGAATTCACAGGTTGAAAGCTATATTAGATATTTTCAAGGTAAAGGTCGTAAAGGATTTAATATTTGGCTTAGGAGATATGTTCAGTATAGAGATCTAATGTTGCCAATTTTAGAAGAAAACAATCTACCTGAAGAGCTGTTGGTTGTTTCTATGATTGAATCTGGACTTGATCCAAAAGCAGTATCGAGAGCTAAGGCAGTAGGGTTGTGGCAATTTATGTATTCTACAGGTAAGCAATATGGATTAGAGAGAAATTGGTATATTGATGAGCGTCAAGACCCTATAAAGTCTACAGAAGCAGCAGCTAAGTACTTTAAAGCCCTATATAAAGAATTTGATGATTGGTATTTAGTATTAGCTGCCTACAATACAGGGCCAGGAAGATTAAATCGCGCATTGAAACTTCACGAAACATCTGATTATTGGCAATTATATTCTCTTCCAAAAGATACTAAAAACTATATACCTTACTTTTTATCTTCTGCAATTATTTTAAAAGATCCAGCAAAATATGGATTTAAGATGCCCAAATCAAATACACTAAGATATGATAAAGTGACTATTGAAAAAAGTGCAGATTTAACTGTGATTGCAAAGGCTGCTGATACAAAACGTAGTACGATTCAGCGCCTTAATCCTGAATTAAGACAACCAGCAACACCATCAAATGGTTCATACACATTAAATATACCATATGGAAAAAAAGATAGTTTTTATAAGAAGTTCAATGCTTTGCCAGATGAGCAAAAATTTGCTGTCCAGAAGATAGAACATCGCGTTAGAAAGGGAGAAAATTTTATATCTATTGCTTCTAAGTATCGTGTATCTGTTGCAGATTTACAGACTATTAATAATATTAGTAATATTAATAAATTGTCTATTGGTCAGCGTTTAAAAATTCCAGTCAAAGGTGGGGTATATTCTAATTACCCAGAAAAAATTATATATAAGGTCAAAAGTGGAGATACTTTAGGCCATATTGCAGAAAAATATAATACTAGAGCTGCTGAAATTAGAAAATGGAATAATATGGGAAATACTTCTGGTATATATCCTAATCAGAAATTATCATTATTTGTAAATAAGAAACCAGATAAGGACACTCCAAGTAAAAATGTTTATATTGTCAAGTCTGGTGATACCTTAGGTGGAATAGCCAATAAGTATAATTTAGAAGTAAGTAAGATCAGGGAGTGGAATAGTATGAGAGTTAATTCTTCTAGAATTTATCCCGGTCAAAAACTAACTTTATTTGTAAAATAAAATTTTAATGGAGAATTGATAGTATGATTAAACAAGATATAGTAGACAACGTTTCAGAAAAAACAGGATTAACAAAGCTGGAAGTTGAAGCTGTTATTAATGCATCATTTAGCGAAATTATTATGACATTAAGTAAAAATGAAAAAATTGAATTAAGAGGATTTGGAACGTTTGCAGTCAAGCATAGATTGCCAAAGAAAGCACGTAATCCAAAAACGGGAGATCCTGTTTATTTACCAGAAAGATATGTTCCGGTATTTAAACCTTCCAAACGAATGAAAACAACTGTAAACGATAAACTAATTGATTATTAAATAGGAGCAATTGATGCCTTGCGGTAAAAAAAGAAAAAAAAGAAAAATGAATACACATAAACGTAAAAAACGTTTGCGTGCAGACAGACATAAGAAAAAAAATAAATAACTAAAATGAAACCGAAAAGTTTTGCTATTTGGGCAAATCCTGGAAAAAAAGAAGTTCCAGGATTGGTCCATGAAGTTATGTTATGGGCAAAAAATAATGATATAAAATTATTTTTGCCTAATAGCTTAGAGCACCTAAAAATTGCTCCCAACCATCCTAATGTTTATGACCCTTCTAATCCACCTAATGTTGATTTTTTATTATGTCTAGGTGGTGATGGTACCCTTATTGCTGGAGTAAGAATTTTTAGCAAGCCTACTGTACCTGTTCTAGGAGTTCATATTGGAGGATTAGGATTTCTTGCACAGATCACACCTAAGGAACTAACTGAAAAGTTAAATATGATTAAAGATGGTGAATCTCAAACTCAAGAAAGATTAGTTCTAAATGCCAAGATTTCTAATGGTAGCAAATCTCATTTTGCAATTAATGATTTTGTTGTCCAAAATGAGACAGCCTACAGAGTAACTTCTTTATCTTTATATATTGATGGAAAACATGTAAGCGACTATAAGTCAGATGGTATTATTATTAGTACTCCTACGGGTTCCACTGCATATTCTTTATCTTCTGGAGGTCCAATTGTTCAACCAGATGTATTTTCTATTATAGTTACTCCAATTGCTCCACACTCTTTAACATCACGACCATTAGTTTTGCCAGCAGATGTTGATATAGAGTTTAGATTTAATGGTGACTCAGAAAAAGAACTAAAGCTGATTTCTGATGGCCAAAATATTGAAAATTTTACTAACAATTCAACAGTAACAATATCACAAGCAAAACATCATTTAAAATTTATCACTTTTGAAGACTATGACTACTATCAGACATTAAAAACAAAGATGGTTTGGGGAAAAAGAGGCTCATAATGAGATTGATATACTACTTTACTATTTTTGGACTTTTTTTTAATCTCATTAGTGCTCAAAATATTATTCCATCAAAAGATGAAGTAATGAATAACGCATATGCGCTTGCTAAGAAAGAGAATAAGAATATTTTTTTAATGTTTGATGCTTCGTGGTGTACTTGGTGTAAGCGAATGGATAAGAATATGTCTAATGATTTATGCAAAGATTTCTTTGACGACAATTATATTACAGTTCACTTGGCAGTGAATGAATATCCCGAAGAAAATAAGAAGCTTGAAAATCCAGGTGCTGTAGATTTCTATAACTCACTAAAGGGAGATGCAAGCGGTATTCCATTTTGGGTCATATTTGATAGCGAAGGCAATGTTTTAGATAATTCTCTAGACTCTAATGGAGGCAATATAGGTTCACCAGTAACAAAAGAGGAAGTTAAAGCATTTACTGCTATTCTTAAGACTACCAGTAGTTTAAAAGAAAAAGATTTAAATATAATTACAGAAGTATTTTGGGATAAAAATAGATAACCAATTTTAAAAAGGAAAAAAATGGCTAATTCAATTTCATTAAAAACAATAAAAAAATTTCAAAAAAAATACGAATCAGATAATCATGTTAAAGTCGTAAGAAATGCAATGATTCGTACTGACTTAAGTGATTTAACAATGAATTGGGATCACTATAGAAATATAAACCATTCTTTTTCAAATATTGTAAAAGGAGAAATGCCAGTTACTAATCAAAAATCTAGTGGAAGATGCTGGGGATTCGCTGGATTAAACTTATTCAGATTTTATATTGGTAGAAAACATAATTTGAAAAATTTTGAGTTTTCTCAGAGCTATTTTATGTTTTGGGATAAGCTAGAAAAGGCAAATTATTTTTTAGAATGCATTATAGATTCTGCATCTGAAGATTGGAATAGTCGCATGGTAATGCACCTCCTTTCAAATCCAATTGAAGACGGTGGACAGTGGGATATGTGGGTTAGTTTAATTGATAAGTATGGTGTTATTCCACAATCAGAAATGTCAGAATCGTTTTCATCGAGCCAGTCAGCTACAATGAATCGAATGATTGCTCGCAAGCTTCGTGAAAATGCAAAAGATTTGCGTCAAAATATAGGCAAAGGCGTTTCAATAGAAGATTTAGAATCTATTAAAACAGATATGTTAGAAGAAATCTATAAGATGCTTACAATGCATATTGGAACACCTCCAACTTCATTTAATTGGCAAACCCATGATAAGAAGAAGAAGTTTATTAGTTTTGAAAATTTAACTCCTAAATCTTTTTTTGATAATCATGTTGGATTAAATCTTGATGAATATGTATGTCTTATCAATTGTCCTATGGAAGATAAGGAATACAGAAAAGTTTATACTGTTGAGGCGCTCGGAAATGTTGTCGAAGGAAATTCAGTTCGATATCTTAACGTAACAAGCGAAGAAATGAAAGCTGCATCAGCGAGCTCTATTAAAGATGATCATCCGGTATGGTTTGGTTGCGATGTTGGAAAGCATTTTGATAGAAAAATAGGAGTCATGGATATAGATTTATTTGATTTTAATTCTTTTTATCAGTCAGAATTCTCTATGAATAAAGCTGATCGTCTACAGTATGGAGAAAGTCAAATGACGCATGCAATGCTTTTCACTGGAGTAGATCTAGATGCCAATGATAAACCTATCAAATGGCGAGTAGAAAATAGTTGGGGCGATAAAGTTGGAGAAAAAGGTTATCATATTATGTCAGATAAATGGTTTGATGAGTACAATTATGAAGTTGTTGTACATAAAGATTATCTATCTGATGACTTATATAATCTTTATAAGAATGAAGAAGCTATTGCTTTAAAACCGTGGGATCCAATGGGATCTTTAGCAAAATAAAATGGATACTTTGAGCCATGCTCTTTGGGGAAAAGGGCTATTCGGATATACAGGATATACTCGATTAGCTATTTTTTTCGGAGCAATGCCAGATTTACTATCTTTTGGATTGTTAATCATTCTTCAATTATTTACAGGTAATTATGCTTATGATGGTCCACCAAACTTAGAATCTATACCCACTTGGTTATTTTTTAATTATGATTTGTTACATAGTTTTGTAACTGCATTTTTAGTTATCGGAATTGTTTATTATTTTAATAAATCTTTAGCATTTCCAATGCTAGCTTGGCCATTCCATATACTATTGGACTTTCCTTTTCATTCTAAAGAATATTTTCCAACAAAACTTATATGGCCAATTTCCAATTTCTCTTTTGATGGAATTCCTTGGTCAAATCCGGAAATTTGGTTTCCTAACTTAGCAGGAATTATTTTATTATTTTGGTATAGGAAGAAAAATAGATAATTATTTATCGACTAAAAATTTTACTAAAAATATTTTTAATAATATATCCCGCCATTTTAGGATTCTCTTTTAATCGCCTAATAGAATAATCATACCAATTATCTCCATAGGGAACATAGACACGCACCTTATTGCCTTCTTTCATTAATTGTTGGAGCTTTTTTTCCATTGGTACTCCATGTAGTATTTGGAATTCATATTGACTGGTAGAAATGTTATTATCTTTAATCCATGTATATAGTTCATCAATTAGATATTCATCATGACTGGCAATTCCTACATATGAACCTTTTATAAGTGCATGTTGAACTAATACAATATAATTATCTCTTATTTTCTGATAATCTCTGTAAGCTATATTTTCATTCTCAACATATATGCCTTTACAAATTCTGACATTAAACATTTTATTAGATAATTTATCTATATCATCCATGGATCTATGCATATAGGCTTGTAGTACGATTCCAACATTGGAATAATTTTCAAATGCTTTTTTATATAGAGTAATTGTTTCTGATGTATATGGTGAGTTTTCCATATCAAGACGTAAAAAATTATTATGTTTTTTTGCAGCACTTACTAGAATCATCAGATTGCGTTCAACTAAATCATATCCCAAGTCTTGACCAATATGAGTTAATTTGATAGATAGGTTTGCATTTAAATCTTGTAGTGCAATTCTATCATATAAATTTGCATAGCGTTTAGTAATCTCAGTTGCCTCTTCTTTTGTTGCTACATGTTCTCCTAAAATATCAATGGCAACATCATACCCCTTATCATTTAACTTTTTTACATTAGTTAACATTTCATCATCAGTAATACCTGCGATGTAGGGAGATGCCACAAGACGAACAAAAATCTTTGGCAAAAAAGGAATGATTTGAATTATCAAATAATTTATTAATTTCATACCAGATAAATTTAACAAATAAACAAATTAATGAAAGCAGTATTAAAATGAAGGCAGTATTAATTATAGGAGGGGCAGTATCAGGTTCAACCGCTGCAAAAAAATTGACAGCAGAAGGAGTTCGTTGTGTTGTCATTGATCAAAACCATATGCCCTATGGAAAAATTGAAGATGGACTTCCAAGATGGCATGATAAGCAACGTACTAAAGAGTATTTCAAAATTGACGATATTATGTCTCATGAATTAGTAGATTTTGTTCCGCTTACTAGATTAGGTAAAGATTTAGATTTTAAAGATATCTATGATATAGATTGGAGTTGTATTTATTTTGCAAACGGTGCATGGAACGACAGATCTTTTCCGTTTGCTGAAATCGAAAATTTTTCAAACTTTTATTATCAGAATCCATTTGTGTACTGGTTTAATCATTATCATGAAGCTAGCTATAATGGACCTTCAGTAAATGTTAGGGATAATGCTTTGGTAGTAGGTGGAGGACTTGCGTCTATTGATGTATGTAAAATTATACAATTAGAGCTAGTAAAGCAGAAGATTGAATCACAGATTGAAGGTTTTGATATTGTTGAAATGGAACATAAAGGCGTTCCAAAATATCTAGAAATGCATGATATAGATTATAATACGCTGAATATTCATGGAGCTACTCTTGTATATCGAAGAGATGTAGAAAATATGCCTTTGACAACTATTCCCGATAATGCAGATACTGAGATGATTGCAAAACGTAAATTAGCTCGAAGAAAAGTTCTTGAAAATATGCAAAATAAGTTTTTATTTAATGTTGCAGAATGTACTCAACCAACTGGATTGCATATAGTAGATGAAAAGTTAGAAGGTCTTAAGATTATTAAGAATGAGATTGTAAACGGTAAACCAATTGCCATTGAAGGATCAGATGATACTTTAGAAGGAAGTATTATAATAAGTTCAATAGGAAGTTTACCAGAACCGATCGAAGGAGTGCCTATGGATGGCTCAACATACAATATTGTTGATCAAGAATCTGGAAAATTTGATGAACTAGATAAAGTTCATGGAATGGGTAATGCTGTAACTGGTAAAGGAAATATTAAAGCTTCTAGAGTTAGTGCAAAAACAGTTGGAGATTTAACAATTGACTTATTAGAAGATGTAAGTTCAGATACTATGAATATAATTGATAGCAAGGTAAAAGAGTGGCAAGAAAAAGTATCATATGATGGAAATTATTTTGAATGGAAAGCTAAAAAATAATTTTTTTTTCATTTCTTTAAATATTATATAGAACTCAACCATCTTTTTTATTACTTTCTCATGTCTAAAATAAGGGTGAAACTAAGCGCCTAAATTTATGTTGAAAATAAAAGTTAAAAAAGGCCATAACATTAACATTGCTGGAGTCGCATCCAGAGAAATTTTTGCACCTCAAAAAAATAATACAGTTTCTTTATCTCCTGAAAATTTTAGATACATCAAACCAAAACTTTTAGTCAAAGAAAATGATATTGTAAAGCTGGGAGATCCGATATTTTTTGACAAGCTATCTCCTGATGTTAAATGGCCAGCAATTGCATCCGGTAAGATTTCAAAAATTGTCTATGGTGAGCGAAGATCAATAAAAGAAATTATTTTTAGCATCGATACTAATATTGAGAATGAACAATCTAATAGCGAGAAAAAAAAATTAGGTAATAAAGATGATGTAGTTAATTATTTATTAGAAAAAAATATGTGGCCTTTTATCACACAAAGACCATTTAACAAAGTTGCAAATCCTTCTGACAAACCAAAATGTATTATTGTCAGTTTGGCAAATACTGCTCCCTTATCAGTTGATTATAATTTTACATTAGCATCAAATAAAGATTCTCTTGTTAGCGCTCTTTTAAATTTAAAGAAATTGACAGAGGGAAAACTTTTTGTAGCCGTCAATCCGGGTGAATTTGACTATTTATCTGATCTAGATTTTATAGATATTATTCAAGTAGAGGGACCGCATCCATCTGGTAATATAGGAGTGATACTTAATCATGTTAATCCAATCAATAAGAAGGATGTTGTGTGGACAGTACAAGGACATCACTTACCTATTCTTGGAAAATTATTTTCTGATGGGATATTTGACCCATCTATTACTATAAATTTAAGTGGACCTGCCGTAAGTAATCCTTCCTATTTCAAATCAAGAATTGGAGCTTCGTTAGAATCTTATTGTAAAGGAAATCTATCTACAGACCAGGTGAGAATTATTTCTGGAGATGTGTTGACGGGAAAAGAATCTACAATGAATGAATATTTAGGTTTTTATCATTCTTCTATATCCATAATCGAAGAATCTTTTGATAGATCATTTGTAGGTTGGTTGCATCCTGGAGGTTCATCGAAGTATAGTGTTTTTAATGCATATTTAGGAAGCAATAAATCTCCTTATAATTTTACAACTCTTCAGAATGGGAGTCATCGAGCTTTTGTTCCTATTGAAGCTTGGGAAAAAGTATTCCCTATGAATATTTATATCAATGCATTGTTGCGTAGTATTGAAGCAAATGATTTTGAAGAGATGGAGCAATTAGGTATTTATGAATGCGATGAAGAAGATGTAGCACTATGTTCATTTGTATGTCCGAGTAAAACGGACGTAGGGGGAGTAATTAGAAAGGGACTAGATACAATCTATTTTGATAAATAAGATGAATTTTTTAAAAAAAATATTAGCAAAATCTGGCAAACTTTTTGAGGAAGGGAAACCCCTATCATTTGCATACCCTTTATGGGAAGCAACTGATACAATATTGTTCTCAACAGATTCTCAAAATAAATCAGGTCCACATATTAGAGATAATATGGATATCAAAAGAACTATGTTCTTTGTAGTTATTGCTCTAATACCATGCTATTTATTTGGTGCCTATAATATTGGATATTTATATTCAGCGGCTATGGGTGTTTCAAGTTCTGTTATGAGCAACTTTATTCTTGGAATGACATACGTTCTACCTATTTTAATTGTTACTTTTATAGCAGGAGCAATTTGTGAAATTACATTTGCAGTCATTAGAAAGCATGAAATCAATGAAGGTTTTCTTGTTTCTTGCGCTCTGATTCCATTAACAATGCCACCAGACATTCCATTATGGCAATTATTTATTGGAACTTCTTTTGGAATAATTATCGGAAAAGAGATTTTTGGAGGTGTTGGCACAAATGTATTCAATCCTGCATTGACTGCACGTGCTTTTATGTACTTTGCCTTTCCAACAAAAATATCAGGTGAAAAAGTATGGGCGGTAGGGCCTGATGGTTATACTGGAGCAACAGCACTTTCAATACCAGCAAATCCATCAGAATATGATACAGCTACAAATTTATTCAATCAAGCTACTCAATTTGATTTTTCAACACTGAATTTATTTTGGGGATTGATTCCAGGTTCCATAGGTGAAACCAATAAGCTTCTAATTCTTTTAGGAGGTATATTTTTGATTTATTGCGGTATTGCTTCTTGGAGAATTATGATGGCATCAGTATTAGGATTAGTATTTACTGCAGGACTATTTAATCTTTTAGCAGAATATTCAACGAATGCTATGCTGACTATTACGCCACTACAACACATTTTGATTGGTAGTTTTTTGTTTGGAACAGTATTTATGGCAAGTGAGCCAGTAACATCTACGCATACAAATAAAGGAAGATGGATATACGGATTTATGATTGGAGTATTAACAGTAATTATTAGATCTGTGAATCCAGCTTATCCTGAAGGTGTAATGTTAGCCATATTAATTATGAATATGTTTGCGCCATTAATAGATTATTATATAGTTAAATCAAACATTAATATGAGAATGTCGAGAAATGCATAGTAATAATTATACATTAGGCTTTGTTTTTATTGTGACTGTTATTCTAGGAACCCTTTTATCATTTACAAAAGAAAATGTTAGACATCTACAAGAGTACAATTTGAAAGCAGATATAAAGAAAAATATTTTACGATCACTAGATTTTGTAGAAACAGAAAGCGAACCCTGGTCGAATGAAGTTGTAGAAAGAATTTTTAGTAAAAATGTTCAAGCATTTTGTGTTGATACAAATGGAAATATTATTGATTGTATTCTTGAAGAGGTTGATACTGAAAGAAATGTCGAAGTATTGCCAGTCTATTTAAAGGTTGTAGATAGCAAAACAGAAGGAATCGCAGTACCTGTTGCTGGAAAAGGACTATGGTCTACAGTATTTGGTTATATTGCATTAGAACCTGATACCGACACTGTTCTTGGTATTCAATTTTATAAGCATGGTGAAACTCCAGGATTAGGAGGAGAAGTTGAGAAGGCTTGGTTTACAAATAATTTTGTAGGTAAAAAAATTAGATCCCAAGATGATAGAGTTATTGGGATAGAGGTTTTGAAGGGAAAAGTTGATTCTTCTAGTCCTTATTCTGTGCATCAAGTTGACGGTATTTCAGGTGCAACCGTAACAGGTAAGGGAGTAGGTAACTTCCTAAAAGAAGATCTAGGAAGATATGAATCATATTTTAATAAGGTAAGAGCTGATGGAAATATTTAATTCAGAATCAAAAAAGATTATTAACGACCCAATAAACGTTAATAACCCAATTTCATTACAAGTTCTTGGAATTTGTTCAGCTCTAGCTGTAACAATCCGTTTAGATCAAGCTATTATAATGACATTGGCAGTGATTTTTGTATTGTGCTCATCGAATGTAATTTTATCTGTTATTCGTGACTATATCCCTGCTCGAGTTAGAATTGTAATTATGCTATCTGTTATTGCATCTCTTGTTTCCGTCGTTGATGAATTATTACAAGCTTACTTATATGATATGAGTAAACAGTTATCAGTGTTTGTTGGTCTAATTATTACTAACTGTATCATTATGGGAAGAGCAGAGGCATTTGCCTTAAAGAACGGTCCATCAAAAGCATTTTTAGATGGGCTTGGTAATGGTCTTGGATATGGAATGATTATTATTATTGTATCATTTTTTAGAGAATTATTTGGTGCAGGTACTATTACTTTACCTGATGGTGGTGCAGGTTATGTACTGTTTAGTATTCCTGAGGCTTGGTATGCAGCAGGCTATGAAAATATTGGCCTACTAGTATTATCCCCCGGTGCATTTTTCATATTAGGTTTAGTTATTTGGACGCAAAGAGAACTTCTTGGAATTGAGGAAGGTGAATAATGGGCGGTTTTGAGCATTATCTAAGTATTTTTACTAAAGCGGTATTTATTGAAAATATCGTCCTAGCATACTTCCTAGGACTATGTTCATTTTTAGCTATTTCTAAAAAGATAGATGCTTCGGTAGGTATCGGGATGGCTGTGGTCGTTGTTCTAACTATTACTGCTCCTATTAATTGGTTTATTTATGAATTTTTATTAAGTAAAGGTGCGTTGGTTTGGTTGAACACATTATTTAGTGTTCAATATGATTTTTCTAATACAGATTTAAGTTTTTTAAAATTGATTGTCTTTATTTCTGTAATCGCAGCCATGGTGCAATTAGTAGAAATGTTTATGGAGCGTTTTTCTCAGTCTCTTTACAACAGTCTCGGAATTTTTCTTCCTTTAATTGCGGTTAATTGTTCAATATTAGGCGGCTCCTTGTTCATGGTTGAAAGAGAATACAATGTTACCGAAACTATGGTTTACGGTTTTGGTTCTGGGGTTGGATTCTTCCTAGCTATCGTAGCATTAGCATCTGTAAGATATAGGTTACGCTACTCTAATATACCTCCAAGATTAAGAGGCGTAGGAATGGCAATGTTATTAACAGGATTACTTTCTATGGCATTTATGGCATTTTCGGGGATTGATTTATAATGAATGATATTTTTATCGGCGTAGTAGTTTTTAGCTCAGTAATTCTTTTATTAGTAATCGTACTAAATGTTCTTGGTAATATTCTATTGCCTCAAGGTGAAGTGACAATAGTAATTAATGATGATCCAGACAAATCTATAACTGTTGATACTGGAGGCACAGTATTATCTGCACTAGGAGCACAGAATGTATATTTACCATCGGCATGTGGCGGACAAGGTACTTGCGCTCAATGTAAATGTCAGGTAATTGAAGGTGGTGGAGATATCTTACCTACTGAAGCAGCATATATTAATAGACAAGATCAAAAAGATAACTGGAGATTGGGTTGTCAGGTAAAAATAAGAAATGATATGAAAATTCAAGTTCCAGATGAAATTTTTAGTATTAGAAAATGGGATGCAGTTGTTAAATCTAACGATAATGTAGCGACCTTTATTAAAGAATTAATTCTTGAACTTCCAGAAGATGATCCTATTGTTTTTCAATCAGGTGGATACATTCAGATTGATGTTCCTCAGTATAAGGATTTAGATTACAAAAATTTTGAAATACAAGATATGTATACTAGCGATTGGGATAAATTTGATATTTGGCAATATAAAGCTGAAAATAAAGAGCCAGTCTTCAGAGCGTACTCCATGGCAAATCATCCGGCTGAAGGTAATATGATAATGTTAAATATTCGTATTGCTAGTCCTCCACCTAATAACCCTAATGTTCCTCCAGGAATTGCATCTTCTTACACTTTCAATTTGAAAGAAGGAGATAAGGTAACTGTATCAGGACCATATGGAGAATTTCATATCAAAGATACAGATCGTGAAATGGTATATATTGGAGGTGGAGCAGGAATGGCTCCATTAAGATCTCATATTTTTCATTTATTAAAAACAGAAAAAACAACACGTAAAATTTCATTTTGGTATGGTGCTCGATCTGAGAAAGAAATGTTCTACGATGATGAGTTTAAAGCTCTAGCTGAAGAATTTGATAATTTTACTTACCAGGTAGCTCTATCAGACCCTTTACCAGAAGATAATTGGGATGGCCCTCAAGGCTTTATCCATCAAGTGGTAAGTGATATGCACCTTGAAAAACATGAAGATCCTACTGAGTGTGAATATTATTTATGTGGCCCGCCTATGATGATTAGCGCTGTACAAAATATGCTTTGGAATTTAGGCGTTGAAGAAGATATGATCGATTATGATGATTTTGGGTAATAGGCCCTATCTATTTATTTTATTTTTAATTAGCTGTAACTCTTTAGATAATTCTTCAAAGAATAACTTATATCATTTTCCAATAATCGCTGGCAATACCATGGGCACTACATATACAGTTAAGTACGCCACAGATATCAAGAGTAGTGATGATATCAAAAAGAATAAAGACAAAGTTGAAGAGATTTTAAGAGATATTAATATGCAAATGTCCACATACATTGATGATAGTGAAATCTCAAAATTTAATAGAATCAATAATACAGAATGGATGGACATATCTGAAGATTTTGCTTTTGTAGTACAATCTTCATTTCAGTATCATAAAATATCTAATGGGCTATATGATATTACGGTTATGCCATTGGTTAATCTTTGGGGTTTTGGTCCAGATAAATTTTTAGATATCCCAACAGCTGCTGATATAGATAGTGTTTTGTCATTTGTAGGACAAGATTTAATTGAAATTTATGATAATAAGATTAGGAAGAAAGATCCTAGAGTTGAAATTGATTTAAGTTCAATAGCTAAGGGCTATGCTGTAGATAAAATTATTACAAACTTGGGCTATGATAATATTTTTGTAGAAATCGGTGGAGAAGTTAGGGGAAAGTCTGATGGAAAGATTTGGAAGATTGGCATTAATACTCCATCAATAGATAATATATCTAATGAAATAGAGTACATTGCTCCAATTAAGAATGGATCTATTGCAACATCAGGTAATTATAGAAATTTTTATATTGACGAAGATGATAGATTTTACCATCATGAAATTAACCCCTTAACAGGATATCCTATCATGTCTAAACTAGCATCTATATCAGTATTTACTACAACATCATGTATGGAGGCAGATGGTTTAGCTACTGCTCTTTATATGATGAATTTTGATGACATTCAGAATTTCTTCAATGACACAAAATTTGAAGGATTGATGATTTTTATTAATCCAGATATGAGTTTTAAGCAAGTAGTTTCAAGAAATTTTCCTAAGAATTAAATATTACTTTCACAACGATCTGGTTCGCCGCCACAAATTTCACATCCATCAGGAGAGTCTCCACATGCTTTTTTAAGAGGCTTATTTTTAAAAATTAGTCCAATATTCATAGCTAAAGCACATAATCCAAATATCATAATTACTATTAAGTATTCCATATAACAAATTTAAATAATATTTATTCGATTTTGGTCATTTTTTATATTGATTTGATTTAAATTGTTTTCTATGGATTTACTAAATCACCCAGTAGGTATTGCATCGCTAATTTTATTTGTGATTGCATACGCATTTGTTATGACAGAAGAGGTCACGCATCTACGAAAATCAAAACCTGTTTTGCTTGCAGCTGGTCTTATTTGGGCGATGATAGCTGGAGTTGGAGCAAAATATGGTCATTCAGAGCATGTAGAAGAAGCAATTATGCATGCATTTTCTGAATTTTCTCAATTAATGCTATTTCTTTTAGTCGCTATGACATTTATTAATTCTATGACAGAGCGAAATGTATTTGAAAAATTAAGATCACGACTATTAGCTCAAGATTATTCTTATAAAAAATTATTCTGGATTACTGGTTTTATGGCATTTTTCTTATCTCCAATAGCAGATAATCTAACTACAGCTCTAACTATGTGCGCTGTTGTAATGGCCGTTGGAGTAGGCAATAAAAATTTTGTTAGCATAAGTTGTGTTAACATTGTTGTTGCAGCAAATGCAGGAGGGGCCTTTAGTCCATTTGGTGATATCACGACTTTAATGGTATGGCAAGCAGGCTATGTAGGGTTCACACAGTTTTTTGCATTATTTATTCCTTCTTTAGTCAATTTTATAATTCCAGCTTTTATTATGAGTTTTTTTATTAATGGTTCATCACAAGATGTCGATAATAATCCAGTTCAGTTAAAACGTGGTGCAAAAACTATTATGCTGCTCTTTTTAATAACAATACTTTTAGCAGTTTCATTTGAAAATTTCCTTCATATTCCCCCTGTATTTGGAATGATGACTGGATTTAGTTTATTGCAATTTTTTGGATATTATTTAAAGCGCACTTATTCTGCACCAAAAACTATTTCAAGAGACGGGTCAGACCAGCCTTTTGGAGTTTTTAAACAAGTAGCTCAAGCAGAATGGGATACATTACTTTTCTTTTATGGGGTAATTATGTGTGTGGCAGGGCTGTCTGAAATAGGTTATCTGGCAGTATTAAATAATTCTCTTTATGATGGATTAGGTTTTACGGTAGCTAATTCATTTATGGGTATTATCTCAGCTTTAGTAGATAATATACCCGTTATGTTTTCTGTGATTCAAATGCATGATACAACAACAATGAATTTAGATCAATGGCTGTTAATTACTCTAACTGCAGGAGTGGGAGGAAGTTTATTATCAATTGGTTCTGCTCCAGGAGTTGCTTTAATGGGACAAGCAAAAGGCGTATATACTTTTTCTAGTCATTTAAAATGGTCGGGAGTTATTTTCATTGGATATGTAGCTAGTATCTTGACACACTTATTACTATCAGGTCTTCTTTAGATGCGAATTACGAAAGTAACCACTAGAAATGGAGATAGTGGAAAAACTGGTTTAGCGCGAGGTGGTTCCGTTTATAAAAATGAGGCTATTATCCATGCTTTAGGAGATATTGATGAATTGAGTAGCATAATAGGTGTATGTAATACCGCTTGCGACGACGAACCTATTATTGACCAATTAAAGCTTATTCAGAATGACTTATTTGATATTGGGGGTCAAATATCATTAAATCAAGATGGGGCAAATATTATCACAGAGACATCTATCACTATACTAGATAATTATATTAATCATTATAATGAAGCCTTAGAACCACTTAAAGAATTTATTATACCCGGCGGAGATTTATTTTCAGCTAATCTACATGTTGCCAGAGCGGTTACAAGAAGAGCAGAAAGAACAGTTGTAGAATTGTATTCAGAAAATTTAGAAAATAATAATGTTGTAATGTATTTAAATAGATTGTCAGATTATTTATTTGTCTTGTCAAGATTCTATAATAAGAATAAAAATATTTCTGAAAATACCTGGCAGAGATAGTCGCTATGAATTATAAGGAAATTGAATCAATTATTGCCGGAAAAGATAAAATTTTTATATCTTCACATATGAATCCAGATGGAGATAGTTTAGGCTCAGCTTATGCAATGTATCACTATCTAAAGAAATTAGGAAAAGATTGTAGAATTATAAATCACTCTCCTACACCTGAAGTATATAATTTTTTAAATACAGATAATATTTTTTATGAGCTTGATGGAGATAATGTTGGATTTATTAAGAATGCTGATCTGGGAATTATATTAGACATTGGAGATTTTTATCGTTTGGGAGATATAGCATACCTTATAGAAGATAACAATATAGAAACTTTAAGTATTGATCATCACCCTCAATCTGACAATGAATTATTTACAAACGCTTTCATTAATTTGAATGCTTGTTCTGTTGGAGAAATTTTATATTCATATTTTTGTGATATCGATAAAACCTTAATTGATAAAAATATTATGCTAGGTCTCTATGTAGCAGTGCTTACCGATACAGGTTCATTCAGACATAGTAATACTACGGAAATCAGCCATCAAATTGCAGTTGATGCAATCAGCATGGAATTAGAAATTTCAAAAATCTATCAACATATTTATGAGAGCTCCTCTGTGAGTCGTATTAAGTTGTTAGGTAATGTAATTCAAAATTTAAATTTCGATTGTAATGGAGAATTAGCATGGTTTTCTTTAAACGAGGATATGGTAAAAGAAGTGAATGGGTCTAACCAAGATTTTGATGGATTTACAGATTTTTTTAGAAGTATTAAAGGAGTAGAAGTGTCTTTAATGCTTTATGATTTAAAAGGAAAAGTTAGATTGAGCTTTAGATCAAAAGGGAAGTATAAAGTAAGTGAAATTGCAAAGAAAATGGGCGGCGGCGGCCATCCTTTTGCAGCTGCAGCATTAGTAGAAGGAGAATTCTCTGATGTCAAATCTAATGTTTTAAGTATGTTGTCAACTTATATAAATAAACACAATGAAAATAATATTAGCTAAGTCAGCAGGTTATTGTTTCGGAGTGCGTGATGCAGTAAATGCTGCATATGATTTGAGTAAAGAACATGGAGAAGTCTACATGTTAGGTGATATCGTTCACAATGAAAATGTAGTTGAAGATTTAGAAAAACAAGGCGTAAAGGTAGTAGAAAAATTAGAAGAAATTCCAAAAGATAAACCTGTTCTATTTCGTGCTCACGGTACATCAAAAGATATATGGAAAAAAGCAGAAGATAAAAAAATGAATATTATCGATGCAACCTGTCCTTTGGTGCATGATATACATAGAGAGGTTAAAGAATTGCATGCTGAAGGAAGAAAAATTATTATTATTGGCGATCATGGCCATGATGAAGTAATAGGAATTGCGAGCCAAGTTGACGGTGCTATTATTGTTGCATCTATCGAAGAAGCGCAGGAATTAAGAAAAACAAAGAAAGCTGGAGTTGTAAGTCAATCCACTCAAGCAATAGAAAATGTTCAAGACATCATTAATATTTTAATGACTAAGGTGGTAGATTTGAGATTTATAAATACTATCTGTTTTCCTACAAAGCGAAATCATCAGCAAATTAAAGAATTATCAACTATAACAGATATGATACTTATTATAGGGTCATTTACAAGTGCAAATTCTAAAAGATTAACAGAATTAAGCTTAGAAAGAAATAAAAATACATACCAAGTTACAAATGCTACAGAAATTGATTCATCTTGGTTTAAAAAGAGTATAAATTCAGTTGGTATTTCTGCAGGCGCATCTACGCCTGATTGGATTATCAGCTCAGTAATCAAAAAAGTTAAAGAATTAACAAATACAAAAGAGAAGGAAATTATTCATGAGTCAAGAGTACGATTTTAAAACAAAAGTTGCATTAGCTGAAATGTTAAAGGGTGGTGTTATAATGGACGTTACCAATGTTGAGCAAGCAAAAATTGCAGAAGAAGCAGGGGCTGTTTCAGTTATGGCATTAGAGAGAATTCCATCAGATATTAGAAAAGATGGAGGTGTAGCTAGAATGAGCAACCCTCATATGATTAAAGAAATTCAAGATAATGTTTCTATTCCCGTAATGGCAAAATGTAGAATTGGCCATTTTGCAGAAGCTCAAATTTTACAAGCTCTAGAAGTAGATTTTATTGATGAGAGCGAAGTATTAACAATGGCTGATGAACACTTTCATGTCGATAAACATCCCTTTAAAGCACCATTTGTTTGTGGAGCTCGTAATCTTGGCGAAGCTTTAAGAAGAATACATGAAGGAGCAGCACTCATTCGAACTAAAGGAGAAGCTGGTAGTGGTAATATTGTTGAAGCAGTTAGACATATGAAAATGATTACTTCAGAATTAAAATCTCTGCAAGGACAGGATTATTCAGAAAAAGCAAAAGAATTTAGAGTGCCGATAGCACTTATAGAAGAAGTTGCTAAGAATGGTAAACTTCCTGTACCTAATTTTGCTGCTGGGGGCATTGCAACTCCCGCAGATGCATCTTTAATGATGCAATTAGGTGCTGAAACAGTATTTGTTGGTTCTGGAATTTTTAAAAGTGACGACCCGTCAGAACGTGCACATGCTATTGTCCAATCTGTTACACATTTTACTGACGCTAAGAAAGTACTGAGTGCATCTTATAATTTAAAAGATGCTATGAAGGGATTGTTAATGTCAGATATTCCTGAAGATCAGAGGTTTTCAGAAAGAGGTGAGTAGTGGTTGGAGTTTTAGCTCTACAAGGAAACTTTCAATCACACATTCATATTTTGAATGCAATTGGTATAGAATCTAGACTGGTTAAAAATGTAGAAGACTTATCAGGTCTTCAAGGACTGATTTTACCTGGAGGGGAATCCACAACAATGTCAAATCTTCTATTTAGAGATCAAAGTTTTATTGATGGAATAAAATTATTTTCTGATAATAAACCAATCCTTGGCACTTGTGCCGGTTTAATTCTTATGGCAAAGAATAGTTTTGACAAAAAAGTATTAAACATGAATATTATTGATATCGAAGTAAACAGAAATGCGTATGGTAGGCAGGTTCATTCTTTTGACGATTTAATCAATGTAGAATATAAAAATAGCCAACCTTTATCAATCAGAGCATCATTTATTAGGGCTCCTAAAATTACTAATTTAGGAGAAGATGTTGAAATATTATGTAAGCACAATAGTGAGATTGTTGGTGTAAAAAAAGGTATGCATATAGCAGTTACGTGTCATCCTGAATTACAGAATGAAATACTTTTACATGAATTGTGCTTTAAGGGCTAACTATGAAATATTTAAATAATATTAAATCACCGGAAGACTTAAGGTCTTATTCGAAAGAAGACCTAACAATTATCTGTGATGAATTGAGAGAATATATTGTATCAACTATTAGTGAAATTGGTGGTCATTTAGCTCCAACTTTAGGTACAATAGAATTAACGACAGCTCTGCATTATGTCTACAATACACCAAAAGATAAACTAATTTGGGATACTGGCCATCAGGCATATGCACATAAAGTTTTAACAGGAAGATTTGATTCTCTACCTACTATTAGAAAATATAAAGGATTGAGCGGATTTTTAAAGAGAACAGAGAGTGAATATGATGTATTTGGAGCAGGACATGCATCAACCTCTATTTCTGCTGGCTTGGGAATAGCATGTGCTAGAGATTTAGATAATGAAGATTTTAAAGTAGTAAGTATTATAGGAGATGGAGCTTTAAGTGGCGGGCTTGCATTTGAAGCACTTAATAATGCGGGCCATCTCAAGAAACAGTTGTTGGTTGTTGTAAACGATAATGATATGTCAATTAGTCCTAATATAGGAGCATTTAGAAATTATCTGGTTAAGATTACTACTAATAAATCTTACAACTATATAAGAAGTACAATTGGAAGATTAATCCTAAGACTACCTAAAAATTTTAGATTTATTCAATCCTTGCTTAAAAAATCTGAATCAAGTGCAAAAAATTTCTTTTTCCCTACAACCATATTTGAAGATCTAGGTTTTAGATATTTTGGTCCTGTTGATGGACATAATATCAATGAACTAGTTGATATATTAGATAATATTAAAAATTTAGACACTCCAGTAGTACTTCATACAATTACAAAGAAAGGTAAAGGACTCGATTACGCAGAAAATGATCCAATTAAGTATCATGGAGTAAAAGAAAAAAAAGAACCAGTCCCTGTTAATCAGGCTAAAGAAGTGCCTATTTTCCAAAATATCTTTGGAGACACATCTTGTAATTTAGCAAAAAATAATAAAAATATTGTTGCCATTACAGCTGCCATGAGCGAAGGTACAGGTCTAGTTAATTTTGCAAATGATTTTCCCGATAGATATTTTGATGTTGGGATAGCGGAGGCACATGCAGTAACATTTTCTGGTGGATTAGCAGTAAACGGAAAAATTCCAATAGTAGCAATTTATTCTACATTTTTACAGAGAGCCTATGATCAAATTATTCATGATATTGCCCTACAAAAATTACCAGTAATTTTTTGTTTAGATAGATCTGGCTTAGTAGGAGAAGATGGTGCGACACACCATGGAGTATTAGATATTGCTTACATGAGATGTATTCAAGGAATGATTGTTACTGCACCAAGAGATGGTAATGAGTTACAGGATTTATTATTAACAGCTACTAATTACAGTAGCGGACCTTTCAGTATCAGATATCCAAAAGAGTCATCAATAAATTTTGATAATAAAGACCCTAATCTTATAGAAATTGGTTCTTGGGAGGTCATGACTACAGGTCAAGATGTTTTAATTTTAGCAGTTGGATCTATGGTTAGCAGAAGTACTGATATCGTAGAAAGGTTAAAAGAAAAAAATATTCAAGCTGAAGTCATTAATTGTAGATTTATTAAACCAATGGACTTAGAATACTTAAATAATAATCTTTCAAGATTTTCTAAGATTGTGACTATTGAAGAAGGTGTTTTGGATGGGGGATTTGGAGAGGGTGTTACAGCCTGGTCCTCTGGTAAAAATTTGAAAAACGAAATTTTAAATATTGGTTTACCCAATGATTTTGTAGATCACGGTCCAAGAAATGTACTATTAGAAGAGGTAGGCTTAGATAGTTCTTCTTTATATGAAAAAATTATTCAATTTATTAAATGATAAGAAAATGAGTAAAAAAATACCAAATAGAGAAAAAATTTTTAACAGTCTCAGCGGTAACAAGCTGAAAGAATATTATTCATCTGATAAAAAAAGTGATAAATATAATATAGATCCAGGCACTTTTCCATATACTCGAGGAATTCATAAAAATATGTATAGAGGAAAATTGTGGACTATGAGACAATTTTCGGGTTTTAGTACTCCAGAAAAAACAAATGAGAGATATAAATACTTATTAAATAATGGTCAGACTGGACTTTCCGTTGCTTATGATATGCCAACGCTTATGGGGTATGATCCTGATCATGAGCTATCATCTGGCGAAGTAGGTGTTTGTGGTGTTAATGTTGCTTCTTTAGATGATATGGAAACTTTATTTGAAGGTATAGACTTAGAAAAAATTTCTGTATCTCAAACTATTAACGGTCCTGCAATTATATTGTTTGCTTTCTATGTAGCACTAGCAAAGAAAAATGGAATTGATATTAGCTCTTTAAGAGGAACATTGCAAAATGATGCTGTAAAAGAATATATAGCACAAAAAGAATTTATTTTTCCTCCGAAACCTTCAATAAAATTGGTAGTTGATGTTATTGAGTTTTGTTCAGAGAATATGCCACTTTATAGTCCTGTATCAATAAGCGGTTATCATATAAGAGAAGCTGGATCGACTGCTGCCCAAGAATTAGCATTTACATTAAACAGTGGATTTACCTATATAGAAGCTGCTCTAGAAAGAGGTCTAAAAATTGACGACTTTGCTCCTAGACTATCATTCTTTTTTAACTCTCATATGGATTTCTTTGAAGAAATAGGTAAATATAGAGCAGCAAGAAGAATTTGGGCTCATAAATTAAAAAATGAGTATGGCGCAAAAAGTGAAAATTCATTGAAGTTAAAGTTTCATACACAGACAGCCGGATGTTCTTTGACTGCCCAACAACCAGAAAATAATATTGTGAGAACTGCATATGAAGCGATGTCTGCAGTATTAGGCGGAACAAATTCTCTTCATACAAATTCACTTGATGAAACATTGGCACTTCCATCAGAAAAAGCAGCAAAAATAGCATTAAGAACTCAACAAATTCTTGCACATGAAACAGGCGTACCTAATGTAGCCGATCCATTGGGAGGATCATGGTATGTAGAAGAAATAACTGATAGAATTGAAGATGAAGCAAATGAATACTTTAAGGCAATAAAGAATCTTGGTGGTACAGTTACAGCCATTGAAGATGGTTATTTTCAAAAGAAAATTGGTGAATCTGCATCAATCTATCAAGAATCAATCGATTCAAATGAAAGAATAATTGTTGGATTGAATGATTTTATTGATAAGGACGAAAAACTTGAAATTGAAATTTTAAAAATATCTCAAGAAGCTCAAGATATTCAAGAAGAAAAAATTAAAAGATTGAGAGAAAAAAGAGATAACGCACTACTAAATAAAAAAATGAAAAAATTAAGAAATGCTTGTGAAAATAATTTAAATTTAGTCCCTTGTTTAGTTGAAGTAGCTGAGCATGGAGGCACTGTCGGAGAAATTGTTGAACTAATGAAAAGCGTATATGGGGAATGGGAAGAATCTTTTGGAATTTAAATTATGAATAAAATTTACACATCACTGATTCTAGTTTTTATCTTAATTGTCGTATGGACTATATACCTTACTAATGTAGAAAATGATACTAATAGCTTAACAGTTCGTTACTATACAATAGAGGAGCTCTCGAATAAAGAAGCTTCTATTACTAAGGTTAAGGTTGGAGGGCTTATTAAGCCAGATTCAATCATTATTAATGATACAGATCAACTAAAAGTGTCATTTTATGTGTACCAAGGAAGCGATAGCTTAAAAGTTTATTATTACGGTATTAGACCAGATTTATTTAGAGATGATGCAGAGGTTGTAGTTGCTGGTGCCTTTGATGATAATTCGATTATTGCTACAGAACTTCAAACTAAATGCGCTTCACGTTATGAAGGCGATTTAAAAAATATAGAAAAAATATAATGATTTCTCAAATTGGAAGTTTAGCGCTCAGTATAAGTGGCGGATTAATATTATCAAACTTCTTCTTTCTATTTTACTATTATATTAAAAAAGATAAAACTTTTCTAAATGTGTCTGAAAGAGGGTTAATAGCAGTATGTTTTTGTGTTATACTAGCTACTCTTTGCCTGCTCAATGAATTATTAATTAGCAATTTTAATTTGCAATATGTATCTCAATATACAAGTTATGAAACTCCATTATTTTTTAAAGTTACTGCTTTATGGGCAGGGCAAGCTGGCTCATTGCTTTTCTGGACATTCATTATGTCTATATATTCATTAATTTATATTAATGTCACTTTGAAGAAGATGCCTGCATTAAAGTATTCATCTTATATTATGCTTTCTTTTATATTTGGATTTTTTTTACTTTTATCAAATTTTATAGCAAATCCCTTTCAGCCAGTATCATCTGATATTATTGTACAAAATGGAAATGGTTTAAATCCATTATTACAAAATGTTACAATGGCTATTCATCCACCAACTCTTTATTTGGGTTTTATTGGAACAACGATCCTATTCGTTATGGCTTTATCCGGTTTGATATCTAAATCGCTTAATTTTGAATGGATTCAATCTATTAGGCGTTGGTCATTAATTGTTTGGACTTTCTTATCAGGAGGCATCATTTTAGGCGGATATTGGGCATATAATGAATTAGGTTGGGGCGGATATTGGGCATGGGATCCAGTAGAAAATTCTTCTCTAATGCCTTGGCTGATACTTACTGCATTCATTCATTCATCTATGATACAAGAAAAAAGAGGTATGTTAAAATCTTGGAATATTCTATTAGCATCATCGACTTTTCTATTAGTTATTTTAGGTACATTTATTACTAGAAGTGGAATAGTATCTTCCGTTCATTCATTTACTGCTGAAAATTTAGGTCCACTATTTCTTGCCTTTCTATCAAGTTTAATTTTATTTACTGGCTACTGGTTTGTTAAGCGATTCGACACATTGAAATCTGATAATAAGATTGACTCTTTTACATCAAGGGAGGGTGGATTCTTATATAATAATCTCATTTTACTTCTAATGTGTTTTATTGTTTTGTGGGGCACATTGTTTCCCATTCTTTCGGAAGCATGGAATGGAGAAAAAATTTACGTAGGAGCGACTTATTTTAATCAACTAAATGTTCCTATTGGGTTGGTGTTATTATTCCTAATGGGAATTGGTCCATTATTGTCATGGAAAACAACTTCAAGATCCACTTTATTGTCAAATTTTAAAATTCCAATGTTGATGAGTTTTTTTTCTGGAGTTATATATTCTATATTTTTTGGACCATTTCAACTATATCCCTTAGTAACATGCATGGGTATAGCATTTACGATTACATCTATAATGAATGAATTCAGAAAGTCGTATAAAAAATCTAAAAGTGACAATAAATCTGTTCCAACTGCTATTGTAAATATGCTATTCAATAATAGGCATAAAAATGGGGGATATATTGTTCATATCGGAATCACACTTCTTTTTGTAGGTTTTATTGGGAGAGCATTTGAAGTAGAAAAAGAATTTAACCTATCGCCTGGAGAGGAAATCTATTTTGCAAGCTATATCTTTAAGCTCAATAGTATTAAAAGTGAAGCTCGAGACGATCATTATGCATTTATTAGCGATATGGATGTTATAGATCAAAGAAATAATCTATTAACTAATCTGCGCCCCGAAAAAAGAATTTATTTTTATTGGAATCCAGACCCTGAGAAGCGTCAGCCTCATAGTGAGCTTGATATCTACAGTACTATGAGAAAGGATATATACTCAATATTTTCTGCTTATGATGCAGAAAAAAATCAAGGATACTTTAAGATTATGATTAACCCTTTAGTGAATTGGGTATGGGTTGGAGGTATCATGATGGTACTTGGTTCTTTATTCGCTTTTTGGCCATCTAAAAGGAGAAGCTATGGAGTCGTTTAACCAATTTTTTATTTTTGCATTATATGTTATGGTAGTTTTATTTGTGTTTTATCCTTTGCTAAAAAAAATTAAATAATGTTACAAATAACAAATCTCAGTAAATCATTTTCTGATACTAAGGTATTAGATGATATATCATATACAGTAGATTTAGGTAAGTTAGTTGCTTTGCTAGGAAAAAATGGATCAGGTAAAACAACTTTTTTAAAATGTATATCTAATATTATGAATATTGATTCTGGAAATATTAACTATAACGGGTCTGATTTTTTATTCTTGAATGATAAAGCAAATATTTTTAGCGATTTAACTATATTAAATAATCTTAAATGCATTTTACGTTCCTATAATCAGAATTTAAATATCGACATTTATAATCAATATTTGCATTTACTTGGTTTGAAAGATCTAGAAAATCTGCCTTTGAAGTATTTTTCTAGAGGAAATCTCCAAAGAAATAAGCTTTTTATTGCATTAAATTTATCATGGGATTACTTATTAATAGATGAGCCTTTTACCAATCTCGACGATAATGCTCAAGCTGTTTTTAAAGATATTTTTATAGATTTAAAGTCAAAAAATAAAACTATTATTTTTTCAACACATAATTTTAATTATATATCAGATATTTGTGATGAATCTATAAAGATAAAAGAAGGAGGAGTCCTTCGATGCTAATGAATTTAATTAAAAATGAATTTCTTCTAGAGATGAAGTCATCAAACAATCTCTTCTATATGACATTTTTTTCTTTATCATGTTTAATGCTCTCAGTTTTTTCATTTCCACCATCAGAATTAAATGAAATTATTATCTTATCTGGATTTTTTTGGATTATTATTGCGTTAGTATCTATTAAGCTCATTGAAAACTCTTTTGTGCGTGAAAAAGAAATGGGTATATACGATCTAATCTATACGTCTCCGACAGAAAATTATTTAATATTTTTAGCAAAATTAGTAACATTTTCCTTAATTTTGCTTGGGGTTCAGCTATTTATTTTTATGATATACAGCTTGATATCTACTGCAATAGAAATTGATTTGATTTTCAAAATTTTAATGCTTTGCCTTTTATCTAATGTGGGATTAATTGGCTTAGGCATAATTATCTATTTAATGACTTCTCTTAACAGCACAAGAAGTTTTTTATTTCCACTCATTTTATTTCCTATAATTGTTCCACTTCTAATTCAGTCTTCAAACATATTTATTGCTTTATGCTTAGGTAAAGAGATATCTTTCTATGGAGAATCACTGTTATTATTGTCAACTTTTGCACTGATGGCAGTTATTTTAGGAATTAATTTTTTTGAAAGGCTAATAAAGTACTAATGAATTTATCTTTATTTATACTAGTAATGATTGTGATGATATCTAATTTGATATCAATTATATTTTTTACTCCAATGGTACCCGATCAAGAATGGGCACAAAAAATATTTTATCTTCATGTGCCTATAGCCTGGTCAGGTTTTATAGCTTATTTTTTTGTAATGATTTCAGGCATTGCCTATCTTATTTCTAGAAATCTTAAATATGATAGATTCGGACATGCAGCAGCAGAAGTTGGTACAATATTTACAGGGCTTGTATTATTGACAGGACCTATTTGGGCTACTCCCATATGGGGAAAGCCATGGATTTGGGAGCCAAGGTTAATTACTACATTGGTTCTATTTGTTATTTATGCAGGCTATTTCATTTTAAGAAATGTTGGAATTTATAGACAAAGAGTAGCATTAATTTCAGCGATGATTGGAATTATCGCATTCTTGGATATTCCAATTATATTTGCATCAGTAACTTTTTGGGCAGCTGAAATTCAATCTCATCCTCAAGTAGAAATGTCAAAACAACCTTCAGGAATATTGACCCCATTTTTATTTTCTTTATTTGCTTTTACCAATCTTATGTTGACGATGTTATTTTTGAAAATCAAGGTTCTATATTTACAAGATAAAGAGAAAAATTATGTATAATTATTTAGAATATTTTTTAGCAGCACTCCTTACTGTACTTCTGGTATTATTAGTTTGGTTTTTAATAAACATTAACAAAATCAAAAAATTATAAATAAACATTTTTTAATAACATTATTTGCTATATTTTTTTACGTTAATTTTAATTATTCTATAGGAAGTTGAATAAGATGGAAAGAAAAATTGTACATGTCGTTGGTACCGGAACAATCGGCGAACCATTAATTGGAATTCTTTGTGAACAAAAAAGTAATTTAGGTATTGACGAAGTTACCTTTCATAAGCATTCAGCAACCACTAAAGACAAGCCAAAAATTGATAATTTAATGAAAAAAGGTGCAAGACTGTCTGTCCTTGAAGATAGGATAGATGATTTTAAAGCTATTGGCCTTGAACCAGAATTTACATTAGAAGAGGCTATCGCTAGAAGTTCCGTTGTAATTGATTGTACTCCAGGAGGTGCTGGTCTTTTGAATAAAGAGAAGTACTACAATAAATATACTGATAAGGTAAAAGGGTTTTTAGCCCAAGGTAGCGAAAATGGATTTGGTAAGAAATATGCACGAGGGATTAATGATCATGTTATTAATTCTGATGATCAATTTTTACAAGTTGTATCATGTAACACTCATAATATTGCATGTCTAATTAATACCTTAGGACTAAGTATCGCACCGGACAATGTTCTAGATGGAAAATTTGTATGTATACGTAGAAGTAATGATATTAGTCAGACAGGAAGCTATGTACCTGCTCCAACAGTAAATGAACATAAACACCAAGATTATGGAACGCATCATGCTGAAGATGCTGTTGCACTGTTTAAAACAATGAATCTTGATTTAAATCTTTTTTCTTCAGCTTTAAAAATTAATACACAATATATGCATACGGTTTGGTTTAATATTAAGGTTAAAGAGACTACCTCTAAAGAAAAAGTATTAGAGCTACTAAATCATAACGATAGAATTGCAATTACTGAACATAAATCATCCAATGTTGTTTTCTCTTTTGGGAGAGATCAAGGACAATATGGAAGAATTCTAAATCAAACTGTAGTTGTTGAAGATTCTATCAATGTTAAAGACGGGCATGAAATAGCTGGATTTTGTTTTACGCCTCAAGATGGAAACTCTATTTTATCGAGCATTGCTGCAACGGTTAAATTTTTAAATCCACATTCTTATCAAGATAAAATTAGCTCTTTGGATCCATTTTTCTTTCAAAGAATTTAATGACACAATATCAAAGAATTGTTACCAAGCTTCTTGAAGAAAATACATATGTCATCTTTAATGAAAAAAATGATTGTATAATTATAGACCCAGGATTTGGTTCTGAGTTAATTGATTCGTTTATCCAGTCAAAGAATTTATCTCCCATAGCTATATTGGCAACTCATGGACATTTTGATCATCTTGCCGGGGCTGCAGATCTTATAGACAAATACAATCTTCCTCTTTATGTTTGTGATAAAGACAAATTGGTAGTAGATAATTTTGATAGGGCAGCAGGATATTGGGGAGTCGAAGCAAGAAAGCCTACAGTTTCTCATTGGATTAATTCAGCTGACAAGGAGTTAATAGTGGGAGATTTCTCTTTTTCTGTTATATTTAATCCGGGACATTCACCTGGATGTATAAGTTTTATTATCGATAATCTAATATTTTGTGGAGATTTGATATTCAAAGGATCTATTGGAAGAACAGATCTTCCTTTAAGTAGTCCAAGAGATATGGCAACATCATTGAAATTTTTTGTAAATTCTTTTACAAGTGATTATGCTTTATTAACAGGGCATGGACAAGAAACCACTCTTTACGAAGAGTTGAAAACCAATCCTTATTTGATGAGATATGAAAAATAAAATTATTCAAAATATTCAAAGCCTACAAAGTCAAAAAAAACAACATTTTCTATTAGCAGTATCTGGCGGTATAGACTCGATGGTAATGTTAGATTTTTTTAACAAAAATTCTAAGCTAGCTGACATTTCTGTGTGCTATGTGAATCATCATTATCATTCTCATAGCAAAAAAATGGGAAAGTTAGTGTCAAATTATTGTGCTGACAATAGTATTCCCTATATCGAATCTTCAATCAATTCATCTCATATAAAAAATAATATAGAAGCTCAATTTCGAAAAAAAAGATATTTTGAACTTAAAAAAGTTTGTAAAAAAATTAATGCAGACTATGTTGTTACCGCTCATCATGCTTCTGATCAAATTGAGACTATTTTAATGAAAATTTTAAACTCTTCTAGCTTTAATTCTATGAGGGGTATTCAATCATTAAATAGTAATATTTTTAGACCAATGCTTAATATTACAAAAGATGAAATTTTTGTATATGCTAAAAAGAATAAAGTGATGCATATTTCAGATCCAACAAATGAAGATACTGGATTAACCCGAAATTTCCTTAGAAAGAAGGTAGTTCCATTATTAGAGAAGATTAAACCTAATCTCTACAAGCCATTCGAAGATTTTCAAAATAAGACCAGCGATGTGGAAGATTTATTAAAGTTTACAACCAATGAGTTTGTTAAATCTAAACATATGTCATTTTCTCAAGATATTTATTATATAAATAAAGAGAATTTTTTGGCACTACCATTTCTCTTGAGAATTAGTATTGTAAAAAAAATATTATCAGAAGAAAATGAATTTTATTTTTCTAAAAATTTATTAGCAGAACTAAGCGCATTTCTAGATAAAGAAATTATTGGTAGTGAGAAGATAATTAATAGCACCAAAATTTTAATGGATAGAGATTATATTTTATTAACCAAGAAATTAGATATAATGCCTATCTATCGTGAGGTAAAAGCAGGGGAGATGATAGAAAATGATGAATTCTCATTTTCTTGGGACTATGATAAAAAGCCAGGTAATTTTTTAAAAGATCCAACCTTTGAATATGTTGATGCAGAGCACTTTAATAATAAATTAATTGTTAGAAATATTAGCAATAACGATATATTCAGTCCATTAGGTTTATCTGGAACAAAAAAAGTAAGTCAATATTTAACTGACCAAAAAGTATCTGCTTTTGAAAAAATGAAAATCATAGCAATTTGTAATGAAAAAGAGATTGTATGGGTTGCAGGAAAACAAATTAGTAATAATTACAAACTAACCAAAAACAGCAAGTTGATTGCAAAACTAAATTTCTTTAAGAAATAGTTTTTTTAATAACCATTTTTATTAAATTCTTTTCCAAATGAAAAAACCAATAAAAAAAAACAAAAAACAATTAAAGCGAAAATCTAAAGCAAAAAATTCAAGTTCTTTTATATGGCTTGCAGTATTGTTTTTTGTAGTGATGTCCTTGTCGTTGTTACCAAATGAATCAGCAAACGAAGTAGAAATCTCTTATAATACGTATAAAGAGCTTCTATCAGACAACAAAATAAAAGAAGCATCTATTGAAAATGATAATTCATTTCATGGAGAATTATTAGTTCCTGCAACATTAATCAATAAGAATGGAGCAGAATTTACAGAGAGAACCTTTTTTGTTGTCTACCTACCATCAGATTATACAGATCAGATTAAAATTTGGGATGAAAAAAGTATTGAATATAATTTTGAAGGAGATAAGATAGATTGGACAAGAACCTTAATTGGTTTTGCTCCATGGTTACTACTAATCGCATTTTGGATATTTATGATTAGGAGAATGCAAGGTTCCAATAGTGGAATGAATAATGTATTTAGTTTTGGAAAAAGTAAAGCAAAAATGTTTTCCGCAAATCAAAAGAAGGTAAAGTTTGGCGATGTTGCTGGATGTATAGAAGCAAAAGAAGAGCTAGAAGAAGTTATTGCTTACTTAAAAAATCCAAAGAAGTTTGAAAAATTAGGTGGAAAAATTCCAAGAGGAGTATTATTGGTGGGACCTCCTGGAACTGGAAAAACTTTATTAGCTAGAGCTGTAGCTGGCGAGTCTAATGTTCCATTTTTTAGTATTAGTGGTGCTGACTTTGTTGAAATGTTTGTAGGGGTAGGAGCTTCAAGAGTACGTGATCTATTTGAGCAAGCAAACAAGACTGCTCCCGCTATTATATTTATAGATGAGTTAGATGCAGTGGGTCGACAAAGGGGAGCTGGACTAGGCGGAGGTCACGATGAAAGAGAGCAAACCTTAAATCAATTATTGGTAGAGTTAGATGGTTTTGAAAATAATAGTAGTGTCATTGTTATGGCTGCAACTAACAGACCAGATGTATTAGACTCTGCATTATTGAGACCAGGAAGATTTGATCGTCAAGTTGTAGTAGATGTTCCTGACTTGCAAGGAAGGCATGATATTCTCAAAATACATACCAAAAAAATTAAGATGAATAAAAAATCTGTTAAGCTAAAAGATATTGCAAAAGGTACACCAGGTATGGTTGGTGCTGATTTAGCAAATCTTGTTAATGAAGCAGCGCTTTTAGCATCTAGAAAAAGAAAAGCTAGCGTAGACAATAACGATTTTGAGGAAGCAAAAGATAAAGTTATTATGGGAGTACAGAGAAAAAGTATGATCTTATCTGATGATGAGAAAAAAGTAACAGCATATCATGAAGCTGGACATGCTGTTGTAGCTATTTTTGCTCCCGAAGCAGATCCTGTTCATAAAGTGACTATTATTCCAAGAGGAAGAGCCCTTGGTGTAACAATGCAATTACCTTTAGATGAAAAGCATGGATATTCTAAAACATATATTTTGAGTAGATTAGCAGTAATGATGGGTGGAAGATCAGCTGAAGAGCTAATATTTAATGAAATTACTACTGGCGCTTCAAATGATATTGAAAGAGCTACAAGCATTGCAAGAAAAATGGTTTGTGAGTGGGGTATGAGTGATGAGCTGGGACCTATGTCATTTGGTAAAAAAAATGAAGAGATATTCTTAGGAAGAGAAATCCAATCACACAGAGACTATAGCGAACAAACTGCTCAAAAAATAGATCATGAGGTAGTGAGTATTATTAAGAATGCACAGAAGGTTTCTCATAAAATTTTAAAAGATAATATAGACCTACTTAACTTGATGGCTCAGCAGTTACTAGAGCATGAAACAATTGATGAAAATGACATTAAATTGTTAGTTGCTGGAAAAAAACTTTCAAAAAAAATCAATAAATAATAGTGAATATTTCTGAATTAAATGATTGGTTGTTATCAGAACATCAACAACCACTTATTATAGGAATATTAAATGTTACTCCAGATTCTTTCACCGATGGTGGTAAATTTTTAGATCATAATACTGCGGTAAATCATGCTATGGATATGATTGATAACGGTGCAGATATTATTGACATAGGCGGAGAGTCTACAAGACCTTTCTCTGAGCCTGTATCTGAAGAAGAGGAATTATCGCGTGTTATATCTGTAATACAAAAAATAAGAGAAAAAACAGATGTAGTAATATCTATAGATACGACAAAATCTGTTGTTGCTGAAAAGGCATGTGATGCAGGAGCAAATATTATTAATGATATTAGCGCGTTATCATTTGATGGCTATATGATTGATATTGTCAATAAATACGATTGCCCTATTATTTTGATGCATATGATTGGAAATCCTAAGACAATGCAGAAAAGTCCTTCATATAGCAATATCATACCTGAAATTACTGACCACTTACTAAGTAGAGCTAATTTTGCTTTAAGCAATGGTGTAAAAAAACATAATATTATCTTAGATCCAGGTATTGGATTTGGTAAAACAGTAGATGATAATTTTACTATCATAAACAATATGGATAAGTTTACTGAACTTGGTTACCCAGTATTGATTGGAGCATCAAGAAAATCATTCATTGGTAAAACTTTGAATGTTGATGAAAATGATAGAATTGAGGGAACTATAGTATCTAATATTATAGCTTTTGAAAGAGGATGTAAGATATTTAGAGTCCATGATATTAAGCAGGCAAAAAGAGCGCTAATTATTGCAAATAAAATTTTAAACTCAAACACTTTAAATACTTAAATTATACTATATGAATTTATTCGAAATCAGCTTTATAAAATTTACGCTTACCGATTTATTTGATCTGGTGCTTATTTCATTCATTTTCTCCTATGCATATTCTTATTTCAGGGGAACGAGAGGTGGGCAAATGTTAATTGGCCTATTAATTCTTTTTTTTGCAGGATTTATTGTAAATATTTTTGGTTTTAGAGCTACTTCATGGTTGTTGAATTTATTCCAAACAGTGTGGGTAGTTGTCTTTGTTATATTATTTCAACCAGAAATTAGAAGGCTTTTAACCGCTCTTGGTCAAAATAGAATTTTAAGAAAGCTATTTCAAATTGAAAAACTTTCTATCCAGCAAGAAATTATTGCATGTATCAGTGAAATTAAAAAGAATAAATGGGGTGCTATTATTATTTTTGAAAGAGAAAACTCTCTAAAAACTATTAGCGCTGATGGAGTAAGAATGGGTGCAGTATTTAGCCCTGAATTATTGGTATCAATTTTTAATCCTTCTTCACCTCTGCATGATGGAGCCGTTATTATTCATAGTAATATTATTGAAGCCGCTGCATGTATTTTACCCTTAACAGAAAGTAAGACCTTGAATCCAGAAATGGGTACGCGACATAGGGCTGCATTAGGTATTTCAGAGGAAAGCGATGCTCTTGCTTTAGTTCTATCAGAAGAAACGGGAAAAATATCTATCGCAGAGAATGGATATTTTATAAGCTCTGCACTTACTTTAGATGAATTAAGCGCTATTTTAAAAGAAAAAATGAATGATATAGGGGATAAGTAGTATGTTAAAAGAAAAAATTATGGATTTAATGCATAGGTCAGATTTTATGACACTTTCTACTAGTGTATCAGGAAATTCATCAGCTGCAAATGTCTATTTCGCAAATAATGGTTTAGATATGTATTTTTTTACATTCAATCCGACTAGAAAAGCTGTTCAAATTAATTTTAATCCAAAAGTTCAATGCGTAGTTAGGCCTGATGGAGAAGATGGAATTAAAGAGCTTCAAATTGATGGATATGCTACAAAAATAATAGACCAATCAGAAAAAGAAAAAGCTAGAGAAGCAGTATTGAAGGTTACAGAAGCTTTTTCTGAATATATGCATGACGATTTTTTAATCGCTAATGATGTAGTAGGGTATTATAAAATAAAACCAACTGTAATTAAGTATGTTGATTTCTTTGCTGATACTCAGTTTGAATGGATGGAAATTCCAGAAAATAAGCCAAGCATACCATCAGAATTGCTTGGAGGTTTACGTAGAAGTATTCAACGCTGGATGACTATTGTAAGAGCACCATTTTTAACTGCAACTATTGCCCCAATTTTATTAGGATCAGCTATTGCCTATAAACAATTCGGTACATTTGATTGGTCAATTTTTTGGCTTGTATTATTAGGAGCAATATTTGCTCAATGCGGTACAAATACTATCAATGATTACTTTGATCACAAGTCTAGAACAGACGAACTTAATAAATTAGCTAGTCCTTTTAATGGCGGATCAAGAGCAATTCAATCTGGATTGATGACGCCAGCAAATATGCTATTAGTATCTGTATTATTTTTTGGTTCTACGATTGGAATTGGTTTAGAACTCAATAATCTTCTTTTCGGAGACTATTTTGCTATCTCTGTATTAATGTACTTGGGATTAATAGGGGTATTTCTGGGTGTTATGTATACAGGTTTTTTAAAACTTGCTTATAATGGGCTTGGGGATTTAGCAGTGTTTATAGGGTTTGGACCTTTAATGGTTTATGGTGCAGCATATATGCAAAATCAATCTGTAGATCCTTTAACAACTTTACTGTTCTCAATTCCCGTTGGAATCTTTATTGCCTTAGTTTTATTTATTAACTGCTTTCAGGACTATAATGCTGATAAAGCAGCTAATAAGAATAGCTGGGTTGTTAGATTGGCGGGTCCTGGAGATAAAGCAAACTATAGAGCTCCATTTAAAGTATGGAAAAATTTAATGATGTTGTCATTTATGATAATTCTTGGAGCATCTTTATATGCAGGTAATTTATTTACCTTGATAGCCTTATTTCCCTTGTTCATATTTAATTTTGCTTCAAAAAAAGGAAACAGCTGGTTAGATCAATGGGAGAAAGAAGATGCAAATCTTCAACAGCTTCCATATGAGTTGCTAATTGTTAATGTTTCTACAATCGGTATTCACTTCTTAACTGGAATATTACTCACATTAGGAATCTTGATTAGTACATGGATTTAAAAGATAAATATAATTCTCTTTTAGAAAAATTTGATCAAATCAGGAGGCATCTTTGACCTTGAAGCCAAAGATGCTCACTTAAGTAATTTAAAAGATCAAATTTCAGACCCATCTTTATGGGATAATAATCAAAAAACAACATCTCTCATGAAAGAAATTTCTATGTGTGAAAAAGATATTAATCTGAGAAAAAGCTTGTCTGAAAAGGCTAGTGATATCAAAGTGATGTTTGAATTTTTAAATGATGAGCAGATAGATGAGAAAGAATTTTCAGAAGAATTAGAGTATTTTGCCACATTAATTAAAGAATTTGAATTAAAATTAATTCTTAATTCTAGGAATGATTCTAAAGATGCTATTATTTCAATCCATCCAGGTGCAGGAGGAACAGAGAGTCAGGATTGGGCCCAAATGTTATATAGGATGTATTCTATGTGGGCAGAATCCAAAGGCTTTAAGTTTAATATTATTGATTTTCAAGCAGGAGATGAAGCAGGTATCAAGGATTGTACAATTGAAATTATAGGAGACTATTCATATGGGTTACTCCAATCAGAAATTGGAGTACATAGATTAGTAAGAATATCGCCTTTTGATTCTAATAGTCGTAGACATACATCTTTTGCTTCAGTCTCTGTTTATCCATCGATAGATGAAAGTGTTGAAATAGAAATTAATCCCAAAGAATTGAGGATAGATACATTTCGCTCTAGTGGAGCAGGGGGGCAACATGTAAATAAAACAGATTCTGCTATTAGGATTACTCACATACCTACTGGAACAGTTACACAGTGCCAAACTCAAAGATCTCAACACAAAAATAAAGAACAGGCCTTAAAGGTCTTAAAATCAAAGCTATATCAACTAGAAATTGAGAAGCAAGCAGAGTCTAAAAAAATACTTGAAGGGGAAAAGAAAGATATTGCCTGGGGTAATCAAATAAGATCCTATGTTTTTCATCCATATAACATGATTAAAGATCATAGGACAAAATTTGAAGTAGGGAATGTAAAAGCTGTTATGGATGGAAATATAGATGACTTTATGTATAGTTATTTATTAGATAAAATGGAAAAAAATAAATAAGTTTCTTTCGATATGGAAAATAAAAGTTTAAAACAGATTATTGCAAATCGTCTAGAAAAATTAGATAAAATTCGTCAATTAGGTGTTAACCCTTATCCATATGAATTTAATGTTACATGCTCAACTTCAGATATTAACAAAGATAGTGTTGATAAGAAGGTCTCTGTAGCTGGAAGAGTAATGTCTCTTAGAAAGATGGGAAAAGCTGCCTTTGCTAATATTCAAGATGCTAACGGTAGAGTTCAATTATATATTGCAAGAGATGATGTTGGTGAAGAGAATTATAATTTATTCAAATTAGTTGATATTGGAGATTTTATTGGAATTGATGGTATAGTTTTTATTACTAAAACAGATGCACTTACCGTTAAGGCTGAAAAAGTTACTGTACTTAGTAAAAATCTAAGACCTATTCCTGATGTCAAAGAAAAGGATGGTGAAAAATATAATTCAGTTTCAGATAAAGAGTTGAGATATAGGAAGCGCTATATTGATATGATTATTAATCCAGAAACAAAAGATAACTATATCAAAAGATTCAAAATTATTAATTCTATAAGAGAATTTTTAAATAAGAATGGTTATATAGAGGTCGAAACACCAGTTTTACAGCCAGTTTATGGTGGAGCTAATGCTAAACCTTTCAAAACATTCCATAATGCATTAGATCAAGAATTTTTTCTAAGAATTGCAACGGAGTTATATTTAAAGCAATTAATTGTAGGTGGATTTGAAAAAGTTTATGAAATGTCTAAAGATTTTAGAAATGAAGGTATCGACCGAAGTCATAATCCAGAATTTACTATGCTTGAATTCTATCAAGCTTATTCAGATTATAATTTTATGATGGATTTTGTTGAAAAAATGTTCAAGAAAGTAGCAAAAGACCTAGGACTTAAAAAAATATCATGGGATGGAAATGATATTGATTTATCTAAGAAATTTGCAAGAAAAACAATGGATGAATTAATTAAGGAACATACTGGGCATTCAATAGATTTAACAGATAGTAAGGCAGTATTTGATGTCTGTAAAAAATTAGATCTAAAAATGAAAAAAACTGACAGTCTAGCTAAGATGATTGATGAAATAATGAGAAGGAAAGTTGAACCAAATTTAATTAACCCTACTTATGTAATGAATCATCCTGTAGAAATTTCACCGCTAGCAAAGGTCAATAGAGATGGAGATAAGAATTTTACCGAAAGATTTGAATTATTTATTGCCGGTATGGAATTTGCAAATGGATTTTCTGAATTAAATGATCCGATAGATCAAAGAAAAAGATTTGAAGACCAGTCAGCTAAAAAAGATGGTGGAGATGAAGAAGCCTTTCCTGTAGATGAAAATTTTCTAGAAGCTATAGAAATTGGAATGCCTCCAACAGCGGGTGTTGGCATTGGAATTGATCGATTAGTCATGCTGTTTATTGATACTAGGTGGATTAGAGATGCAATTATCTTCCCCACACTTAAATCTCTAAAATGAAATTAGTTTTTCTTGTTTTAAGAAGACTATTTTTTTCATCACAAAGTAATTTTCTCTTCAAAATTACCAACATTGTTTCAATTGTAAGCTTAGCTCTCGGTATAGCCTCTTTAAATATTGTCTTAGGCGCAGTTGATGGATTTGAGAGCAAGGTATCTGAGAAATTGTCTTCTATCAATGGATATACAACTATTAATCACTTATTTGAAGATGACTTTTTAGTTGACGAATCAGGATTACCTAACTTTTATAACAATCATAAGTCTAACCTAGTTCCTTATATCGAAAAACCAGCAATTCTTAAATCAAAATATAGTAGTAGTAATGTGCTAATACATGGTCTAGATAATAACAATTTTAAAGATTTTGATTTATTTAGTAGTCTTAATGCTGACCTAGAAACTATTAGTGATAATGATATTATTATTGGAAGTGCTCTTGCAAAAAATCTCAATTTATCGATAGGAGATGAGATTGTTATTTTTAATCCATTTATTTCAAAAAGAACATTAGAAAGAAATAAACTTTTATTTCTAGAAATAAAGGAAATATATCATTCTGGTATAGACGACTATGATTCAAGGTTAGTATTTATTCCTATGGATACAGTCCAATCTTACTTTGGTTTAAATAATAGTATCAGTGGTTGGATGAGTTTTGATCCTTTCTTAGATATAAAAGATGTTGATTATCCATTTTATCAATTAAGTGTACAGGATAGACATAGCGATTTATTTGAATGGATTAATACGCAGCAATGGCCAATTATCTTTATTTTTAGTCTAATTGCATTAGTGTCATATTTTAATTTGATGGGATCAATAAACATTCTTTTTTATGAGAAGAGATTTAATTTGGCAATTATGAAGACCTATGGTATGTCAAATAAAAAATTGTCAGTAATATTTATTATCCAGGGAGTTGTTTTAGCGTTGATTGGAGCAATGCTCGGGATTTTATTGTCTCTATTCGTTATTTTTATACAAGAGAAATTTCATTTTATATCTTTGGCTGAAAATATTTATTTCGTTAGTTATTTACCGATAGTATTTAGCGCTAATAACGCTGCTTATACATTATTGTTTAGTCTTATATGTAGTATATTATTTTCAGGTATTTCCTTGGTGTATCTTTTATCTATTAATCCATCTAAAATTTTAAAAAACTAATGAATATAATTTTTCTAATAGCAAAACGTTTTTTAATCCCAAGAAATATGTTAGAGGGAGGTATTATCAATATCATATCTTTCTTAGGTCTATTCATTGGTTCTATGTCAATCATCTTGTCGGTAGCAGTTCTTAATGGATTTCAAGGTATTCTGGAAGATGAAACAAGAAAGATATACGGAGATTATGCTATAATTAATTTTGATTATAATGAAGACAAAGAGCTAGTAGAAAAATTTGAAAAAAATAGTATTAAATATGCACCATATTATGAAGAAGAGTTTTTTATATCAAAAAATAAAAAACAATCATTAGTAAATCTAAAAACTGTCGACAATCTAAGATTTTATAATTTTTATGATTTAGAATTAATTGAAGACAATAAAAATCTAAATCATGGAGAAGCTATTATTGGAAAATCTTTAGCCAATAAAATGGATCTTAGTATTGGTGATTCAATATCAATCTATAGTACGAATCTCAATATGAGCTATTTAGCGATGCCTTCTACTAAGAAATTAATTATAAAAAACATCTTTCAGAATCGAATATTAAGATCTGATGAGTTTTTAGTTTTTACAGTATCTAGAGAATATAGTCTTTCTAGTAATAAGTTTACTCATATCGAAATGATTGGGACTATAGATGATATGATCCTAAAGGAAAATAAAAATATTATTTCATGGAAAGAAAGAAACAGGCAGCTATTCGATGCTACTGAGATTGAAAAGAAAATTACCTTTTTTACATTATTTCTTATCATCGTTGTAGCTTCATTCAATCTATCTTCTTCTGTCATGCAAATTGCGACTAAGAAAACGAGAGAAATGGCAATTTTAAGTACTTTTGGAATGAGTAAAAATAGTATCTCTAGTATATTTTTAGTCTATGGTTATTTACTAGCAACTTCTGCTATAGTTTCTGGTATTTTATTTGCGCTATTAATTATATATATACAGAACACATTGGGAATCTTTGTACTAAATCCTGAATTCTATTTGGTCAGTATATTGCCTATGGAAATTAGTGTTAAAGATATTTCTTTATTGTTATTTTACTCTATGATAATTATTGGATTATTTGCAACATTACCTTTAATGCTTATTAAAAAAATACGTCCTATTGAATTAATAAATAAAAACATATGATACTATCAGTTAAAAATCTTAAAAAAACCTTCAAAGATGGAGATAAAATTCTTGAAGTCTTAAAAGGTATTAGCTTCAATCTTCATAAAGGGGATATCTTAACTATTAAAGGTCCTTCCGGATCTGGAAAATCTACCTTACTAAGCTTGCTAGGAACCCTAGATCAGCCAGATAGCGGAGAGATAATAATTAACCAAAAGAATCTTAAAGATGTTAAAGATTATGATTTAATTAGAAATACTCATATTGGATTTATATTTCAATTTCATAATCTAATAGCAGAACTAAATGTTGTTGAAAATGTCACTATTCCAACACTAATAGCAGGCAAAAAAATTGATACTGATTATGTAGGCGAACTATTTGAATATTTTGATTTATCTAATCGTAAAAAATCATTTCCACTAGATCTTTCTGGCGGAGAAAAGCAAAGAGTTTCTGCGATGAGAGCTATTATAAATAAGCCTTCAATAGTTATAGCAGATGAGCCGACAGGCAATCTAGATGAGCATAATGCAATTAAGATGATTGATTTATTTCAAAAATTAAATCAGGACTTCAATTTGACTTTTGTAATTGCTACTCATGACGAAAAGGTATTTAGTATAGGTAGTAAAAAAACAAACCTATACGATGGAAATCTCTTAGAATTATAAGATTAATTCCTATATCTGCCATATAGTCATATAATTTGTCAAATATGACATATATATGATCTTGGCACAATCTTTGCAACTATAAAAGCAAGAAAACTAAAATATTAGGAGATTTTTATGGGAAAAATAATTGGAATTGATTTAGGTACAACAAACTCTTGTGTAGCAGTAATGGAAGGTGGAGAACCTACTGTCATTACTAGTCCTGAAGGTGGAAGAACTACACCATCCGTGGTAGGTTTTACAAAAGAAGGAGATCGTTTAGTAGGTGATCCCGCAAAACGCCAAGCTGTAACTAACCCAAGTAACACTATTTATTCAATTAAAAGATTTATGGGAAGAACTCCCGCTGAAATCAAAAAAGATATCGCGGAAGTCCCTTATAAGGTTGCCATAGATGGTGCGAAAGTTAATATAGAGGCCAATGGTAAGAAATATCAACCACAAGAAATAAGCGCTATGATTTTACAAAAAATGAAAAAGATGGCTGAAGAACATCTTGGAACCGAGGTGACTGATGCTGTTATTACTGTACCTGCGTATTTCAACGATTCTCAACGAAAAGCAACAAAAGATGCTGGAAAAATTGCTGGTTTAAACGTTAAAAGAATTATAAATGAGCCAACAGCGGCATCATTAGCTTATGCAAAAGATAAGAAGAAAGATGAAAAAGTAGCTGTATTTGATTTGGGTGGCGGAACTTTCGATATATCAATTCTAGATATTTTAGATGATGAAGGTTTAACGATAGAAGTAAATGCGAGTAATGGTGATGGAAAATTAGGTGGGGATGACTTTGACCAAAAAGTTGTTGATTGGTTAGCCGAAGAGTTCAAAAAGAACGAAAGTATCGATCTAAGAAAAGATCCAATGGCTTTACAAAGACTTAAAGAAGCCGCAGAGAATGCTAAAAAAGAACTTTCTACATCAAAACAAACAGAAATTAGTCTACCATTTATTACCGCAGATGCTTCAGGTCCAAAGCATTTAAATATTACTTTAACACGAGCTACGTTTGAAGAATTAATAAGAGATCTAGTTGAGAAAGTGGTCGGTCCATGTAAGCAGGCTTTAAAAGATGCTAAGCTTTCAGCTAAAGACATTAAAGAAGTAATTTTAGTTGGTGGTTCAACAAGAATCCCAGCAGTTCAAGGCAAAGTAAAAGAAATATTTGGTAAAGAGCCTAATAAAAGTGTTAATCCAGATGAAGTGGTAGCACGTGGAGCAGCAATTCAGGCTGGAATATTAGGTGGTGATGTTGATGATGTACTATTATTGGATGTCACTCCATTGACTCTTGGTATTGAAACTATGGGCGGTATTGCAACACCGTTGATTGAAAAAAACACAACAATACCAACACAAAAATCTCAAGTCTTTAGTACTGCAGCAGACAATCAGCCAATGGTTGATATCGTTGTTGTTCAAGGAGAAAGGCAGTTAGCCATAGATAATAAAAAACTTGGAAATTTTAATTTAGATGGAATTCCTCCAGCTCCGCGCGGTACACCACAAATTGAAGTTACATTTGACATGGATGCAGATGGTATCTTACATGTTAAGGCTATAGATAAGGCTACAGCTAAAGAGCAGAGTATTGTAATCAAAGCTCAAAGCGGACTAACAGATCAAGAAATTGAAAAGATGCTTAGCGATGCTAAAAAACATGAAGCTGAAGACAATGTTAAAAAAGAAGAGATTGAAACTAAAAATCAAGGAGAGCAATTAGTTTATCAGACAGAAAAACAAATGAAAGATCTAGATGATAAATTAAGTGAAGATGATAAAAAAGATCTCAATGAATCTTTAGATAAGCTAAAAGCGGCTAATACATCAGGCAATACTGATGATATCAAGACAGAAATAGAAAGCTTAAATTCTGTTTGGAGCACTAAATCTGCTGCGATGTATGCAAATTCCAGAGAAGGACAAGAACCTCCTATGCAAGAAGCACCAAATCCTGAATCTTCATCTGAAAAGAAAGATGAAAGAAAGATCGAGGATGCAGATTTTGAAGTTGTGGAAGATTAGATTTTAGATTTTTTATTAGGCTATTAATAGTTAGTTTTTGAACAAATGAATAGCCTAATAAGAAAAATACTTAAAACATTTTTTAGTATAATAATTACTTTCTTTCTTTTTATAATTATTATCAGTATTTCTCTTTATATATATATAGGAAAAGGACTTGAGTTTAAAATTAACAAGTCAAATTCTGCTGTCGCTTCTTTATCGGAGCAGTATAATATCGACTTTGATACATCTTCAACTATTAATCTTATTGCTGATACCGATAGAGTTGATGTATATCTATTATTAAAAAATCTTACCATTGATAAAAATAATGATAGTTTTATAGATGCAAGTAATGCCTCTATAAGAACTAGTTTTTCTTATACTAATATTATGTTATTAGGCAGTAATTTTTTCAATACAGAAAAAATACTTTACTCTTCAATTGGTAGTATAAACATTCATTTCAATGAACCTGTTTTAAATATAAAGAATTTCAATAGTTCTGATAATAATAGCTCATCAGTGAGTGGTCAATTTTTTCCGCTCAGTATTAAAGTAGACAATGGAGTATTATTTGATGGAGATATAGAAATAGGGAATTTTTCTATGACATTAGACATGAATCAATTCGAGGATAAATCTGATATTCAGAGTTATTCTATCGACTTAGAATCCCATGAAGATTTTCCAGCTTATTATATAGGTAAATTTTTTGAAGAAATAACTTCGCTACAAGATGAAAATGAATCAGTTTATTTTGATATAAATATTAAAGATAAAGAGGCTTCAAGTTCTAAAAATACTCAAGTATTAAATGGTATATTACGAGTAAGAGATACCAAGATGGACCTAGAAAGATTCCCAGTAGAATTAAAGCCAGAATCTATTAGAAATTTGAGCTTAGATCTTAATATTATTGATAATATAGGTCAGGTTAATCTCTTGGGTTCTGTTACCAACCCCAAAGTAAGATTAAAACTCCAAAAAGAACCGAACCTACAGATTGCAGGATCTATTGATTTTCAAGAAATATCGGAACCATATTTAAATTTAATAGTAAATGGAACAGATATATTTTTTGCTAAAGAAGAAAATGTCAATCTTAATGGCATAACAGATTTAAGGGTCTCAATCTCTGGAAAAAATGTATTAGATTTAATCGGAGAGCTAAATATAAAAAAAAGTCATGGGTTTTTAGTGCCATTAACAAATAGTACATTTGAAACTCAACATATTATAAAGAAGGAAGATGATGAATAAGGATGCACTAGATCAACTGAATGCAAAAATTGCAAAGAAATCAATATTTATTAAGGACTTAAAAGAGGGAATTGGAAAAGTTATCGTTGGTCAGGATGAGCTCATAGATAAAATTCTAATATCTGTTATATCTAATGGACATATTTTATTAGAAGGAGTACCTGGCTTAGCTAAAACCTTAACTATCAATACTGTAGCCAACTTAATTAATGCTGAATTTAAAAGAATTCAATTTACTCCAGATATGCTACCAGCTGACTTACTTGGAACTTTAATATATAACCAGAAGACTGGTAATTTCATCACAAAGAAAGGACCTATCTTTTCTAATATTATTCTTGCAGATGAGATTAATAGAGCTCCTTCTAAAGTTCAAAGCGCTTTGCTTGAAGCAATGCAAGAAAGACAAATTACGATCGGCGAAGAAACCTTTAAGCTTGATTTACCTTTTCTTGTTTTAGCTACACAAAATCCTATTGATCAAGAAGGAACATATCCGTTACCTGAAGCCCAAGTAGATCGTTTTATGTTAAAAGTCATTGTTGATTATCCGTCGATGGAGGAAGAGAAAGAAATTTTATCTAGAGTAGCAAAAACTAACATAGATACAAAACAACAATCCGTAGTAAACTCTAAAACTATATTAGAAGCCCAAGCGCTTATTAATGATATTTACATTGCACCTAAAATTTTAGATTATATCTTAAATATTGTATTTGCTACAAGAAATCCTGAGCAATTTAAGTTAGGTCAACTAAAAGACTTAATTAGTTTCGGAGCCTCGCCTAGAGCTTCTATTAATTTAGTATTAGCAGCTAAGGCAAAAGCATTTATCGATGGAAGAGGATATGTTATTCCAGAAGATGTAAGATATATAGGAAAAGATGTCCTAAGACATAGAATGCTACTATCTTATGAAGCTGAAGCAGAAGAAATCACATCAGAAGAATTAATTGATCAATTATTTAAAGAAATTCCTGTTCCATAATTTTAACTCATGTCTAAAGAGATACTAAAAAAAGTTCGACAAATAGAAATCAGAACCAAAAATATTGTAAATGATTTTTTTGGAGGAGATTATCATTCTAATTTTAAGGGTCGTGGAATGACTTTTTCTGAAGTAAGAGAATATCAATATGGAGATGATATTAGATTTATTGATTGGAATGTTACGGCGAAAACGGGTAAGCCTCATATTAAAGTTTTTGAAGAAGAAAGAGAGCTTTCAGTCTTACTTCTTATTGATGTTAGCAGCTCTGGTGTCTTTGGATCTAAGAGTAGGCTAAAAATTGATTTAGGGATTGAAATTGCAGCAATGTTGGGCTTTTCTGCTATAAAAAATAATGATAAGGTTGGATTGATTTTATTTAGTGATGATATCGTAAAGTATATACCTCCGAAGAAGGGAAAATCTCATGTATTGCGCTTAATCACCGATCTAGTAAATCATAATTATGACAAGAATCAAAATCAGACATCAATTAAAAAAGCGCTTGAATTTGCAAGTAAAATATCTAAAAGAAAAAATGTAATGTTTGTGATCTCAGATTTTATAGATGAAAATTTTTGGACAGAAATGAAATATTTAAATTTTAACCATGATGTAATAGGGGTTCAAATATATGATATTTTTGAAAAAGAATTTCCAGATTTAGGTCTAATTCAAGTTCACAATTCGGAATCAAATCAAAGAGTTTGGATTGATACATCTAATAAAAAAATAAGAGATAATTTTTCAAAAGATTCTTCTGAAAGGTTAAATACTTTTGCACAAAAATGTAAGAATATTGGATTTGATTTAATACAAGTAGGGACAAATGAAGACTATGTTAAATCACTAACTCGTTTCTTTAAAAGAAGAGCTAAGCGTACTTAATTCATGTTGAGAGTTATTATAATTCTATTTTTTTCGTTCTCTAGCTGTACGAAGAATTCGAATGAAGTAATTTTAACCTATAATACAGATATTCAAAAAACTCAGATTGGATATCCTGTAAATCTTGATATTAAATTAAATAATCTTGATGAATATTATTCTATTCAAGAAATGACATGGTCTGACTCTCTATTATGGGCAGCTGATTCTTCAAAAGTATTAATTAAAAATTCAAAAATAGATACTCTAGACCAGTCTTTATCTATTGGTTTTGAGATAACATTTTGGGATACAGGTAAAGCTGCTATACCACCATATTTTTTTAGTATTAATTTCCCAGATTCGACAGGTTCAACCATATTTGCTACAGATTCTATACATATAGAAATTGAATCAGTTATTGACAGTAATTTTGTTAATATTCAAAAAGATAAACCTATAAAAAAAATTAAATTACCTTACGATAAATATAGAATATTTCTAATATGTCTTATATTATTTTTGATAGTTTTTATATTTTATCTTTGGAGAAAAAGAGGTCAAGATAATCCTTTAAAAAATATCCAGTTTTTTAATAAAAATCCAAAAAAAGATTCAGTTAAAAAATTAAACAGGTTAAAATTTAAGGATATGTCTTCTGATATATTTTATAATAAGCTATCTATAATTCTAAAGGAATATCTTGAAAATGAATACTATATTATTTCATTTGAAATGACTTCTTCTGAGTTGAGAAAGTTTTTTGATGACAAAGATTTAATAGCTTTATTAGAAAAAATTGATTCTGTAAAATTTGCAAATAAAGAGTATAATAATATTGAAAAAAAATATGATTTAGAATTAGCAAAAAAAATTGTAAGAAAACTATTATAAAGAGATTAAATAAATTAAGTTCTTACCATGAGCACAACATCAGATATAAAAAATGGATCTATAGTAAGGTTTAAAAATGCAAGAATGAAGATTGTAGAATTTCAGCATGTAAAGCCAGGAAAAGGACCAGCATTTGTTAGAACAAAATTGAAAGATATTAAGTCTGGAAAAGTGATTGATCAAACTTTTAATGCGGGAGTTAAATTAGAATTTATTAAAGTGACTTCAAGTCAATTTCAATACCTGTATAAAGATGCTAGTAGTTATGTATTTATGCATAATCAAACCTTTAATCAAGTTGAAGTATCTGAATTATTAATGCAAGATGCCCATCACTATATTAAAGAAGGAGACAATCTTGATCTTGTTTTTGATGGCGATGAAATTATTAATATGAATCTTCCTGCAAAAGTAATTCTTGCGGTTGCACAAACAGATCCTGGACATAGAGGTAATACGGCTACTAACGCATCAAAGCCTGCTAAAATGGAAACAGGTCTTGAGATTCAAGTTCCGTTATTTATTAATGAAGGTGACTTATTAAAGATTGATACAAAGTCAGGTACTTACTCTGAAAGAGTAAAGCAATAGTGTTATGTGGAAAGACAAGCTAAAAGAAGTTATATATATACTAGAGAATAGCGATATAAATGAAATAGAAATCAGATTTTGGTTTAGAAAAATAAAAGTCACTAAAAGCCCTCCAATTATTAGTTCTGATTTTAGTAATATAGTATCAGATACAACTACCTCTATCGCAGAAAATCCGAGCATAGTTGTTGAAAAACAAGAAGATATTAATCCAGTGGTAGATGCAAACACCTTTACTGTACGCTCGCCTATGCCTGGAACATTTTACTCATCTCCAGATCCAGATTCTGAATCATTTGTTCAAATAAATGGCTCAGTTAATGAGGGAGATACTATTTGTATTGTAGAAGCAATGAAAATTATGAATGAAATTCAATGCGAAAGAAATGGAATCGTCAAAGAAATACTTGTTGAAGATGGTAATCCAGTTGAATTTGATCAACCATTATTTATCTTAAGTTGCTCCGAATAAAATATGTTCAAAAAAATACTCATTGCAAATAGGGGCGAGATTGCTATCAGGGTAATTCGTGCATGCAAAGAAATGGGTATTAAAACTGTGGCAGTTTATTCCAAAGCAGATGAATTTTCCTTACATATAAAATTTGCAGACGAAGCAATATGTATTGGTGCAGGTCCTCCTTTAGATAGCTATCTAAATATCCCTAGAATTATTGCTGCTGCTGAAATTTCTAACGCTGATGCAATTCATCCTGGATATGGATTTTTAGCAGAGAATGCTCAGTTTAGTGGAATCTGCGAAGAAAATGGATTTTGTTTTATTGGACCAGATTCTAAAACCATCGATTTGATGGGAGACAAAGTGAATGCTCGAAAAGTCGCAGAAGAGTCAGAGGTGCCTATTGTTCCTGGGAGTAATGTTCTCAAATCTGTAGATGACTTACTTGAGATTGCTAATAATATTGGATATCCAGTCATGTTAAAAGCTTCTGGCGGCGGCGGCGGAAAAGGGATGCGAGTACTAAACAATGCCTCAGAATCAGAAAAAGGATTTAGTATTATACAATCCGAAGCAACTAAAGCTTTTAATAATCCTGAAATTTATGTAGAAAAATTTATTAAAAATGGACGTCATATTGAAGTTCAAATCTTAGGAGATAAGTTTGGTAACCATGTTCATTTCGGTGAACGTGAGTGTTCAGTACAAAGGAATAATCAGAAATTGATTGAAGAGTGCCCATCTGCTTTTGTTGATGAAGATTTAAGAGAAGTCTTGACATCAAAGGCTCTAAGTTTAGCTAAAAAAGTAAGCTATGTTGGAGTTGGAACAGTTGAATTTTTAGTAGACGAAGACAAAAATTTTTATTTTATTGAAATGAATACGAGAATTCAGGTAGAGCATACTGTAACAGAAATGGTATATATGATAGATTTAGTAAAAGAGCAAATTAAAATGCATTTTGGAAAAGAAATATCTTTCAATCAAGATATGATTAAGAGTAAGGGACATTCTATCGAATGTAGGTTAAACGCAGAAGATCCTTTTAATAATTTTATTCCTTCACCTAAAAAGATTGATTCTCTTAATTTTGCAGGCGGAATTGGCGTAAGGATTGATTCTTATATTTATGCAGGATATCAAATACCTCCATTTTATGATTCTCTGCTTGGAAAATTAATTGTGCATTCCAATACAAGGAAAAAAGCTATTATTAAGATGCAAAGAGCTTTAGAAGAAACTTTTATTGAAGGACCAAATACAACATTACCATTGTTAGAAATGATTTTATCAAATAATGACTTTATTAGTGGAAATTTTGACATAAATTTTTTAAGTAATTTTCTAAAAAAAATGAAAGGGGAAAAAATTGAATCATCCAAAGAATTTGATGTATACATCTGACCTTTGGACTAATTTTTTACCCTTTACAAGAAGTTGATTTCTCGACGATAAAATTCAAAAGAAACAGGTAAAAATAGGGGCATTAATTTGCCCCTTTTTTTTAGAGTATTGCGAAAAGTATTTAGAGAAGAGCGAATTTTCTACTCAATACTCAACTAAATACTCTGCTAAATACTATTATAAACTTTTTCAGATGAAAATAATCCCTCAAATCTTATTATTACAATATTTTTTTCCCTATAACTACAAGTACATGATCACCTATGTATGCATTCAACTAAATCTGAATTTTCAACCTAGTTATCTCAACCTAAACAAGATATCGAGGGGGGTAGGGTAGTGGTATATCTTACATATACATTCTAAAGTAATTTTTTGTAAATTTTTAGTATGACATATTTAATTATCTACTCACTTGTTCTTGGTTTAGCAACATACTTGTTGTTATATAAAAAAATTGGAGTTACAATTTTTGGAGCAAGTTCAACTGTTGGTTTACTTTTGATAATTCTTTTGCCAATTCTAATTGAAAATGATGTATTTTCATCATCTGATTCAGGTTCGTCACCAACATTTGATAAAACCAAATTAGACAACTATTTCAATTCACTAGAAGATAACAATAAATTTATGGGTAGCGTTGCCGTCTCAAAAAACGGAGAAATTATATATTTAAAATCAATCGGGTATGCTGACGTTGAGAACAACCTAAAAGCAACTAAAGAAACTAAATACCGAATTGGTTCAATTTCTAAATCATTTACAGCAGTTTTAGTATTAAAAGCAGTTGAAAAGAAAAAGTTAGAATTTGATCAAACTATTGACAAATGGTTTCCTACAATAACAAACTCAAAGAAAATAACCGTAAAACAATTGCTTAACCATAGAAGTGGAATACACAACTTTACAAGTGATTCTGAATACTTAATGTGGAACACACAGCCAAAGACTGAAAAAGAAATGGTTGAAATAATTAAAAGAGGTGGCAGCGATTTTATACCAGACAGCAAAGCAGAATACAGCAATTCAAATTATGTACTGTTGACATACATTCTTGAAAAGACTTTTATAAAATCGTATTCGGAATTGTTGCAAGAACACATTGCTCAACCAATTGGTTTGACAAACACTTATGTTTTTGGCAAAATCAATACAAGCAATAACGAATGTAAATCATACAAATTTGTTGTTTCCTGGAAAGAAGAACACGAAACAGACTTTACAATTCCGTTAGGTGCAGGTGCTATTACTTCTACAACAAGCGACTTGACAAAATTTGCTGACGCTTTGTTTGGTGGACAACTTTTGACTGCTGAAAGTCTTGAAATAATGAAAACCGTTCAAGAAGGTTACGGAAATGGGTTGCTTCAAATTCCTTTTTACAATAGTGTTGGCTTCGGCCACACAGGCGGAATAGACGGTTTTAGTTCTGTATATTCTCACTTCCCTGACGACAATATTTCGTATGCTTTAACTTCAAACGGAACAAACATAAGTAACAACGATATTTCTATTGCAGTTTTAAGTGCAGTTTACGACAAACCATACGAAATTCCAGTATTCACAACTTACAACTTGACTTCGGAAGACTTGGATAAATATTTAGGCGTTTACACTTCTAACCAAATCCCTTTGAAAATTACAATCACAAAAGATGGAAACATTTTAATTGCACAAGGCACAGGACAACCAGCATTTCTACTTGAAGCAACAAATAAAGACAAATTTAAGTTTGACCAACTAGGAGCAAAATTTGAATTTAATCCAACAAAAAAAACAATGATATTATTTCAAGGTGGCGGGCAAATTAAATTTACTATAGAATAAAAACCCTAAACCATAGGCTACTTCGGTAGCCTTTGTTGTTTCCAAAACCCATCATACATTAGCAAAAACCCATAATGTTATTGGTAAACTCATTGGTAAACAAATTAGCATTCCAGTTTTTCCATCTTTTTAACTAAATTGGTTTAATGCGATATCTTATCATAGTCTTGTCATTCTTCCTCATCACTTGTGGTGGTGGAGGTGGTGGAGGAGATTCCGCTCCTACAGAACCTACGGGATCAGGGTATGTAATAGAGCTTAGTTCTTTATCTGGAAATGCTCAAAAAGGTCCGTTTAATAATGGAACTTCCATTAATGTTGCAGAGCTAACTATTGCCTTAAGTCCAACAGGACGTAATTTTTCAAGCCAGATTACTGATAATTCTGGGTTATTTTCTGTTACCAATGTACAGTTAACGTCTCCGTATGTAGAATTGCGTGCATTAGGGTTTTATTTTAATGAAGTTGCTAATGCAACTTCTGATGCTCAATTAACCTTGTATGCATTATCAGATTTAACCAATAAGACCAGTTTAAATGTAAATTTATTATCTCACTTAGAAAAAAATAGGATTACTGTTTTAATGAGTGGGAACAACCCAAAAACGTTCGCCCAAGCCAAATTGCAAGCACAAGAAGAAGTGTTAGCGATTTTTGATTATTCACGAGCGAATATGCCTGATTCTGAATTATTAGACATTACCCAAGCAGGGGCAGGGAATGCCAAACTCTTAGCGATTTCTGCAATTTTTCAGGGAGATCTAACCGTAGGACAGATGTCCGAACTGTTAGCAAATATTAGTACCGACATTACAAGTGATGGTACCTTAGATGATGCTAGCCTTGGAAACACTCTTATGACAAATGCAGCAAATTTAGATTTTGCTGCTATTCGTAACAATTTGGTGGTTCGCTATGCATCCCTTGGAATGAGCGTAAATATTCCTGATTTTGAAACCGAAATAAATCAATTCTTAAAATCCCCTGTAGTCCAAGACATAAATATATCTACCAATGAAGATACAGCTATTAATATTACCTTAGCAGGATCCGATCCAGAAGGAGAATCCATTACCTATAGTCTTGTAGATGATTCCAACAATGCAACCATCACTATCAATGGGAATGTAGCCAACTATGTGCCAAATGCTAATTGGAATGGAACTGATACCTTTAGCTACAAAGCCAATGATGGTACTTCTGATAGCAATATTGGGACGGTCACCATTACCGTAAATCCTATTGATGATGAACCAAATACCATTGATAGTTCTGTTGATACTGATGAAGATACCGCAGTCGATGTCAGTTTAACGGCTAATGAATATGATGGAGAAAATTATTCCTTTAGTATTATCTCGAATCCATCTAATGGAGGCGTGAGTTTAAGTGGAACGACAGCGACTTATACTCCAAACCAAGATTGGAATGGAACGGACACCTTTACCTTTGAGGCGACTGATGATCGTACTTCTCGTACCAATGTAGCAACAGCTACTATTACTGTCAATCCAGTCAATGATGCACCTGTTGCAGACAATACGAGTGGTTCTGGTGATGAAGATACTGCTGTAGATATTACGATGTCAGGAACCGATATAGATGGCGATAACTTAACCTATAGTGTTGTAGCTACCAACAATGGTACGGTAACCATTGATGGAGCAATAGCCACTTATACCTCAACCCAAGACTGGAATGGAACCGATACGTTTACCTATAAAGTAAACGATGGATTTTTAGATAGTAATACGGCAACAGTAACCGTAACGGTTGCTGCAGTCAATGATGCGCCAGTCTCTAGTGGTGTGGGTGCATCTACGAATGAAGATATCGCAAAAACAGTTACCTTATCTGCCAGTGATGTAGACAGTAATAGTTTAACTTATAGTATCGTCAGCAATCCATCCAAAGGGTCACTTGGCAATGTCAGTGGTACGGATGTAATATACACCCCAAATGCTAATTGGAATGGAATTGATACCTTTACCTATAAAGCCAATGATGGTGCTTTAGATAGTAATGTTGCAACGGTCACGATTGACATTGCTAATGTAGGTGGTGAGATTAATTTTTTAAATGCAACCAATGATGACTTGAATGGAACGCATAGAACTGAGGATGCTTATACTTTAAAATGGAATTATACTGGTGGTGGAACGAGTGAAACATATAATATTTACTTAAACCATTATGAAGGACACTCTCAATGGGGCGTAGGAACATTTAGCAAATTAATAGCAACAGTTGATCCTCAAGTTTCACGATATGATGGAACTTTTGATTCAGATTTATATTTTCATACTGAATATTATTTCAAGATTGTCGATGCAGATGAATCTATTAGAAATCCAGATGAAGGTGTAACATGGTCATTTAATATCCTTCCAAAAGATGCATATGCAACGATGGTTGATCCGAATGGTGGAGAGCAAATAGCAATAGGCTCCACATATACCATTAAATATGATGTTTCAGATGACGTCAACACAGGATATAAGCCTGGTGTTGAATTTAATCTCTACAAAAATAGCACTCACTTAGGCGAAATCGATGATGAGAATAATTATATTAGCGGTCCAGTCAGCAATAATAACTATAATGGAGAATATGAATGGAACGTTACAAATATATATGATCCAGGAACATATAAGATTGAACTACGATCAATGGGCAGCCATCTCAACGATTATACTGATGATACTTTTGAAATTATAAATCCGATGACTTTGACTTTTCCAATTGGTGGTGAAACACTCATTGCAGGACAAACTTACCAGATTACTTGGAGTAATGGTTATGATTTAGTTGAAAATTTAGATTTGAGAAATGATACTTTCGGTGGTGGAGCCCCATATGGCAATGTATGTCTTTACGGATGTGGTGGTACTGCTGATGGGACAGTAGGTTCATTTTCATGGTCAATTCCAAGTGATGTTCCAACCGATTCAAATTACTATCTTAAGATTGGTGCTGATACTAGTACTAATTTGCCAGGTGATACCACTGGAATGTTTACTATAAAAAGTCCTTGGGCTAATACAAAATCTCTAAATTTTGATAGCAATATTCATGCTCATGTTGATATGGGAACCACTGCTGGAGTCTTTACTACAACCATGACCGTACAAGCGTGGGCCAAAGCAACTGCATTACAATCCAATAAACATATTGTTTCAAAAGGAAATGATAGCAATCAAGATCTTCGTGCTTACTCACTCATGGCTCCGTATGCAACCGAAGAGTTTAGTGGAGCCAAAGATAATTGGACTGCTAGTATGAATCTCTTTCAATTGCCTGTTGGTAATACTGAGTACCGACTAACCTCGAGCACTGCCGCTACACTTAATGCATGGGCTCATCTAGTAATGACCTATGATGGATCCAATATCAAGCTTTATGTTAATGGAACCTTAGAAGATACACAAGCTGCCACGGGAAATATTGGAGGCAGTCTTGCTTCTATTCAAAAATTCTTAGTGGGAGATCATAATATTACGAAACCAGGATATAATTTTGATGGCAGGATTGATGGAGTAGCTATTTGGGATATAGCATTAACTGCGTCTGATGTTACCACTTTATATAATAGCGGAGATGGAGAGGACCCAAGCGAAGTTGAGAGCTCAAACCTTCAAGGATATTGGAATTTTGAAGATAATGCCAATGATTTATCATCGAATAACAACGATGGAACGCTTTTCCGTGCAACGTATGTGTCAGATGTTCCTTCAGATTAAATTTAAACTTTAATCGACATGGAAATGTTGAATAAATATTTTCTTGCCAACTGTCCTCTCTAAATAAGAGTTATAATACAATCGATATTTTATAATAAATTAAAGTAGTATACCAAAGTAGTATACAAATTATTATAAATAAGCAAAGGGCAAATTGATACTTATAAATCAATTGCCTTTGCGTTCTGTTCAAAGAGCGAGGCGTGAGCCGAGCGAACCAATCCCTTTCCTTCTCAATATCAATCTGGAATTTTCAACCTAAAATTCTCAACCTAAACAAGATATCGAGGGGGGTAGGGTACATATATAAGACGTACACTCCTTCTGAAATTGCTTCTCAACTGCCCCTTGGTCATAGTCTATATACAGATTATGTTGAAAAAATTATCAGTATTCCAAACGCAGAATCTATGCTAGGTCTATTCCCTACTAACTAAGTTGCAAAAGCGTTCTATCAACCAGAAAAAGCTTTTAAAATCCAGTTATATAGTTGTTTCACTAAAGCAAAACCAACAGTCATAATGAGAATAGTTAACCCAATATCAATCCAAAGTGATTCTGGATTTTGTAAGTGGCTAATAATTTTATCAAGCATAACTAAATATAGGGGAAAAATATGGTACTAATATGGATACTAATAATGACAACAAGCGAACACTGCACGCGTATTATTTACTATATATTGTTTGACAGCAATATTCTGCATTAGTCATGAGTCTTGTTTATGTAACTATGAACAAAAATAGTGCCTACTTGTTAAAATACATATTACTTAATAAATTTAGTCTAATTAAAAATAAAGAGAAATCATGAAAATTATTTGTATCTACAATGCCAGCTCCACATTGACTGGAGAATTAAACTATCTTTACAAAAAAATATTTCAAAATGAAAGTTGCGGTATGTGTGATATCTCTCATAATTTGACTGGAATGAAAAAAGAGTGGAAAGAGATGGAGGCGCAATCGGATCATGACTACTCTTTATTGCACATTGATGAAGTGCCAAAGAATATCCCCCGTAATTTAATTCAAGAACTGCCTTGCGTGATACAGCAGCACGAAGAAAGTTGTAATTTATTAATCACTCATGAAGAATTAAATTCCTGTAAGGGAAATATTAAAACCTTTACAACGCTATTGGATTATAAATTGAATGAATTATTAAATCAAAAAAAGGTAAAAAAATGAAATTAACAAAAGTAATTACAACGGGTGTTATAGCAACAGCCATTATGTCAGTCGTAGCAATCATGGCACCGATGATGGGTATGCCAAAAATGGACTTTGGTGAAATGTTAGGTGCGAATAATCCAATGATAGTCATGCCGTATGCAGCTGGATGGATGATGCACTTTGTGATAGGCATTGTACTAACAGCAATCTATGCTTCAGTTTTTTTAAACAGATTAAGCGGAGCGTATGTCATACGCGGTATTATTTTTGCCATGCTCCCTTTTGTAATGGCACAATCTATGATGATGCCAATGATGGGTAATGGCTTTTGGTCGGGCGGTGACATTATGGCGATTATGGGTAGTTTCATTGGGCATGTTTGTTTTGGTGCAGTATTGGGCAGTGTATACGCCGAAGGCGAATAAACTTATATCCAATAAGTAATTGATAATGTTATCATTGCAAAATCTTTCTCTATAAAACCAACTAGCATAATCACCAATGTATGGATTTATATAAACCTACACCTACCTACTTGTATGGTATTAATAAGGTATGGGGTTGTGGGGATACCTTTGTGGGTACCTATTCGTCTTTTATGTATGGTTTGACGTTTATCAACTAAGCGAGAGGGGCATACTGCACATATAATCACAATTGGGTATAATAAATCTTTACTAAAACAGAACAATTTATTTACCTTCTTAGATGTCGTCAAAACCTAAGAAACCTATACAATTTCTTGACCCAAAGTTACATACTCAATTAGTAAGGACTAATCCTATTACTCTTAAAAAAGAGACAATAGATTTAATAACTGATAAAGAGCAATGGGATAGAGTAGTTAATGCGGGTAGAATCAGAGCAGAGTGGAATACTTGGTTAAATAAATGGTTAAGAGATTATGAGTACTTTCTTACTCTACATGAGGGCGAAAGAGAATCCTTTTATTCAAACTTCTTAGCCCTTAGTGAAACTATGATTTACAATTATCGTAATTGGGTTCACATAGGCGTTAATGTTCACTTCAAAGAATTAGCACATCATCATAAGTATATGCCTATAATGACTGAGCATTGGTATAATCGTTGGAATAAACTTAATCCTAATTCATCTACAATCTTAAAAGAGAGTGGAGATATCTGCAAATTAGCATATAGGGATAAGATGAATGCTTTAAAAGTAAAAGGCGAAGAATTACCAACCTTAGAAGAAAACAATTATGAACCTTCAAAAGAGGAGTGCTATACACTTCTTGATAAATGTCTTAATGGGGATACTGAGATTGAGAATAAGATTATCAATGAAGAATTAGTAAGAGCAGAAAGAGTTAAAGTATACTTCTTAACAGGTCAAGACCAATTAAATATGGTTAGTAAGAGTATGAGAAAGTGGAAGTCTCTTTGGCTTAAAGAGCTCTTTGATAAAAGAAATACAGATAGAGAAGAACACTACAAAAGGTTTGCTAAGATTCTTGTTAAAAGAAAGATAGTACCACAAATAGACTTGATTGCCCCTTTACTTTCAAAAGTGAATAAACCAAATGAAGAATTAGTTCAGATATTTGCTAATTCATTTATAGCATTTTGGGGTAAAGGTATGCCTAACTATCAATTAACAGAAACTTCGCTTGGTAATCGTGGAGCAAGACAATTAGCATTTATGGTAGTACCAAAAGAGTACAGTAGTTCTCAAACCTATATCTATCAAATGCGTACAGAAAAGATATAGCAGAATCTGAGCGATAGCGAAGATCTGCGTGATTCAATCAACCTTAGCCTGTTAAACAGGTAATTAACAGGTCAATCTTCTCTGTAAAACAGCGGAATAACAGCGATTCCTTCAACGTTGCTAAACCAAGCGCTATTCAGTTCTGCGATGGATTGCCAAAAACAAGATCTGGAAAAATCATGCGAAGAATTTTAAAAAAAATCGCCCAAAATGAAACTGATGATTTAGGCGACATCTCGACCTTAGCAGACCCGAGCGTTGTTGCAAGTTTGATTAAAAAATAAGTCAAATAATAAAGTTCAACTGAGTAGTCGGTTTTACTTGACAATCATTTTATTACATCTTACTATGTATTATGCGCAATTATTTATCAATAGTTTCTCGCATTACAGACAGTGTGACTGCACTGAAAGATGTCTGGTATCTTTTACTAGCTATCATTTCACATTACTTTATCCCAGAATTTCCCCCGACAAATATTTTTACACATAATTAAGTGTAGAAAATTACCCTGTCAACTTACATATCGTAATACTCTGCACTTCTTATATCTTTAAGAAAAGATATATAGTACCAATTAAATATTTACAAAAGAAGAGGTGTTATTATGAAAAAAATCAATGTTATAATGTTTGCCGTTCTACTATTTATTTCTTGTGGAGATAATTCTGCTCCAACCAATCCTTTGATGTCCGATAAGGGAATCGGTCCAATAACTAATGTAAAAATATATGATAATATCGATACAAAAATGGCATCAATGGGAGAGATAGCTTTTAATCGAAATTGTGTATCATGCCATAAAATGGATAAAAAGTTTATAGGTCCTAGTTTAGAACAAATCACAGAACGAAGATCCCCTGAATGGATTATGAATATGATTCTTAATCCTGAAGTGATGGTAAAAGAAAACCCTATAGCAAAAGAATTGTTAATGGAATATATCGCTCCTATGGCTAATCAAAGTTTGTCAGCACAGGAAGCAAGAAATATACTAGAATATTTCAGACAATATGACGAAACAATAAAAAATAAAATCTTAAAAGAAGAGGTAAAATAATGAAAAAAATAATAGCGTTATGCTTAACGTTACCATTCTTCATTGGTGCATGTGTTAACTCTGTAGATGATGGAGCATTATCAAATAACATTGCTGCAAAATCTTACGTTGCGCCTGGAGATCACGATGAATTTTATGCATTCTTATCAGGAGGATTTAGCGGACAAATGTCTGTTTATGGATTGCCTTCAGGAAGATTATTTAAAATTATTCCAGTATTTTCACAGGACGCAGAAAAGGCTTATGGTTACAATGAAGAAACTAAGCCCTTATTAAATACATCCTTTGGATTTGTTCCATGGGGGGATGCACATCATCCCGATATTTCTCAAACTGATGGAGTACTAGATGGTAGATGGGTATTTATTAATGAAAATAATACACCAAGAATAGCTAGAATCGACCTTACAACATTCGAGACTGCTGAAATCATAGAGCTTCCTAATTCTGCTGGAAATCATAGTTCTCCTTATGTAACTGATAATACTGAATATGTAGTTGCTGGAACACGTTTTGCAGTACCGGTTCCTCAAAGAGATATGCCAATAAGTGAATACAAAGGAAACTTTAAGGGAGTCTTATCTTTTGTAGGAGTTGACCAAGATTCAGGAGAAATGGATTTATCTTTCCAGATTATGATGCCTGGATTTGATTATGATAAAGCACATCCGGGAAGAGGAAAATCTCATGGATGGATGTTCTTTACAACATATAATGTGGAAGAAGGAAATACACTTCTAGAGGTAAATGCATCGCAAAGAGATAAAGATTTCATTGCTGCTGTAAACTGGAAGAAAGCTGAAGAATATATTAAGCAGGGAAAGTTTGATACCATACATAGTAAATATGCTCATAATATTTATGACGAACATACCCACTCAGCTACGAGCAATATAAAGCATGAAGTAAAAATGCTAGATCCAGAAAAATATCCAGGCATTGTTTACTTCTTACCAATGCCAAAATCTCCACATGGATGTGATGTTGATCCTAGTGGTGAATATATTGTAGGAAGTGGTAAGCTTTCTGCTAATGTAACAGTTCATTCATTCTCAAAAATGATTGATGCTATTGAAAATGAGAAATTTGATGGAGATGCATATGGTATTCCAATTATTAATTTCGAAGACGCATTGGCAGGGGTTGTAAAACAGCCTGGGTTAGGTCCGTTGCATACTGAATTTGATGGTAAAGGTAATGCATACACAACATTCTTTATTTCATCAGAAGTAGTAAAATGGAAATTAGGTACATGGGAAGTACTTGATAAAAAACCAACATATTACTCACCCGGTCATTTAATGATTCCTGGTGGAAATTCACAAAAACCATTTGGAAAGTACATGGTAGCTCTAAACAAAATAACCAAGGATCGCTATTTACCTACTGGACCAGAAGTAACTCAATCAGCTCAATTATACGACATTACTGGAGATAAAATGGAATTGTTGCTTGATTTCCCAACAGTAGGAGAACCTCACTATGCAGCAGGTATACCAGCAGATTTAATTAAATCAAAATCAAAAAAAATATTTAAGCTGGAAGAAAATAAGCATCCATATGTTACTAAATCTGAAGCAGAGGCAAAAGTAGTAAGAGACGGAACCGATGTTCATATATATCTTACTACAATTAGAACACATTTTGCGCCAGATAATATTGAAGGAATAAAAGTAGGAGATACTGTTTATTTCCATGTCACTAATCTTGAACAAGATTATGATGTTCCTCATGGAATTGCTATTACTGGAGCTAATAATGCTGAGCTATTAATAATGCCTGGACAAACAGAGACATTTGTGTGGAAACCTAAAACACCCGGTGTCTGGCCATTTTACTGTACGGACTTTTGTTCAGCACTTCATCAAGAAATGCAAGGGTATGTACGAGTCTCTCCAAAAGATTCTGATATAGATTTAAGTTGGTCGCTAGGGGAAAGTTAAACGACAACCACTTCTCAAGGCTATTGTTTCAATAGTCTTGAGAAGGTAACTAATAAAGGACGGATCTATGGAAAAAATCATTTTCACATTAGCAGTACTAGCATGTTCAATAATCATAGCATACTACGTTATTTTATTTACCGTTTTAAATTAAGGGAGATTAGATATGGCATGTAAAAGTAAAAAAGCTAAGAATACCTATATTGTACTGATTACCGATACAAAGACAAAACAATATGAAAGATGGTCTTGTTGCAATATCGATAATAAAATTAAAAAATATTTAACAGAACATCCCGATTCAAAATGTGAAATAACTCATCAATATATTTCTTCAGGCTTATAAGGTAAATATTAAATGATAAAAAAATCACAAATAACAATGGGGCTTGGGGCCCTAATGCTATTGACTTTATTTTGTTTTCCTTTGTGGCAAATAACATTAATAGCTCCTCAATATCCTGAGCCAATTGGAATGAATATATGGATTAATAAATTGACTGACATGAATCCAAATGACATTAAAAATATTAATCTTATGAATCACTATATTGGAATGGCGCCAATGCCAGAAAATATGAGAGAGTTCGAATACTTTCCTAAAATTATTATTTCAATGTCAATTTTAGGTATACTTTTTAGCATAATTGGTCACAAGAATTTTTACTTAACCTGGCTATTTATAATGGGAGTATTAGGGATATTAGGAATGTATGATTTCTGGTATTGGCAGTATACCTTTGGACATAACCTCAGTGCTGATGCTGCAATTCAGTTTGTCGATGAATTCAATAATCCGATGACATATCAGCCACCATTAATTGGAGAAAAAAAAATACTAAATTTTGTGGCTACTTCTTATCCGTCAACAGGGTCATATTTATTATTTCTATCAATAGCATTAGGTAAGTATTCATATATTAATGAAATGAAAAAAAAATATGCAAAATCTATATAAATTAATTTTACTAGTATTTATTGTGGTGGGCTGCAATAATAATATCAGGCCAGTTCATTATGGTCAAGATATTTGTTCTCAATGCAATATGCATATCATTGATCAACAACATGCTGCAAAAATCGTAAACCAGTATCAAAAAACTTTTATGTTTGATTCAATCGAATGTATGATGAATTATCTGAAAGATAAAAATGCAAATAGTTATTCAAAATTTCTTGTTAATGCATTCGGATATCCGTCTGAATTTTGGGATGCTACTCAATGCACTTATATAATATATGATCAAATTCCAAGCCCAATGGGAGATTACTTAACTGCATTAAAAAATATAAATGAGTTATCTCAATTTAACATAAATGATATTGAGCAAGTACTTAGCTGGGAAGAGTTAAAAAATGTATATAAATAACATTCCAATATATCGAATTTATGTATTAATTATTTTACTTCTAAATATTAACCCGCTCAATGCTAAAACAATAAATGTTTGTTCAAATTGTAAAATTCAAACAATCGAAAAAGCAGTGCAGGTAGCATCAAATGGAGATACAATTATTGTTAAAGAAGGAACATATTTTGAGAAAGATATAGAGATTAGAAAGTCGCTAACAATTTTAGGAGAAAATGCAATCATTGATGCTGAAAATAAAGGCGGAGTTTTTCACATCTATGCTGACAATACTACAATCAAAGGGTTCACAATTAACAATATTGAAAAATCATATACCAAAGATATAGCAGCAATATATACATTCGGAATTAAGAATTTTATCTTTGAGAATAACACATTTAACAATCCTTTTTTTGCATTATTAATTCAAAGATCTAGTAATGGATTAATTGCAAATAATAAAATATTTGGGAATGCCATTAATGAAGTTAGTTCTGCAAATGGAATTCATTTGTGGCATTCATCTAACGTAATTATACATAATAATATTATTGATAAAATGAGAGATGGAATCTACTTAGAATTTGTGAAGAATAGTAAAATACACCATAACATCAGTAGTAATCAGCAAAGATATGGATTACACTTTATGTTTTCAAATAACAACGAATATACGCATAATGTTTTTGAAAAAAATGCAGCTGGCGTTGCTGTCATGTTCTCAAAATATATTTCTATGAATCATAATCAATTCAAGGACAATTGGGGAACGGCTTCATTTGGATTATTATTAAAAGAAATATATGATGCAGATATCGGCAATAACATTTTTGAAAAAAATACAATAGGAATTAACGTTGAGGGTTCATCTAGGGTTCAATATGAAAATAATATATTTAAAAATAATGGTTGGGCGCTAAAGATTACTGGAGGGTGTTATAAAAATATTTTCATACAAAATGACTTTATTAATAATTCATTTGATTTATCCTATAATGGCCGAATAAATGAAAATAAATTCCATTCAAATTATTGGTCAGAGTATAATGGGTATGATTTAGATAAAGATGGTATAGGAGACATTTCCTATCAGCCAGTAAAGCTTTTTTCATATATTACTCAACAAACTCCAGAATCTATTATTTTGTTAAGAAGCTTATTTATTGATTTGGTAAATTTTTCTGAAAAGGTTTCTCCATTATTTATTTCAGAAAAAATTAAAGATCATTCTCCTCAAATAAAAATGGTCAATATAGCATCATGATTGAAATCAAAAAAATATCGAAATCTTTTGGTAAAGTTAATGCGTTACAAAACGTTAATATTCTTGTAAATAAAGGAAAAATATTTTCAATTACTGGACCAAATGGTTCAGGAAAATCTACTTTAATTAAATCTTTGCTTGGCCAAGTAATTCCAGATAAGGGTACAATAACGATTGATAATGATTCGATAAAGAATAAATGGGAGTACAGAAATGATATTTCATATATGCCTCAAATTATTGATTTTCCCGCAAACTTGCGTGTTAATGAATTAATTGAAATGATTAAGACCGTACGCTTAGATTACAAATATCAAAAAACAACAGAAGTAGAATTAATTAAAATATTTGAACTTGAACCCTTTTTAGATAAAAAATTATCTGATTTGTCAGGTGGTACAAAGCAAAAGGTAAATATAGTCTTAACATTCATGTTTAATGTACCAACTATTGTTCTAGATGAACCTACATCTGGGCTCGATCCTGTATCAATGATTAAGCTTAAAGAACTTATTAAAGAAAGAAATAAAGCAGGGGTTACCTTTATTATAACATCTCATATAATGAGTTTTATCGAAAATATATCTAAAGAAATAATTTTCTTAATCGATGGAAGTGTTGCTTTTGATGGAAAGATACATGATCTAAAAAAATTAACTAATAAAGAAACACTTGAAAGATCTATAGCAGAACTAATGGTGAAAAAAAATGTTTAAGATAATCAAATATAGTTTTTTTGACTTAATGAGAAGCAGATGGAGCTATATTTATTTCTTTTTCTATCTTTTATTAGGATTTAGTATTCTTTTTTTGAATTCTGATATAGCGAAGTCAATCATCATTTTAATGAATATTATTATAGTCCTGGTGCCATTAATTGGGACAATATTTGGGGTCATGTTCTATTATAATTCAGTCGAGTTTAGTAGACTACTTTTAGCTCAGCCAATTAAAAGAAAAACAATATTCCTTGGTCAATATCTAGGACTATCTTTGGCGCTTTCAGCAAGTATTTTTTTTGGACTTGGGATCCCTTTCCTTTTGTATGGATTAATTAATTCTGGATATATAATTAATTTTTTAACGCTTATGGCGGTCGGATTATTACTTACTTTTATTTTTACGGCAATATCTTTTAATATTGCTTTGCACAATGAAGATAAAATCAAAGGATTTGGTATCTCTGTTTTAGTATGGTTGCTTTTAGCAATTGTGTATGATGGATTCTTTTTAATTGGGATGATCGTATTTAATAGTTACCCACTAGAAAAATTTGCATTAATTGCTACATTATTTAATCCAATCGATTTATCACGAATACTAATTATTTTGAAGCTTGATTTTTCAGCTTTACTTGGATACACCGGTGCAGTATTAAATCAATTTTATGGTACCAATCTTGGAATGCTGTATTCATACTTGATATTAATGGCTTGGATTATACTTCCTGTGCAGTTTATGATCAAAAAGTCAGAGAAGAGAGATTTTTAGCTCAAAAATTGTTCAATAATTAAGTAAGATTATATTTTTTTATGTTCCTTGAGCATACATAAATCCATAACAGCTGCGATTCCATTAGTAGAAGCTAATACTGCAGCGACATACCTTTGCTTTTACTCAAATTGCTAAAGATGTTAATCCTTATGTATTGCAAGGATTGATGGGACATAGCAACTTTAAAACAACTGAAAGGTATTTAAAGTATGATAAAAATATGTTTGTTGATTTAGTAAATAATGATGAAAAATTAATTACTTCTAATGAAACTTTTTTATCGTAATTTTTGGTACAGATTAGGAGTTTTACTAAATACTTTGCTAAATACTCCTAATAATTACTAAAAAAAGAGTAAGCAAAACAATGAGTTTTGTCGACGAGGAAAGGGATTTAATGAATCATCCAGAGAATTTAATGTATACATCTGAGCATGAGTGGGTTGAGATAAATGGTAAGATTGCTACTATAGGGATTACAGATTTTGCACAAAGTGAATTAGGCGATATTATTTTTCTAGAATTTCCTAATGTAGATGAAAGTTTTAACAATGGAGATATTTTTGGGACTATCGAAGCAGTAAAAACTGTCTCAGATATGTATATGCCAATAACAGGAAAAGTTATAGAAATAAATGAAGATTTAAATGATACTCCAGAGCAAGTCAATGAAGATCCATACAAAAATGGGTGGATGGTTAAAATTGAACTAGAAGACAGTGCAGATCAATCTAAATTAATGGACGCAGAATCCTATATTGAATTGATTGGATAAAAATGCTAATTAACTTAGATGATTTTTCTAGAATGTTAAAAATCGAAAGAAATTATTCTGACAATACTATCAGTGCATATTTATCTGATCTAAAATCTTTTAATGTATTCTTAGAAAAAAATAAAATTAACTTTAAAGATGTCATTCTTGACGATAAACATACAAAGACTTTTTTTAGGCATCTTTCAAAGAAAAAATTATCTCCTAGATCAGTAAAAAGGAAATTTTCCTCCCTCTCTTCATATTTTATATTTTTACTAGATAAAAAAATTATTAAAAACAATCCATTAAATGGCATATTTACTCCTAAAGTACCAAAAGCTTTACCAGAAATATTAACTATAGATGAAATAAATAAAGTATTTTTTGAGTCAGAAAACACTGATAATGAACTATTAGGACTTAGAGACCGATGTATTCTTGAAATGCTATATTCTTCTGGATTGAGAGTAAGCGAATTATGTAATCTTAAAATTAATAATATACAATTTGATTTAAATCTTATTCGTTTTTTTGGTAAAGGCAACAAAGAAAGGATGATTCCACTTACTTATTATGCAAGACGATGGCTAGAGAGATATTTAACCCAATCACGCAGAATTTTATCTGAACGATCAACAAAAGGATCTAATTTTGTGTTCTTAAGTAATAATGGATTACCATTAACTCGAGCTGCAATTTGGCAGTCTGTGAAAAAGTATATTGATAAAGCTGGTATTCCCAAAGATATATCTCCACATACTTTTAGACATTCGTTTGCAACACATTTAATTGATGGTGGAGCAAACTTAGTAGAAGTACAAGCACTTCTTGGTCATGCAGATATATCGACTACAGAAATTTATACCCACTTATCGCGAGAATTTATTGAAAGTGAATATATGAAAGCTTTTCAAAAGGATAAGAATTAACTATTTTTTGATATGGGAATAGCAAGCGCACCACTAGAAATGCAATTGATAGTAATGCCATGTATATTGTTTGCACTTACGTTTCATGAGTACGCTCATGCTCGAGTAGCATACTATTTAGGTGATTATACAGCATATTATCAAGATAGAATGAATCTGAATCCACTTAGTCATTTAGATCCTATTGGAACAATGGCATTATATTTTTTAGGATTTGGTTGGGCTAAACCTGTACCTGTAAATATGCGCAATCTTTCTAATCCCAGAAAAGATATGATGTTGATTGCAATTGCAGGTCCTGCTTCTAATATCTTTTTAGCAACTATAGGTTCTATCTTATTAAGATTTTCAATGATTGCTCCTTTTAATATTCCAGAATTATTTAACAGTGCGATGATATTCTTTGTTTTTATAAATATTGTTTTAGCTCTATTTAATCTTATTCCAATTGCTCCACTAGATGGATCAAGAATATTACCTTTATTCATTAGAGATCCTCGAACATTATACCAGATTGAATACTATGGTCCACGCGTGCTTATGGGGCTGGTATTGCTGTCATTAGTTGGAGGATTAAGTATTTTTAGTGTTATTATATTTGAGCCAGCAAAGTTGATTTTCAATTTACTAACTGGCATAAATCTGGTTTGATAAATTTTTTTACAATAGTTGGACCTACCGGTATAGGCAAAACAAGCTTATCAATAAAATTAGCTAAAAAATTAAATAGTGAAATCATTGGTTTGGATTCCAGGCAAATTTATAAAATGATCCCTATTGGTACCGCTCAACCATCTAAACAAGAGCTAAGTAGCATTGCACATCATTTGATTGGAATAAAAGAGCTAAGTGATACAATATCTGCAGGTGAGTATGTTAAATTAGTAGATAAAAAGATTGCAGAAATTTTAGATCAAAAGAAAATTCCTATTCTATGTGGAGGTACCGGACTATACTTAAAGTCATTAGTAGAGGGTATTTTTACTGGAAGTCAGACAGATCATAGCATCAGATCTTTTCTTGAAAAAGAGTATGATAGTGGAAAATCAGACATACTTTATAAAGAATTATCCTCTATTGACCCTGAATACTCTAAAAAAGTTCATCCTAATAATAAAAGAAGGCTCATAAGGGCTCTCGAGATTTATAAGATTACAGGAAAGAATATGACTGATAATTTTAAATCTGATAATAAGAAAAGTAGTTTTTATAAAAACTTTCATACTGTTTATCTCCGAATGTCAAGACAGGCGCTAGAAAAGAGAATTTATCAAAGAACTTTATCTATGATGGAAAGCGGCATGATAGAAGAAGTTAAATTTATTAAAGATAAGAATTATGATATCAAGCATATAGACTACATAGGGTTTAGTGAGATATCATCATATTTAGATAAAGAAATATCTAGAGAAGATGCCATAGAAAGAATTCATATTCGTACAAGACAATATGCAAAAAGACAGATGAAATGGTTTGACAATCAAAGCTTTGATAATGTGTTTGAAATGGAGGCTACTAACGTTAATGATATAGTTGATAAATTAGTTGAAATGAACTAAGTTTCCGAGAATTGGAGAAAAATTTATGCTAAAAAGCAAACATCTTATCGGTCTAGAAAATTTTCCAACTTCTGATTTGAATAAAATAATTGACACTTCATTTAAATTCAAAGAAATCCTAGAAAGTCCAGAACGAAAAGCAATCTTATTAAAGGGTAAAACTATTGTTAATATGTTTTTCGAAAATTCTACAAGAACAAAAATTAGTTTTACGCTAGCTGAAAAAAGGCTAGGGGCAGATAGTATTAATTTTTCTTCCTCAACAAGTAGTGTGAAAAAGGGAGAGACTCTAAAAGATACAATCCAAAATATCGATGCAATGAAAATAGATGGAGCTGTTATTAGACATGGACATCCTGGATCAGCGTTAAAATTAACTGAGTATATAGATGGGGCTGTTATTAACGCAGGAGATGGATCTCATGAACATCCTACGCAAGCTATCCTAGACATGGTAACTCTAAAAGAGAAATTTGGTAAGATAAAAAATTTAAAAGTAGGTATCATAGGTGATATTCTAAATAGTAGAGTAGCAAGGAGTGATATCTTTGCTCTTAAAAAGTTAGGAGCAGAGATTGTAGTTTGTGGTCCTAGTACTTTATTGCCAAGTAATGCCAAGCAATTGGGAATAAATATTACTCACAATATTAATGAAGTTTTAAATTGGTGTGATGTAGTGATTGGATTACGTATTCAACTTGAAAGAATGCATTTAGGTAGAATCCCATCTAAGAGAGAATATCATAGTGAGTTTGGTTTGACTTATGAAAGAATAAGCAAACTAAAAAAGGATATAGTCATTATGCATCCAGGTCCGATGAATAGGGGTGTAGAAATTGATAGTAAAATTGCAGATTCAGAGAATGCCGTAATTCTTGATCAAGTATTAAATGGAGTAGCATCAAGAATGTCTATTCTCTATCTTTTGCTTGCAGATAAATCAGAAAAATTATGATAAATAATCAAAACACAAAAAAATTATTGTTAAAAGGTGGTAGAATTATTGATCCATTCTCAAAAAAAACATTTATTGGAGACCTATTAGTTAAAAATGGTTCAATTTCTAAAATTGCAGATTCTATACCATCTAAAGGAAAAGACTATAATGTAATTGATTGCAAGGGATTGATTGTTACGCATGGTTTTTGTGATATTCATGTCCATTTTAGAGAGCCAGGAAGAGAAGATAAAGAAAACTTAGAGTCAGGATCTATAGCTGCAATTGCAGGAGGATTTACTCAGGTTTGTACAATGCCCAATACAGATCCGGTTATTGATTCTCCAGAACATATACATTATATATCAAGTAAGAGTAAAAATTTACCTGTAGAAATTTTTCCAATCGGTGCAGTATCAAAAAATTTAGAAGGCGAACATCTTACTGAAATGATGTTAATGAAAAAGAATGGTGCAATTGCTTTTACTGATGATGGAATGCCAATACAGAATCCTCAGTTTATGAGCTTGGCATTAAGATATGCTCAAATGATTGATATACCTATCTTAAATCATTCTGAAGATATCTATCTAAGAAATGATGGTGTTATGAATGCAAGTAAGACATCAAGCAATTTAGGATTAAAGGGAAATAATAGTTTAGCTGAAGCTATGATGGTATATAGAGATTTATTATTAGCAGCATCTTTAAATGCCAGACTACATATTCTTCATGTCTCTACAAAAGAATCCGTTGATTTAATTAAACAATTTAAATCCAAAGATAGTCTTGTTACTTCTGAGGTTTCTCCTCATCACCTATATTTTTCAGATGAAGACATTAAAGATTTTAATACAAATTTGAAGGTCGGTCCACCGATTAGAGGAAAAGCAGATCGAAAGAAGCTTATTGAAGGTATAAAAAGTGGTATTATTGATTGTATTGCTACAGATCATGCGCCGCATACGCTCGAAGACAAAGAAACTACTTTTAATGATGCAGCATTTGGCATGATTGGATTAGAGAGCTGTTTTGGTGCTGTAAATAAAGTGCTTGTGAAGGATAATGGCATGAGTTTAAAATCTCTAATTGAAAAATTGACAGTAAACCCAAGAAAAGTAATGAATATTGATAGGAATTTATTTGAAATTGGCAAGAAAGCTCAGATTACAATTCTTGATCCAAATCAAAAATGGACTTTTTCAAATGAAGATATTTACTCAAAGTCCTCTAACTCTCCGTTCATTGGGGAAGAGATGGTAGGAAAAGTTAAATATGTGCTATCAAAAAGCAAGTTTTATACTTTATAATCTTACCTATCATTAATCATTGACTAATGGAATCACATCAATTAAGTTTTGAGGCATTTTTGAGACTTTAATGAAAAAGATAACAAATACAATATCAGCTAAAGATATAAAGCAACAATGGTGGTTGCTAGATGCCGACAATCAGGTATTGGGGCGTTTTGCATCTCAAGTTGCTCAAATTTTAAGAGGAAAGCATAGACCTAATTATGCTCCTAATTTATATATGGGAGATGCGGTTATTATAGTAAATGCAGATAAGATAAGGCTGACTGGTAACAAAGCTGATTCAAAAAAATATTTTAGTCATTCTGGTTATCCAGGAGGGGTTAAGTTTACTAGCTATAAAGATTTAATGAAAAATGATTCAGACAAAGTACTTTTAAAGGCTATAAAAGGTATGTTACCAAAAAATAGACTAGGTAATGAGATTTTAACACATCTTAGAATTTATAAAGACTCTAATCATGGACAAGAAGCACAACAACCAACTGAATGGAGTTCTATTTAATGAAAAAAGAATTATTTAATGGAGTCGGAAGACGAAAAGAATCAACTGCAAGAGTTTATCTATCTGACGGTTCTGGAACTTCTACTGTTAATAAAAAATTAAATATTGATTCACATCTAAAAAGAGAATCTTTAGTTATTCACGCTATGAAACCTTTGGAAGTATTAAACCTTAGAGATAAATACGATCTGAACATCAATGTTTCTGGTGGAGGACTAACGGGTCAAGCTGGAGCAATTCAACTTGGTATAGCAAGAGCTCTTTTAAAAGTAGACGCAGAATTTAGGCCTCAATTAAAGTCACATGGCTTATTAACGAGAGATGCTAGAGAAGTAGAAAGAAAAAAATATGGTCAACCTGGAGCAAGAAAGAAATTCCAATTCTCTAAGAGATAAAAATTATGCATAAAATTACAAAAGAAGATTTATTAAACTCTGGCGCTCATTTCGGGCACGTTTCAAGTAAAACAGATCCAAACTTTAAAGACTATGTCATTTCTCAAAAAAATGGGATTGATATTATTAATTTAGATCATACTCTTGAAGGTCTTGAAAAAGCCGTAAAATTTATTACAAGCACTGTAGAAAACAATGGAGAGATACTCTTTGTTGGCACTAAAAAGCATGCTAAGGACGTTATACAGCAAGAAGCCGATAGATGTGGTATGTTTTATGTAGTAGAGAGGTGGTTAGGCGGAACTCTTACTAATTTTTCTACAATTAAAAAGAGTATTAAAAGATTACATTCCTTAGAAAAAGAAGGGTCTACAATTTTTGAAGATTTAACAAAAAAAGAAATCTTACAGTTAAATCGTGAAAAAATTAAGCTTTCAGATCAGCATAGAGGTATTAAAGATATGAAAAGATTGCCAAGTATGATTGTAATCGTAGACGGCAAAACTGAATCTATTGCTATACAAGAAGCACAAAAACTTGAAATTCCAATAGTATGTATTGTTGATTCTAATACAAATCCAACACTATGCAACTATCCAATTCCTGCTAATGACGACTCTATCAGAACTATACAGCTTTTAGTAACAGAAATTGCTGATGCTATTATAAGTGTTGCGCAAAAAAATGCTAAAGCCAAAGAAGCAGCAGAGCAAGTCGCAGATAAAAAGGAAGCATAATTCTATGAATATTGATGCAAAGCTAGTTAAGAGCCTGAGAGAAAGAACTGGAGCCGGAATGATGGATTGTAAAAAAGCTCTAGTAGATTCCAAGGGTGATTTAGATTTAGCGATAGATTTTCTAAGAAAATCTGGAATTGCAAAAGCAGAAAAAAAATCTTCAAGAGCCGCAAATGAAGGCCTAGTTGTATCTTATATTCATCATGGTAGTAAGTTAGGTGCCTTAGTAGAGCTTGGATGTGAGACAGATTTTGTTGCTAAAACTGACGGATTTTTAGACTTAGCAAATAATATTGCAATGCAAGTTGCAGCTTCAAATCCAATGGCTATAGATGAAAGTAGCTTATCTGAAGATCTTATTAATAAGGAAAAAGAAATTTATACAGATCAGGCAAAGTCTAGCGGAAAGCCAGATAATGTTGTAGAAAAAATTGTTGAAGGTAAGTTGAAAAAATTTAAACAAGACTGTTGTCTTGTTCATCAATCGTTTGTAAAAAATCCAGATGTTACAATTGGACAATTAATCCAAGAAGGAGTTTCTAAACTTGGAGAAAATATCACCATCAATCGCTTTACTCGCTTTTCATTAGGCGAACAATCTAATAATTAATGTCACAAAAAAATAAAAGAAGAATTCTCCTCAAACTTAGCGGAGAAATTCTTTCTGGCAATCATGTCTATGGTATTGACCCTGAAATTGCACAACAACTTGCAAAAGAAGTAGCAGCTTTAAAAAAATTAGATATTGATATAGGAATTGTATTAGGTGCAGGCAATATTTTTAGAGGAAGAGATGCTTCTGAAAAAGGTATGGATAGAGTTACAGCTGACTATATTGGGATGGTAGGTACAGTTATTAATTCAGTCACCCTTCAAGACTCTCTTGAACAATTAGGACTAGAAACCAGAACTCTATCAGGTATAGATATACCTAAAATTGCAGAACCTTACATAAGAAGAAGAGCTCTTAGACATTTAGAGAAAGGTAGAATAGTCATTATTGCAGGAGGAACTGGAAATCCATTCTTTAGCACAGATAGTGCAGCTGCTCTACGTGCAGTAGAGCTTGATTGCTCTCTTCTAGTTAAGGCAACAAAAGTAGATGGAGTATACGATTCAGATCCTATGAAGAATCCTGATGCTAAAAAATATAAAGATATTTCTTTCGCGAAAGTGTTAGAAAAAGAATTAGCAATTATGGACCTAACAGCTATAACTTTGTGCAAAGAGAATAATATGCCCATTCTCGTTTTAGATATTACAAAAAAAGGAAATTTATATAATGCACTTTCTAATGACGATATAGGAACAAGAATTAGTTAATTATGTTAGATCAAAATATTCAATTTGCAAAAACTAAGATGGAGCAAACAATTGTGTTTGTTGGATCAGAGCTAGGAAAAATAAGGACGGGAAGAGCAAATCCTGATATGTTTAATAAAATTTCAGTGAAGTACTATGACAATGATACGCCATTAAATCAAATTGCTAACATATCTGTCATGGATGCAGTCACTATCAGTATACAGCCATTTGATAAAACATCCATTGACGATATTGAAAGAGGAATTTTAGCATCAGATTTAGGCTTTAATCCTTCAAATAATGGAAATAGTATTATAATTACTTTTCCTCCTTTATCAGCAGAAAGAAGACAAGATTTAGTTAAGGTTGCTTCAAAGGTTATTGAAGATGGAAGAATTTCAGTAAGAAATATTCGTAGAGAAATTATTCAATCTGTTAAGAAAGTAGAAGAAGATGAAAAAATTCCTGAAGATGATATGAAGAGATTTATGGATCAAATGCAAGATGTTACTGATTCTTTTATTAAAAGACTGAATGCAAATCAGCAAGCGAAAGAAGAAGAAATTTTAAATAATTAATCTATCGATTCCAAAGAGCTTCTTCGAAGTCTTTCTCTGTTAATTGATATCCCCAATGTTGTAATGCTTGTCTTATTACAGGACTAATTGACTCATCATTGTACTTAGCACTTTTCTTAAGAATCAGACTGATTAATCTTAATTTCCATCTACCATTTTTTCCAGTAAAATTACTCCATCTCTGTATTTGTCTCATATCGTCAGAACTTCTTCTTCCATTGTAGAAATGGCAATACCATTGTACCCAACCATAAGGATCAATTGGATTAATCCAATTTTTTGATTCCCAATATTCTAAATTAGTTCCGCTGTGAACTTTATATCTATTTAAGTTTAAGTTTTCTTTTTCTGATATAAGGCATTGATCATCTATAGTTTTCCACCATTCTCGAGGTAAATCTAAGTGTAAATTGCTATAAGATTTCTTATTCGTTTCTGAATAGATTGGTCTCCAATATGTTCCACCGAAGCTGCCTAATTTAAAGATATGATATGGAGTTAAATTTGGTTTAAAATCAATAAAATCTTCGAATATAATATTCTTAGGTTCTATTCGCATTTAGACCAACCACAATCTTTGCATATGTAACATCCACCTTCATTGACTACTTCATTTCCATCGCAGTCAATACAGTGGATTCCTTTAGCTTTTTTTGATTGGGTAGGTTCTTCTGCTATTTCAAATTGAACTTTATTTTTCATACTTGGTTCTTGCTCACCATCGAGAAAAGTTTCTAAAGCTCTCCCAATGGCATCTGGAGTTGATAAAATTAGTTGGCCATCTTCCCATGTTGGGTTAGGTCCACTAATTCCTTTTAATTGGTTGATTACGCTCGTTGGATCTACGCCAGATCTTAATGCTAAGGATATCAATCGACTAATTGCCTCTGTTTGAGCTGCAACAGTTCCACCTGCTTTACCAATAGCTGTAAATACTTCACATAATCCATTTTCATCTTCGTTTACAGTGATGTATAATGTTCCATCTCCAGTTCGCATTCTCCTTGTTTTTCCTGTAGTAATCTGAGGTCTATTTCTAGCTGTTTTTTTAGCAGTAACATTTGTTGTTTCTACCGTATTTCCTTCTTCAGATTTTTCATCAGTAATAAGAATACCTTCTCTAGATCCTTCTCTATAAACTGTAATACCTTTTAAATTTCCTTGATAGGCTTTCATATAAATATCTGCTACAGTTTCTACAGTAGTATCTTCCGCTAAATTAACAGTAGATGAAATTGAACTATCAATATATTTCTGGACTTCACCTTGCATTTTTACTCTGAAGTATGGATCTACATCATGTGCAGTTACAACATAGTCAGGTAAATTTTCATCACCACCGAACATTTCTTGTACTACTGGGTGATAAACGGTAAATGTGTCAAATTCTTTTCCAAGACTATCGTTTCTTTTTACTTTTCTCTTGTAAGAAGTAGCAAAAATTGGCTCTACTCCAGAAGTTACTCTAGCGACAATAGCACCACTTCCTGTCGGAGCTACTGTAGTTAGCGTAGAATTTCTAATACCATGGTTTTTAATTTTTTCTTGTAATTCTTGTGGAAGATCTTGCACAAAAAGACTTTCAGAATATCCATCCCAGTCAAAGTTTGGAAACCCGCCTTTTTCTTGTGCTAATGCAGCACTAGTTTCATACGCAATATCTCTATGAATTTTCATTATTTCGCCAATAATCTCTAGCGCTTCATCTGAATCATATTTAATGCCCATTTTTACCAACATATCACCTAAACCAAGAATTCCTAATCCAACTCTTCTGTCATTGATAGCGTTCTGTTTTTGATCTTCAAGTGCATGACGATCAAGATTATAATCTATTACGTTATCTAAGAATCTTGTTCCAACAGCAGTTATTTCGCGAAATCCGTCAAAATCAAAATTACCGCTATCATCAACAAAACGTTCAAGATTTAAAGCTCCTAGATTACAACATCCACCATCAGGAAGAGGTTGTTCAGCACAAGGATTAGTTGAAACTAATGGACTACAATATTCTGCATTATGATATTTTTTCATTGTATCCCAGAAGAGAAGTCCTGGTTCTGCGCTAGAATGAGCATGTGTTATAATCTTCATCCATAATTCTTTAGCATTTACTGTATTATAAACTTTTCCACCCCACTGTAGATCAAAATCAGAATCACTTTGAACTGCATCCATAAAATCATCTGTTAAGAAAACAGATATATTGGAATACTTGACCATATCAACATCGCCGGTTTTAATTTCAATAAATTTTTCAATATCAGGATGATCAACTCGTAGCGTTTGCATATTTGCACCACGTCTACCATGTTGTGCTATAGTGTTTGTATTTTCACTAAACAAGTTCATAAATCCAACTGGGCCACAGGAATCACCGCCTGTACCGTTAATAGCATCTCCCGATGGTCTTAAAACAGATAAATCATGTCCGCATCCACCACCATACTTATATGTCATGGCTTCTTGAACAACGCAATCATATATAGATTTAATAGAATCTGTCTTAATAGCTACAACATAACAGTTATTTAGTGTTGTTGTAATATCCTCTCTACCTGCACCATGCATTATTCTTCCGCCTGGTACAAACTTGAAATTCTTTAATGCTTCAAAAAAAATGGCTTCCCATTTTTCTTGAAGTGCTTTTGTTTTTTCTACTCTAGCTAATGCCTTTGCTTGGCGTTTCCATAAATCCCATGGATTTTTTTCCCATGGTGCTAAATATTTCATCTGTAGGACGCTTTTGCCTAGATCGTCATTTTTATAATATTCATCAATTTCAAATTCTTTAGGACAAACCTCTTCATTTGTTTGATTTGATTTATCCATCGATTCTTTGATGTTAAATCCTAATATTTGATTTTTTAATTCCGAATCAATGTTCGGGTTTGTTTCATTTTCTGTGGGAAAATCAATACCCATATTTTCAATTGCTTCTGCCATAGTTCTAAATATACTCTTACCCTTATCTAAATTAGTATTAATTCAATACACAGTTATACGTAATAATTGTATATTCTCTCTCTAAAAAGAGACTGTTTGCAAATACTTTAAGCTTTCGAAAAGCTAGTTCGGCTGGCTCTGTAAATTATCTAATTTTTTTAATTTTAGTCAAGCTTAAAAAACTTTTTTTTATTAATTTTTTATAATAAATGAATAATCACTCTAATAACGTAATTCCTGAATGGCTTCTACGTCATTTACCTTATAATCATTATACTATTGATGTAGGTAAAAAAAATATGCATGTCATGGAAAAAGGGAATGGAAAGCCTATTATCCTTGTTCATGGAAATCCTATGTGGGGATATTTATATAAAAAAGTATTAGATCAGCTTGATAATACATCAGCTCGATTGATTGTTCCAGATTTAATTGGATTTGGATTTTCTGATAAAATTAAAATTGGTGAACATTCTTTAGAAGCTCACACGGAATGGATGTCTAACTTTTTTAAAACAATTAAAGAGGATTCTATCGGTCTAGTGATTCATGATTGGGGCGGTATGATTGGAGTCGCTGGTGCGATGCGAGCAGGTAAAAAAATTAATGGGTTAGTGGTAATGAATACATCGGTAACAGCACCAAAAGATGGGTTTAATCCAACTTGGTTTCACAATCTATCTCAGATGCCTATTATAAGCGATTTATTGTTTAGAATTTTTAATTTTCCACAAGCTTACCTAGGTCTATTTCAAGGTATACCTAATTCTTACTCTAAAGAAGATTTAAGAAGCTATAAATATCCATTAAGAAAGTTTACAGATAATATTGGACCGCTAGCTTTGGCTCGTATGGTTCCTAATAATATGTCACATCCTAGCGTTGCTATCGAGAAAGAAGTAGAAGAATTTTTACGATCATATAAAGGACCAGCTGAGATTGTTTGGGGAATGAACGATTCAGTTATGTGGAAGCTAAGAAGGAGAACAGAAAGGTTATTTCCTCAAGCTAAAACTGTAAAAACTGATGCAGGTCATTTTGTCCAACAAGAATCACCTGAAAAAGTTGTAGAATCTATGAAAAAAATCTTTAAATTGACTAACAATTAACTAAACAATTATTATATAGCTCGTATGGCAGGACAAATTTTAAAAACCAATTTTAGTCTCGATGACAAATACACTCTATTCGAAGGGAGAGTAATTTTATCGGGCATACAAGCACTCGTAAGATTGCTTCTTGACCAACACAGAGCAGACCTTATTAAGGGGTTTAACACTGGAACATTAGTATCTGGGTATCGTGGCTCTCCAGTTGGAACCTTAGATATCAATCTTGTAAAAAATAAAAAAATTCTAGATGAGCATAATGTCAAATTTATTCCTGGTGTCAATGAAGATTTAGGAGCCACTTTAATTTATGGAAGTCAAATGGCTGGAATGGTATCAAATGTAAAATATGATGGTGTTCTAGGTATGTGGTATGGAAAAGCTCCGGGCGTTGATAGATCTGGGGATATATTTAGACATGCTAACTTCTTAGGAGTTGGTAAAAATGGTGGAGTGCTTGCAGTAGCAGGGGATGATCCATCATGTAAATCGTCTACATTGCCTTCACAATCTGAGCCAGCATTATTTGATGCGATGATGCCAATATTTTATCCTGGAAACGTACAAGAAATTCTTGATTTAGGTCGTTATGCCTATGAGATGTCCAGGTATTCTGGACTATGGTCTGGATTTAAAATTGTAACAGATATTGCTGATGGATTTGGTAGTGCATTTGTAGATCCGCAGCGCGTAAATATCACAATTCCAGATTTTACTTATAATGGCCAGCCATGGAAGCATACACAGAATGCTAAGTTAGTAGGGCATCACAGTTTACCGACAGAAAAAGAAATTCATTTAGGTCGTATTACAGCAGCGAAACATTTTTTAGCTAGTAATCCTATTAATAAAATAACAGTTCAAGGCAATCAAGATAAATTTGGAATTATTACAGCTGGAAAGACTTATTATGATGTTATTGAGGCATTTGAATCTTTAGGATGGACTACGGAATATTTAAATAAAATAGGTATTCGAATTCTAAAGCTTGGAGCAACTTTCCCAGTTGATTCTGCAATAATTGATAAATTTTCTAAAGGATTGGACGATATTTTTGTTATAGAAGAAAAAAGATCATTTATTGAAATGCTAGTTAAGGAAGAATTGTATAATAGTCCGACTAAGCCTACTATTGTTGGAAAATATGACGAAGATAATAATCATCTTATTCCTGGGTATGGTGAGTTAACAGCAGACTCTTTAACTAAAATACTTTTTAAAAGATATTCAACAATGATGAATATTGATTCTCCAAATACTAAGATTAATATTTTAAGCGAAGTTGATAATAGAGTCTATGCACAATCATTATCAGGTCGTTCTATGTATTTTTGTTCAGGATGCCCTCATAATACTTCTACTGTAAAATTACCAGAAGGAGACTCTGCTTTTGGTGGTATTGGATGTCATTTAATGGCAATGTTTGTTGATGATGGGAAAGCTTTTGGAACAACTCAGATGGGCGGAGAAGGAGCTCAATGGGCAGGAATGGAACCATTTGTTGAAAAAGAACATATGTTTCAAAATGTAGGAGATGGAACATTCTTTCATTCGGGTTCGCTAGCCTTAAGACAGGCAGTAGCAGCCAATTCTCACCTTACTTATAAAATTTTATATAATCGTGCAGTAGCAATGACGGGAGCACAAGATCCTGATGGTGGATTAGATTTACCAGAACTCACAAAATATTTAAAGTCTGAAGGAGTTGAGAAAGTAATCATAACAACGGATGACACGTCCGCTTATGATTCCATTGAAAAATCTCGATGGGAAAAAGATATTAAGATTATGCATAGAGACGATATTATTGATGCACAAAAACAATTAAAAGCAACAAAAGGGGTTACAGTACTCATTCACGACCAATCATGTGCAGCTAATTTACGTAGACAGCGCAAAAGAGGTCTTGTTCACGAGCCAAAAGAAAGAATATTTATTAATGAAGCAGTTTGCGAAGGATGTGGAGACTGTGGTGTTAAATCAAATTGTTTAAGTGTTCAACCTATTAAAACAGAGTATGGTAGAAAGACGCAGATTGATCAACCTTCATGTAATAAAGATTATTCATGCGTAGAAGGAAATTGTCCTTCATTTATTAAAGTTATTCCATCAGAAAGTGGAGATAAAAGAGCATTACCTGAAATCAATATCAAAGCCAGCAAAATTCCTGAACCAAAAAAATCAAATGCAAAAATTGGTAATATATTTATGCTAGGAATTGGAGGAACAGGCGTTGTAACTGTGAATCAGATTATTTCTACCGCAGCATTTTTAGAAAATAAGAAAGTAGTAGCGTTGGATCAGACAGGGCTTAGTCAAAAAGGTGGATCTGTAGTATCGCACTTAAAGATTTTAGAACCAGAGAATGCAGACTGTTCTAGTAGGGTTGCTAATGGAGAGTCAGATGCATACTTAGTATTTGATTTATTAACTGGTGCCAATCCTAAGAATATGGAGAAGTTAAATTCGAAACGTTCTGTATCTGTTATTTCTACATCAGAGATTCCAACAGGAGATATGGTGAGATCAACAAAGTCAGAATATCCAGAAGCAGCACATATGATTGGGCTTATTAAAGAATTCTCAAAAAAACATGTGTTATTAAATGCTACTGAACTATCTGAACATTTCTTCGGCAGTAATATGCAAGCTAATTTCATTGTTATCGGTGCCGCTTATCAATCTGGATGTATTCCAATTGATGCAAGCTCTATTGAGGAGGCAATTAATATTAATGGCGTTGCTATTAAACGTAATACTGAAGCTTTCAATATTGGAAGAACAATTGTTTCAGATCCATCATGGGTAGAATCAATTGATTTATATAGAACGGGAGATTTAAATCCGCAACCTGTTGTTACTAAAGAAGCAAAAAAAATAATTGATTCAATAAGGCCTGATAAAG